>Ga0315338_1000220_pt1 | contig 198483 bp, 174 predicted proteins | sample ASW8metaG_FD_204518 | JGI IMG/M metagenome (GOLD analysis project Ga0315338, IMG submission 204518) | Ammonia-oxidizing marine archaeal communities from Monterey Bay, California, United States - ASW #8 | ecosystem: Environmental > Aquatic > Marine > Coastal | place: USA: California | collected...
TCTTCGTTGACGGAATCCATGCACCGGTCACCGGGGGTGAATAGGGCGAATTGTTTTAGGAGAGGTGGCAGAGCGGTTGACAACTTCCGTGAGGAAGTTGGACGCGCTTCAGCGCGCCCCGTAGGGGTGTAGTCAACGATTCTTCGTTGACGGAATCCATGCACCGGTCACCGGGGGTGAATAGGGCGAATTGTTTTAGGAGAGGTGGCAGAGCGGTTGACAACTTCCGTGAGGAAGTTGGACGCGCTTCAGCGCGCCCCGTAGGGGCGTAGTCAACGATTCTTCGTTGACGGAATCCATGCACCGGTCACCGGGGGTGAATAGGGCGAATTGTTTTAGGAGAGGTGGCAGAGCGGTTGAATGCACCGGTCTTGAAAACCGGCAAGGTAGCAATACCTTCGGGGGTTCGAATCCCCCCCTCTCCGCCAGTTAACCAGCTAACAGACTGATCGTTAAACGGTAATAGAATATTAACTTTATGTACCCACGAACCTACCCGCAACCCTGCGTGCCCCATCGTGCACTCAGCCCGGATAATTCGTTTATCAGCGTAATACACGGGGCCATTACCGGTTGCAGCAACCCATTAGTTTTACGATGATCGCGTCGCGGAAGTTCTCTACTAACGTTCGCTAATTAGCGACTGCGACTTGCCGTCTGACCCAAGTGAGAATTCGAAATAAGCTGTTAACCGGCCTTTCGTCGCCCCTGTAGCCCTTCCCCCGGTCACCGCCCCGGCCCTTGGCATAACCGGCCGCCAGACCGCACCGGCGCCTGTTGGACCCCGTTCATGGTTAATGGACCCGCGAACAGTGCTCCCCATTACCCATGGTGACCAAACAGATATGCCCCAATTTACCCGGTAACCACCGCCCTCTGGTTCGCCTGCGAATTCTCGCTCCCTGGCGGGAACCTATTGGACCGCTTTCACGGGTCCTCGACCAGCCATATGCGTCCGAAATTCTCCAAGTAACCACTCGCTTGACTGTTGACCTGAATACCTGCAGTCGCATGCCCTATTCGGCGGGGTCGCCGCCGAGGACCTGGCCGCGATCATCCCGCTGCTCAAGGAGGGACGCTTCGCTGCCGGCGCGGATGTCGTGCGCGAGGGCAAGGGCGAGGAGGGCAACCGGATGTACTTCATTCGCCGGGGTTCGGTCGAGGTGCTGAAGGGTATCGACGACAAGTCGGCGACACGCCAGCTTGCGATACTGAACGAGGGGACACGTTCGGAGAGATAGAACTCATCGACGTGCAGAACCGCTCGGCATCGGTACGGGCCCTCCAAGAACTGACGGTTCTGACCTTGGCGAACGAGGACATGTACGAGATATTCGAACACAATCGCGATGCCTTCATCATCATCCTGATGAACATTGCGCGGGAGATCAGCCGCCGGCGGCGTGAGATGGATGCGCCGGTAGCCAACAGTCTATGCGCCCAGGCGGGTTCGACGGGTGTTCAGCCGTGACCAGGGAGTCGACTGCCGGCCGCCGGCCGCCGTTGCTGGCTGGCACGACGCTTGCGCGAATTCGATAAACTCGTGCCGGACTCTTTTCATCGACCCTTCGAATACTGCGGCCTGGCACCCTTCACCATTTAGCTGAAGTTCTGTGTGCGCTCAAATGAAATCGGCGGTGGCGCGCTGCTATGGCGAAGACGCCTCTACGGGCTCATCGGCAACGGCAAGACCGTCGTAGTACTTTTGCACGTCGTCCATCCATTCGATTTCCCAGCCGGAGTTGAGCAAGCGCCGCAATTCCACCTTGGCCTCGTTGACCCGACCTTGTTCATTCAAAGCCTGGGCGAGGTGATATCGCGTTAGCGGATTATTCTCGCGTGAGATGGCTTCGCGCAGATACTCCAAACCACGGGCAACGTCGCCTTCGGTAACCAGGATCCAGCCTAAGGTATCTAACGCCACCGGCCAATCTGGTTTCGCCGCCACCGCGCGCTCGGCAAAATTGAGGGCGCGTGGGTCACCCTCCAGTTGATACAGACGCGCCAGATTGCTCAGCAGTACCGGGTCGTTAGGCGCGCCGCGCAGGAGGCGCTCGTGCAGTGCCTTGGCCTTGTCGAGTTGACGTGTTGGCAGATACCAAAGTGCCAGTTTCCGCTGTGCCTCGATGTCGTCCGGATTCGCGGCGCTCCATGTCTCGAGGCGTAAGACCGCTTCGCCGCGGCGTCCGGCGGCGTCCAGTGCCTCGAATAGACCGAGCATGCTCGTTGTACTTGGATCGAGTTCATGCCCCGCTTCGTATTCCGCGATCGCGTCGTCGAGACGCTCCTGCGCCAGCATCAATTTCCCGGTGAGGATATGCGCGAGCGCTGCTTTGGACTCCTCTTTGCGCAGTTCCTCGATCCGCGCGAGCGCAGACTCGAAGTTGCCGAGGCGGATTTCGATGCTGATGAGAGCGCTTACGGCCTCCGTCGCGACCATCGCCGCCTGGCTTGCCTTTTGTAGCGTCTTGCGCGCCTGGTCGAAGTCGCCGAGAGTGACTTGCTGACGTGCGATACTCATCAGCTGCGGCCCGTTGAAGCCCGCGTAGCGCACGGCTGTCCGGAAACTGCGCCGCGCGTCCTCTTCCTTGCCGGCTGCGACCTGGGCTTGGGCAAGCGTTTCCAGCGCAACCCCATTCTCCGGCTTGCGCTGCACCATCCGGTTCGCGGCGTTCAACGCTTCGTTATTGCGACCGAGTTCGAGGTACAGCCGGACCCTTCGCGACTGCACGTCGACATTATCGGGATCCACGCTCACCGCTTTCTCGAGCCAATGGACAGCCGCAGCCGTGTCGCCGCGGGCCAATTCGATATCGGCAAGACCGAGCAGTGCCGAAGTCCTGCGCGGGTCGTGTCGGACGATAGCATCGAGGCGACGGGTTGCCGAAGCCACGTTGCCCTCGGCCAGATCGAGTTTGGCCAGATTAAATTCGGCGGGGACGAAGCCGGGGGCCATGGCCACAGTATCCTCAAATGCCTCCCGGGCACGGTCGAGGTTACCGTTGGCCGCCTCCATGATGCCCAGCAGGTTATACACTGCCGGGTTCGGTCTTTGCGCAGCCACGCGCTTGATCGTATCGAGGGCCTCCTCACGTTCACCCGTCTTTAATTGCAGGACCGATAGCAGTAGTCCCGCCCGCAGGGCCTGGTCGTCCGCTTCCAGCGTCTGCTTCAGGCCGCCCATCGCATCGTCCCAGTGGCCGGTGCCGATACGACTCAACGCGAGTTCGGCCGAGACCGCGTTGGAATTCGGCGCCAACGCAGCCGCGCGCTCAAACATGGCGGCGGCCTCGCCGTAATTGCCAATCTTGAAGTACGCCTGTCCAAGCGGCGACAGGACAGCGAGGTTCCCGGGATAGCGTTTGGCCATTGGGTGGAGGATGCCGATGGCGGCCTTCGGATCATCCAGCATCAAATTTACGCGGCCAAGCAGGATCCACATGTTGGCGTCGTTCGGTCGCAAGGACACAAACTGCGTCAGGTAGCGCTCACAGCGTGCCAGGTCACGCCGCGCGAGGGCGAACCACGCGCCAAGCCGCAGGAGGTAGGGCTCCTGCATGAAGGCCTCCTCCTTGATCTTCGTGAGCCCTTCGCCCAGCAGCGCGAACGCCTCCTTCGCCTCAGCTGCCTGCCCCATACCCGAGAGCGCGCGCCACTCGATGAAGACCGCCATGAGGTCTTGCGGGTTGACCTCGCGCACAAAGCGAGCGTCGGCACGCGCCCGTTCGAGTTGTCCCTGGTTCAGGAGTTCGACGGCACGGCTGAGGCGCGGGCGCATTGACCTCGGATTGAGGTCCAATGCCCGATCGTATGCGGCCACCGCCGCCGCCGAATCGCCCATGGCGCGCAGGGTCTCCCCGTTCTGATACCAGGTTTCCGGGTCGTTCGGCGCAAGTTGGACGGCCTGCCGGGTGTACAGCAGGGAGCTTTCCAGACGGCCGCGTGCGCGTTCGACGAGGGCGAGACCGAGCAAGGTTTCCTGATGACCCGGGGCCTTTGCGCTCGCCTTGCTGAAGGATTCCTCGGCGAGATCGAGTTGGCCCAGTTCATAGTGCGCCCGCCCGCGCAGTACCAGCACCTGTAAACTACCGTCATGGGCCGGGTCACTGCTCTTGATGGTGTCGAGGATGTCCTGGTAGTTGCGCTGCATCAGTAGCGCATTGCCGAGTGACAGCGTGACTTGTTGCGGCGCCGCGCCAAGACGCAGCGCAATGCGCAATTCCTTCTCGGCGGAGGCTGCCTGGCCTTGTCTCAGCAGGTACTTGCCGAGCGCGATGCGCGCCGGCAGGTGGCCGGGGTCGGACTGGAGGACGTTCTTGAGCTGGATTACGGCCCCCGCATAGTCACCGGTACTCGCCCGCGAAATCGCATCTTCGTAGGTCTCCTGGGTTTCCAGGCTCGCACCGGGGGCGGGCCCGGCCGAGACAGGCGCCGGCGCGGCGCACATCAGCAGCGCCACGGCCAAAAGCAAACGGGCGACCAGCAGGGTCAGGCGACGCTGTCCGATATCGATCATGGTGGTTAAATTGCGGCTTTCCGAGCGTGGCTCATCGTCAAATTGTAGGCCAAGACCCGTCGCGCACGGAGAAAACAAAGGTAACGGAACGAAAAAAGCCGGCGTAAAGCCGGCTTTTTGCCGTGTTTGAAGGCCGTCAGCTCGAGCGACGGCGTAGCCTGACCATGCCGCAGATGCCGGCCAGCAGCAACAATGCCGTGCTCGGCTCGGGAACGCCGCCCCCCCCGGGAGGATCACAGCAATCGTCGTCCATGGCGGTCAGCGCGCCCCATTCTTCAAACCCGGAGTCGGCCGCCTCGCCGGGGTAGCCTCCCTGGCCCCCGCCCTGGCCGTTACCGGTTGCGCCCTCGACGCCCATTTCGTTGTAGAGGTAGACCCAGGCGTTGTCCAGGTCGATGCCGGCCATGGTCGCCGCATTGACGAAAAGTTGTTCATCGAGCGTCAATTCCATGTCCCAGTCGCCACTGCCGGAAGAGATGTTGTCGCTATTGTCGAGGATGAAGCCGCCCAGCTTGTCGTCCGCATCACCGGTAACGCCTTGCGCCGCGTTAGAATCCGTGCCGCCGGCGTAGACATTGAAATCCATGTCCCAGACTTTCTTGACCGTCGCGCCGGTAGCGGTACCGTCCGCTAACTCCGTCAGCAATGTGCCGGTGGCCACCCCAGTGCCATCAAATGGGTCCGCGTTCGGCTCGTCTATCTGGTACTGGTTCAGCATGTTCGTGTCCGCGATGAACAGCGCCAGCTCGTCGACGCGGAGCTGAGTCCCGTCGTTCCCGCCCCCTGTCTCATTGATGTCCAGCAGGAAGGTCGCCGGGCCGTCGGCCGCCAGCAGTTCGGACAGCTTGACGGCGTGGTTGAACGTGTCGCGCTTCGGCCCGCCCGCGACCGAATCCTTCGCCTGGTTATCCGACTTTATGCTGCCATCCGGGTTGAGTATGTTGCCGACGTCGGTATTCGTCGTGCTGAACGCGTATTCCGAGGGATCCGGCGGCGGGTCCTCGTTGTGCTGGAAGCGCAGAAACGGGTCGATGTTACCCGAGCCCGTCGCTGAATTTTTCGGCACGGTGCTGAAGGTCGCATAATTGACGGCGCCCGCGGCACCACCGCCGTCAGCGGTTGTGTCGCACGCCGAGGTGCCGCACAGCGTGATTTCGGTATTCCCGCCGAACAGATTGAAATAGGGCGGGTCGTTGGTTTCGGCCGACACGGGCGCGGCCACAAGGCCGATACCGAGCATGCCGACTAAATGGAGACTTTTATATGAGTTATTCATAATTTATAAACTGCCATGTGCCTTGATAATTACGCTACTCTCCGCGCATTCGACCGGTCACGCAGCCAGTCAGGCATGCGCAGATGTCACATTTTTTTACATATGCGTCCATTATCGGGTCCGTATTGGAAAGACTGCAATTTTGAAGCCAAGTTTCTCAACTTGCTAATTATCAAGGGGTTGCGATTTTCGAGTGGCGGCCTGGTGCACTTCGTGTAAAGAATCCTGACAAAAGCCGCGGATCGGCGCTACTCAGTTGTAAAGAATACTGACACGCGCCGATCCGCACGATTCCGCCTACCGCGGCAGTTCACCCTGCAGAACGCCAACTTAGCGCCTGGTGAGCGCAGGTGCTGGCGGTCCTGAGGCATCGGATTCGAGATGGAGTTGCGGGCAAGCCCGCACGTGGCTCGCCGCGCCGCCGCCATTCTGGGCACCCGGCGGCGACCCGCGTCCACAGGTTTTGTTTGACGCGGGCCGGGCGCAAGCCGCCGAGCTGTTCGAATAAAGATCACGTCAGCCACGCACCCACTCGCCTCACTCGGCGCGGCCTTGGTCGCGTCCGACGGCATTTGCTTGTTATGCGTAAACTTCGCCATGCCATTATTTTTTTGATGGGAAAATTCGTCGTACCCTAATCTCATCGCCTTCTTCCAAGTAGCTGAATTCATCGTTGTAGTCTCGATGAAACAGCATTCGTTCTTTTAGCTCGCCATTATTCCGCAACTCTCTGAATCGCCCCGGTTTGCCGGAGACCTTTCATGTTGAGGGGATACTCCAATGGCAAATCCAAACAGGTATTCCCCGGAAGTCCGGGAACGGGCTGTACGCATGCTGCACGAACAAGAGGCTTCGCATTCGTCCAGATAGGCGGCGATGCAGTCGATTGCACAGAAGATCTGGTGTACAGCGGAGACGCGGCGTAAGTGGGTTGAGCGAGCCGAGATCGATGGCGGGCGTCGTCCCGGTGTCGCGACATCTGAGCTCGAGGAGCTCAAAGCGTTGAAGCGTGAGAATCACGAACTCAAGCAAGCGAACGAAATCCTGCGTAACGACTGCATGGATGCAGGAGGTAGAGCAATGCGGGAGCAATTGCCGAGGCCTCGGCTTTTTTCGCCCAGGCGGAGCTCGACCGCAAAGCGAAGTGATGGTGGCGTTTATCGACACCCACCGAGACCAGTACGGGGTCGAGTCGATGTGCCGAGTGCTGCCCATCGCCCCAACGACGTATTACGAGTTCAAAGCACGTGAGCGTGATCCAGAGCGACAGCCGGCGCGGTATCACAGGGACGAGGCGCTCAAGCCTGAGACCACGCGCGCGTGGAACGAGAACTTCCAGGTCTATGGCGCCCGGAAGGTCTGGAAGCAACTGGCGCGGGAGTCGACGCCGGCAGCGCGATGCACTGTGGAACGCCTCATGAAGGACCTGGGCTTGCACGGTGCGCGCCGAGGCAAAGCGTTCAAGACCACGATCCCGGATGCCGATGCATCACGGCCTGCCGATCTGGTTGACCGCCAGTTCGTTGCAACGCGGCCTAATCAGCTCTGGGTCGCCGACATCACCTATGTCGCTACCTGGCGGGGCTTCGCGTTCGTCGCCTTCGTGATTGATGTGTTCTCGCGGCGCATGGTTGGCAGGCGGGTTTCCACGTCGCTCAAGATCGAGCTGGTGCTGGACGCGCTGGAACAAGCGATTCAGTCACGCGGCAAAGCTGATGAGCTAATCCACCGCAGCGACTGGGGCACACAGTATTTGTCTATTCATTACAGCGACCGTTTGACCGAGGCCGGGATCACCGCCTCGGTAGGGAGCGTTGGCGATAGCTACGAGCGCGAAGCCTGCCCTCGGGGTGTAATGCGCTGGCAGAAACGGTCAATGGACTTTATAAAACGGAAGTCATACGCAAGCGAGGACCGTGGCGCAACGTCGATGAGGTCGAGTACGCCACGCTCGAGTGGGTAGACTGGTTTAATAACCGTCGTCTGCTCGAAACGATTGGTGATATTCCGCCCGTTGAGTAAGAGGCGATGTATGATCAGAACGAGCCTCAGGCGATGGCCGCCTGAGTCAAGCCAAACAGTCTCCGGAATAACCGGGGTGATTCAATCCAGCTCTTGGTGCCGCTTCTGGAGATTTGCAGATACAAGCCCTGACCGTCGGGGTAGTAGCCTGGCTTTTGTTTCCGCTCTATTGCTTGTGCATTGAGTCGATTGACGAGGCGTGCCATGAGTTAACTGTATCTTTACCCACAAACCCACCCACGAATGGTATTCGGAACGCGGCGAACGTCAACGGGCATTAATGGTCATTATTTACGGTATTTGAAGCCAATAATGAGTTCGGCGGAATTTCTCGGAAGCCGGTTAGGCGGACCCCCCTCTCCGCCAAACCAAAAACGCCCCAAAAAGGGCCATTTTTGGTTTGGTGAAGAGGTTGGTATGAAGAGAACCCCTCGGTTCGACAAATTGCGCCGAAGCAATTTGGACGCCGAAGGCGCCCCGAAGGGGCGAGCTGACGAGATTTCGTTCGCGAATCTATGCCGAGCCTGCTCGAAAACTTGGGCAATCCTGCACGGCGTCTGTTTTCGGGGCGGCAAATTTAATTAGCGCTCCGCCGCATCGCCCGTAAATTTCCTTGAATGTGCTCCCGTCGACTCGTCACTCGCGGTGGCGGCTTAGTTCATCGCGTTTTCGTTCCGCGCAGCAGCGCCAAAACCTGCACTGCGTCGCAAAAAAAAACCGAGCGCTTTGTTCAGATTGTGCGCCAATTCATTTTATCGGCCATCCATCGCGCCATAAGAAATCAACGCACCTATGCTTGGTTTCGCAACGGTTGTTAACAATTCGTTTAGCCGTCGTCGCCCGTTGGTCACCAGGCAGTGTGACACGCGCGGATAACACCGCGACAACGACAATAACTAAAACGATAGAGATAAAAAATGCGATTAATGATTTTACTTTGGATGCTAATCCTGAGCGCCCCGTATGCCGCAGCGGGTCCTGACGGCAACACGAACCCCAACAGCAAGCCCATCAGTGAAGGCCGCATACTGGTGAAGCCGAAAGCCGGCCTTAAAGAGGCCAGGATGCTGGAGATTCTCGCGCGTTCTGGCGGCGCGGCCGTCGGAATCCGGCAAAAACTCGACAAGCTCGGAATACGCGTCGTCAAGGTTCCGCGCGGGCGCGAGTTGGAATTTGTCGAAAAATTGCGTCAGCGTCACGAGTTCGAATTTGCGGAACCGGACTATCTCGTTGCACCCGACGAATCAATACCGAATGATCCGCGCTACGGCAGCCAGTGGCATTTGCCTGTCATCGCCGGGCCCGTCGCATGGGATAGTTCGAGCGGCGCAGCAATCACCGTCGCCGTTCTCGACACCGGTGTCTACGCGGCTCATCCGGATCTCGAAGGCAGGGTCCTCGCGGGGCGTAATATCCCGTCGTCAAACGGCAACACCGGCGACATTATGGGACACGGGACGGCTGTCGCCGGTACCATCGCCGCAGCAGGAAACAACGAAGTTGGCATCGCGTCCGTCGCTTACGACGCGCGAATCCTTCCGGTCAGGATCTCGGATCGGACCGATGGTGTTGCGTCAACGAGCGACATGGCCGCCGGACTTGTCTGGGCGGCTGATGCAGGGGCCCGAGTCGCGAATCTCAGTTACGGGGTTGGTCACAGTGCGACCGTCCAAAGCGCGGCCAAATACCTGCGTAACCTCGGCGGCCTTACATTCGTCGCCGCCGGCAACGACTCGCGCGACACGGGATGGACCAATCATCCCGATTTGATCGTTGTCTCCGCGACGGACAAAACGGATTCGCTTGCCGGATTTTCGAACTACGGATTGTTTATCGATCTCGCGGCTCCCGGGGATTACATCTACAGCACGACCAAGTCCGGTGGTTATGGCAACTGGCGGGGTACTTCATTCGCCAGCCCGGTCGCGGCAGGCGTCGCCGCATTGGTGATGAGCGCTCGGCCCGAACTCGGCCCGCAACAGGTGGCGAATATCATGGCATCGACCGCAATCGACAAGGGCGTGGAAGGACCGGACCCTGAGTACGGCGCCGGTCGCGTCGACGCCGGCGCCGCAGTTGCTGAAGCGACGGTGGAGAACCCTGGCGATACGACGGATCCAACTGCGGCCATATTGAGTCCTGCCGATGGTTCCGTTGTCAGCGGTGTCGTGACGGTCGATGTCCGGGCCGAAGATGACCAGACGGTAGCGATGGTAGAACTCCGGGTTAATGGCGTCACCACGGCGACGGATATCGATCCTCCCTATGCCTTTGTGTGGGATACGAGGGGCAACCCGGCCGGCGATTATGCCGTCTCCGCGATAGCGAGGGATCTCGCCGGCAATACCGGTACGGCCGCGCCAGTTACCGTGACAATCGCAGATGAGCCGGGCGACGAGATTGGCCCCGAGATCACGTTTACCAATCCTGCAAGCGGGGCTGACGTGACCGGCAGCGTGACGATTTCGGCGTACGCAGTCGACGCGAACGGGGTCGACAGAATCTCAATCAGCGCCGGCGGAAAATTGCTGTGCGCCGGGGCGACGAATGTTTCCTGTGGCTGGAATACACGCAAGATCGACGCAGGAAGCCACACCATCAGCGCGGAAGCAGTCGACCGCGCGGGCAACGTATCGACGGCTTCAATCGACGTGAACGTCACGAAATCGGAGAAGAAACGAGGCGGCGGGCAAGGCGGTGGCAAGGGAGGTGGCAAAGGCAGGAACCGGTGATAGCGTGATCGGGATGTCGCGGAATGTCGTTCCGGCAAGCCGCTACACGCGGGCGTTCGTTCATGTGGCATCGAGTCATAATGTCGCGCCGACCGCCGGGGTCGAACGGCCCCGGGGTTTTCCTGAGTCGAGCAAGAATGTCGACCGCGGGTAACAAAGGTGCCGGACGCGTCATTCCGGCAGCTTCCGTATTGAACGGTGACGCGCTTGACACCGGCCAGCCGCGCGGCGCAGCGAAGACGACGGCATTACTCTGGCGAGTTGCAGGCGCCCGGATTCGAACCGTCCTGCCGGGACGGGGTTGCCGTCGATATTGTGACGCCAATTACGCAGCGGACGTCATCGAAGCCCGAAGGCCCGGGTGTGTTGCAGCCGGCAGTTCCCGCAGTCGCACCGCGGCGAAAGCGACGCGGAACGCCTCCTGCCGTCAGTCCGCTACAACCTGCAGCTTGCTCGGGTAGTCCGTCAAACGTTCAAGCCCCGTTTCGGTCACAAGAAAGTTCTCCTCGAACAGCATCGGGCCGAAGGGTGTCTTGATGAACCACTCCGGTGCGATCACCATGTTCGGCTCGAGCTTCAAATCTGTCGGTGAACCGATGCCGAACCAGGGCTTTTCAACCATTTCGTAGCCGAGGTTGTGCCCGGTGAAATGGCCGTTGAGCGGGTCGACCTGCCGGTGTGCTTTCACGATCTTCTGCACGTCCCGCGAAATGTCGCGGATCCGCCGTCCTGGGGTCCAGAACTCGAGCGCTTCCCGGTATATACGCTGCATGTCGTCGAATGCTTTTAACTGTTTCGAACTCGGCTGCCCGTAGGCGATGATGATGTCGTAATCGGAGCAGTAGCCGCGATACAGCGCGCCGCCGTCGATCCACTGAAAATCGCCCGGCTCCATGAGGCGGTCGGGAAACTGGGCGCGGAAAAATGTATAACCCGGGTGCGTCCACGGCATCGCGATCCCGACCTCGGTTGCGCCCGCTTCCGCCTGGCACTGCGTCAGCGTGAACATCAATTCCGTTTCGCTCATACCAATGCCGATACGCCGGATGAATTTTCGAAACGCGTTGTTCTGTATTTCGATGGCAATTCGAAGATAGCCAATTTCGGTTTCCGATTTGATCATGCGCAGGCGGTACATGAGCTCCGTGCAGTCGGACAGGTTCGCGTGCGGCAACGCCTTCGTCAGGTTGTGGTATTCGTTGACGACGATGCCACCGAAGGCGCCCGTATCAATGCCGATGTTCTTGCGCTGCAGTTTCAGCCCGGTCAGCGCGTCCTTGATGGCCTTCGGGCGCGATTCCTCAAGCGGTGTTTTACAGATGCGCATGTCCTTGATGTGCGTTTCGTGTTCGTAGGTCTCCTGCGGCATGACGAACCCGACGAGTATCGGTTGCTTGCCGAGCGGCAGAATCACCTTCGGATACAGTGCGTGATGTGAAAACTCGGGGAAGCGTTTCGCCGACAACGAACCCATGTAACCGGTCAGCCAGAACTGGTTGCCCGGGTTGTAGCAAACCAGCGCGTCGAGACCCGCCTGTTCCATGCGCTGCCACGCGCGTTCGTAACGACGTTGAAACTCGTCCTGGTCAAATACCGGTGTGTGGAACATCGCATCTTCTCCCGCTCGTTGCTCTTGTTATGGATGGGGCAGACGGCAGTAAGCGTCGCAACCCGTTCATTCAGGTTAGACCCTGGCAAGCCGCATTGCCTGACGGCATCGCGGAGCGAGCAGGGTACGGTTACGAACGAGGGGCGGGGCGAGAACGGCGAACACCGCGCGCTGAGCAGCGAACATCGTTCAATTGACACCGGCGTCGGCAACATCGCGAGTCATCGCCCGGGCCTCGCGAACCCGCGTTCGTTCGATTCGAGCTTGCGATTGAGTGCGTATATGCAATAATTAGTCCGGTATTTGGGACTAAATGGTGCCATGGGTTCAGTAGACCGCACGCTCGACCTGATCGAAGTCTTCAGCGATACCGGCACGCCGTTGTTATTGCCGGAACTCGCGCGACGGCTCGACGCGCCAAAGAGCACGTGCTTCGAACTCGTGCGGACGCTGCAGCGTCGCGGTTATCTATATTCGCTCGGCAAACGCCGCGGTTTCTATCCGACGCGACGGTTGCTGGCCCACGCGGAAATCATCGCCGGCAATGACCCGGCTGCACGGCGGCTCGATGAATCAATGCAAGCCTTGCGCGATGCGACCGGCGAAACCGTCATCGCGGGACGGTTGCAGGATGACGCCGTGGTTTACGTGGCCGTCGTCGAAGGCGTGCATAACATCCGCTACTCGACGTTTCCGGGCGATATCAAACCGTTGCATTCGAGCGCTATCGGCAAGGCCCTGCTCGCCGGCATGGACGATACTGAACGAGCCATCGAACGACTCGACCTCGAACGCTACACGGGGAACACGCTGTGCGAGCCTGAGGTATTGCTCGCCGACCTGGCTGCCGGCCGCGAGCGGGGCTACTTTGCGACGGTTGGCGAAAACGTGAACGAAGTAATGGCGATCGCCGCGCGGGCGGACGTCGGCGGCGATGCGATCGGTATCGCGGTTGCGGGCCCGGTTGAAAGAATGAAAGCGGCTGAACCGGAAATCGCGGCCGCGCTGATGCAATGGGTGGCGCGTCTCGAAGCCTCCGCCTGAGAACCGGCGGTGGCGAACACGAGCGCGTCCAAATGTTGACCCTGGAGAACCTCTGATGGCTTCGACAACCTCATCGACGCGCGGCCGTGACGCCGCGGCCGATTCGACAACGAGCGCGACCTACGCCACCCCGTCGGGTATTTCGATACCCGCCGTGGCGGGACCCGACATGGTCCATAACGAAGACATCGGCGAGCCCGGACAGGCGCCTTACACGCGCGGAATTTTTGCCGACGGTTTTCGCGGCCGCAAATGGACGATGCGCCAGTACTCGGGGTTCGGTTCGGCGGAGGAGTCGAACGAACGTTACCGGTTTTTGCTCGAGAAAGGCCAGACCGGATTGTCGGTCGCGCTCGACTTGCCGACGCAGTGCGGTTACGACCCGACCGATCCCATTGCTGTCGCGGAAGTCGGCAAGGTCGGGGTATCGTTGTCGAACCTGTCGGAAATGGAAATCCTGTTTCGCGATATTGATCTCGCTTCTATTTCTACCTCGTTCACGATCAACGGGACGGCAGCGATCATACTCGCGATGTACATGGCGGCCGCCGACAACGCGGGTGTTCCCCGCGCGAAACTGACCGGAACGATACAAAACGACATTCTCAAGGAATACGTCGCGCGCGGTACCTGGATCTTCCCGGTTAAACCGTCGATGCGTCTCGTCGCGGATTCGGTCCTGTACGCGAACGAGCAGACCCCGCGCTTCAATCCGATCAGCATCGCCGGCGCTCATGTGCGCGACGCGGGATGTACCGCGGTCGAGGAAATGGCTTATACGCTCAGCAACGCAGTCGCCTACGTCGAGGAACTCGTCAGTCGCGGCGGGGACATCGATCACTTTGCGCGTCGTCTCAGTTTTTTCTTTTACGTCCATATGGATTTTTTCGAGGAGATCGCGAAGTTCCGCGCCGCAAGGCGACTCTGGGCGCGTCTCGTCACCGAGCGGTTCGGTGCGCAGGAGGAGAAAAGTGCGTTGTTTCGTTTCGGCGTCGTGTGCGGCGGATCGTCACTGACGGCGGCGCAGCCGTTGAACAACGTCGTTCGTGTCGGTATCGAAAATATGGCGGCGGTGCTCGGCGGCGCGCAATCGATTTTTACCTGCGCCTACGACGAGGCGTTCCAGATCCCGACGGAGCAAAGCGCCGAACTCGCCTTGCGCACGCAACAGATCATCGCTGACGAAAGCGGTATCGCGAATTCCGTCGATCCGTTGGGCGGCAGCTACTTCGTCGAGTACCTGACCGATCGCATGGAAAGCGAAATCGTCGCCATCATGGACGAGATTGATGGCGTCGGCGGCGCAGTTCAGGCCATTGAGGACGGCTACGTGCAGATGCGCATCGCACGGACCGCACATGCGAAGAAAATGCAGACCGACGCGGGCGAACGGGTCGTCGTCGGGGTCAATAAATATCGTCACGAAGACGAGGAGCCGCGGATCGGCGAGGTGTTCAAACTCGACCCGTCGATGCGCGAGACCGTGATTGAACGGTTCAACCGGATCCGCGATGAACGCGATAACGAGGCGGTCGCGCAAAGCCTCACCCGCCTCGGGGAAGCCGCGCTGAAGGACGACGAGAACATCATGCCGTACCTCGTCGATTGCTGTCATGCCTACGCCACGGTCGGCGAAATGGTCGAGACATTGAAAACGCATTGGGGCGAATTCCAGGAGCCGGCCCTCGCGGGCTGATGCAACCGACTGACGGTGGGCACATTATGAGTTTGCAGGGAAAACGAATTCTGGTCGCGAAACCGGGACTGGACGGGCACGATATCGGCGCAAAAATCATCACGCTTGCGTTGCGCGATGCCGGTGCGGATGTTGTCTATACGGGGTTGCGCAAGAGCACGGATTACATTGTTCGCGTCGCGATTGATGAGGACGTCGACGCGCTCGGTTTGAGCATACTGTCCGGGTCACACAACGAGATCCTCGACGACATCATCGGGAAACTCGCGGAGAACGACGCGGCCGATATCAAGGTCTTCATGGGCGGGACGATTCCACCCGAGGATCGCCCCGCGCTGCTGGAAACGGGTGCGGTCGGCATTTTTACCAGCGAGCAGAGTATCGATGAAGTGCTGTCGGAACTCGATCAGGCGCTCGGTGCATAAATTGATCATCGGTGCTTGTAGCTCCCGTGTGGCGGGACAGAGTCGGTGTCCCTGAAGCGCGCTCCGCTCAACCGTCGGCAACTCGGCCGGGAACTGACCGCGGCCGGACGTGCCGATGTCGCAGCGATGTTACGCGCCGATGTCACCTCGGGAGAAAGCGCCGCGTTTCGCATCGGCATCACGGGTCCGCCCGGGGCCGGCAAGAGTACGGTCGTCAGTCGCCTCGCTGAACGTTTTGACGCGCAGGCCCGGCGTGTCGGCGTGCTCGCGGTCGATCCGACGAGCCCGGTTTCCGGTGGTTCGATACTCGGCGACCGCATACGCATGGACGAAGTGTCTCCGGGCAGCGACGTCTACATCCGGTCCGTACCCAGCCGTTCCGCCCAGGACGGGCTCACGTGTAACGTCGCGGAAATGCTCAACATCATGGATCGGCACGAATTCGACGACGTGTTCATTGAAACGGTCGGAGTAGGGCAAACGGACCACGCAGTACAGGCGCTCGTCGATACCGTTGTCCTCGTGCTCGTGCCCGAATCCGGCGATACGATTCAGGCGATGAAGGCGGGGATACTCGAACTTGCCGACGTTTATGTCGTAAACAAGGCGGACCGGCCGCATGCTTCGCGGATGCACGCGGCGATCGAAGGCGTGCTGGCGCTCAGCCAGCGGTCCGGCTCCGGATGGCAACCCCCCGTACTGATGACCTCGGCGTCCAGTAATGATCTGGCCGGCCTCGAGCAGGCGATTGCCGATCACCGGCAGTGGTGCGGGGAAAACATCGACCCGGTGCTCGTGCGCCGCCGCCGTTCGCGCCAACTGATCGAGAGCATTATGGCGTCCGCCGTTGCCGAGGTGACGGGTGATCTCGACGATCGGCAACTTGATTTGCCGGTCGACGCGCTGTACACAGCCTGTCTCGATGCGTTGCGGACCAAGGGGCAATGAGGGCCGCGCAACGACGCTGAGAATGATCGCGGCAGCTTGCGCGCGTGCGACCTCGGCGAAAAACGCTCAGGCTCGTGTTGGACGCGCAGCGCAACACCCAGCTGGAATGTCCGGCATCGAAGAATCCGCAAGCGAGTACAATTTCCGTGATCGGTATTCTTCGATTCGCGCCGTATCCGAGCAACCGGCACGCTTGATCGAGGCGTCACGCGGACAGTGCCGTGTTGAATGTCGACCCGGCCCGGGCGCATAAGTGGCGCAGGCAGCGCGTTGCTAGTCCGACGCGCGCCGAATCAACGCCGGCCACCAGTGTTTAGTGATCGCCGGCCCGCGCCTGAATCGCCCGGGCAAACTCAATGACCCGTTCGGCTTCGGCGGCATGCAGGTTCTCCACGAGTTGCCCGTCGAGTTCGGCGACGCCACTGCCGTCGGCCACCGCCGTGCGCCACGTCTCGAGCACGCGTTCAGCGTGCGCGACGGCTTCGTCGTCGATCCCGAAACACGCATTGGCGACCTCGATCTGCGATGGATGAATGAGCGTTTTACCGTCAAACCCCATGTCGCGGCCATCAACGCAGGCCTGTCGAAACGATTCCTGATTACGGAAGTCGAGGTGGACCCCGTCGAGGACGTCCACCCCGGCGGTACGTGCGGCCATCACGCTTTGCTGCAGGGCGAACAGAATATTGGACCGGTTCGGTGTGTGACGGGCGCGCATGTCTTTGACCAGATCGCTCGTGCCGAGCACGAGGGTGGCGATCCGTGGGGAAGCGGTCGCGATCGCGTACACATTAAGAACACTCAGTGGTGATTCGATCATGACCCAGACCGGATGGCGGCCGCCGCCGGCCTGATCGAGGCGCTCGATCAGCGAATGGGCTTCGGTTGCGGTGTCGACCTTGGGGAACAGTATGGCCTCGACGTCCAGCGGGGCGACGGCTGCGAGATCATCGGCGCCCCACGGCGTATCAAGACCGTTGATCCGGACCACGATTTCACGGTGACCGTAACCGCCTTCGCGGACGGCTTCCGCGACCTGCTCGCGCGCGAGCGCCTTGCTCGTCGGCGCGACGGCGTCTTCGAGATCGAGGATCAGCGCGTCGCACGGCAACGAACGGGCTTTGTCGAGCGCGCGTGCGTTCGCGCCGGGCAGGTACAAAACAGAGCGTCTGGGAATCATGGCGGCTTGGGGAACGACAGATTACTTGGAAGGTCAGTTCATCAGCCTCGCGCAGCCGGCGGGATGACGCAAGTCCGACAGAGCGCGCAGCGGCGGAATTCGCTGATGACTCAGGCAGCACACCCGTCCGTTTATTGCGGCCCGGGTGTGAGGCCTTCACGCGAGAAGGCCCATGTCAGTAGCGGTTCGTCGGAGAGTCAAACTGGTCCAGCGTGAAAGAGAACGGCGGCGTGCGGCCAACGAGACCCTCGATTAAGGCGAGTTCCAGATCCGTATGGTTCTTGAACGGCGCGCGCCTGAAGCGTTTGCCGTCCCCGCCACCGCGGATTGCGTAGCGCGGTTCATCGTGGTGCTCGGACACGACGGTTTCCTCTACCGTCGTTGATTCGTACGGGATCAGTTCGGCAGTGCCATAGCAGGTGCAGATGTAGGATTCCTCGGGGTTCGATTCGATATACACGCCGGTGCCGCGAATGCCGATGGTCGCCGCCGCGGTGACCAGACGCCGCTTGCGTCGGCCGAAAACAGACAAGAGCACCCCGGTGACGACGCGGAGCACGTTGGCCGAGTCTTCAGCCGCGGGTAATGTGACACGGCTGTTCTCGCGCAAAATGTGCGCATTGCCCCGGTCGACAAATATCAACCTCGCCGCGCTACCGGTTTCCACGGTGTCGCCGGGAGCGATGTTGGTGTCGAGTGTGGCCGCCGCACCGTTAACTGTCGCGCTGCCTTCCAGGGTATAGATGCTGCGCCCCGTGGGGAGTTTGCGCGGGCGGGTTCCCAGCACTGCAGCCGAACTCGACATGGGCGTTGCCGACAGCGTTGCGGCCCCGAAAATGCCGGCTTCGAGTGCTGCGACCAGCAGGCCGCGTCGACGCGGGTCGATTTCTTCCTTTCCGTACCGGGGGATCAAGACGGCCATGAATGACTCCGAGATTTTACTTTAGGTTTCAATAATAGTTTGTTTAAATTCAAATAGTAAACTAATATACTTAAATTAAATAACTATTATTATTGATCCCGACAGTTATGCTGGATTTGTTTCGTTCGCGCTGTGTGCCGCCGTGGGTTGTCGCCTTGGCTGTGATACTCGCGTGGGCGCCGCTCAGCGCGGCCGCGAATGCAATTCCGTTCGACGTCGCCGTCGGGTTCCTCTATGACGATAACGTGAATCGGGCCGAACGCGATAACTTACGCGAGGGCGATGCGATTTGGTCGTTGGCCGGGAGCGCGGGTTATCGACGTCAGCTTGGCGATCGACAGGGGATCATTGCCAGGATCGGGCTGGAGAGCGATCTGCACACGGATTTTGGCGACCTAAATGTGCTGCGTACGACGAGTTCGCTAACCTATCTCATTCAACCGACACTCGGATTCAGCGCACCCTGGTTTGCGCTGACCGGCTCGTTCCACCTTGAAGAATACTCGGCAAGCGATATTCGGGACGGCAGTGAGGCCGCACTCGGAATCGAAGCCGGGCAGCGATTCACCGACCGGATCGCGGTTCGGCTCGGCTATACCGTTCGCGACAGAGACGCGTCCAAGGCCCGGGTATTCGAATTACACAGCGGAAACTTCCACATCATCGGCGATTATGCCGTGACGCAAACCGTCGGTGCTTACCTCAAATACGATTATGTCGATGGCGGGGTCGTCACAGGGGCCCCCAGAACCCCGAAATTAATGCCCGTGAGCCGCGCTGTTGCTCGCGATCGGGTGTTCGGGCCGCGCAATGTGGCCTGGCGCGTAGACGGGGAAGTTCACAAATTGAGACTTGGATCAAAATTCTCCTTCTCGAAGCGCAGCGCATTGGATATTTCTGCTCAGTATTCCCTGACCGAGGCCGATGGAGACAACCAGTGGAACGTCTGGAATGTCTCCGTCGCGCTCAATCATCGTTTCGAATAGCGCCACGCTGATCTTCACTCCGGGTCGGTAACGACCCGACCCTTTCAGGCGATAACTGCGTTCGGCCGCACGGAATGATGTAGCGGTGTCGCTGACCGTGTCCGACTGTGTGCCTGCTTCGTGAAAGCGGTCAGGCCGGGGACGGTCACGGGCACGAAAAAGCCAATAAATAATAATAAGACAATGGATTACAGCGATATCAATGTCGCGCAATTAAGCCAGGCGGAAGCGAACGCAGCGCGCGCGCGGAGCGATCTGCTGTTGTCGCAGTTGCGCTACAACAGCGTTCAGAATCTGCTCGTCAGCGGTTTGTTCGCGGCTTTTTTTTCACAAACTTCCGAGCAGTCATGGTTGTGGGCGTGGTGGGCCGCGTTTGTCGCGATCGCGGTGATCCGTACCATGATCCTGCTGTGGCTCGAGACGGCGGCCGAATTCAATCGGCGCCGGCGTGCCGGCGTTATCTACGCATGCATCGGCGTCACCGCCCTCGCCTGGGGAATGGCGCCGCTGGCTTGTGGTACCGGGTTCGAGGAAATGACGACTATTGTGGCGGTGTCGTGGGTCATGGTGGTGATTATCGGGGGCGCGAACGCGTTCCAGGATGATCATATCGCGACGGCGGCGTTGGCGTTGCCGGCATCGATACCGTCGCTGATCGCATTGTTCGCCACCGGCGAAAACCCGGCGTATGCCGTCACGGTCGCGATCGGCCTTGTCTACGCGCATCTCACGGTCGGTTGCATTCGCGGGCGGCGCGCTCGCGAAATCGAAGACGGCCTCAAGGTCGAGAACGCGAATTTGCTGCGCCAGTACGAAGAACAGGCGCAGCTTGCGGCGAAAGAACTCGACCGACGCCTGCGCATCGAGCGCGAATTGCGCGCTGCCCACCATCGCGCGGAACGATTGTCCGCAATTGATGCGTTGACCGGGATCGCGAACCGACGCCATTTCGACGAAAACCTCGAGGCGGAATTATCCCGCGCGTTGCGGCTCGCCCAACCTGTTTCGGTGATCCTTATGGATGTGGATTGTTTCAAGCAGTTCAACGATGCGTTCGGACACAATGCCGGTGATGATTGTCTCGCCGAGATCGGGCAGCTGCTGGCGCGGTTTGCGCGGCGCAGCGGAGACCTTGCGGCGCGCTACGGCGGAGAAGAATTCGTGCTCCTGTTGCCCAACTCCACCCGCGAGGCTGCCAGGGCCATCGCCGAGGAAATGCGCTGCGCCATCATCGACCAGGCTATCGCCCACGAGTCCTCGGCGGTCGCGCCCGTGGTAACGGCGAGTTTTGGCGTTGCGACCATCGTGCCGAAGGCCACGGACACGCCACGCGGGTTGATCGAAGCCGCAGACAAGGCGCTTTATTCGGCCAAGCATTCCGGTCGAAACCAGGTGGTAACGACCGCCTGATCCGGCCCGCCGGCGCTATCGATTTCGATCGATAACTTCTATGATGAAAGCGTGCCGGGCCCGTATGGAATACGGCGCCGGAGCATACTATCGGAGCCTGAAAAATTATGAATACGCTGTTTATCCTGTTTTGCCTCATCGCCGGTGTCGGCGTCCTGTCTTATCTGCGTGCGTCGCTCGCGTTTGCAACAGTGGTCTCGGGGATCGGATTGTTCGTCCTTGGAAAACTGGCCCAGAGCTTTCCGGCGAGTTTGCTGATGATGGCGGCATGGCTTGGATGGGCTGCCGTTGCCTTGTTAAACGTGGGCGAAATGAGGCGGCGGCTCGTCAGCGCGCCGGCGCTCAGGATGTTCAGAAGCGTCCTCCCCCGGATCTCGCAAACGGAGCAGGACGCTCTCGATGCAGGAACTGTCTGGTGGGACGCGGAATTGTTCTCCGGCGATCCGAACTGGCAGCGCCTGCTCGAACTGCCAGCAGAAAACCTCACTGCGGCGGAGCAGGGGTTCATTGACGGACCGGTCGAGACATTGTGCGAAATGGTCCAGGAATGGGATATTTCCCGCGCCGGACAGTTACCGGAGTCGGTGTGGCAATTTCTCAAAGACGAAGGTTTTCTCGGCCTGATCATTCCGACCGAATACGGCGGCAAGGGCTTTTCCGCGCGCGCGCACTCACGCATCATCGGCAAGATTGCTTCGCGTAGCGGCACGACGGCCGTCAGTGTGATGGTACCGAATTCGCTCGGGCCGGCGGAATTACTCCTGAAATACGGTGAAGACGCGCAAAAGGAACACTACTTGCCCCGACTCGCGAGAGGGGAGGACATTCCGTGTTTCGCGCTGACGAATCCGTTCGCCGGCTCGGACGCAGCGGCGATTCCGGACACCGGTATTGTCTGCCGCGGCACGCACGCGGGCGAGGAAGTTCTGGGGATCCGCGTAACCTGGGAAAAACGCTACATCACGCTGGCACCGGTCGCGACCCTGCTCGGACTCGCGTTCCATCTCTATGACCCCGAAGGCCTGCTCGGCGAGACCGAGGACGTGGGTATTACGCTCGCGTTGTTGCCGACCGATCACCCGGGGGTCGACGTCGGACGACGACACTTTCCCGCCCGCCAGCCGTTCCAGAACGGCCCTGTTGCAGGAACGGACGTTTTCATTCCGCTCGACTGGGTCATCGGCGGCCGCGATCGTTGCGGCGACGGCTGGCGCATGCTGATGAATTGCCTCGCCGCGGGGCGCTCGATATCGCTGCCGGGGTCGAGTACGGCCGGGTTGAAGGTATGTGCCCGCGCCACCGGCGCGTACGCGAGGGTGCGCAAACAGTTCAACGTTCCGATCGGCAAATTTGAAGGCGTCCAGGAAGCGATCGCACGCATCGTCGCGAATACCTATCTCGTCGATTCGGCACGAGACGTCACCGCCGGTGCGCTCGATGCCGGCGAGGAACCGGCCGTGCTCTCCGCGTTGCTGAAATACCAGGCGACCGAGCGACTGCGCTCCTCGCTGAACGACGCGATGGATGTGCATGGCGGTCGTGCCATTTGCGACGGCCCGAGTAATTATCTGATGAGTGCCTACACCGCGGCGCCTGTCGCCATCACGGTCGAGGGCGCAAACATTTTGACCCGCTCGCTGATCGTGTTCGGGCAGGGTGCGATGCGCTGCCACCCGTGGTTGCTCAAGGAAATCGCTGCCGCCGACGAAAAGCACGAAGCGCGAGCGGTCGAGGCCTTCGATCGGGCGCTGTTCGGGCACATCGGCCGGATCGTTTCGAACGTCTCGCGCAGCTTCGTCAAAAACGTGACCGGCGGGCTGATCGGATCCGATCCATCCGTCGGCGAAGCCAACTACTGGTACGCGCAGCTCGAGCGAGCGAGCGCGTCGTTCGCCACGGTCGCGGAGTTTGCCTTGATGCAACTCGGTGGTGAACTGAAGCGCAAGGAAAAACTGTCCGGGCGTTTCGCCGATATCCTCGGGGAAATGTATCTGATGAGTTGCGCGCTGAAACGGTTCGAGGACGACGGCCGACCGGAAATGGATCTGCCCGTGATCGAATACGCGTTTCAGAACGCGATGTTCCGCATTCAGTCCGCACTCGACGAGATCATCGAGAACCTGCCCGTACGCAGCAGCGCATGGCTGTTGCGCCTGTTGGTATTTCCCTGGGGCCGACGCTGGCGCCCGGCGTCGGACAAGCTCGGCGGCACGGTGGCGGACCTGCTGGTCATGTCCGGCGAGTTCCGCGAGCGCTTGTGCGCGGGCATCTATTTCAATCCGTCGCCCGAAGACAATATCGGATGCCTCGAGCATGCGGTCCGTTGTGCTTCGGTCAGCGAAGCCGCCGAGGCGAAGTTGCGCGATGCGGTTCGCGACGGCGATATTCCTGCGCATGCGGCCGACATCGTCGGCGCCGCACACGCGGCAGGCATCATCGGTGATGTTGAAGCGGAGCAGATCCGCGCGACGCATACCGCGTTGCGCCGCGCCATCGATGTTGACGATTTCGCGACGGAAGAGTTGTGGGCGACGCTTGCCGCCCCGAACGCCACCGCGGATGCGGCGTGAAAGCTGAACGCACCGATCCTGGCCGACGGTGACTGGTTCGGAGGTTCTTGACGTCGTCGATCGTAACGATGCGGTGATCGGCGCGGCGACGCGGGCAGATATTCATCGCCGCGGATTGCGCCACCGGGCTGTGCACATTCTGGTCTATAACAGCGCGGAACAACTGTACGTTCAGCGGCGCAGCCTGTCGAAAGACTGTTCGCCCGGTTTGTGGGACACGTCGGCCGCCGGTCATGTTGACCGCGGCGAATCTTACGAGCACGCGGCTGTGCGTGAACTCGAAGAAGAACTCGGCATTTGCAGCGCAGCGCCGTTGGAGTATCTCTTTAATATCGGTGCCAGCGCGGAGACGGGCCTCGAATTTGTCAGGGTATACCGTTGCGCCGGGGCTGCCGGCGTGGTTCCGGATCCGGCCGAGATCATGGACGGGCGCTGGCTTGAAGATGAAGAACTGAGGCGGTGGCTGCGCGACGACCCTGAGGCATTTACGGCTTCGTTTCGCAAAATAGTTGAACAATTTCGCGTCGACAACGGGCCGGGCGACGGAGCGGATCCTGTCGGCACGGGGAAGTAATACTCGCGTGATTAAAATTCTCATCGTTGACGACCAGCGCCTCGTACGCCGTTGCATTTCGGCGAAGCTGAACGCCGTGGACGAATTTGACGTCGTCGCCGAAGCGGAAGACGGCGAACACGCGCGCGAAATCGTCCGCAGCCACGACATCGATATCGTTCTCATGGATCTCAACATGCCGGGGATCGGCGGTCTCGAGGCGACGCGGCGCATGGTCAGCAGTGCACCGGAATGCCGGGTGATCGCGCTGTCGATGTATGTCGACGGGCCATATCCCCGCCATTTCATGGAACTCGGCGGTGCCGGCTACGTGAGTAAGGATGCTGATACGGACGAACTCGTCTCGGCCATCAGAACCGTGGCAGCGGGCGACCCGTACATCAGCGGTGATGTCGCCCAGCGCATCGCGACGAACGACAGTGTTCGCGGATCCGTTGGCGGACTCAATGCTCTGACGGTGCGCGAAATCGAGGTGCTGCGCCAGATCAGCGATGGCCTGAGCATTGATGAAATCGCTGCCGCGATGTGTCTCAGCCCGAAGACAGTGGCGCACCACAGGCGGTCCCTGTTCGAGAAACTCGGCGCGAAGAACGATGTGCAGCTCGCGACGATCGCCAATGCGCAGACGTATTGTGCTGCTTCTGGTCCTGCGCGTGCGGAGGCCGGCGGGAGACAGGGTCCGGAATCGTGAAATCACGTCCGCCCCTGCGCCTGCACCATTGACCTTGGCCGGCGAACCCGCTCATTCGCGCGAGCGTGCCGCATTTGATCCGGCATGCGAGCGCTGTCCGCGGCTGGCCACGTTTCTGCGCGAGGTCCGGGAGACGCACCCGGATTACCACGCCGCACCGGTCGCGCCGTTTGGCGAACGCGGTGCGCCGCTCCTGATCGTGGGTCTCGCGCCGGGCATGCACGGTGCGAACGCCACGGGCCGCCCGTTCACCGGAGACCACGCGGGTATTCTGCTGTACAAGACACTGCATAAAGCCGGTTTCGCCAATCAACCGAATGGCGATCGGGCGGACGACGGTCTGGTTCTTATTCGGTGTCGCATAACGAACGCGGTGAAATGCCTGCCGCCAGCGAACAAGCCGACGACCGGCGAAATCGACACGTGCAATGACTACCTGGCGGCTGAGCTCGCGAGTCTGCCGCACGCCGGGGTTATCGTTGCGCTCGGCCGGATCGCACACAATGCCGTTTTAAAGGCACTCGGCCGGCGTCAGAGTGAATGTCCGTTTGCCCACGCCGCTACGCACGAACTCGGGACCGGCGTGACAATGATCGATTCCTATCATTGCAGCCGCTACAACACGCAAACGAAACGGCTCACGGATGCCATGTTCGAGCAGGTCTTCGTTGAGGCCTCGCGGCGACTGGAAAACAGATGAGCGCGGCGGCGACCTTCGAAACCCTGCGCGAATCGTGCCGGGAGCTACCAACCAAACCGGGGATCTATCGTTTTTCCGACACGAATGGTGACGTCATCTATGTCGGAAAAGCGAAACATCTGAAAAAGCGCGTATCGAGCTATTTCAACCGGCAGGCGAACGTATCACCGAAAGTCCGGTCGATGGTCGGTCAGATAGACGGCATCGAAGTCACCGTCACGCGCACGGAAAACGAGGCCTTTCTGCTCGAAAGCAACCTGATCAAGGATCTGCGCCCGCGTTACAACATCGTGCTGCGCGACGACAAGAGTTATCCCTATATTTACGTGGAACGGGACGAGGAGTTCCCGAAACTCAATTTCCATCGCGGCGCCCGGAACGGCAAGGGACGCTACTTCGGTCCGTATCCAAATGCGGGTGCCGTGCGTTCAACGCTGAATTTACTGCAGAAACTGTTCATGCTCCGGCAGTGCGAGGACAGTTATTTTCGCAACCGTACCCGCCCCTGTCTGCAACACCAGATCAAACGATGCACGGCCCCCTGTGTCGGGTTTATCGACAGCAACGAGTATCGCGAGGACGTGCAGCGAGCAATTCTGTTCCTCGAAGGACGGTCGCAGGAGGTCGTCGACTCACTGGCGTTGCAGATGGACGCCGCGGCCGCAAAGCTCGAGTTCGAACGCGCCGCGCGGCTACGCGATCAGATCCAGAAACTGCAGCGCGTACAGTCGGAACAATACGTGGCATCGGGTAACGGTAATTTCGACATCATTGTGTGTCGTACCCGGGGCAACGTCGGGTGTGTGCAGGTGTTTTTCGTACGCAGCGGCCGGCATCTTGGTAATAAGGTGTTCTTCCCTGCGCACACCCAGGGCAGTACCAGCGCAGACATCCTGTCGGCGTTTCTGCCGCAGTTCTATCTCGCCGGCCAATCGGATCGCGATGTGCCGTCGGACATCATCCTGTCCGAGGCGATCGACGATGCGCAATGGTTGACCGACATATTGAGTGACCGGCGCGGAGGTGCCGTCCGTTTGCGCCACGATGTTCGCGGCGAACGCGCGAAATGGGTCGAAATGGCATTGACCAATGCCGACATCGCGCTCGAGGCGCGGATCTCGGCAAACACCGATCAACAACGGCGTATCGGCGCATTACAGGAATTTCTCGACCTTGCGGAAACACCGTTGAGGATCGAATGCTTCGATGTCAGCCACACGAGCGGCGAAGCGACGGTTGCGTCGTGCGTCGTGTTTGATCAAGATGGCGCGCGTAAATCCGATTACCGGCGCTTCAACATTCGCGACGTCGCGGCGGGAGACGATTACGCGGCAATGGAGCAGGCGCTGCAGCGTCGCTACACGAGAATCAAGCGCGAAGAGGGCAATCTGCCGGAGCTGTTGTTGATCGACGGCGGCAAAGGGCAGGTCGGACGGGCACTCGCGGTACTCGAGGAGTTGCAGATTAACGAAATCGCGGTGATTGGTGTTGCGAAAGGCAGTACCCGCAAGGCGGGACTCGAAACCCTGATAATGTACGATGGTATCGAAGAGCGCGTGCTCCCGCGGGACTCCGCCGCATTGCTGCTGATCCAGCAGATCCGTGACGAAGCGCACCGGTTCGCCATTACGGCACACCGTCAGTCGCGGGCAAAAAACCGGTCGCGCTCACCGCTCGAAAGGATCAGCGGGGTTGGCGCGAAACGGCGTCAGCAATTAATCCGGCATTTCGGCGGATGGCAGGGTGTCGCGCGCGCAGGTGTCGACGACCTCTGCCGCGTTCCGGGCATTTCCCGGACCCTGGCCCAGAAGATATACGACGAGATGCACGGCGGCGCATGAACATTCCGAATTCCCTGAGCTTGCTGCGTATCGCGCTGATCCCGTGCTTTGCTGTTGTCTTCTACCTGCCCACGGGATGGGCGCGAGCCGCCGCAGCGCTGGTGTTCGCGCTCGCCGCCATCACGGACTGGCTTGACGGTTATCTTGCCCGGCGTCTCGGACAGACGTCAAAACTCGGCGCGTTTCTCGATCCGGTGGCGGACAAACTCATGGTGGCGGTGGTCCTCGTATTGCTGTTGCAGTCCAATCCTTCAATTTGGCTCGCACTCCCGGTTGCGGTCATTATCGGGCGCGAAATCACCGTATCGGCGCTGCGAGAGTGGATGGCCGAACTCGGAGCGCGGACGACTGTTGCGGTGTCATCGCTCGGCAAAGTTAAAACCGCGGCACAGATGGTCGCAATCACATTAATGGTCTTACGGGGTACGGTGGAGGGTGTGCCGATTTATACGGCGGGGTTTGTACTGTTGTATGCCGCCGCCGTTCTCACCTTGTGGTCGATGCTGCAGTACCTGCGGGCGGCGTGGCCGGAGTTGTCGCGACACTGACCGCTGCGAATCTTGACAGGGTACCTTCGGCGGTTAAAATGGCCGCCCGGATCATCCGACAAGGTCCGGATTTTTGTGCGGTTTTTGCCGTGCGCAAGCAAAAAAAGAGATTTTTGCGGGAATAGCTCAGTTGGTAGAGCACAACCTTGCCAAGGTTGGGGTCGCGAGTTCGAGTCTCGTTTCCCGCTCCAGATTTTGAACGAAAGAAAGTGGGGTCAGATGATACTTTCTTCGAAGAAAGTTTCATCTGACCCCACTTTCTTTGAGATTTCGCATCGGCCCCGGAGTCTTTCGGGGCTTTTCGTTTCCGGACGGGATGCGTAGACAATCTGAATAACGGCTGGATGGCAGAGTGGTTATGCAGCGGCCTGCAAAGCCGTGTACGCCGGTTCGATTCCGGCTTCAGCCTCCATTCGACGACGACGCCGCCCGGGTGGTGGAATTGGTAGACACAAGGGACTTAAAATCCCTCGCTTAACGGCGTGCCGGTTCGATTCCGGCTCCGGGCACCATCCTCGTTTTTTTCGACGCTTGCGGCGTCTCCCCGCTCACCGCTGTCCGACTTTGGTGCGGCTCGACAGAATCGCCGCATCTTCTTGTTTCTGAAACGGTATCACGCGTGTCTCACGCACGTCCGGAAGGCCTCTCTCGCTCAAGTTTTCGACGTCAGCTGCCGCTAAAACCCTTGTATCGTCGGCGTCGACGGTAATTCTGCGAAGTTCCGTCGCGATTTTGCAGCGTTTCTCAACCCAAAAGTCGACTTGCCCGGGAGCGTCGCGGTGACGAAAGTCGCCGCCACCAATGGATACCAACGCCCGCATACAGTTCGACGCGACGGCCGACAGCGATGACGCGCACCTAGCCGCCCAGTCCGATGTTCTCGAGATATTGTTGATCGAAGACAATCCGGGCGATGTCGTGTTGATCCGTGCGATGGTCGCCGAGACCCACGCGAACGACGTCGTGATGACACACACCGCAACGCTTGCGGGTGCGTTGGCGCTGCTCGACGAGCATCGCTACGCCGCGATTCTCACCGATCTGAACCTGCCCGACTCCGACGGGATTGACACGCTGCACCGGATTGTCGGTTCCGGGGTGGAGGCCCCGGTCATCGTCCTGACCCACTGCGAGGACGATCCCGCGGCCATCGAAATGGTCAAGCTCGGTGCGCAGGATTACCTCGTAAAAGGCCAAAGCGACGGTGCGTTGATTCTGAAGACCGTACGCTACGCGATCGAGCGAAAACTCGCCGATCAGCATATGAATTATTTGTCTCACTACGATCGGCTCACAGGGCTCGCCAACCGGGAACTGTTCCAGGACCGCCTCGCCCAGGCAATCGTTCGCGCCGATCGTAACGGGAGTCTCGTTGCGTTGCTGTTTCTTGATGTCGACCGATTCAAATCGATCAACGACACCCTCGGGCACAAAGCCGGCGACGAGTTGCTGTGTATTGTGGCCGAGCGACTCAAAACGTGTGTGCGCAAAGTCGACACGATCGCGCGTCTCGGGGGCGATGAATTCACGATTGTCATCGAAGACGTGGAGGCACCGTTCGACGCCGAAATGGTTTGCCGCAAGATCATCGAGTCGTTCGAAAAGCCGCTGCACATCGGGGGACAGGAGATTTATGTCACTGTCAGCATTGGCGTCACGTTTTTTCCACACGATGCTGCCGAAGTCTCGGATTTGCTCCGTAATGCCGATACGGCGATGTACCGGGCGAAAGACGAGGGACGCAACAAATATCAATTGTTTACGGCCGATTTGAACGCACGGGCGGTGGAACGGCTCAGCCTCGAATCGGCGCTCCGCCATGCCATGGACCGGGAAGAGTTATTCCTGTGTTACCAGCCGAAGATCAACCTTCAGACCGGCAGCGTCGCCGGTGTCGAAGCACTGCTGCGGTGGTCGCACCCGCACCGGGGCATAGTGTCGCCGGTAGAATTCATTCCCGTCGCCGAAGAAACCGGTTTAATCGTGCCGATCGGGGAATGGGTATTGCGCCAGGCCTGCGAGGACGCGCTTCGTTGGGCCGAATTGGGCCTCGACGATGTCGATGTCGCGGTCAATTTGTCGGCGCGCCAATTTCGCCAAGGCGACTTGCTGAAGACGGTTGACGGTATCCTGTCGGAATATTCGTTTGATCCGAACCGGCTTGAACTCGAGATTACCGAAAGCCTGTTGATGCACGATACCCGGGCGAGCCAGGGCGCACTCTATGACCTGAAAGCACTCGGGCTCGAAATTTATCTCGACGATTTTGGCACCGGTTATTCTTCCCTGGCCTATCTGAAGAAATTTCCGATCGACGCGTTGAAGATCGATCGCTCGTTTATTCGTGATATCCCCGGCGATACCGATGACGAGGCGATCACCCGCGCAATAGTCGCGCTGGGGCAGGCGTTACGACTTAAAGTTGTCGCCGAAGGGGTGGAAACGGACGCTCAGCTCGGCTTTCTCAATCGCGAAGGATGCGACGAAGTACAGGGATTTTTGTTCAGTAAGCCATTACGCTATGAGGAATTCGTCGCGTGGATCGATAAACGCAACATTCCGCAGAGCGGTCTGGGCACGACTATCGCCCTCGACTAGACACCGCCGCGGTCCCGAACCGCTCCCACGGGCGAAAAGCGCCGAGCCCTGCACTGTTGCTATTTTGCAACGTGTGGCGTCGATGCGGGCAAAATCGCTCGTCAGAAACCTTGCAATCAAGCTAATAATCAATAGAATAGCGGTGCGTCGGTGCATCTGGTTGTGGGGGAAATCGCGAGGCAGATTGGCAACAATCGCTACGCTGCAATGCACCACCGCGAGCCGGCGTACGATGCGATCGAACAGCGTCAGTGAGCGTCGCGGACGCGACAGGTATGGCGCGAAGAAGAATGTCGGACCCGAGAGCCCGGCACGAGCATAGGGGAGAAGTGTGCGACAGAGTTCGCCACCGACAGCATGCGCAGCGACAGTAAATTGAATCGCGCTATCGCAGCGCAGTCCCATACGGTGACCTTAAGGCGCCGACATGCTTCCAATACAAACAACAACGCCCGGAAACACGATACGAATTGACGACATCGTATGAACCCGGCGGTCTTTGAGCTCTGTGCTTCCGAGACCACTGTCAACGTGACGGACGACATAGAGATAAAGATGAGAAAACTGGAAGAACCGATTTCCGAGATCCTGCTTGAGCAATCTGCCGACGAGGTCGTCGACGTGCTCGTTGAGCAAGCAGTTCACCCGCTCGAACTCGCGAGCGACCCGGTGCAGGTCGCGATGAATCGCGCTGCTCAGGCGTTGTCTTCGCGTCAGGCCGAGAACGGCCACTGGTTGTTCGAACTCGAGGCGGACGCCACGATCCCGTCGGAATATCTTTTCCTGCAGTATTTCATGCGCACGGTAGACCCGGAGCGCGAGCGCAAGATCGGCGTCTACCTTCGTCGCCAGCAGCACGCAAACGGCAGTTGGGCCCTGTACGAAGGCGGGCCTGGCAATATCAGTGCGACCGTCAAAGCTTATTTCGCGCTGAAGCTCGCCGGCGATTCGCCGGACGAGCCACATATGGCGCAGACCCGCAATTGGGTGCGTGCCAACGGCGGCGCCGAAGCTGCGAATGTGTTTACCCGCATCACGCTGGCGATATTCGGCCAGATTCCATGGCGCACGGTTCCGGCGATGCCGGTCGAAATTATGTACCTGCCGAAATGGTGGTTTTTCAACCTGAGCAAGGTGTCCTACTGGTCACGCTGCGTCATCGTGCCGTTACTGATCATTTTCGCAAAAAGGCCCGTCGTGCACCTGAGCGAGGAGCAGGGCATCAGTGAACTGTTTCTCGGTAATCCGCAGGAATTACACCATATTGACCGCTTCAAGCCGGGCAAGCCGATGCAGAATGCGTTCATCCTTTTCGACCGTCTGTTGAAAGTGATCGACAGCGTCACGCCGAAGTGGATCCGCCAGCCGGCACTGCGCAAAGCTGAAAACTGGATGCGGGAACACGCTCAGGGCAAGGGCGGAATTGGCGCGATTTACCCGGCCATGGCGAACGCAGCGGTGGCCATGCGCAGTCTCGGTGCGTCCGAAACGGATCCCGACTTCATTCGCACGATGCAGGCGATCGAGGACCTGGTTCTCGAGAAGGAAGAGGAAGCGTATTGTCAGCCATGCGTGTCGCCCATCTGGGACACGTGCCTGTCGCTGACCGCGATGACCGAAGCAGGCGCACAACCGGATCACCCTGCGGTCAAAAAGGCAGTCGACTGGCTGCTCGATGAGCAGATTTTTGTCAAAGGCGACTGGTCGGATCAGGCGCCGGACCTCGAACCGGGTGGCTGGGCCTTCCAGTTCGAGAATGATCGTTATCCCGACGTCGACGATACCGGCATGGTTTTGATGTCGTTAATTCGAGCCGGGGTGCACGACAAGGAAAACAAGGTGAAGCGCCTCAACCAGGCGGTGAACTGGGTGCTCGGCATGCAGAACGAAGACGGCAGCTGGGGCGCGTTCGATATCGGCAACGATCACGAGTACCTCAACAATATTCCGTTTGCCGACCACGGCGCGCTCGTTGATCCGGGTACGGCCGATCTGACGGCGCGCTGCGTCGAACTGCTTGCGATGCTCGGCTACGATCAGAATTTCCCGCCATTGCAGCGTGCGCTCGAGTTTCTCGAAAGCGATCAGGAAGAATTTGGTGCCTGGTATGGCCGCTGGGGTGTGAACTATATCTACGGCACCTGGAGCGTACTCTCGGCCGTCGGAATACTCGGCGAAGACGTCGCGAAACCCTACATCCGCAAAGCGGTGGAATGGCTGAAGGAGATCCAGGGTCCGGATGGCGGTTGGGGCGAGAGTTGCAACAGCTACGACGATCCGATTCTGCGCGGCAAAGGCGAGAGCACGGCATCGCAGACGGCGTGGGCGCTGCTCAGCCTGATGGCTGTTGGCGAAGTCGATTGTGTTCAGGTCGAGCGGGGCATCGACTACCTCGTGCGCACGCAAAACGATATCGGCGAATGGGACGAGCAGGAATACACCGGCACCGGGTTCCCCCGGGTGTTCTATTTGCGCTACCACGGATACAGTCGCTATTTCCCGTTGTGGGCTTTGGCCTCGTACGCTCGTCTCCGGCGCGGCCTGCCCACCCGGCAGTTTGAAATCATGAATCAGGGCCCGATCGACCTCGGCCCGATACCGGTGCTGGCGACAGCCTGATCGGCTCCGGCGACACCGGCAAACCACAGCCGGTGTCGCGTCGCTGACGCGGCAACTTCACGCGATACCCGCGTCGCTGCCCGCCCTGCGCTCAAAATCTTATCCGAGTATTGGTACTATATGCGGCCATTTGCGCCGCGAGAATGCGCGAACGCCCGAATTCTGTTGGAGACCCTGATTAATGTCTGAATACGTTGCCCCGATTGCGGATATGAAATTCGTCATTGAAGAGCTTGCCGGTTTGTCCGATTTGACCGCGCTGGCGAACTTCGAAGAGGCGACGCCGGAACTCGTCGATGCCGTGCTCGAAGAAGCCGCGAAACTGGCCACGGAAGTTCTCTCGCCGCTCAATCGGGTCGGGGACGTTCAGGGCTCGCGTCTGGAAGGCAACGTCGTCACCACACCCGAGGGCTGGCGCGAGGCGTACGCGACGTTCGTCGAGTCAGGCTGGGGCGGCCTGGCCGGCGACCCGACGTTTGGCGGGCAAGGTCTGCCGAAGCTCGTTGCCACGGCGGTCAGCGAGATGTGGAACTCCGCGAACCTGTCGTTTGCGCTGTGCCCGATGCTGACGCAGGGCGCGACGGATGCCATCGAACACCATGCGACGGACTCGCTGCGGGCAACCTACCTGCCGAAACTCGTATCGGGCGAGTGGGCCGGCACGATGAATCTGACGGAACCTCAGGCGGGTTCGGATTTGAGTGCGGTGAGGACGAAAGCCGTACCCGAGGCCGATCATTACCGGATTAGCGGGCAGAAAATATTCATTACCTACGGCGAGCACGACCTGACCGATAATATTATCCATCTTGTACTCGCACGCACGCCGGACGCGCCCGAGGGGACGCGGGGAATGTCGTTATTCGTCGTACCCAAGTTCCTCGTTAACGCCGATGGTTCGCTCGGCGAGCGCAACGATGTGAACTGTGTGTCGATAGAACACAAGCTCGGAATCCACGCGAGTCCGACGGCGGTGATGTCATATGGCGAAGACGGCGGGGCTATCGGTTATCTCGTCGGTGAAGAGAATCGCGGCCTCATGTATATGTTTACGATGATGAACGCCGCGCGTCATGCGGTCGGTCTCGAGGGCGTTGCGATCAGTGAGCGGGCTTATCAGCAGGCACTCGAATTCGCGCGCGACCGGATCCAGGGGCAACCTATCGGACCGAGTGGCGGCGAACGCGCCGCGATCATCGAACACCCCGACGTGCGCCGAATGTTGATGACGATGAAATCGCATACCGAAGCGATGCGCGCTGTCGCGTACGTCTGTGCCACGGCCTACGACGTCGCGGCGAACAGCGGCGATCCCGAAACCGCGGCTTACGCTTCACGTCGTGGCGACTTCCTCACCCCCATCGTCAAAGGCTGGAGTACGGAAACCGGAATCGAGATGGCATCGCTCGGGGTTCAGGTGCACGGCGGCATGGGCTTTATCGAGGAGACCGGGGCTGCGCAATACCTTCGCGATGCACGCATCACGACGATTTACGAAGGCACGACCGGGATCCAGGCGGCTGACCTCGTCGGGCGCAAGACGCTGCGCGACGGCGGAGCCGCGGCCAGCGAATTGCTCGGCGAAATCGAAGCGGTCGCCGGCGCACTCGAAACCGACGACGCCAGGCTTGCGGCGATTAAATCGGCTCTCGACGAGGCGTGTCATGATCTGCGCACCGTGCTCGAGTGGATCATGGCCGTTCAGGGCGACGATCCCCGCCTGCCCGCGGCGGCATCAAGCCATTATCTGAAACTCTGGGGAATCACCTGCGCAGGATGGCAGATGGCCAATGCCGCACGCGTCTGTTCGGTCCATCTTGCGTCGGGTACCGGAAACGCCGCCTTTAACGAGACGAAAATCACGACGGCGCACTTTTTCGCCGCGCAGGTCATGCCACAAACGACGGCACTGGCGGCGACGATCATCGCCGGATCCGGGCCGGTCCTGACCCTGGACGCGGCCAATTTCTGAGTGACGTTGCCGTGGCGCAGCGATGGACAATCGACGCGCGGCCGTGTGCTCGCTGGAATGGCAACCATCTGTTATCGTCGGCTGCCCGTTCGAGCGTGAACTGATATGTCCTGGCACTGGCTGGAAAAAATCGACCGAGCATTCGCGAACTGGCAGCTGAAACGCTGCCATAACATCAACGATTTGCGCAAAGCGGCCCGGATTCGTATGCCCAGTCCGATGTTTCATTACATGGACGGGGCCGCGGAGGACGAAGTCAACCTGAAGCGCAGTTGCGCGAGTTTCGACGATTACGAACTGTTGCCGCGAAACCTGCGCGATATCTCGCACATCGATCCGTCGACAACGGTGCTCGGTGAGTCGATCGACATCCCCGTGATCTGTTCGCCAACCGGCATGTCGCGTCTGTTCCATCATGACGGAGAACTCGCGGTCTCGCGCGCCGCCGCGCGTGCCAGGACTATCTACACGCTGTCGACGATGGGGACGTATTCCATCGAGGACGTGGCCCGGGAGTGCAGCGGGCCGAAATGGTTTCAGATCTACGTGTTCAAGGATCGCACGCTTGTCAGCGAGTTCATTGAACGGTGCAAGGCCACCGAGTATCACGCGATGTGCCTGACGATCGACTTGTCGCTGACGGGTAACCGGGAGCGCGATCTTCGCACGGGCATGACGATCCCGCCGAAGTTCTCCCTGGCCGGCTGGTTCGATTTCGCGCTGCACCCGTTGTGGTCGCTCAGCTACCTGGCTAATCCCGCGTTCAGCCTTGCCAACGTGGAACACCGGGTGTCCGGCGGCAGCGGTGAGGACGTGACGACGCTGGTCGATTACATCTCCGGCCAGTTTGATCGAACGGTCACCTGGGACGACGCCGCCGAGATGGTGAAGGAATGGGGTGGGCCGTTCGTCGTGAAGGGCGTACTCACGGTCCACGATGCCGAGCAAGCCGTGGCGATCGGCGCCAACGCCATCATGCTGTCGACGCATGGCGGACGGCAGCTCGATCACACGCCGGCACCGATCGACGTGTTACCGGAAATAGCCGCGGCAGTCGGCGACAAAGTCGAAATTATCGTCGACGGCGGTATCCGTCGCGGCACGGACGTACTGAAAGCGATCGCCCTCGGTGCAACAGCGGTATCCATAGGCCGCGGGTATCTTTTCGGGCTCGGCGCAGGCGGTGAAGCGGGGGTCGATCGGACGCTTGCGATCCTGAAAGATGAAATCGTGCGCGACATGGCCCTGCTCGGTTGCCGCACAATAGACGAGATTACATCCGACTATGTCCGGCGTAGACCCTGAATTCGACTCCGATATTCCGACGCTGCGGCGCATACTCAACGAGGTGCACACGGTGGCCGTGGTCGGATTGTCCCGTAACTGGCATCGGCCGAGTAACTTTGCGGCGAAATACTTGCAGGACCACGGATACCGGGTTATTCCCGTCAATCCGGCCTATGACGAAGTTCTCGGTGAAAAATGTTTCGCGACCCTCGCGGACATCCCCGAACCCGTTGATGTCGTCGATTGCTTTCGTGCAGCGCCCGAAATTCCCGCGCTCGCCGAGCAGGCGATCGCGATCGGCGCGAAAGTATTGTGGACGCAACTCGAAGTAATTAACTACGACGCCGCGCGCACCGCGCGCGCAGCGGGCCTTGATGTCGTGATGGACCGTTGTATGAAGATAGAACACGCGCGCTTGTTCGGGGGGTTGAACTTCGTTGGGGTCAACACGAAGGTGATTTCGGCCAAACGTCCGAAAATCGTGGCCAACTGATCGGCCGGACGAGCGGCGGAGAACACACCATGGCTGATCGAGAATTTGGCTTCGAAACGCTGGCCCTGCATGCCGGTCAAATCCCGGATGCCGCGACCGGCTCCCGTGTTACCCCCATTTACCAGACGACTTCGTACGTCTTTGACGACGCGGATCACGCGGCGAGTCTGTTCAATCTGCAGACGTTCGGAAATATTTATTCGCGATTGACGAATCCGACGAATTCCGTTTTTGAAGAACGCGTCGCGGCACTGGAAGGCGGCCGGGCGGCGGTGGCTGCCGGTTCCGGCATGTCCGCACAGATGCTCGCGCTGTTGACACTGCTCGAAGCCGGGGACCACCTCGTTTCGGCAAAAACTCTGTACGGCGGGACGTATTCCCAGTTCGACGTCACGTTTCGTCGCCTCGGTATCGATACCACGTTCGTCGATCCGGACGACATGGACGCGTTTGCGGCGGCCATTACGCCAAAGACGAAAGCGGTGTATGCGGAAACCCTGGGCAACCCGCTGATCAACGTTCTCGACATCGAGGCCGTGGCGGACGTTGCCCATGATGCGGACATCCCGCTCGTGATCGACAATACGTTTCCTACCCCTTACCTCTGCCGTCCGATAGATTTTGGCGCAGATATCATCGTGCACTCCGCGACGAAATTTATGGGCGGACATGGCACGACCATGGGGGGCGTACTCGTCGAGTCCGGAAAGTTTCCGTGGGACAACGGCAAGTTTCCGATGATGACCGAGCCGTCTGACGGCTATCACGGGGTCAAGTTCTACGAAACGTTTGGCGACTTCGGATTTACCATGAAAGCACGCGTCGAGACGCTCCGCACGCTCGGACCGGCGCTCAGTCCGTTTAATGGCTTCATGTTGTTGCAGGGGCTCGAGACGTTACCGCTACGCATGGACCGGCATTGTGTTAACGCGCTCGCGGTGGCGAAATTTCTCGACGAACATCCGCAGGTCGACTGGGTGCGCTACCCGAGCCTGCCGGGCGATCAGTATTTCGAACGCGCGAGGAAATACGTGCCCCGGGGTGCGAGTGCGATCATGTCGTTCGGGATCAGGGGCGGGCAGGCTGCAGGGGTGCGCTTCATCGAAGCGGTGCAGTTTCTGAGTCACCTTGCAAACGTCGGTGACGCGAAGACCCTTGTGATCCATCCGGCCTCGACGACCCACCGGCAGTTAACGGAAGAACAGCAGCTCGGGGCGGGTATCACGCCGGACATGATCCGCATCTCGGTCGGCCTCGAAACGCTGGACGATATCCTGTGGGATATAGACCAGGCGCTTGCGGCCGCATCGCGCTCGGACTGAACGGCATCAACGGCGGCATCGCGAGGACAGCCATGAGTGAACTGATTTCAAAATTCGAAGCGATCCTCGACGATAACGGCATACTCCGCGGCGACGCGGTTTCGGAACGCGCCGTACACGTCTGGAACGAAGCTTCGATCGAAGCACAGGTGATATTGCGGCCGACGACGACCGAACAGGTCGCGGCGATTATGCAGGTCTGCAATGAGGCGGGCCAAACCGTGGTCGCGCACGGGGGCCGTACGGGACTCGTCCAGTCCTCGATCACCGACGCGAACGACGTGATTATTTCGCTTGAACGCATGAACGTGATCGAGGAAGTTGACGAAATCGGTCGTACAATGACGGTGCACGCGGGCGTGCCGCTGCAACTGATTCAGGATACTGCGGACGAAAAAAACCTGTTCTTTCCGGTGGATCTTGGCGCGCGCGGATCGTGCCAGATCGGCGGTAACGTTTCCACGAATGCCGGGGGAAATCGGGTCATCCGCTTCGGCATGATGCGTGACAATATACTCGGCATGGAGGCGGTCCTGGCGGACGGAACGATCGTGTCGTCGATGAACAAGATGATCAAAAACAACGCGGGTTATGACCTCAAGCAATTGTTCATCGGCACCGAGGGAACACTCGGCATCGTAACCCGGCTCGTTTTGCGGCTGCGCGAGGCGGTGACGGAGCAGGATACGGCGTTCGTGTCGTTCGACACGTTCGACCAGGTCACCGGGTTTCTCAAATACGTCGACGGCGCGCTCGGCGGTAAACTCAGTGCCTACGAAGTGTTGTGGCTCGATTATTACGATCTTGTGACTACCGCGCCGGCGACTAACCGGCCCCCGGTCGAAAAAACACGGCCGTATTACGCGCTCGTTGAATCGCTCGGATCACACAGTGATACGGAAGGCTTTGAAGCGATTCTGTTTAAAGCGCTCGAAGACGGACTCATCGCCGATGCCGCTGTCGCGCAATCGCGGGGCGACGCCGCCGCGATGTGGACTATCCGCGACGATGTCGAACACTTTTTTCGTTATGGTCGACCGCAGATATTCGATGTCAGTGTTGCGATACGACACATCGGTGAGTACGTCGATGAAGTCAAACGGCGGCTCGCGGACAACTGGGATTTGCACTACTGCTTCACATTCGGTCACGTCGGTGACGGCAATATCCATTTTGCGATTACCGTGCCGGAGTCGGGCCCCGAAGACCATCGAAAGGTGGAAGAATGCGTGTATGAACCGTTGCAGCCGTTTGGGGGATCCGTATCGGCAGAACATGGTATCGGGCTCGAAAAGAAGGATTTCCTTTCCATCTCGCGTAGTGCGTCGGAAATAGCGCTGATGCGCCGATTGAAACAGTCGCTTGACCCGAACGGTATCCTGAACCGGGGAAAAATTTTCGAATTTGACGGCGCGGTCTGAACGGCCGGGTCCGGGCAGTCGCTACCGTCGAGCGGTTTGTGAAAGATTACTCCGACACCCGCCGGTCCGACCTGCGTCGTGTACTCGGCAACCGCGACGTCATCGCACTGGCGTTTGGCGCGATGATCGGGTGGAGCTGGGTACTGCTGACCGGTGAATGGACCGCCCGGGCAGGAACCCTTGGCGCGGCCGTCGCGTTCCTCTTTGGCGGGGTGGCCGTCGTCTTTATCGCGCTGACGTACGCCGAACTCGCCGCAGCCATGCCGTCCGTCGGCGGCGAGCATGTCTACAGCCTGCGCGCCCTTGGACGCGGTTTGTCGTTCATTTGCTCCTGGTCGATTGTACTTGGGTACGTTTCGGTCGCCGCGTTCGAAGCCGTCGCACTGCCGTTCGCGCTGTCGCACCTGATCCCGGGAACCGACCTCGTGTATTTGTGGACGGTCTCCGGCTGGGACGTGCACTTGAGTTTTGTCGCCATTGGAATAGGGGCAGCAGTCGTGCTTACCGCGATCAATATCGTCGGTATCAAGCCTGCAGCGACGCTGCAGGGCATCGTTACCCTTGCGATAGTCGCGAGCGGGATCATGTTTCTGACGGGCGCTTCGCTCAACGGCGATACGAATAACATGGTGCCGCTGTTCGGTACAGACAGCGGCGGCATGTTCGCCGTGTTGATGATGGTCCCGATCATGTTTGTCGGTTTCGACATCATTCCCCAGACCGCCGAGGAGATTAATTTGCCACACGCCAGGATCGGCGCGCTCGTGGTTGTGTCTGTCGTCACCGCGGTGCTGTGGTATGTCGCGATTATCGTTGGCGTCGGGTTGACCCTCGATGCACCCGCGCGCGCCGCCACGGCCATGACGACAGCCAATGCAGCCGGCGCCGCGTGGAATTCGGCGTGGGCGCGGGAATGCCTGATCATTGGTGGCATCGCCGGCATTATTACGACATGGAACGCTTTCCTGCTCGGCAGCTCTCGCATCGTCTATGCGCTGGCATCGTCCGGCATGCTGCCGCAGGCGCTGGCGAAACTGCATCCGCGCTACGGCACGCCCTACGTGGCGTTGATCGCGATCGGCGCGCTTATCTGCATCGCGCCCTGGTTCGGCCGGCCGATCCTGGTCTGGTTGCTTAATGCGGGCAGTTTCGGCGTGATCACGGCCTATGCCATGGTTGCGGCCTCGTTTCTCGTCCTTCGACGTCGTGAACCCGACATGCCGAGGCCGTATCGGATTCGTTTCGGCGGATGGGTTGGCGGGATCGCACTCGTGTTGTCTGTCGCGATGATGCTGCTCTATCTGCCCGGGGGGCCCGCGGGTCTCGCGTGGCCCGAGGAGTGGGGGATCTGCCTCGCCTGGGTCACGTTCGGTGCCGCTCTTTATTTTGCGAGTACCCGGCGGATAAGATGAGTTGTTCACAACCCCGGGTGATGCCCGTACCTGCTCCCTATGAGGACACGCTTGAAGTCAAGCCCGACTGGCTCGACGCGAACGGGCACATGAACGTCGCGTTTTATATGCATGCGTTTGACGACGGCGGTGAAATATTCTTTCGCGATTGCGGAATCGGCTGGGAGTACACGCGCGAAGGCGAAGGTTCGATTTTCATGTCGAACTGCGATCTCGATTTTCGTCGCGAACTGTTCCGGGGTGATACGATCCGGGTCACGACGCGGTTGATCGACTGGCGACCGAAGCTCGTACACACGTGGCAGGCGATTTATCATCGTGATGACGGTTACCTTGCCGCGACTGCGGAGATGCTGTTTGTCCACATTGCATTCGCTGACCGGCGCAGCGCGCCCATGCCGGGGGCGACGCAGGCGCGTCTTGCGCAGGTCGAACAGGTCCACCACGCACTGGAAAGGCCCGAGAATCTCGGGCGAAAAATCGAGATCCGATAGGTAGAGACAGATGATGATTCGATCGCGCAGCCCGGGTTTCGGACGTAACGGTATGCTGGCAACCAGCCAGGTGCTGGCGTCTCAGGTTGGCGTCGATCTGCTACGACGCGGCGGCAGCGCGGTGGATGCAGCGATTGCGGCGAATGCCGTATTGAGCCTGACCGAGCCGCACATGTGCGGGCCGGGCGGCGATCTGTTCGCCATGGTGTGGGACCCGTCGACGACGACACTGCATGGACTCAACGCGAGCGGCCGGTCACCGGCATCCCTTGATTACGACACACTCCGCGGAGCGTTGGGTGATGCCGCGACAATTCCCGGGCGCGGACCGCTGTCACTGTCGACACCGGGCGCTGTCGACGGCTGGTGCGCATTGCATGAGCGCTTCGGGCGGCTGGAGTTCGCTGAATTATTCGCCCCGGTGATTGCGCATGCCCGCGCCGGGATACCGGTCGGACAACGCACGGCCGAGATGTGGTCGGCCGCCGCCGATGGCATCCTGTCGGACCCCGGTCTTCAGGGTCTTACCGATCCGTTCCGCGATACCTACCTGACCGGGGGACGCGCACCGCGGGCCGGCGAGATCCACAAAAACCCCGATCTCGCCGAAACCTACACGCTGATCGCCGAGGCCGGTCGAAGTGGTTTTTACGACGGTGACTTCGCGCGACGAATCGCCGCGGCTATCGAATCCGCCGGCGGCTTTGTCAGCGCGGCGGACCTTGCCGCAACCCGTTGCGACTGGGTCGAGCCGTTATCGACCCGCTACCGCGACTGTGACATCTACGAGTTACCGCCGAACGGGCAGGGTATGTCCGTATTGCAGATACTCAATGTACTGGACACCTATTCGACCGGGGCGCTGTACGACGATCCGGCGAATTTCTGGCACACGTTTATCGAGGCAAAAAAACTGGCGTTTGAGGACCGGGCCCGTTACTACGCGGATCCGGCGGCCGCTTCCGTACCGATCGATGTCCTGACGAGCAAGGCGTACGCGGCCGATCGCCGCCGTCTCATCGACGATAACAACGCGGGCGGAGAGTACACCCACGGCGATGTCGCCCTTCGCAGTGGCGACACGACTTACCTGTGCGCGGCCGATTCCGACGGGATGATGGTATCGCTGATCCAGAGTATCTTCTCGCCGTTCGGCTCCGGGCTTATTCCACCCGGTTCCGGTTTCGGCCTGCAGTGTCGCGGCGCCGGATTCTCTCTCGATCCCGGGCATGCGAATGTCTATGCGCCGGGCAAGCGGCCGTTTCACACGATCATCCCGGCGTTTGCTATGCGCGACGGGCAACCGTGGATGAGCCTCGGGGTTATGGGCGCCGACATGCAACCGCAGGGCCAGGTTCAGGTGCTGACGAATATGATCGACCGGGCAATGGATCCGCAGGCCGCGGGCGATGCGCCACGCATGCGTCACGTTGGTGGCAGTCAGCCGAACGGCGATCGGCTTGACGGACTCGGCATCGTCCAGCATGAATCCGGCTTCGCCCAATCAACCCTCGACGCGCTCATCGCGCGCGGTCACAGGCTCGAATTGATCGACGACTGGATCGCGGGTTTTGTCGGCGGTTATCAGGCGATCCAGTACGACCGGCAGAACGCCGTGTATGTTGGCGGCAGCGAACCACGGCTCGACGGCTGCGTGCTCGGTTACTGAGATCCCCGGAATCGCCGCCCGATCATGAACTCATCGTTCGCAGCGTCTGCCCGTGTCGGCTTTGTCAGCCTGGGTTGTCCCAAGGCCTTGGTCGATTCGGAGCGCATCATGACCCAGTTGCGTCTCGATGGTTACGAACTGGTGGCGAGTTATGAGGACGCCGACATCGTTGTCGTGAACACGTGCGGGTTCATCGATAGCGCGAAAGCCGAATCGCTCGAGACGATTGGCGAGGCGCTGAACGAGAACGGGAAGGTCATCGTTACGGGTTGCCTCGGGGTGCACGAAGATGACATCCGCCGGGCACACCCGAACGTACTCAGCGTCACCGGTCCGCAACAATACGAAGCCGTGGTCGGCGCCGTGCGCGAGCACGTTCCGATCGACACACCGCACGATCCACTGACCGACCTCGTGCCGCCGCAAGGCGTAAAGCTCACCCCGCGACACTACGCGTATCTGAAAATTTCCGAGGGGTGTAATCATAAATGCAGTTTTTGCATCATTCCCTCGATGCGCGGGCGGCTGGCAAGCCGACCGGTCGATGAGGTACTGAGGGAGGCCGAAAGGCTCGTCGCGAACGGGGTCCGTGAACTGCTCGTCATTTCACAGGATACGAGCGCCTACGGGATCGACACGAAATACCGGACCGGATTCTGGCAGGGCAGGCCTGTCAAGGCGGACATGCTGGGGTTGGCGGCCGCGCTCGGCAGCCTCGACGCGTGGGTGAGACTCCATTACGTCTACCCCTATCCGCATGTCGACAATGTCATGCCGTTAATGCGCGACGGTCTCGTTCTGCCTTACCTGGATATTCCGTTTCAGCACGGCAGTCCCCAGGTGCTCAAAGCGATGCGACGCCCGGCGCACGCCGAAAACGTACTCGAACGCATCGCGCGCTGGCGCTCGGAAGTACCGGAACTTGCCCTGCGCAGTACGTTCATCGTCGGGTTCCCCGGCGAAACTGATCATGATTTCGAAATTCTGCTCGATTTTATCGATGCCGCGGAACTCGATCGGGTCGGATGTTTTCAATATTCGCCGGTGGCGGGCGCAGCTGCAAATGACTTGCCGGATCCGATACCCGATGCCGACAAACAAGCGCGATGGGACGCGTTTATGCAGCTCCAGCAACAGATCAGCACACACCGGCTTGAACGGTACCGGGGCCGGACACTCGAGGTACTCGTCGACGCCGTCGATGCTGATGGCGCGGTGGCGCGTAGCTATGCCGACGCCCCTGAAATTGACGGGCTCGTGTATGTCCGCGGCCCCGGCTCAACATCATTGACCGTCGGCGAATTCTGCGCCGTCACAATTTCGGATTCGGACGAGTATGATCTGTTCGCGACAACGGTCTGAGCGGAGCGGCTACGAATCGTGGTGAATAAAACCGGCACTGTCAGCGACGAAGCGTTTGCAGCATCGATAGCGGAATTCGATGCTGCGGCGGAAATTGTCTACGAGGGCTTGTCGCCGAGCCCGCAGATCCACTGGCCGCTGTTATCGCAGCGTTGCGGTACGGAGGTGTGGGTCAAACACGAAAACCATTTGCCAACGGGTTCGTTCAAGGTGCGCGGAGGTCTGGTGTTCGCGCGACATATCGACGAAACCGGGAGTGCCGGCCGCGGATTTATCGCGGCCACGCGTGGCAACCACGGGCAGAGTGTCGCGTTCGCCGCTCAGCGCTACGGGATAGGGGCCGTTGTCGTTGTACCCGAAGGAAATAACCCGGATAAAAACCGGGCGATGATCGCCTACGGTGCCGAACTCATTGAACATGGCCGGGATTTCGACGCGGCTTACGAACATGCCATTGAATTGTCACGTGACCGCCAACTCACCCTGTTTCCGTCGTTCGATCCGTTGCTGGTTCGCGGGGTTGGCACTTACGGGGTTGAACTGTTTCGCGCCGTGGCAGATCTCGATACGGTCTACGCACCGATTGGGCTCGGATCGGGGATTTGCGGCCTGATTGCAGCCCGGGATGCGCTTGGACTCCGCACAAAAGTTGTCGGCGTTGTATCCAGCAACGCCGACGCCTATGCGCGTTCGTTCGCGCAGCGCGAACCCTGCCCGACCGAATCTGCCAATACCATGGCCGACGGGCTCGCGGTGCGCACGCCAAACGAACTTGCGTTATCGATCATGCTTCGCGGGGCGGATCGCATCGTGTGCGTCTCCGATGCGGAAATCGAGGCGGCCGTGGTGGCGTATTTCTCCGATACGCACAACGTTGCCGAAGGCGCGGGCGCCGCGCCATTGGCAGCACTGATAAGCGAACGCGATCGGTACGATGGCGCGCGCGTCGGTTTGGTGCTCTCCGGGAGCAATATCGATCGCGCAACGTTTGCCCGTTTGCTCAAGGATAATTGACGAAGTCGCTCGGTTGGAAAAAATGATTGATTTCAATCTGTTCATGTATTGCACAGCGGGACGGCGCGAAGAACTCGAGCGCGGTATGGCAGGTAAAGATGCGGACCTGTATCGGCGAATGCTCGACGAGATTGCCGGCATCGCGACCCTGGCTGACGATCTCGGTTACACCGGCTTCGGGCATCCCGAACACCACCTGCAAATTGAAGGTTTCGAAGCGAGCAACGATCCGACCCTCATGGGTATGTGGCTCGGTATGCACACGAAGCGCATGCGCGTCATTACGTGCGGCTTTGTCTCAACGGTGCATAACCCGCTGCGCACCGCCGAAGCGATCGCCACGATGGACAATATGCTGAACGGTCGATTCTCGGTCGGCCTCGTACGGGGTTACCAGTCGCGCTGGGTCGAGAACTTCAAGGTTCTCCCTGAACTCGGGGCAGTCGGCCCGTGGAACAAAAACGAACCGGTCGACATGCTGAACAGGGAATATTTCGCCGAATACGTCGATATCGTGATCAAGGCGCTGACCCACGATACGTTCAGTCACACCGGAAAATTCTGGCAGTTTCCGCCACCCGATTTCGTCAACCCGCACGACCAACCGGTCTACCACCGGTACGGTCAGGGCGTTTCCGAGGACATGCGGATCAGTGAAATCGGCATCGCGCCGCGCCCCATGCAGCGGCCGACGCCGCCGTTATACGGCGGCTTCTCGGCGTCGCTGCGGACGGCGAAATTCTGGGCGAAATATCTCGGCAAGCCCATCGTGCTCGCACCGGATCTGGAGCTGTGCAAGGTCCTTTGGAACGGCTATCGCGACGAAGCAGAAGGTGTCTATGGTCACACGGTGGAAGCGGGCGCAGAGGCTGCCTGGGGCGGGATAATGATCTGTGCGCCCAGCGACGCCGAGGCGCAGGCCTGGGCCGAAGAGATGAAATGGTTCTGGGATTTGTGGCCGACCGCATTCGGGCAGGGCGCCGTTAACTGGCTGGTCGGCTCGCCGGACACGATCTGCCGGCAGATCGAACGCGCCGCGGCGACGGTTTCGATCAACGAAATGTTTCTGTTGCTGCCGCAGGGTATCCAGGAACCGGAGAAAATTCATGCATCGCTCGAATTGTTTGCGCGCAAGGTGATGCCGCAGTTCCGGTAGCATCCGCCGACAACGGCAGCGCGGTAACAGGCGAGTGGAGGAGGTGAGGCGTGCAGTTGATGACCGATCGAATCGACAGCGAACTCGGACCGATACTTATTGCCACGACGGCAACACACCTCGTGGCTCTCGACTTTGCAGAGTTCGATGCGCGCATGAAGGACGTGCTGCAACATCGGTTCGGAGATATTGAATTGCGCGACAGCGAAAATCCGCTTGGCGTGAGCAGCCGCCTCAGTGCCTACCTTGCCGGTGAGCTCGACGCGCTCGATGAAATCGAGGTCGATCCCGGCGGGACTGAATTTCAACAGGTCGTGTGGCGTGAATTGCGCCGTATTCCGATCGGAAAAACTATTTCATACGGGCAGCTCGCCGTGCGTGTCGGTCAGCCGACAGCGAGCCGCGCTGTCGGCATGGCCAATTCGAAGAACCCGATTGGGATCGTGATTCCGTGTCATCGGGTGATTGGTGCGGATGGGACGCTCACCGGTTATGCCGGAGGCATCGTGCGTAAACAATGGTTGCTCGCCCACGAGCAAGTCAGCGGTCAGCTTCAGCTGAATTTGTAGTGACCCCGGGGGAGCAGGTCCCGAACGGCGTCCGTTGCGCCGCCTCTCAATCCTGCGATAACGGATTCCAGTCTCCCGCCCGGCGGCGGTCCCGGTTCCGACTTGTCCACCGGGTACTTGCGGTTAAGATAGTGCTCAACGACGAAGCTCGCACAATCACCCACAGGAGACCAACGATGAGTATGCCGCAGGATATTTCGCCGATTAATCCCGAGTTGATGGATACGCTGTTCAAGACGAGCGAGCACGACTGGATTCCGATCCCCGACGACCCGGAACGCGGGTTTTTGAAAGTACTGTGGACCGGATCAGAAACCGGTCGTTGGGCGGTATTATTTCGCTGGCTGAAAGGTTATGTCGCGCCCCAACACAAACATCTGACGGCCTCGCATACGTTTATTCTGTCGGGCAAGCTCGAAGTGCGGGACGGCACGCTCGATGCTGGCGATTACATCTACGAGCCGAATGGCATGCTGCACGGCGCGACGAAAGCCCTCGAGGATACGGAATACCTGTTTATCTGCGATGGCCCGGTGCTGTTTTACACCGACGACGGCTTTACGAACTACCTTGGCTGGGAGGAACTCCGTCGTCTCGAGGCCGCACACAAAGCGAAAAAAGCGGAAGCCGCCTGAGTCTCGAAGTCCGTGAAACTGTATTGCGTTGGCGTTGCGCCCAATCCAACCAAGGTCATGTTGTATCTCGCCGAGAAAGCTGCCGGCGGCGCGGCGATCGCCATCGAGCAGGTCGCGGTCAAATTGATGCAGGGCGAGCAGAGTGAGCCGACTCACCGTGCGCGCACGCCGTTTGCGAGTGTCCCGGTGCTGGAACTTGGGCCGGATGATTACATCATCGAGTCGCTCACCATCATGGAGTACCTCGAAGAATTGCACCCGGACCCGTGCATGATCGGCGCAACACCGCGTGAGCGCGCCCGCTACCGCGAACTCGAACGGATAGCGGATTTGCGCGTATTGAACCCGCTGGGCCGGGCCATCCACGCGACGAATTCCCCGATTGGGCTGCCCGCCAGTGAGGACATTGCGGCGGCCGGCCGCGCGGTCTACACCGGCGGCCTCGGCTATTTCGATGAAGTGCTCGGCGATGGCCGGCCGTTTGTCGCGGGCGACACCGTATCCATGGCCGATTGTACGCTCGCGGCGGCGCTGCAATTCGGTCGCTTCGGCGGGGTGGAAGCCGGCGAAAGCCTCCGGCACTTGCGACGCTGGGACCGGGCTTATCGCGATCGCGCACCCGCGAAATCGGTTTTATTACGCTAGTCACTCATAGGTCGACGACGTGGGCTCGACGTCGTTGGTAATTTGCAATGCTGTGATGCAGCATTTTGATCTTGAGGGCGATCAGCGGTTCGTGAACAGAGTCTCTGCGCCGCTGGCACAAGCCGGACAGGGCCTCTACGCACCGCTCCCGGTCGCCATCGAGACGCCAATATGCTAAGCTTCGCGGCCCTGAGCAAAGCGTTCACCCCCGACCAGGACACCCGATCCCGGTGGGCCAGGCGAACGTTCTTCTCAACGATCAGCGCGCATTTTTGAGTTCGTGCGTGCCCCCGGGAGCGATCACGGGGCGGCAAACCGGCTAAGGGCCACAAGAGCCCGCGCTCGGCGATGCCATGCCGGGACGAACGGTCCCGAACTGACAGAAATAATAACGAACGAGGCCCACACGACCAGAAGAACTCGCATTAATAAAGCGCACCGTGCCCACCCAAATAATAATAACGCGGTGTTGCATAACAACTCATGGAGCATTGGATATGTCTGAAACCGCAGCGAAACTCGACACCACGAATGGTTACTACCGTGTTGCCCAGGTCGAAAAGATGCCGTCGCCGGACGGCGCGAAGGGTAACTGGTTTCAATACGTGATCGAAGGTGGTTATGCCCCCGTAACCGGCTCCCGGCCGGGGACTCAAAAGCAGGTTTCGGCGTATGCCAGGCAGCTTGCCGACGAGCTCAACGCCCGGCGTTCTTCCGGTGGCGCGAGCCCTTCGGCGCCACGCGGCCGCAAGAATCAGCTCGTTCTGAAATAGCTTCGGCGATTCCCCCGGCGACGCTCGTCGCCAGGGGTAGCGTCTGTCCGCGGGACCGGTGCCGGATCGCCAGTCCCATGGCAGGACGTTCGGAATGCCTGATAACGCTTACTATTCTCAGGAAACGCACGGTCCTTACGAGATCGGCGAACTCGGCGACTTCGATCTCGAAGACGGGGGCGCGATTCCCGAATTGCGGCTCGCCTATGCGACGTTTGGCGCGCTGAACAAGGCTCGCGACAACGCGATACTCGTCCCTACGTGGTACAGCGGTACCAGCAAAATCATGGAAGAAGTCTATATCGGGCCAGGTCGTGCGCTCGATCCCGCGAAGTACTTCATCATCGTCATCAACCAGATAGGCAACGGCCTGTCGAGTTCGCCGCATAACTCACCCGCGCCGATCGCAATGAGTCGCTTTCCGCGTGTTCGCATCGGCGATGACGTGCGCGCGCAACATCGCCTGATTACGGAGATATTCGGCATCGAGTCGCTGGCGCTCGTTGTCGGCGGCTCGATGGGGGCGCAGCAGACCTACGAATGGGCCGTGCGTTATCCGGACATGGTCAGGCGCGCCGCGGCGATTGCCGGAACGGCGAAGAATACCGATCACGATTTCCTGTTTACGCAATCCCTGGTCGAGGCGATCACCTCTGACCCGAACTGGCGGGACGGCGAGTATGCCTCGCACGAAGATGTCGCCGCCGGTTTACGCCGTCATGCGGGAATTTGGGCCGTGATGGGGCTCAGTACCGAGTTCTATCAGCTGGAGGCCTGGCGTGGTGTCGAGCTCGAAAGCGTTGGGCAATTCATGACCGACTTCCTCGAAGCCACGTTCCTGGTGATGGATCCGAATGACTTGCTGTGCATGGCCTGGAAGTGGCAGCGTGGCGATGTCAGCCGCCACACAGACGGTGATCTCGCGGCGGCGCTCGCGCGGGTCAGCGCAAAAACGTTCGTGATGCCCATCGATGAAGACATGTTCTTTCCGCCGCGTGATTGCGAGCGGGAACAGGCGCAGATCAGGGATAGTGAGATCCGTGTCCTGCGCAGCGTATGGGGACATCTCGCATTATTCGGTGCCGAGCCGGCATTCCTCGCCCAGGTCGACGAGCATCTCAACGCTCTGTTGGCGGCGGACGCCTGACCGGAAGGCGACGGCGGAGGTGGTTGCGACATGTCGAAACTAACGCGCACCCCGATACGAGTCGAAGCGGCTGGCCGTGTTGACGCGCCGGCTCATGCGCCAGGAGCGTTCGCATCCTCCGAGCCCGGGATGATCCCGGCGCCACGTCAGGCAGCCGGGTAGAACGGGATGGTTGCCATCGCGTTTATCGGGCTTGGTGCCATGGGCTATCCGATGGCCGGTCATCTCAGTCGCGCGGGTCATGACGTTTGCGTCTTTAATCGTACGGCGGCCAGGGCGACGTCGTGGCTCGGGGAGTTTGCAGGCAGGGCCGCACCGAGTCCTCGCGACGCCGCTCGCGATGCGGAATTCGTTTTTTCATGCGTCGGCAATGACGCTGATGTGCGGGCCGTGAGCACGGGGCCGGACGGTGCATTTTCGGGCATGGGTCCCGGTAGCATTTATGTTGACCACACCACGACGTCCGCCCACGTGGCACGCGAACTCGGGGATGAAGCCCGTGCCAGTAACATCGAGTTTATCGACGCGCCCGTGTCGGGCGGTGAAAGCGGTGCGCAAAACGGCGCGCTGACGGTCATGTGCGGCGGTCGTGAAGCGGCGTTCGAGCGTGTACGCGCCGTGATTGAAGCGTACGCCCGCGGCACCGTACTCATGGGAGAAACCGGTTCCGGTCAGCTGACGAAAATGGTGAATCAGATCTGTATTAGCGGTCTGTTGCAGGGGCTCGCCGAGGGACTGAACTTCGGGTCGAAAGCCGGGCTTGATATGGACAAAGCCATCTCCGTGATCGGACAAGGTGCTGCGCAATCCTGGCAGATGGATAACCGCGCGTCGTCGATGATCGCCGGCGAATTCGATTTCGGTTTTGCCGTTGACTGGATGCGCAAGGATCTCGGTATTGCGCTCGATGCCGCCCGCGAAAACGGCGCAACGTTGCCGGTCGCAGCGCTCGTCGATCAGTTCTATGCGGAATTACAAAGACGTGGTGACAACCGTTCGGACACGTCGTGTCTGATCAGATTATTGCGTGACTGAGGGGGAGGTTACGATGACGGACGACGAAATCATCGATGTAGATAAACTTTTTTCCGAAGCGAAACAAGGCGATCCCGCCGCACAATTTACGTTAGCCGAGCGATTTCGATCGCGTGCCGCGATTGATATCGACAAACAGCAGGCCTTTGTGTGGTACGAACGCGCTGCAAAGTCCGGTCACTCCGAAGCGCAGTACCGGCTTGCAAAATGTTACTCCGCGGGACATGGCGTCGAGGCCGATCAGGAAGTCGCCCTGATCTGGTTCGTCGCCGCAGCGGAGCAAAATGATGCACGCGCGCAGGCCCGCCTCGGTTGGTGCTACCAGACCGGTACCGGTACGGAACGCGATATGGATCGTGCACTGACGTGGTATTACGCCGCATCGGCGCACGGCAACGCGATGGCGCAATATAACCTCGGCGACTTATACGCCCGTGGCACCGATATCGTTGGCGATATGAATGCAGCGCTGCGACATTGGGAACAGGCGGCGCAGCAGGATCACCCGCGCGCGCAGATGCGGCTCGCGCTCGCCTACGTCAACGGCGATACCGGCTTGCGGGATTACGAGCAGGCGATTTACTGGTGCAAGCGCGCGGCCAAGGCTGGCTACCACAAGGCCCAGTACAATCTCGGATTGATCTATGCGAATTCGCCGGCCCGATTCCAGGATTTCGATCGTGCCACCCACTGGATGGAAAAGGCGGCCGGCGGGGGGCTCGGTCCGGCACAATACGCGCTGAGTCGTTTTTACGCGCGCGGAATCGCCGAGGAATCGGTGCCTGGCGAGGCGATGAAATGGCTCCGACTCGCTGCCGAGCAGGACTACCCGAAAGCGACCTACCGTATGGCGATGGCGTTCGAAAACGGGGAGGGGGTGACCGCTAACCGGGAAATCGCGATGTCGTGGCTGCGGCGCGCGGCTGATCGCGGCTACAGTGCGGCCCAGTACGAATTCGCACGACGCCATGTGTTATTTGACGACCCCCGGTATTCGGCGTCTGATGGACTCGAGTGGTACGAGAAAGCGGCGCGACAGGGTCACTTGCGCGCGCAGTACGCACTCGCGGTTTGTTTTGGCAGCGGCACCGGCGTCGAGAAAGATCCTGCCGGCGCGTATTACTGGATGGCGCTGGCCGCGGAGGGGGGCTTTCCGAAGGCGCAGTACCGACTGCGTATCCTCGAAGAGGAACTTGATCAGCCAACCTTGAAAGAGGCGCGGCAACGCGTCGCCAAGAATCCGATCCAGGTCGCGATTGACTGAAATCACGGTCGCCGTTACTGCCTCCGTCCGCCATGCAGGGTCCGCCGGGGATTCCCGTCGATAAGAGATCGGGTGCAGTATACTGATGATTATTCGACATTAGCGTTAAGGAGCCGACATGAGCCTGACCCCCGGAAGTATCGCCGCGCGCGACGTGGACAGTGTACTTCACCCGTACACGAATCCTGCACACATCGCCGAGCAGGGTCCGATGATTATGGACCACGCCGAAGGCATTCACATGTGGGATGACCAGGGCAACAAATTCATCGAAGGACTTGCCGGGTTGTGGTGCACGTCACTTGGATACGGCAACGAAGAACTCGCCCAGACCGCGTACGACCAGATGAAGAAGTTGTCGTACTCGCACATGTTCATCGGGAAGAGCCATGAGCCGGGCATCTTGCTCGCCGAAAAACTGAAGGAAATGGTGCCGATGGAAGCGTCGAAAGTATTTTTCGGCTGCTCCGGATCGGATGCAAACGATACCCAGGTCAAGTTGATGTGGTATTACAACAATGCCATCGGCCGGCCGGAAAAGAAAAAAATCATCTCGCGGGTCAAGGCCTATCACGGCATTTCTCTCGCGGCGACAAGTCTGACCGGTTTGCCGCCGGTGCACGCGTATTTCGATGTGCCCGTCAACGATCGCTTTCTGCACACGGATACCCCCCACCATTATCGTTTCGCGGAACCCGGGGAAACGGAGGAAGAGTTTTCGACCCGCCTCGCAGCCAACCTTGAGAAAATGATCCTCGAGGAGGACCCGGACACGGTCGCGGCGTTCATCGCGGAACCTGTCATGGGGGCGGGCGGCGTACTCGTCCCGCCGGCCGGATACTTCGAAAAAATCCAGGCGGTGTTGAGCAAGTACGACATCATGTTCATTGTCGATGAAGTCATAACCGGCCTCGGCCGCACCGGCAATCCGTTCGGGTCGCAGACCTACAATATCAATCCCGACACGATGAGCCTCGCCAAGGCGCTTACGTCCGCTTACCAACCGCTCAGCGCAGTGGTTATTCCCCAGCGGATGTACGAGGCGATCGTCGACGCGAGCGCTGAAGTCGGGAACTTTGCCCATGGGTACACGTTCAGTGGCCACCCGGTCGCTGCGGCCGTCGGACTGAAGGTTCTCCAGATCTACGAGCGCGATAACCTGTTCGACAAGGTGGCCGCGCTCAGTCCGCACTTCCAGCAGGGACTACAAACCTTCGCCGATCACCCGCTAGTCGGCGAAGCTCGCGGCGTTGGCATGATCGGTGCGTGTGAACTGGTCGCGGACAAGAAGACGAAGGCGACATTCGATCCCGCGGGTAAGGTCGGGGCCCATTGTCTCTCGCGCTGCCACGCGAACGGGCTCGTGGTCCGTGCTATCGGCGATGTTATGGCGTTCTGCCCGCCATTGATCGTCAGCGATGACGAAGTCGGCGAAATCTTCGATCGGTTCGGCAAAGCGCTCGACGAGACGCTCGACTGGGCTCGCCGCGAGGGTCTCGTCAACGTCTGAGAGAGATGGGGGCTGTCGCCTTCGGCGGATATCCGACGGTCGACGTCGACGGGTCGGTGATCGAATACCGCCGGGTCGACGGCGACCCGGCACGTCCGACCATTGTTCTGCTCCACGAAGGGCTGGGCTGCGTCGCGCTATGGCGCGATTTCCCCGAGCGCCTCGCCGCCGCGACGACCTGCCCGGTATTTACCTACTCGCGTCCCGGTTACGGCGGATCGACCCCCATTTTGCTGCCCCGTCCACTCGATTACATGAGTCGCGAAGCCGCCGATGGACTGCCGCGCACGTTGCGCGCGCTCGGTATCGACGACTTTATCCTCGTCGGACACAGTGACGGCGCGAGTATTGCACTGGTCCATGCCGGCTCGGCACCATCAGGGTTGGTGTCAGTCGTCGTGATGGCGCCGCATATCTTTGCCGAACAAGTGAGTATTGATTCCATTCGAGCCGCCGACGATGCTTACCGGCACGGCGCATTGCGCCGGCGGCTCGCGAAATATCACGGGCCGAACGTCGACAACGCATTTCGCGGCTGGTGCGACAGCTGGCTGCATCCGGATTTCCGGGCCTGGTCGATCGAACGGGATCTCGATGGAGTCGTCGCGCCCGTCCTGCAAATCCAGGGGCGGGATGACGAATACGGTACGGTCGAGCAACTTCGCCGCATCGAACAGGCGGTACCGGGGCCGGTGGAGACGTTGTTATTCGAGCGCTGCGGGCATGCGCCGCAGCAGGACCAGCCCGAATTGACCATCGAGGCGATCGGCCGTTTCTGTCGATGAGCGGGCCGGCAGCGCGCGCTGCACTCTGAATCGCCCGCTGAATCTGGCCGCCGCTCATCCTGCACCGGGTTCGGAAACGCGGTAAACTCGGCGCTGCCTCCGGGACGCTCCCGGCGACCGGAAACCACACGACAGGAGCACGATTGAATGAGCTGGCAACGCACGATACTTCGGGTGAATTTGACGGCGGGCACTTGTACGCACGAACCGCTGAACATGGAATGGGCCGAGGAATATATCGGACAACGCGGTCTCGGTACGAAGTACCTGAGCGAGGAAGTGGATGCCGCCGTTGACCCCCTGTCCGAAGCGAACAAGCTTATTATCGCGACGGGCCCGCTGACGGGTACGGCTTCGTCGACGGGGGGACGCTGGTCGGCGATCACGAAAGGTCCGCTGACCGGTGCGATAGCGTGCTCGAACTCCGGCGGTCAGTTCGGCGGCGAGTTGAAAAACGCCGGCTACGACATGCTGATTTTCGAAGGGCGCTCGCCAAGCCCGGTCTACCTTTACCTGGAAAACGAGAAAGCCTCACTGGTTCCTGCGGATCATCTTTGGGGACAACGCATCTGGGACGTCGAGCCTGCCATCAAGGACGCCCACAACGATCCCTTGATCCGAATTGCGTCGATCGGGCCCGCCGGTGAGTACGGCAACCGCTATGCCTGCATCGTCAACGACCTGCATCGTGCTGCCGGACGTTCGGGGGTTGGTGCGGTCATGGGGTCGAAGAACCTGAAAGCGATCGCAGTGCGCGGAACCGCCGGGGTCACGGTAGACGACAGCAAGGCTTTTATGGCCGCAGCACAAAAAGCCACAAAAGCGCTGGCAGAAAGCAAGCCGCGGATGGGGCTGTCCCGTCACGGCACGCTCTCCATGATGGATATCACGAATACGTTTGGCTCCCTGCCGACGAATAACAATCGTGAAGTGCAATTTGCCGGCGCCGAGAAGATGGGTGCAGCGGCAATGCAGAGCCCGAACGAAAACGGGCACACGAATCTCATTACGAACAGCGCGTGTTTTGCCTGCACGATCGGCTGCGGCCGAATGAGCCACATCGACCCGCAACACTTCTCGGTCAAGGACGATCCGCGCTATCAGACGGCTTCGGGCGGACTCGAATACGAAACGGCCTACGCGCTTGGTTCCGCCGTCGGGGTGGATGATATGGATGCCGCGACTTACGCGGGATTCCTGTGCAACGATTATGGTATGGACCCGATCTCGCTCGGCGGCTCGATTGCCGCGGCGATGGAACTGTTCGACGTCGGCGCTATCGACGAAACAACAACCGGCGGCATGAAACTGGAATTCGGATCGGCCGAAGCACTGTGTCAACTCACGGAAATGATTGGCAAGGGCGAAGGGTTCGGCAAAGACGTCGGCATGGGTTCAAAGATGTTGTGCGAGAAATACGGACGCCCCGAGTTGTCGATGGCGGTTAAGGGGCAGGAATTTGCGGCCTACGACGGTCGGGCGATGCAGGGCATGGGTTTGGCCTACGCCACGAGCAACCGCGGGGCCTGCCATCTGCGGGCTTCGCCGTATGCGCACGATTTCGGCACGACCGAGCCTGATGAAAAGCCGCAAATGGTGAAAGAGTCCCAGGACTTTATCGCTGCGATCGATTCGACGGGATTGTGCCTGTTTTCCAAGAACGTCGGGCTTGAACTCGAGCACTATACCGAGCAGATTCAGGCCGCCTGTGGCGGAAGCTGGGATGTCGAACGATTTACGACCGCCGGCGAGCGCATCTGGAACATGGAGAAGCAGTTCAATCTCGCCGCGGGGCTTGGACACGGCGACGACACGCTGCCGAAGCGCATCCTCGAAGAACCCGCGCCGTCGGGTGCGGCCAAGGGACTCGTTAACCGTCTCGACGTCATGCTGCCCGAGTACTACAAGCTGCGTGGCTGGGATCAGAACGGGGTGCCGACGGCTGATACGCTGAGCCGACTCGGACTTGGCTGAGCGCGGCGTCGATTGCCGAAAGACTGAAGCGGGCCGGTGCCTTTGTCAGTAAAACTGATCGGGCACTTGCTCGAGTACTTGCCCGATGGTGGCGCCGATTTTGATGGTCGGGCGTACCCCGCGTCCGACGATATGACCGTAACTTCGCTCGCGGCGAAGGTCGGACTACCGGAAGATGCCGAGTTTTTCGTGATGGTGAACGGCGACCATGTCGTCGAGGACGACTGGAAAACGCGATGCCTTAACCCTGACGACGAGGTTGTGTTCTGCCCGCCGCTGAAAGGCGGGTAACGACAACGACTCGCCTTTCGGGCGAGGCTAGAACGGTCGCCACATCACGATTAATTTCGCCATCAGTGTCAGTGCCGCGACGAGGGCGATAATCATGCCCACGGCCGTCAGGATGCCGAACAAAATCGTCGGGATGAAGTTTGACAAAATCAGAATAGAGAATCCGACGACGATCGTAATCGTGGTGTAGAACGCTGCTTTCGCGATATTGGCGTGACAATAATGCATGGTCTCGGTGTAATCACCGAGCACCGGGTATTCCTCCTTGAACCGGTAGAGATAGTGGATGCAGTCATCGACCGCGATGCCTATGGTGATCGCAGCGATCGTAATCGTCATCATATCCAGCGGAATTCCGACCCAACCCATGAAGCCGAGAATGGATGTGGCGGCCAACAGGTTCGGGATGACGCCTATCAGCGCAATTTTCAGTGACCGGAACAGGATCCACAGCATCAGTGTGATCCCCAGCATGACCGCCCCGAGCGTTTTGATCTGCGATTCGAACAGACTTTGCAACATGTTGTTGTAGAGTACGAGCAGGCCCGTGAGCTGGTACTCGGCAGGCTCGAGTCCGACGGTGTTTTGCAGTTCGTTCTCGATTTGCTCGAGCAAGGCCTTGCGGCGGAGATCCGGTAAAGAGTCGTAAATACGGACCGAGACACGGGCCTCGTCTTCGTAAATCGACACGTAAGGATCGATCATTGCCGCGCGCAGAACGTACGGCATGCGTTTGTAAATCACGTTAAGCTGAAAAGCATCGAATTCCTGGCCATCGTTCAGGTCTTCCGCAACCCGGACGACCGTGGCGAGCGACAGTACTTTGCCGATAGCCTCGAGACTGTCCAGATAGTCATGCACTGCCTTGATCCGATCGACCTTGGTCGGCGTAAACCACGTGTCGGTGTCGTTTGATTCGATTTCGCCGAACAGCTCGTTCAAATCCCCCAGTCCCGAGTCGTCGTCGAAAGCATCGTCTTCCTCTGCCGGGGTGCCGAATTTCAGAACAATGTCGAGAGGCGTCGTCCCGCCGAGGTTCTCGTCGATTTTCTTCAGGCCCCGGTAGATTTCCGTATCTTCATGAAAATAGTTGATGAAGCTGTTCTCGACCTCGAGTTTCCGCGCTCCGAACAACCCGGCAAGGGCGATAAGCACGGCACCGGCAAGAACGACGATGCCGAATTTCTCGGTAAATATTCCGAGTGATTCCGTGAGGCGGTAGTGATCGCCCTCGGGCCGCCGCATCGGCTTGCGCGGCAGAATCATGAGTAAGGCGGGGAACAGTGTGAATGACGTAATGAATACGACAACGAGTCCTATCGTCATCATCAAGCCGAAATCGATTACCGGTTTGATTTCGCTGAATACCAGCGACGAAAACGCGATGATCGTTGTCAGCGCCGTGTACATGCACGGGCGGACCATGTGCTGCATGGTTTCGCGGACGAGTTCGTGCTGTGTTGCCGATTCCGGCAGATCACGCATCAATTCGCGGTAACGGACGATCAGGTGAATATTCATCGACATCGTGATGATCAGCATCAGCGATATAAAGTTTGACGAAATGATCGTTACGTTCCAGTTCGCCAGGCCGAGAAAGCCCATCATGAGAAGTCCGGCGTAGGCGCAACTCAACAGCGGCAGCACGACCCAACGGGCCTCGCGAAATATGAGCGACAGCATGACGATGAGAAATAGCGCGACCCCGCTGCCGAAAATTACAAGGTCGTTGGCGATGAACGTGACCATGTCGTCGGCAATCATCGGCACGCCGCCGAGCGAAAGATCGGCGCGGTCCTGGTACTTTGCAATGACCTCGCGGACGTCCGCAATGCCGGCGTGGTTTGCCGCATCTGCTGCGTCCTTCAGGGCCGGATAGACGTCGAGTATACGGGTCAGTTCGTCTTGTTCGAGTTCGCTCAGGCCCTCTCGATCGCGTTTGACGACCAGCTCGTTGCGTCGGCGATGGGTATCGGTGAATGCTTCGTCGACCGTGAGAAAAATCTGCATCGCCGTAATGGTGCCGGCGGGGTTGACGACGAGATTGCTGTATATCGGGCTTGTCGTCAGTTCTTCGCGCGCCCGTTCGAGATCGACGTCTTCGTACTCCAGCAGGCGAAAGTTCTTGGCAATGTCAACGAGGCCACCGTCGACATTTTTCACGAGTGGTACATCGAGCATCGATATGACCGAATCGACAGACGCCAGGCCATCGAGTTCGTCACGGATTTCACCGACGAGATCGATCGTGGCCCGATCGAACAAGTCACCGTTCGGTTCGACCGTGACGAACAGGAAATCATTGACGGCGTATCGTTCGGCAACTTCCCGGTACACGCGAAGGTCCTCGTCCTCTTCGAGGAGGAGGGAATCCGACGACGCATCGAGTTTGAAAGCCGACAGCGACATCGCGAAGAACGCAAATATCGCCGCGAGGATTGCAACGACGATACGCGGATGAGCGAGGACGGTGTGGTCGTAGAGGGACGTGACGAGTCTGGTCATTGAGGGATCGCAAGCATATAGAAGACCGTTGAATGCCCACCGAGCAGAACGCTGCGCCCGTGGGGCCAGGAAATTGGATTAGTTTCGGGCAGATAGCCTGTTTTCAAAAATGGGCGTCGCATATCTTCGCGTCGGCCTGCGGATTCTAACCTGAGAACCCGGTCCGGACGAGCGCGGGGCCACCGAAAGGCGGTCGGCCGCGCCGTCCGGGCTGGTCAAATCCGACCGGCCAATTCCCGAAAACAGGAACTAGTACATAGCAGCCGTTCGCGGTAACGGTCAGACTTTGCCTGTTGGCACAGCGTCGCCCCCGATTTTTGGAATAAAGCCCGGACACAGCAGCACGAATGAACGAGCAAGCTACAGCCGCAGTCCCTGCCCGGTCGGTGACCGGCGAGGAATGGGGGGGATCGGTGAAAATGGCGGCGACGGGCCAGCCGGACACCGAGAGTCGCCTGCGCGATTGTCATTTGCAGGTTCTGAAAGCGAATGCGCGCCACGGTGCTATTCCCTTCATCCTGGCCTCTGTCGGGTTCGGGCTCGTGTTCTTCCACCACGCGATGGGTCCGGCCTATGCGATGTGGTTAATCGGCTTGTGCGCAGTATCGGTCATTCGCGCCGGCTTCGTCCTTCGCTACTGGCCGGATAACGGCAGTGCCGGACAGCGGGGCGCCAACTGGAATGCGGCTTTGCTCGGAGCACTCGGGTGCTTGTACGGATTCACCCCCGTGTGGATGCCGGGTATCGGGTCCTTCTGGTTCATCGCCACGGTTAACCTGTGGGTGATCGGCGTCGCGTTCGCCGTACTGTTGTCTCAGGGTATCGTGCTGAAAGCCGGGCTTGCTTTCGCAATACCTGCCGTCGTTCCCCTGCTTGGTTATTTACTGCTGTCAGGCGAGGCGACGGGCCAGGTAATCGGAGCAGTCGATCTCATCCTGATGGCCTACCTGTACTCGATCGTGAGGCGCACCCGGGCAACCATCATCGAGGAAACCCAGCATCGCGTGCGGTCCGAGCGTCTCGCGCGACATCACGATGAACAACGCCGCCGCAGCGATCGCCTCGTCACGGAACTCACTGAAGAGATCGAGCGACGCAAGATCGCGGAAGCCGCGCTGAGGCGCGCGCGTGATGAAGCGGAACACATGTCGAACCAGGACCACCTGACATCCCTTGCAAACCGACGCGTTTTCGATCGGGAGCTGTCGCGGTACTGGTCGGAAGGCGCACGGAGTGGTTCTCCGATATCGCTGATCGTCTGCGACGTAGACCTGTTCCGGTCATACAACGAGTATTACGGAAGTTATGCCGGCGATCGCGCTTTGGTGATGATAGGAAACATCATCGAGCGGTCGCTCGCCGGGAAACAGGGTCTTGCCAGCCGCGAAAGCGGTGACCAATTCTCGGTACTGTTGCCGCAGACGACGGAAAATGAAGCGCTGGAAGTGGCGGAATCGATGCGGATCGCGATTCACGAGTTGACCTTGTTGCACCCGGGCGCGGACGCGGAACGGGTTGTAACCGGTACTTTCGGCGTGGCGACATTAGTTCCGTCCGACGCTGTCGTTGAAAACGATCTCGTTGCCGCCGCAGACCACGCATTGCGACGGGCCAAACGCTGTGGCGGTAACTGCGTGTTCGCCATCTACGGCGACATCGCCTGCGACGAACGCTAGGCTGCGTCGTCGCTACCGCGGTCTGTGCCTGACGCGCAGATCAGGCTGGCAGGGCGCGCAGCGCCGTTATGCGTTCAGACAATGGTGGATGCGTTTTCAACAGCGCCCCGAACCCCTTTCGAATACTGACGTTGATCCCGAAGGCTTCCATCGAGTCCGGCAACTCGCCCGGTTGTCCTGTTTTCAGACGTTCGAGCGCTGCAATCATCTTGTTGCGACCGGCAAGACTGGCGCCGCCGGCGTCAGCCCGGAATTCCCGCCATCGACTGAACCACATCACGATGAGCGAGGCGAGGAATCCGAGCACCGCCTGGGCGACCATATAGGCGAAAAAATACCCGATGCCACTGCTGCGTCCGTCGCCGCCCCGGCTCATCGCCCCGGCGACGATGCGTGCAAATACGATGACGAACGTGTTCACCACCCCCTGAATCAGGGTCAGGGTCACCATGTCGCCGTTTGCAACGTGGCTGATTTCGTGGGCGAGAACGGCTTCCACTTCGTCGCGATCCATCGTCCGCAGTAAACCGGTACTGACGGCGACGAGGGCGTCGTTTCGCTTCGCGCCCGTCGCGAACGCGTTCGGGGCCGCGGAATCGAAGACGGCGACGTCCGGCATGCCGATTCCGGCCGCATCGGCCTGGCGGCGCACGGTCTCGACGAGCCAGGTTTCGCTGCTGTCGGCCGGCTGTTCGATCACCCGGGCGCGCGTTGAACGCAGCGCCATCCGCTTTGACATCATCAATGAAATCAACGAACCACCCATGCCGAAAACGGAAGCAAAGATGATCGTCGGCAACATCCCTTGTTGATTGAGGCCAAGCACATTCATAACGACCGAGAGCACCAGCACCACGGCGAAGTTGGTGGCGAGGAATAGAATTACGCGGGTCATGAATGCCTCCTGCTGACTGTGGCTAGCGGGTTACGCGCCGGGTACTGATCATGGGGTGGTCACCGGTTTTTTTCAAACCGATCACGGTTTCGCGACGCAGCGGTAATCTGGTGCCGTTCATTTACTGGAGCCGGGGTCGATGTCATCATGAAGACCCCATCCAACCATCATGATCGGTACCGCATTGGACCACAGTCTGGCAAATGAGTTGCGTAGTTTTCTGCGCGAATTGGTGACAATCGCAGCCCGGGCAGCACTGCCGTTCTTCCGTCAGCCCGTGACGGTTGAAAATAAATCCGGCAGCGGGTTCGACCCGGTGACGGTCGCCGACCGGGATACGGAGACCGCGTTGCGGCACGCGATCGAGCAGCGCTACCCGGCGCACGGCATCGTGGGCGAAGAACATGCCCCGCGCAATATCTCGGCACGGTACCAGTGGGTCATCGATCCTATCGACGGTACGCGCGCATTCGTCTGTGGCGTACCAACGTGGGCCACGCTGGTCGGTGTTTGCGATCACGGTGTGCCTGTACTCGGCATGATGAGTCAGCCGGTCGTTGGTGAATATTTCATCGGTGGCGCCGGGACATCACTGGGTACGTACCGGGACCGCGAGTCTGCCCTGACGACGAGCGCGGTCACGACCCTTGCCGATGCCAGCGTGTTTGCAACTTCTCCCGACATGTTCGCGCCGGGCGAGGAACAGCAGCGATTCGCGACATTGGCCTCGCGCGCGCGGTTGACCCGTTACGGCATAGACAGTTACGCCTATTGTCTGTTGGCCGCCGGCCAAATCGACGTTGTTGCCGAGGCGGGGCTCGGTTTTTATGACATCGCCGCGTTGATTCCGATCATAGAGGCCGCGGGCGGAATCGTATCCGACTGGTCCGGGCAACCGGTCAGAACCGGCGGCCGCGTTCTCGCCGCAGCCAACTCGACACTCCACGCTGCCGCTCTCGGCGTGCTCGGCGGGTGATCCGGGCGCGGTCGCGAGGACCTGTACGCGGATGAAATCCGGTGTGATTGTCTGAGATGTCCGGAGTGCTGATATTTCCCGGCCGGTTTCAACCACCGCACCGCGGGCATGTCCAGGCAATCCTGGCGGGGCTTGGTTTTGCCGATCGCGTGATCGTCGTTTGCGGTGGCGTCGACCTGTCGCCATCGATCCAGCGTCCCTGGAGCTACGCCGAACGGGCCGACCTGTTGTCTGCGATGCTTCCTGAGGAAATCCGGTCCCGCGTCCGGATTCTGGCCGTACCGGACAATCCTTACCGGCCGGCGCGTTGGGCCGATAGCATTCGCTCATCGATTGCCGCCGAAATCGACCGCGGAAGCGCTGACGCGGCGCACATCGGCATGCTGGCGGGGACGCCGGCTGAAGCACAATTTTTGGATGGACTTTTTCCTGACTGGACGTGCCGGCTCACCGGTCGGTTAGAACAGTGCGAATCGCACGAATTGCGCGCGCAATTTCTAGCGAACGGGGAGGCCCCGACTGACGGCTTTACCGAACCGGCTGCGGTGCTCCTGCGCGCCTGGCAGAACAGTGGCACGTATCGCGTTTTGCGCACGGAATTCGAGGCCAACGAGAGGTTTCGCGCGCGCTGGTCCGAAGCGCCATGGCCGCCGGTGTTCGTCACCGTTGACGCGGTTGTGGTGACCTGCGAGGCGCTACTGCTGATCCGGCGAGGTCGTTTCCCGGGCAAGGGCCTGTGGGCATTGCCCGGGGGCTTTCTTGATCCCGACGAATCGCTCTATCACGCGTGTCTGCGAGAACTCGCCGAGGAAACCGCCATCGATGTTGATTCCGGGGTCCTCGCGGCGGGTTATCGTGGCGTCGAAGTTTTTGATCAGCCGGAACGTTCCGCCCGGGGCCGTACGATTACGCACGCATTCCATTTCGTACCCGAAGTCGTCTCGGCGCCGCGCGTCAGTGCGGGCGATGACGCCGCGGAGGCGCGCTGGACGCCATTACGGGAGATTCGCCGGCAGGACATGTTCGAGGACCACTACGCGATATTGCAGGCGGTGTTGGGTGTAGAATGAGGCACACCGGCGACCACGGGCGACGTCGCATGCAGCGTTGCCGTCCCTGCGGTGGCCCGCGTCTCAATTCGCGGTTCGGAATGCCGCTACACAGGGAAGGAGACGGTTGTTGCGAGACTCAGCGATGCAGGTGTCTATTTCGGGGTTACGGCTCTTGGTTGCGGCGTCGCTGTTGCTCGGCTTAACGATCGACACGGTCGCTGCGCCGCGCCAGTTCACGGCTGACCTCGTTCATGGCGACAGACTCCGAATGTCCCGCTACCCGGAGGTCGTCGAGTTTATGTTGCACGCAGGTCCCGATGATCAGGCCCGGTTTGCCGAAATTGCAATCGAGCTGATGATTGCTGCCTATGAGGCAGAACTCCAGCCGGACACCGATACGCGGGATCGCGGCGCCGCGGAGCACGCCGGGTGGCGTGCGGGTACCCGAAATTATATTGAGCGACTCCGTCGCATAGGCGCGTCCATCGGGGCGAGGCCGCCGATGGACATGATCAGGGAGCCCCACGGCGATGTACGCCTCGTCATCGGCAACGAACAGGTCATGTTGAGTGCACCGCGGCTCCGGGATCAGGCCGCACTGGAGCGAAGTGTGGCCGAACATGTTTGCCGCTATGCGTACTGCGACAACGAAGAGAAAACGATCGAGGAGCGGGTCGACACCCGCGTGGCCGAAGTCGGAGGTGCCTGGGCGTTCAGTCATAACGCGCAACCCGTGTTCGAGAGCGGAGACGGCTTGCGGTGTGTGTTCGCCGACCGGCGGCACCTGACCCTGAAGAAAAACGCATGTATCAATCTCGTTCGCGAAATTCGCCTGCTCGCCGAGGCGCTGTCAGCGCTCAAGGCAAACGGGGTCGCGGTGGACTGGCGCTCACTGAAAATTGAACATGGCGGCAGCGGTAACCCGCAGAAACTGGTTTACACCGCCGACCGTCGATTCGTGCATATGCATGTGCCGAACCTGTTGCATGCCGACACCGTCTGGCGCAGTGCGATTCCCTGGATCCGTGCGCACGTGATCGGGCGCGCCATCCAACACGTGATCGACCTTCCTGATCAACTCGCTTACCTGTCACCGAGTGCCTTGTCTGACTATGAAACAAATTAAAGAACATCCACGCTCCCCGGTTTTGGCCGCGGTTGTCGTCATCTTTCTCTGTTTCACGACCATGGCGTCGGCAGAGCCGCGCTATCAGGTCGCGCCACTGCACCCGGGTTACGAGTTTGGCACTGAAAAGGCGCTGATCCTCGACACCGTGGCGGGGCACATGTGGATCTGGGTGGAAAGCCCGGCGGTGAACAATCACGAAGGCGGACGCTACGTAATTTACCAGGGACAGCTGACTCCAGGGCGGGAAATGGGCGACATCGTCGCAGAACAGCACTGGCCGGCCGATAAGAAAAAGTAGGCGCGGGCAGGACCGTACCGGGCCGAAATCAAATAAACGTGATGGAACGTTCGATCCGCTGACGTGCCGTGTCGGCTTGCTCGCGTGTTGCGGCGAGGACGGCAATACTGCCCCGCGGACACGGCGCTATGATGCCGCTGCCGTTTGTTGTCGTGAACGTAATGTCGTGCGGGGTGTCATTGTCCGGCAGGATTAACAGCGTGACGGGCCCGTCTTCGAGATCGATCACGAGATGTGCACCGTTTCGACGATCGATTACGCATGGCTCAACCGCTGAGACAGGCCCGACTGCCGGATCGAGCGTGACACCGATTGCCTGCAGGACGTGATCCACTTCGCCCGGTGCTATCGACGCCTCATGGCCGAGTTCTGTATTCTGGACGTAGGTCACGACCTGTCGGGTCCAGTGCGCGCTATCCGCGTCTTCCGATACCTCCCGACCGATCAGAATCGCAATGATGAGGGAGGCGGCCAGCGCTATCGACCACGCCCATGAGGCGGGTAGTTTCGGCTGGCTTGCCTGTCGCATGATGATCCGGGCGGGAAGGCATTCCGGCACCGGCACGCGGACAACCCGTTCGAGCTGGAGATCAAGCCGGATGACCTCACCGCGATAAGTCGCGCAAGCGGCGCAATCGGCAACGTGCGTAGCGACGGCGGCGTCGTTGTCGCGCGGCGTGGCCAGTATTCGTCGTCTGCACTCGAGGCAATCGATCATGGCATGGCCTCCGAGTCCGGCTCGTCCTCGAGCACGGCGCGCAGTTTTTGCCGTGCCCGGAACAAGCGGGTCGTTACCGCGCCGGCGGTTAATTGCATCTCTGTGGCGATCTCGTTCACGCTGAATCCACCGATGATCTGTAACAACAACGGTTCCCGGTAATCGGGCGAAAGATTGTCCAGCGCGCGACCGAGAGCACGCGCTTCCGGACTGTTTTCCATTGCTTCGACAGCCTCGAGCGTATCGACGTCGATGGCAACCTGGTCGAGCGATTTTCTGGCGAAACGTCGTGCGTTCTCGCGTCTGAGGGTTGTGATCAACCAGCTTTTCGCGGCGCGCTCGTCGCGCAGACTGTCGAGCGAGCGCCACGCACGGGTAAACGTTTCCTGCACAAGGTCTTCGGCCACGTGTTTGTCGCCGGTTAACCAGATGGCATAACGGTATAAATCCGCGTTGAACGCTTCGACGAGCACTGTAAACCGAGACTTTTTATCCCACATGGTCTATCGGACCGTTGCTCGGGGGCGAATGTTTCATCCGCGTTTGCGCGGTTCAGGTGTCCGGGTCGGGATTTCGCACAGGCAAGGAGTGGCTCCGAGGTATGCTAACCTCCGGCGGGTCGAAGCAGGCAGATATACAATAAATGCGACTTGACGGAAAACATGCGGTCGTTACCGGCGCGAGCAGCGGAATAGGGCGCGCTATCGCGATCGCAATGGCGCGCGAAGGCGCCGGGGTCATCGTGAATTACAACGCGAACGAGGCCGGTGCGCAGCACTGTGTCGATGAAGTCGTCGGGTTTGGCGGCACGGCGGCGGCGGTTCGTGCCGACGTCACCGATGTGCAGGCGATAGACAGTCTCGTCGCGAACGCAAGGCAGAAGCTCGATTCTATCGATATCTGGGTGAACGTTGCCGGTGCGGACATCCTCACGGGTGCGGGCGCGCGCCTGAGCGACGACGACAAGCTGGCGCGACTCATCGACGTTGATTTGCGCGGAACCATGCGATGTTGCTGGGCTGCCGCGCCGGCGATGAGCGACGATGGCGCGATCATCAACCTGTCATGGGACCTCGCGCTCCGCGGCATGGCCGGACGTAACCCCGAAATGTTCGCCGCGGTAAAGGCGGGGGTGAGCGGTTTCACGCGTTCGTTTGCGCAAAGCGTCGCACCACGGTTGCGGGTCAACGAAATCGCGCCGGGGTGGATCGAGACCAGTTTCGCCGAAAACGACATGCAGCCGGAATATCGTGCCGGCGTCGTTCAGCAAACACCGTTGGCGCGTCTCGGACGACCAGAGGACGTTGCCGCCGCTGCAGTCTACCTTGCGAGTGCACAAGCGTCGTTTGTCACCGGGCAGACCCTCAAGGTAAACGGCGGCCTGTCGAGCTGACGAGTACTCAATCCTGCGCGAGCCGGATACCACCGAATTGCCAGCGGTTCGCGGGGTAGAAAAAGTTCCGATAGCTGGCGCGGATGTGATCGCGCGGCGTGGCGCAGCAACCGCCGCGCAAGACCATCTGACCGCTCATGAACTTCCCGTTGTATTCTCCGATCGCGCCGGCCGGTGTTTTGAAACCGGGATAGGCGGAGTACGCGCTCGCGGTCCATTCCCACACGTCGCCGAACAGTTGGTTGATGCCCGGCGATCGATCGCGGTCGTGCGATTGCGCCGGGCACGGATGAAAGCGCCCTTGCTCGACGAAATTTCCCGTAGGGTCGACCCCGGATGCAACCCGCTCCCATTCTGCTTCTGTCGGCAGACGGGCCCCTGACCAGCGCGCGTATGCGTCTGCCTCGTAGTAACTGACGTGGGTGACCGGCGCATCGAGGACGAGTTTGTGCTGCCCCGATAGCGTGAATTCGAACCATTCGTCGTCGCCGTCCCGCCAGTACAACGGCGCTCGCCAGGATTGCGCCCGCAGCGTTGCCCAGCCATCGCTTAACCACAGTAGCGGCGAGTCGTAGCCGCCGTCGTCGATAAACTCGAGATAGTCGCGGTTGGTCACGAGACGCGATGCGAAACCGAAGTCATGCAGCAGCGTGTCGTGTCGTGGCCGTTCATTGTCGAATGAAAAGCAATCATCGGTGGCGCCGATCGGGCATATGCCGCCTTCGAATCGTACAAATTGCTGCTCGGACGCCGCGGACGAGTCGAAGGGTTTCACCGAGACGTACGCCGGCATTGTCGGATTACAGGAAAACAGATGTTTGATATCCATGAGCAGCAATTCCTGATGTTGCTGCTCATGGTGAAGGCCGACCTCGATAACCGCTGCGACGTCGTCGCCGACGCCGTCTTCGAATAAACGGATCATGTGCTCGTCAACGCAGGCGCGGTAGGCAATGATGGTATCGAGCGCCGGCCGGGTCAGGAGTCCCCGGTGAGGCCTGGAATACTGTTCTCCGACCGCGTTGTAGTAACTGTTGAAAAGGAAACGAAAAGTGGTGTCGAAAACGGCGTAGTCGTGGACATTGGGAGCGAGCACGAACGTCTCGAAGAACCAGGTCGTGTGCGCCAGGTGCCATTTCGCGGGACTCGCGTCGGGCATCGATTGCACGCACGCGTCTTCAGCGGACAATGGCGCGGCGAGGGTTTCGGACTGGCTGCGAATGTCCTGGAAGCGCCGGGACTGGTAACTGAATTGCGGGGCCGGAACAGTGCTGCTCATACTGATGCCTCTGGGCTCGTGAGCCTTGGGATCCTAAGTCTCGTCAGTCTCGATATCAAATTCGAAATCACATTCGCCGATAAGCCGCCTGGCCGGACCAAAACGTCGCTCCCTGAACGAGAGGCGGCCATCGTAGTCGAGCAGCACGATCGACGAGCACCGTGTGCCGTAATGTTCACCGTTGATAAAGATCGGAGATAGTATCCGTTCGTAGGCAAGATCGAGTCCTGTTTCCGGAAGTTCGGGATCCGGGGCGGTTTGTTCGCTCACCAGTGCATCGAACAGCGCGTCCACTAAATCGGAGCCGGACAGTCGCTCAAGCTTGTCGAATGCATGTTTGAGGCGTCGTACTTTCGGCCACGGGGTGTCAAGCAGATGGTTGCTCAATCCGTAGACCCCGGGGCTGAGGGTTTTCTGTTCTTCGACGAAGTTCGAATACCACGAAAGTTCGTCGGGAGCGCTCGCGATGACATTGAATCCATTGTAATCATGACCACTGCGGGCGAGGTCTCCGACGAATTCCGACGGTGATCGGAAATCGTTCAGGTAATCGCTGATGATCAATCCGCGCGAACGGGGTGCGGCAACTTCGCCCGGCATGCGTACATTCGTAATGGCCGCGAAAGCGCCGCGTCGGTTAACTGCCAGCCATGTCCCCATACCCTGTCGATCGCGGCCGCCGAGTATGGCCGGCATGTCCGACCAGAAATCGGCGGCGTCGGCAGGTCGATCATGAAACTCGTCGCGATTTGCCGCGACGACGAGACGGTATTGGTGATGGACCTCGTGGGCCACGATCAAAAGACACATGCGATCAGCCTTGCCCGAATCGATTCGGCTCCGACTCGAGGTAAGCTCGCTCCGCCGCGGTCGACGGACGTTGCAGGACCGCATTGCGGTGCGGAAAACGACCGAATCGCTCAATGATAGCGTGGTGATCGCGGGCATAATCGAGGTTCTTCTGCGCCAAATGCCGGAAATCGCCGGGTGCGTCCTCGTACAATTTTTCGAATACCGCGACGCTGTCGCGTTGATCCTCGGCATCTTCCGAGTGCTCGAGGGGCATATGGAAAAAAATGCGTTCGATCGGGGTTAACGCCTGTTCGATGCCAGCGTCCATGCCCGTGCGGCAGATTCTCAATGCGCGGAGATCTCCGTCGAACGCCGCCGCGCTGCCACGATAGATATTGCGCGGAAACTGATCGAGCGTGATGATGTGTGCGAGCGCAACGCGGCCGGTCTCGCTATCTACGGAGAAATGCCCGGCAATGGCCTCACGAACCGCGGTGCCGAAGTGTTCAAGGATCTCAGCGTCGAACGCGGAGTCGCGAGAGAACCATTGCCTGGAACGGCTCTTTATAACGTCCGGGTCGCTCTGGTTCGAACCAAACCAGAACCCGAGTATGTCATCAACGGGCAGCATCAATTCAGAACCCTTGCGGAATTAACGCCGGTGAGCCGGGTGTGTTTGATCCTCATGGGGGATTCACTCATGCGGCGTGATTCAATAATGAATGAGGGAGTGAATTTCGCACTCGCCGAGCAGGTCGCGGCCATTGAGGAAATCAAGTTCAATGACGAATGCGCAACCTGCGATCGTTGCGCCGGCGCGGGTGACGAGCTCGCAACTTGCAGCCGCCGTTCCGCCGGTCGCAATGAGGTCGTCGACCATCAGAACGCGGTCGCCGGATCCAACCGCGTCGATGTGCATTTCGAGACTCGCAGAGCCGTACTCGAGGTCGTAGGCAACGTTGTGCGCGGCCGCGGGCAGTTTTCCCGGCTTTCTGAGCGGCACAAAGCCAACGCCAAGAGCGTGCGCCACCAATGCACCGAAAATGAACCCGCGCGCTTCCATGCCGGCCACGGCGGTAATTCCGCGGTCGGTGAACGGGTCTGCAAGTGCCGATGTAACGCGTGCCAGCGCCGGCCCGTCAGCCAGAACCGGGGTCAGGTCCTTGAACACGATCCCCGGTTCGGGAAAATCGGGTACGTCTCTGATGAGCGCTTTGACGTGTTCCATGTACGACCTCGGGTGATAGTGGAGCTGAAGATTGTAAGATAATAAGCGCTGCATGAGGGGCTGCGGCGGGTCAGGGCGGTATCCGGCAGCTGAGCGCGAATCATATGAGGAGGCGGGTGTGAAAGGGATCCGGGTAGCGGACACCGCGTGGCCGGAAATAGAAGCGCAGCTTGCTGCCGGTGCCGTGGCGATTCTTCCTGTGGGCGCGGCCAGCAAGGAGCATGGGCGACATTTGCCGTTGGACACAGACTGTCGTCAGGCAGAGTGGATCGCGACACAGGTTGCCCAACGCCTGTCGGCCGTCGTCTGGCCGACAGTCACCTATGGTTACTACCCGGTATTCGTCGACTATCCCGGCAGTATCAGCTTGCGCGAGGACACTTTCGTTGCGCTGGTCGCCGACATACTCGACGGCATTTCGCGCGCGGGCGCATCGCGCAGCGTCATACTCAATACGGGCATCAGCACGATTGCTCCGCTTGCATCGTTGATTGGCGAGCTGGCCGAAGCGTCCCCGTGTCGTCTCGTAAACGTTTACGCCGGCGCGGAATTCAACCGCATTGTCGAGGCGGTCTCCGAGCAGTCGTGGGGCGGTCATGCGGATGAGATCGAAACTTCGATCATGCTGGCGCTCGACCCCGCTGTCGTGCGACTCGACGCCGCGCGTCCCGGCATCCGGCAAATCGTCCGTGGATTATTTAGTCGAACGGATCGAGAGTCGGCAAACTATTCGCCGGACGGGGTCAACGGTGACCCGACGCTGGCAACCCGGGCAAAAGGCGAGCAGTTACTCGCGGCAATGGTTGCCGATGTCGTAGCTGCCATCGGCAGGCGTTAGTCTGCCGGTTCAGGATCGCCGCCGGAACGCGTGGTAGCGCTCGGCGACCTTCAACGCCCACCCGGGTAGGTGAGCGCGGCGCCACGCGCCGGCCGCCATCTTGTTCGCTTCGGCGAGTGTCGGGTAAATATGGATCGTTCCGAGGATTTTATTGAGGCCTAACCCGTGCTTCATTGCGAGCACAAATTCCGCAATGAGGTCGCCCGCGTGTTCTCCGACTATGGTGACGCCAAGGATCTGGTCCTTGCCCGGTTTTGTAAGCACGCGGACGTATCCCCGATCGACGCCGTCCGCGATGGCGCGGTCGAGATCGTCGAGGGGATAGATCGTGGTTTCATACGCCACGCCGGTTGCAATCGCATCCTGTTCCGATAAGCCGACGCGAGCAATTTCCGGATCGGTAAACGTGCACCACGGAATAACCGAATAATCCACCCTGAATCGCCTGAACTGACCAAACAGACTGTTCACCGCGGCGTACCAGGCTTGATGAGCGGCGGTATGCGTAAACTGAAAAGGCCCCGAGACGTCGCCGCACGCAAAGATATTCGGAAAATTTGTCGCCATGAAATCGTCGGTCGCGATTCCGCCGTTGTCATTCAGCGTGACCCCGAGTTCTTCAAGTCCGTATCCCTGCGCGTTGGGTCGCCGCCCTAATGCGAGCACGATGCGATCGAACGCAATATCAATGGCAGGATTGCCGCCGTCGCCGGCGTCTTCACAGGTGACGTTCCCGCCGGTTCCCGATCCCTGAAAAGAGACCGCGCGACGATTCAGTTCGAGGGTAATTCCGTCCTCGGCAAACACCGCATGCAGTGTCTCGGCGACAACCGGATCTTCCTTGATCAGAAGTCGTGGCGCCATTTCGACGAGGGTGACGGCGCTCCCCAGCCGGGCAAACGCCTGAGCGATTTCGCAACCAATCGGTCCACCGCCGAGCACGAGTAGCCGCCCGGGAAGCGCGGCCAGGTCCCACAGCGTGTCGGAGGTGAGGTAATCGATGCCCTCGAGACCGGGAATTCGCGGAACGAGCGGGCTCGCGCCGGCGGCAACGATGATGTTGCGCGTCGTCAGTTCGGTAGCGCCGACGCGCACGCGGTAGGGCGATACGATCGATGCTTCTCCGGCAAGACACTCGACACCGAGTTCCGTATACCGCGCGACGGAATCGTGCGGTTCTATCGCACGAATAACGTCTTTCACCCGTTGCATGACGTCGCGGAAGTCGAACGCCAGCGTATGGTTTTGCAGGCCGTAACGCTGTGCCCCACGGGCGAGGTGACGAATTTTCGCGGAGCGCAACAAAGCCTTCGACGGCACGCACCCCGTATTGAGGCAATCGCCACCCATGGTGTTTTTCTCGATGAGCGTGACCGACGCTTTTGTGGCTGCGGCGATATAGGCCGCGACCAGCCCGCCGGACCCGGCGCCAATGACCACGACGTTGCGATCGAACGTGCGTGGACGGGGGTAGTTTTTCAGTGCGCGGTGCGCCTGTAACCGGTTGACGATTCGTTTTGCAACGAGCGGGAACAGGCCGAGTGCGGCAAAAGACCCGAGCAGCAGCGGCGAGAGCACGTCGGCGGGTGACGTTATGCGTCCGACTTGCGTTCCCGCGTTGACGAAGACCAGGGTCGCCGGAAACATGCCTGCCTGGCTGACGAGAGCGAATGTCGTCGCGCGAATCGCGGTCAGCCCCATGAGCAGGTTGATGACGAAGAACGGAAATATCGGCACGAGCCGTAAAGTGAAAAGATAGAAAGCACCGTCCCGTTCGATTCCTGCATCAATGGCAGACATGCGCGAGCGAAAACGCCGACCGACCGCGTCGCGAAACAGGTATCGAGAAATGAGAAACGCAACCGTTGCGCCGATCGTGCTTGCAAGGGATACGATCAGGACACCCCAGATAAACCCGAACAAAGCACCGCCGATCAGGGTCAGGACGGCTGCACCGGGCAGTGACAGCCCGGCGACTGCAACGTAGACCGCGAAAAACACCGCGCCCGCAACGAACGGTTGCGAATCTACGTGGCCGGCCAGCACGCTGTGCTGCTGTTTCAGGTAGCCGAGTTCGAGAAATGTGCCAAGGTCGAAGACGAAAAAAACCGCGATCGCAGCGGCAGCGACGAGCAGCAGGGCGAAGCGATACACCGCCGGAACCTCTGTTTCGCGTCCGCAGTGTGTGTCAGCAGCAGCCGGACGCGACGACGGCGCCCGTCTCGGCACTGGCGTCCGTATCGAACGGTACGTTGATGCCACAGCCGTCAAAGATACCGAAATGCGAGTCGCCCGCGCCAACAAATTCGAAGTGGCGGGCAAAGCGGGTATCGCGGAGCATCTGCCAGGTATTGCCGCAAACCGGAAAGGCCCGTCCCGCCTCGAACGAATGATGCTTGTCGAGCACAAACACGTCTGGCGCATGATCGATGGTGCCGCGGTAAATCACCGCCTGGCCGTAGTCTTCACACGCGGGCTCCAGCTCACCGAGGTTGAACAGACGGTAAGTTGCCGAATAGAACCTGAGCCCGCCCAGGCGCGTCGCGATCGCTTCGTTCCGAACCGCGATCGGGCTGTCAGCGACGAGACGGGGATCCGCAAAACCGGCCTGTTTCGCCATGTTGAGGAAGTCGTTCCAGTACAGTGCCCCGCTCAGGCATTCACCGTACATGACGGAATCGGCCGCGAGTCCGGCCGGTATGCGCCTGTCCGCGTACACGTCGGCAAAGTACATCTCACCCCCGTCTTTCAGCAGGCGTTGAGCGTGGCGCAGCACAGCCGGCTTGTCGACGGCGAGATTAATCACGCAGTTCGACACGATGACATCGAAACTGCCCGGTTCAAGGCCGAGTTCGTCGAGTTTTTCGAGCAAGCCCTTTTTGAATTCGACGTTCGGTTGTACGTAACCGAAAAGTTCTGTGTGGTAGTCGATATGCCGCTGTGCTGTCTCGAGCGGCTTGTCCGTCATGTCGACGCCGGTGACCGAGCCGTGCTCTCCCACGAGCTGTGACAGCACGTAGCAATCTCGCCCGGTTCCGCAGCCGAGGTCGAGCACGCGCGCGCCGGCTAGTTCATGCGGGTAGACGAGGCCGCAACCGTAGTATGTCGAGGTGATATCCGGGTGAACCCTGCCGAGCAAATCGGCCAGGTGCGTCGGCGGTGCACCGGCGGTGGTGCAGGCGTTTGTTTTCAGGTCGCGCGAATGCTCGAGCACTGACCCATAGTACGTTTCGACCGCCTCTCGCATATCGCCTCCTCCCAATGTGGATGTGAATCGGAGCCTTGACGGTGCGAATGGGTTGTTCGAACCGCTAATCCCGGTGATTAGACCCGATTCCGGAGCGATTCGATACCGTCGCCCCGGGGCGCTAGACGCCGCTCAGATTTTTCGCGATTTCGCGCAGCGCGGGGTAGTCGATTTTGCCGCTGCCCAGTAACGGTATTGTTTCGTGATAAATAACCCGTTTCGGGATCGACAATTCAGGTGTTCCCGTTTGCCTGGCTGCATCGACGATGTCGCTGCGCTCACATTCGGGATTTTCCGACAAAAGAATGACCTGTTCGCCTTTGCGCGTATCCGGCAGCGCGACCGCCGCGTGCGTGAATTCCGGCCACGCCTGCTGCGCGAGTTCTTCGGTCTGCAGCAGCGACACCATTTCGCCGCCGATTTTCGCGAAGCGTTTATGCCGGCCGATGATCGATATAAAACCATCGGCGTCGATATCGACAATATCGCCCGTGTCATACCATCCTTGTCCGCGTTCCGTCGACGGTGGGTAGTGTTCCCCGTCGCCACCGTGGAACAGGTATCCGAGCATGACGTTCGGACCACGGACCACGAGTCTGCCGCCGTGAGCAATACCATCGACCGGTTCGATGTAGGACTCCATTCCGGCCAGCAACTGGCCGACGGTTTCCGGTTTGTTGGCCATGGGCGTGTTCACCGCAATCACCGGGCTTGCTTCCGTCGCGCCGTAGCCCTCAAAAATTCTGATGCCGAATTTTTCATTCCAGGCGCGTCGCGTTTCGTCGGTTAGTTTCTCCGCGCCGGCAATAACATAACGCATCGCGTGAAAATCGTACGGATGTGCATACTTGGCGTAACCCGCCAGAAAGGTATTGGTGCCGAAAATGCAGGTCGCGCCGAGTTTGTAACTGAGTTCCGGGATGATCCGATAGTGCAGCGGCGATGGGTAGCAATAGATCCGGGCACCGTCGCACAGCGGAAGTAATACGCCACCTAACAGTCCGAACGCGTGGAAAGTCGGCAAGACATTGAGCACCGTATCGCGATGAGTCAGGTCGATGAGTGTTTGAACCTGCGCCCGGTTTGCGACGATATTCGCGTGCGTCAGTACGACCCCTTTGGGAATTCCTTCGGAGCCCGATGTGAAAAGAATAATGGAAATATTGCCGGGGTCGCGCCGCGCTTCGCGGAGGCGGTAGAAGAACAATGGCGCATAAGCGCAGGCCAGGGCACGGAGTTTCTTCACCACCGATACCCTCGGTCGCACGTCTTCCAGGTAGACAACCCGGGTAATCGCTTCCAGCGCGGCGGCCTGTTTTTCGAGCCCGGCCTGGCTGATAAACGCTCGCGCGGTGTACACAACCTTGACGTCCGCGGTTTCGCACGCAATGACCAATCCTCGTGCGCCCGCGGTGAAATTCAGCATGGCGGCTTTGCGGCAGCGCGACTGTACCGCGGTCAGCGTGACAATAGCCGCCGCGGTGCTTGGCAACATGATGCCGACAGCGTCGCCGGGTTCCGTGTCGGCCGCGATGAACTGGCCCAGCACGTTCGCGCGCAATAACAGCTGCCGGTAGGTCAGGCTCGCGCCCGTCGAGTCTTCGATGATCGTATGACCCGGCCCGTGGCGGGTCATTGCCGCGACGATAGTTTCATAGACAGTGGTCGGTTCATAAGCTGCCTCGTAAGCAATTTCGCGCATGATCCGCAGCATTTCATTTCGCGCCGCATGGCGTTTTGACAGACCCGCGTCCTCGTCCGGCAACATCGCGACGCGCGCCTCGAGAATGCGGATTTTTACCGGGGGAAAGCGCCGGGAGCGGAACAGGCCAGCCATTGCCGACCAGCGCGAGTACTGCAGACCTTCGATGGCCACAGGGAGGATCCGGGCATTGGCCAGTTCGGCCGCGATCACCGGGGCATCGTAAGTTTTCATGAGCGACCCGGTGCTCGTTACCCGGCCTTCCGGGAATATCGCGACGAGCGGGTGCTCTTTAAGGGTTTTCACGAGCCCTTTCAGACCGAGCGGATTCGACGGATCCATTTCGAACGTATCGACGAGCCGCATTAAATGCCGGGTCCAGCGTGTGCGCGCTGCGGTCGGGTCGATGACGAACGTGGGTGTGACCGGCAAAAACAGGTAAAGAAAAAACCCGTCCATCGTTGACGTGTGGTTCGTCACGATGAGCGTTCTGGCCCCCCGATCATCGAACTTCGATAAACCGATCACGCGAACACTGAACAATCGCCTGAACACGCCTCTGAGCAGCCAGCGAAACGGGCGCGCTAACGCTTTCACTTCGTCCTGCCCCGGGGTATGAAGCAATCGCCGGGCATCATATTTTCCGCAGGCCGTCTGCAGGGGGGTGGGACACGATCAGCGTTTGCCCGGGTTGCAGCGTCTGTTGCGGTCGTAACGAATTCCAGCGGCGTAAATCGGCCACGCTCACATCGAACCGTCGGGCAATATTCCACAGCGAGTCGCCACGTGAAACTTCGTAGTTCGTCGCAGTTTGCCGTAGTGACACGTTGAGCACCTGACCGGGTTGCAGCGTTGATTTCATCGTCAGCCCGTTACGCTGCGCCAGATCTCTGCTACTGGTGCCGTAACGGCTGGCGATCGTCGACAATGAATCTCCACTTGCGACGACGTACTCGGTTGACCCTGGCTGATCGCGCATTTTACCGGGAGTTGCAGCCGCGCTGCCGTTCGTGGGCACGAGCAACTCACGGCCGGCCTTGATGAAGCTGCCGCGGATATTGTTCTCGCGTCGAATCGAGTTGATCGAGGTGTCATAACGGGCAGCGATGTCCGACAGTGTGTCGCCACGCTGAACCACGTGAATATGCGTAGGCAGACGGCGCTCGGGCGGGATCTCCGCGAGTAACGCGACGATGCCGTCAGCGAGATCGTCCGGAGCGAGAATCTCGAATGGCCCGTCGGGGTCCGTGTAGCGTCGCCTGAACGCCGGATTGAGGCGTTTGAAGTCCGCCCTGGGCCATTGGCCGGTCGCCGATAACACCGTCAGATCGAGCGGGCCGCCGAGATCAACGACGCGGAAATAGGGTTCGTTCCCGATCGGATGCAGTTCGATACCATAGGTTGCGGGTGCCGTGATCATTGTCACCGCCGCCAGCAGGCGCGGAACATGCGAGCGCGTTTCGGCGGGCAAATACTTTGCGATGGACCAGAAGTTCCTTGCCCGGCTCCGGGTCAGCGCGCGTCGGACAGTCGCGGGGCCGCAGTTGTAGGCGGCGATCGCGAGTAGCCAGTCTCCATCAAACTGCCGATACAACGATTCGAGATAATCGAGTGCAGCATCGGTTGACGAGACGACGTCGAAGCGCCCGTCATACCAGCGCGTTTGCTTCAGGCCGAAGGTGGCGCCCGTCGCCGGCATGAATTGCCACAATCCCGCGGCGCCGAACGGCGAGACGGCGTTGGCCGCGTAATGGCTTTCCACGAGCGGCAAGAGTGCAAGTTCGGCGGGTAATTTTCGCTGGTCGAGGACCTCCGCGATGTACCAAAGGAAAGGTTCCGCCTTGGCGGACACGCGCTGGAAGCTGGCCGGTCGTCGGCCGAGACGCGCGATTTCCCGCTCGACATCGGCACGCTCGCCCCAGGTCCACGAGAAGTTGTCAGCGAGGCGCTGCCACACATCGGACGCCGCCTGAGCCTCGTGACCGGAGGCAGGCGACACCTCGGGTCGTATTACCGGTGCGGCCGCCGGCGCAGGCTCGGGCGATGTCTCCGGTACCGGACTCGTCGACGATTTCAACCACGGCATGGCGCAGCCGGATAAAACCAGCGGTAACAGTACGACGATTGCGACGCGGCGCATGCGGGGCCCCCAAATTGCGCAATGCGGTATGGTAACGAGCACCACAGGGGGCATCAAATTCGATTCGTTCCCCGGTGGCGGCCAGGTGACTGTTGCCGGGTTACAATGGCCCGCCGCTGGCGTGGTACACATCGACGGCGATGACAACTCAGGCAACGATGGCAGCCAAACAGAAAATTGCAATACCCAGACGCGACCAGTTATTGCGGCATCTTGCCGAGTGGTTTGGTGCGTCGGGTGGCGTATTCGTGCGCGAGGCTGAAACCGAGACCGTCGCCTCGATACTGCCGAATTTGTTCGGATATCACATTGTGCAGCTCGGCACTCACGTCTGCGAACGTTACATCGAGTCGACACGGATTTCACACACCCTCGTGCTCAGCGAATGCGCTGGCGAATCCGCGTCGACGAATGTGGTTGCGCAGTGCGACGCGCTACCGGTTGCCGCAAATTCGGTCGACGTACTCGTTGCGCCACATGTGCTCGAATTCGCGAACCACCCGCACGCGGTGTTGCGCGAGGCCGAACGCGTGCTCATCGGCGAAGGTTATATTGTGATCACGGGATTTAACCCGTGGAGTCTGTGCGGCATTTGGCGGCTCCTCGCCGGGTGGCGCGGTGTGCCGCCCTGGAGCGGACGGTTCGTCTCGGTCGTCAGGATCAAGGACTGGTTGAAACTCCTCGGTTTTGAAGTTGAATTCGTCAGAAAAACATCGTTCAGACCGCCGCTGGCGGGGGCAGGTATCAACCGAAGGCTGCGCTTTATGGAGCAGCTCGGCGCGGTCGTATTGCCAATATTCGGGAACGTCTATGTCGTGGTCGCGAAGAAGCATGTGGCAACCGCCACACCGTTGAGGGCGTCGTGGAAAACGCGTCGTCGGATGATCGCGGCAGGGGTGGCAGAACCGACGACGCGGCTTGACGGGCGGGCGCCGAATAAGCGGACTGGCCCGCGTTGAGTAATCGTCCGGTTGTCGAAATCTATACCGACGGTGCGTGTCGCGGGAATCCCGGCATGGGTGGTTGGGGCGCTGTCCTGCGCTACGAGGACATCGAGAAAACAATTAACGGCGCGACAGCCACGACGACAAACAACCGCATGGAGCTGACCGCCGCGATCGAGGCGTTGCGTGCGTTGAAAGTGCCGGCGCAGGTGCGATTGTGGACCGATTCGAAATACGTCCTGCAGGGTATTACCGAGTGGTTGCCAAACTGGAAAAAACGTAATTGGCGGACGAGCGCCAACAAGCCGGTGAAAAACGCCGACCTGTGGCAGAACCTGGAGGAAGCGCGGGCGCGCCACGAGGTTGAATGGTGCTGGGTCAAGGGGCATTCCGGCGACGCGGGAAATGAGGCCGCCGATGCGCTTGCCAACGAGGCGATCGATAACTTTGTTGCAAATAGTCGGGACGGAAGCTGATGCGTCAAATCGTACTGGACACGGAAACGACGGGGCTCGAGCCCGAAGCCGGCCATCGAATCATCGAAATCGGTTGCATCGAAATACAAAATCGCCGTATCACGTCGAGCAGGTACCACCAGTACATTAACCCCGAGCGCGAAATCGACGCCGGCGCAATCGAGGTGCATGGCCTCACCACAGAATTCCTCTCGACCAAACCGGTGTTCGCCGACATCGCGCACGATTTCCTGGAATTTGTCGACGGGGCTGAACTGATTATTCATAACGCTCCGTTCGACACCGGATTTATCAACAGTGAACTCGAGCGGCTCGAGGACGGGGGCAGTCCTATCGCCGGGCGTTGCGAAATTTTCGATACGTTACCGTTCGCGCGGGAGTTGCATCCGGGGCAGCGAAATTCCCTCGATGCGCTCTGCCGGCGCTACGAAGTGGACAATACGCACCGGGATCTCCATGGCGCTCTGCTGGACGCCGAATTGCTGGCGGACGTCTATCTCGCGATGACCGGCGGTCAGGTCGATTTGCAGCTTGCGGCGGAAGCGTCGTCGTCGGGGAACGAGGCCGCGCTGGCTGCGAGCCGTCCGGCTGTACGCCGGGACATTCCGGTTATCGCGCCAAGTGCCGAGGAACTGGCAGCCCACCGGGAAAATCTGGAGCGTATCGATGGCGCGAGCGACAACGGGTGCCTGTGGTTGCGGCGGTCATCCTGAGCGTCGCCAGCCCCTCTTGAATATTGCCATGCTCTCATTGACAATTACCGGCCACAGCGTGAACGCCTCCTAGCAGGCCGCCGCGCCTTAATTCTGGGAGGAAATCCGATGAATCCACTTGATACTGTTACCGGGACCATTATTGCGGGGCTCGTATTGTCAGGAATACTCGTCGTCGTGGCGAAAGCGATCGCAGGCGCCTAGGCGGACCGGTCCGGGCGCTGAAAAGACACCGAATAATAACGACATAAGGGAGTTCACAATGGATATGACACTGGCTTTGCTTGACCGCTGGCTGCACATCGCGGCGGGCGTGACCTGGATCGGTTTGCTGTATTACTTCAATTTCGTTCAGGCGCAGGCGATGGCCGCAGCCGGCGCGGATACCGATGGCCCCGGTCCGGCCGCTATTGGCAAGTACGTCGCTCCGCGTGCGTTACTGTGGTTTCGCTGGGCGGCGCTGGTGACCTGGCTTACAGGTGCGTACTATCTCGCGGTCTGGCCCGCATACTCGCTGGGCGGCGCGTTCTCATTGGGGATCGGTGAAGGCAACCTGCAGCTGACGAGTATCGGCATCGGAGCATGGCTCGGTACCATTATGCTGTTCAATGTCTGGGTGTTGATCTGGCCAAACCAGAAAAAAATACTCGGTATCGTGTCGGCGACTGACGAAGAAAAAGCCAAAGCGCGGCGTACCGCATTCCTTGCTTCGCGGTCGAACGTACTGATGTCAATTCCGATGCTCCTGTTTATGCAGGGCAGTGTCCACGGATTACCCATGGGGTAATTGGAGAGTATCGCGTCGAGCGGGCTTGAATCAGTTCGCGTGAAGCCCGGCCCGGTGGCCGGGCTTTGCTTTTATAGGGTCGACCCTCGCGGACCTTGTTACGGCAACCAGGGTTGGCGGGGCGGGTCACCACAATTACGTTGGAAGTGTTTCTCATGAACGCAGTTAAAGGAAGTCCACTAATGTCGACCTACAATCGACAACAAGTCACGTTCGAGCGGGGCGAAGGCTCGTGGTTGTGGGATACGGACGGGCAGCGCTATTTTGATGCGCTCTGCGGAATCGCCGTCTGCGGCCTCGGTCACGCGCATCCGAGCGTCACCGAGGCGATTAGTCTTCAGGCCGGTGAATTACTGCATACCTCCAACCTGTACCGCATCGATCTGCAGGAAAAGCTCGCCGAGCGCCTGACCACGGCAGCGGGTCTCGATAACGCATTTTTCTGCAATTCCGGCGCCGAAGCTAATGAGGTCGCGATCAAGATCGCGCGACGATACGGCCATGATCGCGGGATCGATGTGCCGGTCGTAATTACGATGAACGGCAGCTTTCACGGCCGCACGATGGCGACTCTCAGCGCGACTGGAAATCCGAAAGTTCACGATGGTTTCGAACCGCTCGTCGCGGGATTCGTACATGTGCCGTATGGTGACGCCGGGGCAGTGGCCGCGATAATGCATGAACGCAATGACGTCGTGGCCGTACTCGTCGAGCCGGTGCAGGGAGAGGGCGGAGTGGTCGTACCTCCCGCTGGTTATCTGCAGCAATTGCGTGAGTTGTGCGACGCGAACAAGGCGCTGTTGATGCTGGACGAAGTACAGTCCGGTATGGGACGTACCGGTAAAATGTTTGCGTTTCAGCACGAGGATATGCAGCCGGACGTCATAACGCTCGCCAAATCGCTTGGTAACGGGGTTCCAATTGGCGCGTGTCTTGCACGCGCAGCCGCCGCCGAAGTGCTACAGCCCGGATCGCACGGGTCCACGTTCGGCGGCAACCCGCTCGCCTGTCGGGCTGCACTGGCGGTCGTGTCGACCCTGGAGCACGAATCGCTTATTGAACGTTGCCGCGACCTCAGCGCCAGAATTATGGACGGATTCGAGAATCGGCTCGGCCATCTCGACTGCGTCCGTGAAATTCGCGGTAAGGGATTGATGATCGGCATCGTACTCAACCGTCCGTGCGGCGAAATCGTCGGCCGCGCGCTCGACGCCGGAGTCCTGCTCAATGTTACCGCGGACAATGTCGTTCGGCTGCTGCCGCCACTGGTGATGTCCGATGACGAAGCCGGGCATCTCGTCTCGACGGTCAGCGACCTGATCGAGGCGTTCGGTCGCGAAGCATAAGTGATGAGCCTCAGGCATTTCCTTACGCTTCAGGACCTGCTGCCTGCCGAGCTGCGTCAGCTGGTGGCGCGGGGCAGCGAGCTGAAAACGATGCGCGAAAATGGCGAACGACCCTCGATCTTCGCCAATCGGATTCTTGCGATGATTTTCGATAAATCGTCGACCCGCACCCGCGTGTCATTTGAGTCGGTCATGATCGAAAGCGGCGGCGGCGCAATATTTTTGTCCCCGCGGGACACCCAGTTAGGCCGGGGTGAGCCGATCGCTGATTCCGCCCGCGTGCTGTCGCGTATGTGCGACGCGATCCTCGTGCGGACGTTTTCGCACGATTCGGTCGAAACGCTCGCCCGCCATTCGCGTGTTCCGGTGATCAATGGTTTGACGGACAGTTTTCACCCGTGTCAGTTGCTCGCGGACATGCAAACGTACTTTGAGCACCGTGGCGACATCGCGGGCCGGAAAGTGGCATGGATAGGCGACGGTAACAACATGTGCAATTCATATATAAACGCGGCCGAGCGGTTCGGGTTCTCATTGTCGATCGCATCGCCCGAAGGCTACGAACCCGATATGCTCGGCACATTGCCGGACTCGTTTGCCGTTGATTTTTCGCACGAGCCGGAACGTGCGGCAGCAGACGCGGATCTCGTGGTAACAGACGTCTGGGCCAGTATGGGGCAGGAAGACGAGGCGGAAGATCGAACGGAGAGTTTTCAGAAATTTCAGGTGAACGCGGCGCTGATGTCGCGCGCGCGGCCGGACGCGCTGTTCATGCATTGTCTGCCGGCTCATCGGGGCGAGGAAGTGTCGGCTGATGTTCTCGATCATCCACAGAGCGTTGTCTGGGACGAAGCAGGAAACCGGCTTCATGCACAAAAAGCGCTGCTTGAACTATTGATATGCGGCGCACATGGGTGAGCGGGTACCGAACAGCGTTTTGACTGTGCGACGCCGACTCGCTGGCAAGCCGGACAGGTCCACCTGGAAACCCAATCACGCGCGGCGGTGAATGTGACGGACTGGCGAGAATTCAAACGATGAACGCTGATTCACTCGGGATCGGAATGACGTCGCAACGGGCGCGGGATCGCCTCGTACGACAGATCCGGGAGATGGGTATCGAATCAGAACACGTGCTCGATTTGATCCGTACGACGCCCCGCCACCTGTTCGTGGATGAGGCGCTGGCGAGCCGGGCTTACGAAAACAACGCGCTGCCGATCGGGTTCGGCCAGACTATCTCACAACCCTACACGGTCGCTGCCATGACTGCGGCGCTGCTTGGTGGCCGCCCGCTCGACAGCGTGCTCGAAATCGGCGCGGGATGCGGCTATCAAAGTGTCATTCTGTCGCAGGTTGCGAAAACGGTTTACAGCGTGGAACGAATCGGGGCGCTCGCGAGCAAGCTTCGCGTTCGGTTGCACGAACTTCACGTCAACAACGTTCGGGTGTTGCACGGAGATGGCACGAAGGGCTGGGAGAAGAATGCGCCTTTTGATGCGATTCTCGTAGCGGCCGCGGCGATCGGGGTGCCGCAACCGCTCGTAGATCAACTCGCGCTCGGCGGCCGCCTCGTCATCCCGGTTGGGCAACCCGGCAAGCAGGAGCTTCGCCTGGTGACGAAAACGGGTGCCGGGATCGAGGAACAGACACTTGAGTTAGTCAGTTTTGTGCCGATGGTGGGCGGTATCGGGTAGGACACCCGCATGATGTATTCCAGGCAAGGGACTACAACGGCGGTCTTGTGCATAGTCGTGGCAGTGTCTGCCGGCTGCGCCAACCGGGTCGCTGCACCGATCGCGCAAAAAGCTCAGGTCGCGCGCAGCGAACCCACGATTCATCGGCATGGCGCGAAACAGTTACCCGCGAACACTTCCCGGCCAGCCTCCTATACCGTACGCAGTGGCGACACGCTTCACTCGATTGCATGGCGCTACCGGGTCGACTACCGGGAGCTTGCGTCATGGAACGCGTTAACCAATCCGAACCTGATTATCGTTGGTCAGAAACTTCGCCTGCACCCCGCGCCGAAACGCAAACCGGCGGCAGGTTCGCGCAAAAAGGCATCTACCCCGCCAACGCGGGCAAGATCATCGGTCGCACGCAGTTCGGGAAAATCCGCGCGGCAAAAATCATTGAAATGGACCTGGCCCGCGAAAGGCTCGGTCAAGCCGGCTGCCTCGGCGTTGGGTACGAAGGGGATCGAAATCCTCGGCCGACGGGGCGAACCGGTGCGCGCCGCTGCCGAGGGCGAGGTCGTGTACAGCGGCAGTGGACTCAGGGGATATGGACGGCTTATTATCGTTAAGCACAACGCGGAATATCTCAGTGCTTACGCTCACAACGAACGCCTGCTCGTGGCTGAAGGTTCGAAAGTAAAGTCCGGTGAACGGATTGCCGACATGGGTGATTCAGAAGCCAAGAGCGTCATGCTGCATTTCGAAATCAGACGCGACGGTAAGGCTGTAGAGCCGCTCAAATTGTTACCGCGACGTTGATAAAATGGCCGAATCTCCAAAAAAGACACCGACCAGGAAAAAGAAGGCCAAAGCAAGCGCAGCGCCCGCTGCAAAAGACGCTGAAGACGTCTCTAACGAAGACCCCGATCCCGACACCGACGAAAAATCGCAAGCCGACGAGAACGCAGACGCGGCACCCAAACCGTCCAACGCCGGTCGTAGCCGCGCTGCCGCGAAGGAACTGTCACTCGGCGACCTCGACGCGACACGGATGTATCTGAGCGAAATCGGTTATTCGTCGTTGCTCACCGCGGAGGAGGAGGTGTATTACGCGCGCCTGTCACTGAAAGGGGACGAAAGTGCGCGTAAACGAATGATCGAATCGAACCTCCGTCTCGTCGTGAAAATTGCGCGGCGGTATATGAATCGGGGTCTCGCCCTGCTGGATCTGATCGAGGAAGGCAATCTCGGGCTGATCCGAGCCGTCGAAAAATTCGATCCGGAACGCGGATTTCGCTTTTCTACCTACGCGACGTGGTGGATACGGCAAACAATCGAACGCGCGCTGATGAATCAAACCCGGACGATTCGACTGCCGATACATGTTGTCAAGGAAATCAATATTTACCTTCGCGCAGCACGGCAGCTGGCGCAAAAACTCGATCGCGAGCCGAGCCCCGAAGACGTGGCGGAAATGCTCGACCGCCCGCTCGAGGACGTTCGGCGCATGCTGGGTCTCAACGAACGCATTACTTCAGTGGATGTCCCGGCAGAACGCGATTCTGACCGATCCGTACTCGACACGATTCCCGATGAGCAAAACCCGGATCCATCGCTGTTGCTGCAGGATGACGACGTACAACGGCATATCGACACGTGGCTTGGCCAGTTAAACGACAAGCAGCGCGCAGTCGTCGTGCGTCGCTTTGGCCTGTACGGACGTGAAATCGCTACTCTGGAAGAAGTGGGTAACGAAATCGGCGTAACCCGGGAACGCGTTCGCCAGATCCAGATAGAGGCGCTGCGCAGACTCCGGCAGATTCTTGAGCGCGAGGGGTTTTCTGTCGACGCGCTTTTTGCAGAAATGTAACCTGGTCGCCTACGTCACGAAAAACGCGCCGACCACGGCGCGGTTCTCCCCAGTGAGCACGTTATAACTTCTGCATGCGGCCGGCGTTGTCATCACCTCGACACCAATCCCGGCCGCGAACGCGGGTCCGAGAATCGAATCACTGAGCAAATGCCGGGTCGGGCCGGTACCGAGCAAAATGATGTTTTGACCGAGCTCAATGAGTTCGTCAATGTGTTCCGGCAGAATGTCACGGCAGCTTGCGGGCAGCCGATCCAAATAGATCTCCTTACCGCAAACAATGAACGGTTTGTTGATCAGTTGACCGGCGACATTGATACCGTCTTCCGAATACCCGGATATCGTCAGGTTGGACGGACGTTCGTCGAAATCGAGCTTCATGCAGTTCCTGACTTTTTGATCGTGGCGCAGTACACCGGTTCCGGATCAATAGTGCGCCGCGCGTGTTGCCATCTCATGCAGCGCGCAAGGTGACCCGGGTTCGCCCTGACGGGTACTGTTAGTTTAGCATTGCGATATTACTACACAGTAACGCGTGGGTCGCCGGGGCGCCTGTCGTTAATACACGGTTTCGTGATGGGCAGAGTTCGGACCCACGGTGGAGACGATGGGCGGATCGTCTGCGATCGGTTACAAGCGCGCGAATGTATTTTTCACCATTGAGTTGTCCCGGAGGACAATTATGCGAGTCATTTTGTTAGGAGGGCCTGGCGCCGGAAAGGGCACCCAGGCGGACTTTATTTGTGAGGCCTATAACATCCCGAAAATTTCGACGGGAGATATGTTGCGTGCGGCAGTCGCGGCGGGGACGAAGCTGGGACTGGAAGCAAAAAAAGTAATGGACTCGGGCGGCCTCGTTTCAGACGAGATTATCCTTGGTCTCGTGGCCGAACGGCTGCGCGGTGACGATTGCGCAGGCGGTTTCCTGTTTGACGGATTCCCGCGCACGATCCCTCAGGCCGAGGGGCTGGTTGCCGCCGGCGTCACGCTTGACCGGGTCATCGAAATTGTCGTCGACGACGATGAAATCGTCAGGCGTATGTCCGGACGGCGGGTACACCCGGGATCCGGACGTACCTATCACATCGAGTTCAATCCGCCAGAAGTACAAGGCAGGGATGACGAGACCGGCGAAGAGCTTATTCAACGTGATGACGATACTGAAAGCACGGTACGTGAACGACTGCGTGTCTATCACGAGCAAACCAAACCGCTGGTCGGGTACTACACCGAAGCCGCGGCAGCGTCCGCTGCATTGTCGTTTCAATCTGTCGACGGGCAAGGCGACGTTGCAGTGATCAAGCAACGAATAACGGATGCCTTGTCCTGAACTTCAAGAATTTCTGAATTGCGGCCGATACAACAGGCGTTGATAGGTCGTTAATACGAAGTGCAACGGTTAGTGAGACAACTCATAACATCGATCAATGAATATTCATTGCGATTAAATTTGTTGTGATAACAATACAATTTCAAATTCATTGTTTGAAATTTGTACTATAATTGTTTGCACATCGTGGTGTTGTCATGTATATAAACGATCGTGGTGTTGCGTTTTAATCCCAACTAAATTTAAGGGGGGCTTTTGTTATGGCGAAAGCAAAGAAGAAAGCGGCTAAAAAGAAATCAACTAGCCGCAAGAAGGCGACTGCTAAGAAGAGAGTCGTTCGTAAGAAAGCTACCAAGAAGAAGGTAGCTAAAAAGAAAGCTACAAAACGTAAGGTTGCTAAGCGTAAAGCTACGAAAAAGAAAGCAACCAAGCGGAAGGCTGCGAAGCGCAAGGTAACCAAGCGCAAAGCAACCAAGAAGAAAGCTACCAAGAGAAAGGCGACCAAGCGAAAGGCCACGAAGAAAAAGGCCACCAAGAAGAAGGCCGCCAAGCGGAAGGTAGCGAAGCGAAAAGCAACGAAAAAGAAGGCGACCAGGAAAAAGGCAGCGAAGAAGAAAACTGCCAGACGTCCTGCAAGGAAAAAAGCCGCCAAAAAAAAGTAATATCTGAAGCGGCCGAAACGCTTGCAGCCGAGCGAGAAAAGAAGGATCGGTTGAAGCGCGAGGTCGCGGAGGCACGAGCTAAGATAGCTGCGCGCAAGGATGCGGCGCGTCAACGCCGGGCAGAGCAGCGCAAACGCGATGCGATGCAGAGGGCAGTTGATGCGTTCACCAGGAAGTGGGAGCGTGATTACGATCGCAAGCACCGCAGCTAGCGTGCCGCACTATCGGGCCTGTTGTGAAAACAGCAAGCCCGGGGCCAGAAAGCTCGTTCCCGAACCATTAAGCCTCGCCGGCTTCGGCGGGGCTTTTTTTATGGCGCACGAGTGTGCCCCGACTCCGGGTGGATCGCTCGGACGAACACAGGATCCATCGACAGACCTTGACCCGGTCGGTTTATTGCACTATCCGGATCATACCTTCCGCGTTCAACACTGATGGCCGCAAGACGCAAGCGACGTAAGCGAAGCAAGCCGTTACGCCGCGTTTTTTTTTACACCCGCCACCTGATGCTCTGGTTTGTGCTCGCCGGCATTACCTATTGGTTATGGATTGATTTCACGGTCGGCCGCACAAAGTCCCTGCGTGAGTGGCAGGTCCCGGCGCGAATCTACGCCCGTCCACAGGAAATTTTTGTTGGCGCGACCCTGTCGCGTAGCGAACTCGAATCGGTTCTCGTTCGCATCGGATACATCCGTAGTGCGTCGCTCGAAGGGCCGGGGCAATACGCATTGCGGGGTGATGGCATCGCTTTGTTTGTGCGCGAACACGCATTCCCCGACGGCATGGAACCGGCGCGCAAAGTCTCGCTGACGTTTAGCCGTCGATCCGTCGCGACGATTACCGACTTCGCCGGGCGCGGAAAAATCTCGTCCTTGCGGCTCGAACCCGAAGAAATCGGCATCGTGCATGGCGAGGTATTTGAAGATCGCGTGCTGCTCGAATATGAAGACCTGCCGCCTGAATTTGTCGACTACCTTATCGCCGTCGAAGACCGGCGTTATTTTCGGCACTTTGGCCTCGATCCCCTCGGGATTGCTCGGGCGGCTGTTAACAATATTCTCGCCGGCCGGATTGCTGAGGGTGGCAGTACGCTGACACAACAATTGGCGAAGAATCTTTATCTGAACAGGTCCCGCTCATGGACGAGAAAAATCCGCGAAGCATTGATCGCGATATCTTTGGAGCGCCGTTTTACGAAGCAGGAAATACTTGAAGCCTATGTCAACGAAGTGTTTCTGGGTCAATCCGGGAACCGGGCTATCCACGGATTTGGCCTTGCGGCCCGGTATTACTTCGGTAAGCCGCTGGCCGATCTCGATTTGCGGCAGGCGGCGATGCTCGTCGGGCTGGTTAAAGCACCGAGCGCTTACAATCCGCATCGTCATCCCCAGGCCGCGGCGGGTCGCATTCAAACGGTACTCAAGTTGTTGCGCGACCAGGGGCTCGTGTCCGGAGCGGGCTTTGCGTCCGCACTCGACGCAAAGCTGGATGTGCGGAGCGCAGAATCGGACAAGCGCGGCGAATTTGGTGCCGTTGTTGAACTCGTGCGTAACCAACTCCGGCGCGATTTCCGCGATGATGATCTCCAGTATGAAGGTCTGAAAATAAACACGACGATAAATCCCGGCATGCAGTCGCTCGCTAACCGGATAGCAGCTGACGCACTCGCAGAGGTGGAGCGAGAGAGAAAGATCAGCGCCGGTTCGCTCGAGGTCGGCATCATCGTCGCCAACTGGCGGACCGCCGATATTGTTGCGTTGGTCGGTGGCCGGGCGGGGCGGGCGGCGGGTTTTAACCGCGCGCTGAAGGCGCGACGCCCGATCGGTTCTCTCGTCAAGCCGTTCGTCTACAGCGTAGCGCTCGATCGCACGGATGAGTACAACGTTCTGTCCATGCTCGACGACGCTCCGCTGACCGTGCCGCTGGATGATGGTGAGACATGGTCGCCGAAGAATTATGACGGAAAATTTCACGGTCCCGTCTCCCTCTTCGAGGCATTTACGCGCTCGTACAATCTGGCAACGGTGAACCTTGGGCTCGACGCAGGTATCGATGTGATTGCAAAGCGGCTGCGGGCGGTCGGTTTTGAAGAAGGCACCGGCGCGCTGCCTTCGTTATTGCTCGGTGCGGTCGACGCGACACCGTTCGCCGTCGCTCAGGCATACCAGGGGATCGCAAACGACGGGTTCAAGGTGCCGCTGCGCGCCATTGCCAGTGTGACGGACGCCGAGAACAATGGTTTGACGCGCTACCCGCCCCGGGTCGAGCAGGTCTTCTCTCCGCAAACGGCGTTTCTCGTGCAGTACCTCTTGTCCGCGACAGTGAGTGACGGCACGGCGCGTTATGCTGCCGGTGCGCTGTCCGACCTGATGCCGCTGGCAGGAAAAACCGGGACGAGTAATGATGGGCGTGACAGTTGGTTCAGCGGATTTGGCGGTGATTACCTTGCCGTTGTGTGGGTCGGGCGGGATGATAACCGACCCACGAATCTCACCGGCGCAAGCGGCGCGCTGCGCGTGTGGACGGCGTTGATGCACGAAATCGGTCCGGGTCCGTTTACTCTGACGCCGCCAACGGGTGTTCTGTGGGAGACCGTATCGTCGGAACTCGGCGCGATTGTGCAGGCATCTTGTCCCGACGCAGTTCGCATACCGCTGGCTTTGCCGACGGGGCTGGTCGAGGCCGAGACCTGCGATGCCCCGGACTCTTCAGTATCAGGCAGGGAAACAGTATGGGGACGGCTGCAAGGACTATTCAGATGAAGCGCCGCAGGCAATTCTCGCGCGCCGCTGTCGGCGTTACCGTCGTCCTCCTTGCTGCGTGCGCAGCGACACCGCCGGCGCCGGTCGTCGATCGCTCCGGTCCGGACCGCGAATCGCCGGAACCGGCCACCGCAGTTGCGTTACCCCCGGTACCCGCCCGAGTTCCGGACGCTCGCGAGAAAGAACCGGAGGCGCCGGAACCCCGAGCGGTACCGTTTGCGAGAAACCCCGCTACGGTCGCGTTGTTGACGGCGGCGGAGGCTGAAATCAATGCCGGTCGCTATCCGATCGCCGGTGCAAAAATAGATCGCGCACTGCGGATTGATCCTAAAGACCCGTGGGTGTGGCACGGACTTGCGACGCTGCAGTTCGCATCCGGAGAGCTGGCCCAGGCCGCGGCAACCGCGCGTCGTTCAAACGCGCTCGCTGGCAGTACGGACGGCCTTCACGCCCGAAACTGGTATCTCATCGCTGAGGGCGAACGTTTGCTGGGGAATTCGTCCGCGAGTGCAGCTGCACTCGATGAGGCGGAGCGCTATGCGGAGCGCGCGCGGTTGACGGCAGAACGTAAATTATCCGGGAAATCGCCTTTGAGGGAGTAGGCAAAGGCGATGATTTCGGCCACGGCCACGTACAGGTTTTGTGGGATTTCTCTTTCGAGATCAACGAGTAACAGCAGCTCTGTTAGTTCCGTTTCGTGCTGCAGCGGAATGTCGTGTTGTTCTGCTAATTCAAGTATTCGCGCCGCGGTTTCGCCCCGACCTTTCGCCGTGACGCGTGGTGCGCCGCTACCGTCCCACTTCAGTGCGACAGCGGCGTCCCCCGATTGTCGACCGCGTCGTTTCATGCGGTCGTGTCCACAAGTCCGTTAAATGTCCGGCCCCACTGGTCGAACGGTTTCAGCGCCGACAATGCGACGCTGACGTGGTCGAGTCCGTTTGCGCGAAGCCTGTCGAGCAACCGTTCACGACCATTCGACAGCGCCTGTCGCACCCACGTGTTGTCGGACCACAGACGTACGGCGAGATCGTCGGCATTCATCGTCACAACCGCGCGCACGCTTGCATCCTCACCGAGCGGGATCTCGAGAACGATGCTGTTGCTCTCGCGACCCGGGTCGCTATTCGGGTCCTCGTCCTGAAAAATTTGCAGACGGATATCGCGGTGGCCGTCCTCAAACCTGACGGGTACGTCGAGGTGGAACTGCGCGTCACCGTCGAGGAGGGCACCGAGCGTTTTGAGCTGGTTCGTTTCTATTTTTGCAACGGCCGCATCGACCAGCCGGGAAAACTGGCGCAACGGATCCGAAGCGTTGTCCGCGTCGTCCGGCAGCGGCGTCGTTCCTGTCGAGGCGTTTGCGGAACCGGCCCGCTGAGCGACGATGGCCGTCGGCGACTCCTGGACTCTTACCGGCGATGCGGTTGATGTTGCCGGAGCTGTTGTCGAGGCGGACTGCTTGTGTACAGGTTTCGTCGCGTCGGAAGCATCCGCCCCGGCGCGTAGCTGGAGCAGTTGCAATTTCAAATCGCCCTGCGGCACGGCTGCCGGTGCGGACGGGGTGACGATTGATTTGGCGAGCGTACTTTCTGCAAACACACCGGACTGACGAATAATTGCGGGCAGACGCTTCGGGTCTGTCACAGCACTCAGTGTTGCAACGCTCGAGAGCAGTCGTTCCGCGCCGCGGTGGACGACAGCGGGCAGGGCGGCCGCCGGTTTTTCACCCGCGTTCGTCGGTGCCGGCGGTTGCAGCGACATCCGAAGCTGGTCGAGCACTTTGCCGATCGGTCGTTGCAGCGGCAATGTCCGGTTGACAGTGTTCTGCAGCAGCGTTCTTTCCGGCGCCACCACCGGTTTCATCGGCGTGAGGGTCACGATCGGTCGGAGTTGAGTCACGCGGACAGTCAGATTCTCGCCCCTTCGAAGCGGCAGCGCCGTGGCCGCGCGGACTTCCGCGCCGGCGACGTTCAGGCGGATTGAGTTTTTTCCTTCGCGGCCGATAACGACAGCATCGAGAACCTGTCCGAGCATCCACCCGCGAACTGAAGCGGGCAGTTGTCTCGGTACTTCGAGGCTGATTGCGGGTATATGCGCCTGCATCCCAATTGGAGCGGCAACCGTGGGTGAAACTGAAGTGAGAGCGGCGTCATGGCAGCCCCGAAACGCTGGTATGTGAAGTCCGACACCCGGATTACAGGGCCGTTTCCGACGGCGCTGATTACACGCGACATCGTGCTCGGGAGGCTGCGTGACGGTGACTGTCTGAGCCCGGATGGCGCGGCCTGGTACCCTTATTCGCGCTTTGCAGAATTCAAGACGGCCAGACCCGCGGCGCCAGGATCGGCCGAGTTCGCCCGTTACGACGAAAGGGAGGGTGACCGTCGTCGAGATGGTCGCGCCCGTTCGCCCGATTCCGATCGCCGCGAAGACCGATCGGATCGGCGACGTTTCGAGGGCGACGGGATCCTGACGCGCCGGGCGAATGCCCGTATCGTGTGGCAGAGTCTTGCGAATCGGAAGCCGCGCACGGTCGCGACATGGCTGACACTCGCCTGCGCCTGCGCCGCAGCGCTGTACCTGGCCGTTAATCTGACGCCGCGGCCGCAACGCCACGCCGATTGCTCGGCAGTGGCCCAACCGCGGGTTAACTGGATGTCATGCGGACACGAGCAAGCGAATCTGCGCCAGGTCGACCTCAGCGGTGCGCGCATGAAAAATGCAAAATTCACCGCCAGTGATCTGGCTGGCGCGACCCTCGTTCGTGCGGATTTCGCCTACGCGGACCTGGCTGGCGCGAATTTGAAACTCGCGAACCTCGAGCTCGCGCGACTCGTCGGGGTCAATCTTCGCGGGGCGGATCTCACCCACGCGAATCTTCAGGCGGCCGATCTGCAGTACGCTGACCTGCGTCAAGCAGAGCTCAGTGGTGCAGAACTGCGCGGGGCACGGCTCGGCAACGCGATCTGGGTTGACGGGCGGACATGCGGCCGCGATTCCGTCGGTCGTTGTGCCATCCGTTGATTGGGGCGCATCTGCCGCGACCGACAGGTGGTTTCGCGTGGTCGCCGACAGCGACGGCCCGGCGGGTACGAATTCCCCTTGTGTTCACTTCGAATCCGCTTGAAAAAACAGCGGTTAATCATTACTATCCCCGACTGCTCAATTGCGGGGTGGAGCAGTCTGGCAGCTCGTCGGGCTCATAACCCGAAGGTCGCAGGTTCAAATCCTGCCCCCGCTACCAGTTTTTCGATAAAGGCCCCGGGTAATCGGGGCTTTTTGTTTTTGGAGCATTGGCGGAGTGGCGACTGACGCGCTTGTCGGAAAACTGGCGCCGACCGTTCAGGGCCTCGGTTACGAGTTGCTCGGGATCGAGCGCGGTACGGGAGACGGCGGTTCTCTCGTGCGCTTGTATATAGACCGTGACGAGGGCATCGGGGTCGAGGATTGCGAACTGGTGTCGCGCCAGGTCAGTGATTTACTCGACGTCGAATCGTTGATTAGCGGAGAGTACACACTGGAGGTGTCGTCACCGGGAATCGACCGCCCGTTGTTCACGCCGGCGCAATTCGCGGCACAGGTTGGTGAGCCGGTCAAAGTACGCTTGCGCACTTTGGTTGAAGGACGTCGACGGCTCGCCGGCACTCTGGTCGAGGCGAGTGACGAGTCGTTAACGATTCAAATTGGGGAGGAGCGAATTGATGTGCCATACAGCGTTGTCGAACGGGCACATCTGGATCCCCAGTGGCAGTAATGAAAAGCGCATAAGCGGTCCGGTACGTGGCCCGCGCCTGCGCGGAGCGGTGGATAGATCGCGGCGATGAACAAAGAAATTCTGACAGTTGTCGACGTTGTTTCGAACGAAAAAAGCGTTGGCAAAGACATTATATTCGAGGCGCTCGAAGCGGCGCTCGCCAGCGCCACGAAGAAGCGCTATTCCGACGATATCGACGTTCGCGTCGCCATTGATCGCGAAACGGGCGGTTACGAAGCGTTCCGGCGCTGGGAAATCGTCGACAAAATCGCGTTCGCCGAAGAAATCGAAGTCGAGGATTTAAACAACGTCATCCTCGAATACCCGGATCGCCAGATCTGGCTGACCGACGCTGTTCAGCAAAACCCGGAATTCGTCGCCGGCGACTACATTGAAGAACCCCTCGAAGCGGCTGATTTTGGCCGTATCGCCGCGCAGACCGCAAAACAGGTGATTGTCCAGAAAGTGCGCGAGGCCGAGCGCGCGCAGGTGGTCGAAGCGTTCCAGGATCGAGTCGGCGAACTCGTCATGGGGGTCGTAAAACGAGTCGAGCGCGGCAACATATTCATCGACCTTGGCGGCAACGCGGAAGCCGCGATCATGAAGGAACACGTCATTCCGCGTGAACTCGTTCGTCCGGGCGACAGATTACGTGGTTACTTATATGACGTTCGCTCGGAAAAGCGCGGCCCGCAGTTGTTTGTCAGTCGTACGTCGAAAGAACTGCTGATTGAGTTGTTCAAACTCGAGGTTCCTGAAATCGGCGAAGGCCTCATCGAAATCCTCGGCGCCGCCCGTGACCCCGGGCTGCGCGCGAAAATCGCCGTGCGCAGCGAAGATCCCAGAATCGACCCCGTAGGCGCCTGCGTTGGCATGCGCGGATCACGGGTGCAGGCGGTTTCGAATGAGCTTGGCGGAGAACGTGTCGACATCATATTGTGGGACGAGAATCCCGCTCAGTTCGTTATTAATGCGATGTCGCCAGCAGAAGTCGTCTCGATACTGGTCGACGAGGACGCCGGGAGTATGGATGTCGCCGTGGTAGAAGATCAGCTGAGTCAGGCGATCGGACGCAACGGACAAAATGTCCGGCTCGCGAGCCAGCTCACGGGCTGGGACCTCAACGTGATGAACGAAACTGACGCAGAGCAGAAGAGCGAAGAAGAGACTCAAAAGAACCAGAAAGTATTTATGGAACTGCTCGATGTCGATGAAGAAATCGCGGTGATACTGGTGCAGGAAGGATTTACTTCGGTCGAGGAAGTTGCCTACGTACCCGAGCAGGAAATGCTCGATGTCGAAGAATTCGACGAGCAGCTCGTGCAGGAATTGAGACAGCGGGCCAAGGACCTTCTGCTGACGCGTGCCATCGCCTCCGAGGAACGCCTCGGCGATGCTCGCCCGGCCGACGATTTGCTCGGCATGGACGGCATGGATGAAGACCTCGCCTATAAACTCGCCGCGGCCGGAATCCTGACTATGGAAGACCTCGCCGAACAGGCCGTCGACGACTTGCTCGAAATCGAATCGATGGAGGCGGAACGTGCCGGTGAACTGATCATGACGGCGCGTGCCCCGTGGTTTGCCGAGACGGAAGAAGCGCCCTCGGAGAGTGCAGATGGCTGAAGTTACCGTCAAACAATTCGCCGATGTCGTCGGGGTATCCATCGATCGGTTGCTGGCACAACTCGAGGAAGCGGGCTTAACCGACAAGCAGTCGGAAGACCTGATTTCTGATGAGGAAAAGACCCAGCTGTTGACTTACCTCCGCCGGATGCATGGCAAGGAAGAGACCGGCACGGAGCCGACAAAGGTGACGCTGAAGCGCAAAACGGTCAGCGAGCTGAAAGTACCGACCGAGCGTTCCCGCGCCCGCTCGCGCCCGAAAGCAGGCCCGTCGAAAACGGTGAGCGTCGAATTCCGACGCAAAAGAACTTACGTAAAGCGCAGCGCCATCGCGGAGGAAGAGGCTCCCCGCGTCGAGGAAGAGAGCGCCGAGCAACAAGACCAGGCCAAAGCTGACGAAGAAGCGGTGTTGCTCGCCGAGGAACAGGCACGCGAAGCAGCTCTGCGCGAAAAAGAAGCTGCCGAGCAGGCGGAAGAAGATGCACGCGTGGCCGCCGCGGAGGCAGAAGCCGAAGCGAAGGCTCAGGCGGAAGCGGAAGCGGAGGCGGCTGCTGCGGCACGCACTGCTGAAGAGGCGGCTCGCGCAACGGCTGCCGCGGCGGCTGAAGCAGCCCCGGCGGCACCACCGCAACCACCGCCGCCGGCAACGGAACAACAGCAACGCCGAGGTAAGGCCGGCGGCGATAAGCGCGATGGAAAATCCACACGTTATGGGCGCAAGGAACTTCATGTTGCGAGCGACAAATCCGGTCGTCGTCGAAAGAAACCGGGCAGCCGCAGGGTTGTCGCCCCGGCCAGCGGAAAACACGGGTTCGAAAAGCCGACGGCACCCGTTGTTCGTGAAGTCGCGATTTCAGAAAACCTGACCGTGGCGGAACTCGCGCTACGAATGTCGGTGAAAGCGGCCGAGGTCATCAAGGTCATGATGACGCTCGGGTCCATGGCCACGATCAATCAAATCCTGGATCAGGACACGGCCGTGATCGTCGTTGAAGAAATGGGTCACAAAGCGAAGCTCATCCGCGAAAATGCAGTCGAGGAAGAGTTACTCGTAACGTCGCGTGACGACAGCGAAGCCACGTCACGCGCGCCGGTCGTGACGATCATGGGCCATGTCGATCACGGTAAGACATCGTTACTCGACTATATTCGGGACGCGAAAGTAGCGGCAGGCGAGGCAGGCGGTATCACACAGCATATCGGTGCTTACCGGGTCAACACGGACCAGGGCTCGATTACGTTTCTCGACACCCCGGGTCATGAAGCATTTACCGCAATGCGCGCGCGCGGTGCAAAAGTCACCGACGTCGTCGTGCTTGTCGTCGCCGCGGACGACGGTGTCATGCCGCAGACCGAAGAGGCCATTCAGCACGCGAAAGCCGGTTCGGTACCCATGATCGTAGCGGTCAACAAAATGGACAAGGCCGAGGCCGACCTCGACAAGATCAAGCAGGAACTGGCCAATCGGGAGGTCATTCCCGAGGACTGGGGTGGTGATATCCAGTTTGTCCCGGTATCGGCAAAAACCGGTACGGGTATCGAGGAATTACTCGAGGCAATCTCCCTGCAGGCAGAGGTGCTCGAATTGAAAGCGGCCGAGGCCGGCGCGGCGAAAGGTGTCGTCGTCGAATCACGCCTCGACAAGGGTCGCGGACCGGTGGCCACCGTACTCGTGCAGAGTGGCTGTCTCAACCGCGGTGACATTCTGCTCACGGGAACGGAGTTTGGGCGGGTCAGGGCGATGATCGATGCCCGCGGCGAACAGGTCGACACGGCAGGCCCGTCCGACCCGGTCGAGATTCTCGGCCTTTCCGGAACGCCGAACGCCGGGGACGAGGCGACGGTCGTCGACGACGAGCGCAAGGCGCGCGAAATTTCGAGCATTCGCTCCGACAAGGACCGGGAATCGAAACTTGCGCGTCAGCAGGCTTCGAAACTGGACAACATGTTCTCGCAGATGAAAGACGGCGAACTCTCTCACGTTCGCATTCTGGTCAAGGCGGACGTGCAGGGATCGAGCGAAGCGCTGGTTGATTCGCTGAACAAGCTTTCGAACGACGAGGTGAAAATCGAGATCGTGTCGAGCGGGGTCGGCGGCATCAACGGATCGGATGCGAACCTGGCGCTCGCTTCGAATGCACTGGTCATAGGCTTTAATGTCCGTACCGACGCGTCCGCCCGCAAGATCATTGAAGATGAAGGTCTGGATCTGCGCTACTACAGCGTCATTTATGACGTGATTGATGACGTTCGCGGTATGGTCACCAGCCTCCTGGCCCCGGAAATACGCGAAACGATCATTGGCGTTGCCGAGGTGCGTGACGTGTTCCGGTCCTCGAAGCTCGGTTCCATTGCGGGTTGTATCGTCTCGACGGGAGTGGTGAAACGAAGCAGCCCGATTCGGGTGCTTCGCGACAACGTTGTCATTTACGAGGGCGAACTCGAATCGCTGCGCCGGTTCAAAGACGACGTGTCGGAAGTCAAATCCGGTACGGAATGCGGGATCGGCGTCAAGAACTATAACGACGTGAAATCCGGGGACCAGATCGAAGTCTACGAACGCGTCGAAATAGCGCGCACCGCCTAGGGTTTGCGGTCGCCGCATGCCGCGCGAATTCAGCCGGAAAGTCCGCGTTGCCGAAGGGATCAAGCGGGCACTCGCTCCGATGGTGAGCGACTGGGCACGTGACAACCACGCCGGTATGGCATCGGTAACGGATGTCGACGTGTCCCCGGACCTCAAGAGCTGCCGCGTCCATGTGAGTCTGTTTGGATGTGACGAACCCGCCCCCGTACTCGCCGATTTGAACGAACAATCCGGCCGGCTGCGCCACGCGCTGGGGCAGGAATTGCGGCTTCGTAACCTGCCGGCCCTGCAATTCGAAATCGATGATTCGATAGAACAAGGTGACCGAATCGCACGGATGCTCGGCGATTTGGGCGGCGACCGCTAACGTGAATGCCGCGCCCGAGCGGATACGGAAAGTGCGCCGCGACATCACGGGTATTCTGTTGCTTGATAAGCCATCGGGATTGAGTTCAAACGCCGCGTTACAGACTGCAAAACGGGCCTTTAACGCGGCCAAGGCCGGACACACCGGCAGCCTCGATGTTCTGGCGACCGGCCTGTTGCCCGTTTGTTTCGGACAGGCGACGAAGATCAGCGCATTTCTTCTCGATGCGGACAAGACTTACACGGCGTCGATTCGACTCGGGATTACGACCAATACCGGCGACAGTGAAGGCGAGATCACAAAAACGGCCGCCGTCGGTCCGCTTGGGTCCGAGGATATTGAGCGCGCGCTCGCCGGTTTACGCGGGCCCATTCAGCAAATCCCGCCGATGCATTCTGCGCTGAAACGTAACGGTCAGCGCCTGTACAAACTGGCTCACAAAGGCATAGTGATCGAGCGCGAGGCGCGACCGGTGACGATACACCGCCTCGAGGCGGTCGCATTTGAGCACGAGTGCCTGACCGTCGAAGTCGATTGCAGCAAAGGCACCTATATCAGGACTCTGGCCGAGGACATCGGTGCAGCCATTGGTTGTGGCGCTCACATCGCTGCGTTACGCCGTACGCGCAGCGGGCCTTTCGATCTTGCCGATGCCACGACACTGGCGGAAATCCGGACTCTCGATGAGCGGGACGGACCGGAAAATGCACTGGATGCATTGCTGTTACCCGTCGACGCGGCATTGACTGCGTTAACCGCGCTCGATTTATCCGAGGAATCTGCTGTCTGCGTGAGTCGTGGACAGGCCGTTCGCGTGACCGGAGCACCCGGCACAGGCCTCGTTCGCCTGTACCGTCCCGGGTCACAATTCATCGGCATCGGGACGGTTTTGGACGACGGACGCATCGCACCGCGGAGAATGATGCGATAACGCCATCGCGTTACGGCGCAAAATCATGATTTACCACCGAAATTCCTTGTGGGTGACGATACTCACGGTTAGAATACGCGGGCTTTGAAATACGCCCAGTGCTGAAACCAGGAGAGTCATTGCATGGCTTTAACGAACGAACAGAAAAGTGCGGTCATTTCGGACTACCAGACCAGCGGAACCGATACCGGATCCCCGGAAGTTCAGGTCGCGCTGCTGTCAGCCCGAATCGACGATTTGTCCGACCATTTCAAAACGCACAAGCACGACAATCATTCCCGTCAGGGCTTGCTGCGCATGGTCAACCGGCGACGGAAATTGCTGGACTACCTCAAGGCCAACGACATTGAACGGTATCGCAATCTGATCTCCCGACTGGGCCTCAGGAAATAAACCTGCCGTTAAGAGAATTCTCACCGGGGCGCGAAGGCTTTTCGGCACCCGGTTTTTTTTGTCCCTTTAAATAATCTGACGATAGCAAGTATGGCGCCGATTACAGTTTCATTTCAGTACGGAGATTCGACGGTTAATCTGGAGACGGCCCGCGTTGCCAAACAGGCTTCGGGTTCGGTGATCGCAACGGTCGGAGACACCGTCGTTATGGCCAACGTCGTCGGTAACCGCAACTCGAGGGACAACCCGTACTTCTTTCCGTTGACTGTCGATTACCAGGAACGGACTTATGCGGCGGGCAAGATACCGGGAGGGTTCTTCAAGCGCGAAGGGCGACCCTCGGAAAAAGAAACCCTGACCTGCCGGTTAATTGATCGCCCGATCAGGCCGCTGTTTCCGAAAGGATTTCGCAAAGACGTACAGATAGTCTGCACCGTGATGTCACTGGATCCGACGGTCGATCCTGACATCGTTGCACTCATTGCGGCCTCCGCTGCAATGAGCATCTCCGGCCTGCCTTTCAAAGGTCCCATCGGCGCCGCGCGAGTCGGTTACATCAACGGTGGCTATGTCCTCAATCCGAGCTTCGCGGGGCTGGATGAGTCGGCGCTTAATCTCGTTGTCGCCGGCACGGCGAATTCCGTGCTCATGGTCGAATCCGAAGCAAACCAGTTGTCGGAAGAAGTGATGCTCGGTGCGGTCATGTTTGGCCACGAACAGATGCAGGCAGTGATCGGTGCGATTAACGAACTGGTGCAGAAAACCGGTGTTGAACAGTGGGCATGGGAGGCTCCGGCGCCGATCGAAGGTCTCCACGCTGCCGTTACGGCACAGACGAGCGATGCGATTAAAAGTGCGTACGCGATCGTCGACAAGCTGGCCCGGCGCGATGCGCTCGGCACGGCCCGCGATGAGGCCATTGCGGCGCTGACTGCTGATGAGAACGCGGCGTGGACGGCGGAAGACATCGGCGATGTGGTCGAAAAACTCGAACACGATATCGTTCGTGGGTCCGTGGTCGATGGAAACCCGCGGATCGACGGTCGCAACCCGGCGGATATTCGCGACATCAGCGTTGAGGTTGGCATGTTGCCGCGCACGCATGGATCGGCGCTGTTCACGCGCGGTGAAACGCAGGCGATCGTGGTGACGACACTCGGCACCGCACGCGATTCGCAAATTATCGACGCGATCGAAGGCGAGCGGCGCGACCCTTTCATGTTGCATTACAACTTCCCGCCTTACTGCGTTGGCGAAACCGGTCGGGTCGGATCGCCGAAGCGCCGGGAGATTGGTCACGGTCGGCTCGCTAAACGGGGCATCCAGGCCGTGTTGCCGGATATGGATGAATTTCCCTACGTTCTGCGAGTCGTCTCCGAGATAACCGAATCCAATGGATCCAGTTCTATGGCTTCGGTTTGCGGAACGAGTCTGGCCCTGATGGACGCGGGGGTGCCGATCGCTGCGCCCGTCGCCGGTATTGCGATGGGATTGATCAAGGAGGGCGATAAGTTTGTCGTCCTGTCCGACATTATGGGTGATGAAGATCATCTCGGCGATATGGACTTCAAAGTCGCCGGAACAGCGGCTGGTGTGACGGCGTTGCAGATGGACATCAAGATCGATGGCATCACGAAAGAGATCATGGAAGCCGCGCTGACCCAGGCAAAAGCCGGGCGCGAACACATACTGGGTGAAATGAACGCCGTACTCGGCAGTCATCGCGAAGAAATGTCGGAGCACGCGCCGCGAATTATTTCGATCAAGATTGACCCGGACAAAATCCGCGACGTCATTGGTAAAGGTGGGGCAACGATCCGCCAGATTACCGAGGAGACCGGAACCACGATCGATATTACTGACGATGGCATGGTAAAGATCGCGTCCGTCGACAGCGCTGCCGGAAACGAAGCGTTGCGCCGGGTCGAAGCGATTACCGCCGACGTCGAAGTGGGCACAGTCTACGAAGGACGCGTACAGAAGCTCATGGACTTCGGCGCATTCGTGAACATCCTGCCGGGCAAGGACGGCCTGGTGCACATTTCCCAGATCTCCCACGAGCGGGTCGAAAATGTCAGCGACAAACTCTCCGAAGGCGATACCGTCAAAGTCAAAGTGCTTGAAATCGACAAGCAGGGCCGTGTCCGGCTCAGCATGAAGGCCGTCGACGGCGACGAATAGATTCTCGCCGCTCTCCTCCTGGGCGCGCCGGGATCGCGTGCGCCCCGGTGTCCAAGGTTACTACCTGGCGGTTACCCGGATCGCGCGTCGCTCTGTCACGATGCAATCCATCCCCACATCGTGTGGCTCCTCGGGCAGTGAATCGGTGATCTGGCAATCGAAGGCAACCCCGATTTTGAAGATTGCGGGGTGTTTGCTGAACCAGCGATCGTAATAGCCGGCCCCGAAACCAAGGCGTCCGCCGTCGGGAGTGAAACCCAGACCCGGCACGACTGCGACATCGATGGAATCTGCGCAGGCCACATCGCTTATCGGTGCCGGAATTCCAAGTGGACCGGGGCGCATTTCCGTCCACCCCGGGAATTCGACGGCCCGCATCTCTTCCCGGTCGACGAGGCGGGGTACCGTCACGACGATTCGTTCGGCGGCCAACTCGTCGATCAATGATTGCGTACGGACCTCATCCGGTAGCGCGATATAGACGAAAACACCCGCCGGATGGATCCGGGAGATGATCGACAATACGCTCGCGCACACCTGTCCGCTAAAGGTGCGCTGGTCTTGCTCGGATAGTGCGTTTCTCGCCAGCAATAGTGTCTTGCGGGCGCTGGCTTTGTCGCTGACCTGACGTGCTCCGGTCTGATCCTGGGGTCGATAGACTAGCAAAATTGCCGCATCGCCTGAACGACCCGACTGAACGGGCCCCCCCGAGACCGCCTTTATCCGGTCGGGTTGCATCGCCCGGGGCTTACTTAAGTCGCTCTTTTGCCTTACAATACGCGCCCTTCAGCCAGAGTGAACTATCACGATGGCCGACCCAACAATCAGGTTTATATCAATGGTAACGATCAGACTCGCCCGTGGCGGCGCCAAAGCACGCCCCTTTTTCCATATTGTCGTGGCGGACAGCCGTGACAAGCGTGACGGCAACCACATTGAGCGCCTCGGGTTTTTTAATCCGATCGCGGCGGACAATGAGGAAGGCTTCCGCATTAACGACGCCCGCTACACGTACTGGTTGTCGGTCGGAGCGCAAGCGTCACCACGCGTTAAGAAACTCGTCAAACAGTTCGCCGCACAACCGGCGAGTGCCGCCTGACAGGTGCTGAACAGGGACGGCGCATGTCATGCGGCGCCGTCATGCTCCTCACTCATCTCACGATGCGTTCCCGGGACGCTGGCTGACATTGCCTGACGACGCCACCGTCACCCCGCTGCCGGGGCAAGTTGAACATCCATCACGCCAGGCGGATGCCGCCCGGGTCGTGCTCGGCCGGATCGTCGGTGTTTTTGGCACGCGAGGCTGGGTCAAAATTTATTCCTACACCCGGCCGCGGGACAACATCTTTGATTACGGAGTCTGGGAGATCGACAGCCCCAACGGCTGGGTAGCGCTTACCGTGACCGGCAATCGCCGTCAGGGCAATGGCCTCGTCGCCTCACTGGACCGCGTAACAGACAGGGACGCAGCGATGCTGTATCTCAATTGCGATATCGCGGTCGCGCGCGCGGCACTGCCGGTTGGTGAGCCGGGAGAATATTACTGGGCCGACCTCATCGGTTTGTCCGTTTTCAACCAGGACGGCGTTAATTTCGGCAAGGTATCGCGTCTGCTCGACACCGGCGCGCACGACGTACTTGTTGTCAGCGGCGAGCGTCAACGGTTGATTCCTTTCGTGCAGGGGGTCTATATCCAGGGAGTCGAACCGGAACAACAGCGGATCCGCGTCGACTGGCACGTTGATGACTGAGACGATTTACGCATTTTCCGTGGTCACGTTGTTTCCGGCAATGATCGATGCTTTTGCGAACGTCGGCATCGTAAGCCGCGCCGCTGCCCGGGGCATAGTCCGCATAGAGACACACGATCCACGGTCGTTTACCGCGAACGGACGCGGCCAGGTCGACGATGCGCCTTACGGCGGTGGTCCGGGAATGGTCATGTCCGTGCCTCCTTTACGCGCCGCTATCAAAGCAGCTCGCCACGGCATGGACGCCGATGCGTTGGTTGCGTACCTGTCTCCGCAGGGACGGCGTCTCGATCAGTCGCTCGTTGCCGACCTGGCGACGCGCAGAAACCTGATCCTCGTGGCGGGACGTTACGAAGGCATTGACGAGCGTGTCATCGAGCGGGATATCGATATCGAAATTTCGCTCGGCGATTTCGTCATGAGCGGCGGCGAGGTTGCGGCGATGGCCGTCATTGACGCAGTCGTCCGTTTGCTGCCGGGCGCGCTCGGCAGTGACCTGTCGGCGGACATGGATTCGTTCGCAGACGGGCTGCTGGAATATCCGCAATACACGCGCCCTGAAATCGTCGACGACCAGTCGGTGCCCGACGTTCTGCTCAGCGGTAACCACCGGGAAATCGAGCGCTGGCGGCGCGAACAATCGGTGGCGAGAACGGCGCAGAAGCGGCCCGACCTGCTCGCCAGGGCCGATTTGAGCGACGATGAACGGGACCGGAATCGAAAATCGCCCCGATAACCACAATTCTGTCCCGGGAATTGGCGTTTGGGGATTAAATTGCCTCGATAATGAGGTACAATCGCGCGCCTTTATGGGCGCTCGGCCCTGCATTGGAACAGTCAACATGTCGAACATTATCCAGGAACTAGAAGCCGAACAGATGGGTCGCGAAGTGCCCGAATTTGGCCCGGGCGACACCGTCGTCGTTCAGGTGAAGGTCAAGGAAGGTAGTCGTGAGCGGTTGCAGGCTTTCGAGGGCGTCGTCATTGCCAAGCGCAATCGGGGGCTCAACTCCGCGTTCACCGTTCGTAAGATTTCCCATGGAGAAGGCGTTGAGCGCGTCTTTCAGACTTACAGCCCGCTCATCGCCGAAATCGAAGTCAAGCGGCGCGGCGCCGTACGCCGTGCGAAGCTTTATTACATGCGTGACCGCCGCGGTAAGGCTGCCCGAATCAAGGAAAAGATCAAACGCTAGGTGTTATCGCCACGCTGCCGGGGGTAGCGTGGAATCGGCTTGTTCCGGCTTCGCCACGCGTCCTCATCCTAAGCGAATCGATCATCGAGATAGGCGACGATGTCGCTCGATTCGTAGAGCCATTCAACACCACCATCGCCTGTTTCTATTTGCAGGCATGGCACCGTGCCCGAGCCGCCTTCGCGTACCAATTCGGCATGGTATTCCCGGTCACGATGGATATTCCGTAGTTCAATTTTGAGCCTCAGGCGATCGATTTCTGCGCGTACGCGACCACAGAACCAGCAGCTGTCGTAGTGGTACAGCGCGAGTTTCTCTGTCGCGGCATCAACATGGCCCTGTTCCTCGGGAGTGCGGTCAACATTCGAGCCCGCTGCCTTGTTTTCACCAAACCATGATTGCATGATCGATCAGTCCCTCCGCATCTCCGGATTGTGCATGACATAAACCGACGAGCATGGTTGGAGCTCGTTCGGTCCGCACGTTAAAGTAACATCTTACAGACCCCGCGTGAAAACCGCGGCGAATTCCTTTGCCAGGACAAGCAGGTGAATAGCGGGCACAGCAAACCAGACGCCGCCGCTGAAAACGAGTATGCCGAACGGTTCCTCGACCATCTGTGGGTGGAATTCGGACTCAGCGATAACACCGTCAGTGCGTATCGGGCGGATTTGCATTCCGTTCGAACGTTTCTGGCGAAAAGGAATATCAGCCTGATCGGCGCCAGCGAAGCCGATGTCCTCAGCTATATGAGTGAGAACGTTGCACGCTCCCCCCGCACCGTGGCCCGCCGGCTGTCCGCGCTGCGACGTTTTTACCGATATCTTGTCCGCGAGGGGGTGACACAATCCGACCCCACCGCCGCGCTGAGTTCGCCCCGCCTCGGTCGCAAATTACCGAGGTCGTTAAGCGAAGCAGACGTTGAGGCGCTGCTGGCTGCGCCCGATGTAGCGACCCTCACGGGACTCCGCGACCGCACAATGCTCGAAATACTCTATGCAACGGGGTTGAGAGTCTCGGAACTCGTCGGCATTACGCTGTCGGAAGTCAATCGTCGGCAAGGCGTCGTACGGGTCGTTGGCAAGGGCAGTAAGGAACGCCTCGTACCGTTCGGCGAAGCTGCGCAGGACTGGGTTGAACGCTATTTGAGCGGTGCACGCGGCGAACTCGTCCGGGGTCGCATCAGTGACATCATGTTTCCCTCGACACGGGGCGGCGCGATGACCCGTCAGACGTTCTGGTACGCGATAAAGAAATATGCGCGGGTTGCCCAAATCGATCCCGGACTGTCCCCCCACACGTTGCGTCACGCGTTCGCAACGCATCTACTCAACCATGGTGCTGATTTGCGTGTTGTACAAATGTTGCTCGGGCACAGCGATATTTCAACGACGCAGATTTACACGCACGTCGCGGCCCAACGATTGAAGGATCTCCACGGCGAGCATCATCCGCGCGGTTGATTTCGGGGCGAGTCCTGTTCGCGCACGGGGATGGGATCGAAGAGTGGTGCTATGCAGCCGGCACAACGCTCAGTACTTCTTCCAGTGTCGTTTTCCCGGCAGCAATCTTCAGCGCACCGGCCCAGCGCAGCGGGTACATGCCATCCTTTAAAGCCTGCTGTCGCAGCACCTGCGCTTGCACATCCTTCTGGATGATGCGGCCGAGACCATCGGATATCGTCAGGATTTCGTAGATGCCCTGGCGGCCGTTATATCCCGTGTCGCGGCACTCATCACAACCGGCGGCGTGAAAAAAGCGCGGTTCAAAATCCAGACTTCGCGAGCCGACGAGCGATTCCCATGCGCCTTGCGGAGGCTCCCCGGGGGTTTTGCAGTGGTCGCACAATGTTCTGACCAGGCGCTGTGCGACGACTCCGAGGAGAGTGGCGCTGATCAGATAGCTCGGCACGCCAATATCCATCAGCCGCGTGATTGCCGATGGCGCATCGTTGGTATGTAGCGTCGACAGGACGAGATGCCCGGTAAGCGCGGCCTGGGCGGCGACGTCAGCCGTTTCCCGATCGCGAATCTCGCCAATCATGATCGTATCGGGATCCTGTCGCATGAGCGTGCGCACGCCGGCCGCGAAATCAAGTTCGATCGCCGGCTGCACCTGCATTTGATTAAATGAAGGTTCGACCATTTCGATCGGATCCTCGATCGTGCAGACGTTGATTTCCGGGCGTGCCAGCTGCTTCAATGCCGAATACAGTGTGGTCGTCTTGCCGGAACCGGTTGGGCCCGTCACCAGGATTATCCCGTGCGGTCGGCCTGTCATGTCGCGCCAGATACTTTCGTCGTGCGCGGTGAAACCGAGCGCGCTGAATGGCTGCGTCAGCTTGTCCGGGTCGAATATTCGCAGTACGAGTTTCTCTCCGAACGTTGTCGGCATGGTCGATAAACGCAACTCGACTTCTCGACCGCTCGGAGTCTTCGTCTTGATTCTGCCGTCCTGAGGGCGCCGTTTGTCTGCAACATCCATGCGCCCGAGAGATTTTAACCGGCTTGTAATCGCCGCCATGATCGCCGGGGCGAGTTTATGCACGACGTGCAAAACGCCGTCGATGCGAAATCGGATGTTGCCCTCGATACGTCGGGGCTCAACATGTATGTCGCTCGCGCGCTGATCAAATGCGTATTGCAATAACCAGTCTACGAGATGCACGACGTGGCGGTCGTTTGCGTCGAGTTCGCCAACCGTTCCGAGTTCAGTGAGCTGTTCGAAGTCGCCGAGTGAAATCGCATTTTCGTTAGCCGCCTTCGTCGCTGCACCAAACAGCGATCGGCTGACGCCATAAAATTCTTTGAGATATTTCGATATGTCAACGGGATTCGCGAGCACCCGGTGTATTTCACGTTTCAGGATCGGCGCGAGTTCCGCTTCCCATTCGCGTATGTACGGTTCGGCTGTTGCGATGGTGACAGCACTGGGACTCACTTCCACGGGGAGAAACTGAAAGCGCGTTGCGTAAGCCTGGGAGACGAGGCCGGTTACGGTTTCGACGTCAATTTTGAGCGGGTCGATGCGAACGTAATCCATGTTGCACGCGCCGGCAATCAAGCGCGTCAGAGCCTCCGTTCCGAGTTTTAGTTTCGGGTTCGATTTGTCGGTCAGACCGACCTCACCGAGCGCGATCAACGGATGTCTGCCGTCGTCGGGTCGGATGCTGCTGTTGGCGTGTTTCGCCGAATCCGGCGATATCACGCCACTGCGGACTAGCAGCCGTAAGACGTCAGCGAGCCGAATGGCGCGCCCTGGTTGGATTTCGTCAGATGTGGTGTTCAATCAATCGGTTTCCGCTCCCTGGAGCATTCGGGAGTTGATCAGATGGGATTATCGACGATGCGTTCCGTCGTGTATTCAAGTCGCTCGATCAGCGTGCACAGAAACTTCCGTTGAAAGCGTAACTGGCAGTTTATGGACGCGCGCTCGATAACGGGGCTGCGAACTTTCAGTGTTGTCACCGGAGTCACCGCTTCGATGGTCGCCGTTCGTCTCCGGCCTGCAGCCATGCCCATTTCCCCGAAGCAGTCACCCGGGCCAAGCCGGACGATTTCGTGCTCCGATTTCTGCACGGTGACTTCGCCGTCGACGAGTACGTAAAACGAAGGATCTTCTTCGCCTTCGACGATGATCGGATCGCCCGCGTCGACGCTGACCCAGTCGCCGGCGTTAATGATCTCCCACAATTCGGCATCCGGGAAATCGTTGAAAAACTCGACCTTCTGGATTCGGCTGAATTTTTCCTGTTGTGTCGGCTGGCCATCGGTAAGCCGGATGAAATCGTAGATTAACGTCAGGTCGCCAGCCATGTCGGCGCCGGTCTTGTAGCGATGCTCGGGATTTTTCGCCAGTGCGCGATCGATGATACGTTGATAAATTTCGGGGATATCGGCGCGGAGGTCGAGCACCGGCGCCGGCGGCTTGTCCTGAATCTGATGTCGAATGGCCTCGATGTTGCGACCTTCGAACGGATGCTTGCCCGTTAGCAGTTCATAAGCAACGACGCCGAGCGCGAACAGGTCGCTTTGCGGAGAGGCTTCTTCGAGACGGAGTTGCTCTGGCGCCATGTACAAAGGCGAGCCTGCGTGTTCGGCTGCTTGCCCTTCCTGCAGGTGCGGCACGACGGCAACGCCAAAATCAGTGATCTTCGCTTCCAGGTCGTCCGTGACGAGTATATTACGGGGCTTGATATCGCGGTGTATCACGCCTTTCGCGTGGGCGTAATCCAGCGCCATCGCGCACTGGTAGAGAATATCGGTAATGCTTTTCACGCTGAGCAAATTCTCCACGCTCGTAAACGTATCGAGCGTGGTTCCGCCGTGGATGTACTCCATGACGATGTAATACCGGTCCTGGTCTACGCCGGCGTCGAATATCGCCGTGATATTCGGATGCTTCAGCATGCCGGCTGCCTGCGCCTCGTTGAAAAACATCCGACGGTAGAGTGGTCCGCTGTCCTCGGACTTGACGTAATCGTCAAACGCGACCTTAATTGCAACCGGTCGGTCGATAAACGGATCCTGTCCGAGGTAGACCGTTGCCATATTACCCCGCCCAATCGTCTTCAGGACCTGGTATTTACCCAGCGCCTCGCCTTCCAGTGGACCGGGTGTCATCCGGCTCATCAGCGAGGGTACCGTCGCAGGGTGATGGCTGAGTTTGATGTCATTGATTTCGTGGAAAAAAAAAGCAAGCACCCGAGCCCGGGGTTGTAGTGTGCAGCCCTTCGGCCGCTAACTTCAAGTGGAACACTTTGTGCCCGCGAGAGTCAAATAACAACCGCACATCGTGGTTTTGCGCATTGTAAGCTTTTACAATTGGAAGGTCCGCTGCGGCGGGCTTCAATATTCCGGGAAAACTCTATGACTATACGTACATTGGCCCTGTTTGCGGCCCTCAGTTTCGGCGCCGCCGCGGCGAATGCGGACGAGGATATCAGCAAGCAGCTGACGAAAGCGGTTGGAAAGGTATTGCCCGATGTAGCGGTGACGTCCATCGAAAAGGGACCGGTCGACGGGATTTATGAGGTCATGCTCGGACCCACCGTTCTGTATATCAGTGCGGACGGCCGATACATCTTCAAGGGAGACGTTTTCGATCTGAAATCGCTCGATAACGTGACGGCTCAACGCCGCGGGGCGGCCCGGGTGGAAGCATTCGCGGATATTGGCGTCGAACAGATGATCGAATTCTCGCCCGACGGCCCGGCCAAGCGCACGGTGTACGTCTATACAGATATCGATTGTGGCTATTGCCGCAAGATGCATCTCGAGGTGGATGAACTCAACGACGCCGGCATTGCCGTGCGCTACCTTGCGTATCCGCGGTCCGGCATCGGTGGCGAGTCCTACGATAAAGCCGTCGCGGTGTGGTGCTCGACGAATCGACAGGAGGCGTTGACCGCTTCGAAAGCCGGCAAGAAACTTAAATTGGCGACCTGTCCGAACCCGGTCAAGGAGCATTATCAAATGGGCGAGGCGATGGGCGTGCGTGGCACACCGGCAGTCTACTCCGACACGGGGGAATCGATCGGAGGATACGTTCCGGCGAAAGAACTGATCAGGATACTGGGAGCGCAGAAAGGCTGACACATTGGGTGATACTGTGACCGGAACAACGCGAATTAAACTCTCAAGACACCAGACGATGATCGAACCCGACCGTATTGCTCGCACCAGCTTATTCTGTGCGCTGCTGCTCATAATTGCCGCGTGTGGAAAAAGTGAAGATCCCGCTGAAATCTTTGCCCGCGGAAAATCGCTGCTTGATAGCGGCGATGTGGCCAGCGCGGTCATAGAACTGAAAAACGCGGTTCAGGCCGCGCCCGAGGATGCCGTCGCGCGGGCGACGCTGGGGCAGGCATACCTCGTAGCGGGAGACGCGAGCTCGGCATTAAAGGAATTCCTTCGTGCCCGCTCGCTCGGTGACACCGGTGACGCGCTGAATCGGGGTGTCACGAAAGCCATGATCATGAGCGGGGCCGTGGAGGAAGCCGCGACGGAACTGGCGCTCAACAGTAAGGATAATGACGCTGAATGGCTGACGTTGCAGGGGCTGCTTGACCTGGGGGTCGGTCGATTTGAGGAGGCACGGGCAGAATTTGAGCGGGCGCTTGCGCTGAACCCGGACATCGTGGAGGCACGTCGTGCGTCGGTCCGTGCCGCCATTGGTCTGGGTGAGACAGCCGCCGCGCGTGAAGAAGTCGAAAAGGCACTGAAGCTGACCCAGGATGATTTCGATATCTGGATACTCAAAGGTGATCTCGACCGGCACGACAAAAAATTCGACGAGGCCATCGTTGCGTACACGAGGGCGCTAGAAATTGTTCCGGACAGCCCGCTCGCATTGTTGCAACGGTCCGGTGCGCGCGTCGCCAGCAGCGATTTCGACGGGGCGTTGGGTGATCTCGATGCCATCGGGGATGCTTCGAACGAAGATCCGCGCGCCGTGTACTTGCGGGCATTGATCGCGCGGGAACGTGGACAGGAAATCACGGCACTGCGCTATTTGCGCCAGATTCTGGTTGTGATCCCGGATCACCGACCCAGTCTCGTGCAAGCGGCAACGATTCATTTCGATGCGAATGAATTTTCACAAGCCGATGAGTACGTCGAAAGGTTGCTCGCGATCGATCCGGCGAATCTCGAATACCAGCGCATGCGAGGTGCCGTCCAGTTGGCGGCTGGGCGTCTTGATACACGGCTCGGGGATATGGAGAACATTGAGCTCGATGATTACTCCGACCCGACCTTGCTCGCGCTGCTTGGCACCGCGTACATGCGGCATGGAAAGCTTGCCGAGGGAACCCGATCGCTGGAGCGAGCGAAAGAACTGAATCCGGATTCCGTGCCTATTCGAACGCAGCTCGCGTTCAGCCGGATGCGGGCTGGAAAAATTGATGAGGCCTTGCGGGAGCTCGAAGGCGTCAGGGCAGACGACCCCGAGTTTATGCTGGCCGCCGTGTTGCAAGCGTTCGGTTATGCGTCAATGAAGGAAAAGGACCGGGCGTTGGCAATCGCCGATGAGCTCGTTACCGCTAATCCGGGAGCGGCGGTGGCTTGGAATTTGAGAGGTTATCTCTATGCCGCGTACGATGACGTCGATACCGCAAAAGACAATTTCGAACGTGCCGCTGAAGTCGACCCGGAATTTTCCCCGGCATACTTCAATCTCGCGCGGCTCGCGATTAAGCGAACCGATACGGCAGCTGCCGAAGCGTTCCTGCAAAAAGTTCTGGATCGGGATCCAAACGACGCACAGGCACTCCTTTATGTCGCCTCGCTGCGACTTCGGGAAGGAGAACGTGATGCGGCAGTATTGCTGTGGCGAAAATCGAGCGAAAATAATCCGGACGCAATAGAACCGCGCGTCTTCCTGGCGCGACATTATCGCCAGAGCGGCGACGCTGACAGCGCGATGCAATATGCGGAAGCCGCTTACGAACTCGGTTCGTACCTGCCGGCGGCTCAGTTCGAATTCGCGACCTTGAAACTGTTTAAACGCGATCAAAAAGCTGCCATGCCGGCAATTGATGCGCTTGTCGCCCGTTTCCCCGACGCGCCGGTACCACTCGAATTGAAGGCCCGGGCGCAGGAAATGAACGGTGATATTGGTTCGCTGAAAAAGACCCTCACTCGGCTGATCGAAATTTCACCCGATTCACCGAAGCCGCGCGTTGCCATGGTCAGATTATATCTATCCCGGCAGGAATTCGATGAAGCACTGAAAGAGGTCGAAGTCCTTCGAGAAAGCGAGAAATTCGTGGCCGTAGCGTCTGCTCTTGAGGGCGACATACGCTTTGCACAGGGTGAAATGAAGCTTGCCGCGAAAGCTTATGCCCAAGCACATGAACTCAACCCGACGTCTCAATCATTGCTGAAAATGAATGCGGTGGAGCGTCGTTTAGGGGCAGCCGGAGACGCGAAGCTCGATCAATGGCTGTCCGAAAATCCGGATGATGCAAACGTACGGGTCGTCAAGGCAACCTCCGAGCTTGTTGCGGGAGATCGAAGTGCCGCGATAGAAAATTACGAGAAAGTGCTCAAAGCGGAGCCGAACAATGTCGTTGCGCTTAACAACCTTGCCTGGCTGTTTGACGAACAGGGCGATGAGCGTTCAATCGAGTATGCGCGGCGGGCCTACGAGCTGGCGCCGGGCCGACCGGAAGTTATGGATACCTACGGGTGGGCACTGCTGCGGTCGGGCAAGTTGGAACAAGCGCTCGGAGTCCTCGGTAAGGCGGCGGCCGCAGCGGAGGGAAATCCTGATATCGGGTTTCATTTCGCAAGCGCCCTTGCGGAATCCGGTGACAAGGAGGAAGCGTTGGCGCAACTCGACGCGATACTGGATGGGGACACCGAGTTTCCGTCACGCGCGGAAGCCCAAACGCTGCTGCAATCGTTGCGACCGTAAACAAATCGCGCGGTTCGCGCTGTTGCCGGAGCGGGCTACTCGTCGGTCATTGACTCCCGTTCGGTATTTTCGAGAATATTGACGGCTGTCAGCGTCACGATCGTTTCATTCCCGTTCTTTTCTCTGTGTGCAACCTGAACGGGTAGATAACCGAGGTCGGGCGCGCACCAGAATGTCGTTCGGCGCTTGTCATTTTTCCTGTCGCGTATCACCTTGATCGTCATGTAGTCGCCTGCCGGCGTTTTAATAACTTCTTCTCCCGCGACGACCGGCACATAGACCTTGTCTCTGCCGCGATCGGTAATCGCGTATCTCAGTTCCGTTTTGCCGGCCGCCAGGTCGTGCATCATCGCGGCCTGGTAGACGAGTTTATCGAGCACGTTGTCCTGCATTTCCGAGCGTCGTTGTTCGCCGTTATACAGCGTTTCTATCACCGCGTTGGCGCGGTCGAAGGTGGTGGCGACGGACCGCGGCTTGCGCTTGTTCTTGCGCTCGTAGGTGTAGGCCTCGGGGTAAAAATGCCCGGATTCGAAGCGGCCGCTACTCGTTTCGAGCAACTCGTCGCTACGCATGAACGAGGCAAGGCCGGTCGCGTGAATTTTCGACTTGAAGCGGTACTGTCCATCGGCGCTCAATTCGAACGAGCGCTGCATTTTGCCAACGGCTAACGGACCGAGTGTGAGCGTGTAGGTTGCCTCGTACCCGGGACCGGTTGCAAATACCGCCATCGGCACGAGCGCGGCTAGCAATAGAACAAGTATTCGCGGCATAAGGGGAAAATCGTCGCTGATTACATGAGTGCTTAGTGATAGGATTGCCCGCAAAGTTCCGGAGCGAACACCCGGAAACACAGCGTTGAGCGTGCAATTTAACATACCTGCGAAACAACATGGCTCCGTCTCCGACAGATTGGATTAAGGGAACAGTACTGGTAATCGGTGACGTCATGCTCGACCGATACTGGCAGGGTCCGACCCGGAGAATCTCTCCGGAAGCGCCAGTGCCGGTAGTCAGGGTCACACGCGAAAACGAACGTGTCGGTGGCGCCGCGAATGTCGCGGCGAACGTTGCTGCGCTCGGTGGAAACTCGCTACTCATCGGTGGCACCGGAATCGACGACGCCGCGCAAAGGCTCAGCACGTTATGCGCCGGGATCGGCGTTGCAGCTCATTTCGTTACAAGCGAATCCACCGAGACAATCGTAAAGCTCCGGGTCATGAGCCAGCATCAGCAATTGATTCGGCTCGACTTTGAGAGCGACGAGGTTGCGTATGACGAAGCGGCCGTTCGCGCAACATTCAGCGACCAGTTATCGTCTGCCGACGTGGTCGTTTTGTCGGACTATGGCAAGGGCTTGCTTCGTGGAAGCAGCGATCTGATAAAAGTCGCCCGCGAGGCCGGTAAGCTGGTTATCGTCGATCCGAAATCAAGTGATTTTTCGCGTTACTCCGGAGCGACATTGGTCACGCCTAATTATTCGGAGTTTGAGAATTGCGTGGGTCCTTGTGCCGACGATCGCGAAATCGTCGAGCGGGGCGAGTCGCTGTGTGCGGCGCATGACATCGATAATCTACTCATTACGAGAGGCGAACTCGGTATGATACTGATTTCCCGACAGCACAACCCGGTGACACTTGCGACCGATGCTCGCGACGTATTTGATGTGACCGGCGCCGGAGACACCGTGTGCGCCGTGATGGCGACCGCGCTGGCCGGCGGGAAATCGATAAGCGAAGCTGTTGTGCTAGCCAATACTGCAGCGGGTATCGCGGTCGGAAAATCGGGTACCGCAACGGTGTCGCGCGAGGAAATCGAACTGGCTTTAAGTCGCCGATCCGGACAGGCCGGCCTCGGTGGATCGATCGGCGCTCTGCTTCCGGATATTGAGGCTGCGCGTATGCGTGGCGAACGCATCGTCATGACGAACGGGTGCTTCGACGTCCTGCATGCAGGACACGTGACGTATTTGGAACAGGCGAAAGCGCTCGGTGCCCATCTGCTTGTCGCGATCAATTCCGACGCCTCTGTGACGCGGTTGAAAGGGGCCGGGAGGCCGGCGAACAGCCTGAAAGACCGGATGACCGTACTCGCTGCACTGTCCTCGGTCGATTGGGTCGTGAGTTTTGAAGAAGATACCCCGCAAGCGGTGATCGAAGCCGTGAACCCGGATGTACTGGTGAAAGGTGGCGATTACGCGATCGAAGAAATCGTTGGCGGCGAGCATGTGCGCCGTGCGGGAGGCGAAGTTATGACGTTGCCGCTCGTTCAGGGTTTGTCGACGACGGCTGTGATTGATCGGCTGATGGATCCGGCCGGAGCATCGAAGACATGATCATCGTTACCGGCGGTGCCGGCTTTATCGGCAGCAACGTTGTACATGCCTTAAATGACAGGGGAATCGACGACATCGTGGTCGTCGACGATCTGACCGACGGACACAAGTATGCGAACATCGCCGGTGCTCGCATTGCGGATTACCTGGACGTGGAAGAGTTTCGCGCCTGGTTCCGCGAGAATCGACCACCCCCTGATCCTATCGAACGGATTTATCATCTCGGCGCCTGTTCCACGACTACGGAGTGGAATGGCCGGTTGATGATGGATTTGAATTTCGCGTATTCGCGTGATCTCCTCCGGTGGTCGGTCAATCATTCGATCCCGGTGGTGTACGCCTCCAGCGCGGCGATTTACGGCGGAGCGACGGCCTTCACGGAGACGGCGGATAACGAAAAACCGCTCAATGTATACGGGTACTCAAAATGCCTGCTCGACCGGTTTGTGCAAACAGAACTTTCGCCGTCGGGCAGCCAGATCGTGGGCTTGCGTTACTTCAACGTCTACGGGCCGCGGGAGCAACACAAAGCGAGTATGGCGAGTGTCGCGTTTCATTTTAATCGACAGCTTATAGATAACGGACGAGTTCGCCTGTTTCAAGGATCCCATGGTTACGCAGATGGTGAGCAGCGGCGCGATTTCATCTACGTTGATGATGTCGTGGACGTGACACTGTGGTTTGCGGAACATCCCGAAGTATCCGGGGTGTTCAATTGCGGCACCGGTAACGCACAAACATTTAATGATGTCGCCGCTGCAGTCGTTAACTGGCACGGCCGCGGAGAACTCGAGTACATTCCCTTCCCTTCAGAACTTGAAGCCGCCTATCAAAGTTATACGCAAGCTGACATCGGCAGGTTGCAGCGTGCGGGGTATGACCGCCCGTTTAAAGCCGTTGATGTCGGCGTGCACCAGTATCTGGATTGGCTGAACGATTGAGTACGGTCTACACGATCGCGTTCACACTGTTTGTACCCGTACTGTTGGTGCGCCTGTACCTGCGGGGTTTTGTCACGCCGGACTGTCGGCGGCGATGGCGCGAGCGATTCGGCCTCGAGACACCGGATTTCGGTCCGGGCGGGCGCCCGGTCTGGATCCACGCTGTCTCCGTCGGTGAAGCGATAGCTGCGACCCCGATAATCGACTACCTGACCGTACAACATCCGGACACTCCGGTAATTGTTACCACGACGACCGCGACCGGCGCGGCGACTGTTGCGCGGCGCTTCGGAAAGAATGTCGAACACCGCTACTTTCCCTACGACCTGCCATCGGTCGTAAGGCGGTTTCTGCGCCGCGTCGATCCGCGCATGCTGATATTGATGGAAACCGAATTGTGGCCGAATCTGTTGCAGGCCTGCGCTGTGCGGCACGTTCCGGTGATTGTCGCCAATGCGCGCCTGTCGGCACGTTCAGCATCGCGTTATGCATGGTTCCCGGCGATGACACGCGCAATGATCGCGGCCGTTAATTGTTTTGGCGCCCAGAGTGCGCGTGATCGCGAGCGGTTTATCGATCTCGGTGCCATCGAAGACGCCGTTGTCGTTACGGGCAGCCTGAAGTTCGATATTGAACTACCGCCAAGCATCGCGGAATCCGGGCAGGCAATAAGACGCCGCCTGGGGACGAACCGTACGGTTATTATGGGGGGCAGCACGCGTGAAGGAGAGGAGGACGTCCTGCTCGATGTTTTCGGTCGACTGCTTCCCCGCCACCCTGATTTACTGTTGGTGATCGCGCCCCGGCACCCGGAGCGGTTTGATGTGGTCGCGGAAATATGTCGAAAACGCAGCATTCCGGTTATCCGTCACAGCGAAGGAGGCGCGTGCACTTCAGCCGCATCGGTTTTCCTTATCGACGGGATGGGCGAATTACCGGCATTTTATGCGGCATGCGACGTCGCTTTCGTCGGTGGATCGCTGGTTCCCAAAGGGGGACACAACGTGCTTGAACCCGCCGCGATGGGAATTCCGATCGTGGTAGGGATGCATACGTTCAATTTTTTGGAAATCGTCGATATGCTGCACGCGGCGGGCGCGCTCGAGCGGGTCCGAAATGTGGACGATTTGGCGGCGGCTGTCGACCGCTGGCTTTGTGACGGCGACGCTCGTGACCGCGCGGGAGCGTCCGGCCGGGCGGTCGTTGAAAAAAACCGCGGTGCAGCGATGAAGCTCACCGGGATAATCGAGCAATTGTTCGAAAATGAAGGGGGCTCGAGCGGGACAGGCGTCCCTTTTCCGGCAAATGGCCACGCTAAATTGCGAACTTAACGACGATTTCGAAATCGAAATACCGACGACGATGTGTTTATAATCCAGCGTGAGCAGTGCAGTCGAGCGAAGCTCGCTAATGGCAGCGGAGATCAGAGAAATGCTTAAAATCAACGTGCCCGCGGTTTTAATGACCGGGTTAGTTTTCGTGTCTGGATTCAGCTCTGAGCATGCCGGCGCGCAGGTTTTCGCGTATCCGAATATGGGGCAGTCAGAGGAAACCCAGTCTCGCGACCGATTCGAATGTCATCAGTGGTCAGTCAGCCAGACCGGATTCGATCCGACCACGGCGCCGCCGCTGCCGCAACGACAGGCTGCGGCGCCACCACCACCGCCGCCCCCGAACCAGGGTTACAGCGACTATCGCCGCAGACCGCAGAACCGCGGGTTCCTTGGCATCGGCGATGGCGGGTTTTTTGAAGGCGGCGGGATGATGGGTGACGCCGCCACAGGCGCGGCGCTCGGGGCTGCCGGCGGCGCGATCGCCGGTGACGCCGGTAAGGGAGCGGCCATTGGCGCCCTTTCATCGACGGTGTTCGGTGCGATGTCGCGGTCGAGCAGACCAAGCCAGCCGCCGCCGCAGCAGCAGTACCAACAACAACAGTACCAGCAGCAGCAATATTACCAGCAGCAGCAGGCTGACACCGATCGACTGTACCTTGAACGCCAGGACCGGGTCGCGGAATACAATCGTGCAAACGGCGCGTGCATGCGCAGTCGGGACTACACGGTTAACTAGGGACGCTCTGAACAGGTCGTGACCCGGCATCTTGCACGCGAAGTGCACGGACCCGACGTTGCGAAGCTTCGCAATAGCCGGCAATTACTTGCGCTTCGCGCCTTGATTCCGCACATTTCGCGAACAAGCCGCTCGACCCGGACTTATTCAGAGCTTCCCTGAATCGTTATTCGGCCGGGAGCCGGGGTAGCATCGACGGGGTGTGGCGCGCGTTAACTAGCGCAACATCGCGGAGATGGCTTTGAAATGCTCGTGCTTCGCATTGGTAAGCCATTCAAATATGACCGATTCCGCCGACACGATGGCGACCCCTGCCTGGCGGAGCCGATCGAGCGCATTCTGATAATTTTCAAGTCGCCTGGAGCACACGGCGTCTTCCACCACATAGACCTGGCATCCGCGATTGAGTAATTCAAGCGCGGACTGCAATACGCAGACGTGCGATTCCATCCCGGCGATAACAATCTGGTTGCGCCCCGAATCGTTCAGGGCTTCGACAAACCCGTCTGCGCCGAGCGCGCTAAACGCGGTTTTCTCAAACCGGGCCGTCGAAGATGGTAACCCGTCGACTACGGCGTCGACGGTCGGTCCGAGGCCTTTCGGATATTGCTCCGTCAGGATCACCGGGACATCGAGCAGCTCCGCGCTGCGCGAAAGCAGCCCGGTATTGGACACGACCCGGTTCAGTACCTTCGTCGGCATGGCGCCACCCAGGTTTTCCTGAATGTCGATGATCAACAACAAGGTCGAGTCGACCGAACACGTGACATGGGTAGCGGGGGAGTGCGTTACTTCGGCCATTGTTGGCTCCGGGACTAGCGCCACGTCGTGGCGGGCAATGATGTCGCCGACAGCGGCGGCGTGTGGCTCGATTATTCTACGAGCCAGCTGTTCGCGATTAACAGATCTTCGACGACGAGCGTTCCGGCTGCCTGCTTCAACCGCAGGATATCGACGATGTAATCGTAGCGCGCACGGGACAGATCCCGGCGGGCTTCAAACAATTCGCGTTCCGCGTCGACGACATCAACACCGGTACGCGTCCCGACCTCGAAACCGGCATTCGTTGAATCGACGGCGGTCTCGGATGAGAGGACGGCCTGGCGTAACGCTTTTACCGTACTGATCTGGGCGATGACGCCAAGATACGCCTGGCGTGTTTCCCTGAATACGGCGCGTTTCGCCTGCTCGAGGCGCTGGAGCGCGGCACTGTACTCATAGGTCGCCTGGCGCGTCGCTGATTCGATGCGCCCGCCGAGATAAAACGGGACGTTTAATTCCAGCGTTATGTCGCTCTGATGCGTTTCGCTGGCGCCAAAGCGTCCACCCTGGTCGTTGTAACTGTGGGTGCCGTTGATATCGAGTGTCGGGTAATGACCGGCCTTCTGGAATTTGATTTCGTCGAGCGCGATATCCGCGGCAACGTTCGCGGCAGCGACGTCAAGGTTTTGCGCGATCGCGGTCCCGGTCCACTCGTCAATGTCGGCCGGATCTGGCGGCGCGAGTCTGATTGAACTGCCGAGTTTGGACAGATCGTCGTAATAGATGGCCGTTGTTTCCCGCAACGCCTCGCGCGTATTGTCGAGTTCGTTTTCAGCGACGATTTCGCTCGCGAGCGCGCGGTCGAAACCCGCTTGCGCTTCCTGGACGTCGGTGATTGCGATCAATCCGACTTCAAATCGCTGTTTGGCCTGCTCGAGCTGCCCTTGCAGGGATTGTTTCTCGGCGGTCGCAAATTCGAGATTGTCCTGCGCCGCGAGCACGTCGAAATAGCGTTCCGCAGTGCGCACGACGAGGTCTTGCCTGGCGGCATCAAGCTCGTATTGAGCCTGTTGCACCTGCTTGTTTGCCTGCTTCAGTGCCACATACCGATCAAGATGTATCACCGGTTGGCTGAGGGTCGCGCGATATTGCTTGCCCGTGTAATAGCCGACGCCGTCCTGCCCGAACGCATCCTCGAGCGTAATGTCCTGGCGTACGCGCCCGATACTCCCGTTCAGTCTGATTTCGGGTAAGTACAGCGCCGCTTGCGCTTGCGGAATCTCTTCGGCGATGGCCTGTGCGTTGGCCTGGGCCTCGCGATATTGCGGGTCCGTTCGTATGGCCTGTTGGAGTATCGTGACCAGATCCGTGGCCCCGGCATAGAGCGGAATCACCGCAGCGAGCAGGCCCCCGGCGAAAGTAACCGTTCTGATACCCAGGTATTTTGTCATGCGTGATCGCGAAACCATCTTATCGTTTGGTGCTTTTAGCGAACGAGACCATCAAAACCTGAACTGTGGCGTGGATTCGCCGCCGACGAGCGGCTTCAGGTCGGTTTCGAACAGTGATTCGGTTGAAAACTCGTTCTCTCCGACGCGCGTCACGAGTAACGCCTCCATTGCGGGACTGTTCCCGACGACCATGAACAACCGCCCGCCGATGGTGAGTTGACGTTCGATGCTCGGTCGTTGCGTCGCCAGCGAGCCGGTGAGGACGATCGCCTCATAGGGCTCCAGCGCTTTCCACCCGTCAATACCATCGCCTTGCTCGTAGTTAACGTGACCAAAACCGTGGGCAACAAGACGTTGCCGTGCGGCTTCGAGCAAGGTCGGGTGTAATTCGACGGTCGTCACCTGACCCGCGCGACTTGCCAGCAGCGCGGTCAGATATCCGCTCCCCGTGCCCACTTCCAGCACGCGGTCGGTCGACAGCAGATTCAGAGACTGGACGATGCGGGCTTCAAGTTTGGGCGGCATCATCGCTTCGCCGTATCCAAGCGGTATGGCAGTGTCGGAATAGGCGAGGTTGCGATAGTCCTCGGGGACAAATTCGTCGCGCGGGATTGCGAAGACAGCGTCGAGTATGTTTTGGTCGAGCACGTCCCATGTGCGGATCTGTTGCTCGACCATATTAAATCTGGCTTGTTCGAAGTCCATTGGGTGTCAGTTATCTCTTCCGAATAAATAACAGCGAACAATAATCCCGGCGGCGCCTGATTGTAAGCTCCGTTTCACGTGTTTACCGCAGGAGCTCACGACCGTGCACACAAAACTTCCATATACTCGGTAGGTTAAAGCCGATTCTACAACTATTTTCGCATGATGCCTAACGATTTGACATGGCCGCTCCTAAGCGTTCGCCAGACGGGCTTCGACGCGCCGCTTGCGGCCGCGTCGCCGTCCGTTAAATTCGCTTCGCGAGGTGGAATTGCCGTTTGGGTCGAGCAGTTCCCGGTCGATCAGTAACAACCCGCTCTCCGGGACCCGGGCCCGCGCGACTTCCGGACGGAACAGCGCACGGCATCCTGACGCCGCGAACCTGTTCAGCGTCGGGTGTTTGCCGCGCCGCAACATTTTCTGTACGAGGCGGATGATGTCGATCGTGCAATCGATGTCGAGTGGGGTGTCCCGGTCGATCGCAACGGCTGCGTCGGGCGCCTGGCACCAACCGCCGTCCGGGTGTCCGTGGCCGTGTAAAGCCTGTTCCAGAAGGCCCGAAGCGTGTCCGAGCAAACGGCGATCGTTACAGCTCAAGCCGAATTCCCACGCGGCATCCGCCACTGCCACGGTATCGTCGAGGGTCAGGCTTTCGTCCGTATTCCGACTTGCCCGGCTCACCCGTGGCTGTGACGTCACGCGCTCGAGCAATCGGTCGAATATTTGACCGGCGTGGCGCTGCAGCGACGAATCGTCGTAAGCGCGCGCAAAAGCACGCGTAGCGAGGCAATACCAGGCCAGATCGCGCACCCGCGAGCGGGAGAATCTGGCTGGCTGTGCTTTCGTTCGCCCCCCGCGGGAGCGCGAATCGGAGCGTATGGCCACGAAATCGATGAGTCCCACTCCGAGCAAAAAATCCTCGCGTCGTCGTTCGACCCGGCCGGCTGAGGCGAGTGCCTGTATGGCGACGGCCTGCCCCGCCAGCGTCCGCACTCGAGTGGGAATCTCCCATCGCTCGCCGACGGCATATTGCGCCGCACCGCCGCTGCCGGCACCGACCAGTCGGGCGATTCCCCTGCAGGTCCTGTCGAGCATCGCGCGGGACCTGTCATCGCCGGATTCGGCGCGCGCGCTGGCGAGTTCAATCTGGTGAACGTCGATAAACTTGAAACGCCCGCGCGGTCCACCGTATTTCCAGTCAAAACTCGCGATATGGTCAGATTCGAGGTCGCGAATCACGCTGGCGTCGGTGTCGTGAAGGAAATCTCCGGTCGTATCGAACGACGAATGTGGCTGGTATCCGGCCGGTTTCAGTCGCAGGTACATGGTCAGAGGGTCCGTCGCGTTTGAAAAAAAGGGTCACGAACCGGGAGCCGGGAGAGATTGGCTCCCGGTTCGGACCGGAATGCGGCATGAAGCCGCAGGGGAGGGAACGTGTCGTTTAAACGCATGGTGCAGGGCCTACGCGAAGCAGATCCAGTGAGCGACGGCGGTGACTGAAAACAACGCGAATCCGATCAGGTTTGCGCTAATCAAACCGATCGACAGAACTGACAGCGAACCGCGAATGACCGATTGCCGGGTCGGGCGAAATACGGGCGTCGTACCGATGCCGTTCATGCGCGCGGCCGCCTCGACGCCAGCGAAATCGACACGCGGCGGTCATAGGCCTGGCCCGCGTGGTCATTAACATTCGCGCTCGCCCGGGTTTCGCCGTGACTCACGATAGCGATCTGGCGGATATCGACGCCGTTGCGGAGCAGAAAAGCGGCGACGGCCTGTGCCCGTTTGAAAGCGAGAGTGTGATTGTCGGTCCGCGAACCGCGCACGTCCGCGTAACCTTCGAGTTCGATGACGATGTCCGGATTTTGCCGCGCGAGCGCCGCCGTGGTGCGCAATACCGGCCATAATGCCTGTGCAATACGCACGCTGTTTTCGGTGAACAGGATGTTTCCGAGCGGGGCGCCGACGGCCGGACCCTGTGATGGCGGCGTGGCCAGAGTGAGCAGGGCGGTGATTGACGGAGAATCCGCAGCGGCATGTCCGCTGGCGAGACTCGATACCAGGCAACACGATAGTGTGAGGGTTCGTCGGTAATTCATGGCAGCCTCCAGGGCGTTCGGTGGAAAAATCGGACTCGCAACGTTGTCAGTGCGTCCGTCGGAACCCATTAAACCGCGCGATAATGCACCGGGATGTCGAACCCGGGTCGTTGGTGAGCCGAAATCTGGCAGAAATGTGGAATTTGCCGCGACTCACAGCGAACGGCAGCGGGTTCGGCTAAAGTAAATGCGCCGCCAAACTCAACAGGGAGCGCGCCACGATGACCCGCACAGTTGCCATCGTCGAAGACGATGCACCCATCCGGGACAATTACGCCGATGCATTACGTCGACAGGGATACCGGGTGCAAACGTTCGCGAATCGCGAGGACGCAATGGCCGCATTCAGGTCCCGGATTCCGGATTTGGTGCTGCTCGACATAGCGCTCGCCGATGAAATCGACGCGGGGTTCGAAATGTGCCGGGAATTGCGCGCAATGTCGCGCAAGCTCCCGATTATCTTTCTCACCGCGCGCGACAGCGATTACGACGTTATTGCCGGGCTGCGGCTTGGCGCCGATGATTACCTGACGAAAGATGTCTCGTTGCCGCATATTTCTGCGCGAATCAGCGCGCTGTTCAGGCGCGTCGAGGCGCTTGGCGATCCCACCGATCAGCGCCTTGAGCGGACGTGCGGCGATTTGACGATCGACCCCGATCGCGTTGTTGCTCGCTGGCTGGGAACGCAGGTTGATCTGACGTTAACGGAATTCTGGATCGTCAATGCCCTGACGAAAATTCCGGGGCACGTGAAGACGCGCGAACAACTGATGCACGACGCGAACGTCGTCGTCGACGATACGACCGTGACATCACACATAAAACGTATTCGGAAGAAATTCCACGCGATCGACCCGCAGTTCGACAGTATCGAGACCGTCTACGGTATGGGCTACCGCTGGACCCCGGGCAAGCAAACGACGTCTCGCCAATAATGCCAAGGATCACAATCCGCCTGAAGCTGCTCATGTTGTCGGTGGCCATGCTGAGCATCCCTTACGTGGGATTCCAGTACTTGCGGGAAACGGAGCGTTACCTGCAAAGCAGTCTCGAAGATTCATTGTTGGCGGTGGCCGGGGCCCTCGCAATATCCCTGCGCGATCAGTCAAACCTGTTTCGCAGTAACGAAAACGAAAGCAGTGCCAGTTACCCTTTGTTCGTCCACGCGCTCGGTTTTCCGCCGCACGTCGATGGCTACACCGACGAGTGGGCGAATTACCGTTCCTGGTCCGATCGATTCCCGGTCGCAGATCCCGAGCAGCCGTTCACGAGCGGTTTCGAACTCATCGTCGGCGAATACGATCAGTACCTCAACGTTCTCATCGATGTGACGGATGTCGATTACGTCTACCAGCAGGCAGGCCGGTTCGACCCTGCGTCCGCTGATACGGTCGAAATCATTACCATCGGCAACGACGGAAAGCCCCGCAGCATATATCTCGGTACCGCCGGGCCCGGGCCGGTTACTGCGTACAGCATTACGGAAAATTGGGATTTCAGTGAGACCCGGGTACCGGTGACCAATGTCGTTGGCGAGTGGCGCGAAACCCCGACCGGCTATGTCGTCGAAGCCCGGCTGCCGCTCGTGTTCATCGGCGATGCGATTGGGGTCGTCGTACACGACAAGGATGACGCGGCGGCGTCCGTCACGATCGCCAGCACGCGCGACGCTCCGGAGGTCCTCCCTAACAGTCTGCTGCGCACGTCCGCACAACTCCAGCAAATGATCGCGCGTATCGGGTTGAAGAAGGGACGTCGTATCTGGGTCCTGAATCGTAGTGGTCAGGTCCTGGCAAGCGGGGGCAGCCTTGCCAGTGAATCAAAGCGGGGGGCTATCAATTTCCTTTATACGTGGGTTCTGCCCAGCGCCAACGACTCCTTCGAAGACGATCTTCGGTCGGCTTCACGCCTGCGTGGCGAGGAAGTCCTCCGGGCACTCGGTGGGGAGTCGGCGACGCGCTGGCGCTCATCGCCGGATGAACGCGCCGTCATCGTTTCCGCCGCCCACCCGGTACGCACCGGAAACGAACTCGTTGGTGCGATCGTCGTCGAGGAAACGACGAACAGTATCCAGACGCTTCAACGCGACGCGATGGCGTCGCTGTTCAATCAGTCGATTGCCATATTCCTTGGCGTTTCGTTGATACTTCTTGTGTTCGCAAGTCGCTTGTCGTTCCGAATCGCCAAATTGCGTGATCAGTCTGAAAGTGCGATCGACGCTTACGGGCGCGTGACCGGTACGATCACCGGAAGCCGGGCGAATGACGAGCTCGGCGACTTGTCTCGCAGTTATTCCGCGATGCTGGAGCGTCTCTCGGAGTACAACGCCTACCTGGAAAGCATGGCGGCGAAATTATCCCACGAGTTGCGTACACCCCTGACCGTTGTTTCTTCGTCGTTAGAAAATCTCGACGCGATGAAGCAGGACGAAAACGAAACACGTTATCTCGAGCGTGCCCGCGATGGCATGGCGCGCCTTCATTCGCTGGTGTCGCGTCTGAGTGAGGCTTCGCGACTCGAACAGTCAGTGGCCGGTGCGGACCTCGTGCCCACCGACCTCGCGAACCTCGTTGACGGGTGTGTCGAAGGATATCGCGAAGCGTACAATGGGCGTTCTTTCGAACTCCAGATCGAATCCGGGGATTTCACGGTTTCAGCGTCGGGCGACCTGATTGCGCAGTTGCTTGATAAACTGATCGACAACGCCGTTGGGTTCGGGGATCCGACCCGGCCGGTGATGATTTCACTGCATCAAAACCGCGACGATGTCACTGTGCGCGTGACGAATTACGGAAGCTCGCTGCCGGACGCAATGCAGAAGCAAATTTTCAATTCAATGGTATCGCTGCGTCGCGAACGGAGCGATGGCCAGCCGCATCTGGGGCTCGGTCTCTTTATCGCGCGACTCATCGTGGAAATCCATCGCGGACGGATTGCAGCCTACAATCTGGACGACGACAACGGCGTCGTGTTCGCGGTTACGCTGCCGCGCCGCGTTTAGTGTTTTCGCTGTCGGGCGGTAGCACGCGTTCGACACAACGTCGCGCGCTGGCTAGGGCATCGATGCCTGCCGTCGGCGAGATGCATCGTTCGCTCAAATGCCGGCGCCACTGTCGCGCCCCCGGTTCACCCTGAAACAAATAGTGCAGCGGTTTCGCGAGGTGTCGGAGATAGGTTCCGGCCGCGAGTTCCGTTTCGGCGTAGCCGAGATAGCGTTCGAACACATCAAAGCGATCGAGCACCGGTTCATTTGAGCCGAAAACCGCGCGGTCAACCGCGCTTAACAGAAACGGTGTGTGATACGCCGCTCGTCCGATCATCACCCCGTCGAGATCAACGAGCAGGTCTTCGGTTGAGGAGAGGTCGACGATACCACCGTTAATTACAATGGTCAGGTGAGGGAAGTCCCGTTTGACCTGACGGACAACGTCATAGCGCAGCGGTGGGATCTCACGGTTCTCGCGCGGGCTAAGGCCGTCGAGCCAGGCCTTGCGGGCGTGGACGATGAGTACGGTGCAGCCGACGCGGTCGAGTGCTTCGACGAATCGAAACAATTCCTCGTAAGAATCGTTGCGGTCGATTCCGATCCTGGTCTTGACGGTCACCGGGACCTCGACTGCCTGCTGCATCGCCTCGATGCACCGCGCAACGAGCGCTGGTTCGGCCATAAGGCTCGCGCCAAATTTTCCGGATTGAACGCGATCACTCGGACACCCGACATTCAGATTGATTTCACAATACCCTTCCGCTTCGCCCAGGACCGCGGCTCGAGCCAGCGCCTCGGGTTCGCAGCCGCCAAGTTGTAACGCGACGGGGTGTTCGTCAGGCGAATGCCGGAGAAACCGGTCGCGGTCACCATGCAATAGTGCATCAGCGACGACCATTTCTGTGTACAGGCGTGCCTCGCGCGACATAATTCGAGCGAGGTACCGGAAGTGACGATCGGTGTACTGCATCATTGGCGCGACGCAAAAACGCCATTGAGAATGCGCCGCGACGTCACCGGCTGGTGTGTGCCTGGGCGGTGTGGCGCTCATCCTGCGGCTCCGAGAATCCGGCGGGTGAACAGCGTGCGCAGGTAGAACCCGCGCGGCAGCGATGCGGACGGTACACCCTCGGCATCGAATGTGGCTGTGAGGTCTTCACGGGAAAACGCTTTCGGGCGGACCTGCAGGTAAGTTCCCATGCGGGCATCGAGTTCCTCGAGTCGCCCGAGGGCGATCATCTCGATATGCTCTTCCCAGTCCTCCTGCAGGATTGCAGCGTCTTCCCGCGACGGACTCCAGAGCACGGGCGCGCCAACGCGCCTGTCGGCGACTTGCAGGACGTGGGCCGCTTCAACCGGGATCCACAGCACCCGATCGAGTTTCGCTTTTACCGTCGATTCGAGCCAGCTTAATCCGATGATGCTGGCCATGGGCACGGTGGACACGAACGTTGATTCCTGGGGTTGCTGCCTCGCATTCAATGGCACAGTTTTCAGTTCGATACCCAGGTTTTCAAAATCCGGTACCGGCCGCGAGCCGGCCGTGGCGCCGAGTACGTGTTCCAGCAGTTCGCCGACCCAGCCTTTCGCATGCTTTAAATCGACGGGTGTTGCGTAGCCGGCTTCGCCTGCTATCTCGCCGAGCGATCGGCCGGCGAGGTTGAACGCCCGCCCGAGCAGTTCCCGTTCGTCGCATGGAATTTCTGCCTTACCCGGTTTCACGAGTCGATCGGGATCGCCCCTTGTGCCAGTAACAGAGCTCTGCTGGAGTCATTCGCTCAACGCCTCGAGAACGGCCTGTTTCAGTTTAGGGAGCTCGTTATCCGAACCGAGGCGCCGGTTCTCGCGGTCCGTGATGTAGAAAAAATCTTCCACGCGTGCCCCGAAAGTCGCGATCCGTGCATCGTGCAGCCGGACACCGCATTCCTGCATCGCGTGGCCGATTTTCGACAGCAACCCCGGCTGATCCGTCGCCACGACCTGCATGACTGTGCAGTCGTGCACCTTGTCGTAGTCGAACTCGACTGCCGGCGAAATACTGAAGTGCTTCATCTTCGTCGTGTCGGCCCGGGTCAGCGATTTTTCGCCAATCTCGCCGCTTCGGATTGCGCTGCGAATTTTGCCGCACACTTCCTGTATTCGATTCGGATCACTGAGGGCCTCGCCGCTGTGTGCATCGACTACCGTGTAGGTATCGAGCGTATAGCCCGCGTTGGAAGTAATGATCCGCGCATCAAGGACGTCGAGTCGCAATTTGTCGAGGGCTGCGGTCGTCAACGCGTAAAGATTATCGACGTCTTTTTCATACACAAATACGGAACTGCCGCCGCGTTCCGTGAAACTCCGGATTGACACGATCGGCAGATCTTCGTGGTCCGTTGAGAGGATCGACTCGGTGTGCCACGCGACTTCTTCGGGTCGATGGCGAAAAAAATAATTATCGCTCAGCGAATCCCACAGCATATTGATTTCGTGTTCTGCCAGACCGCGAGTGGCGAGTTGTTTGCGCGCCTCGCGGCGCGTCGAGCGGATAAGTTCGTCCTTGTTCGGCGGTGGGCTGTCGCCGCGGAGTAACATACGCCGGGTCGCCGCGTAGAGTTCAAACAACAACGACGCCTTCCAACTCGTCCAGAGTTCCGGATTTGTTCCGCGTATGTCCGCAATGGTAAGCAGAAACAGGTAATCGAGGTGATTCTGATCGCCAGCGATTTTCGCAAATTCCTTGATCACCTCTGTGTCGTAGATGTCTTTGCGTTGCGCTGTCGAAGACATCACGAGGTGACTGCGCACCAGCCAGGCAACGAGATGGGTGTCGACATTACTGAGTCCGTGAGACTGACAAAATGAAACGGCGTCTTCGGCTCCAAGCGCCGAATGATCGCCGCCGCGCCCCTTCGCGATGTCATGGAACAATCCGGCGATATAGAGCAGTTCGAGCTTTGGCAGTTTTTCGATAACTTCGCGTATCAGCGGCGGCTGGTCGTCGTCATTCCGCGGGAACGAAAAATAACGCATGTTGCGGATGACGAATAACGTGTGCTCATCGACGGTGTAGATGTGGAACAGATCAAACTGCATCAGTCCTTCCACTGCGGCAAACCCGGGAAGGTAAGCGCCGAGGACCCCGTATCGGTGCATGCGTTGCAGCTCGTGTCCAACCCGCCGCGGTTGGCGCATGATCTCCATGAACAGGCTGCGGGCCCGCAGGTCACGTCGAAAGTTGTCCCCGATTCGATAAAGGTTTCGTCGCAGTTCGCGTAATGTCGCGGCGCGGATCCCGGATACTTCGGGATGCTGCTGCAGCAGCAGGAATATTTCCAGTAATGAAGTCGGTGAACGCGAGAAGACGTCCGTGTTGGTAATTTCGATCGCGTTGTTGCGAACCTGAAACCGGCGATTGAGCGGTACGACCCGTCCCTTGCGGCTCGATTCGAGGAACGATTCGCTGAACAGGTTCAGCAGCATTTCATTCAGGCTGCTCACCTCGCGAACGGCTCGGTAATAGTCCTTCATGAAACCCTCGACCGCATGACTCGAATCGTCGTCGCTGTAGCCGAGCGTCGCGGCGACCGATTTCTGGTGGTCGAATGCAAGGCGATCCTCGCGGCGCCCCGCCTTGAAGTGCAGCGCACAGCGGATGCGCCACAGAAACGCCTCGGCCGCCAGCAGCGCGGCGCCTTCTTCTTCGGTGAGAAAACCGAGCTTCACCAGGCCGCGGAGTCCCGTGGAGTTAAAATGACGATTTGCGATCCAGGTAATCACCTGGATATCGCGCAAACCGCCGGGACTCTCCTTGACGTTCGGTTCGAGCTGTTGCAACGCGTCGTTGTAGCGCCCATGGCGGGCGACCTGTTCGTCGAGTTTCGCGGCATAGAACTTATCCAGTGGCCACATTTTTTTGACACCAATGCCTTCACGAACCGCATTGAGCAGTTCATCGGGGCCGCGTAACGTGCGTGCTTCCATCAACGTAGTTGCAACGGTCAGGTCGTCGCGCGCCGCCTTGAGCGAATCCTTGACCGTTCTGACGCTTTGTCCGACGTCGAGACCGATATCAAACAGGCTCGTGATCCATGCCTCGAGTGCTTTTCGTCTCGCGCCGTTGAGTTTGTCGCCGAGCAGGATGGCGATGTCTACATCGGAATGGGGGTGTAGCTGAATCCTGCCGTAGCCGCCGACAGCGAGCAGCGCGTGCGGGCCGCCGGCCATCTCCGAGGTGTCCCACAGATGGCACAGCAACACGTCGACGAGATCGGCCCGCAAGCGCACGATTGCCCGTACGTTCGTGCCGGCATCGAATCGCGATTCGAGTTCTTCGTTAACCTTTGTCAGATACCCACGGTAGGTCGCGATGTGGTCGCGCGTAAGCGCCTTGCCCGGCGGCCCTTCGAGGGATTCGAGTTCCGCGCGCATGACATCGACTACCGTCGACATCATTCCCGGCGCCGGTTCAATCCGCGAATCGTTCATCGGGCCGTACCGTGAGGACGTCGAAACCGGAATCCGTGACGAGGATCGTGTGCTCCCATTGCGCTGACAGGCTCCGGTCCTTGGTCACCACAGTCCATTCGTCGGGCAGCAGTTTGACGTGGCGTTTCCCCGCGTTAATCATCGGTTCGATCGTAAAAGTCATGCCCGGTTCGAGCGTAATCCCGGTTCCTGGGGTCCCGTAATGGAGAACCTGCGGCTCCTCGTGGAATCCCTCGCCGATACCGTGGCCGCAATATTCACGTACGACGGAGTATTTATTACGTTCGGCGTGCTGCTGGATCGCCGCGCCGATATCGCCAAGGCGCGCCCCCGGGGCGACCATTCCGATCCCTATTTTTAGACACTCATAGGCAGTTTCGACGAGGCGTTTTGCTTTCACCGAAGGTTGGCCGACGCAGAACATTTTGCTCGTGTCACCGTGGAATCCATCCTTGATGACGGTGATATCGACATTGACGACATCGCCGTCTTTCAACACTTTGTCGCCGGGGATCCCGTGGCATACAACATGATTGACCGAGGTGCAGATAGATTTCGGGAAACCGTGGTAGTTCAGCGGGGCGGGCACCGCAGACTGATGATCGACGATGTACTCGTGGCAGAAAGCGTCGAGTTCGTCTGTCGTGATGCCCGGCTGCACCCGGGGGGAGATGACTTCGAGGACGTCGGCGGCCAATTTCCCGGCCACGCGCATTCTCTCAATCTGCTCTCCGTTTTTTATCGTAACCGACATGTTTTCTGTGTTCTCAAGTCATTGTTGCTACAGCACTTATATGGTATAAAGCGCGCGCTCTACGAGCAATCAATATTAATCCGCACACGTGCCGTCACATAAGCCGGGGTGTCTGTCGAGTAAATCGGCGGATCGGCATATGGGGCATGTGGAGGCCAAACCCCAACAGGAGTATGACCCAATGTCTGACGTCAGTATGCGCCAGATGCTAGAAGCGGGTGTTCATTTCGGACACCAAACCCGGTTCTGGCATCCCAAAATGTCTCCGTACATCTTCGGAGAACGTAACAAGATTCATATTATCAATCTCGAACAAACTCTGCCCTTGTTTGAGGAGTCGCTCAATTTTGTCGGCCGCATGGCGGCGAAACGCGGCCGTATTCTGTTTGTCGGAACGAAGCGAGCCGCCCAGGATGCCGTTGAACGAGAAGCCAAGCGTTGCGGAATGCCGTTTGTGAACCGTCGCTGGCTTGGCGGCATGTTGACGAATTTCAAAACGGTGAAGCAGTCGATTCGCCGTCTGAAAGATCTCGAATCTCTTATCGAGGACGGTGGTCTCGAGCGGGTCACCAAGAAAGAAGGCCTGAACATGCGTCGCGAGCTCGAGAAGCTTAACCGTGGGCTCGCCGGAATCAAGGACATGGACGGGTTGCCGGACGCCATCTTCGTGATCGACGTCGGGCACGAAAAAATTGCCGTTGCCGAAGCGGTGAAGCTGAAGATTCCGGTCATCGCCGTCGTCGACACGAATAATTCGCCCGACGGTTGCGACTACATCATCCCGGGCAATGATGATGCGATCCGGTCGATTAACCTCTACACGGGTGCGGTCGCCGATGCGGTGCTCGATGCCAAATTGACGATGGCGGACACGGCCGGCGGATCACAGGACGATTTCGTGGAACTCGACGAAACTGCCGCGACCCCGGACGCCGCGGGCGAAAAAGCGGTCACGGCCGAAGCGCAAGCCGCGACGGAGCCTGAAGCGACCGCGGCCGAAGCGCAACCGGTGACGGGGCCTGAAGCGACCCCGGCCGAAGCGCAACCCGTGACGGAGCCTGAAGCGACCCCGGCCGAAGCGCAACCCGTGACGGAGCCTGAAGCGACCCCGGCCGCCCCCGCCCCCGAACAGGCGGCGAGCGCGGAGGCTGCGCCTGAGGCGGCAGACAAACCCGAAACACAGGCAGAGTAGTCCGGTCCGGGCGGGGCAGCATCCCGCCCTCGCGGACGCGTTTGAGGAAATCAGGAACATGCAAGTTACCGCCGCAATGGTGAAAGAAGTTCGCGAGCGCTCGGGCGCCGCGATGATGGAGTGCAAGAAAGCGCTGGTAGAAACGGAAGGCGATGTCGAGTCCGCGCTCGACCATTTGCGCAAATCCGGCGCCGCGAAGGCGGCAAAAAAAGCCGGGCGTGTCGCGGCGGAAGGTGCGATTATCGCGCTTGTTGAAGGGGACGTCGGGGTCGTTGTGGAAGTAAACAGCGAAACAGATTTTGTCGCAAACGACGACAACTTCAAGGCATTCGCGAACGCGGTGGCGGCAACGATACTGGCAGAACGTCCGCACGACGTCGGCGCGCTCAGCGAGCTGAATCTTTCCGGTTCGGGCGACACGGTGGAAAATGCCCGCACGCAGCTGGTGGCGAAAATCGGCGAGAATATTTCTGTGCGCAGGTTCTCTGTTGTCGAAGCCAGTGGCGGAACCCTGGCGGCGTATCTCCACGGCAATCGTATCGGCGTGATGACGGAGGTCGGCGGCGGGGACGAAGGTCTCGCAAAAGACATCGCGATGCACGTTGCGGCAAGTAGCCCTGTGTGTGTTGCGGAATCCGATGTGCCGCAAGAGCTGGTGCAAAAGGAAAAGGAAATCCAGGTCGCGCAGGCGGAGCAAAGCGGTAAACCCGCCGACATCATCGAGAAAATGGTCAGCGGTCGAATCCGTAAATTCATCGCCGAAATTACGCTGACGGGTCAGCCGTTCGTTAAAGACCCGGACAAAACCGTCGGCCAGCTGTTGAAGGACAATGGCGCGACGGTTAATTCCTTTATCCGCTACGAAGTGGGCGCGGGCATCGAAAAGAAAGAAGACAATTTCGCCGAAGAAGTCATGGCCCAGGCGAGAGCGGCTAACCAGGATAACGGGGGAGACGCGTAAGTTTTGGATACTGCCGCCGACGGTTACCGCCGCGTTTTGATTAAACTCAGCGGCGAGGCCCTGATGGGCAACGAGCAGTATGGTGTCGACCCGGCGGTGCTGAATCGTATCGCCGAGGAAATCAAGGACCTTATCGAGTCCCGGGTTCAGGTGTCGATCGTTATCGGTGGCGGGAATATCTTTCGTGGCGCCGGTCTCGCGGCCAAAGGCATGGACCGGGTTTCAGCCGATCAAATGGGAATGCTGGCGACGGTCATCAACGCGCTCGCGATACAGGACGGACTCGAGCGGGTCGGTCTGCATGCCCGCGTCATGTCGGCGATTAAAATTTACGAAGTGTGCGAAGACTACATTCGTCGTCGCGCTATCCGGCATCTCGAAAAAGGTCGGGTCGTTATTCTGGCTGCGGGTACGGGTAACCCGTTTTTTACTACTGACTCGGCAGCGAGCCTGCGGGCCATCGAGATCGGTGCGGATCTGTTGATCAAGGCGACGAAGGTCGACGGCGTCTATTCCGCCGACCCCGCCAAAGTCAGCGACGCCGTCCGTTACGACGAGCTCGATTACGACGAAGTCCTGACCCGCAAGCTGGGCGTGATGGATGCGACGGCGATCGTGTTGTGTCGGGATAATAATATGCCCCTGAGGGTGGTCGACATGACCCACCCCGGGTCTTTCGTCCGGGCCGCCCTCGGAGAAAATGTTGGCACTCTCGTGACGACGCAGGAGGAACCCCAATGATCAAAGACATCGTGGCGGATGCCGGTTCGCGGATGGACAAAACTGTCGAAGCGTTCAGGCAGGAACTGACAAAAATTCGCACAGGCCGCGCACATCCGAGCCTGCTCGATCATATCAGTGTCGATTATTACGGGGCCAGGACACCACTGACGCAGGCCGCGAACGTGACGGTCGAGGACGCGCGCACACTGTCGGTCACAGCGTGGGATAAATCGATGGTGCAGGTGATCGAAAAAGCGATTCTCGAATCGGATCTCGGCCTGAATCCGAACACTTCCGGCACGGTTATGCGCATTCCATTGCCGCCGCTGTCGGAAGAGCGGCGGCGTGACCTGATTAAGGTGACGAAATCGGAGGCAGAGAATTCGCGTGTTGCCGTACGTAATATTCGGCGCGATGCTATATCGAGTCTGAAAGATCTCGAAAAAGCGAAGGATATTTCGCTCGACGAGGAGCGCAAGGCGGGAGATCAGGTGCAGAAGGCGACGGATCTGCGAATCAAGAAGATCGACGAGGTCCTCGCGGAGAAAGAGCGCGAAATGCTGGAAATCTGATGCGGACGACAAGCGGATGAGTCAGCCGACGACGAACGAACTGCCGCGGCACGTCGCGATAATTATGGATGGCAACGGGCGTTGGGCTAACCGGCGGCAGTTACCGCGCATCGCCGGTCACCGCGCCGGCGTCGAAAACGTGCGCGTCATCGTGGAGCGTTGCGCAAAACTCGGATTGGAGACGCTGACCCTGTTTGCTTTCAGCAGTGAGAATTGGCGGCGCCCGCCGGCCGAGGTTCGGTTGCTGATGGATCTTTTCTCTGTTGCCCTCGAACAGGAAGTCGAAAAACTCGACGAAAACGGTGTATGCCTGCAGGTGATCGGCGACCGCTCGCAATTTCCCCGTAAATTGCAGCGACGCATCGAGAAGGCTGAGGAATCGACCCGCGATAACACGGCGCTGACGTTGGTGATTGCGGCAAATTATGGCGGTCGCTGGGATATGACCCAGGCGACGCGGAAGATAGCTGCTGCGGTCGCGCGTGGCGACCTCGCCGTCGACGACATCGACGAGGATGCGATTGCCGGGCACCTTTGCCTGCGCGGTCTGCCGGAGCCGGACCTGTTCATCCGTTCCGGGGGAGAGCAGCGCATCAGCAACTATCTGCTCTGGCAACTGGCTTATACGGAGTTGCATTTCACGGAATGCCTGTGGCCGGACTTCGATGACGCAGAATTCGACCGCGCGCTGGAAAGCTACGCCTCGCGTCAGCGGCGTTTTGGTATGACCGGGGATCAGGTCGAACACGCGAAACTCCCGACCAGTTCGACGGGATAATTCGCGGGAAGTGGACCGGTGTCGGAATAGCCGCGTGTGCGTTAACCGCGGTCTGCGCCCGCGGCCACGTTTCCAATCGTGTTGAAAACCCGACTCATCACCGCCGCCATTCTCGCAACCCTGGTGATTTCGGGGTTGTTTTACCTGCCGCCGCCCGCCACCGCGGTCATACTCGGAAGTTTTCTCGTTGTCGGCGCCTGGGAATGGTCAGGGCTGCTCGGCTGGGGTGCCGTCGCGCGCAGCACCTATACCGTCGTCCTCGCACTGCTCGCCATTGCCGTGTGGCACTGGAACGACAGCGCCGGGATTTTCCCGTTAGCGCTGGTCATCGGCTCACTGTGGTGGTTGTGTGCCGGGCTGCTCGTGGTCGCGGCGCAACGAAAAAAAGCGGGGCAAGCCATTGTTCTTGCTGCAAATCCAATCAGTGGCGTGCTCGCCTTACTGCCCGCCTGGTCGGGTATCGTCTGGCTGATCGGTAACGACCGGACCATGCTGCTGGTGATGTTCGTGCTCATCTGGACAGCCGACGGGGCGGCGTATTTCGTCGGCCGCCGTTGGGGGCGGCGCCGGCTCGCATCGAATATCTCGCCCGGCAAGTCATGGGAAGGCGTCGCCGGTGGTCTCGTATTCGGCGGCGGCGCGGCGGTCGCAGTCAGCTTTGCACTCGTGTTTTCGGACCAGGCGCGGATGGGGTTTATCGCCCTCGGATTGTTTACCATAGGCGCATCGGTGATCGGGGACTTGCTCGTGAGCTTGCTAAAACGACATATCGGCGTGAAAGACAGCGGTCATATACTGCCCGGGCACGGCGGAGTGATGGACCGTATTGACGGCCTGGTTGCGGCGGCGCCGGTCTTTTGCGCCGGCCTCTATTTTTGGGTGAACCGACTATGAATGGCCTCACAATACTCGGCTCGACGGGGACGATCGGGGTCAATACGCTCGATGTCGTCGAGAATCATCGGCCGGACACGGAAATCATCGCGCTGACGGCGAATCGTAACGTCGATGGAATGTTCGCCCAATGCGAGCGCTGGAAACCGCGCTATGCGGTGATGGCCGATAGCGCGAGCGCGGAACAACTGGAAGAGCGCCTGCGCGCCGCCGGACTTGAAACCGAAGTGCTCGGCGGCGTCGAAGGGCTCGAAAAGGTCGCGAGTCTGCCGGAAACCGATGCCGTCATGGCGGGGATCGTCGGTGCGGCGGGACTTCTTCCAAGCATCGCTGCGGCGCACGCGGGAAAAAGGGTGATGTTGGCGAACAAGGAAGCCCTGGTCATGTCCGGGCAATTGTTCATGGATGCGGTGACCGGCAGCGGCGCGGAACTGCTGCCAATCGACAGTGAACACAACGCAATATTCCAGTGCATGCCGGCGCAATTCGGCGCGGGGCTCGAGCAGGCCGGGGTTCGCAGGATACTCCTGACGGCTTCAGGCGGACCGTTCCGCACGCGCGCGCTGTCGGATCTTGAAACGGTGACCCCGAACGAGGCCTGTGCCCATCCGAACTGGGTGATGGGGCGTAAGATTTCGGTCGATTCGGCGACGATGATGAACAAAGGGCTTGAAATCATCGAGGCCTGCTGGTTGTTCAACACGACGCATGATCGCGTGACCGTCGTGATCCATCCGCAAAGCGTCATTCACTCGATGGTCGATTACATCGACGGGTCGGTCATGGCCCAACTCGGCAACCCGGATATGCGGACCCCGATCGCCTATGCGCTGGGCTGGCCCGACCGTTGCCATTCAGGGGTGGAACCTCTCGATCTTTTCGAAGTCAGAAAACTTGATTTTGAGCCGCCCGATGTCGGGAGGTTTCCGTGTTTACGCCTCGCGCGCGAAGCGATGGACATTGGCGGTACGGCGACGGCGATACTCAATGCTGCAAACGAAGAAGCCGTGGCGGCGTTTCTTGACGAACGGGTGCCGTTTACGGCTATCCCGGCGCTCATTGAGCAAGCCCTTGAAGCCGTACCGAACCGGCCCGCATCAAACCTCGACATCGTCCTCGAGGACGATGCGGCGGCGCGCAGATTTGTCGATGAGCAGTTGCAACAACGGGTAAGCTGATGGCTTTCGTACAAACGATCATCGCGTTCATCGTCGCACTCGGCGTTCTCGTCACGATCCATGAGTACGGCCACTTTTGGGTCGCGCGCCGGGTCGGCGTGAAGATCCTGCGGTTTTCTGTCGGGTTCGGCAAACCGCTGTGGTCCGCACGCCGCGGACCCGATGATACCGAGTTCGTTATCGCCGCGATTCCGCTCGGTGGCTACGTCAAAATGCTCGACGAACGCGAAGCCGAAGTGCCGGAGTCGCTGCGTGCAAGAGCGTTTAACAATCAGTCGTTACGCGATCGAACCGCGATCGTGATGGCCGGACCGTTGGCGAACTTTGTCTTTGCCCTTGTCGCTTACTGGGCGATGTACATGGTGGGAGTCTCCGGCGCCACACCCGTGGTCGGTACGGTCGCGCCGGATTCGCTCGCCGAAGCAGCCGGGTTGCGCCACGGTGAAATCATTACGATGGTGAACGGCGAGCCTGCGCCAACGTGGGACACCTTATTCCGCTCGTCGGTGTCAGCGATACTCGACGATGGCGCCATCGTGGTTACCGTCAAAGGATCCGAGGGGCGCGAGCGCGAAGTGGTCCTTAATCTGAACAGTATTTCGGTCGACGATCTGAGTCGCGGCGAATTCTTCGACAAAGTCGGGTTCGAGCCGTTCCGGGCGCCAATTCCTCCGCTCATTGGCCGTGTCATCAAAGGCGAACCCGCGTCCGTTGCCGGGCTCAGGGTCGGTGATCGGGTGGTTGCGGCCGACGACCGGAATATCGCGGACTGGGTCGAGTGGGTCGAATACATTCGCGCTCACCCGATGCAGGCAATCCGGGTCACGGTGGTACGCGACAGTGTTCGCACCGACCTCACGATGACTCCCGCGGCCGTTGTGCGCGACGGCCAGCGCATTGGTCGAATCGGGGCGGAAGTGGACGTGTCGGGGATCGAGTCACCACCGACCGGACTCGAACGTTATGGCGTTTTTGAAGCGGTTCCGCGAGCGTTCGATCGCACCGGCGAGGTGGTCGTCACGACGTTGAAGTTCATGCGCAAGATGATCGTAGGAGAAGCCTCGGTCGAAAACCTGAGCGGGCCGATCAGCATCGCCCAATACGCCGGTCAATCGGCGAAATTGGGCTTGTCCCGATTTCTCGATTTTCTGGGGCTAGTCAGCATCAGTCTCGGCATACTGAATTTATTGCCAATTCCGTTACTTGATGGCGGACACTTAATGTATTACCTGTTAGAATTCGTCACGCGCCGTCCGGTGCCCGAAACGGTGCAAGTTTTCGGGCAGCAACTGGGGTTCGTTTTATTACTCGGTCTGATGGGATTGGCGGTATACAACGACATCATGAGAATGATGTAGCTGGTGGTGGGAAGAAAACGGAATCTTTGATCAGGTCCGGAACTGTCGCTCAACAGACAGGGACCATTCGCGGAGGAGCCCAGACATTTGATCCGGAATCGGACCGGGCGAGTGTGTGGCAGTTCCAGGTCGAATGGTGCAGTCGTTAGCAATGGCGCCGGCGGGTATCCACGATTCCTGGGTATCAATAATAAGATTTATGCACATCTCCCTCGTTAAGCGCTGGGTCTGCGGAATCGCCCTGCTGTTCGTCGCAGCAGCAGCAACCGCCATAGAATCGTTCATCGTCGACGATATTCAGGTCCAGGGACTAAACCGTATCGCCCCCGGCACGGTATTCAATTATCTCACCATTACCGTGGGCGACACGGTCGACGACCAGAAATCACGTGACGCCGTTCGGGCACTGTTTAAAACCGGACTTTTCCGGGACGTGCGTCTCGAGCGCAACAACGACATCCTCGTCGTTATCGTCGAAGAGCGAGAGTCAATCGCGGACATCACCTTCGAAGGCAACAAGGCGCTTAAAACTGAAAATCTCGTCGAAGGGCTGGGCGATGTCGGCTTCGCGAAGGGCGAAGTGTTCAACGAGGCAAAACTCGACAAGGTCAAGCAGGAACTGCAACGGCAGTACTACGCCCATGGTAAGTACGGGGTGCGCATCACCTCGGAAGTCGAACAGCTCGATGACAGCAGCGTAAACGTACATTTCACGATCTCGGAAGGTCAGGCGGCGCGGATCAAGGAAATCAACATTGTAGGCAATACCGTCTACTCCGACGGCGAACTGCTGAAAGCGTTCGATCTGACGACACCGACATGGACCAGCTGGTTCACCAAGGACGATCAGTATTCAAAACAGAAGCTGCAGGGCGATCTCGAGAATCTGCGCTCGAGGTACGTCGACAACGGGTATATCTACTTCAATGTTGATTCGACCCAGGTATCGATTACCCCGGACAAAGCCGACGTCTACATTACCGTCAACATTACCGAAGGAGACCGCTATACCGTCTCCGAGGTGAAGTTATCGGGTAAATTAATCGTCGAACCCGACGAATTATTCGACTACGTGCAGACCCGTAAAGGGATGATCTTCTCGCGTAAGGCGATGGAGCAGACTGCAAAAAACCTCACGGAACGCCTCGGCGACGAGGGTTACGCGTTCGCGAACGTCAACCCGATCCCGAAAGCGAACGAGGAAGACAAGACGGTCGCTGTTTCGTATTACGTCGACCCCGGTCAGCGTGTCTATGTCCGCCGTGTCAGTTTTTACGGCAACAGCAAAACCCGGGACGAAGTTTTGCGGCGCGAGATGCGCCAGCTGGAAGGCGGCTGGATATCTACCTCGAAAGTTGAACGGTCTAAAATTCGCCTGCAACGTCTGGGATTCTTCGAAGAGGTGAATGTCGAAACCCCCGCTGTCGCCGGGTCGACCGATCAGGTTGACGTCAACTTCGCGGTCAAGGAAAGACCATCGGGCAATCTGTTACTCGGCCTCGGGTTCTCGCAATCGCAAGGCCTGATATTCAACACGAACGTCACGCAGGATAACTTTCTGGGCAGTGGCAAAAGTGTGAGCTTCGCGTTTAACAACAGCGAGGTAAACCAGGTTTTTCGTCTCGGCTACATCAATCCGTACTGGACTATCGATGGCGTCAGCCGCGGATTCAACGTGGCGTACCAGAAGACGGATTCCGGCAGCAGCAGCAACACGACCGAATTCGAATCCGAAATTTACTCCGGCGGCGTCTCGTTCGGCATTCCCGTATCGGAGTACAACTTCGTGACGTTTTCGGGTGACTACGAATCGACGACCATCGATACCCCGCTGTTCAATCTGGATCCCCGGATCGCGTTCTTCATCCTTACCGAAGGTCGGGATTTCGACGTGATTCGTCTGAGTACCGCGTTCTCGTACGATACGCGTAACTCGTCGATATTTCCGACGCGCGGAACCCTGCAACGTATCCGGGTAGAAGGCGCTATGCCAGGTGGTGATCTCCGCTACTGGAAGTTCGACTACGACTCGCGACTGTTCGTACCGTTGATCAGGAATTACACCTTGTTGCTGAAAGGGCGTGTTGGCATAGGCGACTCCTATGGTGATACAGAGGAATTACCGTTCTTTGAAAACTTCTACGCCGGCGGTCCGCGAACGGTTCGCGGTTACGAGGAGAACTCGCTTGGGCCCGAGGACATCTACGGCCGTGCGCTCGGAGGCGATCGCATGGTCGTCGGTAATGCCGAGGTCATCATCCCGGTTCCGTTTCTCGAAGATTTCAAATCTGTCCGCCTGACCGGATTCTTTGATGCGGGCAATGTCTTCGGGTCGCGTGAGGACTTTGCATTTGATGACCTGCGCATGGCTGGCGGGTTATCCGGCGTTTGGCTGTCCCCGTTCGGATTATTATCGGTTAGTATTGCGCAACCGATTAATGACCAGGACGGCGACGAAATCCAGAAATTCCAGTTCACGTTCGGTACGTCGTTTTGACGGTCGGGCGTCGCACGAACTGAAAGGAAATTTTTATTGAAACCTGCGGTCTGATGGTCATCGGTCCCAGTACGGAGTAATACCATTGAATACAATTAGCAATCGTCTACTGTGTGTGCTTTTTTTCGCTGCCGCGTTGCTCGCAGGCAGTGCGTCCGCCGCGGACTACAAAATCGGCGTGGTAAACGCCGTCAGGGTGCTGGAAGCGGCACCGCAAGCTGACGTGGCGCGCAAAAAACTCGAGAAGGAATTCGCAGCCCGTGACCGTGAACTGGTTGCCGCGCAAAAATCGCTGAAGGGCCTCGAAGACCGTATGGTCAAGGATGGCGCCATCATGAGCGAAACTGAACGAACCCGCCTCGAGCGTGACATCGTCAACAAGCGCCGGGAGCTGAAACGTGATCAGGACGAATTTCGCGAAGACGTAAATTTCCGCCGTAATGAAGAGTTCGGAAAAATACAGCGGGATATTGTCGTAGCCATTCGCGAAGTCGCTAAAAATCAGAAATATGACCTCGTCCTCGGAGAGGGTGTCATTTTCGCGAGTAAGGCCGTCGATATTACGCAAAAAGTTATCGATCATCTGAAGAAATAGGCGAAGCTGGCGGTGCTCTCGGGGGGTGCGCGTCGGAGACTTCGACTCAGGCAAAGAAAACTGGCGGCAGCGTCGTGCGCCTCGGTGAACTTGCGCGCCGCCTCGGCGTACAGCGGCCGCCATCGAGTGAATTGGATCTTGAACTGCTCCGGTTAGCACCGCCTGATCATGCCGGCGCTGGCGATCTCAGCTTTGTTCCCGACAAAAAATTCCTGAAACGGATACGCGGGTGTCGGGCAAGCGCCATCATCGTCGAACGCAATACACCATGTTACGGTGCAGCGATTCCGCTTGTTGTGTCCGACTCCATGCTCGCGTGTTCGAGGGCGTCTGAGTGGTTAACGCCGCTGACGCGGGAAACTCTCGCGGCAACGCGGCGCGTTCAACGGTACGAAAACGTCGATCCTGAAGCGACGTTCGGCGCTCGCGTGTCAATGGGGCGTGCCGTGTCGGTCGGGGCGCATACGCGGGTGGAGCCGGGGTGTGTCATCGGCGACGGCGTCAGGATCGGCGATTATTGCGTGATCGGGGCAAACGTCACAATTGCCGCGGCGGCGACGATCGGTAACCGCGTGCGCGTTGGCCCGGGCAGCGTCATTGGTGGGGATCCGTTTTCATATGTTCGCGATGGCGGCCGTTGGCACCGGTTGCCGGGCTTTGGCAGCGTGTCAATTGGCGATGATGTCGACTGTGGCAGCAATACGACCATCGACCGTGGGACCATTGGAGATACCGCGGTCAAACGCGGTGCCAAACTCGATAATCACGTGCAGGTCGGGCACGGCACGGTTATCGGCGAAGACGTTGCGATCGCAGCCCGCACGGCAATCGCCGGCGAGGCGATGATTGGAGACGGCTGCCTGATCGGCGGTGCGGTCGGGATCAGCGAAGGCGTTTTCATTGCTGCCGGAATCAGAATTTCCGCGATGAGCATGGTCACGAAATCACTGTACGATACGGGCGGGAATTATTCGTCCGGTTGGCCGGCGATACGAAGTAGCGTTTGGTGGCGACAGGTAGCGGATTTCCGACGGCGGGGCGGGCGTCATGTATAGTTGCGCGGTTCCGAAGCTTCGACAGGTTCGCGCGGTGCAAGAGAGGTATCAGGTTCGATGAGCGATATTACAATAGCGAACATCCTTGAGATGCTGCCGCACCGGTATCCATTTCTGCTCATCGACAAGGTCCTCGAATGCGAAGCGTTTGATACGATCACGGCAGTCAAAAACGTCACCATTAACGAGCCGTTTTTTCAAGGCCACTTCCCCGAGAAACCAATCATGCCCGGTGTGCTGATCCTCGAGGCGATGGCCCAGGCGACGGGCGTACTGGCGTTCTATTCACATCAGACGCAAAAGAAGAACGATGCGGTCTACTACCTGGTCGGTGTCGATAAGGCACGCTTTAAACGACCCGTCGGGCCCGGTGATCAACTCATCATGCACGCGAAGCTGACCCGGCAGCTGAGGGGTATCTACAAATTTGACGCAACCGCGCACGTGGACGACGAGCTGGTCTCCAGCGCCCAGTTTATGACGACGGAAATGGAGGGCGGTTCTTGATCGATCCGAGTGCCATTGTCCATCCGGATGCCAGAATCGGCGTGGACGTTTCGATCGGCCCGTGGACAACGATCGGCGCCGGGGTAGAAATCGGAGATCGCACCTCGATTGGGCCCCACGTCGTATTAAAAGGGCCGACGAAAATCGGTGCAAACAACAAGATTTACCAGTTTTGTTCGGTCGGTGAAGATCCGCAGGACAAAAAATTCCAGGCGACCGCCGAATCGGTGCTCGAAATTGGCGATGACAACGTCATTCGCGAATACTGCAGCATTAATCGCGGCACGCCTCACGGCGGCGGCGCAACGACGGTTGGAGATGACAACTGGATCATGGCGTATTGCCATATTGCGCACGACTGCCACGTCGGGAATCACACGATATTCGCGAACAACTCGACTCTTGCCGGCCATGTCGAGATTCACGATTTCGTAATACTTGGCGGATTTACCGGTGTGCATCAGTTCTGTCGGATGGGGGAGGGCTCGTTCTCCGCGATCGCAGCAATTATCGTCAAGGATGTGCCTCCGTTTATCATGGTTGAGGGCAATACGGCGCGGGCGCGAGCAGTGAATCGCGAAGGCCTGAAACGTCGCGGTGTCGATCGGACGGTCATTGCGGAAGTTAAGCGGGCGTACAAGACGCTCTACCGACAAGGCCTGACGTTGCACGATGCGCTGTCAAAACTCGCGGACGACCCGAAGAAAACCCCCGAGGTTCTGCAACTCGTCGAGTTCATCGAGTGCTCGGATCGCGGCATCGTACGCTAGTTTCAATCGTGCCCGGCGATCGGTAGCGCGGGACGCCACCGCGCGATGTTGCACATCGGTATCGTTGCGGGCGAATCTTCCGGCGATCAACTTGGAGGCGCGCTCATCGATGCATTACGGCGACGCGAACCCGATCTCCGGATAACCGCGATGGCGGGACCGAAAATGCGCGCTGCGGGGTGTGAGGTAATCGCCGGGGTCGATGAACTCTCAGTAATGGGTCTCGTTGAAGTTGTACGCAACTATCCCAGGCTGCGGCGTCTGCGCGAACGGATTTACGACTACTACGCGACCGCGCGCCCTGACGTCTTTGTCGGCATTGATGTACCCGACTTCGTTATGAATATTGAAGCAAGGCTGCACAGAACCGGAATCAAAGCTGTCCATTATGTGGCTCCGCAAACCTGGGCGTGGCGGCAATCCCGGGCCGCCGGACTCGCGGACAACATCGATTTGCTGTTGACGCTGTTCCCGTTCGAGGCGAAGTTTTTCGAACAGCACGGCGTCACGACGACATTTGTCGGACACCCGGTCGCCGACAGGATTCCGTTGCGGCGCGACGCGATCGGCGAACGGGGCCGGCTCGGCCTCGACACGGAACGACGTTACGTCGCACTGATGCCGGGCAGCCGTCGGCAGGAACTGAATCGCCATGTGGATCTGTTTCTCGCCACGGCACAGGCGGTGCGCCGGGCGGAACCGGATATTTCGTTCGTCGCCAACGCGGTCACGGCCGAAGCAGCGCAATTCGTCAGCGCGCGCGCCGCCGCCTGTGGGCTTTCGCTCACCGTCAAAACAGGCGAGTCTCATGCAGTATTACGGGCAAGTGATGCCGCGCTGGTCGCGTCCGGCACGGTTACGATGGAGGGGTTATTTGCCAAAACGCCGCTCGTCGTTGCCTACAAGCTTGCACCGCTGTCATTCTCTATAATGAAACGCATGGTCAAAGTGCCATTCATCGCTATGCCGAACCTGCTCGAGGGAGACGAGCTCGTTCCCGAATTTCTCCAGGGGGCAGCACAACCCGAACCAATGGCCGCTGCGCTGCTCGCCTGGTTGCGGGATGATGCGAAGGTCCGCCGCTACGAAGATCGGTGCACGAAGCATCACCAATTATTGCGCCGCGGGGCGGCCGATGTCGCTGCACAACGGATACTGAGTGTAGCCCGCGCAGAGGAGGGGCGTTAAGTGTTCCCCGCCGGTGTCGATGAGGCGGGCCGCGGCCCTTTGGCAGGGCCGGTCATCGCCGCTGCCGTGATTCTCGATCCGGACACGCCGATAGCGGGTCTTAACGACTCAAAGAAGATGACCGCTGCCGGACGCGAGTCCGCTTTCGAAAAACTCCGGTCCGGCGCGCTCGCGATCGGCATTGGTGAAGCCAACCGACGGGAAATCGACGACCTGAACATCCTTCACGCGACAATGCTTGCGATGCAACGCGCTGTCGATAATCTTGGAATCGCACCGTCCCGGGTCCTGGTCGACGGAAACCGCTGCCCCGATCTTCCGCTCCCCGCCGAGGCCGTGGTTGGTGGGGACGCGCTCGTTGACTGCATCAGCGCGGCGTCAATTATTGCGAAGGTGACGCGGGACCGGATCATGCTCGCGTTGCATGCGCAACATCCCGAGTACGGATTCGACCGTCATAAAGGTTATCCGACGAAGGGGCACCGGCTGGCGCTCGCGAAGCATGGGCCGATTGACGACCACCGTCGCTCATTTGCGCCCGTGCGCGCAGCGCTGGCCGCGCGGATAAACGAATGAACGAGTTCGTCCATCTTCACGTTCATTCCGAGTTTTCGCTCGTCGATGGTTTAATCCGGCTTCCGGATCTCGCCAACCGGGTGGCGGGTTTGAATATGCCGGCGGTCGCGGTGACCGATCAGACGAATCTATTCTCACTCGTGAAGTTTTATCAGGCTGTGCGGCGCTGTGGTATCAAGCCAATTATCGGTGCCGATCTCTGGATCGGCACCGGCGACAGCGCCGAGTCTCGTAGCCGTAATGTATTTCTATGCCGCAATGAAACAGGTTACCGGCAGCTGTCGGCACTGATCACGCGGAGCTTCCTCGAAGGTCAGATTCGCGGCGTGCCGGCGTTGCAATATGACTGGCTGGTTCCCGAGACGACGAGCGGTCTTATCGTGCTCTCGGGTGGTATCCATGGTGATGTCGGTGCTGCGCTAATCGACGGCAACGAAAGCCGGTCCGAGGAGTTATTGCAATTCTGGAAGCGGCTGCTAGGGGATGCCTACTACCTGGAAATAACCCGCACGGGTCGCGAGCCGGAAACGGTGCATAACGCGCGTGCCCTCGAGATGGCGGAAGCGACGTCCACTCCCGTGGTTGCGACGAACGATGTGCGATTTCTCGGCGCAGACGAATTCGAGGCCCATGAAGCACGGGTCTGTATACATGATGGGCGGACGTTGTCAGACCCGCGGCGTCAGCGTCGTTATTCGGCCGAGCAGTATCTGCGCAGCGGAGAAGAAATGGCCGAATTGTTTTCGGATGTGCCGCAGGCCATCGAGAATGCAGTTGCCATTGCCCAGCGCTGCAGCCTCGATGTCGAAATCGGCACCTATCATCTTCCGAAATTTCCGGTCCCGGGTGGAACCAACGTTGACGACGTTCTGCGTCAGAAAACACAGGAGGGTCTCGAGCAGCGCGAAAGAGAGATGGCCAGCGCACCGGACGCGGAAAAGCGCGGTGCCTATGCCGCGCGGCTCGAAGAGGAACTCGGCGTCATCATATCGATGGGGTTTTCCGGCTACTTCCTTATCGTCGCCGACTTCATCCAGTGGGCGAAAGACCAGGGGATCCCGGTCGGCCCGGGCCGCGGATCCGGCGCCGGCTCACTTGCGGCATTTGCGCTTGGTATCACTGAACTTGATCCGCTTGACTACGATCTGCTGTTCGAACGCTTTCTCAATCCGGAACGCGTATCGATGCCCGACTTCGATGTCGATTTCTGTATGGAGCGCCGCGACGAGGTGATTGATTACGTTGCCCGACGTTACGGGCGCGACAAGGTGGCGCAGATCATCACCTACGGGACGATGGCCGCGAAGGCGGTCGTGCGTGACGTCGGCCGCGTACTCAGCGTTCCATACGGATTCGTCGATCAACTGGCCAAACTGATTCCTTTCGATCCAAGTATGACACTTGGACGGGCGCTGAACGAAGAGCCGCTGTTGAAGCAGCGTTACGAAGATGAGGACGACGTTCGAGGGATTATTGATCTCGCACTGACGCTGGAAGGACTCGCCCGAAACGCCGGAAAACACGCGGGCGGGGTCGTTATCGCTCCGTCGACTCTCACCGACTTCATGCCACTGTACTGCGAGCAGGGCGCCCAAACGACCGTGACCCAGCTGGATATGGGTGACGTGGAGACGGTCGGACTGGTGAAATTCGATTTCCTCGGCCTACGGACGCTTACAATCATTGACTGGGCAGTGCGGAACATCAATGCAGCGGCCAACCCCGCGGTGGAACCGCTCAATATCGGAAACCTCCCGCTCGACGACAAGCCGACGTTCAAGCTGATCCAGGAAGCAAAGACCACGGCCGTATTTCAGCTCGAGTCGCGCGGAATGAAAGAACTGATCAAGCGTCTGCGACCTGATCGATTCGAGGATTTGATCGCCCTCGTCGCACTGTTCCGACCCGGACCGTTGCAGTCGGGGATGGTCGATGACTACATCGATCGCAAACATGGCCGGGCGTCCGTCAAATACCTTGACCCGAAACTCGAACCGATACTAAAGCCGACGTACGGCGTCATCCTGTACCAGGAGCAGGTGATGCAGATCGCGCAGGTGCTTGCCGGATACACGCTCGGCGCGGCGGACTTATTGCGCCGTGCCATGGGTAAGAAAAAGCCCGAAGAGATGGCGAAACAACGGCAGGCATTTCTGGACGGGTCAACCGGGAACGGTATCAAGAAAGAAGTCGCGACGCAGATTTTCGATTTAATGGAGAAATTTGCGGGCTATGGGTTCAACAAATCGCATTCGGCCGCTTATGCGCTTGTCGCTTACCAGACTGCCTGGCTGAAAGCCCATCATCCGGCGGCTTTCATGGCCGCGGTGTTGTCGTCAGATATGGATTCGACGGACAAGGTCGTTCGTCTTATAGAAGAATGTCGGAGCATCGGTATCGAGGTGGCTCACCCGAACATTAATAGCTGTGATTATCACTTCACGGTGGCGAGTGACGATGCAATCTACTATGGGCTCGGCGCGCTAAAGGGACTGGGGGAAGCTGTGATACGTGCGCTGGTGGAGGAGCGCGCGGCAGACGGCGCCTACAAGGACATCTTTGATCTGTGTTGTCGCAATGATGCGCGTAAAGTCAACAAACGTGCACTTGAGGCGCTGATCAAGGCCGGCGCGCTCGATTGTCTCGGTGCAAGTCGGCGCGGGCTCGCATCGATCGCCGCACACGCGATACAAATTTCCGAACAGCAGGCCAAGGCGGCGGCCGTAGGGCAGGGCGACATGTTCGGGCTCGGCAACGATAACCCTGAAGTTGAAAATGTCGACGCCGAGGCCTGGCAACGTGCAGTCGAAACCGAGGAATGGCCTGACAAGGAACTGCTGACGTGGGAAAAGGAAACGCTCGGACTCTATCTGAGCGGGCACCCGATCGATCGATATGAAAACGAAATTGGTGGTTTGTCGACCTGTCGCCTGGCTGATTTGAAACCGGGGAAAAAGCGACGCGTCGTCGGACTCATCGTCGGAGTTCGGATGACTAAAAGCCGGCGGGGCCAAATGGCTATCGTGACGCTCGACGACAAGAGCGCGCGGGTCGAAGTGACGGTGTTCAGCAAGGTGCTCGAAGAGTGCCTCGACCGGATCGTGAACGACAGGGTTTGCGTTGTCATTGGCGACTGCTCGCTCGACGATTTTAGCGGGGAGCACGCTATCAAGGCCGATACGGTACTCGGTCTCGACGACGCGCGTAACGAGTATGCGAGTTCACTGCTGATCAGCCTCGATTCGACATTCGAAAACGGAAAGCTCGATCTGCTAAAGCAGGCGCTCACGAATTACGCGCCAGGCGGGTGCCCCGTCACGGTTGAGTACGCGAATACATGCGCTCGAGCACGCTTGCGCTTGTCGGATCAGTGGCGGGTTGCGGTGTCCGATAATTTGCTTGAGTACTTTACTCAGGAATTCGGGGACAATACCGTCCGAATCGAATATTGAGGACACCGGCTGCACGGTATGCGGCAGAGGAAAACTGACATGGCGGAAGAAAACGCCGAGCCCCAACAAATCAATCTGAAATTTCTCGATTTCGAGCAACCTATCGCAGAACTTGAAGCGAAAATCGAGGATCTTCGACAGGTCGGCCACGACTCCGAGGTGAATATTACCGAGGAAATAGAGCGACTCGGGGAGCGCTCGAACGAGTTGACGCGCGACATATTTTCATCCCTGACGTCGTGGCAGGTTGCACGCCTTGCGCGTCACCCGCTGCGCCCGTATACACTCGATTACGTGGAACGGTTGTTCGATGACATCGACGAGTTGCACGGCGATCGCCTGTTCAGCGACGATCCTGCGATCGTCGCCGGAATCGGCCGGTTCGATGGTACGGGCATTGCGTTTGTGGGTCATCAGAAGGGACGAAATACGAAAGAGAACCTGCATCGTAACTTCGGGATGCCGCGTCCCGAGGGCTATCGCAAAGCGATCAGGGTGATGGAACTCGCACAGCGATTCAGACTACCCGTGTTCACGTTTATCGACACGCCGGGAGCCTATCCCGGTATCGGCGCCGAAGAGCGCGGCCAAAGCGAGGCAATCGCGCGAAATTTGCTCGAGATGGCGAGCCTGCGGACGCCGATTCTCACGACGATAATTGGCGAGGGTGGCTCCGGCGGTGCGCTCGCCATCGGGGTCGCGGATAAAGTGTTGATGTTGCAGTACGCGACGTATGCGGTTATTTCGCCTGAAGGTTGTGCATCGATACTGTGGAAAAGTGCGGAGAAGGCAGCTGAAGCTGCCGAAGCGATGGGGGTGACGAGCGACCGCCTCCTCGCACTCGGTCTGATCGACACCGTCATCGAGGAACCGCTCGGCGGGGCTCATCGTAATATTGACGTTGCTGTCGATGCGCTCGCGACGGAACTGTCCGTGAACCTGGCGGAACTGACAGCCCTCGATCCGGACACTCTGATCCTTCGCCGTCGTGCGCGGTTTGAGGCGTTCGGAAATTTTGTCGAAAAGTAGCCTGCCGCGATGAGACGGGCGGCGTTTTGTGACGCTCATATGTCCCGTACCGTCTGCCGGCCGGTTTAGCGCGATGGCCGTTACCGGGCGCATCGCCGAGTGCATTCGCGCAGCGCTCGCCCGGAACCCCGGGGCGAGGATTATCGTCGCTTACAGCGGTGGACTCGATTCGACGGTATTGCTCCACGCGTCAGTTCATTACGGCGACGTCTCGCCGTCGTTGATCAGCGCAGTCCATATCGACCACGGTCTCGCTGATGCAAGTCGGCATTGGGCGGCCGAGTGTCGCAAACGAGCAGAAGAGCTTGGCGTCGCGTGTGAAATCCGCACGGTGACAACCCGACCCGACGCCGGGGCCAGCGTCGAAGCCTGGGCGCGGCACGTCCGCTACAGTGAGATCGAAGCGTTCATCGAATCGGGCGATGTCGTTGTCACTGCGCATCACCGCGACGATCTTGCGGAAACGTTTCTCCTGCAACTAATGCGTGGCGCCGGTCCCGACGGTCTTGCCGGCATACCGTTATCCCGGCCACTCGGCCGTGGGACGCTGGTGCGACCGATGTTGGAGATCAGGCGATCGGAAATCGTCGCTTATGGTGAGCACTACGGATTAACCTGGATCGACGATCCGGGTAATTCTGACGAATCATTCGATCGGAATTTCATTCGACATCGCGTGATACCGCTATTGCGCGAACGCTGGCCCGCCGCGAGCGATCGTATTGCCCACGCAGCAAGCCTGCAGCGGGAATCGGCAACACTGCTCAACCGTGCCGCGGACGCTGCGCTGGCTGAAGGCATGATTGATGAAGACGGCAATCTCGATATCGCGCTGCTGCGCCGTCACGATCCCGCTGAACGGCATCGGATCGTGCGACGATGGCTAAAACAGCGGGGGTTGCCTATGCCCGATACCGTCCATTTGCATGAAATCGAACGTATGTGCACTGCACGCGTGGACGCGAATCCAGTGGTCGAATTCAAACGGACGGTGATCCGGCGCTATCGTGCGCGCCTGTACGTTGAGCGAGCCCGTGAGGTCGCGACACCGTCGGAGCAGCGCGATTGGGATCTTTCCGGGTCGCTGGAATTGCCCGACGGCGAATTGAAAGCCTGCTCTGCCACGGGTGTGGGTATCGCGCGCGCCGCCCTGCGCGGCGCGAAATTATCCATACGGTTTCGGCGCGGGGGAGAGCGTTGCCGACCGGTCGGTCGCGGCCATAGTTGTACGCTTAAACACCTGTATCAGGAATGGGCCGTGCCGCCTTGGCGACGCAACGGCACGCCGCTGTTATACGCGGATGAAAAACTTGTTGCAGTCGCTGATTTTTGCGTGTGTGAGCCATTTGCGGCCGCGGGCGACGAAGCCGGTATCAGGCTCGTGTGGACTGCCCGAAAGTAGCGCGACGCAGATGTTTTCCCGGCACGCAGTCCTTCATGTCGGTGTGATCGTTCGAACAAGAACCGTCGGCTCCTGGCGTTCGTAATCTTCGTCGTGGAACGTAAATATGAAACCGACGTCGCCGATTTCGACCCGGTCGCCTTCATCAAGGTGTTCCATTTGGACGGGATCACCATTAACGAAAACACCGTTCAGCGACTCGAGATCCTGTACCGTGAACTGGCCGAGCGCGTCGCGTCGAATTTCGGCGTGTAATCGCGAAATCGAAGTGTCGTTTAGCGGCAGTTCATTGTTGCGGCTGCGACCAATCCGCCACGGCGTATGGTCGATCTTGTAACGTACGTTCTCATCTTCTGCTGAAACAAGAAAGGCGTGAGGTGTCGGGTGCTGTTCCAGCGCCCGAATCCGGCTTTCCTCCCGGCGCCGTCTGCCAATAAGGGCATAAATTATTGCCGCCGCGAGTATGGCCGAGAAAATCATCGCGGGCAGTCCGTACCAGAACCAGCTCCAGGTTGGCTCGGCGGGGCCGCCCGCCACCGGCGGTCGCGGCGTCGTTGGTGATGCGGCGGTGGGTATCGCCGGCGCCGGCGATTCCGGTTGCGGAGCGGTTGCTACGGCCACTGCCGGGTCCGGTCGCGGAGAAATTACCGGCACGAGTACGACAAAGTTACTTTCCGTGGTCTGGAAGGCGAGCGAGACGTCGAGTGGTCCGCCGTCATGGCTGTCGGCCAGCGATTCGAGCGAGAAAACAACGCTGCCACCGTTCTCGATTGCGCCCAGTACGCGCGGAAAATAGGCAGCGGGAATTTCATTGTCGATATGGCTCGCCGCGGCGAATAACCCGCCGGTTTCTTCGCTGAGGCGCCGCAACGTTTGCAGCGCAATAGATTGCGCGACGGATCGCGGATAACCCATGGCCGAGATGACGACTTTTTCCTTGCGAGCCGCCCTGACGACGTCCTCGTGGTGATACGCGAGGTCCTCCGCCAGACCGTCAGACATGATAATGATCAGGCGCTGTTCAGCAGGGTAGTTTTTTATATGCTTTATTGCGCCGAGAACGTTGCGATAGAGTTCAGTCGTACGCCCCTTCGCCTCGAGGTCGGCGATGTGAGCGGTCATATCCTCTGCGCTGCAGGGCAGGTCACACAGCAATTCAAGATTGGAGTCGAATGCAGCGAGACTGAAGACCTGGTTTGCCGCTGCGGCGTCGATCGTTCGCATGATGTGCTCACGATTTTTATCCACGACTTCAGCACGTCCCGGGTCGCTGGTGTCGACGAGGAAAAGGATTGCGGTCGTGGATTCACCATCATCTGAGCCGCTCAGAACGCCGTCAACGACCGTACCGTCATACTCGGCGGCCGCGGATACGAGCTCGGCACCCGAAAGAATGCGATATTCGCACGCAAGGACGAGTGGCTCCGGTTGGCGACACTCGATATCCATGTGTTCGGTGAGTGTCGCTGCGCCGGCTGCAACGTGCGCGAGCAACATCAGAACCAGTGCAGCCCAATGGTTTGACGGGCGGCGATGCGGCGTTATCGATTCCATTGCGATATCCGTCGAACGCCGGAGCGTTCGCGGTGTCTCTATTTCTCCGGAAACAGCGGGTCCGGCAGATCGAAGAACTCGATGTCGACGGTTTTCTGTCCGCCACGGCTCTCATCTGTCGGCCGGGCTTTTGGACCCAGGTTTTCATCGACGAGTTCCCCGAGTTGCGGTAGCCCTTTACGCATCTTCGTTCCGGCTTCCACAACTTTGGCGTGCAAATCGCCGTTAAAGGGCACACGGTACGCCCGCGGTTCATTACGCGCCGGACCCTTTTCCAGATCCGTCAGCCACAGGAAAATCTCGCCGGCGTCGCCGGTGGTCTTGTCCGGTTCCTGCACGAAGATCGCAACAAGGTTGAATCGTTTCGGTAACTCGGCTTCCGTAGGCCAACCCATCAACGGAGGGTAGGACTGGTAGGTAATAATGTAAAAAGCCGATACCGCGACGACAAGTATTCCCTTGATGCGCCATGAAAAACTCGTATAGAGAGTCACCGCAATGAGCAGCAGGGCAACGAGGACGTATGCCGCAATCAATCCGGCTTGACTCAAGATAATCACGTGGGGTACTCCGCTATCCGAAAACGACTAGGCTTTTACTAATGTGGTTGATTTGGCTGACGGTGCCCGATTTATCGATCACAAATCGAACAGCAGTTTTTTCGTCACCTTTTTTCTCCAGCAGCGTATCGCCATAGTAGACGATTTCGAGTGCCGGATTCACTTTCGACACCTTGACCGTGACGGGCAGCGGAAGCTGCGTTTCGGTCGCATAATAGTGGACATTAACCACATACTCGCCGGGAACAACACCTCTTATTGTAATCACTTCCTGATTCAGCGGATTTTGAATTTCTTCGCCGTTGATGGTGATCGTATCGTTAACCTGACCCCGATCGTCGCGATCGAGGTGTACGAGCCCGGCTTCCCGGTTGCGAAACCAAATGAGGTTTCCGTTGGGGTCCTCAACCCATGTATCGACGTCGTCGGGGCTGTTGTCCGGCCAGGTAATGGTGATGATGTACTCTGCCTTCGGATTAATGATCCCTTTCTTCGCCACCGGATTCATAAACATGATCGCAATGAGAAAGAGAAACGTGAATCCGAGCAATGCATTGAACAGCAGGTCGGTAAACGGATCAGAAGTGGTCCGTCGCCGGTTCGAGTTGGAGCCGAATAATGCCAACGTCAGCGGCTCCCCGACGGCTTAACGATCGGCTTGATGTCGATTTCGGCGACGCGGATGATCCGGTGGAGCAGTTCGTCCGAACCTTTATCGAGCAGCAGGTACTGCAATCCGAGCAGGATGCTTCCGATCAGCCCCGCCAATGTCGTAAACAGAGCCGTACCCATTCCGCTACTCATTTGCCGGAGAACCTTTTGCATGGTGTTCACGTCGAGCGAGGCCGTGTTTGCGACAGAGCCGAGCATGAGGATGAATCCGACGATTGTGCCGACGAGGCCGAGCTTCAACAGAATGTCGACGACAAACCAGCCAAGTTCATGGGCGCCCTTCAGTCTTTCGGCAAGCGCTTCGGAAAGATTGGACTGCTCCTGAGGCGCTTCGTTATCGAGCAATTCGTGGTTCGCGTTCATCACGTCGACGAGGTAATCGGTCATCACGCAACGCGGTAACTCGCCGCCGCCGACGGTTAGTTTGCCGTTACTCGGACGAATAGCACCGTGACCGCGTTCCGTCGCGATCTGTCCGGCAATGGTCGCCGCGTGGTTCAGTTCCCCGGACAGGAAAATGACGCGACTGGCGCAGTGAATAGTTGCGGCACCATAAAGCAACCCGATCACGAGACAGATATGGCTACGGTCTCCGTGCACGAGTTGCGCAATCAAGCCTTCGTTCCACGAAACAACGAGCCCGAATACGATCAGTCCGGTAACCACGAGCCACACAAGCAGCAAGTAGTGCGGGTTGTCCTGTAGTCTCATGGTTCCGGCGCGCTGTCCTGTTCAAGTACAAAATCGACGATTTCCCGCAATATAGCATTCATACGGTGGGCGAAAGCGTTTACCCGGGCATCGGCGTGATCTTCGGGCAGGAGGATCAGACTGATGACCGTTTTTCCGGCCGCCGTGTGCACCGTAATTCGGCACGGCATCTGCGCGACGTAGCCCGGATCGATTTCGAGTACTTCCCGGGCGTATTCGAGGTTGCAGAAATGGATGACCTCGACGTCCGGGAAATCTTCGTAGCCCCGGTCCCTGAGACCCTTCCCGATAGTATTGCGCCCGGTAATTCTGAAATTCCGCTCCGTTATGGCGAAATCCAGTTCGAATACGACATCGTCGAAGGATTTGTCGGTGCTCGTCCGGACGATCAGGTCGTCGCCTCGCGGCGGGCTTCCGGTGTCCGAACATCCGTGGAGGCCGCCGGCAAGAATGGCGGTGGCGAAAAACAACGAAGTGAACGAAAGGGCAGGGTAATTCATTCCCGGATAACGACTTCGGTCCCGACTGACACGTAGCTCCTCAGCTCGGAGATTTCTGCGTTCGTCATTGCGACGCAACCCTCGGTCCAGTTCATTTTTGAATGGATCTTGAGCTTGTTCGGGTTTTCCTCCCCGACGCCGTGGATGCCGATCGCGCCTCCGAGTGCCGTGTTCTGTGGCGGTAATCGCCCGTGTCGTAATGAGTCGATAATGCGCTCGAATTCGTAGCGGCTGATTACATTATTTTTCAGTCCGTAGAACGCGTCTTTTACATTTGGATAGTTCAGGCGCATGAACAGATGAAAGCGGCTGCTGTCATTGAAACCGACGATCCGGTAAATGCCGACCGGTGTGTGGTTATCTCCGGTCAGTAATTTGTCGCCGGGGCCACCGCGGCCCGTGGCGATCGGGAACTGCCGATAGATTTCGTCGTCGAACTTTATTCGCAGCATCCGATCGGATTTGTCGATCTCGATGTACAGAGGGATGTCGTCTGCATCGTCGATACCGTCGGCTTGAGTCTTGTTGCCGGGTATCGCCATCAAAATGAACGCAGCCAATACCGCAATGCGGGCCCTGGCCGTGCACGCTGGCGCGGCGGTGGGTGATTTAAAGTCTCGAGACGGCATGCCGGCGGCGTCGTGCGTCGGCGTCTTTAAAGCAGCTATCGAAGTAATCTTCGTTCCCCGGTTTGTAACCGTAGTGCGCGCGTCGTCGCGGCTTGGCCGCTTGTTATTGCCGCACTGTTTGGGCGCGAGAATTCTACCACAATGGCCGTGACATCAGCGCCGGCGTGTCGCCCGTTCGGGCCAAACGTCCGCTAAATTCGCGGGTGCGAAGTGGTACACTAAGCTACCCAGCCGAGGCACCGCCCGGTCGAAGGCGAGCCGAACGACCCGATGAATTCGAACAACCAAGCGCGATACACCACTACCGCCATACTGCTGCATTGGGTAATAGCCTTGCTCGTGTTCGCGTTATTTGCCGTTGGCTGGAATATGGTCGACCTGCCGCGGGGACCGGACAGAAGCTATAATTTCGCGTTGCACAAATCGCTCGGGCTGACCGTGTTCGGGCTCGCTGTTGTAAGGTTGGTGTGGCGATATTTTCATCGACCGCCGCCGTATCCCGAATCGATGGCCCGGTGGCGGATAACGCTGGCACGCAGCGCCCATTTGCTGTTCTACGTTTTGCTGATACTCCAACCCGTCAGCGGTTATATCTCATCTTCGTTCAGTGGTTACAGTACGAAGTATTTTGGCCTGCCATTGCCCGGCTGGGGTTGGCGCGATCCGCCCCTGAACGAATTTTTTACGGAAATTCACGTGATGAATTCCGTACTGTTTCTGGTCCTCATTGGCGTGCATGTCGCCGGTGCGCTGACGCACCTGTTTGATCAGGATCGGGGGATACTGCGTCGGATCCTGCCCTGGTAGTCACTGCTCCGGACCCGGCCGAGGCCGTCTTGCGGGCAAAAAAAAGGGGCTGTTCAGCCCCTTTTTCCGATTTTTCTTCGACGCCGCTCAGCGATTGTTGATGTACATCGTGACTTCAAAACCAAAGCGGATATCGTCGTAAGCAGGAGTTTCCCAAGCCATGTCAGTGTCCTCTGTTAAGTGATGTTGACCTGTCCGTTACCACTGCAAACGCTATGCCAATCCGTCAAACATCGCGGAACTCGAATAAATAGCTCTATTAATTAGTCATATAACGCGGGCTGCCAGCACGGACGAATTACCCCGGCGTCGCCGGCTCGACCGCGATCGGCTGCTATTGGCCATCGTGGTGGTTGTCAGGAACCACAGGGTGTATCGGCATCCCCCTCAGGCCTGGCCATCAGCGGAAACCCGGATTGCCCACCGCACTATAATCGTCGGACCATGACCGGCACCCGATCCCAATCATTGCGCCAGCTGCTGTTCAGCCACGAACTCGCATTTCTCGTGCTCGTAGCCGTGGCCGGCGGAATCGGCGGCGTCTGGGCTTATTTCTGGCAGCAAACATCATCCGAGTCGATTCGGTTGAACGGGCTCGCCCACGCGGCCCAGGAGATTCGCTCTGATCTGTTTCGCCAGGTGAAGGAAGCCACGTTCGCCCGCATGCGCGACGATCCCGCCGGTATAGAGGTCTACCAGACGTATACGAAAGGGATCAAAATCCGCTTCAACGAATTGCGCCAGAACTCCGATTCCCGCGCCGAAGCTTACGCGATCCAGGCGTTGCAGCAGGCGTACAGCACGCTCCAGGTCGATATGAACGCGATCTTTGACGACCCGTACCTGCTGAACCGAATCGTTCGTAGCCGGCTGCTCGATCCCCGCTATGAACAGGAACTCGTCGGCGGTTTCGAGTCCGCTTTCTGGAACCTGCGCGGTCTGATTAACCAGCAACTCGATGCTCAATCGAAAAAAATCGCACTGTGGAGCCGTTTCGCACCCCTCGTTATCCCCGTGCCGATTCTGATCGCGATCATTCTGTTGCTCGTCTCGCGTGCCAGCGTGCAGCGAGGTTTCGTGCAACCGGTGCAACGCATGGTTGCGGCGTTACGCAACGAGAATATCGCGGAGATGTCCCTCAGCCCCGATCCCGAGGGCGTCGCCGAAGTCACGGAAATCGTGCGTGGCATCGGCGATATGGCCGAAGAACTGAAACGCAGCCGGGATGCGCTGGTCGACAACGAACGGCAGGCGGCTCTCGGCGCGCTGGTCCCGGTCGTAGCGCACAACATCCGCAACCCGCTCGCCTCGATCCGTGCGAGCGCGCAATTACTCGATTACGACGGTGCCGATGCGGAGGTGAGAGAGAGTCAGGCGGGGATAGTCGAGACCGTCGACAGACTCGAGCGGTGGGTCAGCGCCCTGGTTTCCTACCTCCACCCGCTTAACCCGCACACGCGCCTCGTCACGGCAGCCGAACTGTTTGATGCGACCGTCAGGTTGTTACAGCCGCGCCTTGCCGAAAAACAGATTACGATCGTTCGCGAGCCGTGGGATGGTGAACTGACTATCGAGGTCGATCCGGACCTGATGGAACAGGCCATCTACTCGCTACTGACGAACGCGCTCGAAGCAAGTTCGTCCGGCGCCACGGTTACGGTGTCCGTCGAGCGCGTCGGCGGTGCGGTCCGTCTCGGCATCAGTGATCGCGGCGGCGGCATTCCTTTTGCGCCGGAGCCGAATGGGTTGGAGCCGGGGCCGACGACGAAAAAACGGGGAACCGGCCTCGGCATACCCGTCGCGTACAAAGTTTGTAACGCGCATGGCTGGAATATCGAATTCGAGGTCGAACAGGGCGTCGGGACGCGTGTCGTCCTTTGCGCACCCGCCGAACCAACGCTGAACGACGACACACATTCGGTCATAATCGGCCAATGAGTACGAGTGAGCAGGCTACGGCTGGTGCGTCTGTTGCAGTGGAGACGACGCGCATTCTGGTAATCGAAGACGAGGTGATCTTCGCGAAAGCGGTATCGAGGCGATTGGCGCGCAACGGCTATCAGTGCGACGGGGTGACGTCCATTGCTGACGCCGAGGATGCGGTCGCCCGGTTGCAGCCGGATCTGTTATTGCTCGATATGCGTCTGCCCGACGGTTCGGGTCTCGACTTCCTCGAGAAACTCCGCGGCGAAATGGGCATGTCAACGCCGGTGATTGTGATGACCGCCTACGGCGAACTCGACGACGCGGTGACAGCGATGAAGCTGTCGGCGGCCGATTACCTCAAGAAGCCGGTCGATCTTGATGATCTCGTACACGCGGTCGAAAAAGTTTTCGAGACGCAGCGTCTGACCACCAAGCTCGCGTATTCGCGCGCGCGCGAAGCGCGCAGCGGTGACACGATAGATATTATCGGTCGTTCCGCGCCCATCGAGCAGTTGCGCATTCAGATTCGCAGGATCGCGGGCCTCTGCGATGCGGGTGACGGAACCCCGCCGACGGTGCTGATTACCGGAGAAACGGGTACCGGCAAAGACATCACGGCGCGCAGCCTGCATGCGAACTCGAGACGTTGCGACAAACCGTTTGTCCATGTTGACTGCGCGTCACTACCCAAAGATCTGATCGAGGCGGAGCTGTTCGGTCACGAAAAGGGCGCATTCACGAACGCACATGCGGAACGGACAGGTCTCATCGAAATGGCCGAGGACGGTGTCGTTTTTCTCGACGAGATTGGGGAGTTGCCGCTCGATCTGCAGGGTAAACTCCTGGCCGTGCTCGAACGTCGGCAACTGCGCCGGGTCGGCAGCAGCCGCGAGCGTCCGATCGCGGCCTGGTTTATTGCGGCAACGAATCGGGACGTCGATGCGATGGTGGCCGATGGCTCGTTGCGGTCGGATTTGTATTTTCGACTCAACGTACTGACGCTCGAATTGCCCCCGCTGCGGAATCGTCGCGAAGATGTCGTGCTGCTCGCCGACGCATTTGCCGAGAATTCCGCGCAACGCTATGCGCTGCCGGCCGTGAATTTTGACGCCGGCGCGACATCGCGTCTCGTGAGTTACGCCTGGCCTGGTAATGTGAGGGAACTACGACACGTGATTGAGCGGGCGGCGTTGTTGTGCGTCGATGGCCTGATCACCGAGGACGGCCTCATGCTACCGGCCGGCAGCCCGCCCCCGGACGGCGGCGATGTGGCCGACCTCGAGGGTCTGACGCTTGATGAGGCTGAGCGAATTCTGATTGTTGCCGCACTCGAACGCTGCGGGAACAACGTTTCCGCGGCCGCCCGCGAACTTGGCGTCACGCGGATGGCGATGCGCTACCGGATGAAAAAGTATGCCCTGGAGCAGAGCTGAGCGCCTAGTGCAGCTTCAGTCTCGGTTTCGAATGTCTGGTCAACAGATTTGCGGTGCTCAGTAGAGCGGTACGGATAACGCCCTGGACCGCGATCTGGTGCATTTTGTAAAGCGACAGGTAGGCCATTCTCGCAAACCAGCCCTCTATCGCGAGGGAGCCTGACTGGCGACCGAACAAATTTCCCATCAGCGAACCCACCGTGCTGTGCTTGCTCAGGTTTATCAGCGAACCGAAATCCTTGTAGGCGTAGGTCGGCAACGGGCGACCGCGCAAAACACTGGCGACAGATTTCGCGATCATGGTGGCCTGCTGGTGCGCTGCCTGAGCCCGGGGCGGTACGAACTGATCGCTCGCTGGCTCAAGTCGGCACGCCGCGCAGTCACCCAGCGCAAATATCGCATCGTCGTGCGTGGTCTGGAGCGTCGGTTTCACGATCAGCTGGTTGATCGCGTTGACCTCGAGCCCGTCGCATTGGCCGAGAACGGCCGGCCCCTGGATCCCGGCGGCCCACACCTTGATTTCAGCGTTGATGCGCGTGCCGCTGGCGGTGGTGAATCCCGTAGGATCCGCGCTCGCGACTCGCTCGCCGGTGTGAACTTCCACGCCGATACGTTCGAGCGCATCGAGGGTTGAGTGTGAAATCCGTTCCGATAAGCCCGGGAGGATCCGATCCGCCCCTTCGATCAGGTGGATCCGAACGTCGCGCTGCGGGTCTATCCGGTCGAGCCCGAAACCAACGAGCGCGCGGACCGAATGGTGCAACTCTGCAGCGAGCTCAACCCCGGTCGCGCCCGCTCCCGCGATCGCAATGTGCAGCTGTCCTTCGCGCAGCGGATCGGCCTGGGCATTAGCGGCGTAGCAGCTGTGTATGAGCTGCTGATGAAATTGATCCGCCTGATTCCTGCCGTCGAGAAAAAAGCAGTGATCAGCGACTCCCGGGGTACCGAAATCATTCGTCATGCTCCCGACCGCGAGCACGACCAGGTCGTAGGCGAATTCGCGCGCGGGTATATATTCCTCGCCGGCGCCATCGACCGAAGGCGCGACGGTGATGGTTTTTGCTTCGCGGTCAATGCTGCCGAGCGCGCCGAGGCGAAAATTGAAGTGGTGCCAGTGAGATTGGGCGAGGTAGCTCAATTCGTCTTCATTGGAATTGAGCGTGCCGGCAGCGACTTCGTGCAACAACGGTTTCCACAGGTGTGAATGGTTAATATCAACCAGAGTTACCTCCACCTCGTCGCGGTTGCGGTAACGATCCCCGAGTGTTGTCACGAGTTCGAGACCGCCGGCACCGCCGCCCACGACAATGATTCTGAAAGTATTGTTCGTGGGCATGAAGTTCGGACGATGCTGGGTGGCCGGCGGGGAGGTTATACTAGCCCACGCCAACCCTGTGTACAAAGGCGGCGGGCGTGATGCGTGCCCGACCCCTCGAGACCGGAGAACAATGATGGATGACAAAACCCAGTTGGAACTCGAAGCGGCGACGTTCCGCAGACTTCGCGATTATCTGCGCGAGCATACCGAGGTACAAAACATCGATTTGATGAACCTGGCGGGTTTCTGCCGCAACTGTTTATCAAAGTGGTACCTCGCTGAGGCGGAGACCAAGGGCGTCGAACTCGATTACGACAGCGCCCGGGAACTCATCTACGGCATGAGTTACGGTGAGTGGAAGCAGAAACACCAGGCGCCGGCATCCGAGGAACAAAAGGCGTTGTACGCGGCGCGTCAGGCGGCGGAGAATAACCCGGAATAATCCGCCTGATCCGCGAGGTTCGGCGTCAGCCGACCATCGACCCGAACACCGTTATTGCATACACCGTGAGACGAGCGCACAAAGAATCCGTGCCTGAGGCCCCTTCGCCAACAATACGGGTTGCTGTCGTGTGCTTAACGTTGCTGTGCAACGCGGCAACCGCTGACGACGATGATTACGATGACCAGGGGTCCGGCACGTCGATCGAAATCGTCGATGGTAAACCCCGATTGCATATTGAACCCGACGCGTTACAACGGTTCGGGATCAAACTCGCCGCGCCAAGACCGCACCAACATTACCCGGAAACCCATGTATTCGGCACCGTGCTTGAGACCGCGCCGTTGCGCGAACTGCGCGATACCATTCGCGCGCGCACACGTGCGTTCGACACCGCAGGTAATGCGGTTGCGCGACAACGGGAGCTGCTGTCCCGCTTCGATCGGATGCGCGAGCGCGGCATTGCGGTTGACGCAATCGAAGCGGGGCGTGAGCAGCGTGAGCTGGAACGGCTCCTCGGTGCGCGCGCGCAAACGGAATTGTCGCTTGGCGCGGTTCGCGAACAGGCGCGGTACGACTGGGGGGCGGTTCTCGGCGGGGCACTGACCGAGCCCGCGGACGAATCGATCGCGGACCTCCTCGGTGGCCGTCAGTTTCTCGTTGCCGTGCCGGTACGAGATACCCGCAGCGTGGGTGCGCCCGTGTTTGTCGGGGGGACGGGCGAGCGACCGTTGGCGAAACCCGGTCGTTGGCTCGGTCCGGCCGTGCGCAATCTTGCGCCGCTGGGTACGGCGTATTTTATAATGGCACCCGATGCGAATTTACGCATCGGCATGCGTGTCAGTGTCTGGTTCGCGCGCACGAGCGCAGCTATCGAGGGCCAACTCGTACCACTGCGCGCACTCATTTGGCATGAAGGCGCGCAGTGGCTGTATGTTGAAATCGAACCCGGGATGCTGGAGCGGCGGCCCGTGGTCGTCGGGGCCGTGACAGGAGGGGACGCGTTTATCGCCGGGTCGGGGGAAAAATCGGGACGCGTTGTCGTCACCGGAGCGCCAAGCCTGCTCGGTGAAGAATTTCGCTGGTCCATTCCTGACGAAGATGACGACTAGGCGACGCGCCCGGCTGCGGCTCAGATGCTAGCCGCTGTTGTTCGCTGGTCGATTCGATACCGCGGCCTGGTCGCAGTCCTCGCGGTACTGATGACCGCCTATGGCGGACTGCAATTGACCCGCGCCGGCCTTGATATCTTCCCCGAGTTCTCGCCGAAAGCCGTCATCATTCAGACCGAAGCGCCGGGCCTGTCGGCGGAGCAGGTCGAGCTTAGGGTGAGTCGCGTACTCGAGAAAGCGCTGACAGGATTGATCGCGCTCGATCACGTGCGCTCGGAATCCATCGAGGGCCTGTCGATCGTAACCGCCGTCTTTCACGACGACACCGATATCTACCGCAATCGTCAATTCGTCGCCGAGCGTCTTGCGGCGGTGGCGGGGAACCTCCCGCCGACCGTTGTGGCACCCGTCGCCTTGCCATTGACGTCATCGTCGGCAACCGTGAGAACGATCGGCGTCCAGTCTGACACGCTGAACCTGATGCAGTTGCGCGACCTTGTCGATGGCACGATCGTGCCCCGCCTGCTGGGTGTTCCCGGGGTCGCCGACGTGAACGTATTTGGCGGCGACGTGCGTGCTCTGCAGATTCAGCTGTTGCCGCGTCGGCTCGTCGCGAACGATATCGGCGTCGGTGAAATCGTAGCAGCGTTGCGCGGCATTACCGGTGCTGCGGCTCTCGGTTTCATCGAAAACGACAATCAAAGGTTTTCGCTGAGCTTCGACGGACTGCCCGGCTCGATCGACGCTTTGCGGCGTGTCATCGTCCGCGACGATGGTCGCGGAACGGTCGCGCTCGGTGACGTCGCCCGCGTTACATTTGCCCCCGAACCGCCTTTCGGCGCCGCTCAGATCGGCGGCAGCCCGGCCATCGTGATGATGATCATCGGCCAGTTCGGCGCGAATACCCTTACGGTGTCGAACGAACTGCACGATGTCCTCGGCGAATTCGAACATCAACTCGGGCGTCAGGGCGTCGCGCTACACCCCAGCCTGTTCGTGCCGGCGAACTATATCGAGGCTTCGCTTGGCAACATCACCGAGCACATTGTATTGGGCGGCGGTTTCGTATTGCTTGTGCTGGTCCTTTTTCTGTTCGACATCCGGGCTGCGTTCATATCGGCAGTCGCGATCCCGCTGTCTTTGCTCGGCGCCGTCATCGTTTTGATCAGCGCCGGCACGAATCTGAACATCATGGTGCTGGGCGGCCTCGCGATTGCGCTCGGGGAGGTCGTGGACGACGCTATCATCGATACCGAGAACATTTATCGGCGCCTGCGGGAAAATCAGACAGCTGCGGTAAAACGAAGCGTCGCCCGGTTGATATTCGATGCGTCGATGGAAGTTCGCGGGTCGGTGGTCTATGCCAGCTTCATCGTCGTACTCGTGTTCGTTCCCCTGCTGACGCTGTCCGGCGTTGCCGGCCGGTTATTTGCACCGCTTGGCGTGACGTACATACTCGCTGTTTTGATGTCGCTTGTCGTTGCGCTGACCGTCACGCCGGCGTTGTGCGGGCTGCTCCTCGGCGGGCGGCCGATCCGCGCTAATGATCCGCCGCTGATTCACGCCTTCCGGCCCGTCTACGGCTGGATTTTGCATCGCACCGCTTCTCGGCCCACCTTTGCCCTATTGCTCGTTCTAATCGTGAGCGTGGCGGTTGGCGCCGCCTTACCTCGCTTCGCGGGGCAGTTTCTACCGCCGTTGCGCGAAGGGCATTACATCGTTCACACGACAGGGTTACCGGGTACATCGCTCGCGGAATCGATCCGGGTTGGTTCGCTGCTGACCCGCGATTTCCTCGAAATCCCCGGGGTGAAGTCGGTGTCTCAATGGGCCGGGCGGGCTGAGCGCGGGGCCGATACCTACGGCAGTCACTATAGTGAATACGAGGTCGCGCTCGACCGGCTCGACGGGACCGGCCAACAGGCCGTCCTCGATGCGCTGCGCGGTGTCCTCGCCGCGTATCCGGGCCTGCTGTTTGAAGCGAACACCTTCCTCACGGAGCGGGTCGACGAGACCATCTCGGGTTATACCGCCGCAGTTGTGATTAACCTCTTTGGCAAGAACCTCGATGCGCTTGATCGTAAGGCACTGGAGGTTGCAGAAGTGATGAGCGGCATTGACGGTGCTGTCGACGTGCAGGTTCGTGCCGTAGCGCGTGCACCGCTCGCGCAGATCCGGATCAATCACGAGCGCCTGGCCCATGCTCGCGTGCGGGTGCCGGACGTGGTCGACACCGTGGCGACGGCGTACGCTGGTACCGCCGTCGGACGCGTCATGGATGGCGACCGTGCGGCAAGCCTGACAGTGATACTCGATCCGGATAGTCGGGGCGATATCAATAATCTCGCCGGGTTACCGATCCGCAACACAGATGGCGCAATGCTGTCGCTCGGCGATATCGCCGATATTGCGCAGGTGACCGGTCGGTACAATGTGTTGCGTCGCGACGGTCAGCGACTGCAGGCGGTGACTGCGAACGTTGAAGGGGGCGATGTCGCAGGTTTTGTCGATGAATTGCGTCGGCGATTGCGCTCCGAGGTGAGTGTTCCCGGCGATATGCACGTCGAGTACGCAGGCTCCGCGGTGGAACAGGCGCGCGCACGAGCCGATCTGGTACTGCATTCCCTGTTCGGCGCTGCGGGCGTATTCATGTTGATTTATGTCGCGATAGGCAGTCTGCGGCATGTCCTGCTCATTGCGGTCAATTTGCCGTTCGCGCTGGTCGGTGGCGTTGTCGCCGTGATCGTTACCGGCGCGAGCCTGTCCGTCGGATCGATCGTCGGTTTCGTCACGCTGTTCGGAATAACCGTACGCAACAGCATCATGCTCGTTTCGCACTACCGTTTCCTCGTTGTCGAGCAGGGCGAAGCCTGGAATGTCGAAACCGCGATCCTCGGTGCCCAGGAACGTTTCCCTTCAATCATGATGACGACGCTCGTCACTGCGCTGGCGATGCTGCCCATCGCGATTAACAGCGACAATGCAGGCCGCGAAATCATGGGGCCGATGGCTGCAATTGTGATCGGCGGTTTGTTGTCGTCGGCCGTACTGAATTTGCTCGTTATGCCGTCCGTCATGCTGCATTTCGGTCGATTTTCCACCAAGCCGGCGGACGCCTGACAGAACTACTTGTCGTAGAGAGTCCAGACACCATCCCAGTCGTCTGCGGGCGGGATTTCGGTGTAATTCCTCGCGCGATCGAGGAATATCCGACAGGGGTCGTCGTCCGGTACGATATCCAGTGCGCTTTCAAAAGCAGCGGAGGCAGCGCTCCAGTCGCGGGCCCGGTAAGCCTTCAGACCTTTCGCGAAGCGCGACAGCATGCGCGCCCTGATATCTGGCAGTGGCTCATCGGCGTGGCCGAATACCTCGTATATGGGCACAGGTTTTTCCTTGCCCTTGACGCGGAGGAAGTCGAGTTCGCGCATATGGTAGCGATCCTGCAGCAGGTTCGCAGTCGTGCCGCTGATCAGCATCTGTGTGCCAAGCTGCTTGTTGGCCGATTCCAGTCGCGCGGCGAGGTTAACGCCGTCGCCGATTACGGTGTAATCCATGCGCCTGTCCGAGCCGATGTTGCCGGCGACGATCTGGCCCGAGCTGATACCGATGCGAATCTCGATAGGTGAACGCATCGACCGTGCACGTTTCGCGTTGAAAGTCCGGAGCACGCGTTGCATGTCGATGGCCATACGCAGCGCGTTATCCGCATCGTCCGGGGACGTGAACGGCGCTCCAAACACGGCCATGATGGCATCGCCAATGTATTTGTCGAGGATACCCTTGTGAGCGAACACGACCTCGACCATCTCGGTGAAATACTCGTTTAACAGGGATACGGTTTCCTGAGCGCCGACGCGTTCGGACAAACTCGTAAAGTCCTTGATATCCGTGAACACGATAGTCGCGAGCTGCGAGCGCCCACCGAGAACCGAAGCGCCGCTTTCGAGCACCTGGTCCGCAATTTCTCGGGTCATGTACCGCGCCATCGTGCTTCGCACCCGCTTCTCGTTCGTGATGTCTTCCAGCACCATCGTTGATCCGAGAAATTCGCCGGTCGAATCAACGAGTGGGCTCAGGTTCAGATTGACGGCCGTGGTCTCGCCAGTCGCGGTCGTGATTTCCGTGTCGAGAGTCACTTCAGAACGGGGCGTCACCGTAAGCTTCTTCAACGATTCGACGACCCAGTCGTTGTCGCCCCTGAAGATCGAGGTAGCGTTTGCGCCAAGTATGCGTTGCGGGTCCCGTTTCAGAATCCGCGCCGCCGCATCGTTGATCTTGACTACATTGAACCGCGTATCAAATGTGAGCACGCCGTTGGTGAGACTGCGCAATACGTTTTCACTGTAATTGCGCTCTTCGAGAACTTCTCTGAACAGACGTGCGTTGTCCAGCGCTATCGCGCTTTGTGCCGACAGCATTTCGAGGCGTCTCTGATCATGTACGGTGAATGGCCCGCCTTTATGGTTCAGCACCTGTACCACCCCGATCGGGATCCCGTGCTTGTCGATCACGGGTACGCATAATATCGATCGCGTGCGGAAACCGGTCTGCAGGTCAATGTTCTGGTTGAAGCGCGAATCTGCATAAGCATCCGGAATATTCACGGGTTTACGTGCCGTGAAAACTTCACCGGCGATCCCCAGTGCCGACGGAATCCGGATTTCTTTTTGGTCGATACCTTCGGCAACGCGCGACCAGAGTTCGTCTTTCGCCGGGTCATGCAGAAACAGGGTGCTGCGTTCCGCCTCCAGCAGTTCTGTCGAGATGCTCATTATCTTGCGCAGCAGACGGTCTATATCGAGCTCGGAGGAGATCGCCTGCGTCACCTCCATGATGCGGGATTCCTCTCGAATCGCGACCTGCGCGCGCTCGCTTAACTGCATATTCTCCAGCGCAGATGCAACGTGGGTCGTAAACGCCCGCAGCAACGCGCTGTCGGCGCTGCTGAAATTCGCGGTCTGCTTGTTCAGTACTTCTGCGACGCCGATGGTGTCGCCGAGGCGCGTGCGCACCGGTACACACAGAATCGACTTTGTTTTGTATCCCGTTTGCGAATCAATCGCAGGATTGAACCGGCTGTCGTCGTAAGCGTCGTCGATAATGAGTGTTTCGCCACTCTGAAAGGCAGTTCCGGCAATACCGGCCGCGGCTGAAAAGCGAATCTCGTTGACGCCGGCGCCCTGAGCTACCCGGGAAAACAACTCGTCGGTTTCCGAGTCGTACAGGAACAGGGAACTGCGGTCGGCATCAAAAGCCTCGGTGATCAGCGCAACCAGACGCACCAGGATTACGTCGAGGGACATGGGTTCACGGGCCTTTTGCGTCGCTTCGATCAGCGTGTTCAGGCGGCGCGCAAGCGTATCGACGTGCTCAATTAACTCGGACCATTCCGATTCGGGGAACATGGCGAGAATTTGCTGAAGCGTTTCGTCCTGCGTACGACGCTCGAATACGTCCGCCAGATAACGGTCCACCCCGGACGTTCGTCTTTCGCTATGTTCCAATGTCACTTTCCCCGGATTAGAGGCATCAACAATCCCGATTTTCGGGCGCCGCGAATTTTCGTCGCATTCCCGTTACCATGAATTTTCGATTAATCTAAGCACCGGCGGGGTGCACGGCTCTGGAATTTTCAACAATTAACGTCACAGTAACAATTCGTCACAAACACGCGCCGCGATCCGTGTATTTGCACTGTCACCAATGAGCCTGCGTCTGCGGTTAAACGTCATCCTGACTTGCGTGTTGCTTGCGACGGTCGTGGTCGGGATGAGCTTTCTCATGCTCGACGTGCGCCGTTCGATTCGTGACGAACTGAACGCGTCTGTCGAACTGTCTTCCAAGTTGATTGCCCTGGCATTGCGCCAGGTTGCACCGGACGATCGGGGGCGCGTCACGCGCGAAATCGCCGGGCAACTCGCGCGCGTCGGTGATACACGGCATTTGAGCATTCGCGTGGTGCGCGGCAATCCGCTTGCGCAGTACCAGATACCGATCCCGCGACCGCCGGGGGTGCCGAATTTGTTTGTGCGCCTTGTGCATCCCGAACCTTTACAACTCGTCCGTGTCCTGACGCTCGGCGACGGGCCTGACAGCATTATCGTTACCGCTGATGCCGCGGATGAGATCAGTGAAACGTGGGGTGAGCTGAAACCGATACTCGTAATGCTGATGATATTCGCGGTGGTCGCGAACGTACTCGTCTATGTTGTACTTGGACGCTCGCTTGCATCGCTGAACCGGATGACTCTGGCGTTTCAGGCCATTGAGGCGGGTGAATTCGACGTTGAAATTGCAGGTACCGGGGTCGGTGATGTCGATGCAATTATTGAGCGGTTCAACCATATGTCCGGCGTGCTGAGGCAGGCCAATCGGGAAACCCAGTTGATCGCGCAGCGCTCGCTCGCGATCCAGGAAGACGAGCGTCGGCGCCTTGCGCAGGAACTCCACGACGAACTCGGGCAATCGATCAGTGCGATCAAGGCGCTCGCGGTATCAATCAGTCAGCGCTCCGGACCGGAACCATCCGCTGTCGCGACGAGCGCCGGGACTATCGTTGACGTGTCGACCGAGATCTACGATCAGGTGCGCCGCATGATGGCGCACCTGCGTCCTGTGGTGCTGGATGAGTTCGGGCTGGTCTCGGCGCTTGAATCGATGGTCGACGACTGGAACGCGCACCACGAAGACACTTTTTGCCGATTTGGCGTAGAGGGCGATGTCGGTGGTCTGCCCGACGACGTCGCGATAAATTGCTATCGCGTCGTGCAGGAAGCCCTGACGAATATGGCCAAACATGCGGCCGCGGGTGAAGCCTCCGTGTTTCTGGTAAATCGATCGGCAACGGCAGAGAATGCGAGCATGCTGACGATTCGGATTGAGGACAAAGGTTGCGGATTCGATCCGGCGACGACGCCGCGCGGACTCGGGCTCGTCGGAATCCATGAACGGGTAGAGGCCATGAACGGGAAAGTCGAATTAACCAGTGCGCGCGGTGAAGGCACGCAGTTTTTCATCGAAGTGCCGTGGACCAGGGAGCAGGCAGCGAATGAGTGAGGTCCAGACCCGGATCCGGGTTGTCATGGTCGATGACCATGCGGTCGTCCGAGCCGGTTATCGTACGTTGCTGGACAGCGCGAGCGGGCTCGAGATCGTGGCCGAAGCTGACAGTGGAGAAGCCGGGTTCCGTGCCTACACTACGTACACGCCGGACGTCTGTATCATGGACCTCAGCCTGCCGGGAATCAGCGGGCTCGAAGCGATACGACGCATTATTGCGCGTGACTCCGGCGCCAGGGTTCTCGCGTTCAGCATGCACGAAGACACGGCCTTTGTTGAGCAGGCCTTGCAGGCCGGCGCGCGCGGCTATATCTCGAAAAGCAGTGCACCGACGGTACTCGTCGAAGCCGTGCGGCAGATTGCGGCGGGCAATATCTTCCTCGAGCCGGACATCGCGCAACGACTGGCGTTTCAGAAAACCCGCGGGCCGAGTTCGCCGTTTGCCATGCTGTCGACCCGCGAGTTCGAAATATTTTGCCTGCTCGCTGAAGGGCTGAACGCCGGCGAAATCGGGGAACGGCTGTCCCTGAGCGCGAAGACCGTCGCCAACTATTCGACGCAAATAAAGAGCAAGCTCGAGGTTGGTTCCGTCGCCGACATCGCGCGGCTGGCCATTCGCCACGGAATCGTGACGGCCTGACATCCCCATACCCGGGAAATTTTCCCGCGTCTAAGCGCCACAATTCCCAAGGCGCTTCGATTCCAGCGCTATACAATCGCTTCGCTATCCCATGCCACCGGAACTACATCGTCATGTCTGAATCATCTCGTCGGGTCGTACCGATGGTTGTCGCTTCTTATGCTGCTACCGCACTCGCATTGGCGCCGTTCGACGGCGCGAATGCAGAAGGTGCCGGATTCGACGAGGAGATTACGGTCGTCGCGACAACCCCGGCTGGTGGTACGGGAATAGCCCCGGAGAAGCTGCCGTTCAATGTCCAGTCAGCAGACAGCGATGCGCTGGCGCGATCGCAGAGCCTCGATCTGACGGACTACCTGGCGACGAACCTCGCCAGCGTCAACATCAACTCGGCGCAGAACAATCCACTTCAGCCCGATGTTCAATACCGGGGTTACACCGCATCCCCTTTGCTGGGGTTGCCGATGGGAGTCTCGGTATTTCAGAACGGTGTGCGTATCAATGAACCGCTCGGCGATTCCGTGAACTGGGACCTGCTGCCGGAATCCGCGATCAACAGTATTACGCTGATCGGCGGGGCGAACCCGCTGTTCGGTCTGAATACGCTCGGCGGTGCCCTGTCGGTAGAGATGAAAGACGGTTTTAATTTCGAAGGCCATTCCGGGGAGTTCAGTGGCGGGTCCTGGGACCGGAAAAGCTACGTCATCGAGACCGGCGGTAACGACGGCACGTTCGGGTATTATTTCAACGCAAGTTACTTTGAAGAGGACGGTTGGCGCGACCTGTCCGAATCTGACGCGTTGAACCTTTACGGCGCGCTTGGCTGGCGTGGTGTGGCAACCATGGTCGATTTCAGCGCCGCCTACGGCGACAGCGACTTACGCGGCAATGGCGCACTCCCCGTTGGTTTGCTTGCGATCGATCGCGCGGCGATTTTTACCGCGCCGGACATCACCGAAAACGACATGCACATGTTTACGCTCGAAGCCACGCATGACTTCAGCGAAACTGTCGAATTTGCCGGTAACGCGTTCTATCGAAAAAATGAGACGGACTCGTTCAATGGTGACGGTTCCGAATATCTCGAGTGCGACCTCGACGGCGGCGCATTTTTGATCGAAGGCCTTGAAGAAGACGATCTCGAGATGCTCGGACTGGATGACGATGACGTGTGTGAAGACAACGTGCTCGGTGGTGGCGCACCGATCGGGCCACCGCCCGGGATCGTGGTAACGGATCCGGAATCGCTGGAGGACGCGCTTAATGCGTTGTCCGGGGAAGACGAATTCAACATCGACGACCTTACCGACGAGGTGTCGGGGACCGGGATCCTTACCGGCGAGGCGATTAACAATCAAAGCAACCGCGACCAGGAAACCTACGGCACCGACATGGAAATCACCTCGACCGGTGACTGGTTCGGACGCGAGAACTATTTCGTCGGGGGCTTCGCCTATTTCAAAGGTGAAGCGGATTTCGTGTCGGTAACGGAACTGTCCAATATCGATCCGGTGACGCGCAGTACGGCAGGTCTTGGCGTTGGATCATTCGTCGACGGCGATGCAACGAACGTCAATACGAAAACAGAGACCTGGAGTGTCTATTTTCTCGATGCGCTTGATGTGACCGATGCTCTGACGCTCACCGTCGGTGGACGCTTTAACAGCACCGATGTGACATTGCGCGATCGCAGCGGCGCGCGTCCGGAACTCGACGGCGATCACGACTTCGATCGGTTCAATCCCTCGGTTGGACTGACCTACAGCGTGCACGAATCGTTGAACCTGTTCGGTGGGTACAGTGAATCTTCGCGCGCCCCGACGCCGATTGAACTGGCGTGTAACGAAGGTGTATTCCAGATCGCCCGCGACGCGGCGGTCGCCCGTGGTGAGGATCCCGACGATGTCGATTTTGAATGCCGGCTGCCGAATGCGTTCCTCGCCGACCCACCGCTCGACCAGGTCGTAGCGAAGAGCTTCGAAGCCGGGTTACGCGGCGAATACGGGGCGCTGAAACACCGCCTGGGCTATTTTCACACGACTAACCACGACGACATTATTTTTCAGACCACGGGGCGTGCGACCGGCCTGTTTGCGAATATCGACGAAACTCTCCGCCAGGGCGTCGAACTCGCGCTCGCGGGCAGTTGGCAGACGTTCGACTGGTCGCTGTCCTACAGTTACATCGACGCGGAATTTGGCGATGATTTTCTTGCGCTGAGCCCGGCGCACCCGTTTGCAAACGACGACGGTGAAATCCAGGTGAGTGACGGCGATCGAATTCCGGGAATACCGGAGCATCAATTCAAGCTTGGCGGTGATTATCGCTTCAACCTCGGCTTCAGCCTCGGCTTTGATCTTATCGTCAACTCCGACCAGGTCCTGCGTGGCGACGAATCCAATCAGCTCGACGAAGTGGACGGATATGCACTCGTGAATTTGCGCGCAAGCTATCAGGTCGAAGAACGTGTAAACGTTTTCGTTCGGGTCACAAACCTGTTCGATGAGGATTACGAAAATTTCGGCCTGATTGGCGAGGACCCGAGCGAAATTATCGAGGGACTTTCGGACACCCGTCCGTTTTTCCTCGGACCCGGGGCCGAACGCGGCGTGTGGGCCGGGATCCGGGTGTCGCTGTGAGCGTGCGCGCTATACTCGACCCTGCGATAACTGCCACCGGGCGCCACCAGAGGAAAGACAAGCAAGTATGAAATCTACTGACGCAGTCGTTCAAGCGCTCGCTCTGCTTGCAGGCCTGGCCGTTGCGGGCGTTGTGGTCGCGGCTGAGCAGGTTGATTTCCTCTACCTCGGCGAAACCGGTACACCGGCATATTTTGGCGCGCAGCAAGGCCTGACGGAAGCGAACGCGCAGGGTGAATTTCTCGGCGTCACCTACCGGCTCGTCGCCACGGACAGTGCCGGAGCGGCGCCGCGGGCGATCATCGCTTCGGTCGACTCGATTGCGCTTGCGGAGATTGCGGACCGGTATCCGCAGCTGCCGGTGCTCAACGTCGGCGATGGCGATACGGCGCTGCGCGAACAATGCCGCGACAACTGGTTCCATATCGGGCCGAGCCGCGCCATGCTCGCCGATGCCGAGCGACAATGGCAGCGCAAGAATCCGGACTCCGCTGCGCGTGCGCAAGCCTGGCACCGATCATTTCGCAAATACGCGGCCGCGCAGCTGAACAGCCGCTACCACGAACAGTTTGAACGGGACATGAACGATGCTGCGTGGGCGGGCTGGGCGGCCGTGAAGTTGCTCGCGGACACGATTGTGCGGCAACCGACGCTCGCGGGTGACATGTTAATCGAGGAATTGAAAACCAATCTCGCATTTGATGGTCAGAAGGGAACCGACATGAGTTTTCGTGAGACCGGACAGCTGCGGCAACCACTATTGTTGGTGGAAAACGATGAGATTGTTGGCGAGGCGCCGGTGCGTGGGGTGGTCAGTACGACGAACCTCGACAGCCTCGGACTGCCGTTTTGTCCCAAGTAAGGGAAGCGCTGAACAAGTCATGACTCGGCATGTTGCGCGCGACATGCACGGACCCGGCGTTGCGACGCTTCGCAATAACCCGGTACTACGTGCGCTTCGCGCCTTGATTCCGCGCATTTCGCGCACCCGCTGCTCGACCCGGACTAATTGACAGCTTCCTGAGGTAACCGATATGAGTAAATTTGAACTGACGATGAAATGGGCTGTCGCCGGCGCGATGATCCTCGCCATGACGACCATACAGGCGGAACCGCCGAAGCGAATTTTCGTGACGAACGAAAAGGACGATTCCGTCTCCGTGATCGACGGCGCGACGAACAAGGTGGTGGCAACGATAGCGATTGGTGCGCGCCCCCGCGGCATCGGGGTGGCGCCTGACGGCAGCGAAGTGTACGTCGCCATCAGCGAAGCGAATGCCATCGCCGTGTTCGATCCGGAAACATTCAAAGTGACGCGCCAGTTCGAAAGTGGCGACGATCCGGAAACGTTCGCCGTCCATCCGAATGGCAACATCTATATTTCCAACGAAGATGACGCAAAAGCCTCGGTCTACAATCCGCGCACGGGCGAACTCATCGCCGAAATCAAGGTGGGTATCGAACCTGAAGGCGTCGCCGTGTCGCCCGACGGCACGAAGGTTATCGTTACCAGCGAGTCGACAAATATGTTGCACGTGATTGCTGTGCCGGAGCACAAAATCGTGAACAACATTCTGGTCGGCGCCCGCCCACGCGCGGCGACATTTAATCGCGCCGGAACGCTCGCCTATGCGACGTCGGAAATCAGCGGTGAAGTCAAGAAAGTTGACGTCGAGAGCGGCAAGATAATCGGCAAAATGCCGCTCGCCGATGACAAGGCCAAACCCAAGGATGTTCTGTTGAGCAATGACGAGGCTCGCCTGTTCGTCGCTGGCGGGCGCGCGAATGCGATATTCGTGCTCGATGCCACGACGCTCGAAATTCTCGCCACGATCCCCGTCGGCAAACGAACGTGGGGACTCGCGTTATCGGGCGACGGTTCGCGTCTGTATACGACCGATGGTGTCAGCAACCAGGTCAGCGTGATTGACACCGCGGCGAACAAAGTCGTGGCGAGCATCCCGGTCGGCAAGTTTCCCTGGGGTGTCGCGGTCTACGAATAGTGCGTGGCCGTGGTCACGTCGCGGCGTCGCTGCCCGCGTGACCTGAAAAATAAATGAGAATAATTCTCAATAATGCCGACCGCCGGTCACTGGCGTTTTCGGTCGATTCTAGGTACGCTCAGGTGCTGTAAATAGCGTCGGCGTTGTCGTGAGAAATTGCGCGTGCCGGCCATAAAAAAAGAGACGGTTCCTGGCCTCGTGCCCGATTCCTGATTCAACGCGGTCGTGACGCGTGTTACACCCCCGTGGCGAGTGCCGCGCGGGATGCAACGTGCCCCGTCGCGGACTGTTCAATCCGACTTGTGGGAGAGCATCAATGTTAAAAGCCCTGCAACTAGAACCGGAAAAGTGTACCGGTTGCTTGCAATGTGAAATGGCGTGTTCGTTCGAGAACGAAGGGATCTTCAATCCGAGCAAATCACGCATCAAGGTGTTCACGTTCCACGAAGAGGGCCGCTTTGCCCCCTACACCTGTTCACAGTGCGCGGAAGCCTGGTGCATGCACGCGTGCCCCGTCGAGGCCATCGTGCTGAATCCGGATACGGGCTCCAAGGACGTCCTCGAAGACGTTTGTGTCGGTTGCAAGGTCTGCACGATTGCGTGCCCCTTCGGGACCGTCAACTACAACGCCGATACCGGCAAGGTCATCAAATGCGATCTCTGCGGCGGCGAACCGGCTTGCGCCGAAGCCTGTCCGACCGACGCGATCACCTACGTCGATGCCGATCACACGGGACTCGGGCGTATGCGTGCGCATGCTGCTCAGAGTATTCCCAGCGACTAGGTTCTGGAGGTAATCATGGCTTGGACTAAAAAGATTCTGCGCGTCAACCTGACCGAGGGGACGTGCAAGGAAGAACCGCTCAATATGGAATGGGCGGCAAAATACCTTGGGCAGCGGGGCCTCGCGTCAAAATATCTGGCTGAGGAAATCGATCCCGCCTGCGACGCATTATCCCCGGAGAACAAGTTGATCATGGCGACCGGTCCTTTGACCGGTACCATGGCCGCGACCGGCGGGCGCTATTCCGTGATCACGAAAAGTCCGCTGACCGGAACAATCGCCTGTTCCAACTCCGGCGGTTTTATCGGCAACGAAATCAAGAACGCCGGCCTCGATATGATCATATTTGAGGGCAAATCGCCGAAACCGGTTTTCCTGCACCTGGAAAACGACAAGGCGACCCTGGTTCCGGCCGACGACATCTGGGGCAAGTCGGTATGGGAGGCGGACGAAATTCTGCACGCGAAGTACCAGGATCCGCTGCTCCGTATCGCCTGTGTCGGCCGTTCTGCCGAGCAGGGCTGCCTCTATTCGGGAGTGGTCAACGACCTGCATCGCGCGGCAGGGCGCTCCGGGGTCGGTACGGTGATGGCCTCAAAAAATCTGAAAGCCATCGCGGTGAGGGGAACGCTCGGGGTCGGCAACATCCGCGATCCGAAGAAATTCATCGAAACGACGAACGAAGGCAAGCGGGTTCTGGCCGAAAATGCGATGACCGGCGAGGGGCTCGCGGCGATGGGCACCCAGGCGCTCATGAACGTGATCAACGAAGTTGGCGCGATGCCGACCCGCAATATGCGGGAAGTACAGTTCGAGGGCGCCAGCAGGATATCCGGCGAGGCGATGCTGGAACCGCGCGAGAGTGATGGCAAGCCGAACCTGACCACGAACGGCGCGTGTTTTGGTTGCACCATCGCGTGCGGGCGTATTTCGACGATTGATCCGCAGCACTATACCGTCGTGAACAATCCCCAATACAAGGACAATTCGGGTGGCCTGGAGTACGAAGCAGCGTGGGCGCTCGGATCCGACACCGGGATCGATGACCTCGACGCACTGACCTACGCGAACTTCCTCTGCAACGAGGACGGTTACGACCCGATCTCGTTTGGCGCCACCGTGGCCGCCGCGATGGAACTCTACGAAATCGGTGCCATCACGTCGAAAGACACGGGAGGTCTTGAACTCAAGTTCGGCTCGGCCGAAGCGCTGACGAAATCCGCGGAACTCGTCTCCGTCGGCGAGGGTTTTGGTAAAGACCTCGGGCTTGGCTCGAAGCGCCTGTGCGAGAAATACGGCCACCCGGAACTGTCGATGACCGTGAAGGGGCAGGAGTTCCCGGCTTACGACCCGCGCGGCATTCAGGGGATGGGGCTCGCTTATGCGACGTCGAACCGCGGCGCGTGCCATTTGCGGGGGTACACGGTGTCTTCGGAATTGCTCGGGGTGCCGGTCAAGACCGATCCATTGTCGACGGAGGGTAAACCCGACCTCGTAAAAGCGTTTCAGGACGCGACCGCGGCGGTCGACTCTTCGGGCTTGTGTGTATTCACGACATTCGGTTGGACCCTCGAGGACATTGCGCCGCAGGTTGCGGCCGCATGCGAAGGCGAGTGGACCCCCGAGTCAATGGTGGAAGCCGGCGAACGGATCTGGAACCTCGAGCGGAAGTTCAACCTCGATGCCGGATTGACGGCGGCCGACGACACGTTACCCGAGCGCCTGTTGAAAGACGCCGCGAAAACGGGCCCGGCCAAAGGCAAGGTCAACGAGCTGGATAAAATGCTCCCGGAGTACTATGAAGTACGCGGCTGGACGGCGGATGGTGTGCCGACCAGCGACACACTGAGTCGCCTGTCGGTCTGAACCGGGTAGACACATCCGCTCGATGCGCGCGGGCGACACGTCGTCAGCGCGCATCCTACCGGGCCACGTGACAGCTGGTCCGGCGTTTAGGAGAAACATGATGAACCACGTAATCATTGGCGCCGGTCCCGCCGGGGTTGTTGCGGCCGAAGCGCTACGCCGACTGCAGTCCGACGCAAATATCACGCTTATCGGTGACGAACCCGAACCACCGTACTCGCGTATGGCGCTGCCTTACTATCTGATCAAGCAGGTCGATGAGTCAGGAACCTACCTGCGCAAGGATGCGGCACATTTCGCTGACGCGAACATCGATGTGAAGCAGGACCGCGTATCGGCAATCGATCGGAAAGCGCAACAGCTCACGCTGGCCGGTGGCGGCAGCGTTGGCTACGACAAGCTACTCCTGGCGACGGGTTCCTCACCGGTATCGCCGCCGATCCCGGGTATTGATTTGCCGGGGATATTTTCCTGCTGGACGCTCGATGATGCCCGCAACATTGCTGCCCGGTCGAAGCCCGGGGCAAAAGTTCTGTTGATGGGCGCGGGGTTCATTGGCTGCATTATCCTCGAAGCACTCGCGAAGAGCGGTGCGGATCTGACAGTGGTCGAAATGGAAGATCGCATGGTTCCGCGCATGATGAACGACACGGCCGGTAGCCTGATCAAGTCATGGTGCGAAGACCAGGGGGTCGCTGTCCATACGTCGACGAAAGTCACGGAAATTGCGAAGGCCGGCGACGGTTTTTCCGTTGCTCTGAGCACCGGCGATACGATCGCTGCAGACCTCATTGTCTCGGCTACGGGCGTGCGCCCGAACATCGATTTAGTCGACGGCACCGGGGTGGAGACGGATCACGGCATTCTGGTCAACCGCAATATGCAAACGAACGACCCGAATATTTTTGCCGCCGGCGACGTCGCCCAGGGTCGGGATTTTTCGACCGGCGAATATTCGGTACAGGCTATCCAGCCGACGGCGACTGAACATGGCCAGCTATGTGCGCGAAACATGGCGGGACATGCCGGTGCCGTACATCGTGGCAGTGTCAATATGAATGTGCTCGATACACTCGGATTGATATCGAGTTCATTCGGGTTGTGGATGGGTAAAGAAGGCGGCGACAGCGGTGAGCTGTTGAACCGCGATCGTTATCGCTACCTCAATCTGCAATTCGACGACGACATACTCGTCGGCGCGACGAGCCTCGGCCTGACCGATCACGTGGGCGTGCTGCGCGGATTGATCCAGACGAAAACCCGCCTCGGGGCGTGGAAGGATCGACTCGTAGAGGATCCGACACGGATCATGGAAGCCTATCTCGGCAGTACCCAGGCCGTTGGATTCAACGCCGCCATTTTGTAGAGAGTCCGCCGCTGACGCTGCGTGAACGCCCGGTCTCATCCGGGCGTTCATTTTTACGCCAAAAGACAACCGTGAAACTCACTTTTAAGCTCTACGCGACCCTGACGGAATTGCTGCCCGAGACCGCGCGCAATCACGCGGTCGTGATCGACATCGAACCCGGCACTTCCGCCTACGACGTCATTGACCAGTTCCGCGTACCGCGCGAAAGCGCCCACCTGGTTCTCGTCAACGGTGTGTACCTCGAACCCGAAGATCGCGACAAGCCGTCGCTCAATGACGGTGACACGCTGGCTGTCTGGCCCCCGGTCGCGGGCGGCTGAGTAGCGCACAGCGACGAGTACGGGACGAATCCGGTGACCGAAGGGCAGAGCGACGTCGAGATTGAGCGGGAGTTCGGACTCTCGCACAGCGACTTTTTCAGGATATTTCCCCGCATCGAACCCGACTGGCGCGAAACCGGTCCATTGTCGGTTGAAGTCCGGCGAGCGGACGGGCGGCGGCTGGAAATCGAATTATCGACCGAACACGTCCGTAAACTGGGCATGCTGCGCATCCCGTATATCGATATCACGTTCAGATTCAGCGGCTGGAGCGAAGACCAACGTGCTGAATTCTTTGATCATTTCGACCGTTCGTTCCAGAAAGGCGGGGGATAGAACACGATAAACCTGCGCCGCGGGGCCAGGAAAATCGCCCCGTTCCATACGCGAGCGAATTGGGAAGTGGCACAAATACTACAAAAAACGCCGCCTAACCCGCTGTCTTTTGGTGTTTTTGTTGCAAAAGTGCTTGCGTACAACACTACAATGGTCTAAATTTCACAACTGAAATCCTGCACCGCATTTTTTTGTCCAAGGGGTTGGACTGGCTGGGACGCTAGGGGGATGCCGGGTAAGCGGGGGAGTTCGAGGACTTAAGCACAATTAAGATTCCTTATTTAGGAGGAAGTGATGGCGAAACAATTCAAAAAGACCAAACTGGCTACCGCGGTGAGCATCGCTGCTGTCAGCTTAGGTCTCAGCGCGACAGCAGACGCCGTAGTCGTTGTTGGTGGTGACAACGGATGGGAAGTCAGCTTCGACGGGAACATCAACGCGTTCTACACGATCACGGATGCCGATTCCGGTTATTCGGCACTCGGGTTCAGTGGTACAGCGCCTGATATCGACCAGCAGCGTGTACAAACAGGCTACCTCCCGGCGTTCTTCAGCTTCAATGTGAAGAGCCCGACGGTGAACGGCCTGACTGCAACGGGTCGCTTCAGTTTCGCCCCGCAGATTCAGAACGGAAACGTGAAGAACCAGATTCACGCGCCAGGCGCATTTCGCTCCGCACCCGGAATTCAGGGCGCCAGTATGGACATGCGTGAAGTTGTCGTGAACGTTGACGGCGATTTCGGTACCTTCAGTTTCGGCCGCACGCTGTCCATCTTCGGACGTCAGGCCATCCTGAAAGACCAGACCCTGTTCGGTGTTGGTGCACCGACCGGTTCGAGCGGCGGCACAACGGCCGGCCGTATCGGGCGCGGTTACACGTATCCGAACTTCAATGCACGGTTCTCCTATAAGACACCGAACATCAACGGAATCCAGGTCGAAGTTGGCCTGTACGATCCGAGTCGTGAGCAAACCGCCGGTGCGTTCCTCCTCGACGAAACGGATACCCCGCGTTTCGAAGGCGAAATCAGCTACACCACGACGTTTGACAACGGCACCTTCCAAATCTGGATGGACGGTTTGTGGCAGGACATCGAGTCCTCGCTCACGGGTGCATCGAGTGACGTCACGGTCAGCGGCTTCGGCGCTGGTGGTGACCTGAAACTCGGTAACTGGAACGTGCTTGGTTACTACTACACGGGTGACGGTCTTGGCCGCTCGCTGCAGTTCGTCGGCGGTACACGCTGCGACGCTACGGGCAACTCGTGTGAAGAAGCCGATAACGACGGTTACATGGTTCAGGGCAGCTACACGTTCAACGGCAAGACGAAAGTCGCCGGGAGCTACGGTGAGTCGAATGAAGACGGCTACGGAGCGAACGTGAACGCAGGCCTCGCAGCCACGCGCGACGTTGAACTCAGCATGTGGACGGTTGGTGTCTACCATGACGTCAACTCATGGATGAAACTCATCGCTGAGTACAGCAATGTCGAGAACGACTTCGGGTCTGTCGGTACGAGCTCCGGCTTCAACACCGAAGCCGACGTGTTCAGCCTGGGTACCTTCATGTTCTGGTAGCCATTCGCGCTCGTCGCGACTTAAGAAAGGCGCATCGTTTGATGCGCCTTTTTTTATGCCTGGCGGAACGACAAAATGTCGGACCCCGGTACGAATGATGGCCGCGGTCGGGTTCCCGACTCGCACCGGAACGCGGTTACTCGCTAGAATCCTGCCATGGGAAAAAAACGGAAGCAGCGCGCACGCCGTGCGGGAACCGGCGGCAAACCCGTAGTCGCGGCAACCGTTGAACGTTGGTTGCAACTGGCAGCCGCGGCAGAACAGCGCGGAGCACTCGGCGAGGCACGCACGTATTACCGAAAGGTTGCGGACAAGGTGCCCGACCATGCCGCGGTCTGGCATGCGCTGGCGGGAATTTGTTACCAACTTGATAGCCCCGCGGAAGCAATCGCTGCGCTGGAGCGGGCGTGCGGGGCAGAACCCTCGAACAGCACGTATCTGAGTGACCTCGGTGGAATGTACATGGCCGGCGGCGCACTCGATGAGGCGGAGCGGACATTACGCGCCGTCATGTCACTTGACCCGGAATTAAGTCAGGCGCGCTACAACTTCGCAACGGTTTTGTATCAGCAGGGGAAGATCGCGGAGTCGATCACCGAACTCAATCGGCTGACCCGGGATGAACCGGGTTTCGCGGAAGCGCATTTCAATCTCGCGGTGGCGCTGCGGGACATTGGCAACCTGAGTGCGGCGCTTGCTTCATTTCAGGCCGCGAAGAAGCTGCAACCTGAAAACCCGCGCGTTTATCTCGAAATCGCGCGCCTGCAAAACGAGGCGCATATCGTCGTCGATGCGATTAAGCATTATCGTCGGTATATGGCAATGGTAGACGACGATCCGGTTGCCACCGCGGAACTGGCCGAGCTACTCCATCGACAGGGCGAGACCGAAGCCGCCGTCGCACTTCTCGGTGACTTCCCGTCCGATGGGGAATCGCAAGAACAAACTCGCTTGTCTCTCGCGGGCATTTTGCATAACGCAGGTCAATTAAAAGAAGCCGAGTCGGTCTATCTTTCGGTTCTCGGAGATTACCCGCGGGCGACCTCGGCCGCGGTAGGGTTGTCGAGGCTCCGCCAATTCGTCGATCCGGCGGATCCGGTCATCCTTAGATTACGTGCGGCGCTCAATGCGCCCGGTATGAGTGAGACCGGGGCGGAGCCGGTCCACTTCGCGCTCGGAAAAATCTACGACGACCTCGGTGAATATGACCGTGCATTCGAGCATTATCTTCGAGGCAATACAACGCATGCAATGAGCGTTAACTACGATCGAGCGGCGACTGAATCGTTCACCGATGATCTCATTGGGATTTTCAGTACCTCGGCGCTAACGCTGCCACGCGGCGGAACATCTGACTCACAAAAACCCGTACTGATCGTCGGCATGCCGCGTTCCGGAACGACGCTGACAGAGCAGATCATCGCGTCGCATCGGGACGCCGCAGGCGCCGGAGAGCTGGCTTTTTTTCAGGCGCTCGCGAAGCAACTTCCAGAGCTTGCCGGCACGGATGGGGCGTATCCGGACTGCTGGGCGAAGGTAGGTGACGGAACGATTGCGGAAATATGCGGGCAATATCTCGGCCTGCTGGACCGACACGGGCCGGAGTCGGCTCGCGTGACCGACAAGATGCCGGTGAATTACCGTCACGTCGGCTTGTTCCACTGTCTTTTTCCGCACGCACGCGTTGTCGTCTGCCGTCGCGATCCGCGCGACATCGCTTTGTCGATCTTTTTTCAGTATTTCCGCGAGCGCCACGATTACGCGTGGTCGCTCGCCGACATTGCTCACTATTATGTTCAGCACGAGCGCCTGATCCGACACTGGCTTGATGTCATTCCCGCGGTTGTCCACGAGATCAACTACGCCTCGCTCATCGAAGATAACGAGCCGACGGTGCGTACCTTGATCGATTTTCTGAATCTCGACTGGGATCCCGGATGTCTGAAATTCTATGAGCACGAGCGCGACGTAAAGACGGCGAGTAACTGGCAGGTCAGACAGCCCGTTTACGCATCTTCGCTGGCACGCTGGCGACACTACGAAGCTCAATTGGCGGAGTTCGTGCAGTCCCTGGACACGGAACGGCGTCGGTTCGGGCTGGCCTGAGACCGACACGGCCATCCGTGCGCTTGCGGCCGTGGCGTGCTGTTGCGCGGCAGCACTGATGTCGCTTAGGCGGGCACGACGAACCTGACAGGGCAGGGGCGCGCGATGCTAACGGATTGATCGCGCAGCGCGACGACCGGAGCGACCCGGGCCGGCGGCAGAACCTTCAGACGACGGGCACTCTGGGGCCAATGCGCGGTCCAACGCCTCGTCGAGGTATTTTACCGCGGGTAATTTTCATATAATCCGGGCATCGGAGGTCAGGTCTTTTTCATGCGTCCACGTTTCAGCAGTATCGCCATCTGCCTGGTGCCAGCCATCCTGGTTCTGGGCGTCGTATTCGGCTCGTCCGCAGTCTCGGCGGACCTGCTTCCCGATCTCTTTAAAACCACAAAGGTTAATCGATACGTTTGGCGTCTGAAAGAACAACACGTCGCATTGTCGCCGCAAAGCGGCGACGGTGTCGGAATACCGAAAAACCAGCATCCGATCATCCTCGACGTCGGCGAGGTTCGGGACGCGCTGCAATCACTGGAACTGTGGGTCGATGGTGGCTTTTTTCGCAATGAAGAAGCGGTCCCGGTGTTCAGTTCCGAGCAAGTCTCCACGATGTTTCGTTATGTCGTGGAAGGTCTCGCGCAGGCGAAGCCTGATGAAGATCTCGTGTTCAACGTCAAGGGGTACGGGACAGTCGCGTTCGACGTAGTCCGCGAGAAATACTGGACGTCAGGACGGATATTTTATGCCGACGACAAACTGAACATTATCATCGGCAGCTACCAGGTTCGAAAAGACAAGGGTACGAAAGCGGCCGAAGGCGCTTACGGCATACTGGACAACTACTCGGATCTGAATTTTGATCCCGGTGGCCGTAACAGCAAGGTGAAAATGCCCGGACGCATCGTAACGACGCCTGGCGTCACATTGAGTTCACAACGAGGCAATGAGCGACCCGACTGGGTACAGGTCAACGTCGCGATGGCAAGCGCGGCTTATCAGGAATCCCTGATCCCCGACACCGAGCGCAAGCGTGAAGCCAAGGTCAAGGCAGAAGCCGCCAAGCTCACGGTAGAGCGTCGGCAGATGCGGGAGGAAATGGCGCGGCTGCGCAAGGAACTGGACAAGCTGAAATCCGGCGGCGGCGGTCAGAGTCAGGGGCTCGAACGACGATTGGCGACGTTACAGGAACTGAAAGACAAGAACCTGATTTCCGATGCAGAGTTCAAGAGCCGTCGGCAGGCGATCCTCGAGGAGATCTAGGCTCGCCGACGGGCGTTCGCGCGTTCGATCACGGTTGAGCATTCCGCCGTTCACCCATTCCGCGGATCGACACCGATCCACAAGGTCAGGCGACCATTCACCACCTGATTGATTAAGAGACGAGTTCTTATGCGTTCACCCTATCCCGCGACGAATGCGACGCGGAGCGAGCATCTTGACGTTGGCGACGGCCACGAAATCTATGTCGAAGAGGGCGGTAACCCTGACGGATTACCCGTCGTGTTCTTACATGGCGGACCCGGATCGGGCTGTAAACCCGGCCATCGGCAGTTTTTCGCACCGGACAAGTATCGCGCCGTCCTGATCGATCAGCGAGGGTCCGGCAAGTCGCGTCCCTTTGGCGGCGTTGAGCACAACACCACCCAGACGCTCGTGACGGATCTCGAGCGCGTTCGCGAGCATCTCGGTATCGATCGCTGGGTCGTTTTTGGTGGTTCATGGGGCGCAGCCCTCGGGTTGTACTACGCGCAGAACTATCCAGAGCGCGTACTTGGAATGGTATTGCGCGGTACGTTTCTCGCCCGGCGACGTGACGTCGACTGGTTTTTCTCTGCCGGAGCCAACCGAATGCTACCGCGCGGATGGGACGAATTTGAACAGGCGATTGGTCGGCCCGACAACATGATCGAGTACCTTTACGAAACGGTGTTCGGTAGCGATCAGAAAGCCGCTGAAGCAGTCGCGCGCGCGTGGGCGAGATGGTCAGGCGAAGTGGTTTGTTATGCCATCGACACCGTTGGTGGCGAGGGCGAAGAGCCCATGCCGACGGTCATGGCAAAAACACGGATCGAATTTCACTACGCGCGGCACGATTACTTTATTGCCGAGAACGAACTGCTCGACAATATTGGCAAACTGCCCGACATCCCTGTCAGCATCATTCACGGGCAGCGCGATTTGACCTGCACACCGGATTCCGCCTGGGCGCTGCACCAGGCTGTTCCCGGCTCAACCCTGAAAATATTGCGCACTGCCGGACACTTGTCCGGTGAGTCCTTGATGACCGAAGCGCTGCTCGACGCCGCAGACGACATGGCCAAACGGCTGACAGAAACCTGAGATGCCGCGGCCGCCCGCAGATTTTAACGGTGACGTCGAATCATGGCGGTAACGGACCCGGCAATGCGAACGCAGCCGCGCATTATGGGGATACTGAACATCACCCCGGACAGTTTTTCCGATGGTGGGGATTTCCTTGATACGGCGCGAGCCGTGACACAAGCCCGGAAAATGGTCGAGGAGGGCGCGTCTATTATCGATATCGGCGGTGAGTCGAGTCGTCCGGGCGCCGAGCCCGTGTCAGTCGCCGAGCAGCTCGGTCGCGTCATTCCGGTGATCGAGACGTTGCGAGCCGAACTCGGGAGCGACATCGATTTGAGTATCGATGCGCGGGTCAGTGAAGTCGCCGAGCCGGCAATCGCTGCGGGCGCGACGATGATCAACGATATTTCTGCCGGTTCCGATCCCGGTATGCTTCGTCTCGCGGCGTCACGTAACGTACCGATCGTATTAATGCACATGCAGGGCTCACCGGAGACGATGCAGGACGAACCTCGCTACGACGACGTGGTCAACGAAGTTTGCACCTACCTGCGGGAGCGTGGCCGGTCCGCCGAAGCCGCCGGGATCCCGGCGCACAACGTGATCATCGATCCGGGCATCGGTTTCGGGAAGACGAAGTGGCACAACCTTGCCATCCTCAAACGTCTCGACGCGTTGTGCGACCTGGGCTATCCGGTGATGCTGGGGACGAGCCGCAAGCGATTCATGGGGGCGGTGTGCCGCGAAACCGAATTCAAGCAACTCGTGGGAGCGACGTGCGCAACGACGACGCTTGGAACTCTCGCCGGGATCGACATCTTCCGCGTACACGATGTTCGGGAAAACCGTCAGGCGATGGAGGTCGCGCTGGCTGCGTTATCCGTCCCGTCGGCGTAACGGACGGTTAAGGGCGGTTTACACTTATCCGGCGTAACGCCGGGAATTCTTCATATTCCGAAAGACGATAGGCTGTGATGCGGTCCCGGCATCGCCGCCATCGGCGATGAGTCGCTCTACTTCGGATACGAGGGCCGCGTGATCCGGCGATTTTTCGCAGACAGGATCGGCCGCCGTCGCATCACCCGCCAGCATGTAGGCCTGACATCGGCAACCGCCGAAATCCTTGGTTTTTTCCGGACAGCTCCGACACGGTTCCTGCATCCAGTCGAACCCGCGAAACTTGTTGAACGCCTCTGAATCATTCCAGATGGCATCGATACTCATGTCTTTCACATTCGGGAACTCAAGTCCGGGCAATTGCGCCGCGGCGTGACATGGCAACGCGGATCCGTCCGGCGCTATCGTGAGAAAAATTGAACCCCAGCCATTCATACAGGCTTTCGGCCGGTCTTCGTAATAATCGGGGACGACATAAATGATCCGCATCCGATCCTTGAACTTTTCCTGGTAGGTATGCGCGATCGCTTCAGCTTTTCGCAGTTGTTCGCGGGTCGGCAGCAGATGCGCCGCATTGAGTTTCGACCAGCCGTAATACTGCGTGCTCGCGAGCTCGACGTAGTCCGCATTCAGCTCGCCCGTCATCTCGATGATGTTCTCCATCTGGTCGATGTTTTGGCGATGGATCACAATGTTCAGGACCATCGGGTATTCGTAGTGTTTGACGAGCCGCGCCATTTCGACTTTGTGCTTGAACGAGTCCGTACCGCCGAGGTAGTTATTGAGTTCCGCGTCGCTCGCCTGGAAGCTGATTTGGATATGATCGAGCCCGGCTTCCTTGAACGCGGCAATACGGGCCTCGTCCATGCCGACGCCGGAAGTAATCAGATTGCTGTAGTACCCGAGCTGTCTGGCCTCGGCAATAATTTCTTCGAGATCCGGCCGCACCAGGGGTTCACCGCCGGACAGACCGAGCTGTGTCGCGCCCATCTTTCGCGCCTGGCGCAGCACCGTAATCCATTGTTCGGTGGACAATTCCTCGCGGAATTTCGCGATCTCAACGGGGTTGGAGCAATACGGACACTGAAGCGGGCAGCGGTAGGTCAGCTCGGCCAGCAGCCACAGCGGTTTACTCTGTTCAGACGCTTTTGAGCCAGCCGTTGCCATAAGCAACCTCCATGAATTTCATCACGTCCCCGGCAAGGTCGGCGCCGGGGAATGCACTGCGCAACTGCTCGATAATTTCGTCGACGGTGCGTTTACCGTCGCAACGTTTCAGAATCTCACCGGCACTCGGGCTCAGTTTTACCATGCCTTCGGGATAAAGGATGACGAAGCAGTCCTGTGCTTCTTCCCACTGGAAACGGAACGTCGGTGCGATGGCAGGGATCGTGTCAGCAGAGAGTGCGTCGCTCATGATGTGCAACAATAAAATGGTGGCTTGTGCTCAATATACGCCATCCACATTGCGTCGAGCATCGTCCAGAGTATGTCGAGCTTGAACTGGAGGATATTGAGCGCGTATTCCTGCTCGTCGCGCGTCTGGAAATGATCCAGCGTTACTGCCAGACCATGCTCCACGTCCCGGCGTGCTTCGTTCAGCCGCTTGCGAAAATAGATATAGCCCGTTTCGTCGATCCACGGATAGATCGTCGGCCAGTTGTCCAGCCGCCGCTGATGTATGGTCGGCGCGAACAGCTCCGTCAATGATGAACAGGCAGCCTCTTCGAACGAAGCGGAACGGGCGAAGTTGACATAGGCATCGACCGCGAACCGGACACCCGGAAGAACGTGGCGCTCGTCGGCGAGTTCCGCGCGATCCAGTCCTACGGCTTCGCCGAGCTGTAACCATGCTTCGATGCCGCCGTCTTCACCTTCCACCCCATCATGATCGAGGATCCGCTGGGCCCACAGTCTTCGGGTGTCCCGGTCACGGCAGTTGGCCATGACTGCGGCGTCCTTGATCGGAATACTGGTCTGATAGTAGAACCGGTTTGCGACCCAACCCTGTACGGCTTCGCGCGGCAGGCCGCCGGAGTTCATCTCGACATGGAACGGGTGATGGATGTGGTAGAAACGTTCTTTATCCCGAAGCTGCCGTTCGAACGTGGCTCGATCCCATACGGGCTCGTCACTGGCGGCGGGTCTGCGGACGGCAAATTGCACCAAGGCGAATATTTCCTTATGGATTCAAAGCGGTCGGGTGGCGTTAATGTCAGGGACCGCAAGTGCGGCCCCTGAAACGTACGATCAACGGTTGTTGATGTACATCGTCACTTCAAAACCGAAGCGAATATCGTCGAACGATGGTGTTTCCCACTGCATTGTGCTGCCTCCTATTTTGCGGTCAAATGCCCCGTGCGAGACGGGCCATTGTATTGAGTGTTACTGCCGCCAACCGAGACGGTATCAGCGATGAGCATGCACCATGCGTGCCAGTCGTCGTCGGCTGAGGAATTTAATATTGCCTTATTATACAGTTAGTTACCGCCTCTCATTTTCGGCGCACCCGGTCAATGCCCGGCCTGCCAACCCGCTGGTTTTACACAACCGAACCGACTGGTCCAAATGGACCATGCACAACGGACGGAGCGTGGGTGCAAAATTGTCGGGGCAGCAATGACGCCCATGATCTATGAGGCCGTTATTTCGACATGTGATGCGGACGGCGGGCCGCATTTCACCCCGATGGGCTACCGGATCAGCGGCGACGAAATCGTCCTGGCCCCGTTTGTTCCGTCCCGGACCCTGGACAACCTGCGGCGCGAACAGCATGCCGTGCTTAACCTGACCGATGATGTGTCCGTGATTGCAGGTTGCCTGACGGGACGCCGCCAGTGGCCAACGGTCGCTGCCGAACGGATCGGTGGGTACCGCCTGGCGCAAGCGCTGGCGCACCGGGAATTACATTGCGTGCGTTGCGACGACGACCCGACCCGACCGGTATTCTATTGCGAAACCATGTTCGAACAAACGCACGGCCCTTTCATGGGGTTCAATCGTGCGCAGGCGGCCGTGGTTGAGGCCGCGATTTTACTCAGCCGCCTCGACTGGCTGGATCCCGATAAAGTATCGCTCGAGATGAGTTATCTCCGCACTTCGATTGAAAAAACCGCGGGCGCGCGTGAACTTGAGGCATGGCGGTGGATAACCGAGGCAATTCGCGGACACGCCCGCCACGATATTTCAGAGGCATTGGACGTATGAATGCATTTCTTGCCAGCACGCGTTGCGTTGAAGAAGCGGCGGTGGCGCTCGCTGGCGGTGCAGACTGGATCGATTTGAAAGAGCCGGCGGACGGGGCGTTGGGCGCCGTCGCCACCGATGAGATCAACCGGGTCGTTGGTTGGGTCCGGGAGACGCATTGTAATGTGCCTGTCAGCGCAACGATCGGCGATTGCTGGAACGATATCCGGACGATGATTAGCCGTGTCGGAGAACTGGCGGACACCGCGGTCGACTACGTGAAAATCGGTCTGTTCGCCAGGTCGCCGGGTGATGAATTACTCGAAGCCATTCGGCGCTGTTGCGACATCGGACCGTCGGTAATTCTCGTTTGCTTCGCCGAAAATCCGCCGCACGATGCCGACATCGATCATTTGGCCGAGACCGGTATTGCCGGGATGATGCTCGATACCGCCGACAAGGCAGGCGGCACGTTGACCGAGCGTCTGGGTTACCGGGAGTTGGGCAGTTTCGTGCGGGCTGCGCGTTCGCGCGATCTGCTCTGTGGTCTGGCCGGCAGCCTGAAGCTGGAAGATATCGATCGGCTGGCGCCGCTGCGAGCCGATTATCTCGGCTTTCGCGGCTTATTATGCGATACGGGAACGCGCACGGCGTCGCTGAACCCGGAGGCCGTCGCGATGGTCAGGGCGCGGCTCGACGATGTCGCGACAATCGCGGCAACAGACGCACCGGTCCAGGTGTCTCAGGCATTAAGTTCTTAGAGGAGAGTTCCGATGGGGTGGCGCAAGAAGCAGAACGATGAGGTGTACAGCGAATCGGAGATCGCCGCGCGGTTGGCGGACGAACTCCCGCAATGGACCTGCTCTGACGGCTGGATCCGGCGCAAGTATAAAACCAGTGGCTGGAAGGCGACGTTGATGGTGGTCAACACGGTCGGCCATCTTGCGGAGGCGGGATGGCATCATCCCGACATGACGGTGTCCTACGCATTCGTCAACGTCAAATTGCAGAATCACGCGGCTAAAGGTATTACCGACAAGGACTTCGAACTTGCACGCAAGATAGAGGAGGTTGTCATGTGGCAGCCCGGTGCGAGTGACGATTCGGCGCTTGAAGGAACGCCGGACGATGCGCGATTCAAATACCTGAAATACGATTAATCGAACGAATCCGCGCTGTTGCGCGGGCGGCGACAGTCAGTCCGGCTCGGACACCGGATTGCGATGCCAGGTGCCCGATTTGCCGCCGGATTTTTCGACCAGACGTATATCCGACATCGTCATCCCCCGGTCAACCGCCTTGCACATGTCATAAATGGTCAGCAGCGTTATCTGGACCGCGTTCAGCGCTTCCATTTCGACACCGGTCTGTCCGCGCGTCTCCACGGTGGCCCTGCAGTGGACCGACGAAGTTTTCGGGTTCGTTTCGCATTCGATTGAAACCTTCGTCAGTGCCAGGGGGTGACAGAGCGGAACAAGATCGGCAGTCTTTTTCGCGCCCATGATCCCCGCGACCCGGGCGACGCCGATCACGTCCCCTTTTTTGTGGCTGCCGGAGACGATCAATTCGAGTGTCGCGGGTTCCATCGTAATGCGACCTTCCGCGCTTGCCCGCCGATGGGTGATCGACTTGCCGCCGACATCTACCATGTGGGCCTGGCCCCGATCGTCGAAATGGGTAAGTTCCGCCATAATTTCTCGTTGTGGGTGCTTGCGCTAGAATGGCATCGATTGGGCGCCCGGCGCGCCATTGTTGCCGAACAGAAACTATTTATGAGTATCAAAATTAAGCTTTTTGCCAGTTTAGCGGAGTCTCTGCAGCGACGCGAGGCGACGGTCGAGTACCACGAAGGAATGACCGTGGCCGGCGCCTGGACGGCGATGAGCGAAGCAATGGAAATGCCATCGGGAATTCTGGTGGCGGTGAATATGGCTTACTGCGAAGTCGATGCGGTGCTGTCCGATGGTGACGAAGTCGCTTACTTTCCGCCGGTGACAGGAGGGTAGAGGTGGCCGTCAGGGTGACAGATCAGGCATTGAATCCGTGGCGCGAGCTCGCCGAGTTCGAAAGCAAGCATGACGGATTGCGGGGAAAAAGCGGAGCGAGCGCCGTATTCGTCGGGTCGATGCGCGATTTTAATGAAGGTGATGACGTTCGCGCGATGACTCTCGAACATTACCCGGGGATGACCGAGGGTCACCTCGAGGACATTTGCCGACAGGCGCGGGAACGCTGGGACCTGATCGAAACGCTGGTGATTCATCGGGTCGGCGACCTGTTGCCGGGCGATCCGATCGTCCTCGTCGCGGTCTGGTCTGCGCACCGCGCAGCGGCGTTCGAGGCGAGCCGCCATATCATGGAAGACCTGAAATCGCGCGCGCCATTGTGGAAGAAAGAAATACTCGGCGACGGACATCGATGGGTCGCGAAAAATACGCCGGGAACGACGCCCGGGAAAGACATTCAAAGCGGGTCGTAACGAATCCTTCGCGGCGGTCGTGACACCGCCGGGCCCGTGCCCTGTAACAGAACAACCGGACTACAACGACTATGCACATACGTGTACTCGGGTCGGCCGCCGGCGGCGGCTACCCGCAATGGAACTGCAATCATCCGAACAGTCGCCGCGCGCGGGAAGGCGATCCCGATGCTCCCGCGCGAACGCAATCGTCGATCGCGGTGAGCGCGGACGGCGAACAGTGGGTATTGTTCAATGCATCGCCGGACCTGCGCCAGCAGATTTTCGACAACGATATCCTTCATCCTTCAGGCGCCCTGAGGGCCAGTCCGATTCAGGCGGTCGTGCTGACGAACGCCGATGTCGACCATGTGGCCGGGTTGCTCAACCTGCGCGAATCACAGGCGTTTAATCTTTACGGGACACCGCGGGTGCAATCCGTGCTGGCGGCAAATTCCATATTCAACGTGCTGAACCCGAAATTCGTCGATCGCCGAGCGATGGCGCTGAACGAACCACTTCCGCTATGCAGACCCGACGGCGGCGCCCTCGGGATCACAATCGTTCCGTTTGCGGTCCCGGGAAAAGTTGCGTTGTGGCTGGAGGACGAAAGCCAGGGTGAGAATTTTGGCACCGTCGACGAAGATACGATCGCACTGGAAATCCGCGATGCGGACGGCAACACGAAGTTCTATTACATGCCGGCGTGTGCCCGAATGACCGTCGAACTCGAGCGGCGCTTGCACGGCGCAGAGCTTGTCTTCTTCGACGGCACCTTGTGGGTAGACGATGAAATGATCCGTGAAAACGTCGGCGTCAAGACCGGACAGCGCATGGGTCACCTTAGCGTATCCGGACCGGACGGAACGATGGCGGCACTATCGAATCTCGATATCGCGCGTAAGGTATTCATTCACATCAACACAACCAACCCCATACTGATCAGCGGCACCGATGAGCGTCGCGAAGCGGAGGCGAATGGTTGGGAAGTATCCTACGACGGAATGGCCATCGAGGTGTGATAACACCGGGGTAGCGCACGTAGATACGTGGACCGGCTCACAGGGGCGGGAATGACTGTTCCGATTCGGACAGGAAAAAGTATCGCCCGCCGAGTGGGCGCGAGGTAGCGTCGACCGCGCGAATCCGGCGTCCGCCTTGTGTTTTTCAACAGCCCTTCGTATTCACTGCTCAGACGGGCAGAAAGCCGGGGCCGGAGCCTGTAAGGATTCACGTGAATTAACCGGCATTGCGTCTGCCGCAACGATTGTGAGGCGGCCAATGAATCCCAATGCTGGAAATACTAGTACGCGCAGGCAGCTGGTCCGGCTAATCCGGATCCGTATTCCGCATCACGAAAAAGGCATAACTGTAAAAATCAGAGAATCTGCGAAAAACTGAAAGCTCCTTTCTGGCTTCCATTAACACTGATTCTCCGTCAGGATCGCCTGCCCATTCTTCCGACTTCGCGGCGATACGGCGCGCCATTGGGTCGTAGTAGTGTTCAGTCCACGCCGTGGGAGGAAAAACAAAGTGGTCCACCACCTCAAAACCAACCCGTTCGACAACGCCGAGCTTCGCGTCTAACGAATCAATTTCCGGATACTCCGTCCAGAACTCGACGACTTCGACAGGCGGGTTCGGCTTCAACCAGACAACTTCGCTGACGGCAACGTAACCCTTGGGCTTTACAAAGCGCTTGAATTTTTCGAGCCCGGCCTCGAAGCCTAACAGATAGATCGCGCCCTCCGACCAAATGATGTCGAAACTGGAACACGGGAACGCCATTGTGCTCATGTCCTGTTCTAACGTAACAAGGCGATCGGAGACTCCGGCGGCTTCCGCGGCTTGCTGTACTCTCGCGATCATCTCCGGCAACAGGTCGAGAGCGACTACCGTCCCACGGCTGAGATTCAAAAGCTCGACGGTCTGCATACCGGGACCACAACCGACATCCAGGATTTTTGGCGAACCCGGGACGCCTTCCATCATCCGAAACGCCTTGCGAGTCAGCTCATTTGAGCCCGGGCCCGCGCGCGGCAACGTTCCGTAAATTTCCAGAAATTTGTCCATCTATCGGTATTTGCTCTCGTTTGGAAAAAGCGAATAAACCGCACCGCGATTAACCTCACGGCCCGACTACGAAATTGCAGACAGCGCGTGGATATTACCGGAAATGAAAAGGTCCGCCCTCGCGCGAGTCGCACGGCGATCCCATGTGGTCGCTTTCAGGCGAGGAACTGACATTCGACCATCGCCAAGACCCTCGGATATGCTGTTTGCTGGTTGAGTCCGCGGGAGATTGAATGATGAACTGGGAAGCAATTGGGGCGGTTGGCGAGGTGGCGGGCGCGGTTGGTGTCATCGCGACTTTAGGGTATTTGGCGCTTCAAATCCGGCGCTCGAATTCGGCGACCTCGTCGGAAACGATTCATCAATTTCTTGGGGACTGGCGGGATTTTTGCCGGGAGTGGATGAAAGACCCCGAGCTTGTCGATTTACACATTCGTGGTACCGAAGACTTCCAGTCCTTAAGTCGGGAAGAAAGCCACAGATACTTTCTGTTTATGCTTCAATTCGTGTTCCAGGCGCAAATAGCGGATGAGATGAATGAACAGGGAACGCTTTCGAAGTATGACCGGGATGTCTGGGTCAACTTTGTGGTGTCCAGCTTCAACTCACCGGGAGGTCGGGAGGTGTGGCGTCAGTGTTCGCATATTTTTACTCCCAGAATCGCAGGGATTCTCACAGAAGGTTTAGAAAATATGGACCCTGGTAAATCATGGATGGCTCGAATGGAATACCTTGAACCTCGCGACAAGGTTTCGGCCACTTGACGTTATGTTCGACTCGTCCGGTCCGGGGACAGTTGACATAATTGATCACAGAATCGAGACGCAAAACAAGGTGGGGCTGGGATAAGTAAACTGTCCCCGCAACTCGTGTAAGGGGTTCCGGGTTCCGGGGACAGTTTACTTAATTCAACACGGGGTTCCGGGGACAGTTTACTTAATTCAACACGGAATTGAGACGTGGAACGGGTCAGGGCCGAGATAAGGAGCCTGTCAGGAATTTTGTGTTTGTGAGCCATACACTATCTCGGAAGGGAAGGAGTAGGTATGGCAAAGAAGCAACCTTCAGCGGTCAGCGCTGAACTTTTAGACGAACTACTGGCGGGCCAGGA
>Ga0315338_1000221_pt1 | contig 197460 bp, 182 predicted proteins | sample ASW8metaG_FD_204518 | JGI IMG/M metagenome (GOLD analysis project Ga0315338, IMG submission 204518) | Ammonia-oxidizing marine archaeal communities from Monterey Bay, California, United States - ASW #8 | ecosystem: Environmental > Aquatic > Marine > Coastal | place: USA: California | collected...
AACAAAGGCGCGCGACAATGCGCGCCCCGTGGCCGAGGCGTGGGGCTCTCGGGGTCCCCGCGCAGCGACCGCGTGGGCTCGGGGCGTAGCCCCGTCTAAGAATGAACGGCTAAATTCGAAGGACCGAGGGTGCGGCGGACAGAGAGAAGCCTGGAGGACCGTGGGTGGACTGCACAGGGAACGCGATCGATCCAACCGAGAGTCGGAGGGACGACGGCGTCATATCCGAGAGAGGCCCGTCGCCGTTTCCGGGCTCTACGGATCTCCGCACTCTGGCCCCCGCCTCACGGGCGCTGGCGTGATCGACACAGTCGTGGGACGCGGCGGCGGCTAGGCGTACGGAGGATGCGGGCGGTGTCGACGCATCGCAATGAGAGTGGGTGCCTGATGTCGGAGACGCGTGGGCCGCGGAACCGTCGACGCAGAACACCTCGCACACGGTGGCTGCACTCGGAACGACCACGAGCAGGGTCATGAGCAGACCGGCCGGCGCTTGTCGCCACATCACCAGTTCACCATACCGCCACCAGCCCCGTGCGCGCAACCGGCGTCCCGCGGACGGGTGGGAAGGCGATCTTCGGGAGGTCGGCTTCTAGCAGCCTCCCGCTACCTCAGGTCCACCGCGATGAGTGTGTCGGTATTCCGCGCGTAGAGACGACCGTCCGCCAGGGCCGGATACGCTCTGACCACGCCGGGCAGGATCTGGGCGCGCGCGGTCGGCGAGAACCGCTCCGGCGAAGCCTCCGCCAGCATCAATTCGCCAGATTCGCGGAGAATCACCAGTCGGCCACCGGCGAGAATGAGCGACCCGGCCCCGAATCGGTCTTCGGTCCACCACACCTGACCGGTCGCCAGGTCGACGGCGCGCAGGCTGGGTCCATACTCCTGACGACCGTGATACCCGTAGAGCACGCCGTCACGAATCACGGCCGTCGCATAGTGATTGGTCATGCTCTCGTCGCCAGCCCATTCCTCGACGAGCGAATCGCCCTCCACCCGAAGCAGCGTCGCTCCCGTTTGGTAGCTGGAGGAAAGAAAAATGTGGTTCCCATCGACCAGTGGAGTCGCGGCGTTGACCGACGAGCCTGACCGGGAACGCCAACGTTTCTCGAACAGCACCGCGCCCGACTCCGGGTCCAGACCCATGAGTCCGTTCCGCGTGAAGAACAGCGCATGTCGTCGCCCGTCGAAGGTGGCGCCGACCGGCGATGAATAGCTCGACTCGTCGGTGGTCGCCGTCCAAAGTTCGTCACCAGTGGCCGCGTCGAACGCCACGATGCCGCCTCGACTGCCACCGACATTCGCGACCAGACGTCCCGCTTCGACGAGCGGCGACCCGGCGGCGCCGAAGAATCCCTTGCGCACGCCGTAGCGCGAATGGGTATCCACCTGCCACAGGGCCTCGCCAGTCTCGAAATCCACCGTATGAAGCTGTCCCTGCGCACCGTAGGTGTGGACGCGGCCCTCGGCGACGACCGGCACCGACCGCGGCCCTTCGTCGAAACCGAAGTCGTCCCGATAGGTGGTCTGATAGGCATATCTCCAGACCGTCTCGCCAGACTCGGCGACAAGGGCCTCCACCACCTCTTCAGCACCGACCCGATGGAACAGAATGACCCGCTCACCGACCACGGCCGGGCCAGCGAATCCGGCCCCCACCGGTCGCTCCCACAGACGGGTCGGGCCGTTCTCCGGCCACGTGTCGGCGAGACTCACACCGGAGTAGGTACCGTTGCGGGTGGGACCGAGGAACTGCGGCCAATCCTGGGCCACGACGGTGCCCCCGACGGCGTGGCAAGCCACGAACAGCGCGAGCGCGCTTCTCACACGTGTGATCATCGGTCTCCTGTCTCCGGCAACGGTGCGGCTTGGGACTGCGGCGCCGGTTGGTTCATGGACTGATCGGGCTCTGGTCCCGTCTCTGATCGGGAGCCTCGTAGGTCTGATGGACCAATTTCTCGACCAGTCGCTGATCCGTGGCCAGACCGGCGTAAACCGCGTGGTCGACCCAATGGTTGTAGAGCCATTCGGCTTCCCGCAGCTGGCCTTCCAGACGGAAGCCGAGGCGCTGAGGCACCGCACGGCTTCTATGGTTGTCAATCGCGCACCGAATCTCAACACGATGCAATCCCATCACCCCGAAGCTGTGGGCGATGAGGCGGCGACAGGCGGCCGTGACCAGCCCCTGCCCCTGAAAGTCCTCGCCAAGCCAGTAACCAATCGCCGTGGCGCGATTCCGCCAGTCGATCTTGTGGTGGCCGATGACACCGACGAGACGGCCGCGCGACACGATCGCGGCCTGGAACCCATGATTGTCCCGAGACTGGGCCAGCGTGGTACGAATGAAACCGCGGGTATCCTCAACGACCCGGATACTATCCAGCCAGGGCAGCCACCGGCGCAAATACCCCCGGTTGCGGTCGGTCAACTGAAACAGGTCATCCGCGTGGCGCAACTCGAGCGTGTCCATCGTCAGACCGGGGCAAATGGCAAACGATGGCATCAGGCTCTAACGTGGCCCCACGAGATCCAGCGTCGCAGCGAGTCGGCGGGCCGGCCGCCCACTGCCGTGCAAGTGTACACGCGACGATTGCCCTGTCCGAGAGCCAGCACAGAATGCCCATACAAGGTCGTTTTGCCAGAAACCGCCAAGATGACGTAGCCTTGTTCCGCGTCTGCGAATCAGGGGCCCGAGTGATGACTCTCCCACGGCGACGTTTCACACGCATTATCACCGTGCTCACGGTGACCGGGCTCCTGGCCGGGTTGGCGGTCACCGCCAGCGCACAATGGGGTTACTTCCGAGAGGGTCGGGCGCCAGCCAGATACCCGCCGGCCTCGATGCCGGACCGCGACTTTGCATTCTGCAAGCTCGCCTACACGAGTGTTCGCTACGAAGACCTTGGCATGGGGTGGCGGACAGACTATCCGTACGCCGGCATCAACCTGATGACACGGTATTCGGAACTGACGACCGCGCACATCAGCACGGACACGCGCGGCGAGCCGAATCACTGGGTTGTCGAGCTGACGGACAAAGAGCTGTTCAACTGCCCGTTCATCATGGCGGCCGATGTCGGCACCATCGGACTGAGCGGCGCCGAAGCGGACGGGCTCCGCACCTACCTGCTCAAGGGCGGATTCTTGTGGGTAGACGATTTCTGGGGCTCGATTGCCTGGCAGCACTGGAGCTCGGAAATCGCCAAAGTCCTGCCTCCCGGGCAATACCCGATTCATGACGTGCCGCTGGATCACCCCATATTTCGCGCGCTGATGTATGTGGAGGAAGTACCCCAAATCACGGCGATCCAGTTCTGGGGCTGGAACGGCGGTAACACATCGGAGCGGGGCGACGACAGTGCGGAAGCGCACTTGCGAGCCATCACGGATGAATCGGGCCGGATCCTGGTGCTAATGTCGCACAACACGGACGTCGCCGACGCGTGGGAGCGGGAGGGCGAAGACCCCAACTACTTCAAACAGTTCTCTCCCAACGGCTACGGGCTCGGCATCAACGTGCTGCTCTACGCGATGAGTCACTGACCGGCTCTTCGCGGATCACCGCGTGTGTCTGGCGCTAATTCTGCCAACGTCACATGACTCATTCGGACCCGACCACGCTTGCAGAACAGGTGCTCGCGCACTCCCGGGGCGTGGCATTCTTCGACCTGATCGGACTGGAAATTCTGGAGGCGGAACCAGGCCGATCAGTCGCACGTGTACACATGCAGCCCGAGCTCGCGGGCCCGGTCGGACTCATGCACGGGGGGGTCATCGCATCGCTCATCGATACCGGTATCGCATATGCCCTACTGTTACAGGAGGACGTGCAGGACGCACTCCACGCCGGCCGCTCGCTCGTGACGGTCGACCTACGGGTGAAGTATTTGCGTCCAGTGTCGGCCGGGTCGATCACCTGCGAGTCGCGGGTGGTCCGGATGGGGCGTCAGATCATCCATGCTGACGCAATTGTGACCAACGACGCCGGGAAGGAGGTCGCGCGCGGCGACGCGATCTACACGACTGCGCAGCCGGGTCCGAATCAGCCCGAGCCTGGGGGTGTCGGGCTCTGATCAAAATACGCTGGCCACTTGGTGCGCCGGCGCATCCCGCCTGGCAAGGCGCGAGGAGCGCGCATACCGGGAGTATGCAAGCGACGAACAACGTCGGCGGGCGGAATGCCGCGTCGCAAAACTAGAACGTGGCAATCGGGTTCAGCGGTGACCCAGTGCCACCTTCCACCGCCAGCGGGGCCGCCGTCAGCATGAACTCCCAGCGATTCTGGCGCGCGGCTTCTTCGGCGAGCGCCTCGAGGTCGAGGTTGTCGAAGATGCGGACCCCCATCGCCACCAGCACGAGCTGGTGAATCGGCTGAGATACCCCATCCACGCCAGACGGCAGCGCGTCGTTTGTGTAGTCGCTGCCGATCATCGCGACATCGCGTTCTTTCAACCAGGGCCCGACCGACGCGTGGAGTCCGGCGGCCAGACGTCCGGTTGCCCAGGGCCCCACCTCAGCTCGACGCGCCCACCGGCCATACCGCACCAGCAGGATGTCGCCCGGTTCGACCCGCACACCGGCCTGTCGCTCCCAGGCTTCCAGATCCTCGATGTAGACCGGCGTGCCAGGCTCGACATAGTCGACACCCTTGAGCCGCGCCATGTCGATCAGGACCCCCTTGGTCATAATGCCCTGCTTGACGTCGAGTATGGATAGTGCCGCACAGCCGGCCTCCGTGACTTCCGTCGCTTTCTCGAATCCGTTGTACATGACGCCGTTGTGCGACATGTGACATAGCGAATCCATGTGGCTGTGCGCATAGCCGTGATACGAGACCGAGTACCGGTCGCCGACGAACGGTCCCACTCGACCAACCCCCGACATCTCGTGGCTGAAGGGTGATGTAGCATCCTCTGCCCGCTCGGTCAGGTAGTTGTGGGAAAGCGACACCGACATCCCTTCCCGTACGAGACCGGCCGCCTGCTTCCGCTTCTCGTTGGTAATCAAGTTCAATGCGCCAAGCTGGTCATCGTCGCCCCAGCGGCCCCAGTTCGACAACTCTGTCATCCAGCCTTCGACCATCGCTTCGGTCACGTTGCGATTGGATTGAGCCTGGGTGTCTCTGTCGGGGCCGCACACGAGCACCACACCCAACGTGAGCGCACTGGCCACCAGCGCGCGAGGCATTGTCTTTGTCATGTTCCGTCCCTTCGCGGGTCTTCGGGACCCATAGCTACGACGACGGTCGCGCGTCAAGACCAGAACGCTGGTGACCCCCCGCAGTCCTGCGTCTTCCCGTACGCACCGCCGTTGCCGATGATGCCCGCGGCTTGGGCCACTGTCCAGGGAAAATAGCGTGTCGCGCCGACACCGTCAGGTCGCGTACAATGGAAAGTTTGTATGCGAGTGCGGTGACGGACCACCAGCAGGGAGGCATCGATGGGAGACGCCGGGGAAGGTCTGGTTGACGCGGAAGCACGAATCCAGGAACGGATGGACGAACTCGAGCGCGAGCGCTCGGTGCGGCGCTCGAAGGCACCAATCGACCCGACCGCGCTGAGTCGGATCAAGTCGCTACGCCTTGCCCGAGTTGACCTCCAACGCCAGGCCGACGCCACTACACATCCCGGGCTGCAGGCGGTCCGGGCCCAGGCCCTCGCCGACCTCGACAGTCAAATCGCCGAAGCCGAAGCCGAACTGGCCAAGAAGGCCTAGGTTTCCGGGCGAGGTGCCCGCCCGGGTGCTCCTTCCTTGCGCCTGGTCAGCCGAACGCTTCGCCCGGAACCCCCTACTCGATTGGTTCGGCCCCGGGTCGACAGCTGGCCGGTGCCGGGCTGGTCAGGCGCGCCGGCGCGGTCGGGCGGCGGGAGCGCGCATCTCGGTCCGTGAACCGAGCGACGAGCCCAACCCGCCTCACCTTTCTCCCCCAGAGCGCTTGGCGCGGGCTAACGGGTGCCTGGACGGACGCGCCGGTTTTGAGGAACCCTGCTGCAGGTGTGCTGAGTCACGGGGCCCCCGTGACCCACATATCGGCCTGCACGGCGCTGTTGCCGGGTGAGCCGCCGGCCACATACAGCTTTCCGTCGATGATCCCCGCCGCGGGTGAGGACAGCGGCATCGGGAGCGTAGCCACCACCTCCCACTGTCCGCCGAGAGACAGCGCGAGGACGTCGGCATCGACTTTCTTCGACTCACCCGTCGCCGTAGTGTGACCGCCGACCATGTAGACCCGGTCACCGTGCACGAATGTGCCACCCTCGGCATGCGAGTGCCCCTTCGGCAGCGGAGGACCGTCGCTCCACGAATCAGTCGCGGGGTCGTAGATATCCACCCGGGCCTGGTCGACCTGCTCGCTGTCATGGTGGACCTGACCGCCCATCGCGTAGATCTTGCCGTCGAAGGTGACACAGGCGAACTGATTGCGGGGCACCGGCATCGGGGCCGCGTGCGTCCACTCCGCGCTCCCCCGCGCCCAGGCGTCCAAGTCGAGCACCCAGTGGTCCGGCGAATCGGTGTCGCGGTCGGCTTCTGTGCCACCCATAAAATGCAGGCTGCGCCCCACCAGCGAGAGGCCTCCCCCGCCGCGTGTCTCCGGCAGCAGCGGTGCCGCCGTATACCGGTCGTCGTCGATGTCGTAGCTCCACACCTCGGCAATGGTGTGCCCCTTGTAGCCGTCCTTGTACCCGCCCGCGAACCAGACGGTGCGACCGTCCAGCACCATATTCATATGAGAAATCGCGCTGGGCAGGTCCTGGATGCGGGTCCAGCTTCCGTCCGTCGGGTCGAACACGTTCGATACCTTGCTCGACTTGACGCCATCGGTGTAGCCGCCGAAGAAGTACAACTTGCCGTCCAGCACGACCGTGCCCGGCTCCCACTTCTCGACCGGCATGTCCGCCAGCTTGGTCCAGGCGCCCTGCGCGCCCGCAGCGCGGGGGAGGCAGAGCGCTCCGGCCACGAGCATGGCCGTCACGAGTAACGTCTCGAACCGACTGCCACGCGGTCCGTTGCTGGTCGAAGGCCTAGCTGAACACATGGTTGACTCTCTCCTCCCGTACACGGCGACGCCGACAGTCCAACGACCCGCAGCATGACCACGAGCCTACCGACGGTTGAGACCCCAATCCTATGCCAGGAAGCGAACCGCGTGTCGCGGGAATCGATCGTGGCGGCCTCAGCGTGGTCATCTGTAAGCCGAGCGGCCACAAAGCTCTTGATCGAGCCGTCGCCCGCTTGAAGTCGCCTTCATACCAATCGAGCAGTTCGGACAACTTCAGGGCCCGCCCTAGTACAGGTTCGCCGCTCGTTGCGCATGAACACTCGCGTGTTGTCCTCCGGTTGCGCATCCAGCTGCGACGCACCATACGCCTCGGTGCCCAGCAGCGGGCATCCGATGGCAACGCAGTTGACGGCGACGTGGATACGCGGCTCGTCGAACTGCTTCCAGATGATCCCCTGGTCGATGTCTTCAAGATGACGCTCTTTCCCGAGCAGGGTGAAGAAACGCTTCATCCACGGTGATGAGAACCATCCGCCAAGATCCTTAATCGAGGTCGCCGAATAGTTGTCGACGGTCAACGTGGCGGTCAGCGCGTTCTAGGCGTTGACCGGAAACGCCAGTTGCGAGGCGTCGGTCCACGCCTCGAACTGCGTGGGACTCACACCGGTGACTTGAGCGACATAGCCGCGGAGTCCAGACGGGTCAGCCTGGATCGCGGCGTAGTCGACGAAGCTGACCGCGGCGTCGTTGCCGACGTGACGCCGGAGGACACAGTTCCACTCGGCGTGCTGTTGGTCGAACGGCTGCGCGGTGGCGGAGAGGGTCGACAGCATGAGCGCGGCCACCGCTACGACCACTCGCGTCATGACGCCGACTCCGAGAACGAGATGTCGCCGAAGTGGGACACACAGGCCGTCCCGGTATTGTCCGTGTCGGTCATGACCGCCACACCCGCGCACAGTGCGCGGCCAGTTCTTGTCAATCCAGGTCTCCCGACCCGCTGTCTCCTTGGTTCTCTCCCACCCGCTTTTGAGGGTCCGAGAACTTGGAGACCGAAGCTGTTTTCTATGGATAACCCTACACGGCCGTCGTACTCGCTCACCACGGTAGAATGCGTCAGTGCCCGCCACCGAGACGATACCCACCGATCTGTGTGAGTGCACTGCCCGTGCGCTCGCCGCGCTGATCCGCGACCGGCGTGTCTCGTGCCGAGAAGTAATGGCTGCCCATCTGGCACGTGTGGATCTGCACAACGAGGCTGTCAACGCCGTGGTGACGTTGGCATCGGACACGGCGCTGGCCGAGGCGGAGGCCGCCGACAGGACACTGGCCCGCGGTGATGGCGTTGGCCCTCTGCACGGTCTGCCAGTGGCACACAAGGATCTCTTCGTCACGGCCGGCCTGAAAACGACGTTCGGGTCACGGGTCTTTGCGGACCACGTACCGACCGAGACCTCGCTCATCGTCGAGCGGGAACGCCGTGCCGGCGCCATCACGCTTGGCAAGACGAACACGCCGGAGTTCGGGGCCGGTTCCCAGACATTCAACGAGGTCTTCGGAGCGACGCGCAACCCGTACGACCTCACGAAGACCTGCGGCGGTAGCAGCGGGGGCTCGGCCGTGGCACTGGCGACGGGTATGGTACCCATCGCGGACGGCTCCGATCTGGGCGGCTCGCTCCGCAATCCCGCGAGCTTCTGTAACGTAGTGGGTCTACGCCCGACGCCGGGGCGGGTGCCCAGTTGGCCGGACGCGGCGCCGTGGTTCTCCTTCAGCGTGGCCGGACCGATGGCCCGGACCGTGGGCGACGTCGCGCTCCTACTCGACGCGGTCGCCGGTCCGGATTCGCGGGCCCCGCTGTCGGTTGGTATCCCAGCCGTGCCGTGTCTGGACGCACTCAGTCGGAACTTTCGGGACGTGCGAGTCGCCTGGAGCCCCGATCTTGGAGGACTCCCGGTGGAGCCGGACGTGACCGCCGTGCTCGAGCGCCAACGGGGGACGTTCGAGTCGCTCGGATGTCTGGTCGACAATGGATGCCCGGATTTCTCCGGTGCCGACACGGTCTTCACCACCTGGCGGGCCTGGGTCTACGACGTGCTCTTCGGCGAGACCCTCGACCGCCACCCGGGGATGCTGAAGGACACCGTGGTCTGGAACATCGAAGCAGGACGCCGGCTAAGCGGCCGCGACCTCGCGGACGCGGAGCGCGCTCGCGCGGCGCTCCATGACCGGGTGCGCCGGTTCATGTCGGAGTACGAGTTCCTGTTGCTCCCGGTCGCCCAGGTCGTACCGTTCGACATCGAACAGCCGTATGTGACCGAAATCAACGGCGAAGCGCTGCCGACCTATCTCGACTGGATGAAGTCCTGTTACCAGATCAGTGTGACGGGTCTACCGGCCGTCTCGGTCCCCTGTGGCCACACCGACGAGGGGCTCCCGGTCGGACTACAGATCGTCGGCCGTCCCTACGACGAGCGCGGCGTCCTGCAGTTGGCTCATGCGTTCGAACAGGCCACGGAATTCTGGAGACGCCGGCCCTGCTTGCCGTCGCCCCCCTAGGTCTTCCGACGAGGCGCCCGAGAGGGCGGACGTCGCGGCATCGGCTCAACGGGGTCACAGCCCACCCAGGGGGCGACGACGCCACTGGCAATCAGTTGGTGGGAAGTGATACAACCCTTCGACATACCCGCTCCACGTGGGGGCATCCTGGGGATTCCCAGTCCAGTCAGTGCTGGTCTGGAAGACGCGTTGGTGCTCGCGGGCACCGGTGCGACAGAGGCACACATGCGCATGACACTCTTTCGGGGACTCGGCGTCGTCGGCGTCGTGGCACTGTTTGCGGCAGGTGCCGCCTGGATGGGACCAGGTGTCACGGCTCAGGTCTCGGCCGACGCCGACGACATCGCGGGCACCGTGCAAGGATCCGCCGGACCAGAGGCGGGGGTCTGGGTGATTGCGGAGACAGAGGACCTCGCCACCCGCTTCCGCAAGATTGTGGTCACGGACGATGCCGGGCGGTATGTGGTGCCCGATCTGCCGGAGGCCAGCTACAACGTGTGGGTCCGCGGCTACGGCCTGAAGGACTCGGAGCCGGTGGCCGGCTCACCCGGTACCGCGCTCGACCTGCGGGTGGCGGACGCGGCGAATCCGCGCGAGGCGGCTCAGGTCTATCCGGCCAACTACTGGTATTCGTTGGTCGAGGTGCCGCCAACCAGCGAGTTTCCCGGAACGGGCGACGCCGGCAACGGCATCTCGACCAATATGCGCAGTCAAGCCGCGTGGGTCGACGGCCTCAAACAAGGCTGTCAGCTGTGTCACCAGTTGGGAAACCAGGCCACCCGCGAGGTCCTGAACCCGGGTGACTTCGACTCGACCGAGGCCGCCTGGGCGCATCGCGTGCGGGTCGGCCAGCGCGGCGCGATGATGAGCGGGGGACTGCGCCGGTTCGGGGCCGAACGCGCGGTCTCGATGTATGCCGACTGGACCGACCGCATCATGGCCGGCGAGGTCCCGCCGGCGCCACCGCGTCCACAAGAACGTGAACGCAACGTGGTGCTCACCATGTGGGAGTGGGGCGGCCCGACCGGCTACATCCACGATGAGGTGGCGACCGACAAGCGAAACCCGGAGGTTAACGCGAACGGTCCGATCTACGGCGTCGAGTTCGCCAGCGACCACCTCGTCTGGGTGGACCCGGACACCAACGAAGCGAGGCAGGTCAAGATCCCCGTTCGGGACACCCCGGGCGAGGGCGACTTCAGGTCGTACATCTCGAATGAGATGCCGGAACCCTCCTTGTACTGGGGCGACGAGGTCATCTGGAACAACCCGGGCAACCCGCACAACCCGATGATGGACGCGCAGGGCCGGGTGTGGATGACCCATCAAATCCGCGGACCGGGCAACCCTGCCTGGTGCCAGGAGGGATCGAGCAACGCCTACGCCCAGCACTACCCGCTGACGCGTGCCGCCCGGCACATCGCCTTCTACGATCCAGATAGCGAAGAGGTCGGCTTGGTCGATACCTGCTTCAACACCCACCATCTGCAATTCGGTCACGAGGACAGCGAGCGGCTGTATCTCAGTTCGGTGGGTCCGGTCATCGGATGGCTCGACGTCGACGTCTACGAGGAGACGGGTGATGCCCAGGCAGCCCAGGGCTGGTGCCCCATCATCGTTGACACGAATGGTGACGGCCGGATCGGCGACTGGGTCGGCCGTGGCGACGAGTTCGACCCAACCAAGGACAAGGAACTGGGAGCCGGGTGGTACGGCATCGTCCCAGATCCGACGGAGGACCACGTCGTGTGGGCCGCTTCGGGCGGCGTACCTGGACAGATCGTGCGACTGGCGCTTGGCGACAATCCGCCCGAGACCTGTATCGCCGAGTACTACCAACCGCCGTTCGACAACCCGAACGCGCTAATCGAGGGGTACTCGCCACGCGGGATCGACATTACGACCGACGGCATGGTCTGGACCGCCCTGTCCGGCAGCGGACATATGGCTAGCTTCGATCGTAGCAAGTGTGCGCTGCTCAACGGACCCACGGCCACGGGTCAGCATTGCCCGGAAGGATGGTCGCTCTATGCGACCCCGGGACCCCAGATGAAGGGCGTGACGGACCACGGCAGTGCCGACTTCCACTACTACAGCTGGGTCGATCAACACGACACGCTGGGTCTTGGCAATAACATCCCGATTGCCACCGGCAGCACGTCCGATTCGTTACTCGCGTTCCTCCCGGACGAGGAGGAGTACGTCGTCATGCGGGTCCCCTACCCGCTGGGATTCTATTCGCGAGGGCTGGACGGCCGGATCGACGACCCAGATGCCGGGTGGAAGGGACGGGCGGTCTGGGCCGATTACGGGACGAACGCCGTATGGCATTCCGAAGGCGGCAAGGGCACGCAAGGCAACCTCGTGAAGTTCCAGATGCGACCTGATCCCTTGGCGCATTAGTACTCCGTCGGGGCTTCGAGACCCTACTTAGACGGGGCTTCGCCCCGAACCCTACGCGGCCACTACGCGGGGACCCCTGGGAGCCCCACTCCGCGGCCGCGGGGCGCGCATTGTCGCGCGCCCGGGGTACCGTGGCGTTGCGGCACTGCACTCGTGTCCGGACGGCCCGGGAGGTAGGATCCTTCCGGGCCGTTTTCTTGTCCGCGAGTACCTGCCCGCCGATTCCGTGACTGACGCGATGACCAACGACCACCAGCCGGAGAGCGCTGCCGCCAGAGACGATGACCTGGCGCTGGTGCTGGTCGGGGGTGGGGCGCGCGCCGCCTATCAGGTCGGGTTTCTCAGGGCGTTGGTCAAGAAACACCCGGCGATCAGACTGCCGATCATTACCGGCACGTCAGCCGGCGCCATCAACGCCGCCTATCTCGCCTCGCAGGTCGGCCCGCTCAGTGAGGCGGTTGACGGACTGGTGCAGCTCTGGCGCCGGCAGCGGGTCGACCAGGTCTTCCGGGTCGATGGTCGTTCTCTGCTGGGTCTGGTGGCGCGATGGGGCTTGAGGCTGATCTCCGGTGGCGGCAGCCTGGCCCCGCAGGTCCGCGGACTGCTCGACACGTCTCCGCTTCGGAGATTTCTCGAACACGCGCTGCAACCAACCGACAACGGCGAGTTCGTCGGCATCGCCCGCAACATCGCCGCCTGCCGGCTGCGCGCGCTGGCGATCACGACCAGCAGCTACACCACCGGGCGGTCCGTGGTCTGGGTACAGGGTACCGACATCGAGAACTGGGAACGACCGAACCGGCGCAGCCGGAAGACCGCCATCACCATCGATCACGTCATGGCGTCGGCCGCCTTGCCGCTATTCTTCCCCGCCATCGAACTGGACGACGGATGGTATGGCGATGGCGGCATCCGGATGCTCGCCCCGTGCTCACCCGCCATCCACCTCGGGGCTCGACGCATCATCGCCATCTCGAACCGCTGTCGAAACAGTATGGATGAGGCCGACGAGCCAGTCATCCGGCACTATCCGCCGCCGGCCCAGATCGCGGGACAAATGATTCAGTCGATGTTCCTGGACGACCTTGACCGCGACGCCTTCAGCTTGCAGCGACTGAACCGTTTGCTCGCGGTCCTTCCCCCCGACCAGCATCAAGGGCTGCGACCGGTTGATCTCGTGGTGGTGCGCCCGTCGCGGGACCTCGGCCGACTCGCCGGCGAATTCGAGCCGCAGCTCCCATGGCTCTTTCGCCATTTGACACGCGGCCTGGGCTCACGGGAAACGCCGAGCCCTGACCTGCTGAGCCTCCTGATGTTCCAAGAGGACTACATCGATCGACTGATGGAGATCGGCGCGGAAGACGCAGAGACGCAAGGGGAGAGGGTTGCCGCTCTTCTGGAGCGGCGCCCGGGGTAGTCTTGGACCGGGGCCGGCGGTATCGGATGCGAACAGAGAGGACGCACTACCGATGACACCGTGCCGCCCCAGGTTCATGAATCATGCGGGTTAGTGGACCGTACCAGACAGATGTACCGCGTCCGCCGGCGCGCGGCGCCCGGTTGGCTAGGCGCGACGAGGGAGCATACCGGCAGTATGCGACTGAGGAGCAACGCCGCCAGCCGGGATGCCCCGCCCGGCCGGCGCGGTACATCTGTCTGGTACGGTCCACTAGAGCCATCTCCGCCCTGACGGTGCTCACGACGACGCTGCTCGTGCTCGTCGGTACCGCCCAGCAGAACAACCGATTCGCCGTCTCGCCCCGACACCCCGCCATCGAGTACGGCACACGTCCGCGCACCGATCGGGCGGCCCGCCTACACGCGCAGCTTCGCGCCGGCGAGGTCACCCTCGCGTTTGACCGCGAACGCGGGTATCTCCGGGCCCTGCTCGACGCCCTCAACATACCGATCGAGTCGCAGACGCTGGTGTTCTCACACACCAGCCTGCAGGCAGACTTCATCACCCCTGAAACCCCACGCGCCATCTACTTCACGGACGACGTCGCGGTGGCGTGGATTCCGGGTGCGCCGGCGATTGAAATCGCCGCGCTCGACCCACGGCAGGGGGTTATGTTCTACGCGGTTCGTCAGCAAGTCATACCAGCGCCGCCCTTCGAGCGGCCACGGACCTGCGTTGAGTGCCACATCTCGGACACTACGCTCGGCGTGCCTGGTCTGGCGGTCGGGAGCACGGTCATTGACACGAAAGGGGTCCCCTTCTCGGCTATTCCGGTCGACCACCGGACCGCGCTCAAAGAACGGTGGGGCGGTTGGTATGTCACCGGCGACACCGGGGAAGGTCCGCACGTCGGGAACACCGTGGCCACCACCGCGATCAACCCGACCCTCGAGATCGATCCGGCGAACCTGAACCTCCCCTCGGTCGAGGACCGGACCGATAGCGCGCGATATCTCACCCCCTACAGCGACGCGGCAGCGCTCATGGTGCTGGAGCATCAGACGCACATGACGAACCTGCTCACGCGCACGGGGTGGGAATTCCGCGCTGCGGCGCACGAAGGGCGTGCCACCGGGAACGACGGGGCCGCGAGCGCACTCGACCCAGCGCTGGCCGAGACGGTCGACGCGCTCGTCGACTACATGCTGTTCGTCGACGAAGCGCCACTGGACGATGCCATTCGGGGTTCGGCCGGATTCGAAGCGGTGTTCGAGGAGCGCGGCCCGTTCGATTCCCGAGGCCGGACACTCCGGTCGCTCGACCTCACCACACGGCTGTTCCGATACCCGTGCAGCTACATGATCTACACCGCGGCATTCGACGCGCTACCGGCGGCGGCGCAGCACGCAGTGTACGAACGGCTGTGGCAGGTGCTCAGCGGTGCGGAACCGGCCGCGCGTCTTCTCCTCGACGACCGGCAGGCGATTGTGGAGATCCTGCGAGAGACCAAGCCTGGGTTGCCTTCGTATTTCGAGCCGCCCGTGCGATAGACGGCGGCCAATGCTACTCCTGCAGACTTCCCTTAACAGATTAGGAGACATGGCTTATTCTCCTTATGTATTTAGGAGAACGTCATGACGCGACGCGCCGATCTGTTGCCGGGAACTCTCGATGTGCTCGTGTTGAAGGCTGTCTCGCTGGGACCGCTCCATGGATACGGCGTCTTGCTGCGGATCGAACAGATGACCCAAGGGGCGCTTCTCGTGGAGCAAGGCGCGCTGTATCCCGCCCTCTACCGTCTCGAGCAACAGGGCCTGCTGGATACCGAGTGGGGTGTCTCGGACAACAACCGTCGCGCCAAGTTCTACACCCTGACCGCCGCCGGGCGCGGCCGGTTGAAGGACGGCACGGCAAGCTGGAACCGATTGGCCGAGGCCATGGCGGTCGCCTTGCGGGCCCAGTCGAGTGAGATCTGAAGGTCGAAGCCGCGGCTATCAGCCTGTGGCGAGGTCGCCACGCCGGGTCGACACCGTGGAGACGCTACGTACACGATTCGCTCGGCTCAGCGTCAACCGACGCCCACCCGGACGCCGCTAGGCGCGAGGCATCGACGCCAGCCGATATCCATCGATAGCTTCGGGCAGGTCTGAGGTGCCGCCGTGATCGGCCAGGATCGCGGCGCCCGCGTCTACTCCAGACGCCAACGCCGTCCCGGTGGACGCAATTGACGGAAACGTGCGGTAGTTCCCAGCGCAGTACACATTCGCAAGCACCGCATCGCGGAGCGGAGGATTCTCGTAGCCTCGGTGGAAAACTGGCGCGTACATCTCCAGCCGGTTGACCTGTGTCCAGACCGGCTTAAGTGCGAAACCGAACACGCGATGAAAGTCGGCACGATAACCAGCGAGAATCTCGTCGTCGCTCTGGTGGAAGAACGCGTCATGCCGGCTGGGGACGTGGGTCATGATGTTGAGGCAGGTATCCCCCGGCGCCCCGATCGTCGGGTTGAGCGCGTTCAGCATGAACATGCCGCTCGCGGTGCAGTCCAGCGAGGCCAGGTTCATCCAGTAGAACGTCGGCGTCACCCGCTGCTTCGTGACAACGATCGCCGAGACCACCGCTGTGTAGCGCACGTGGTCGAGATCCGACCGAGCATCAGTCAACAGCCGTTGATAGACCTCGGTCGGGACCGTGCTGATCACGAGGTCAGCCTCGAGGCTCTCGCCGTCGTCCAGGTCGACGCGGGTGACCCGGTCGTCCTGGATGACAAGGTGACGGGCCGATGTCCCCAGCCGCACCTGAACGGACGCGTCGTCGAGCAGGCGAGTGACCCCGTCGCACAGCACCTTGGTCCAGTTGCCCCCAGGGATGTAGCCCAGCGGCGCCGACCCTTCGCGGAAATGGAGACGCGCCCCGAGCCAGGCCCCGCTGACGTCTTCGCACGGTCGGTTGAACTTGAGCCGCGTCAACGGATCGAAAATCGCTCGCCGGACCCCCGGACCGCCCCAGGTGTCCACCAACTCGGCCGCACTCCGTTCGTTCCAGTCCGCCCAGTCGGACTTGCCGAAGCAGCGCAGCATCAACCTGACGAAGCGGAGCTTGTCGGCGAGACTCATCGGAAAGCGAAGGAAATCGACCGGGTGCTTCAGGTCGAACATACGGCCCTTCAGCTGGAACAGCATCGAGATCTTGCGCCAGCGCACGTCGGGCAGCGCCCCGGTCCGATCCAGAAAAAAGAGTAGACCCCGGTCGCGATGCAGAATGTGGTGGTAGGCCAACGGATAGAAATGCCCATCGGTCTCGAACGTGCCGGCCAGACCACCCAGTTCTGGGCCCCGCTCGACGATGGTGACGCGATCCCAGCCGGCCTGAGCCAGGGCATAGGCCGCAGCCATCCCGGACAGCCCTCCGCCGAGGACGATCACCCGAGGAGTCGCCATTACGTACGCGTGTCGGTGCCGGACCCGGCGACACCGGTCCAGCCGGCACGCCATTGGGGACCATACACGCCATGCGCGCGAATGCGTTTCCAGTGGCGCTCGGCCTTCAAGGCGGTCCATACGCGGTAGTAGAGCTTCGCCCCGATCAGACAGACCCGAAAGATGGGGGTATCGAAAAAGAGCCGCTTGAGCGCGGACCTGCGTAGCAGATTCTCGATGGACGAGACCGTGTTGTGGGCAGCCGGCCGAAAGGGCACCACGCTCGCTTCCGGCACCAGGCCACGAACGTCGATTCTGGTCCGATCGTCCGTCCCGATGCCCCGTTCGGCGCACCGGCGAAGGTGCGGCACGGTCGCCGGGTCGATGCCCATGGAAATCGCCTGGATCGTGTCGAGCGCCACCGGGTCCGTGGAACACAGGATCCGGTCCGCGACCCGCGGGGAACCGGACTTCGGGCCGTTACCTTCGAGACCGACCGTGCCATCCATCACCGACAGGACCGGCCGTACGACCTGATTCAGATCGGCCAGCGCGTCAGTCAGCACCAAGTGATACTCATGCCGCATCTTGTTCAGGCATCCCCATTGATTCTTGAGGGCCCCGGTGATCCCGGTCTTGGCGTGGGTCTTCATGACCGGCACCGTGACGAGCAGCGTGTCGCGCAAGATCCGTGGCACCTCCACCTCCCGCAACACGACATTGTCCGGCACTGTCACGGCGACGATGGGAACACGCTCCATGTTGACCCACTCAACACCGGTCCGGCGACAGACCGCTGCCATTCCGCTCCGCTGAAATGCCGACTCCACGTCTTCCAGCACCTGGTCCGCTTCGACCATATAGATGGTGCCAACGTGGTCCCGCAACTCGAGAATGAGCGACTCGGCCACGAGGGGCGAGGTGATCGAACCGGGAATAAACAGATCCCACCCCAGGTTCACCTTTAGCGAGATGTCCGCCCCGCGAGGAATCGCCTGACGCCAGTCCACCGCGTCGAGGGCGCGACGAATCGCCCCCCGCACGTCGTCGGCCACTGGCTCCAGGGCCACGACAGACCGGCTGGACTCCGGCTTGGATTCGGTGAGCATCGCTTAGACGGGGTCTACACCCCGAACCCTACGCGGCCACTTGCGTGGGCGGGTCAGGACCCCGCCCGGATGGCCTCTCCGGGCGCCACGCCGTCGACGAGAGTCTCGTCCCGCACGACGAAGGTCCCGGACACCAGCACGTGCACGATCCCCTCAGAATACCGGTCCGGCGCGTCGTAGGTAGCCCGATCGACCACCCGGTCCGGGTCGAAGAGCGTTAGGTCCGCATCGGCACCGACCTGCACTCGCCCTTTGGACGCCATCCCGGGGGCGATGGACTCCAGCCGCTGGGCCGGCATCAGTGTCATCTTGCGCACACCGTCCATCAACGGCAGCACGCCGCGCTCGCGCACGTAGTGTCCGAGAATCCGGGCGAAGGTGCCGGCGCCGCGCGGATGGGCCCGGCCTTCGGCAAACGGAATGCCATCGCTTGCGGCGATAACGTCCGGCTGACTGACGATCCACTCGTTCGTTGCCTCGGAGCGCCCGTGGGTAATGACCCAGCCCCCCTGCTCCCGATAGGTCCGAAACGTCGCCTCCGTGAGCCGCTCGCCGGTGTCGACCCATTGCAGGCGGTCGTACGCCTCGGGTGACCGGCCAACAACCCAGCTATCGAACAACGCGGACTCGATACGACTGGCACTGGCGGTGTAGGGATACGCCTCAGTGGTGACGTCAACACCGCGGGCCCGAGCGCCGCGAATCAGGTCGAGCGCCGCAGGCGCCGCGGTACCGGCGCTACTGTTCATGTGCACGATATGCAGGGACACGCCAGTGCCGGCCGCATTGGCCACCGCTTCCTGAAACGGCGCGAGCGCGCCGCCGGCGGTAAACGCCGCGGCGGACCGGAGATGGATGAAGACCGGGGCGTCCCGATCCGCCGCCACGGAAAACAGATGCCACAACTCTTCGTGGCTGGCGCCCGGCGTATAGCTGATACCAAACCCGAAGCCCAACCCGCCCTGGTCGAGACCATCGGCCATCAGGCGACTCATCTGGCCGAGCTCGTACTCCGGAGCAGGATCATACAAGTACGCGTCTGCCTGCGCGGCGCTCCCGAGCGAGAAGGTATCCTCACCGTTGCTTTGCGCGACCAATACGCCGAACGCTTCCCGGCGGGCCCTCTGATGGCTGACCGACGCTCCGAAATTGATCAAGGCCCGTCCTTCCCTTCCGGCGTACCACTGGTCAACCGGGTAGACACCGATTTCCAACTCGAGCGCCGTGGTCACGCCGTCGCGCGCTTGATAGCGACTGCTCTCTGGGTCCTGCCCGTGTGCATGGAGGTCGATGAAACCCGGCGCGATCACCAGGCCTGACGCGTCGAGGACTTCGGTGGCCTTGGGACGGCGCTCGCCGTCCTCGCTCACGGCCACGATTTCGCCGTCGCGGATCGCCACCTGACGGACGGCGTCCAGGCCGCTTTCCGGATCCATGACCCGACCGCCGGTAATCAGCAGATCGACCACTTCGACGTCGACGCTGGGCGGGGCGCCACATGCCGACAACAGCCACACCATGAACAGTGCGACCCAACTCCGCATGCGACGCACTAAGATCATCACCATAGACCGAGCACCTTCCACCACAGCATCCCCACCGGCAGCCAGATCGCCAGATTGAGCACCGACGCGTAGAACCCGACCCGCCACCAATCCCGCAGGCTGACATACCCCTCGACGAAGATCACCGGCGAGGTCGTGGTGCCATAGTGGGTCAAGCCGGCCGTCAGATTATTGATGAACACCAGGCTGTACACCACCACCGGCGCCGGGGCCCCGAGACTGACCAACAGTACGAGAAACGGTGGATACATCGCCAGCGCGTGCGCGGTCGTGCTCGCGAAGAAATAGTGCGCGTAGAAGTACACCACCAATGTCGCGATGAACACAACGACCCAGGACGTGCCGGGGAACCAGGACCCGAACCACTCGGCGAACAGTATGGTGACCCCGGTGTCGTTGAGCACCCCGCCCATCATCAACAGGCCGCCATACCAGATGAACACGTCCCACGCCGACTTCTCGGCGAGGGCGCTCTCCCAGCTCAATGCCTGCGACAGAAACAGTACGGCGATGCCGAGAAACGCCACCAGCGTCGGCGAGAGCCAGGACACCCACGCCGAGACCACCCAGAGCGCGATGACCGCGACAAAGACAATCGCGACCGTCGCTTCCCGCCCTCTGATGGGGCCAAGCTGGGTCAATTGCTCGCGCGCGAACTCGGCCGCGACCGGGGTCTCCTTCAACTCCGGCGTTATCACGCGGTACACCAGATACGGCACCGCGATGCTGGACACTACGCCCGGGGCCAGTCCGGCGACGAACCAACTCGTCCACGTGAGCGTGATCCCGGCGTATTGCGCCGCCAGGTCGCCCAATAGCAGGTTGGCGGCGCTGCTGTAGTAGAACATCGCCGACGAGATGACACTGCCCTGATACAGGCAGCTCATCAGGAAGGCGCCCAGGATGCCCGACGACGCACCGGGATGTGACTTATAGAGACCGCTGATGCCGCGAGCGATCGGAAACACGATACTGGCCGACCGCGCCGTGATCGACGGCACGCCGGTGGCCAGCGTCAAGTCCGTCAGATGCAACGCGTACCCGAGCCCGAGCGCGGTACCACCGATGGCGCGGACGAACCGGAGCGCGATGCGCCGGGCCAACCCACAGTCGCGCAAGGCCCGCGACATCAGCATGGCGATGAGCACCATCCAGACGGTCGGGACGGAGTATCCACTCAGCGCCCGGTCCATCGGGAGCCCGCCGAGAACCAGCATCGCGACCAGACCGACCAGGACCACTTGTGAACCCGGCATCGGCTGCAGCATCAGTCCGCCGATGGTGGCGAAGAACACCCCGACCCGTCGCCAGTTCTGGGGGTCGACCCCCTCGGGCGGTGGCACGAGGTGCGCGATGATGCAATAGATGGCGACGAGCGCCAGGAGCCGGTAGGGCTTGATGGACGCGCTCGGCGTGTCGCTCGATCCGTCGGTCATGGCGACGGGTGAAGTCTTAGGAGACGCGCTCCAGCACGACGGCCAGTCCTTGACCGACACCAATACACAGTGTCACGAGCGCGTAGCGGCCTTGCACGCGTTGGAGTTGACGCATGGCAGTCAAGGTCAGCCGGGCGCCGGACGCCCCCAGGGGGTGCCCGACCGCGATCGCCCCGCCGTTGGGGTTCACGCGACTATCGTCCTGGTCGACTTCCATCAGCTTCAGACAGCCGAGCACTTGCGTCGCGAACGCTTCGTTGATCTCGATGACGTCCATGTCGGCCAAGGAGAGCCCGGCCCGGTCGAGCGCCTTCTTCGACGCCGGCACCGGCCCCAGCCCCATGACACGCGGCTCCACGCCGGCCGCGGCCGCCGAGGCGACGCGAGCCACCGGCGTCGCACCGACCCGCTCACCGGCCGCTCGGCTCCCGACGATGAGCGCGGCCGCGCCGTCGTTGATGCCAGATGCGTTCCCGGCGGTCACCACGCCACCCTCGAACAACGGGCGGAGCGTCGCCAATTTCTCAGCCGAGGCCGAGGGCCGTGGATGCTCGTCGGCGGCGACGACCACCGTCTCTCCTCGTTTGCGCCCTGGCGCGGTCACGGGATCCAGCTCGTCCTTGTAGAAGCACGCCGCCTTTGCCGTCGCGAATCGCCGCTGTGAGGCCAGCGCGAATCGGTCACTGTCATCCCGGCTGATACCCAGGTCGGCGGCGATGTGGTCGGCCGTCTGCGGCATCGCATGGTCGCCATACTCGGCGGTGGTGCGTGGATTGGAAAACCTCGAGCCGAGCGTGGTGTCGAATACGGTCACCTGACGACCAAACGCCCGTTCCGACTTGGCCATCACGAACGGGGCGCGACTCATGCTCTCGACGCCACCGGCGATGAACAGGTCGCCCTGGTCGCAGGCCACCGCGCGTGACGCGTCGACCACGGCGGCCAGACCACTCGCGCACAGGCGGTTGACGGTGATCCCGGCGACCTCGACCGGAAGACCAGCGAGCAATCCGGCCCGCCGAGCCACGTTGCGACAATCCTCACCAGCTTGGTTCGTGCATCCGGCGATCACGTCTTCGACCTGATTGCCTTGGAACGGACTCCGCGCCATCAACGTGCGAATCGTGCCGGCGAGCAGATCGTCGGCGCGCATGCCGGCGAGGCCTCCGGCGTGGCGGCCGAACGGCGTGCGTATTCCGTCGTAGATAAATGCATCGGTCATGGGTGGCTACTTTGTGGTCACAGGTCAAGCAACGCCGCGCCGCGCGCGAGCGGGCACAAGTATACCCGGGGCTCTGGACGCGTTCAGGGAGCCTGACACTGGAAGTTCTCCTCGTCGTCCGTCGACCCCGAACCGGTGAACACGGCGACCTGGGGGAACGCGCACACCGGCCGGGTCAGGACGGGCGCCGTCTCCTCCTCCGCACCTCGCTTCGCGGCCACAAGCCGAAGCGGTGGTTCGCCCTCCTCGACCCACGCGGCAATCGCGGTCAGCCAGTCGACCTGGTCCGGCCCAGGTCCCCCGCCACAGTGCAAGACCCCGGGCAGCATGAACAGCCGGGCATACTCCCGCGCAGATGGGTCGCCGGCGATGACCTCCTCGTAGTAGTCGATGGTACCCAGCGCGGTCAGCGCGGGGTCGGACCACCCAGTCCACAGGATGAGCTTCCCCCCCGCGTCACGAAACGGGCCCAGGTCGGATTCGGTGGCATCGAGCAGGGTCGCGGTCTCGGCGACATCGTCGGCCCAGGTCGAGAAGTCGTAGTGCGTGTAATCCCAGTCCGGATCATCAAACACGAAGTACTTATAGAGCTCGGTGCCGAAGCCATAGTGCAAGTTGGGGGCGCCACGGTCTCCGGTGGCGCCGGCAATCCACCGATCCCAGCCACCGGGGTCGTTCTCGCCGCCGAGCGGGAAGCCGGGAAAGATCTGCTCGCCGTTACTCGTCGGCCCGGCGTAAATAGTCTGGATGGCGGCCAACTGGTCGGACGTGACGCAGTCGGGGCCAGGCGCGTCGGCTGCGCAGCGCGGCAGCGACTCCGGTGTGAAGTGACAGCGACGTGGGTCGGTGAGGACGCCGTCCGCCACCCCGTCCAGATGGTCGCAAGCGTCTCGGATGGAGGCGTCGAGCAGCGCGCGATTCTCCGACGTGATCACCGGGGCGGACAGGTCCGACGCATCAGGGAAGATCGCCTGCTGGTTTTGCACGAACCCGGCCGTGAAGGCGGTCCAGTGATACGCCGGCGCACCAGCGACAATGCCGTCGAAGTCGTCCGGGTAGCGCTGCGACTCCATCATGCCCTGGCCGCCGCCCCGGGAACAGCCGACGAAATAAGCGTACTCCTCCTCGCGGTCGTAGTAGTACCGGATGATCGAGCGTGCGGCTTCCGCCGTCAGGTGCACGGCCCGATGCCCGAAGTTGACCCGCCGTGTCTCGTTGTTGAGGGCCCAAACCGCTTCGACGCCCGCCCCCACATGCCCGGTATCGGTGCCAACCGTGGCGTATCCGCGCTCCAGCGCACCGGGACCGCCGCCGTAGGCCAACGCCGAGTTCTGCACGCTGCCGACGTATCCGCCGCCACCGCCCATCATGAAGCGGCCGTTCCACGCGTCCGGGAGCAGCAGCTCGAAGTTGATCTCGTCGTCAATCAGGCCCTGGACCCGGCAGTGCGGGACCGCGTCACCGTCCGCGACCTGGCTCGCACTGACGATGCTGAAATCGATCAACATCATCGCCGCGAGATCGGTGCATTGCGCGCCCGCCACCCGTGCAGGAACACCGGCACCGGCACACGCCCATCCTGTCAGAGCCATCGTCGCGGCCATCCCGGCGGTCTGGGCGGTGCGGTACCAGGCGGGTGTCGTGATCCGTCTCGGACTCATGGTCGCCACTCCGTGTCAACTTCGCCGAATATCATGTGTCCAGCACGATACACGACCTGACCGGTATAATCCGGCTCCGACATGCCACTGCACGGTCTCACTGTCATCGATCTCACTCGGGTCTTGGCCGGCCCCTACTGCGCCATGATGCTAGGCGACATGGGAGCCGAGGTACTCAAGATAGAGGAGCCCACACACGGCGACGATACGCGGGCCTGGGCCCCGTTTCAGGACGGCGTCAGCTCGTTCTTCCTCGGCATGAACCGCAGTAAGAAGAGTGTCACGCTGGATCTCAAGACGCCCGAGGGCGCCGAAGCCCTGCGCCGGCTCATCGGCACGGCCGACGTCCTGATCGAGAACTTCCGGCCTGGGAGCCTGAAGAAGCTCGGCTTCGACTACGACAGTGTGAGGGAGATGAACCCGCGTCTGGTGTTCTGTTCGATTACCGGGTACGGCCAGCAGGGCCCGAAGCGCGCGCTCCCCGGCTACGATGCCGTCGTCCAGGCCGAGTCCGGCCTCATGCACGTCACTGGTCACACCGATGGACCGCCCACGCGGGTCGGTGTCGCCATCACTGACTATCTGGCCGGGTTGTATGCCATGAACGGCATTCTCCTGGCGCTCCGCAATCGCGATGAGACCGGACTGGGCCAGCACGTGGACATCGCTCTGCTCGACGCCATGACCACGGCGCTGGCGCTGCCGGCGAACGTGTTATTCGCCACGGGACAGGAGTTGGGACGGGAGGGGAATGACCATCACATGCTGACCCCGTACGAAACGGTGGAGGTCAGTGACGGTCTGGTCATGGTGGCGGTCGGCAACCAGCGCCTGTGGCACCAGTTCTGCCGGGCCATCGGTCAGCCACAGCTCGACACCGATCCTCGGTTCGTCACGAACACCGAGCGGATGCGCCATCGCGACGGGCTCAAGTCGGTGCTGGATGTATGCCTTGGAGGCCTGACACGCGGCCAACTCATTGAACGGCTGCGCGCACACGCGGTGCCGTGCGGTGAAGTCCGAACGCTGGCCGAGGCGTTGGAGGACCCGCAGATCACAGCCCGTGAGATGGTCGTCGAACTCGCGCACCCCCAACTGGGCCAGATTCGGTCGCTCGGAAACCCGATCAAGCTGTCGCGCACCCCGCCGGTGCTCGACCGTCCGCCACCGTCGCTGGGTCAGCACACGGCGGAGGTCCTCGACGCACTCGGTCTCGCCACCACCACGGGTGCCGCCACCGGCGACGATGGGGACGGGGGCGGGAGTACGGTCGGGCGGGGACAGCCGGATGGCCCCACCGGACAGGTGTCGGGGTGATGATGGCGCGGACTCGACAGCCGGCAACAGGCACCATGGTCCACGGGCTTGCGGTGTGGGGGGTGCTGGGGCTTTTCGTGGGCACACCGCACGCGCAAGACGAGGAACAATTCCGGGGACGTCTCTCGGTGTTGCCCGTCGACTTCGCGACCGCGCCCACGATGTCTGGTTCGGGCGAAGCTCACGCCACATTCGCGGACAGCATGCTCGTTGTGACCGGACGATTCGAGGATCTGAGTTCGCGAGCGACCGTGGCGCATCTTCACCGTGCGCCCCCAGCACGACGGGGCCCCGTCGCCTTCACCCTCGAGGTCACGTCTGGTATCAGCGGCACAGTCGGCGGCACGTTCGAGCTGAACCCCGCAGAAACCCGCACGCTGCGCGAGAGTGGCTATTACGTGCAGATTCACACCGAAACGAACGACGCTGGCGAGATCCGCGGGTGGTTGATGCCGAGGTGACCATGATGCGCATGGGGCACACGACGCCCCGGCGACGGCTCGCGATTGTGGCTGTCTGTCTCCTCTGCCTGGGCGCAGCCGCGCAGTCCAGTCAGCGGGCGCTGGCGTCCTATACGACCATCCAGGCCGAAGCGGGCGCGCAGACGTATCAAGACGTCTGCGCCTCCTGTCACAAGTCTGACCTGGCCGGCGCCTCGGACACGCCGCCGCTGGCCGGCGACACGTTCCTCGGCATGTGGGGCGGCCGCGCGGCCACCGAGCTCTTCGACTACGTGAACGCGGCCATGCCACCCGCCGGGCGAAAGCCGGACGCGGATGCCTTGATGGACGTTGTCGCCTATATTCTGCGAAAAAACAAAATGCCGTCCGGGTCCTCTCGGCTCGACGCCACCGCTCCGGGGATCATCGCCCCCGCGCCAAGCGCACGGTGATTCGTCGCCCGAGTTCGGCGCCCCGCCATCGCTCGGACCGGGGCGACCGTTGCTTTCCACACCGGCCGCCACTACCATTGCACCCTTTGTTCACTCGGCGTGACGCGACATAGATGTCCGGGCGAATGCCGCGGACAACGTTCGTGACGGACTCTCAGAGAGGCCCGTCACCTCTCGAACTACTCTGCTCTGATGACGTACGATCGGCTGCGCCTGTGTGCGCTCGCAGCGATCATCCTGGCCGCAGGATGCTCCAATGACCCTCCGACCGCACCGACTCCGGTTCCGACGCCAGGCGCCCCGGTGTCGGCGCTCATGTCCTGTCCCGCCTCGGTGCAACGCCAGTCGTTGGACGCCCTACCGGTCAACATCACCTGGAGCATGGCGACGGTGGCCGGCATCCCGGTGGACAAGGGCTCCTGCGCCCCCGTGTCCGGCACGTCGTTCCCGATCGGCACGTCAACCGTCACCTGCACCGCGGACTTGCCGGAGTTCGCAGAGTCATGCTCTTTTTCGATCACCATCGCCCCGCCGGACGAGAAGCTGCGTTTTACTCGTTTCATGGCATTCGGCGACAGTATTACCGAAGGATTCGTCGGCGCCAGCTTCCTCCCCGCCGGGGTCTCGCCGCGCGACATCTCCGCGATGCTACGCACCGGCGCTCGCACCATACCGGGTATCTCGCGGGCGGTCGAGCCACTGAATTCGTATCCGGCGAAGCTCCAGAACATGCTCACTCCGGCGTATCCGACCCAGCAATTCGTCGTGGCAAATGAAGGTCGGTCTGGAGAACGCGCGCTGCAGGGCGTCTCGCGCATCAATTCGTCGCTGCTGGCGACTCGGCCCGATGTGGTGATGCTGTTCGAGGGCTTCAATGACATCGACCTGGCGATCTTGAATCAAACCCTGGGAAACACGTCGAACGTCAGCATCACCCCCATCGCCGCCGCGCTTCGCACCATGGTGCTCACCGCGCAGGGGCTCGGCGTGGAGGTCCTGCTCGCCACGCTCACTCCGGTGACCGAGTCGCGTGAAGAGTCGGACCCGGGCACCCGCGCCGCAGTCCTCGCCCTGAATGCAGAAATCCGCCTCATGGCGAGTCAACTCGGTCTGGGCGATGTCATCGATCTGTACGCGGCGCTCGACGGCGTACCAGGCACCATCGGCGCCGACGGATTCCATCCGACAGCGGCCGGATACCGCCGCATGGCGGAGCTGTTCTTCGCCGAAATCGTCGCCCGATACGACATCACGCCACGGGCGGCCGCCTTCCGCGGCCCCCCCTAAGGACCTTACTGGACCGGGGTCCCGGGGACACGCGTCTGGCAGACGGACGCCGTCTGTCCTATGATGGCTGTGCGAGGTCGGCAGGGTCTCTATGACGGACCGCGGGGCAGCTGGCGCGTCGCAGCTGCCTAGCAGGAGTAGTGCACTGTGACACCAGCCTCACCGTTCCGCCCAAGTGGTCAATACTTCGCGCCGCTACTTGGCGTCATCGCCGTCGCCATTGTGGCCGGCCTCGCATCGTTCTACATACTCGGCCGGCAGGATGCGCCAGCAGACCCGGAGCCGGTCGTCGAGGCTCCCGCATTCTCCGCGCCCCCTCGACCCGCCGATGAGCCGCCTCCCCCGGTTCCGTTACCACCGCTCGCCGAGAGCGATGCCTTGGTGCGCGACCTCGTCTCCGCGCTCACCTCGCACTCGGCGGTGGCGGCCTGGCTAATTCCGGACCAGCTCGTGCGGCTGTTCGTGCTCGCGGTGGAGAACCTAGCCGACGGCAACAATCCGTCGGCCCGGCTCACGCCGCTCCGACCAACCCAGCGGTTCCAGACGAGGGGCGACGTGTCACAACCGTCTATCGACCCGGCCAGCTACGCACGCTACAACACGCATGCCGAGATCGTCGCCTCGATCGACCCGGTCGGCGCCGCCTCGCTCTACCGTCGACTCTATCCCTTGATTACCGAGGCCTACGCCGAGCTCGGACACCCGGATGGTGGATTCGACGACACCTTGCGTCGCGCGCTGGAGAATCTGCTCCGAACACCAGTCCTCGAACGCGATGTGACCCTGGTACCCCGGGCCGCCTTCTTCGAGTTCGCCGACCCTGAACTGGAGGCGCTGTTGCCCGTCCAGAAGCAGTTCTTGGGTATGGGCCCGCGCAACGTGCGCGCCGTACAGGCCAGTGTCCGCGACATCGCGCGCGAGCTCGGGGTCGCCCCGTCCGGCCTGCCGACGCCCGTGGTCGTCCGATAAGGCCGGTGGTGACTCGTGGAACTCCGCGTCAAGCGTCTGACTCCGTCCGCCACGGTCCCCAAGCGCGCCCACCCAGGCGATGCCGGATTGGATCTGTGTGCGGACGTCGACGTCGACATGGCCCCGGGGGACACCTGCCTGGTCAGCACCGGCCTGTCGCTCGAACTCCCACCCGGCACTGAGGCCCAAGTACGCCCTCGGAGCGGGTTGGCGTTGAAATACAGCGTAACCGTGCTCAACACCCCTGGGACCATCGACGAAGGCTACCGCGGAGAGGTAGGCATTATTCTCATCAACCACGGCCGTACGGTCTTCGAGGTCCGACGGGGGATGAAGGTGGCGCAGCTCGTCCTGCAGCCGACGGTCGCGGTCGACGTGACCGAGACCCAGACGCTGTCCGAGACCCACCGCGGCGAGGGTGGATTCGGCTCGACGGGCACATAAACCGCGGCGCCAGAGCCCCAGTCCCGACTGCCATTGCGCGCCGTTGCGCGGAACGACACGCCTCGCCACCTTGCCGGCCAATCCAATCCGCGACGAGTGATAAGGTGAGAAACGACATGACGACGAACCGGCCGTTGCGCGTCGCGTTGTGTCAGTGCAATCTCCCGGTTGGCGACATCGACGGGAATCTGCACCGTATCAGCGGCCTGATCGACCAGGCGTGCGCACGGGGTGCGGACCTGACGGTGTTTCCGGAGCTCTCGGTTACTGGTTATCCACCCGAGGACCTGCTGCTCAACCCCCGTTTCGCTGCCGCGGCCGCGGCAGGTGTCCAGGATCTCGCGCGCTCGGTCACGGAGACGGTGGTTCTGGTCGGACTCCCGGACCTCACGGACGATCTCTACAACGCGGCGGCGGTGCTCGCCGACGGCGCGGTCGCGGCGACCTATCGGAAGCATTTCCTCCCGAACTACGGGGTCTTTGACGAACAGCGCTACTTCGCTCGTGGTACGGATGGTCTTGTGATTGACGTCGGTGACGGGAGCGGCGCGCGCAGCGTTCGGGTCGGCGTCACGATTTGCGAAGACCTGTGGTACCCGGGGGGACCAGGCCAGTGGGCCGCGACCGAGGGCGGCGCCGAACTGGTGGTGAACCTGTCTGGTTCTCCGTATCACCGTGGGAAGGGCGTCGAGCGAGAACGGATGCTGGCCCAGCGCGCCGCCGACTATGGATGTTTCATTGCGTTCTGCAACGCCATTGGAGGCCAGGACGAGTTGGTGTTCGATGGCCACAGTCTGGTGCTGGACCCAACCGGCGCAGTGCTGGCGCGTGGGCGCCAGTTCGAAGAAGACGTGCTGCTGGTGGCGATCGACGCGGTCAGTGCGTCGCGGCGGCGTCTGCACGACCCCCGATGGCGACAACCGACGGACGTCGGCCGTCAGCGGCTCCGCTCGGTCGCGGTGTCGGCCACGGCGCGCCCCGCGGGCCCGGTCGACTCGACCGACGGGGCAATCCGGCCCATCCTCGACGAGGAGGCCGAGGTCTATCGCGCGCTGACCCTCGGCACTGCGGACTATTTCCGGAAGAACGGATTTCGGCACGCCGTGCTCGGACTCTCGGGTGGCATTGACTCGGCCCTCGCTTTGACCGTGGCCGCGGACGCGCTCGGTCCTGACGCGGTGACCGCAGTCTCCATGCCGTCGCGTTTCACGGCCGACATGAATCAGGAAGACGGTCGCGACCTCGCGGCGCGGCTCGGGGTGGCACTGCTGGAATTCCCGATCGCCGACCTGACGACCGCCTACGATAAGGCGCTGGCCGGCCCGTTCGCCGACACCGACCCCGGCGTGGCCGAAGAGAACCTGCAGGCCCGTATTCGCGGTAACCTCCTCATGGCGCTGTCGAACAAGTTCGGGTGGCTGGTCCTGACCACGGGAAACAAGAGCGAGATGAGCGTCGGCTACGCGACGCTCTACGGCGACATGGCCGGCGGATTCGCCGTGCTCAAGGACGTCCTGAAAACCTGGGTCTATCGACTGTCCCGGTGGCGCAATCGCGACCGCGAGGTGATTCCGGTTCGAATCATCCAGAAAGCGCCGACCGCGGAACTGCGTGCGGACCAACTCGACAGCGACAGCCTGCCCCCCTATGACACGCTCGACGCGGTGCTCGAGGCGTATGTCGAAGAGGACCGAAGCCCCGACGACGTGACGCGACTCGGCTTCGACGCGGCCCTGGTCGCGCGCATCGTGACCATGGTCGATCGGGCCGAATACAAGCGTCGCCAGGCGCCGCCCGGTATCCGAATCTCGGCCCGGGCCTTCGGGCGAGATCGACGGCTCCCGATCACCAACGGTTATCGCCCTCGCTAGCCCGCATTATTCATGAACCCACGGCTGCAACGACGATTCTTCGCCGTTTCGCTTCGCGCGTTCATGAACAATGCGGGCAGTGTCCTACATAGGCGCGGTAGCGACCCTTCCCAGGTGTCGTCATACCGAATCGGAGGAAGAGATGAATGTGCTACTGACCGGTGCCACCGGCTTCATCGGCTCCAGACTGCAGACTCGACTCGCCTCGTCGGGTCACCACGTCACGGTCGTGAGCCGCCGTGGCCCCGGCGCCGTGAGCTGGGACCCGGGCGAGATCCGAGCCGCGGTCGGTGGCAATGACGCTGTCATTCATCTGGCCGGCGAGAATCTGTTCGGGCGGCGATGGAGCCCGACGCAGAAAGCACGACTGGTGTCGAGCCGGGTGGAGACGACGCGCACGCTCGCGCAGGCAGTCGCGGACACCGGGTGCAACGTGTTCATCACGGCCTCAGCCATCGGCTACTACGGCACCAGCGAGGAGCATCGGTTCGTCGTCGGCGACGAACCTGGACACGACTTCCTGGCCGATCTATGCGTCGACTGGGAGGCCGCCAGGCAGGCGGCTCTCGACGCGGCGGGCGTCCGCACCGCGACCATTCGCATCGGCGTGGTGCAGGGTCTGGGAGACGGAGCGTTGCAGAAGATGCTGCTCCCCTTCAAGCTGGGCGTCGGCGGACCGATGGGTCATGGACGCCAGTGGGTCTCGTGGATCCACCTGGACGACCTGTTGGCGATGTTTCTGTGGGTGTTGGAAAACGACGAGGCGGGTGGCGAATACAACGGGACCGCACCCTGTCCGGTCGTCAACGCGGAACTGGCTCGCACGCTGGGCCGGGTCCTGCACCGGCCGGCGGTTATCCCGATGCCTGGTATCGTGCTGCGCCTGGCGCTGGGAGAAGTGGCGGACGTGGTCTTGGATGGACAGCATGTCACCCCGGCCCGCGCCCTCGCCTCCGGGTTCACCTTCCGGTTCCCGGAGCTCGAACCTGCGCTGCGCGCGCTCTTACTGTGACGGGCCTACGCCCCGAGTGCTCCACTCCGCCGTCGCGGGGCGCGCATTGTCGCGCGCCCTGGACCTGGTGACGCACGTGGCGGGGGCTTTCTTCACCCGACGCCGTCGGGTCATAATGCGGGCGATACGCGATTGTTGATACTCCCGATGTTCTTGGAGGTAGTCATGACGTGGTCCGACTTCCGTACGCGGAAGCTGCTCACGGCGGTGGCGGTGGGCGCCGCCGTGGTAGTGCTCGTTCCGATCTCTGCGGTCCGCGGGGCGGTGGAAAACACGCTACCGATGGCGAGTCCGGAAGAAGTCGGCATGTCTTCCGAACGCCTGCAGCGGGTCAGCGCCCTGATGAAGCGGAATATCGACGACGACCTCCTCGCGGGCACGGTCAGTCTCATCGCCCGCCACGGCAAAGTGGCGCATCTCGAGGCGCAGGGCTTCGCCCACGAGGAGACTGGCGTCGCGATGACACCGGACAACCTGTTCACGATCATGTCGATGACGAAACCGATCGTGACCGTCGGACTGATGATGCTCTACGAAGAAGGACATTTCCGACTCGACGACCCGATCTCGAAATGGCTTCCGACCTACGCGGACAAGAGCGTGCGACGGACGGTCGGCGGGCGGGTGGTTACCGAACCAGCGGCGCGACCGGTGACCGTTCGCCACGTGCTGAGTCACCAGTCGGGGCTCAGTATCCGGCCACTAGCAGGACGCGGAGGCCAACGCTCGGAACGTCCGGCCACGCTGTCCGAGGCAGTCGACGCGGCTGCAGACGTGCCGCTGGCCTTTCACCCGGGTGACGAATGGCAGTACGGGGCCTCGACTGACTACGTAGCGATTCTCCTGGAGAAGATCTCCGGAATGAGCCTCGACGACTACCTCCGCGAGCGCATCTTCGAGCCGCTGGGGATGCTCGACACGCACTACAACATTCCCGAATCGAAGGTCGACCGAGTCGCCGCGGTGTATCGGCCGACCGGTCCCACGAACACTATCGAGCTCTTCCGAGCGCCGGTGTTTCGCGAGCCGACGCGGTACTTCAGCGGACAGGCGGGGCTGAGCTCGACCGCCGCGGACTATTTCCGCTTCCACCAGATGATGCTCAACGGCGGGGAACTGGATGGGGTGCGGCTGCTGAGCCCGCGCACCGTCAACCTGATGATCAGTAACCACGCGGGCGACAACCTAGTGTATGTGCGTGGTCCGGGCTACGGTTTCGGGCTGGGCTACGGCATCGTGATGGACCCCGGCCGGGCCACCGATCACCTCTCGCCTGGCAGCTTCTTGTGGGGCGGGGCCTGGGGCACGGTGGCGTGGGTCGACCCGGCTGAGGACATGCTGGGCATTCTGATGATGCAGATCACGTCCTACGGGCATCTCAGCGTGCGACAGGACTTCTCGACCGTCGCGTCGCAGGCGATCATCGAGACACATCGTCACAACGCCCCGACGGTGATGGGGTATGAGAGTCGGTACTAACGGCTAGGCTTCAGGACGGACTCAAGCCCGGGCCGCGCGACAATGCGCACTCCGCGGCGGCGGCGTGGGGCGCAGTGCGTCAGTAGCCTGCGTGGCACACAAGTCTTGATCAGGATCACTCCGGGGTCCCCACGGAGCCGTCGCGTGGGGTTCTGGGCGCAGCCCCGTCTGATCACTCAATTGCCGCCATGCGGCCCTTCAGCATCTTCCGGACGAAGGCGGCGAGACGCTGGTCCGCCGGCTCCACACGGTCGCCGAACCGCTCCCGCATCCGGTCCACGATATCCGCCAATGACGTGCGTCCGTCGCACGCTTTCCAGATGAGCGAGCCGATTTCGTCGAGCCGGATCCGATAGTGCGGCTCCCCGAACTGCCGCGCGGCCCAGCGGCCGAACCGGCTCGGACCCAGACTTGGACGCAGCAACACACAGCGCCCGCCATCTTCCTGCCACTCCAGTAGACGCCGAGGCCGGACAGTGCCGAAGTCAAGGCCCCCGGTCATCACCCGGTCGGCGGCTGCATGGTGCTGTCGGTGTCGCTGACGCTCAGTGGCAGATTGACCAGCATGTAGTAGAGCACCACGAACACGAGGGCCCCGAGCAACGCGCTCTCGGCAATGCGCGGCAACACCTGGTCGGCACCGAAGGCGCTCCCTCCAAGCACGACGAAGGCCAAGAGCACCGCCATCAGCGCTTCCCCGGCGATGAACCCGGAAGACAGCAGGACGCCGGCATTGGTGGCACGCGTGACCTGCGCCGCATCCGCCCCGCGGGCCGCGAGCGACTTCGACAGCATCCACGCCATCAGTCCGCCCACGAAAATGGCCGAGGTTGACCCGAACGGCAGATACATACCGACAGCGATGAGCATGGGCGACGGCGAGTTGATCAGAATGAGCCCCAGCGCCAGAAACATTCCAGTTACGACCAGCGGCCAGGCCATGTCGCCACCGACGATGCCTTGCGCCATTAGAGCCATGAGGCCAGCCTGCGGCGCCGGCAGCTCGGCACTCCCGATTCCGTAGACCCGGTCCATGGCGATCATCGGCCAGATCAGGACCATCGCCGCGATGACAACACCAATGATCTCGGCCAGCTCCATTTTCCATGGCGTCCCGCCGAGAATGTGCCCCACTTTCAGGTCCTGCAACATATCTCCCGCAATGCCGGCGGCGCAACACACAATCCCGGCCACGCCAAGCACCCCGAGGATCCCATCCGGTCCAGTAATTCCCATCCCAACCATCAGCAACGCCGCGATGAGGAGAGTGCTGAGCGTCAGCCCGCTGATCGGATTGTTCGAGCTGCCGAGCAGCCCGACGAGATAACCGGCGACCGCTGAGAACAGAAACCCAAGAATCATCATCACGACGGTCAGCACCAGCGCGCCAGGGAGACTCTGACTGAAGAACCAGTAGAGACCGGCGACCGGTACGGACATCGCCATGATGCCGAATCCGACCTTGGCGAAGTCGAGGTCGAGGTTCTGGCGGGTCACCGAACCGCTGTCACTCCTGGCATTCTTGATGTCGGCAAACGCGCGGCCGATCCCTTCGACAAGCGCCGTGCGGAGTTTGAACAGCGTGTAGAAAGCGGCGACGATCATGGTGCCCACTGCCAGCGGGCGCACCTGCTTGAGCCAGATTTCCGTACTGAGGCTGATGAGCGCCGTTGTATCGGTCGCCTCTGCCGCCAGCGACGGGTTCAAGAACATCCCGAGCGGCACGAGCAGTAGCCACCCCATCACAGCGCCGGCGAACAACGTTGATGAGATGGCCGGGCCCACGATGAAGCCGACCCCAACCAGCGCCGGCGACGCCGCCGGCGATTGCATGATGAACCCACCGACGTAGCTCACCTGCTGGCCGAGCATCTCAATGCTGGAGCGGCCCAGATTGACGAACGTTGTGGCCGAGCTCGACACGATCTGGACCCCGTTCGAGTTCTTGACCAACTCCCACAGCGCGGCGAGACCCATTGCCTGGAAGACATGCTTCGCGCCGGTCTGACCGCCCTGGCCCGCCTTGACGAGCTCGGCCGCGGCGACGCTCTCGGGGAACGGCAGGTCTGCCTCGACCACCATCGTACGGCGGAGCACAATGATGAAGAGGACGCCCAGCAAGCCCCCGACGAGCATGATGGCGGTGCTCTCCCAGTAGCGCAACTCGTCCCACACACCACTGATGACGAACGCCGGAATCGTGAAGATGGCACCGGCGACCAGAGCCTCGCCGACCGAGGCGGTGGTGCGCGAAATATTCTCTTCCAACACCGAACCACCCAGAGCCCGAAGCGCCGCCATCGCCACGACTGCGGCGGGAAACGTCGCCGCCACGGTCAGCCCGGCCCGCATGCCCAGGTAGGCATTGGCAGCTCCGAGCACGATCGCCATGAGTACGCCCAGGGCGACCGCCCGGAATGTCAGCTCCGGCAGATCGGTGTCTTCGGGCACGAACGGCGTGAACCGTGATTGTGGGGTGTCGGGTGTGCTCATCTCTGGGTTGTCTCCTCGGCAACCCACCTCGGTGTCACAGGTTGTCACCGCGAACGGGCTGCCCGTCTTTATAAGCGCTTCCGGTGCCGGACGCAACCCGCCGCCTTGTCACGCCGCGAACCCGGGTGGTACGCTCGCGAGAGACTCCGCACGCCTGTCCAGAGTCTCCCCCCCGGTCAGTCGGTCGCCACGAGGACAGCATCGGAGATCTAACAACGCATCGCATGACCTCGACACCGAACGCACGCTTCAACCAGGCACCAGCGCCGGCCGGCGTGGCCACGTCCTCGATCCACTTAATCCGGGACATCTACGCCGAACGGCAGGCCGAGGGACACCCGGCGCTCTCGTTCGAGTTCTTCCCGCCGAAAACCCCGAAAGGGGACGTCGCGTTGTTCGAACGGACGCTTCCGGCCCTGCAGACGTTGAGACCGGACTTCTACTCGGTGACCTACGGGGCCGGCGGAAGCACGCGGGACAAGACGCTGGCGATCGTGGATAGGATCCAACGCGAGCACGGCGCCACGACGATGGCGCACCTCACCTGCATCAGCACCTCACGCTCGGAGATTGAACGCTATTTGTTCGAGGCACGAACCAAGGGCATCAAGAACATTCTGGCGTTGCGCGGCGATCCGCCGCTCGAGACCGGATCCGAACGGTTCGACCGTGGGTTCGAATACTCGTATCAGCTGGTCGAGTTCATCAAGCAGATGGGCGACTTCTCCATCGGCACCGCCGGATTCCCCGAGAGCCACATCGCCTGCACCGAAGGCCGGCATGTCGACTGGCAACGTCTCAAGGCGAAAATCGACCGGGGAGCGGATTTCGTGCTGACGCAACTGTTCTTTGACAACGACGATTACTTCGCGTTCCGTGACTATCTGGTCGACACGCTCGGGGTCAGCGTGCCGATCACGCCGGGCATCCTTCCCATTCTGAACACGGGGCAGATCAAGCGTTTTACCGCGCTCTGCGGCGCGACACTTCCGGCGGCACTGGCGACGAAACTCGAGAGTTATGGCGACGATGCCGACGCGGTCGCAAACTTCGGCATCGAACTCGCGACACGTCAGTGCGAGGCGCTGCTCGCCGGGGGCGCCCCGGGGCTGCACTTCTACTCCCTCAACAAACCGCACGCCGCCACCGAGATCGTCAGGAACCTCGGCCTACGGGACTAGCAGGTCGTAATAAGTCGGGGCTGCGTCCAGAACCCCCCGGCGGCCACTGCGAAGCCCCCCCCCAGCGCCCCACTCCGTGGTCGCGGGAAGTGCATTGTCGCACGCCCTGCGTAGCCCAGGTGCCGCAGCCAACCCTAACTTCGCTCGATCCACTCGACGAACTTGGAACCATTGGCGACGTCGACAATCATCACCCGTGTCACCCGCGCGTTCTCGTGAGTCAGCGCCTTGGTGGCGTCACGCGCCTCCTCGACCGTTGCGTACTTCATGGACGTAATCGGGGAATTCACCGCTCCCCCCCGTACGGTCGGAATCAACTTGAACATGATCGATGCTTTCCCGGTGCTCGGTCGGTAAGGCGCTCGCGCCGGCCGCGCGAGCAAGCGGTCCTGATCATACCGCTTCCGCTCGATGCGGTCCCGCCGAGGCCTGAGGCCCCGCTGGGATTCACCTACCGTCCGACCCGACCGGCCATTGTTGGCGGCCAAGGTCCGTGCCCACCGCGAGTTGCAGCACCTCGCCGTAGCTGGCGATGCCGCTAGCCACCCGATTCGCTCGCAGGTATTGATCATTGAGTCGGCGCGCATTGCGTCGGACCACCGGGATGGTTCGATTCAACCGGGCGCGGACGGCGGCGAAGTCGGCGACCGGTCCCGGCCCAACGGTTTCCCAGAGACCGGGCTGACGGTCGGGCGGTAGGGCCGCCACCAAACGGGGCACCAGGAACGACCAGCCGGAATACCGCATCCGCTCATCACCTTCCAGGCAGGTCACCCACGCCACAAAGTTGGCTTCGGCCTCGTGCGCGAAACCAGCGACATGGGCCCACTCGTGCGCAGTCACGAATGGTCGCTCGAATGGCAACACGCCGTCATTCACCAGCACCTGCAGAAAGAAGGGATCGACCATCCCATCTATTCCTGCGCGTCGAAAATACGGGGTCAGGAGTGACCGCTGCGGCGCCAGACCGGACATCACGGAAGAGACCCCAAGCTGCCGTTGTGTCCGCTCGAAGGCCTGTCCCAGGCTACTCGGTAGGTCCGACAGCTGCGGCCAGGTCGCGTGTTCAGACTCGTCATAGGCGCGATTGAGTTCCCGGATGGCCGATGCCGCCAGCGCCTCAATCTCGCCCGCGTTCACGCGGGTGTCCGAGTAGCCCAGCCTGGTCGCGAGCGCCTCACGGCGATAGTTCAAGCCCCACGTGGCTAGAAACGTCAGATACAGGGCGGCCGCAAACACGACCGTCAGGCCGGACAGCCTCGCGAGCTCGCGAACCCTCCTACCGCGCGGAACTCGGATCATGCGAACGGCCCACCACGCCGAGATGACCAGCACGCCGCCACCCAGCAACAGGTCGAACAGCGCCACGTCGACGTGTCGCGTGACAGACGTAACTAGTTGACGAATAAGTGGATAGAGACGGATCGCGTATACCGATTCCACGAACGGGCGTGGCAGCGGTAAGAGCGCCAGCGCCAGCGCGCTAACTACCAACGCGACCCGAACCGCGAGAACCACGGAACCTGCCTGCTTTGCCGACTGTCGCGTGGTCGAGGGGCCCATCGTTTGGCTGATTGAGACCGGCGGTGCTCGGACGTGTCATCATCATACGTCGCCCCGCCTCATCTCCGACTAAACGGCCTTGGCGCGATGCTTTACGACAATTCAACGGAGCCGACGGGACCTCGGGGCCCGGTCGCGTCAGAATCCATCCAGAATGCCGGTCTCCACTCGGGTGATAAACTGGCAAAATGGGCGACGACGACAATTTGAAGTGGGGACGGTCGACCGTTGACACGGTCTGTCCCCTCGACTGCCCCGACGCATGCAGCCTGGCCGTGACGGTCGAGAAGGGCAAGGTCCTCAGGATCGACGGCTCACACGCCCACGACGCCACCAACGGATACATCTGCGCCAAGGTTCGACGGTTCAGCGAACGGGTGTATGGAGAGGCCCGCATCCCGTATCCGCTGGTCCGCGACGGTGGGCGGGACGGTGAGTTCCGTAAAGCCAGCTGGGACGACGCCCTCGACCTGATTGCGTCGCGCATGGAAGCGATCCGAGACGAATGGGGCGCCGAAGCGATTCTCCCCTTCTCCTACGGCGGGTCGAATGGCCTGCTGACCCAGGACACCACTGACGCACGGCTGTTTCGCCAGTTCGGCACCTCACGCCTAGCCCGCACCGTCTGCGCCATGCCGACGAGCACGGCCAACCAAGCGCTCTACGGGAAGATGCCGGGGGTCACCTACTCAGACTATCGGTACGCGCGACTCATCATCGTGTGGGGCGCCAACCCTTCCAGCTCCGGGGTCCACCTCATCCCGCACATCAAGGCGGCCCAGGCGGCGGGTGCCGCGCTGGTAGTGATCGACCCGCGGCGAACCAATTTGGCCCGACAGGCCGACATTCATCTCGCCGTCAAGCCCGGCACCGACGTCGTGGTGGCATTGGCGATCCATCGATTTCTCTTCGAGCAGGGACTGGCCGACCAGGAGTTCCTGGACGAGCACGCAAACGGAGCGGCCCAACTACGCGAACGTGCCTCCGAATGGACGATTGACCACGCGGCGAGTGTGGCGGGCCTCGACCCCGAACTGCTCGAGAACGTCGCTGAAATGTATGCCGATATCTCTCCCGCTGTCATTCGGTGCGGATGGGGCCTGGAACGCAATCGGAACGGCGGGAACGCGGCCCTCGCGGTCCTGGCGCTGCCCACGGTCGCCGGGAAGTTCGGCGTACGCGGCGGCGGATACTCGATGAGTAACAGCGGTGCCTGGAGGCACTCGCCCGAAGACTGGATCGGTGTGCCGGAGCCGGACACCCGCCTGGTCAACATGAACCACCTGGGGCGAGCGCTCCTGGACTATCGCGACCCGCCCGTTCAAATGCTATTTGTCTACAACTGCAATCCGGCGGTCACCATGCCGAACCAGAACAAGGTATTGGAGGGGCTGGCCCGCCAGGATCTCTTCACCGTCGTGTTCGACCAGGTGATGACCGACACGGCGGCCCTGGCCGATGTCGTGCTGCCCGCCACCACGTTTCTCGAGTCGTACGACATCGTGACCAGCTACGGCCTCAGTACGATGCAACTCGCCAAGCCCGCGATTGACGCGGTTGGTGAGGCGCGGCCCAACGTCGAGGTCTTCGCCGAGTTGGCGAACCGGCTGGGCTTGGCCGCGAGCGGGGAACACGGCACCGACGTGGAGACCCTGCTCGCCGTCACCGGGACGATGCCGGACGAGGTCGGCCGCGATCTCATGGGTGCCGGCATCGTGACCGACCCGGCCGGTGGCGCACCCATTCAGTTCGTCGATGTGTCGCCCCGCACACCGGACGGCAAGGTGCAGCTGTTTCCGGAAGCGCTGGACCACCAGACCCCGTCCGGATTGTATCGATACCAAGAACACCCGGCCACCGACGAGTACCCGCTGAGCCTGATCTCGCCGGCTACCGAGAAGACGATCAATTCGTCGCTCGGTGAGTTGCGCCGCGGCCCGGCGAGCCTCCACATGCATCCAGACGACGCAGAACCGCGCGGTCTATCGACCGGCGACACCGTCCGCATGTTCAACCCGTTGGGGGAAGTGCACAGCCCACTGACACTCAACCCCGATATGCGCCGCGGCACGGTGGGCCTGCCGAAGGGACTGTGGCGAATGAGCACGCTCAACGGCTCGACCGCCAACGCGCTGGTCTCGGACGACCTGACCGACATCGGGGGCGGGGCGGTGTTCAACGACGTGCGGGTGGAAGTGGCTCGAGTCGTGACCGTCAGCCTCGACGCCGAAGACGTGTCGAAGTGGTCCGCGGGATCGGGCGACGGGGTGCATTAGGGGGGCTTCGCGCCGCCCCCTCGCGCAGTGTCGCGCGTCTTTGATGCGTGCCGCGCGGTGACTTGGTCGTCGATGCTCCAGCTCAGACTTCGTTCGGTATCTCGCGCCCGGTGGGGGCCACGGCGTGGTCCGGGTGCACCAGCTCGAACGGAAGACCGCTCGGAATCCGCAGCGCCGGCACCACGGCCACCACGGAGACGGCGGCCGCCAGCCAGAAGGCGCGATGAATGCCGTGGACCATGTCTGCCGCCACCGGATCGCCCGCGTCTTGCACGGCGGCGGCGATCACGGCGCCGAGGAGGGCCACCCCGACCGCACCACCAATGCTCCGAGTGAACTGCCCGAAAGACGTGGCCACCCCCAGGTGACGTCTGGCCACGACGTTCTGCATCGCCAGGACCAGCGAGAGCATCGTCATGCCCAGGCCCATTCCCATGAGCGACAGGTCCGCGCGTAGCAGCCACACCGAACTCTCCGCCCCAACCTGCGTGAGCCCGCCGAACGCGACGGCGATACAGACCAGTCCGCTCAACACGAGCGGCCGGTATCCAATCCGCAAGACAGCTCGTCCCGTAATCATCGACGTCACGACCCACCCGAGAATCAGCGGCGTCAACGCACGCCCGGCCTCGACGGCGCTGCCGCCCAACCCTTCCTGCACGAACAGCGGCACGTAGGCAATCGCGCCAAACATTCCAACACCGACCAGCAACCCGGTACCGGCGATGGCCGCCACCATCCGGTCCGCCAGCAGGTCGACCGGCACCATCGGCTCCGCTGCGCGACGCTCGACTCGGACCAGTGCTACCCCACACACGACCGCGCCGAGGTAGGCGGGCCACAACCACACGACCTGTCCGCCCCCGGCATCAAGACCACTACGACTCAACGCGAGAATGAGCAGTGTCACTGACATCATCAACAAGGCGGCGCCGGCGTAGTCCACGGCATATCGTTGCCCCGCCGGTCTGTCGTGCAGGGAGGCCGCGACAGCCACCGCGGTCGCGACGCCGAAAGGGATATTCAGGTAGAACACCCAGCGCCAAGAGAACAACGTGGTGATATAGCCACCGGTGACCGGGCCGACGATCGAGGCTACGCCCCACACGCCGCTCAGCAAGCCCTGCATCCGCCCGCGCTCCTCGAGCGTATACAGGTCTGCCAGGACGCTCATCCCAAGTGGCAACAGCCCGCCGGCACCGAACCCCTGCAGAGCCCGGAACAGGATGAGCTGCGGCATGGTCTCAGCGGCACCCGACAGCGCCGACCCCACCAGAAACAGACCGACGCTCCAGAGATAGAACCGGCGCCGCCCATACAGGTCCGAGAGTTTTCCCCACAGCGGAATCGACACCGTCGAGGTCAGCAGGTACGCGGAAAAGACCCAGCTGTAGAGCGAGAGTCCGCCAAGTTGGTCGGCCACCGTCGGCATGGCGGCCGCGACCACGGTTGTCTCGATTGCGGCCAAGAAGCTCCCTCCCAGCACGCCGGCGGTCGCCACCACCCGCCGGGTCCCCGCGATTCGCTCCTCCATCACCGCGTGTCCCGTCGCATGTTACGATTCCTCGATTTCAGCAGATACCAACCAATCATCATGAGCGAACCGACGACGCCCCGCACCGTGAAGTGCGTAAAGTTCCAGAAAGAGCTTCCGGCCCTCGATGCCCCCACGTGGCCGGGCGAACTGGGTCAGCGCATTTACGAGAACGTCTCCGCCGAGGCATGGAAGCTCTGGGAAGAGCGGATGAAGATGATACTCAACGAGTATCGCCTGATGCCGTGGCAGAAAGAGGCCCAGGATCTGGTGGCGAAACACATGGAGGATTTCTTCTTCGGCGAAGGGTCGGCCCTCCCACCAGACTACGTCCCCGAACAAGGCAAAGCCTAGGTTTTCCCGTCGAGGCCGCCGTCTGGACTGCGTTGCTTCGTCGCTCACAGCCCGCCGGGCTGGAGCGTCGCTTTGACGGGGTTGCGCCTTCGTCCGGGTTCACACGACCGGGATGGACTTGTCGATGACGACGTCCAACAGGTCGTGCGCCTGTCGCAGGGCGCGGACGGCATCGGCCGGATTTTCGGCGCGCGCGAAAATAAACCCCAGATAGCTGGCTCCCTCCGGCAGCGGCTCTAAACGCTGGTCCGGCTTTGCGGTCACCACCAGATCCACGACTCCCGGGACGGCTGTGGCGACCGACGCCCCCTTCACCTGGCGGTAGACGCCCGCCCGCGGAATCGGAATCATCATCACCGCCGACGCCTCAGGCAGGAGGCGATAGCCTCGCACCGGCTCTCCCAAGGCGTGGCGCAGGAGCAACTCTTCGAGCGATACCACCCGGTCGCCCCGCCGGCTAAACTTGAGTGCCCGTGCGCACAGCCCGCCGATGGGCCGCGCCGCGATCTCGAGCACGAACACGCCGTGCTCATTGACGCGACACTCGGCGTGCACGGGCCCGTGGTGCAATCCCAGCGCGCGCGCCGCCTCCGTCACCGCCCCGACGATCCGGTCGCAAGTGGCGTCCGGTTGGGCGGATGGTGTCACATAAATCGTCTCCTCGAAAAACGGGCCCTCAAGGGGATCCGGCTTATCGAACAGAGCCAGTACGTGGAGTACACCGTTCTCCATCACGCCTTCGAGCGCGTACTCGCGGCCAGGAATGAACGTCTCCACCACAAGCTGCGCGTCCGACGGGTCGCGACGTTGGCGCACCTCACTACGCGCGAGCAATCGACACACGCGAAACACCGCGGCCCGAAGCTCGCTCGGACTGTTCGCCCGGATGACGCCGCGGCTGCCAGACAGCGCCAGCGGCTTCACCACACATGGAAACGCGATGTCATCGGGGAGCGCCTCCAGGTTCGTGCCCACCCTCAGCGCCCGAAACGGAGGACATGGCAAACCGGCCGCCTGCAGCCGCCGCCGCGTGTCGAGCTTGTTGCCGCAGACCCGGACCCCTCCTGGAGGGTGCCCCGGCACGCCGAGCGCCACTGCAGCCAACGCTGCGAGTACCGCTGGCCGATCACCGACCGCCAGCACCCCGTCGACCGGTGTGCGGCGAGCCATCTCTCCGATGGCGGCCACGGACCGTGGCTCATCATGAAAACGCACGGGCACGGCGTCATCCCGCCAAGGGTTGTCGAGTTGGTAGCAGCGATCCGTCGCAAAGACCAGGTCGACGCCCACGTCCGAGGCGGCCTTACCGAAGGCTCGGGTCTGATACCCGGTCGTGGTGGCGATCACGAGCACTCGAGGCATGACTCACCCACCGCAGGGACACACGCCATCCGTCCCCACTCCAGCCGCCGCGTTCTCATACCAGAGCCACCTGCTCGGCGGACGGCTCCGCTCAGCAGTACCACGGTTCGTTCAGATAGGGCACGGCCGCTCGGTCCCGAGCGTCAGACACACGTCGTGGCGTCGCAACCCCAAGACGGTCAGCGGTCAGCGCCAGAAGTTGGTCAAAGAGCTCTGACCGAGAGGAGGTGAGCCCCCGCCCCACGACCGCGGCCACGGCCTCCTGCAATCGGTCGACCGCCGGGTCGACATGCACCCACGGGTACACGAGGAGTCGCTCGTCGAACGGACCGAAACTCGCGCCCAAGGCGTCTCGCTCGAGCTCGAGCAGGCGCGAACCCTCTTGAATCAACAGCCGTAGCGTCAACTGGATCGGAGCCACGTGCTCGACCAGTTGGAGCGCGTCAATCGTCCGTAACAACTCGAAGTATCCACGCAGCGTGACCCACGGCGTGAACGGGATGAACGTCGGCGTCAACGGCAGTCCGATCGTGCGGCACTGCTCGACTACCGCTTCAAAGTCGGCCCGGGTATGCCCCTTCACCAATCGCGCCAGCACGACGTCGTCCACCGATTCGACCGCCGTCACGACAAACTGGCAACCAGTGTCGCGCAACAAGGTCAGACGGTCCCGATGGCGTTTGAGGTGTTCCACCTTGATAGTGACGTCATAGCTAACACCGGGAAATTCACAGGCAAGGGCCTCGACAATGGCGACCGCATGACCGACACCGTTGAAGAAGTCCGGGTCTCCGAACGTGATATGTCGCGCCCCCGCCTCGACCTGCGTCCGAATGTCGGCGAGCACGACCTCGCGGGGGACCACCCGGAACCGACCACCATACACCGGGACCACCGGACAGTGCCGGCACAGATGTTTGCACCCGCGGCTGGCTTCCGTGTACCCCACGACCCGACGCCCCGTCGGTGTCTGCAACGAGGCGTAGCCCTCGAGTGGCGGCAGACCGCCGCGCTCCGGCACCCGGAACCGCAACCGTGGCAATGACCCGGTTGCCGGCTGGGGTGGAGCGCCGGACGCCACGGCCAGCAGCGCCTGCTCGAACTCGCCGCCCAGCACGTGGTCCACGCCGAGGTCGCGCAGCATCCGCTCGTTGGGCGGCGCGTAGAGCCCGTAGCAGCACAAACGGGCCTTGGGCGCCAACGCGCGTACACGTCGGATCACCGGCACCGCCAGACGCGTCGCGGTATGCATCGGCAGATGAAAGGCGACCAGATCGCTCTCAAACGCCTCCGGCTCAAAGGGCTCACGGGACAGATCGAGTGTGGTGACCTTGATACCGGCCGCCTGCAGCCAGGCCGCCGGCGACGCCAAACCGAACGGTTGTCGCCCGAGGTCGTAGGTCGAGACCAACGTGACCCGGATGCTTGGCATTGACGTGGTGACGGCGTGGTTGGCGCTCACGCGGTCCCCGAATAAAGAACGGACGCGCGGGACAGAGCCCTCGCGGGGCGGGTAGCAACGAAGTGAACACGTGTCATCGCGACGCGTGGCCGAACCACCCATCCGCGGTAGCTCGATGTCAACGGACGTCACCAGCTAACCGACGGACGGGGCCGCTCGCCAGCGACATCACGACGCCTCCACCAAGCACGATCAGCCCGACGGCACCAAACAACTGGGGCAGGGCCAGACTCTCGACCAGACCCGCCACCAACCCGGCCAACAGGTTGCCCAATGCAGCGGCCATAAACCAGATGCCCATCATCTGGCCGACCAGCCGCTTGGGTGACAGCTTGGTGATGCTGCTGAGGCCAACCGGGCTCAGGCACAGTTCTCCGGTCGTGTGAAAAAAATACGTGACGATCAACCACATCGGACTCACGCGCCCGCCGTCCGTGGCGAAGGTAGCGCCCCAAGCCAGCACGAGGAACCCCAGCCCCAGCATCAGCAGGCCATAGGTGAACTTCGCGGAGATCGATGGGTTCTTTGAGCCAAGTCGTACCCACAATGAGCCGAAGACCGGCGCCAGCAAGATGATGAAGAGCGGATTCACGGACTGCAGCCAGGTCGTCGGTACTTCCATCCCGAATACCACCCGGTCCGTCAGACGGTCGGCAAACAGGTTCATCGACGATCCCGCCTGCTCGAACCCCGACCAGAACACGGCGGCCGCAACGAAAAGCACGGGAATCACCGCCACCCGTCTGCGCTCCTCCGGGCTGAGCCGCCCGAACAAAAAGATGTAGAGGAAATACAGCACTACGAGCGTCGTGATCGTGACGCCCGTACCCTGCGCCACGTCGAGAATCGACAAGGTCAGCAAGCCACCGCGCTGGAGCGACGTCACGACCAGGACCAATGCGACAACGAGGCCGACCCCCCACCAGAAACTGCGCAGCGCGCGGCCTCGGTCGTCGCCGTCCCTGTGCCGTAACAGACCCGCGTCACCCATGTGCCGCCAACCCCAGACATACTGCGCGACGCCGAGTATCATGCCGACCCCGGCTGCACTGAACCCGAGGTGCCAATTGATGCGCTCGCCGAGCGTTCCGCACACAAGCGGGCCGGCAAGCGCGCCCACGTTGATGCCCATATAAAAGATGGAAAATCCAGCGTCTCGACGTGCACCACCCTCCGGGTAGAGGTCGGCCACGATGGCACTCACGTTCGGCTTGAGCAGGCCGGTACCAAGCACGATCAGGACCAGGCCCAGATAGAATGCGGTCAGCGTGGGAATCGCGAGGGTCAGGTGCCCCACGGCAATAATGACCCCACCGATGAGGACGGCCTGACGCTGGCCAATCAACCGGTCGGCGATCCACCCTCCGGGCAGTGCGACCGCGTAAACGGCAAATGTGTACAGACCATAGATTGCCGTCGCGGTGACGACCGTCATGCCCAGGCCACCGTTGGCCACCAGATCGGTCATGAAGAGCACGAGCAGGGCTCGCATGCCGTAGTAGCTGAAGCGCTCCCACAGCTCCGTGAAGAACAGGGTCGACAGACCAGGCGGATGCCCAGACGGCCGAACGGCGCCAGACTCGACATCACCGGATGCGTGTGACACGGCAGACAGCTTACACTCAAAGTCAGCCATGCCCCTTGACCAGTATCGACGGGAACGCGACTTCGCCACGACCCCGGAGCCATCCGACGATCGGAACCCACGCGCTCGGAAGACACGCAAGCCGAAAACCCTCTTTTTGTGTCCAGAAACACCTGGCGAGCCGGCTGCACTACGACCTGCGCCTCGAGAACGACGGCGTGCTGCTGTCCTAGGCTGTCCCGAAGGGGCCGTGGCTCGACCATCGCGACAAGCACATGGCGGTTATGCACCGAGGACCATCCGTACGACTACGGCGATTTCGAGGGTGTCATCCCGGAGGGCTACGGCGCCGACGTGGTCATGCTGTGGGATTCAGGAGCCCGGTGCCGCCACCGAAACATCTGGCGTTCAACTGCCGCAAACGCAGCCGGGCATTGTCTCAGATCTCGACTCCCCTAATGCGACCACGACGACAGCAATCGCCGCCAACGGTCTGCACCAGCCGGTTCCGGATAGAATCGCGGACAACTGGTAGGGGCTCGACGTCATGTCCGTGATCGATATCCCGCTGCCCGAATACGACTGCGAGGTCGGGACCACCCGCGCCCTGATTGCGACCGCGCCAGATTCCGATCTGGGATGGCGTCCGGAGTCAGGTGCGCGGACGCTGGGACAACTCGTGACACACTTGGCGGAGATTCCCGTCTGGACGGCGATCGTGATGACATCCTACCGCTACGACCTCGAGGCCCTGGCTGAGCCGTCGCCGGAGCACGGCGCAACAGAGACACTCTTACGGTTCGATACACACGCCGCCGCGGGACGGGACGCGCGGGCGGGGCGTCTCGATGGAGAACTGACCGCCGATTGGATGCTCGAGCGCCACGGCGTGCTGTCTTCGCCCTCCCGCGCATTTCCACATTTCGCGTACTGGTTCTGAATCACCTACGTCACCATCGGGGCCAGCTGAGCCTGTATCTGCGGATGCGCGGCGTCGCACTGCGGCCGATCTACGGACCCGTGCGGTAAACTGGCGGCTCAGGCTCGTCGCCCGGGCCTCGCGGGAGCAGCTGAAACCCTGGACCGAAGCCCGTCTCTGTGGCCGCATCTCAGACAACCGGTGAGCATCTCCGACTACACGCCGCACCCCCGCCTGAAGCACGGCCATTGGATGACGCTGTTCACCTGGGGACGTGTGCGTCACTTTCCTCAATTGCCACCGGCGGTGCCCCGCTACTTCGATGTCGCGCGGAACGCTCGGGTGCTCGCGCATTGTTACTGGCACTCCCAGCCTCGGGCGCATGCGACGATCATCGGCCTCCACGGTCTCGAAGGGTCGAGTCAGGCGCACTACATGAAGGGTCTGGCCGAAAAAGCGTACGCCGCGGGACTGAACGCGGTCATGCTCAACCAGCGCAACTGCGGGGGCACCGAGGCGCTGTCGGAGGGGTTGTATCACTCGGGCCTGTCAGACGATCCGCGCGCCGTCATAGCCGAATTGACCCAACTCGATCAGCTCCCCTCCATCGGGGTCGCCGGATATTCACTGGGCGGCAACGTCGCGCTCCGACTGGCGGGCGACTACGGCCCAGACACACCGCCAGAGCTGCGGGCCGTCGTGGCCATCTCGCCCACGATGGATCTGGGACTCTGCGTCGAGGCGCTCGAACGGAAGTCCAATCTGATTTACGAGTGGAATTTCGTGCGCAATTTGAAGAGCCGTATGCGCCGGAAGGACCAGGCGTGGCCTGGCCGTTTCGACCTGGGCCCACTCGACAGCGTGCGCACCGTGCGGGAATTCGACGAGCTCTTCACCGCGCCGCACCACGGATTCCACGACGCGGATGACTACTACTACCGGGCGAGTAGCCTGCGGGTGATCGACCAGGTGCGGGTGCCAACACTCATTGTGAGCGCCAAAGACGACCCCTTCGTGCCGCCCGAACAGTTCGACGACCCCGAGGTCGCGGCTAACCCGCACATCGCGGTGCAGGTGACGCCCTACGGCGGACACTGCGGCTACTACGCGGGCGCCACCCCAGGTTTCGACGGGTACTGGGCCGAACGGCGAATCGTCGAATTCGCCCGAGAGCACTGTCAGTCAGTGGCGTGACCGCGCTTGGGCCCCTGACCAGGCAGAAGGCCGACACGGCTCAGCGCGCCGGCGCGGGGAGTGCGTCCAAGAACATGCCACCGCGCGATATCGTCAGGCTGATAGACTTGGTCGCGAAGCCCGAAATAGCCGTAGGGAACGGCCACCTCGGTCGGCGTGGTCATGCGCTCGCTGTCGGCGACGCAGAGCGCCAACCGGCGCGCCCGCAATCGATCGAAGACATCCGGATCGTGCCACGGCGTATGCCGAAGTTCGAAAGCCGCCCGCACCCCCGGTGGCAGGATGCCGAAAAACTCGTCGAACACGGCCAAATTCTTCTCGAAGGACGGCGGCAATTGAAACAGGCGCACGCCCAGTTGCGCCCCACGGGTCTGGGCCGCGCCGCAAAACTCCGACACCATCTCCTCACAGCCCCGCAGCCGAGCGATATGAGTAATGCGGCGCGGCGCCTTGAGCGTGAAACGGAAGTGATCGAGCGTGACCTCGGACCATCCAGTCAGCAGACTGTCAGTCGGCATCCGATAGAAGGTGTAGTTGATCTCGACGGTCGACAGCCGCTCCGCATAGAACGGGAGCATCTTCTTGGCGGTCAGCTTCTCGGGATAGAACCTCCCCTTCCATTCGACGTAGTTGTAGTCAGACGTGCCCACCAGGACACGAGAGGCAGTGGTGGCGTGGTCGGGCTCGTCCGCGGAGACAGGTGGTGACGCCATGGCGGTGAGTGTTCCGCAATCACCACTCGGCTCCGGGCGCGCTCGCGCAGCCTACGTGCCAGCCACCACCGGCCCGGCCTTCACCGCGGCGGAGCATGGGGTATTGCGGAGGCTGCGCACGCCGCTAGCGGTCCAACGCTATCTCAACGCGTTGCCATACAATACCGCCGCCGCGCCCTTGACGCTCCGTAGTTTTCGAGGCGTCGTGCGACACCAGACCGCCCACTGCCTCGAAGCGGTCCTCCTGGCCGCGACCGCCTTGGAACAACATGGCTATCCACCTCTCGTCTTGAGCTTTGAATCGATCGATCACCTGGACCATGTGCTATTCGTCTACCAGTGGCGGGGACATTGGGGCGCGGTAGCCCGGTCACGCGACCCGGGATTACACGGACGCAAGGCAGTCTTCCGGACAACGCGCGCCCTGGCGCTCAGCTATGTGGAGCCGTACGTCGACCTCACCGGTCGCCTCACCGGGTACGCGGTCGTGGATCTGCGGAAGCTGGGCCGGTACGATTGGCGTCTCTCAGAACGCAACGTCTGGAAGGCCGAGCGTATTCTGCTCGACCATCCCCACCGGCCAATTCGGACTCCGGACCACCGCGTGACCCGGTGGCGCAACCGTCACCGCGCGTTCCTGACCCGATTCCCCGGTCACAAGCCACGGTTCTTCGCCGGAGAGGACAGTTGGAGTGAACTACCGGCAGCATTCCGTCGCGTCATCGGACGCGGCAACACCCGCCGCTGCGGTGGGGACCTCAACGAGGTATCCACGGGGGTTTCCTGACGAGGCGCCCGCCCGGCAAGGCGCGACGCCTTTCAGACGGGGCTGCGCCCCGCACCCCACGCGCGTGCGCGGCCTGGCATGTGACCGAAGAAGCAATCCACCTTCGCCAAGGCTTCGGCGAGACCTGCCATAGCCCGGCCCAAGATTCGCCGGGCAGCGGCTGGTACCGCCAGGCAGACGCCTCGTCGGGAAACCGTCAATCTAGGTCGAATTCGCGTTCGGGCCGCGTGATCGGTTCGTGCCGCGCCTGCTCGAGTGCTTCATCAAACCGTTTCGACAAAGCGTCGCCCCGCGTCTGCTCATTGCTCACTGACTGCTGAAACAGCGCCTCGCGCCGCGCCGCTTCCTCGGCCAGAATCTGCTGCGCCTGATCCAGCTTGGGCTTGTCCTCACGCTCTGGCTCCTGATGAGCGACAACCCGCTTCAGGCTCGAGTCGACCGTCTGCGTCGTACCGCAACACGGACAGACCACGTCGAACTCCGACAACAACTTGGACATGACGCGTGCCTCAATTCATTCGATCACGCCGCAGTGCACGGCCGGATTGGTATCATAGACCGCATGGGAAGTTCCCGCTACGGCCTCTCGGGGCGTGTCGCCCGCCTCGGTGCGTTCCTCGGTGTCTGCACTCTGGCCGCCACCTTCTCGGCCTGAGGACAATCGATGAACTGTGGGTCAGCGCGCCGTTGGCTGACGGCGAGATGGGCTTCGGCACGTCCGGCTGTCGTATCCGGATCTCTCCGGACGCTACGACGTCAGCGACTTACCAGCCGGCGTGCATCTGGTCGCGGCGCTTTCCGGCATCCAGGAAGGTGACCTGCACGACGCGCCGATGTTTCAGGAGACCGCGGCCGCTGGAGCCGAGGGGGCGATCGAGACGGGAATGGTATCGAGGTTCGACGTGCAGATAACACGATAGACCGATTGGTCGCCGGTTATCCTTCTTCTTCGTAGCCTTCTTCTTCGAAGGGGTTGATACGGGTCGACGGTCGGAGCGCCTCTCGATAGTCGTAGATGGGCAGGCCCTCAACGTGCAGCGACAGAGCGCACACGGGCGACTTCTGGTCGATCAGCACCGTGACCGGGCTCCCTTCCACGCCCTCGCGGAAGGCGAGACGACACCCGCACGACAAGTCAGCGTGAACGAACCCCTTCAGCATGAAAGCCCCCTTCGCCGGACGATCATACTACAGCGGCCCGACGGGACGTTTGGCGCCCGGCGGGCCGCGGCACCCACCACGTACATGACAACGCCGGCCTCGAAGGACCGGCGCGGTCTGGTCTCTGACCGCATCGCGGTCACGAGGCGACGCCGGTTCGACTACAACAGGTCGGTGATGTCCTTCTCGAAGTCGTCCCGGCTGGCGATGCCGGCGTGCGTGCGACACAGGGCGCCGTCCCGATCAATGAAGAAGGTCATCGGCACGCCCCAAATCGGACCATACGATTCCATGAAATCATCTTGGCCCAACCCGACCAACATCGGGTAGTTGACGTTGTACTGCTCGGAAAATTCCTGGATCTTGTCAGCCGTGTCGTCGATCGACACCCCGACGACAGCCAACCCGTCCACCGCGTACTGCTCGGCGAACTCGACGAACCACGGCACCTCGATTTTGCAGGGACCGCACCAGGTGGCCCAAAAGTTGAGCAGCACCACCTTCCCCTTCAACTCCGTGAACGACACCGCCTCGCCGTTCATATCCTGCAAGGTGAAGTCGAAATTCGCCGGTCGGGCGTCGGTGTCGCACGCCGGGGCCATAGTCCCAGCGATGCTCCCGGCGGTCTCCGCCGTGTGGGCGTGGGTGTGGCTCAGTCCAGCCGGTAGGGTCAACAGGGCCAACGCGAAGGCCGCCAAGCCTGCGATCATCCAGCGAAACGTCATGATGGATTTGTTCCTCTCGTCGGTCGACGCCGACCATTCAAGCGGTACCGGACTACGTCACTGCTACTCGTAGGCTCGCATATAGGCGCCGACTCTGTCCATGGCGGCATCTTCGTCGGCGCTGGCCCCGTCCCCAATCAGCACGTATCCTACATCGTCGGTCGGCCCGAGGTGTCTCCTAAGCTGGTCGTTATTTCGCCGGATGTGGACAAATCCCTGTCTCCGCCGCGACTCGGCCCGTCAACCGCCGGCGTCGGACCGCCCCAGGGCGCGTGCGTGCCGAGACGAACGTGGCCGAGGGTGGGCACACCCCGCCTCCTAGCGCCGCGCGCTCGGCTCGGTCGGACATACTTCGGCTGGGGGCGGCCGTCGGTACGCCTCTTGCTCCTACCACGATCGTCGACCGGACGGGATCCACCGCGTTGCGAGCCCCGTCATACCTACAGTAAGATGGCTTCAATCTGCGCCAGCTCAGTCGGACACGCCGCTGGTTCCTCACGAGGTGAATCATGAGCCGTACCCACCGCGGGCGGTCTGCCCACGGTCCCTTGGCCGTCATCTGCCTCGGAAGTCTGCTGACATTGGGCTGGGCGGCCGAGACGATGGCCCAGTTCAACCCGTATTTTGGCCAGAACCGGGTCAAGTACGACAATTTCGACTGGCACATCTACGAGACGGAGCACTTCGAGATCTTTTACTACCCGGAGCTTGAGCAACATTTAGAGCGGCTGGCGTCATACGCTGAGAGCGCCTACGCCCAGGTCAGCGCCGATCTGACGCACGATCTGGCGACGCGGATTCCGTTGGTCGTGTTCAAGACCCACAGCGAGTTCGAGCAGCAGAATGTCATTCCCGGGGCTGTCTCGGAAGGCGTCGGGGCGTTCGCCGAGCCATTCCGGCGGCGCATCCTCCTCCCCATCGACGAACCGCCAGACCAACTCTACCGCTTGATCACACATGAGCTCACGCACCAGTTCGCGTTCGACATCGTCCCACGGTCGGCGATTCGCCGGGGGATTCCACTCTGGGTAGACGAGGGACTCGCTGATTACATGGCGGGGATCTGGCGCCCCCTCGATTTGATGCAGGTGCGCGATGCCGCTCTGGCCGACATCCTGCCCGAGATGAGCAAGTTCGACGGCTACGGCAATTTCAGCAGCCTCCGCGTGGTCTACAACCTGGGACATGCCGCCTTCGAGTTCATGGAGGAGCGATGGGGCAAGGAGGGCGTGCGCGAATTCCTGTTCTCGTTGCGCAAGACCGTAATTGGCGGTGGCGGTGACATCTACGACGACGCGTTCGACATTCCAGCCGACGAGTTCGACAACGAGTTCGAGGACTACATCCGGGAGCGTTTTCAGGAGTTCCGCGACAAGGAGCGCCCGGACGACTACGGCCGCGACCTCGCGCCGAACCCGCTGGAAACAAATTTCGTCTCGACCGTGTCGATCGAACCATCACCGTCGGGCGATCTGATGGCCGCCTATTCGTTGAACCGCAAGGAGGGCGAACTCGATATCGTGCTGCTCTCCACTTCCACCGGCGAGGTGGTTGCCAACTTGACGGAAGGATTCAACCAGAAGCTGGGCTTCGAGTCCTTCGGCCTTCCGCTCGCTCGATTCAACCAGGTGCCCTGGATGTCCTGGTCACCCATCGACGATCGATTGGGTTACTTCGTGCGCAAGGGTAAGTTCCGGTCGCTGGTGCTGCAGAACATCGTGACCCACGAGGTCGAGCGGCTCATCCCGATGGACATGGTTGACGAACCGGAGTCACCAGACATCTCTCCGAACGGGAGAACGGTGGCCTTCTCCGCTTTACAGGGCGCGGTGGGCGATATCTATCTGCTCGATCTGGACACAGAGGCGGTCACGAACCTCACGGAAGACGGTTTCGCCGACTACGCGCCAACGTTCTCGCCGGACGGGTCGTATCTCGTCTACGTCGCTCGTATCAGCGGCAACAACAAGCTCTTCAAGCTGGACCTCGAAACCAAAGCGAAAACCCAGCTAACGTTTGGCACCGCCACTGACGCGGCGGCCCAGTTTCTCGATGATCACACACTGGCATTTGCGTCGACCGCCGCGGACCCGCTGGCCCCGATCGACCCCACGCAGGCCGCCAACGCCGATATCTACAACATCTGGACCCTCGATCTGAACAACGGCGAGTTGCGGCAATACACGGACACGGCGACCGGCAACGTGTCCACCATCGTGCTGCCCGGAGACGAGGAAGACCGGATCGCCTTCGTCACCTACTTCAAGGGCGAATACGGCATTCACACGTTGGTGCGGGAGGAACCGCTCTACACCGCGTCGGCCACCGACTTTGGGGGCCCCGGCGCAAACATCGACTTCCAGGCGCCACTCACCCACAACGTGATCGCGGCCAACAACAGGCGGAAGGGCCGATTCGACAGGATGTTCCTGGATGGCAGGCCGCCGATCAACATCGGGCTCACGAGCAACGGTGACGTCCTGGGCGGTACCGCCATCTCCTTCACGGACGTGCTGGGCGACACGAGCTTCCAGCTACAGGCCTACTCCATCCAGCAATATCGAACCATCGCCGGGTCCTATTTCAATCTGAGTGGTCGCTTCCAATATGGGTTCCAAGGGTACTCCCAGGAATCATTCTTCTACGGCAACAATGGTTTCTTCGACCCATCCCTGTCGTTCCTCAGCCGCGACGACGCGCAAGCCACCTCGAGCGTCCGCGGCGGCACCGCGTTCGGCATCTATCCCTTCGACCGCTTCCGACGCGTCGAGTTCACGGGCGGCATGTTCCATTCAAAAGAAGAATTCCGGAACGCGGCGCTGGAGCAACAGGCGGTGCAGTTCCAACAGCAACAGTTCGGTACTTCGCTGTTCCGGGATGGCGCACAGATCCCGTTTGGTGTCAGTTTCATCCAGGAAACGACGGTGTTTCGAGAATTTGGTCCGGTCGACGGCAACGCCATGCGGTTCGCCTTTCAGTATGCGCCGTCGATCGGCTCGACCTTCCTCGGCAAGCAAACGCTTGACGCCGACGCCCGCTACTACAAGCGCATCGGCCAAACGGGCGTCCTGGCGCTGCGTGGGCGCTGGTTCAATAGCTTCGGCGATTTCCCAGATTTTCACTTCTTTGGCGGCAACGGCGACATGCGGGGGTTCGAATATCTCGAGTTCATCGGTCACGAGAGCGGCCATGTCAACGCGGAGCTTCGGTTCCCGCTCATTGAGGCGATGCTCACCCCCATCGGCGTGTTGGGAGGAATTCGCGGCACGTTCTTCTTCAACCTCGGCGGAGCCAGTTTGAACAACATCCCGTTCAAGCTGTCCTCTTCAAGCACCGAAATCTTCACCCCCATCGAGGGGTTCGAGAGCCAGGGCTTGGTGCTGCCAGACGGGACCCTGGGCACACAGATCGTTCCGACATTCGGTCCAGAACGTGCCGTCTCTGGGTTCCGCCTGGTCGATAGCCGGGCCGCCTACGGCATCGGGTTGACCACACTTGTCATCGGCTTTCCCGCTCACTTCGACTGGTCGTGGCGCACGCTGTTCAACAAGGACTGGGAAGACGTGGTGTTCGCGACTCAAGGTGGCAGCGAGGAGTACCGCAAGCCGCGGTTCGACTTCTGGATCGGCTATGACTTCTGAGTCGGACAAGGCTGACATGGCGCCCCACCCCCGGGGGCCCTGCTCGCGGGTGGTGGCGTTGCTCGCCGACTAACTGGAACAACGGCTCTCGGCGCCGCAACACAGCAAACTGACACGCCGCCTCGACAACTGCCAGACCTCCGTCGTGCAGTTGCACACATACCGCTCGACAGTGTCGCTCCTCCGCTCGCTCAAGGAGGAAGACCTCCCGCCGGACCTCCGGCGAACCCTCACCTCAGCGCGTTCCTGGAGCAGAGCGAGAGTCCGCCTTGGGCGTCGCTTCCCCATCTGTGACGCCGAGGCGCGCACCTGCGCGCCTCACGGCCGCGGAGTGGGGCTCTTTGGGGGGGGTCCCCACGGAGCGGTCGCGTGGGGTTCGGGGCACACCCCGTCTGAAGGAGGTCGCACCCGACTCTGCTTGGATGGGATGGCTGGGGGCTAGAGCTTCTTCAGCTTCATCACGCTGCGGCTCAGGTCGATCGTCACGCGGTAATCCTTCAGCAGACTGTGGCCGACAATGCCACCGATCTGAAAACCGAGCAACGCGCTCGGTCGATGCAGGTTAAGCACGACGACCGAATGGTTGCGAAACAGCAACTGGTCGAAGGCCAGTTTCGTCCCGGGCCGCAGATACGCGTCGTCGTCCCACCCGGACGTCCCGTACACCTTAATCGGCACCCGACGCACGGTCAGCGGTGGCAATAGATTCGCAGTCCCGCGGCTGATGGAGATGACCTCGCCGCCCGTGTCGATCACGAAGCTACGTGGGTGATCGTCGTTGACGACACCGCGCACGACGGCGAGGCGGTGCTGCCGCATCGGCAACACGACATCGGCGGGTTCGTCGGGAAGGTCTTTACCAATGATCAACTGCTGCAGGCCGTAGTCAATAGTCACGGACAGCCCGAGCGCGAGCGGGGAAAATCCTTCTGCCTCTGGGGTGGGAAGCCCGCCGAGCGGTGGACTCTTGATGATAGCCGGAAGATTGCTCACTTCGAACGAACCGAACGCCAGCGAATCGAGTCGACTGGCCTGTAACCCGCGCAGCCCAATTGCTCCGACCCCCGCACTGAGGGTGTTGGTGATCGGCTGCACGCCGAGTGCGCTGGCCACTGGCTGCGACAGTACCGTCTGCTCTGCGCCGGTGTCGATGACGAAGTCCACCGCATCACGGCCGTTGACCCGACCGCGCACGATGATCTTGCCGCGCTCCAGTCGGAATGGAATCGTATGAACCTGTAGAGGCTCGGTGAGGTTGACGGCCGGTCGGTCGCCGAATGAACGCAGGAACTGGACCTCATTTTCGGCCCAATCCGCTTTCTCGGTGTTCGTCGCTGCGGGAAGGAGTGCCACATACCGCTCGTAGGCGTCCGCCGCCTCGGGATAACGGTGCATCTGCCGGTAAATCGAACCTAAGGTGTGATGATACGCTGGCGCGTCGGGTGACGTTTCCAGCGCAGCCTGAACCCAGTCGAGCGCATCCTCGAGCCTTTGCCGCGTCGCGAGACTCCGACCCAGTCCATGGCGTCCGCCCCCCGAATCGGGGTCCAGCGACAGCACGTCTCGATAGACCGCTTCGGCCTCATCGAACAACCCGGACGCCCACAATGCGTCCCCCACGAGCGACATCGCGACGGGATCTTCCGGCGCAAGCCGTCGCAACACCGCTGCTTCATTGAACGACTGCGTGAATTCGGCGACCTGCAGGGTGCTCCGCAGGCTCCCGCTGGTCGCCCGCACGAGCTGCTCGGTCGTCGCCCCCGACTTCGCCAGGGCGTAGGTCCGGATGGCTTCCCAATAGCGCTGGTCACCTTCGAGCAGGTCGCCCAACTGAAGACGAGTCTCGCTGCGCGCGCTGGCAGGGGTCGATTGGGCATCGATGACGATCGGTACGGCCAAGGCGGCGGCCGCCACAAACACCAAAGAACGAGACCCGAATCTCATGTCGCCTCCAGCGGAACCAGTCCGCCGACACCGCCGCTCACGTGACGCCCGAGCAGCAAAGACGCGCCACGGTTCAGCCCCGCAGACGCGAACAACGCCCTCTGTGTACCGGGCAGCCCGGCAGAGTCCGCACACTGCCACTATGCTCCAAAACCTTGCAACAGGGCAAGCTGATCCCCGCCCGCCGGAGCATCGACAGTGTCCCAACGGGCGCACCACCGGCGTGTCCGGCTCCAGAGGAAGAGAAATGATGAAGAGATTCACTCCCGACGATGTCGGGGTGATGCAGACGGACGGAAGTCAGCGGTCGTATTGCTCGATCTCTACCCCGTCGTACATCTCGTCGACCCGCAAGATCTGTTTCTGGCGCTCGTAGGTACCAAGCTCGTAGTCCTCGCTCATGATGAGCGCCTTCACAGGCTTGGTCGGACACACTTCCGCGCACAACCCGCAAAAACTGCACCGTGACAGGTTGAAGTCGAAGAAATCGAGCACCTTGATCTTGTGGCCGGGCTCACGATGTCCACCCAGGAAGATCAACTCGTCAGGGCAGACCTTGGCGCACTGGTCGCAGACGATGCAGGTCTGCGCGCCGGTCTCCGGTTCGACCTGGAGCCTGAGCACCCCTCGAAACCGGGGTGCGACGGGTCGGCGTTCGGCGGGGTATTGGAAGGTGAACGCCGGTTGAGGGGTGTACTTGAGCGTCACCAAGAGGCCCTTGATCAGATCGACCAGAAAGACCATCCGAAAAAACTTCGCCAACTGCTGCACCATTTTCTCCTGGCTACGCCCGGTCCTCGACGAGAATCGGTTCGGTCTGCCCGGACATCAGCACCCGCTCCTTGCGGAGCACGGTGTCCTCCTTGCGAATCTTGTCCTGCAACCGCAAGAGCCCGTAGAGCAACGCCTCGGGGCGGGGCGGACAGCCGGACACGTAGACATCAACCGGCACCACCTTGTCGACGCCCTGAAGGACCGAATAGGTGGGAAATGGACCACCTGCGTTCGAACAGCTCCCCATGGAGATCACCCACTTGGGCTCCGGCATCTGGTCGTAGAGCCGCCTGAGCACCGGCGCCATCTTCTTGGTGACGGTGCCGGCCACGATCATGAGGTCGGCCTGACGCGGCGACGCGCGAAACACTTCCGCGCCGAACCGCGCGATGTCGAACCGGGACGCCGACGTCGCCATCATTTCGATGGCGCAACAGGCTAAACCGAAGCCCATCGGCCAGAGTGACGATTGGCGTGCCCAGTTGAGCACCTTGTCCAGGTTGGTCGTGATGAAGTTGTCTTCGAACCGATGGTCAATCAATCCCATGGGTGTGGTCGCTCGCCTACTTGCCTTCGAACCAGTCTGCGTTGGTTGCGCAGAAGGCCTCCCACTGGTCCGGGACCTCATCATTTTCGAAGATCGCCTCGACCGGACAAGCGGGCACGCACGCGCCGCAGTCGATGCACTCTTCCGGGTGAATGTAGAGCATCGTCTCAGCTTCAAACTCGTCTTCGTCTTTCCGCGGGTGGATGCAGTCCACCGGACACACGTCCACGCAGGCCGTGTCCTTGGTCCCGATACATGGTTCACAAATACTGTACGCCATCAAACTCCTCCGTGTTCATCACCCGCATGATGCGCCGGGCACTGCCGCCGCCTGACCCGGACGCAGCAGCGTCGCCCCGACATCCGGAACGATCTGCCCGGCTGGGCGCCCAAAGAATACCCCGCTGGGGTGTTCGGGTTCAAGGGGCCGGCGTCCCCTACACAATCTTCATACGCCCAGCAAACCCCTCCTCGTATCCGTGGAAGTGCAAGACCGCCGGTTCGGGGTACTTCCAGCAGTAATAGCCTTCACCGTTGTCAAAATCCACCAGCCAGAGCCCCTTGACGTCGAGGCCCAACCCCCGCACCCGATCGGTCCAGACCGCCACCACCCCCTCCAGAGCCTCCACCGTCACGGACCGAGCCGGGTCGGTCGCCGACAGCCGCTGCAAGTCATTCGACAGCTGTGCGGCCTCATTGACGGCCTTCTCCGTCAACGTGCGGATGCTGGGCAGCAACTGCTGCGCCTCGACCAGCGTGAATCGTCTCCCCTCAGGCATCATTCCCCCCTTATTCATGGGGTGCAGCTTACGAACGCCCTTCGTCTCCAACCAGTGGCACAACTCGACAATCGCGACCACTCCGGCGCCGGTTGATCGGGGCACCGGAATGAGATCGCCAATGTGGTCAGCATGGCCATGAGTCACCAGCACGACCTCAGCCCGATCGATCTGCCTCCACGCCTGGCGACACGCCGGATTGGTAGTCAACCACGGATCAATCACCACCGTCACGCCGCCCGGCGTCTGAAGCACGAAGGTGGCATGCCCCAACCAGGTCATGCGCAACGGCGCGGCCGAGGAACCGATCGTCTGCCGGGGCATTCTATCGGTTTTCCGACCAGGCGCCCGTCTGGCTGCGTTGCTTCGTCGGTCACAGCCCGCCTGGCTGCTCCCTCCTCGCGCCTGGCCAGACGGACGCCTCGTCAGAAAACCCCCTCGGACGTGTGTCAGCACCAGCCCGGATGCTAACATCGCAGTCATGACGACTCCGGGCTCTCCCAGCACGGCGGCCGCGGTGCCGGCGACCTTTTTCCGTGGGCGCCGGGTTCGGCCAGACGCGGGGCCGGCCGGTGGAAAACCGCGCTGGCTCAAGGTCCGGGCGCCTGGCAGCGAGGGGTACCGACGACTCAAGCGCCTGATGGCGGAGCTGTCCCTGCATACCGTCTGTGAAGAGGCCAACTGTCCGAATATTGGGGAGTGCTGGCACCATGGCACCGCTACCTTCATGATCCTGGGTGGCGTCTGCACGAGGGCCTGCGCCTATTGCAACGTCGAGCACGGACAACCGGGGCCGGTCGACGAGGCGGAACCGACGCGCATCGCCAACGCGGTCAGGACTCTCGACCTTGAGTATGTCGTCATCACCTCCGTGGATCGCGACGACCTCGCGGACGGCGGCGCCTCGGCCTTCGCCCAGACCATCACGGCCACCCGGGCGCTGTCGCCGCACTGTCGCATTGAAACCTTGATTCCCGACTTCAGCGGCCGAGCGGCCTCGCTGGACACCGTGCTCACCGCGGCGCCGGACGTGCTCAACCACAACATCGAAACGGTGGCGCGTCTGTATCGCCAAGCGCGTCCGGGTGGCAAGTACACGCGAGCGCTGGAGCTGCTGCAACGCGCGCACCGGGCCCGTCCTGAGGCTCCGACGAAATCGGGACTCATGGTCGGCCTGGGAGAAACCTGGGATGAGCTGCTCGAAACGCTGACGGACCTTCGCCAGGTGGAGTGCGACATCCTGACGATCGGGCAGTATCTGCGACCCTCACCGGCCCATCTAACCGTCGATCGCTACTATCACCCTGACGAGTTTGCCGCGCTCAAGCAGGAGGCCCTCAGGCTGGGGTTCGGGCACGTGGAGTCCGGTCCGCTCGTGCGCAGCTCGTATCACGCACACGAGCAGACGGAGGCATTCTCCGCCGCTCAGGCCTTGGGCGCCCGCTTAGGGCGATAGACGTGGGTGCTCTGACCGAAGAAGACTTCAGCTGACTCCATCAGTGTTTCAGACAGAGTCGGATGAGGGTGTATGCACAATCGGAGATCGGCGGGGGTCGCTCCCATTTCGATGGCGACGACGCCCTCGGCAATCAGCTCTCCGGCGCCGCTGCCGGCGATGCCCACACCAAGAATTTGTTCCGACTCCGGATCGATGATCAGTTTCGTGACGCCGGACGGCCGATCGAGGGTCATCGCCCGCCCTGAGGCCGCCCATGGAAAACGGGTGACCTGCACTGACCGACCATCAGCCTTGGCCTGCGTCTCGGTCAGGCCGCACCACGCCACCTCAGGGTCCGTGAACACGACGGCGGGAATCGCGCGGGGCTCGAAACCGGCTTTGTGACCCGCAATCGCCTCCACCGCGATGCGCGCCTCGTGACTCGCCTTGTGGGCCAGCATCGGCTCTCCCACCAAGTCCCCCACCGCGAATAGGCTCGACTCGCCGGTGCGGCGTTGTCCATCGACCACCACGAAACCATGCGCGTCCCGCTGTACGGCCGTACGCTCCAACCCCGGAATGTCCGAGTTCGGCACGCGACCGACGGCGACCAACACACGATCGAAATGGTGCTCCGGGTGGTCGACCGCGGCGCCCTCTAAGCTCACCCGGACGCCGTCACCGTCATCCGCCAGGCCGACGACGGTCGTCTCCAGCCGCACCGCCTCACAGAGACGGTCCAGTCGCCGCGCCACGACGGACACCAGATCACGGTCGGCGCCCGGCAGCAACCCGGACGTCATCTCCACGACGGTGACCGCGGATCCGAGTGCCGCATACACCGACCCCAACTCGAGCCCGATGTAACCGCCACCGACAACCAGCAGCGACCCCGGAACGCTCGGCAGGTCCAACGCCCGCGTGGAGTCCCACACCCGCTCGCTGTCGATCGACAGGGCGGTAGGCACGGCCGGGCGCGACCCGGTCGACAGAATCCCGTGGGCAAATGTGAGCTCGACCGGCTCGTCGTCCCCGGCGGTGTCATCCGACCTCGTCACCCGCAGAGACGTCGGACCGAGTAGTTCCGCCCGGCCCCGCAAATAGGTGACACCGCGCTGGGTCGACAACTGACCCAACCCACCGGTCAACCGGCCGACCACCCCCTCTTTCCAGGTCCGCAGCCGGTGGAGGTCCAGCGTCGGCTCCCCGAACTCCACGCCCCAGGCGCGCGCCTCGCGGGCCTCCGTCAGAACCTTGGCAACGTGCAGGAGCGCCTTTGACGGCATGCACCCGCGATAGAGACAGACACCGCCGGGGTCGGCAGCCTCGTCGATCAGGGTAACTTGCATCCCCAGGTCCGCGGCCAGAAACGCGGCGGCGTAGCCTCCGGGCCCACCACCAATCACCGCGAGTTGCGTCGAATTCGTCATGTTCCGTGTCCCGTCCCGATTCAGAAGTTCCCCGACCGCACTGTGGCCCCGACCGCTGGGCGACGCGTTCCAATGCGATGACGCCACCGCGGCCGATGTCCCGTCTGACCTCCGGACCTCCCACGGCGCGTCCCAGCTCCGGCCGTAAGTGTAGCAAGGCCGTTCCTTGCCTTGAGCGGACGCGCCGTTCCATCATGGGAGAATTCCTCGCCGTCGCAGGGTCGGCGGGCCTCTGTCAGGGGGAGTGTGTTCATGCGCAGATTCGGAGCATCCTTCGGCGGCCGGGTCGTCGGTCTCTCTCTCGTGACCGGGATCGTCGCCCTTGTGGCCCCCACCGGCGGCATGAAGGTGAGTGCCCGTCAGGACACCAGCATGACTCGATTGTTCGCGCCGGTCGAAATCGGCGCCGACGTGTCGGACCTGCCCGCCTCCGAACGGCTGGCACTAGCTCACATCGTGGACGCCGCCCGGGTGATGGACGGTCTCTTCCTCCAACAGGTATGGGCCGGCAACCCGTCCATGTTGCTGTCACTCCTTGGCGATCGGAGCGCGACGGGCGAGGCCCGGCTCGACTTCTTCGTGTTGAACAAGGGGCCTTGGTCACGCATCGAGAACAATCGGAGTTTCGTGCCAGAAGCCCCCGACAAACCAGCCGGCGCCAATTTCTACCCGGCCGACGCGACCCGGGAGGATGTCGCGGCCTGGTTTGATCGGCTGGACGATGCGGCGCGATCGGACGCGACCGGGTTTTTCACAACGGTCCGACGGGATCTGGACGGCGAATTCATCGCCGTGCCCTACAGCGTGGAGTACCAGGGTCCTCTGGCGATTGCGGCAGAGCACCTCCGCGCGGGTGCCCGCGCCACGACGCAGCCGACACTTCGTCGATACCTCGAGAGTCGCGCGGCGTCGTTCATCTCAAACGACTACTACGACAGCGACGTCGCCTGGATGGAACTCGATGCGTCGATCGAACCGACCATCGGCCCGTATGAGGTCTACGAAGACGAATGGTTCAACTACAAGGCCGCCTTCGAGGCGTTCGTCACTATCCGCGACGCAGCCGCCACGTCAAATTTGACCCGGTTCGGCGACCAGCTCCAGGGGCTGGAAGACACCCTCCCGATCGACCCATCGTTCCGAAACCCATCGCTCGGCGAGCTGGCCCCGATTCGGGTGGTCAACGTCATCTTCACCGCCGGCGAGGCGAACAGCGGGGTGCAGACGGCGGCCTTCAACCTGCCCAACGATGAACGGGTCGTCCGAGAAAAAGGGTCGAAGCGAGTCATGCTGAAGAACGTGCAGGAGGCCAAATTCGAGCGCGTGCTGACGCCCATTTCGCGAGTCGCTCTGTCAGCGGACGAACAGCGTGAGGTGACCTTCGACGCCTTCTTCACCCATATCCTGATGCACGAACTGATGCACGGGCTTGGCCCCAGCACCATCACAGTCGATGGCGCCGAGACCACCGTCCGCCGACAGCTTCGAGAGACCTACAGCACCATCGAAGAGGCCAAGGCGGACGTGTCCGGGCTCTGGGCGCTCCACCAACTCATCGACCGGGGCGTGGTCGACTCATCGCTGGGGCGGAGCATGTATAGCACGTTCCTGGCGTCGACGTTCCGGTCCATCCGGTTCGGCATCAACGAAGCGCACGGACGGGGCGTTGCCATCCAGCTCAACTCGTTTCTCGATGCCGGCGCTGTCACGGTAGACGGCGACGGTCGCTTCGCCGTCGACCATAGCCTGATCCGGGACGCGGTCACTTCGCTGACGGCGGAGTTGATGACCCTGCAGGCGACCGGCGACATCGAGGCCGCGGAGACAATGCTCGCGACCCGCGGCGTGGTCCGCCCCGAGGTGCAACTCGTGCTCGACCGCCTGGGGGGCGTGCCCACCGACATTCAGCCACGATACGTCACCGCGGTGCAGCTGGCCCGACAGACGCGCTGACGGTTTCCGGGCGGAGCATCCCGCCTGGCGGCGTTGCTTCCTCGGTCACGGACCGCCTATCGGCTTCCTCAGACGAGACGCGCGCGCCCCACGGCGGCGGAATGAGGCACTCGGGGTCCCCACATAGCCGTCGCGTGGGGTTCTGGGAGCAGCCCCGTCTAAGGTTAGAATAGCGCCTATGTCGCGACCGGAACACCTCGGAGAACTTCGTGCGGCCGTAGCCGCGGGCACGGTGCCGCATCGTACGGTCAAGCTGGAGATGCGTCAGAACTTGATGGATCTGCTGAGGCGTCACGACACGTTGCTCCCTGGCATCGTCGGCTACGAAGACTCGGTCATCCCCCAGATCGCCAATGCCGTGTTGTCGCAGCACAACTTCGTGCTGCTGGGGCTACGCGGCCAGGCCAAGACCCGCATTCTTCGTGGGCTCACGGCCCTGCTGGACGATGTCCTGCCGGTCGTGCCAGGGTGTCAGATCAATGACGATCCGCTCGCGCCAATCTGTCGTGCGTGTCGCACACGCGTGGCCGAGGAGGGGGACGCCCTTCCGGTGGCCTGGCTACCGCGTGAACGTCGATTCATCGAAAAACTGGCGACGCCGGACGTGACCATCGCGGACATGATCGGCGACGTCGACCCGATCAAAGCCGCTCGATCCGGGCTCGAACTATCCGACGAGCTGACGATGCATTACGGATTGCTCCCGCGGGCCAACCGGTGCCTGTTCGCGGTCAACGAATTGCCGGACCTCGCCGGAAAAATTCAGGTCGGCCTGTTCAACATCCTCCAGGAGGGAGATGTCCAGATCAAGGGCTACCCCATTCGCCTCGCCCTCGACGTGGTGATGACGTTCACCGCGAATCCGGAAGACTACACGGCGCGCGGCAAGATCATTACCCCGTTGAAGGACCGGATCGGCTCGGAGATTCGTACCCACTACCCCCGCACCCGACAGGCCGGTATGGCGATCACGGCCCAGGAATCATGGGTCGCACGCGAGGAGACGACCCCGGCCACCCTCGACACGATCATCCCGCGGTACATCAGTGAACTGGTGGAGGAAGTGGCGTTTGTCGCGCGCAGCCACGCCAAGGTGGACAAGCGCTCGGGCGTGAGCCAGCGTCTGCCAATCAGCTCGCTCGAGAACGTGGTGTCGAATGCCGAGCAGCGGGCGCTCGCAGACGGCGAGACGCTCGCCGTGCCGCGGGTGGCCGACCTGTATGCGGCCCTGCCCGCCATCACGGGTAAGTTCGAGCTTGAGTACGAGGGAGAGCTGCGGGGCGCGGACCGGGTGGCTCGCGACATCATCCGCACAGCCGTCGGTCAGGTATTCGACGGCTGGTTCACCGACGTCGATACCAGCGCCGTCGTGGAGTGGTTCGATCTCGGCGGCACGCTGCAGGTCGGGGACACCATGTCGGCGGCTGATTTGCTCGAACAGACCGCGCCAATCCAGGGCCTGCACGAACTTGCGTCCCATGCCCAGGTCAGCGTGTCCGACCCGGCGCCCACGGTGGCCTCAGCCGTGGAGTTCGTAATTGAGGGTCTGTACGCGCAGAAGAAGATCAGCCGCAGCGACGAGTGGCAGTATCAGGCCACGCCGACGCGGCCCCGCGACAACCCGACCGCGGAACAGCTCTTCGACACCGACGTCCGAATTCCGCGAGGCAAGAAGAAGTACTACAACTGAATGCAATACAAGTACACGCGATACACGGGCGAAGACCTCGAGGACATCGACCTGGAGGAGCTGGTGTCCAAGCTGTCGCGCTTGTTGCTCGCGAGCGGCTTTGGGAGTCCATCGGGTGTCTCAGACGACTCGACGGACGCGACCGACCAGCGTCCGGAGCAGGCCCTACACGACGCCATGCTCGACGCGCTCCTCAACGGGGGCCTCCTCTCGGACGACGCCGTATCGCAGTTGGTCGGCGACGCCGCCGATGCCGACGGCGCGTCGAAGCTGGAGCAGCTCGTCCAGCGCCTCATCGAGCAGATGGCCCAACAGGGCTACATCACACGCCACCCTGACCCGGACGCGGAGCGATCAGGGCAGGGAGCCGGTGATGGAACCCAGACGCCGATGCGCTTCGAGGTCACCGACAAGGGGCTCGATTTTCTCGGCTATCGGGCCCTTCGAGACCTCCTCGGCTCCGTCGGACGCAGCAGCCTTGGCCGGCATGACACACGCGACCTCGCCACCGGGGTCGAGGCAAGCGGTGCCCCCAAACAGTATGCGTTCGGCGACACCCTCAACCTGGACGCGAGCGCGACCATCTTGAACGCCGTCAGGCGGATGGGCCCGGACGCCATCGCCGGCCCAGGTATCGACGTGGAGTATGAGGACCTGATGGTGGCCCAAGGCGAATATCAGAGCGCGTGCGCGACCGTGCTCATGCTCGACTGCAGTCACAGCATGATCCTCTACGGCGAGGACCGCTTCACCCCGGCCAAGCAAGTGGCGCTTGCCCTCGCCAACCTCATCAAGCATCAGTACCCTGGAGACACCTTGCGCGTCGTGCTGTTCCACGATTCTGCCGAAGAGATCCCGCTCCGACAGCTCGCACGCGTGCGGGTCGGACCGCACTACACCAACACGCGGGAGGGTCTCCGGCTGGCGCGCCGGATTCTGGAGCGGCAGCAGCGTGACATGCGCCAGATCGTGATGATCACCGACGGTAAGCCGTCCGCGTTGACGCAACCCGACGGACAGATCTACCGCAACCCGTTCGGTCTCGACCCGTGGGTCATCTCCGAAACATTCACCGAGGTGGCCAACTGTCGAAAGGCGGGGATCTTGATCAACACGTTCATGTTGGCCCAGGACTACGAACTCGTGAGTTTTGTGAAACGTGTGTCGCAGATCTGCCACGGCAAGGCCTACTTCACGACACCACGCACGCTCGGTAAGTACGTGCTAACGGACTATCTCAACAAGAAAACGAGAACCGTCCATTAGCCAGGCGCGGAATGCTCCCATCCCTCATCCCGATCTTCCCGCTCCCGAACGTGGTGTTGTTCCCGTCTGTCTTTCTTCCCCTTCACATCTTCGAGCCGCGGTATCGTCAGATGCTGTCGGACGCGCTGCAGGGCGACCGGATCATCGGGATGGTGTTGGTCAAACAGCGGCAGCCGCGCGCCGCGGAGCCGGTAGACATCTACCCGGTCGGGTGCGCCGGTCTCATCAGCCACTCCGAAACACTGCCCGATGGCCGTTCCAACATCATCCTGCGGGGAATGCAGCGCTTCCGCGTCGGTTGGGAAGAACACGGCCGCGTGTATCGGCGGGCGCACATCGAACCACTAACGGAGATCGCCACCGACGCCATCCGTCACGACGTACGTGCCGCCCGGTCCAAACTCGAGGCCCTCCTCCGTGGCCGACTTGAAATGACGGGTGGCGAGGCCATAGTGCCAGGGGACATGCAGGACAACGATCTGATCAACACCCTGGCGCAATATCTCGACCTCGACCCGGTCGAAAAGCAGGCGCTGTTGGAGCGGGACGATATCGCACAACGGTCGCTGGGGTTGATCGAGCTGATCGAGATGCGAGCGATGACGACGCAGCCGCTGGACGGTCTCGGGCTGCAGTAGCAGCCGCGCGTCGTGAAACCCCGTTGCATTCGACGGGCGTGTCATCCCGGCTGACGGCGTTGCGTGTCGGTCAAATGCTGGTCGTAATTTCCTTCCTCGCGCCTTGTCCGCCGGGCGAATCACCCCTCTCGGTGCGACGCGGGGTGTCACGACGCGCGGCAAGCCGCCGAGCAATCTCCTTCATGACCATTTCCCCGTGGAAACGCCCGTTCTCGATAAAGATGAGACCGCTGTGGATACCCGAAATCACCTGTCCGGCCAGGAAGAGGTTGGGCACATTGGTTTCGTAGGTGTCCGGGTCGTGAGCCGGCACCATCGTCTTGGAATCAACCTCGATACCGAAACGCCGGAGCATCGTCGTATCCGGGTGATAGCCGGTCAGCAGGAACACCGCATCAGCCGGGAGCGTCCGCCGGCCCGCGGCACCCTCGACCACGACGTCCGTCTCGTGAATCTCAGCCACGCGTGTCTCGAATAGGGCCTCGACGGAGCCTTCCTTGATGCGGTTCTCGATATCCGGACGCACCCAGTACTTGATCCCGCTCCCCAGTTCAGCATGGCGGTGCACCAGCGTAACGTGGCACCCCGCCCGGTAGAGCTCCAAGGCGGCCTCGGCCGCCGAGTTCTTCCCCCCGACGATGACGACCCGTTTCCGATAATACGGATGCGCTTCCGTGTAGTAGTGCGACACGTGCGGGAGGTCCTCACCCCGCACTCCGAGCATGTTGGGACACTCGTAGGCACCAACCGCCACCACCACCGTCTTCGACACCCGCCGACGCGCCCCCGTGTGCGGATGCCGCGTGTCGACGGCCAGGCGCGGGCGCCCACCCTCGTCCTGCACTGTATGAATCGCCTCGACGTCATGTCCGAGATCGACCGTCAGGTCGTAGGTGTCGACGGCCCGCCGGTAGTATCGAAGGGCCTCGTCCCGTGTCGGCTTCTGGTACGGCGTGACGAACGGGAGCCCCCCGATCTCCAACAGCTCCGGGGTGGTAAAGAACCCCATGTTCGTCGGGAAGTGCAAGATCGAATTGACCACCACCCCGCGTTCGATCACCTCGCAATCGAGTCCAGCCTGCTTGGCGGCGATCGCACTCGCCAGACCGGCGGGACCCGCCCCGACCACAATCACGTCCCGCACCGGTGCGGTGCCACTCCGCTGGCTCATCGGACTCGGTACTCCACCTGTACGTCACTGACCAACGCGATCGGCCGGCCCGGCGAGGTAAATGTCTCGAGACCCTCCAGTCGCAACACATCCAACTCGATGCCGACGATACTGATCTCGGTGACATCGTCAGGCACAGTGACCCGGATGCCCTCACCGGCCACGGGGGCGACCGCCTTCACCCCGCCTGGTCCGGCCCCGCCGCCCACGCGGTCAACGAGATCGGACTCAGAGCGGAACTCAGCGAGCACCAGCGGACGCGTCAGCACCACCTCGGTGGTCGCCACCGCCGTGCTGGCGAGATAACGCACGTAACCACGCCCCTTGGCCACTTCGTCCTCGGAATAAGTGTGACGACCATGAAGATTGAACGTCACCACCGCCGGACCGCGATGCGCAGGGATCACCACGATGATGCCGTCGGCCACTTCCGTGCCGATAAGCACGTCGCAGTAGGTGCGGCCCGCCTCGACCCCGACACCCAGCACGGAGGGACAGCGCACTTCCGCCGGTTCGATCCGCAGCGATTGCGCTGACGACACAGTCGCCACCCCGAGCATCAGGGCGGCGGTCACCACGCTCAACCGGCGTGGGTGGCTATACCAAGTCATCATCGTTCTCGATCTCCGCACCACCTCGCAACACCCCGGCGCCGCTGCTGCCGGGACGCAGCAGGTCCAGAAATTCCATCCGCGTGCGCGCGTCGGTCCGAAAGACCCCGCGCATGGCGCTGGTCATCGCGGTTGAATTCTGCTTTTGGACGCCCCGCATCCGCATGCACAAATGCGACGCTTCAACCACCACGCCCACCCCAAGCGGATTCAACTTGTCGACGATGGTCTCGGCGACCTGGTTTGTGAGCCGCTCCTGCACCTGGAGTCGTCGGCTGAAGACCTCGACAATCCGCGGGAGCTTGCTCAACCCGATGACCTTGTCGCGCGGCAGGTAAGCCACGTGACACCGCCCAAAGAACGGTAGCAGATGATGCTCGCACAGACTGTAGAAGTCGATGTCCTTGACGATGACCATCTCGCTGTAGTCGACAGTGAACAACGCGTTGTTGATGACGGCGTCGATGTCCTGCTCGTAGCCACTAGTCAGAAAGCGAAAGGCCTTGGCAACACGCTCGGGTGTCCTGGCGAGACCCTCGCGCGTGGGGTCCTCACCTAATTCCACCAGCATCGACCGTACAGTCGACTCCATCCGCCCCGCGCCCACCGGGTGGTCGCCGTCGTCGTGATACGCGGCGTCGCCGACGACCGGAAGACACTCCTCAGTACTTGTAGAAGCCATGACCGCTCTTACGTCCCAACCGTCCCGCCAACACCATCCGCTTCAGGAGTGGTGGCGAGGCATAGGCGGGATCTCGAAACTCCTCATACATGATGTTCGCGATGTAGTACGTCGTGTCGAGCCCGACAAAGTCGAGCAGGGTAAAGGGCCCCATCGGGTGACCACACCCCAGGGTCATCGCGGCATCCACATCCTCCACCGTGCCACAGCCGCTTTCATAGGCACGGATCGCACTGAGCAGATACGGAATGAGCAGGCGGTTGACGATGAACCCCGGACGGTCCGGGGCGGTCACCGGTTGCTTGCCGAGCGAACGCGCAAAGTCGAAGACCCGCTGGTAGGTCTCGTCGGTCGTCGACAAACCCCTGATCACCTCCACCAGGTTCATGATCGGCACCGGGCTGAAGAAGTGCATCCCGGCGAACTTGTCCGGCCGGCGGGTCGCCGCCGCCAATTCTGTAATGCAAACGGAGGACGTATTCGAGCAGAACACCGCGTCGGGACCGACGACCGCCTCGACCTCGGAAAACACCGCCCGCTTGGCGTCCACGTTCTCGACAATCGCCTCGATGATCAGGTCGCACTCAGCCAGCGCGTCCACCGAAGTGGTACCGCTCAGCCGTTCCATGGTGGCGTCTCTGGCTTCGGCTGTCAGTTTGTTGCGCGTGACGCCATTGTCGAGAAACCGGGCGATACGACCCAATCCTGCGTCAACCGCAGCCTGGTCGACTTCCCGCACGACGGTGCGATAACCCGCTTGGGCACACACCTGGGCAATGCCCGAGCCCATCAGCCCGCAGCCCAGAACGCCAACTCTCCGTACTCCCGCCTCGTCCGCCATCATCTTCCTTCCGTCGCGTCACGGGCCGCGGCCACGCCGACCATATTCATCAGGCGGCGCGCGCCGCCGTGACGGTGACCTGTGATCATAGCAAACTGCCTCGTTTTGACATCGGTGGCGACACGGACGGTGGTGCCCTGTTGTGCTATGTTGCGCTCCATGCCGGGCAGCGACGAGCGTCGAGGCGCGGAGCGGGTTAGGGTGCCCGGCGACCTGCAGGGTGAGGTACTGGTCTACCAGCCGATGACCGTCCAAGAACTCTCGCTCGTCGGCACGGTGATCGAAATGGCTTTCCCCTCCCACCCGAGTCATCCCACAATCTCCGGTTGGCTCTCGGCCCCACGAACGTCGTCGCGAGCGCGCGCGTCGTACACTCGCGCGTGAGCCAGATCGTGGACGGGCGGGTGACCTACCGAGCGGCATCGAGTTCATGACCCGCCCGACGGGGTCCACGACGCCATCCCCGCGCTGCTCAAGCATCTGCGCGCCACACGGAATTGACACATCCGGCCGCGCCAATGGCGCGATGCGGACCAAGCATGCCGACCGGCGTCCGCACAGACCAGTGTCCGCCACGGTGGCTCGCGGGGGTCGAGTCCAGACGCGAATATCGTGTGTGTCTACGATTCGTCGGATGACGAAAGAAGCAGGCCCAGCGCGTCGGAGGGAACCCAGAAGGAGAGGGTTGCGAACGCCCCTGCGCCGCTGAGTTGCAAGGAGTCGATCATCGTCTGCAATGCGGGTCGACCGGTCGTCTGCATCGCGGCAAGCGCCAGGAAGCCACGAAGGACGTCGCGCAGATTCTGACCGGCTTCCTCGTCACGTCCTTCGATGGAGAGCGACCCGCTCAACCCACCGTTGACGCGACCACTGATGGCGAAGGCCGCCACCGCCGGCATCTGTGCCGACACCTCATCTGGTAGGAAGCCGAGGGCGCTGAGATCGCCGAACCGCCCGACCGCCCACGCGTTGCTACCCGTCTCGACCAAGTCGAGCAGCCCCATCATGTTCGAATTCGACGTAATGTCAGACGTCGTCGACCCGCGCACAATCGCGTGCTGCACCGTCGACAGGTCGCCTACCGCGAGCAGTCCCGGTTCCATGAACACCATCGCCAGAGAGCCGGCCTCATCGGTGTCGACACTCACCACCCGCTTCCCCTCGAAGATGTCGACGGTCGCGCCGCCGGCACGCGCAACGCCCTCGAGACGGGTCGTGTCGAACCGCCCTCGGAACAAGACGAGCCCGGCCAGCCGACCCTCGACGCCGGGGGACAGAAAGGCGAGCATGTGGTCGATATCGTGCTCGATATCGAGTCCGAACTGGCTCTGCAATTCGTTCTGTCCGATGTCGTCCAGAGCAATCTGCCGAATCCGCTCCCGCACATCTGAAAGCATGACCTCGCGAATGTTCGCGTAGGCGACCACGGAGGCATCGGCGGGCACGTAGCGGAACTCAACCGGACCGTCGACGGCCACAGCAAGGGCCGCTTCGCGGTTGACATAGGCGAACAAGCCGGTGCACAGCCCCAGTACGAGGAGTCCACTGGCCCCAAGTACGAAGAGACGGGTCTGACGCGTCATGCAGATTCCAGACAGCCCGTCGACTGTACTCCGAGCGTCCAACGGGCCATTACCAGAGTATACCGGCTATCGGCCAAGAAAGTTCCTGTCTCAACTGGGCCGGCAGGCCCGTATGGGGTGGCGCCCAGTCGTGGACGCGGACGGCCCGTCGGCCGAAGCCTTGGCGAAGGCGGAGTCACTGCTCGAGTACGTATTCCCGGCGCTCAACGAGCCAGGTCGCCAGTCCCAAACCAACAACCAGGATGAGACCGAGTCCGATGACACTGACCGCCATCGATGGCAACACCTCGTTCGCCTGCAAAAGGCTGAGAATCGTCGACACGAGACCCTCTTGCGGCGTGGCGTGCGGTACCAGCCCTTGCAGATAGTAGGACACCGTCAATCGCTTCATGTAGCCGGGCACGACGACCACAATCGGCTCCCAACCGAAGATGAACACCAACCCGGTCAGCAAGGGCCGTTTGAACCACGCCCCGATCAACGCAAACAGCGCGCCATACACCGCCAGCCCGACGGCCAGGAGCGCCAGGTCCGTTACCAGGCTGGGAAAGTTGGACCCGATGTCGCCACCGAGCAGTGGCACGACGAGAAAGAACACCAGCATCACCGACGGCAGCACGACCAGGCCGGTGCTCGCCAGATACGCGAGATATTTACCGAACAGCACCGCCCCCCGCGACACCGGACGGGTGAACAGATACGTGATCGTCTTGTCTTCGACTTCGTCGGCCATCAGGGCCGTGCCGTAGAACACTCCGAGCAACGGCACTGCGAGCCGCAAGTAGAAGCCCCAGATCATCAACCCGAAGATGATCGGCCCGTCCACGGTGATCGGCCGACCATCGACCATCCCCCGGCCCGACACGAGATCCATGGTCACGAGCAGGCGCAGAATCACGGCGACGACGACCGGTCCTCCAACCACGAACGCCATGAACACGGTCCGCCGCGACCAGAGCATCTGACCGAACGACAGATCGTAGATCCGCCACGCTGACGACAAGAACGCCGGCGCGACGGCGGGTTCGCTGGTCGTCGCAGGAGCCGAAGCACTGGTCGGGGTGGACATCTATCGCCTGTCTCCGGACGGCGCTACTTCACCAGATACTCGAACACCGCCTGCAGGTTCTCATCGGGCGAGCTGACCTCATGCACCTCACCAAGTTCGCCGCTCGCCGCGATCTGAGTGAGCTGCCCGTAGAACGCATCCGGTTTCCCGGTCTCGACGACGACCGCACCCTCTTCAAACGTCAGACTCCGCACTCCGTCGTGTTCGATGAACGCATGGGCCAGACGTCGAGGGTCGTCGGCTCGAATTTTCACGGTATGGGGGTGTTCGTCGATCAAGTCACGAATCTGACGAATGTTCCCTTCGGCCAGGATGCGGCCGTTGTTGATCAGGATGATGGTAGACGTCATCGACTCGATCTCGTGCAGGATGTGACTCGACACCAGCACGCTCTTGCCCTCACGCCCCCAGCCCTTGATGAGCCGGATCACCTTGCGCCGCGCGATCGGATCCATACCCGCCAGCGGCTCGTCGAGCACGAGCAGTTCGGGGTCGTGCACGACCGCCTGCGCCAGCTTCACCCGCTGGCGCATCCCTTTGCTGTAGGCGCCGATCTTCTTGTCGGCAGCGTCGAGCAAATCAACCGTGTCCAGCGCTCGACGAGCCGCCTCTGTGGCAGCGGTGTCTGACAGACCATTCAACCGGGCCAAGGCCGTGACCCATTGCAGCCCGGTCATCCGCTCGTAGAACGAATCCTGCTCGGGACAGAAGCCGAGGCGACGGTACAAGCCAGGATTGCCCCAGATCGGCTGCCCCAGCACCCGTACCGTGCCCTTGCTGGGTTTGAGCTGTCCGGTGATCAGCTTGAGGAACGTCGACTTCCCCGCCCCGTTGGGCCCCAACAACCCGGTCACGCCAGGCCTCACGTCGACGGTGATGTCGTTGAGGCCGATCACCTGCCCGTACCACTTGGACACCCGATCAGCGGCAACCACAGGGACACTCACGTCACCACCTCCATGCCCCGCACACGTCGCTCGAGCACCCACACCGACAGACCGATCAGCAACGCCACCACGACGACCGACAGCAGCCACGGCGACTCGAATCGCGGCTGAAGCCGGAAGATGACATCGCCGATCTGATCCAAGTTCGCGCGAAACGAGAGCCAGGCGAGCGACGAGCTGTTGGTGATGCCGTTCACGATGCCAAACAGCGCGGCCGTGAACAGTACCACGCCGGCATAGAGCATGGCGGTGTAGCGGGCGCTGGTCGAGAGCGATGACAGCGCCAGCATGGTGAACGCAGACAGCAAAACCTCGACCAGTGCGTACAGCGTGATGGCTGGAAGCAGAAACAGGTTCGCACCGACAAACGCCAAGCTGGCGGAGAACATCATCTGCAGGAACAGGAGCATCAGCGCCGGCGCCAGTGTCACCAGGAGCAGAAAGAACAACAAGGTCCCGAGCTTGCCCGCCACATACTCGGCCCGGGTCAACGGCTTCGACAGATAGATCTGGAGCGCGTTCGATCGCCGATCGTTCGCGATCAATCCGGAGCCGACGTAGACCGTGACGAACAGGACAAAGATTTCTTGTATCTCGAAGAACTGCCGAAACGTCTCGACCGACGGCGCCAGCAGGTCCAGGTTCCGAAAATTGGCGGACAGATAGAACATGACGGCGCGGACAAAGAACTGCCCCCACGCGGCCAGCAGCACGAGCCAGAAGAACTTCTTGGTCAGCACTGTCCGAATCCCAGTCGCCGCGATGACCAGCCAAGCGGTCCCAGGCTCTTGGCGGACACCGGCGTAGCGCCGGTAGCTCGGATCGTGGATGGGTGTCATGCCTCTCTGATCGCTTCCGCGAAGACATCTTCGAGAGTGGGCACACTGGGCCGCAAATGCCGCACCTGAACCTGATGCCGCGCCGCGAGGCTGAAGAGGTCACGCGGCCCCTGATCGGGTGTCAGCAGCACCCGCAGCAGATCCTCACCCGCCCCATGGCACTCCGCCCCCTCTGCCTTGAGGGCCGCGGTGAACGTCTCGGCATCACCCTTAATGCGCAGTTCGAAAACCTGACGCCGCAGTCCCTTCAGGTCAGCGATCGATCCCTGCGTGGCCACCGTGCCTTGGTGCATGACGACGACCCGGCCGCATGTCGCCTCAATGTCGGGCAGGAGATGGGACGACAGGATCAGGTTGACGCTCTTACGGGTGGCCAGATCGACAACCAGTTCCAGCATCTCCTCGCGTCCCTTGGGGTCCATGCCGTTGGTCGGCTCATCAAGAAACAGGAGGTCAGGGTCGTGCACCAGCGCCTGCGCCAGCTTGATCCGCTGCTTCATCCCGGTCGAGTAGGTCTCCGTGTTCCGGTAGCGCGCCTCACCCAACCCCACGTAGCAGAGCACCTCGTGCGCGCGCTGCATCGCATCGCTGCGGGGCAGACCGGCGAGCTGACCGCAGTAGGCGACGAAGGATACGGCGTTCATCCCGGGAATGTGTCCGTCAGACTCCGGCATAAAGCCGAGGCGGGCGCGGATACGCTGGGGATGCGCGGCCACATCCATACCGAGCACGTCCATCCGCCCCGCAATCGGTGTCACGAATCCCAACAGCGCCTTCAGCAGGGTGCTCTTACCGGCCCCGTTCGGCCCCAACAGCCCGACCGCGCCGGGCGCAAAACTCGCTGACACGTTCCGGAGCGCCTCCTGCGCGCCGAAACGCACGGAGACGTTGTCGAGGCTGGCGACCGGCTGATCTTCGGCTCCGGGGGTCGGCGTCACAAGGGTGCCCCGTCAGTGTCCGTAGCAGCAGACACTAGGGACCCATACGGAGATCGATGCGTGCCGGTTCGACGCCCCGTGGGGGCCGGAAGTACCGCCGTCGGGGCGGACGCCGCATCGACCGAATGTGTCGGGGCGCTCACCACAGGCGGCTACAGGCTGCCTCTCAGGCCGAGTTCGTCGGCCCGCAGACGCATAAAGGCGACCACATTGGTGATGTGGTCATCGAGCGACAGTCCCACCTCTTCGGCGCCCTGCCGCAGGTCATCTCGCGGCACGGCGCGCGCGAACGCCTTGTCCTTCATCCGCTTCTTGACCGACTTGGCCTCGAGGTCCAGCACACTGCGCGACGGCCGCACTAGAGCCGCCGCCGTGACAAAACCGGCCATCTCGTCACACGCGAACAGCGTGTGCTCCAGCCGCGACTCCCGCGTCACACCGGTGTAGTCCGCGTGCGACAGAATCGCCCGCATTACATACTCAGGGTACCCCTGCGCGCGCAGAATCTCGCAACCGCGGTACGGGTGGTCCTCCCGATCGGGCCAGCGCTCGTAGTCGAAGTCGTGGAGCAGGGCCACAATGCCCCACGCCTCTTCGTCCTCCCCGAAGTATCGCGCGTACCCGCGCACGGCGGCCTCGACCGCAAGCCCATGCTTCAACAGCCGGTCATTGCCGGTGTATTCCGTCAAGAGACTCCAGGCGTGCTCGCGTGAGAGGTTCATACGCCTTTCGTCAGGCTTCGGGTTTCGGGGCTGACTGGGGCCAGTTGTCCTTCGCTGGCGGCGACGATGGCCGCCACCGTCACGTCACCGGTCACGTTGGCCGCTGTCCGCGACATATCCAAGATCCGATCCACCCCGAGGATCAACGCGATTCCTGCCGCCGGCACCCCGATCGCCTCAAGAATGACGACCAGCATCACGACGCCGGCACTGGGTACGGCCGCCGTCCCGATCGAGGCGAGCAACGCCATGAGCACGATAGTCAGTTGCGCCGGCAGGTCAAGCGGGATACCCAGCGTCTGGGCGATAAAGACGGCCGCCACCGCCTGGTAGAGCCCGGTACCGTCCATGTTGATCGTCGCTCCGAGCGGGAGCACGAACGACGCCACCTCCTCGGACACACCCAGATTCTTCTGGGCGCTCTTCATGGTCACCGGCAGCGTGGCCGCGCTCGACGAAGTGGAAAACGCCACCATCTGGGCCTGGACCATCCCGGGGAAAAATTGGCGCAGCGTCAACGGCGTGAAGAGACGCAGCAATGTCGGGTACACGACGAACATCTGCAACGCGAGCCCAATCAGCACCGCCAGACAGTAGAACCCCAGCGCGCCCAGTAACTGGGGCACGTCGGCCGGCGAATCGCCGGCCACCCGGGTCACGGTATCGGCGATCAGCCCGAACACCCCGATCGGCGCGAACATGATGACGATCTCGACGATCTTGATGATGACAGCATCCAGACTCTCGAACAGCGCCAGGAGCGGGGCCGCCCGCTCGGGCGGAATCAGCATCAGCCCGACACCAAACAGCATCGCCACGAACACGATGTTCAACATGCGCCGGTTGTCGGACGCCGCCCCGATGATGTTGTCCGGCACCATATCGACGAGAGGCTGTAGCGGTCCCCGCTCGCTGACCGCGGCGGCCATTTCCTCTCGCGACGCCACATCGCCTTGGTAGCTCTGTTGCAGAGTCAGCCGGACACTGTCGGGCACCATCCGGCCCGGTTGCATGACATTGACCAGCGTCAGCCCGATGAGGAGCGCAACCAGGGTCGTGGCCAGATATATCGTGATCGTCTTGCCGCCGATCCGGGACAGTTTGTTCAGGTCTGAGAGCGATGCGATGCCGGTCACGAGTGAGGCCAGGACCAACGGAACAGCGACGAGCAGCAGCAACCGGAAGAAAATGGCGCCGAACGGGGCAATCCAGTCTGCCGTGAACCGGCCCCATCCGGCATAGGCGGCGACGACGCCGTAGCCAAGGCCGACGACGAGGGCGATCAGGATGCGCCAGTGAGCTTCGCGGTACCAGGGCATGTGTGGCTATTTCTATTGATGTGACGGGGCTACGCCCCGAACGGAGGCGACGGTACCACCGGGGTTTCGACACTGTCAACGCAGTGTGGCGGCCCGTTGGATCACCTCCAGCGTCTTGTCCGTCAGTTCGTACGACGACAGATTATCCGGGTCGGCGGTCGCCACCGATTCGGCGTCGGACCCCGGTCGGAGGCGCCCTCCCACCTGGTGACACAGGTAGTCGGCCACCACGAAGTGATACTGCACGCGCCCGTCCGGCTCGCGAGTAATGTGATCGAACAGGTCGATGAGCGGACCGACCCGGGTGTCGATGCCAATCTCCTCGCGCAGCTCACGCTGCACGGTCTCTCGCAGGGTCTCTCCGACCTGAACGCCCCCGCCGGGGAGGCTCCACCGTCCCTGCAACGGCGGATGTCGACGCTTGATGAGAACCACGCGACCCTCGATGAACACCACACCCCCGACACCGATGATCGGCCGGGAGGGATACTCCCGACTCACGGGGTGCTGCCCGTTTCGATCGGAAGGGTCGGTAGCGCCTTCAGGTCCCGCGAGGCCCGCGCACCGGCCCGCAACTGGCGCAACCCGGCGGCGGCGATCATCGCGGCGTTGTCGGTCGAGAGCTGCAGCGTCGGAAACAGGACCGGCAGGTTGCGTGCCTCGCCTTCCGACGTCGCCACATCCCGAAGCCGACCATTGGCGGACACGCCGCCGGCGATACCGAGGCTGCGAGCCCCGAACCGCCGTGCCGCCTCGAACGCCCTCTCGACCAAGGCGTCCACCACCGCCCGCTGAAAACTGGCGCAGACGTCGGCCGTCTCCCATTCGTTCAGCGGGCGACCGTGCTCCGCGTCGTGACGCTGCACGTGCCGTGCGACCGCCGTCTTGAGCCCGCTGAAACTGAAATCCAGTCGCCCGGGCGACATCGGAAATCCCGGCGGCTTCACCGTCGGCGCTCCCGGAGCACGGTCGGCGTGGGTCATCCGCGCCACTGGGAACGCGATCGACCGCTCGTCGCCGGCGCGGGCCAACCGGTCGACCGCCGGCCCACCGGGGTAAGGCAACCCGAGCAGTTTCGCGACCTTGTCGAACGCTTCCCCTGCGGCGTCGTCGCGCGTCCGTCCCACGAGCCGGTAGGTGCCCGCCTCCGGCAGGTGGTACAGACTCGTGTGGCCGCCGGAAACGACAAGCACAACACTCGGAAGGGCGAGGTCGGGGTGGCAGAGGAAGAGAGACTCGATGTGGCCGACCAGGTGATTGACCGCCACCAACGGACGGTTGAGCCCGAGCGCCAGCGACTTCGCGAAGGCGACCCCGACAAGTAACGACCCGACCAGTCCGGGGCCCTGGGTCACGGCGATGGCGTCGAGGTCCGTCCACCCGACCCCCGCGTCGGACAACGCGCGCTCGACGACTCCACACAGGTCGCGCAAGTGTTGTCGCGAGGCCAGCTCTGGCACCACGCCGCCCCACTCGCGATGGATCTCGACCTGCGAAGCAATCACGCTCGACCGAATTTCGGGCGCTGGCAGTTCTCGGCCAGCGTCAATCGCGACTGCGGCCGCCGTCTCGTCGCAGGAGGTTTCGATCGCGAGGAGCGTGGTCGGGCTCATGGTGTCTGGCCTCCAGGCCGAGCCTCTAGGCCGCGCCGCAGGCCTCGCGGAGACTCGCGTCAAACGGCGGCCGACAGATGCCGTGCTCAGTGATGATTCCCGCCACGTATTCCGCCGGGGTCACATCGAACGCCGGGTTCCATACGCTCGCCCCCTCGGGCGTGAGCTGTGTAGATCCCATGTAGGTGATCTCTCTGGCGTCACGCTCTTCGATCGGTATTCCAGACCCGTCCGGGGTCGACAAGTCAATCGTCGACACGGGGGCTGCCACGTAGAACGGTATACCGTGCACGCGCGCGAGTACGGCGACGGTGTACGTGCCGATCTTGTTGGCGACATCCCCATTGGCGGCGATCCGGTCAGCCCCGACCACGACGAGGTCGACCCGCCCCGCCCGCATCAGCGACCCGGACATACCGTCGGTGATGACCGTGGTCTCGATACCGTCGCGCACCAGCTCCCACGCCGTCAATCGTGCCCCCTGCAGGACCGGGCGTGTCTCGTCCGCATACACCGCCACGCGCTTGCCGGCCTCGACGGCGGCTCGCACTACTCCGAGCGCTGAACCATAGCCCCCCGTGGCCAGAGCCCCGGCATTGCAATGCGTGAGCACACGGGCCTCGGCCGGCACCACCGCGGCCCCGTGCTCGCCTAGCGCCCGACAGTTGGCCACGTCTTCGTCGTGCACGCGGGCCGACTCCGTCTCGATGGTAGCGGTCAGTTCATCCGTGGACTGTCCGGCGAGCATCGCCGCGGCGAACACCCGTTTCATGCGCTCGATGGCCCAGAACAGATTCACCGCGGTCGGCCGGGTCGCCGCCAGCATGTCGCACACCCGATAGAACTCCGTCGCCAGTTGCGTCGTGCCGGTCGCGGTGCTACGGCGCACCGCCAGCGCCACCCCCATCGCCGCCGCGACCCCAATCGCCGGGGCGCCGCGGATCACCATCGTTCGAATCGCCTTGGCCACATCCTTCGCCGTTCGACAGCGGACGTACACCTCGCGGGCCGGCAGCTTCCGCTGGTCGATCATCACCACGTCGCCGTCTTCCCAGTCAATCGTCGGTAGCATGTCTGTGGTCGCCCTCCGCAGCTGTCAATGATAGCGAATGTGGTCGGCTTCGGACTTCGTTTCCCGGCGACCCGTCCGCGTGGACCGCATTGCGTCGTCGGTCACAGCCCGCCTGGCTGCTTCCTCCATGCGCCTTGCCACACAAATGGCTTGCCAGGAAACCGCTCCCGACGTTTTCCAGCCCTCCCAGACTAGCTAGAGCAGCATCGAGGCCAAGGCGGCGTTGATCAGCGTGGCGAGGAACCCACCCAGTAAGGCGACGGGACCGAGGCGCGCGAGATCCGCGCGACGAGAAGGGGCGAGTCCGCCGATACCACCGAGCAGAATGCCGACCGACCCGAAATTGGCGAACCCAGTGAGCGCGAACGTCGCCACCATGCGGGTGTGCTCGCTGACACCGCCGAGATAGGTGTCGTTCAATTTGATGAAGGCCACGAACTCATTGGTCGCCAGTTTCGTGCCGAGCAGATCGGCGACCGCCGGCAGGTCGCTCGACGCGACCCCCAGCAAGGCGGCCACCGGCGCGAACAGCCATCCGAAAATCGTGGTCAAACTGAGATTCACACTCAACAGTCCGAGGCCGTAGTCAATCATCGCAATGAAGGCCAAGAACGCGATCAACATCGCCGCGACGTTGATCGCGAGCCGGGTCCCATCCGAAGCGCCGGACGCCAGCGCATCGATGATGTTGACGTGTTTACGTTCGACGACGATACGTACGTCGCCGACGGTGGCCGGCGTCTCCGTCTCCGGTAGCAGTATCTTGGACAGATACAGGCCGCAGGGCGCCGCCATGACGCTGGTCGTGAGAATGCCGACCGGGTCGGCGCCCAGGCTGATGTAGATCGCCATGACGCTACCGGCAATCGTGGCTAGTCCCCCCGTCATCAGCGCCAACAACTCTGACTGCGTCATGCCGGCGATGTAGGGTCGAATGACAATCGGCGCCTCGGTCACGCCCAAGAACACGTTGGCCGCCGCCGACAGGCTCTCGGCGCCGCTGGTCCCCATCACGCGCGACATCACGCGGGCCATCAACTTCACGGCCACCTGCAGCACGCCCAGGTGATAGAGCACCGTGAAGACCGACGACATGAAGATGAGAATGGGCAGCGAGGCGAACGCCAGGACCATCCCGTTTTGAAACTGCTCCCCCATCTGCTGCGGGTCGGCCAGTACCCCGAACACGAACCGCGACCCAGCATTGGTGAACTCGAGAAATTGCGTCGCGACAGCGGCCACCGCGGCGAAGAACTGGTAGCCGGGTCGAACCCCACCGACCTCGACCTTCAGGATGAAGACCGCGAGTCCGATCTGCAGTGCCAATCCGCTCGCCACTAGACGCGGATTCACAGCACGGATCCGGGCCGAGCAGGCGCCGGCGACGGCCAGAAACGCGACGACGCCGGCCAGCGCGCGCACGCGGGGGTCGAGCACCTCCTGCAGCCACAGGGCCCCCGTCCCGAGCAGAGCGGCCCCGGCCGCGAGCGCCAGACGCAGGCGCCAGTCCGCTGCTCCCGACGACTCGGTCTCTGTAGTGGTCATGACGACGAGGAGATCATACGCGGGTCAGGCATAGGTCGGTGGGTCCGGACCGGCCGCCGGATATGATAGGAGCGACATTGGGACTATGAGCAACGCCCCGACCCCAGAGCCGCTCGATTCTGCCCGAGTTGCCCATCTCATCGCCTTTGCCTGGACGTGCGCGGCGGTTCGCGCCGTGGCGCTGTATCCGGCCGGGCACCCGGCGGTTGAGTCGGTCCTCAAGCGGCTGGTGGACACGGTCGCCACCATCACGGCGGCTGAACCCCTCCGCGCGACGGTCCTGCCAAAACAGCTGCTCATCAACGGCCGCGCGCCCGCCTTGGTGCGCGCCGGATCATGAATGTGAATCTCACTGATGCCGACCTGGCGCTGATCGTCGCCAGCGTAGTCATGGCGCTCGCCCTGGTGCGGCTGTCCCTCGCTGCGTCGCGCGAAGATCCGACGGCGCCGGACCGCCTGGTGGCGGAGTTGCGGCTCGCGCAGTTCGCCGCTCTGATGCTGGTGTTGACGGCCGGCGTGTATGTCGGATTTGCCCTCGCGCACGGCTCCAGCCAGGGGAGTGGCATCGACGTGGCCCTCGCCGTCGGATTTCTGGTGCTCGCCTCGCTGGCGGTCACGCAGGAACCGGGTGCCGCGCTCACGATGCTGGCGCTGGGGTTTGCCGGTCACGCGGCCGTCGACCTGCTCCATGGAGCCGGCGCACTGCCCTCGGACGCCCTGCCGAACTGGTACTCGACGGCCTGCGCGATATACGACGTCGGCATCGCGGGAGTATGCTATCTGCCGATGGTGCGCCGGCCGTAACGGACCACCGTCCGTGTGGTCTGGCCGCCACCGCGCCGAGAAGTAACGCCGCCGGGCAGGATACCCCGCTCGGGATTCATTGCGCGAACCACTGTTGCAGGACACTAGGACCATGACCATGCCAGACGCCGGCAACAAGACGCTCCTCGACATCGCCCACGCACGCCTCGTCGTGCATCAAGCCGGACAGGTACGGGCCTGCCTCAAGGCGCTGAATGACGGGCAGATCTGGTGGCGCCCGAACGAGGGCTCGAACAGTGTCGGCAACCTGGTGCTCCACATCAGCGGCTCGACGCGATGGTATATCGGCCACGGCATCGGTGGCAGCGGCTTCGTCCGAAACCGCGATGCCGAGTTCGCCGAACAGGGGCCACTGCAGAAGGAGGCGCTGTTCGCACACCTCGACTTTGCCATCACGGAAGCGGACCGGGTGCTCTCCGAGTTCGACCCGGCTCGCTGGCAGGAGACGACCGACCGGGTCGGCAAGCCCATGACCTACGGCGAGCTGATTCTCAACCAAGTCCTCCACTTCACGGCCCACGCCGGACAGATCGTGTTCGCGACGAAGCTCATCCAGGACGGGCTCATCCACGATGTGTGGAAGTCGACGCCGATGAGCTAGGGCCCGGCCGACGCCAGTGTCTGCCCCGGCCCCCGGATCCTTCGAAACGCGCGTGCTCCACGTCGTGCGTCGCATTCCGCGCGGTCGGGTGGCCACCTACGGAGACGTCGCGACGATGGCTGGGCGCCCCCGCGCGTGGCGTGCCGTCGGCACGATCATGCGGACCTGCCGATCGCCCAGCGTGCCGTGCCACCGTGTGGTCGCGGCAGGCGGCCGGCTGGGCGGCTACAGCGACCCGCTCCGCAAACGACGGTTGCTCCAGGACGAAGGCGTCGTGGTCGGACCCACCACCCTTCCCCAGTTCGCCGCTATCCGCTGGACCACGCTGGACACTAGCTGACAGCTTCGCCCTGGGATCAGTGGAATTGCCACGCCGGGTCATGACCAACGGCGAGACGCTGGCGTCGGGCACCTACGACGTGCGGGTCGCGGTCGATTCGGCGACCCCGGAAGCGCCCGGACAACTGCCGGTGCTGGAACGGTGGGTCGAATTTCGGCAGGGCGACGAAGTGTGCGGCCGCGAGGTGGTGAGCATCATCCCGAATAACGAGATTGAAGACGTGGCAAAGACCGCGCCGCCGGCGAGCGGCATGTCACGGGTTGAACTGCCCAAGCGGAACGACTATCTGCGCGTCTGGTCGAACCAGAACAACACCCACTACATCCATCTGGTCGTCGGCCAGCAGCCCGTGGCACAAGCCCCTGCGTGGCAGCAAGGCCGGGTGCTGTCGGCGCACCGGGTGACCGGAGGGGTCCAGTCTACCCTCTCTCTACCGCCATCACATCGAACTGCTCGTGATGGAGGAGTGCATCCGAGCGCAGGGTAATCCGCTTGTCGAGGGTTCGCTCGATTTCTTTCAGCACCCCGCGCTCTTCGGCCTTGAGCGCACGTGCGACATCCGGGTTGACCCGCAGTTGCACGTGGTGACCGTTCAGGTCGCCACTGATTTTTCGCAGTTCCGACAGAATCTCGAAACAGATGGTTGAGGTGGATTTCACGACCGCGCTCCCCGAACAGTACGGACACGGCTCGGTCAGCTGTCGCTCGAGGCTCTGCTTGACCCGCTTGCGGGTCGTAATGATGAGGCCAAACTCAGTGACCTGCACCGCCTTCGAGGGCGATCGGTCCCGCCGAATCTGCTGCTCGAACGCCTGATACACGCTCTGCCGGTTCTTGCGTTCCTCCATGTCGATGAAGTCGAGCACGATAATGCCGCCCAGGTCGCGCAACCGAACCTGGCGGACGATCTCGGTGACCGCCTCGAGATTCGTCTTGACGATCGTATCCTCGAGACGACCGGTCCGCTTCCCCACGTAACGTCCAGTGTTGACGTCGATGGCCACGAGTGCCTCGGTCTGGTTGATGACGATGTAGCCGCCCGACTTCAGCCATACCTTGCTGCGCAGCCCCTTGTCGATCTCGGCCTGCACGCCGTATTCCTCGAAAATCGGGAAGTTCTTGTCGTAGCGGTGTACGCGCGACACGAGGTCCGGCATGATCCGCTCGACCAGCTTGACAGCCTTCTGGTGCTCTCGGGCATCGTCGATGCGGATGGCCGAAAAATCGTTGGTCAGCAGGTCGCGCAGCAGCTTGGCGACCAGGCTCTCCTCGCGGTGAATGCACGTCGGGGCCCGTCGGTTCTCACCCTTCTTCAGCGTCTCCGTCCACAACTCGTGGAAATACGTCAGATCGCTAATGATGTCTTCCTCGGGCCGGTCGGCCGCCGCAGTGCGAATGATCACGCCACCGGGCATTTGGTGCTTGGTGCGGAAGTCGCGCACAATGCGCCGCAGCCGGCCACGCTGTTCTCGCGACGCAATCTTGCGCGACACGCCGATGTGGTCGACCGTGGGCATGAAGACCAGGAAGCGGCCCGGAATTGAGACGTGCGACGTGATGCGGGCGCCCTTCGTGCCGAGCGGCTCCTTGACGACCTGTACCACGATTTCCTGCCCTGCCGTCAGCAGCTTGTCGATCGGCAGGTCCGACTGGTTGCGATCACGACCCCGGCCACGCCCGCGGCCGGCTCTTGAGCCTGAGTTCGTGGGATCGCTCTGTGGTGCGGCCGCCCCCCCGTTCTTGTTATCTGACTCCTCGCCGTCGCCCTCGTCGTCGTCGTCGATGCCATCCATCGACGCGAGCGGATCGATGACATCCGCCACGTAGAGGAAACCGTCGCGCTCGAGACCGAGGTTGACGAAGGCGGCCTGCATCCCCGGCAGGACCTTCGACACACGCCCTTTATAGATGTTGCCGGCAGCGCCGAGCGCCTGGTCGCGTTCGACAAAGATTTCGACGACTTCGTCGTCCTCGAGAATGGCGGCCATCGTTTCGTGACCGCTCGTGGAGATGATCATCTCCTTGTTCATCGGTGCAGCTCCAGTTTCGGGCAGGCGGTCCAGCCGCGACCCCACGTAAGCCACCCGCCCGTACCCGGCCACTTCGCACGCCACCGGCGTACGGGAGTGTCAACGGTAAGGTGGGGCCCAAGCGAGTGCGCATTGCAGACTCGACCGCTCCGGTGCCGAACGCGACGCCCACAACTTGGCGTCGCGCCACGGCGTTTGTGTCAATGTCCATGGCCGGTGCTGAAGGTCTGTCCCTCACACCCACCACAACAAGCCTCAATTCGTAAACCTACGCATCCTCACATTGAGGACGAGTCCGAATGCCGCCAACGAGGCGATGATGGACGTACCGCCAGCGCTAATCAACGGCAAGGTGAGCCCCTTCACCGGCGCGAGTCCCGCCGACATGGCAATGTTGTAAATCACTTGGAACGCGAACCCGGACATGACCCCGACCACCAGGAACGTGCCAATGCGGTCCTTCGCCAAGCGGGCGGCCTCGAGCCCCCGCAGGATCACGAACAGATACAACCCGAGCGTGACCACCACGCCCAGGAACCCTTGCTCTTCAGCGAGCACCGAGAAGATGAAGTCGTTGTGCGCCACGGGAAGAAAGTTGTACTGGCCCTGGGTGCCGCCCAAAAACCCCTTGCCAAGCGGACCACCGGACCCAACCGTGATCTTCGCTTGAATCTGCTGGTAGCCGGCCCCCCGTGGATCCTGTTCAGGGTCCAGGAAGCTCGAAAGCCGCTGCTTCTGGTAGTCCTCCAATGCGTACGTCCAGGCCACCGGCGCCGTCAAGATAGCGAGCACCACGAGTACGGCGACATAGCGAAGCCGCAATCCGGCGAACACGAGAATGCCGAAGGCCACGGGAAGGAGCGTCACCGCGGCACCGAGATCGGGTTGCTGGGAAATTAGGAGGAACGGCGCGCCGACGATGAGCGCCGTCCACCCCCACCCGGCGACCGTCTGGGGCCCGCGGCGTCGACCGGCAAACAGCGTCGCCAGCGCCAGCGCCACCACGATCCGGGCGAACTCGGATGGCTGCAGATTGAACACCTCGAGACCAATCCAGCGCCGGGCGCCCCCGTCGACCACACCGAACAGCAGCACGTAGCTCAGGAGCGCGAGCAGACCCAGGAACATCGTCAGCCAGGCGTCCGCCAACCACCGGTAGTCCACCGACAGTATGATGGCCAATCCCACCAACCCCAGCCCCAGGGCGAGCAACTGCGTCGACACCTCGGAGCCGGCAGACCCGGTGGTCGGATCGTAGGTCGTGCTGTAAATCATCGTCACGCCGATCGCGCACAGCGCCCCAATGGCCAGCAGCAGCAGCCAGTCGATGTGCCGGTAGAGTCGTCGTTCCAGCATGATCGACTAGTTCCCGGTCGCGGCGACCGCGGTCACCAGCGGGACCGCCTGCGGCGTGGCTGGCAACGGCAGCACCGGTAGCGGGCGCCCTTCCTGCTTCGCGAAGTAGGTCTCCATCACGTGCTTCGCAATGGGCGCGCTCAGCGACCCATGTTCATTGTGTTCGCCGAACACGACGCCGGCGATCTCCGGGGCGTGCGCGGGCGCCGCGAAGACAAACCATCCATGGTCGAAAAACTCGGGGTCCGTCTCGCCGATCGCCGCCCGCCCCTTCAACGAGATGACCTGGGCGGTCCCGGTCTTCCCGATGACATCCCGGCCCTCGATCCGACCACGACCACCGGTGCCTTGCCCGTTCACGACCCGCCAGAGTCCATCCGTCACGACACGCAGGGTCTCCGGCGAAAGCTGCACCTGCGAACGAGGCCCGGGGGGCTGGGCCGGGGCCCATCCGTCGCCGTCGTTCACCGCTTTGAGTAGATGCGGCGTCACCCGGGTGCCCCCGTTCACCACCGTCGCCATCATGACGGCGAGTGAGAGCGGCGTCACACCGACGGCCCCCTGTCCGATCGCGACCGAAATCGTTTCGCCCGGATACCACGGCTCGCCCCGCGCCTCGCGTTTCCACGCGGTGGAGGGCACCAGTCCTTGCACTTCGTGGGGGAGATCAATGCCGCTCATCACGCCCAGCCCGAGCGCGGTGGCCCACTTGTGAACCTGGTCCACTTCCATCTTCTGACCCAGCGTGTAGAAATAGGTATTGCACGACCGCTCGAGCGCCTCGCGCATGTCGACGCTCCCGTGTGTCCCCCAGCACTGGTAGAACCGCCCATAGAAGGTCCCGCCACCGTTGCACGTCACGCGCTCATCGGCGTCCATCACACCCTCCTCCAGCGCGGCCACCGCCATGGCGATCTTGAAGGTCGACCCCGGAGAGTATCGCCCCTGCAGGGCGCGGTTGTTCAACGGCCGGCGAGTATCGTCATTGAGACCGGTCCAGGTCGCGCTATCAATGCCCATGGCAAAGGCATTGGGATCGTAGGAGGGCAGGCTCACCAACGACAGGATCTCGCCTGACCGCGGGTCCAGCACCACGGCGGCCCCGTCGAAACCGGCCACTTTGAACGCCGCCTCGGCCGCCTCTTGCAGGTCGTAGTCCAGGGTCAACTTGAGCTGTCGGCCTTCGGCCGGCGCAGTTTCACCCATGGTGTCGATCTCACGACCGATGGCGTCGACCACCACCTGGCGCGCACCATCCTTCCCCGTCAGCAGCGCATTGTAGGTGCTTTCGATCCCTGACTTTCCCACCACGGCGCCACTGCGCACCCCGTCGAACTCGGCGCTCGCCAGCTGCGCATCGCTAACCTCTCCGACGTAGCCGAACAGATGCGCCGCTACCTCGGCCGCCGGGTAGTAACGGGCCGGCAACTCCTGCACGAAGAGTCCAGGCATCTCGAGCGCGTGGGCGGCGACCGCCGACACCTGTCCGATAGTCGCGTCCCGGATCAGCACGATCGGTTGATAGGCCGGGGCTCGACGACTCCGGTCCACCACGGATTGCAACGCGGCCCCCGGCACTCCGGCCACTTCCGAGAGCAACGCGATGGTGCTGTCGAGATCGTCCACCTGCTCCCGGACAAGCGAGATATTCAGCGAGTTCCGATTCTCGACCAGCACCCGCCCGTCACGGTCGAAGACCATCCCGCGCCGTGCGCGCAGCCCGAGGGTTCGCTGGTGGTTGTTTTCGGCCAGTTGGTGATACTTGTCGTGTTGCACGACCTGCAGACGCCAGAACCCAACCGCGAGCGCCGCGAACGCCAAGACGACCGCGGTCCGCAACAGAACCAGCGGGAGCGTCATATTGTCGCGACGGTCGTCTCCGTGTGTCTCGAGTTCGCTTCTCATCACCGACTCAATGACTCATCACCACTTGTCCCACCAACCGATCACCCCCCGAAACGTCGCGTCAGGCGCCGCCGGCGCAGGCGCCGTCGGGTGAACGCCGCCGGAGCGGCCGCCAGCACCGTCGCGAACCCACCCCCGACCACCGCGTTCGCCGCGGCCTGTGTCACCCCACCACCGTACAACGTGATGGTCCCATTGTCCGACAGCAGGCTATAGAACCCGACAAAGCACCCGGCGTGCACGAGTGACGCGAACAGGACCACCAGCGCCTGATACCACGGTCGCGACACATTGAACTGCACGGCGAAGGCCCCGACCGCATAGCCCACCAGCGTCTTGGCCAGGCCGCCGACGCCAATCACCCCACCAGACAGTGCGTCCTGCAACAACCCGCCGACGGTCCCGACCCAGAGCCCACCAACCGGCCCGCTGGAAATCGCAACCAGCACCACCACCACCAGCACGAGGTCGACCGGGACGCCGGCTCCGGCCAGATCCGGCGCGACGGTCGTCTGCAGCACGAGAGCCACGGCCAGGGTCAGGCCCACCCACGTCGTTTTCATTCGCCACCGGCCGCCGTCGTCGACGCGGCGGCATCCGGCACAATCACCAGCACGTCCTCCAAATTACTGAACGCCACGTTCGGTCGGACACGAATGGCCTTGTAGAGCCCAGACCCGCGCCCCACCTCTTCCACTTCCCCGACCTCAAACCCCTTCGGGTAGATGCCATCGGCGCCCGAGGTCACCACCCTGTCGCTCACCCGGACATCGTCGAGGTTCGACACATATTCCATGCGGAGAAGGCCCTCGGCAACGTCGCCCATGACAGTGCCGGCCACGCGCGTGCGCTCGATCAACACACCGGCGGCGGCACTTCGGTCGACCAGCAGCTGCACTTTGGCCGCACGTGGACCCGGGTCACTGAGCACCCGGCCCACCACCCCTTCCGGCGAGACGACGGCCGAATCGCGACGCACGCCGTCACGGGTGCCGCGATCGATGGTGACGGTTTTGAAATAGGGCGTCGCATCTCCCGCAATCACCCGGGCACTGACCGTCGAGTACACGACATCATTCCGGAAGGCCAGCAACTCTTCCAGGCCCCGAACGCGCTGCGCGATCGCGCGTTCCTGCTGCAGGCGCAATTGCAACTGGGCCACGTCCCGGCGAAGCGCCGTGTTCTCGGCCTCCACGGACACCAGCCCCACATAGCCGTCCCAGAGGTCGGTCACCCCGCCGGTGGCCCGGGCCACGCCCCGCTGCACTTCCGAAAACAGACCGAACGTCACGCCTTCGAACAGTCGCACCCCTGACGGAGCGTTGACCTGCAACGAGATCAACACGATGTGGCCGAGAACCACGGCCACCAATAGCACGCGCGTGCGACGGCGAATGTCAGTCAATCGAGATTTTTCGCAGTAAACCGAACTCAGACAACATCTGTCCGGCGCCCAGCACAACCGACGACAACGGATCGTCCGCCATCGCGACAGGCAAGCCCGTCTCTTCCCGCAACCGCTTGTCCAGGTTCTTCAGTAGCGAGCCGCCGCCGGTCAGCACGATGCCGCGGTCGACAATGTCAGCCGACAGCTCGGGTGGCGTGCGCTCAAGCGCGACCCGAACCGCGTCCACGATCACGTTCACCGTCTCGGCCAAGGCCTCGCGAATCTCTTCATCGCTGACCGTGATCGTCTTGGGCACACCTTCAATCAGGTGGCGCCCCTTGAGCTCCATCGTGATCCGCTCGTCGAGATCGTAGGCGGAGCCCACCCGCATCTTGACGCTCTCGGACGTGCGCTCACCGATCAGTAGGTTGTACGTCTTTTTGATATACGAGATGATCGCCTCATCCATCTCGTTCCCGGCCACACGCACCGCCTTGCTGTAGACGATGCCCGCGAGGGAGATGACCGCAATGTCGGTGGTGCCCCCCCCGACGTCGACGATCATGTTGCCCGACGGTTCGGTAATGGGCATGCCGGCGCCGATCGCCGCCGCCATCGCCTCCTCGACCAGAAACACCTCACTGGCTTTGGCGCGATACGCGCTGTCCTTCACGGCGCGTTTCTCCACCTGCGTGATTTCTGACGGCACCCCGATCACGATCCGCGGGCGCACCCAGACCGTACGGTTGTGAGCCTTCTTGATGAAATAGGTGAGCATCTTCTCCGTGATTTCGAAGTCGGCGATCACCCCATCCTTCATCGGCTTGATGGCGACGATGTTGCCCGGTGTGCGCCCCAGCATCTCCTTCGCCTCACGCCCGACGGCCTCGATATGACCGTTGACCTTGTTGATGGCCACGATCGACGGTTCATTGACGATGATCCCTTTCCCACGCGCGTAGACGCACGTATTGGCAGTACCGAGATCGATGGCCAGATCACTGGAGAACAACGCGAACAACGAACGGACGCCCAACAAAAACCATCCTCCCCGCCACCGGCAACTCGCGCAGTTCGTGGCCTACGCCACCGCTTGCGCGAGTTGGGTGCCGTCTTTCCCATGCGCCTTCACCCAGTACATCGCGTCATCGGCCGCCTGCAGCAGATGATCGACCGTGTGTACCAGATCCGGCAATGTCGCCACGCCGGCTGACGCGGTCAGCCGACAGTTCAATCCTTCCTGCACCAAGAATCCGTGCGCCGCGATGCGCGCCCGGACGCGATCGGCCACCACGATGGCGCCATCGCTGTCGGTATCCGGCAGCACCACCGCGAACTCATCGCCCCCGAACCGAGCCACGACGTCGGTCTCACGTGCGCAGTCTCGAATAACTGCGCCAGCCTCGACGAGAGCGCGGCTGCCATACAGATGCCCCCGCGTGTCGTTGAACTCCTTGAAACCATCGAGGTCGATGAACAACAACGACAGGGGCTGCCTCGTGCGAACCGCCCGCTTGCCTTCGCGACGGAGCACCTCGGACAGATACCGCGAGTTGAAGAGCTGTGTCAGGTCGTCAGTGACCGTCAGCGCCTGCGCCCGTTGCATCCGAATCGCATTGTCCAGCGCGATGGCGGCCGGCTCGAACAAGGTCGAGAGGGCCTCGCAGACCCGGGGTGACAACGCCGGCACGCGCGTTGACGTGACGCAGTCGGTTCCGACCAGTGCTCCGACCGTGCGCCCGCGACACCGCAGCGGGAACGCAATGGCGGCCACCCTCGGCGCGGGCCGCCCACGCCGCTCCTCGCCCAGGTCCCGCGACCCCGCCTCCTCTCCCGACCGCATCACCTGCGCCCCCAGGGCACAGACCACCGACTCGAGTTCGACGGGCACATGGGAGGTCGCCAACAGGGACGGTGACCCGACCGCATCCGGACCGACCACCGCCCATTGCGGCGCCGGCAGCCACGATGCGGCGCGGCCCACCAGGGCGTCGGCGACCGGCATCGGCTCGAGCGGCGCCGCGACGTGACGGGCAATCTGGGTGAACATCGGGACCCGGCCCAGGAACTGCAGCAGCGGCATCTCCGCCTGACGCCATCGGGCCGCAAGGTCGCCAGGCGCGGCGAGCGCGATCTGATGGGCAACGTCGACCGGGTCCAGGGGGGTCGTCAGGTGGGTCGCGAAACCCATGTCGCGAGAGCGCTCGGTGACCGCTACGGCCGGATCGGCCGAGTAAGACACAACCGGCATCCCGCCGGCGATCGTCCGGAGGCGACGCCAGTTCGGCCGCCGCCCGGGCGCCAGCTCCCAGAACACGGCGCCCACCGCGCCAACGCGGGTAGGGACCAGTCCCGCCGACGCTTCTTGTTGCGATCGACAGACGACCCTATACCGCTTGAGCCGCCGCAGCGGCGCCACGTGGGTTTCGACGTCTGAGGTGGAATAGTGGAAAACTACGAGCGTCAGGCCTGAGCGGGGCACATTGTCGCGTCGGTGTGCCGTCCTGCTGTGCCCCCGTTCCGGCATACTAAGTCGCCCTGTTTGCAATCTCGGCGGTGTGGCACCGCCGAGACATCCCGCAGCAGGGTAGGCGAGCCCCCGCGCACGCGGGGTCGAATACTGCCCGGTTCGCTCCTTGAGCGTGCTGGACGGAACGGGCGTCTTGTTGCCTTCGGTGCTACACCGCAATTGCGAACGGGACCGCTTATAATTTTGTTTCTGTCAGTTCCCCTAAGTCCTTCAGTCTCTGCAAATATAACATATTTAGCGGTCTGGACAGCACCAAAGTAGTGCATTCCGAGAGCCAACTGAGCCCATCCGGCCTTCCCAAACCCGGCATCCGGCGCCAGGTGGCCCGGGTCTCTCCCGATATCGGGCAGAATTCCGATCGGATTTGCCGCGACGGACTGCCGAGACCGACACGGCACGGCGCCGTCCGGTTGCTGCCAGACCTCGGGCTAGGTAAAATACAGTGTTGAGCTGGTTGACGCGGCCGGTGCCGGGCACCCGCCCGCCCGGCAGATGACTATGGGACTGACGGCATCGACCGCCACGCGCGGGTGGCGATGCCGCACGAGCGCAGCCGGATGAACGCCGTGCTGCTCACAGGAGTCGACGAACGATGACGATGCTCGACCGCATGCGTCAGCACAAAGGCTGGCTAAAGTGGAGCCTGGCGGCGGCCGGTTTCGCTCTCCTGATCCTGGGGTTCCCCCTCATTCAGCCGGAGGCGGAGCTGACCGGCGGTATGACCGACGTGCTCGCGCAGGTCGGGGACGAGGAAATTACCGTCGGCGAATTCCGGAGCATCTATCTGCAACAGCTCCAGAGCTACCAGACGCAATCCGGTGGCGAGATCACGTCAGAGATTCTACAGTCGATGGGCATCGACCGTCAGTTGCTGCAGCAGATGATCGACGAATATGCGGCCCTGGCTGAGGCGGAGCGACTTGGCTTCACCGTGACGGACGCAGAGATTCGCGAGCGGATCTTGTCGTTGCCCGCGTTCCAGCAAAACGGCCAATTCGTGGGCGAGGAGGCGTACTTGCAGTTGCTGCGGGTCCAGCAGCCGCCCACCGAGGCGGCGCAGTTCGAGGAGAACGTGCGGCGGTCGCTGACGCTCGAGCGGCTGCAGGCGGCGGTCACCAACTGGATCACCATCAGCGACGACGACCTGCAGCAGGAGTACGTGAACCGCAATGAGCAGGTCCGGGTGAGCGCGATTTCGTTCCGAGCCGACGATTTTCGTGAAGGCCTCGAGGCGAACGACGAAGACGTCGCGGCCTTGTATGAGCAGGACGCGATGGCGTACCTCGTGCCGGAAAAGCGTCGTCTGCGTTTCGTGCTCATCGACGTCCCGGCCCTCAAGGCGTCGTTCACGCCCAGCGACCTCGACATCCAGTCGTATTACGACAACAACCTCGACCGCTACAGCGAACCCACCACGCTGCGAGCGAGCCACATCCTCTTGCGAAACAGCGACGATGACGCCGCGGCGGTACAGGCGCGCGCGGAAGCGATTGTGGCCGAGGCCCGGGCCGGCGCGGACTTTGCGGCGCTCGCCCAGGAGCACTCTGAGGACGTAGCCACCAAAGCCCTGGGCGGCGACCTGGGCGAGATCACACCCGGACAATTGACGCCGGAGGTCGAGAACGCCGCCTTTGCGCTCGAGCAGGGCGAGATCAGCGACCCGGTGACCAGCTTGATCGGCGTCCACGTCATCATGGCGACGGAGAAGACCGGCGGGGTGTCGCAGTCACTGGCGGAGGTACGGGCGAGCATCGTCGACTTGCTGAAACAAGAGAGTGCCGACGCCCGCGCGCGGGCGCTGGCCGACGCCATGGCGCTGGAGATTACCACCGCCGCGGACCTGGACACCGCCGCCAGCCGCCGCGGTCTCGAGCCGCAGGAAAGCGCTTTCGCCGCGCCAGGTGAGCCGATTCTGGGGCTCGGGTTCTCCTCTGAGGTCACCGCCCAGGCGTTTCAGCTCGCCGAGGGTCAGGTGGCCGGCCCGATCCAAACCCCGACCGGTCCGGCGTTCGTCACCGTCACCGGTATTCAGGACCCGTATGTGCCGCCACTCGAAGAAATCGAAACCCGCTTACGCGACGATGTCATCCGTCGCAAGGCGTTCGTCGCGGCGCAGGCACGGGCCGCCGAGGTCGTGACCCTCCTCGAACCGACGGCAGATGATGAGTTCGAACCGGCCGCCCAGGAGGCCGGTCTCGACGTGAACACCAGCGACCTGTTGACCCGGGGCACCGCGATTCCAGGTGTCGGACTCAATGCCGCCGTGGAGGCGGCCGCCTTCGCGCTCCCGGTTGGTGAGACGAGCGCGCCCATCCTCACCGGCAACACGGCGGTCGTGCTGCGTGTGCTCGAGCGCCAGGAGGCGTCTGACGAGGGCTTCGAGACCGCCCGTGAAACCCTCCGCGGCCAGCTCATCTCCGAACGGCAGAACCAGTTTTTCTCGGCCTATATGGAAAAGGCCAAGACCAAGCTGTTGATTGACATCAACATGGCCGCCTTCGCCCAAGCCGTGGTCTAGGTTCCCCGGGGCGGGAGCCCGCCGGGCGGCGGGAGCGGGCATCTCGGTCCGTGAACCGGTCGACGAGCCGAATTCTCTACACCTTGGCCCACAGGGCGCTTGGCGCGGGCTAGCCGAGTGCATGGTCCCAGCGCACCGGGAAAAAGCGAGCGCGGAGTTGGCCCCAGATCCGGCGCTAAAGCTCCGCGCCCGCGCACGGTCCTCGCCGGCGGCCGCAGCAGCACCCTGGTTCGTCTCCGACGGTTCGGAGACCGAAACGCCCGCTCCCGCCGCCCACCCCGGTGGCAACAGCACCTGACCAGACAGACGCCTCCCCGCTGAACCGGTTTCCTGGCGAGGCGTTCGTCTGGCCAGGCGCGACGAGGGAGCATGCAGGCGGCATGTGACCGAGCAAGGCACACCGCCAGACGGACGCCTCGCCAAGAAACGTCAGGGAGTAAACACGCTTGGCATTAGCGCCAGCGCCTCGCCAGTCCGGAACAATTGGATGGGCGCCGCGACCGCCTCCAGCACCGCGGGCGACACGGGCAACCACCCCAGTCGGGCCACGGCCTGGGTCACGGTGAATCCTTCGTTGAGCAGCTCGAACAGACTCTTCGGCCGGGGATAGACCACCAGCTCGACCTCTTCATCGGCGTCAATGCCAACATGTTCCTTCGCTAGCGCGATGGCGCGACTCAGCCCGCCCAGTTCGTCCACCAGGCCTCGCTCCTTCGCCTGTCGGCCGGTCCAGACCCGCCCCTGCGCCAACTCGTGAATGACATCGCGCGTGGTGCCTCGTCCGTCGGCCGCCTTCGTCACAAACTGCTCGTAGATGGCATCGATGTGTTCCTGCATCTTGTCCCGCTCGTCGTCCGAGAACGATCTGATCGGGGAGTAAATCTCGGCGAAACGCCCCTGGCTCACCGGCTCGATGTTGATCCCGACCTTCTCGTACGTGCCCCCGGTCGTGATCTTGCCGGCCACGACACCGATGGACCCGGTCAACGTCGCCGGCTGGGCCACGATCGCGTCAGCCCCCATGGCGATGTAGTAGCCGCCGGACGCCCCGAGGTCGGACATGGACGCGATGACCGGTTTGTCTTTCTTCGCCAGCATCACCTCGCGCCAGATCACGTCTGAGGCGACGGCCGACCCACCGGGACTGTCGATACGCAGCACGATGGCGCGCACCGCATCGTTGTTGCGTGCGGCGCGGATGGCCGCCACCAGCGTGTCCGACCCCAGCACTTCGCCGCCGGTCAGACCGATCCCGCCACTGCCCGAATTGATCGTGCCCACCGCATAGATCAGGGCAATGCCCCGTCCTCGGTTCAGACCGACCGACTGGAGCCCGATCTGTCGATAATCGCGGTCGGCGATGACGCGCCAGTTCACCTCGTCGAACGGCGCCTGCTGCTTGACCTCGTCCGCATACACCAACGCGTCCACCAGACCCGCGGCCAGCGCATCATCCGGCAGGAACGGACCCTCGTCGACCAAGCGACGAACCTCGTCCTTCGTCTTGCCGCGACCATCAGCGATGCCGTCGATGATTTGCTCGTACAGGTCACGGTTGAGCGACTCCGCCATCTCGCGATGGGCCGGCGTCATCGTCGTTTCCGTGTACACGTTCGCGGCCGTCTTGAAGTCGCCCGAGTTGAGCATGTCGGCTTGCGCCCCGACCTTGTCCAGGGCGCCGCGGAAGAACATCTCGTAGCTCGCCACTCCCACCAGGTCCAACGGGCTCCCCGGCATCAGGAACACCTTCTCGGCCGCCGACGCCAGGTAATACTCCTGCGTCCCGCCATACTCGAGGAACGCGACAATCGGCTTGCCAGACTCGCGATAGTCGAGCACCGCGTCCCGTATCTCCTGCGCCTTCCCCCACAGCGGTTGGGGGCCCGACGGCATCAGGATCACGCCGCGGATCCGATCATCGACTTTCGCCTTGCGCAAGCTGTCGACGACAGACCGCACCGTTGGCACATCACCCACCAACGACGTCAGCAACGGATTGGTCTGACGCTCTGACAGCCCACCCGACACCCGTAGCGTCAGTACGGAATTGGAGGACACCGTTGGCGCGCTCGAGACCATGAAATACATGGCGAACAAGCCGGTCATCGACGTGACCACCGCCAGCAGCAAGAACACGACGATGAACCGAACACCGCGGTTGGTACTCACGGCTTGCCTCCTACCGCGCCGAGCTTGTCGGCGCCTAAATCATTGCGAATACGGCCCTTACTGGCGCGAGATCCGGAGAGAAGCCCCACGGCACCGGGGAACGACGGCAACAGAAGGAGCATACCTGAGTATACGTGACCGGTCGCGGGCGGTTCGTGACCACGCCACCCTCTGGTGTCGATGCCACCGTCTTGGGTATACTGCGCGTTCGGCTGATCGGCCGAGTCTCCCTCACTGCGGAAGTGGCGGAATTGGCAGACGCGCAGGCCTCAGGAGCCTGTGAGACTTAGTCTCATGGGGGTTCAAGTCCCCCCTTCCGCACCAGTTCTAACTGCTAGAGTGGCTTGGACTTCGAGGCGGGAGTCCGCTCGGGCTCATCCCGTGTCCCGGCTGGTCAATTGCGCGGAATTTCGCGAGCTTCAGCGCTACGCCGTTGGCGTTTCGGAACCGGGCCTCATCAGGCTCTTGAAGGATTCTGCGCTGAGCACGGGCGCAGAGCCATCGAAAGCCTGGAGTTTTTGGTGATTACTCGGAACTATCGGAGTCTGAAAAAATAGCGGAGCGAAACAATGTTGCGATGGGGTGGTTGGTAGCTGAAAATGATTTTCCCTTGTTCAAACTTGGCTTAATGTCAGAAGAAGTTATGGAAGTGAATGAAGGATTACTTAGTCTTTATTATAATCAATGTGATGTCAGAGATATTTATGAGGTACGCCGCCACTTAATGGATGTTGAATTTGTGCAGATAGTTGAGTCTCAATCAGACCCTTGCGACTAATCATCCTCACCCATTGCCCTGATAGCCGATGTTTATAACGAGAGCTATACAAAATCATCACTTCGACGTCGCGTGGCAATTCAGCGACGGACTCGCCCGCGTGAGCATCGGTAACTACTCCACGGGCAAGAGGGGCTTCAGCGCCCGCTAGGTGCGTATCGCTTCTCCCCCAGAAGAGAGCAGCCACACCCGCTCTCCCATCGTTCGTCTCACATCCGCCTGAGCGTGCTGGCGAGGTTCCCGACGGACTCCCTGAACGGGAGTCCCAGTCCGTCCTATTGTCACGGGCAGGATTATGTCGATAAATATTTCGACAAGAACGCCCTTATTTCACAGTTGGAAAACAGCTTGAGCCAACACATCGGCGGCTGACTGGCGCGCCCAAGCGCGCGCTCTAGATCCGCTTGGCGAATTCTCCGGATTGCCTGAAAAACACCTGGCTTCTCACGCCTTTCAACGCGGAAAACAGTATTTTTTTCAGGAACCACTTGTTGCGCAAGCCAAGACTGAGAAAATATTTAAACATCGCCAGGTTGGTCATCATCCATTTCAGGGTGATGGCGGTCTTCCGCCGGTTGGCGTAATCGTAGATCGTCTGTATGTACTCCGGATCGAATTCATCCGTCTTGATCGTATTGGCCCGGGGCGGTGCGCTCAGCGTCGTGCCATGCAGCAGATTATGTTCGACCACCGTGTCGTATAACTCCGTGCCCGGCAGCGGATTGGCCATTGAGAAGGTCGGATATACGCCGTAGCGCCGGTATTTATCGATAGCGTAATCCACATTCATCTTGATTTCCGCCGCCGTCTCGCCCGGCAGACCCAGAACGAAGAAAGCCGAAAGCGGCAGGCCGACTTCTTGACACGCCTGCATCACCGGCTCGACCGTGCTGAGATCGAGTTTCTTTTTGACCACGTCGTCGATAACACGCTGTACCGAAGATTCAATGGCAATGCAAAGATGCTCACAGCCGGAACGTTTGGTGCGCCGGATACGTTCCAACGTCCAAGAATCCGCCCGCACGCCATTCGGCGTGTCCCAGGGGATGATCTTGTCCATACCGATCAGGACATCCAATAATTCCTCGTAGCGCGGGATGTCGTGGGTGAAATTGTCGTCCTCGAAATGAATGTAATCGATATCGTAATTGTCGATGAGATGCTCGATATGCGCTTTTACATATTCCGGAGAATGGTGGCGAAACTTATAGCCCATGGTCGTCTGGATCGAGCAAAACACGCATTGATGCGGGCAACCCCGGCTGGTCAGAAGGGTGACCGCGCGTTTGCCATATTCCCGCACGCGCGGTGCATAGCCATGCGACTGCAAATAAAAATAGCGCTTCATATCCACCAAATCGTAGGCGGGGATGGGCACATCATCCAAATTCGGGATGAATGAGGTCGGCGCCTTTTTGTTGGGCCGCAAGAGGTTCGCGTCTTCCGCACAGCCTAGAATTCCCTGTGACGATACGATTTCACCTTTTTCCAGCGCCTCCAAAAGATAGTGCAGGCGGTGCTCGCCCTCGCCCATGACGACATAATCGAGCGCTTCCTCCTCTATCATTTTCAAGGGGAAGGAAGACGCGTGCGGCCCACCCAGGACGGTCACCGCGCGCGGGCAGGTCTTTTTCGAAATTCGCGCCGCTTCCAAGGCGCCCTGGATTTGCCAGGAAAACATATTTGAAACCGCGACCACGTCTGGACCGTACCGCCTGATGGTATTCGCCACCTCGTCCCAGGTGTCGCCGAAAATTTTGGTGCCATCCGGATAGGACGTGACCTTGGCGCCGAGCCGCGCATCATAGACGCGCATTTCACCTGCCCATTCCATTTTTCGCAGGTAAGCCGCCATGTATAGAGAGCCAAGCGGTATGGAAACGGTCGGCGCACAATCTATACCGTCGATACTGCGAATGATCTGTGGCGGAATGATGAAGAGAAGTTTCATGCGTTTAAGCCGTTCCCACTCCCTATGGAGCATGTCGATATCGAGCCATGATTGTAGCTTAGTGTTCGCCGTGTGTATCATATGAACTGGAATATCCGAATTTCGAACTTTTTCCAAATACCCAATCTGTTCAAGTCTGAATTCTGATGGGAAACTTCAACGCGACGTCTATTGACCCCATCCTCGGCTATTGCTGAGCGGGTGGCATCGAGACCCGAGTTCGACTGTTGCTTTCGCACTCGATAAAACAGCCGACTGCAGACAGGGCACGTTGCACTGGTCGGATGCCCTTGCCCCAGACGATGGGATGCGGGAGCCGTCTTCCTGCGGGGTCGCCGCAAAGGAAAGGCAGGCCGTTCCACTGACGAGCGCAGGACTGGACGCTCTTCGACGATTCGACGACCTCGACTGTTGGGGGGCGTTCAGCACCTCTTCGGTCTCGCCACCGTGGCGGGAGATGGCCCGACTGAGACGACAGGCACGTCTGACACCGGTCCGGGCCCATCTGCGCGCGGTATGATACCCCCTCAGGACGGCCGATAGGCCGGCTCTCTTGCGCCAGGAATCGGACGTGTCTCATCGGCTTTGGCGATTGGCAGCGGGCGCGCTGTTCAGCATCGGGTTGCTGTGGCTGGCTGCACGTGGCGTGTCCTGGGTCGAGGTGGCGGTCGCACTGGGGTCGGCACGGTGGAACCTGATCGCGGCGGCTGTGGTCTGCGTCGTCTTGGCGACGGCGCTACGTGCATGGTGCTGGCGGCGTCTCCTGGTCGCTACAAGGGCCCCCGTCACGTTCGTCCGGGCGTGGAAGATCCTCCTAATAGGGCAGTTTCTGAACATGTGCGTGCCGGCCCGGGCCGGTGACGTCGCCCGCGTGTACCTCATGGGCGACGCCAGCAGCATGTCGAAAACCGGCGCGGCGACCAGTCTGGTCGTCGAGAAGTTCTTCGACGCGACGACGCTTCTGTTGCTGCTGGGCTCGGTCTCGCTGCTTGCAGAGACGCCGACAGCGCTCGCCAACGTCGGTCACGGAGTGGCTGTGGCGGCGGTGCTCCTGCCGCTCGCCGTCGTCGCCCTGGCGTATCGCGGCACCAGGTTGGTCCGGTTTCTCGAACGGCGCGCCCGCGGCACGAACGACTGGGTTGTCCGGCTCGCCCGATACGGAGAGACAATCGTCGAGAGCCTCAGCGTCATCCGCCACTGGCCAGAGCTTGTCCTCTTGCAAGCTGGCTATTTGGGAGTCTGGCTCGCGCTGGCCGGGGTGAACTATGCGGTCCTGCGCGCCCTGAACGTAGATACCGACGTACCGGTCCTTGCGTCATTCGTCGTGATGGTCGTGCTGCAGTTGGGTACATCCGTGCCGTCGACGCCCGGCAAGATCGGCGTCTTCCAATATCTGGCCGTGCTTGCGCTGGCGCCCTTCGGCGTCGCACGGGAGGCGGCGCTCACCTACGGCGTGCTCCTGCACGTGGTGGGGTTCGGGCCCGTCATCCTACTTGGCGGATTCTGGTCGTGGGCCGGTCTGGCTGCGAAGCGCCGAGGTTAGCGCCGTCGATCGTGCTAAGGTCGAGGCACACACGCGCGGCGAATCGAGTATCGCAGACTTGTCGGATGAGAAAGCCCTCAGGGTGATCGTTGCCGGCCGACTCCAGTGTGTTCGCTGATGCGGAGACGGTCAACATCGAACAACCGAAGCTGTTGCGCAGGCCGAAGCGCCACGAGGAGAGTGGCTTGACGATGTTCCGCGGACGAACCCGTTACAGCTGTGTGCATCATTGGAGGCGCACTCATGCGTAACCGCTACGTGCTACTCGCCGATGTCGTGGCCGTCGGCAGTGCAGCCTTGGGTGCTTTCGTTCTGCGTTTCGACTGGTATTTTCCTCAATTCCATCCGGAATTTCTCCTCTTTCTTGCCGCCGCGCTCCTCATCAAACCGCCCATCTTTTACGGTTTCGGTCTATATCGCCGGTACTGGCGATACGCCACCGTCCTCGATCTCACCTCCGTCGTGTTTGCGTGCGGGGCCGCCGCTGTCGCGATGTCGTTGTTCGTCGGTTTCGCTCTACGGTTCGGGCTCATCGAGGGGTTCTCGCGTGCGGTCCTCGTTATCGACATCCTTTTGACATTGCTAATCGTCGGCGGCATCCGGATGTCGGTCCGCCTTGTCCACGAGCCGCGCGTCAGGACGCGCACGGGCCGCTGGCCGTTTCGTCAAGAGCAGGCCGCGGAGGGCAAGCGTGTCCTGATAGTTGGCGCCGGTGACGCCGGCACCATGGTCGTCCGGGAAATGCAGCGGAACCCACAGCTCGGGATGAAGCCGGTGGCGTTCCTCGACGATGACTCGGTGAAGCACGGGAAGCGGATTTACGGAGTTCCCGTACTCGGCCACCCGCACTCGCTGGGACGCATCGTCCGCATCGAGAAGATTGACGAGGTGGTCATCGCCATGCCGACGGCGCCTGGCGCGGCCGTTCGCAAGGTGGTCGAAATGTGCCTGACGCTTGGGCTGCGGTCGCGGACAATGCCCGGTGTCTTCGAGTTGCTGGACGGCAAGGTCGGCGTCAGCCGGTTGCGGCACGTCGAGATCGCCGACCTGCTGCGGCGACGCCAGGTTGCGGGCAGCGCCGAGAGCTGTCAGTACGTGACCGGGCAGACGGTGCTCATCACCGGCGCTGGTGGGTCGATTGGCTCGGAGCTGTGCAGGCAGGTCGCGCACGCGCGGCCGGCCCGCCTCGTCATGCTGGGTCACGGCGAAAACAGCCTCTTCGAGACACATGCCTCTCTGCACACCGCCTATCCGGATGTTCCACTGCACGTTGTCGTCGCTGACATTCGCGACCGGGTGCGCATAGAGCGGATCTTCCAGCAGACCGCGCCCGGCGTCGTCTTCCATTCGGCGGCGCACAAGCACGTGCCGCTGATGGAGCAGAACTTCGAGGAGGCGATCTCGAACAACGTGGTCGGAACCAATATTGTCGTCGAGGCGGCCCTGCAGTCCGGCGCGCAGCGGTTCGTGGCTATTTCAACCGACAAGGCGGTCTCGCCGAGCTGTGTCATGGGCGCGTCGAAGCGGATGGCCAGCCACGTCGTACGGGACGCCGCCCGTCGTTCGGGCCGGTCGTTCGCCGTGGTCAGATTCGGGAACGTCCTGGGCAGCCGCGGCAGCGTCGTGCCGTACTTCAAGACGCAGATCGAGCGCGGAGGGCCAGTCACCATCACCCATCCTGAGATGACACGGTTTTTCATGACGATCTCGGAGGCGGTGCACCTGGTACTGGAAGCTGGAGGGATGGGCACAGGCGGGGAGCTGTTCGTGCTGAACATGGGGGAGCCGGTGCGCATCATCGACCTCGCGAAGGATCTGATACACCTCTCGGGTTTCACGACCGACCAGATCCCGATTGTCACGATGGGGATACGACCCGGCGAGAAACTCGAGGAGGCGCTCTGGGAAGACGATGCGACGGTCAAACCGACGGCGCATCCGGATATCCTGAGTGTCACCGAGCCGCTGACGCCGGCGGGAGACGTGCGGGCGGCCGTGAGGGCGCTCGAACAGGCTGCGCAGGAAGGGGATCGCCTTCGGGCCGAGGCGTTGCTGTGCGACTGGATTCCGACGTTCACACCGTGGCTCCACGGTGTGTCGTCTGGAGTCGACCAGGAATCCCAGCAGAACCTGACGGGTCGAACGAGACCTTCGTCGTGAACCTCAGCAACGGCGTCAACGCCACGATCCTCGACACGCAGGGTGTGGGCACCGTCGTCAACGCCGATGGCGGCGGCGCATGGACCGATGATCCGCTGACGGTCGGCAGCACGACGCTCAAGTCGGTGTAGATCGCCGAGCTGCGGGCCCGGATTGATGCGCTGCGAACCGGCAACGGGCTGGGCACCTTTGCGTGGACCGACGCCTCCTTGACCGCTGGGATCACCGTGGCGAAGGCTCTGCATGTGACGGAGATGCGGACGGCGTTGGGTCCGGTGTATACCGCGCTGGGCCAGACACTACCCAGCTACACCGATCCGTCGCTTGGGGTGGGCGGGACGATCAAGGCGGTTCACATCAGCCAGTTTCGAACGAATGTCGTGGTGTTGGAGTGAGGCGGTGGGATGTTGATGCACGCTGACCGGCCACGTAATCAGCATGTGCAGGCCGCGCCACCGACACCAAGAGTGGATCACATTCCTCAACCTTATCGACCAGGAAACGCCGAACGACCTCAACGTGCATATCATCTGTGGCAACTACGCGACCCACAAGCACGACAAGGTGAAGCGGTGGTTCGCACGGCATACGCGCTTTCACGTGCACTTCACACCCACGAGTGCGTCGTGGCTCAACATGGTTGAGCGTTTCTTTCGCGACATCACCGACCGGCGCCTGCGCCGCGGGGTGTTCCGCAACGTTCCGGATGTGATCGACGCGATCGCCGACTACATCGGGCACCACAACGAGAACCCCAAGCCCTTTATCTGGACAAAGAAAGCATCGGACATCCTCGCGAAGGTCATCCGAGCGAGAAGGACAGTCGATAATGCCCCATCAATCTGATGCACTACACTAGCGTCCCTGCATTTTGAGTGTCGTCCAGATGGTGCTCACCAGTATTCGTACGTCGAACGAGAGTGTTTGGTGTTTAACGTAGTACAAGTCATAGCCCAACTTCATTCTGGCGTCTTCAACAGAGTCGCCATAATGGTGTTTGATCTGCGCCCAGCCAGTCAGACCCGGCGCTACCACCAGGCGCGCTCGATAGAGCGGAATGTCCCGCTCCAGCCGCTCGAAGAATTCCGGCCTTTCGGGCCGAGGCCCGACCATGCTCATCTCGCCCCTGAGAACCGACAATACGTTGGGAACTTCATCAAGTCGTATTCGGCGTAGAAATGCTCCGACCCGCGTCATCCGAGGATCTCCTACGACGCTCCATCGCGGCTCGCCATCAGGTTCGGCATCGTTGACCATCGTTCTGAACTTGGTCATCCGGAACGGGCGTCCCCCTCTTCCGAGGCGAATCTGATGATAGAAGATGGGCCTTCCACTCTCGAATGCAATGAGCAGGGCCACAAACGGTGTCAGCAGGAGTCCAACCAACGCCAAAACCACTCCTGCTAGCACGTCGACGAGCCGCTTCGCGGCCGGAGAGTTATCCTGGTACTTCGCAATATCGAAGAAATTTGTCAGAGGCCATGTCGACTCGACATGCTCGACGGGCACGCGCTTCAGCACATCCTCGTAGAGTTGTGCGAAGCGAACGACATGAACTCCTTGCTCCTGGCACTTGAGCAGCACTGGCAGCCAAGTGTCCTCAAGGTGCTCGCCACGGTCTACGGCCACGATCAGATCCGTCACGTTGCGCTCTTTGGTCAATCTTTCAAGGTCTTCAACTCTGTCGAACGCGGGGACAGCTAGAGGTCCTCGCCTGGTGATCAGATCCAAACCCTCGGGTGCCACGACTCCGAGCAATCGCCAGCCTTTTAAACCGGGATCCCCCAATAACGTAAGCGCAGCCTCCACGAGACGCCCGGTTCCAACGACGAACGCTCTCCGCGAGAACCTCGTGTGCGTCAGAGACCACTGGGCGATCACCCGCCAGGCCAAGATGAACAGCGATCCGTACGCCAGGATATACAGCACGACCAGACGTGGTAAACGGTCGCCGCTAACCAAGAAGAAGACTGCGAGGTAGGCCACTAGTAGAAGCGCCGACACTCGTATCATCGCCAGGCAGGTCGCGCGGAGGTCGAACGCGGTGGCGATATCGCGCGTTGGCATGAGCACCAGTACCCACAGCGGAATAGCCAAGAACCACTGCGCGCGATCCGCCAAGAACTCGACGCTGAATGTCTCGTCGGCTGTTAGCGACCAGGTCCACAGCGCGAGAAGTGTCGCCACCGTGGCCGCCACTGCGTCGCCAGCGAGGAGGGCGACATGCCGTTCAATATTCCGGAGCGGTCGCTTCATGCCTGGCTTCGTCCGTCCTGGTCATCGCCGGGCAGCCAAGCTCTCGGCCACGCGAGGAAACCCTATGAGTGCGGCTCTTCTTCGTCGAGCGCTTTGCGTCCATTTTATTCGGATTTGAGTTCTCGGGCGACTCCTCTTTGGTCGACGGTCTGGGTCAGTGGCCGCAGGCGGCCGCCAGCAGCCGCCTGTGCATGCCCTCAGATCTCACCACACGGCGATTGGGAGCTGGCAGCGGCGCGCTAGCCATCTCGTGCGTGAGCACCGTCATCTGTGATGTGGGCTGCGGCCCAGCCTCGACCTCGCCGAGTTAGAATGTCTGCGGGCCGATTTCTAAAAGGCGTCGCGCCGCTTCGCGGATGTCGAGGTTACGCAGGCGACCAACGACGGGTTTTGCGTCTACAGGCCGTAGTAGCCTGCCATGGTTACAGCCGCTGGCGGACGGGATCGGGAGCTCGGGGGACCGGCTGTCGGGGGGGGCTATGTCGAATAGTGAATCTTACATTAACGGGGTGTCTTCTGGCCTGGCTAGAGTTGGTCCTGTCGTCCTGATGGTCCTGAGCCCGTTGCTGCTTCGACCGGAGCTGTTCCCTGGAGCGCTGCCGGTCACTCTTGGAGCGGTCACGATAGCGATAGTGCTGGCCATTCTGGCACAGGGCCGCGATCGATGGATGGCGATGCTGATAGGAGGACTGGCTTTCGCTACCCTTCTGGGCTGGCAGCGAGCGTCCAACGCCGAGGCAGCCCTTCCTTATCTGTGCGGTCTTGCGTTCGGGTTGTTCGCGATGACTACTGTAGCGTCTTGGAGTCGAACTCCGCTCAGGCTGGCTATGGCGGCGGCGTTGTACCTCTTGGCGGGTATCGGCGTCCTCACGATCGGTCGAATCATTGCCGGGATCTCGTTTGCGGTGCCATACAACGGGATCTCGTTTGCGGATGGCGTCGAGATAGTTGATACTGGCTGGCTTTCGGAGGCAGTCGTCCGAGTTCTTCCCAGGGCTGATCTACGTGTGCCCGACCTGATTGTCGACCGGTTCGTCAACCGGAACGCGTTTGGCGGGACGGCGTTGTTGTTTGTACCTGTGGGTTTCGCACTAATCTTAGCCACCGCCCGCGAGTATGTATGGCACCGGCCACTCAGGTGGCTTGGCGCAGCGGTCGCACTTCTGGGTTCAGTTGCTCTCGTATACTCTCAGTCGCGAACGGCCTTGGTAGCGATCTTGGTCACGGTCTTTGTGTTTGTGGTTCTTCATCGGCGCACTTGGTGGTTGAAGGTCATGCTGCCATCGCTATTGGTCGTCATGCTGGCGCACACATTGAACGGTTGTCGCGCGACTACGGCGGCCCAGGATCAGGGGTTGATGGTGCCGGCTTTGAGCAGTGCGGTACAGCGTATCGATATTTGGCGCCAAGGCGTCGACCATCTAAGGGAATCCCCCTGGAGAGGGATTGGCCTTAACGAGTTTCGTTACGTGTACAAGAGTGCCGGCTCCGCGGCGGATATAGCACACGCGCACAACATCTTCTTGCAGATCGCTCTGGACCTCGGCCTCGTCGGTCTGAGCTTCTACGTAGCATTGATTGGAACGTTGCTGTACAGAGCCGAGCGGGCTGCCCGTGGGCCTGATCTGCTTGCACGACGGATAGCGTGTGGCGCCGGTCTGGCGCTCACCGCTGTGCATGTGTTTGGTCTTGGCGACGCGATCTCTTTGGGTGCGAAGGTGGGGCTGTTTCAGTGGCTGGGTGCCGGGTTGGTCTTGGCCGCATCACGGATACAGGAGGAGTATCCGCGTAGCGGCTCGTAGTCCGCCACGTTCCTCTCGGACAAGGTTGTCCAGAGCCTGCGAGGGACGGGACGAAACTGCTCCCAGGAGGCCGTGGGCGAGCGGATCCGCGAACCGCGTCGCGTCGGTTCATGTCGCTCTGCTGCCCGGGGACCGCGGGACATGGCAGGGTTGGCCAGAATCATCCGCACCGTGGCAGTCTACAACGCGTGCTCCGGCACCCACACCGGGCGAGGGCGCGGTCCCAGTCCATGATGCGTCGCCAGCACCCGGTCCAACTTGAGAACGGGCTCGCACAGCACCCCTCTGCAAGACCGACCTGCGGGCCGTCGTTTCATTCGGCGTGGCAACTATAGAGAAACTCGCCCGCAGACCCCAACCTGTGGTGGGAACGGTGTGGGAAGCCACAAGCGTCACTCGTTTCATCCGTCGTGGTGACCGCCGACATGGGGAACTTGACAAGACTCTAGGGATACGCCAGAATTATGTTCATTTGGTGAACGACTGTCTCTAAGCGATGGCAGCTGTAACCGAAGGGGCGGAGCTTTGTCTGAGATGTCCTGATTCAGAGATCGACCGCTGGACAGCTACGAGACCGTGCTCAAGTACATCCGCAGCACCCAGACCAGAACTAGACGCCGCGTCGGGGGAGGCTGAGACTGCAGTGGCTCCGATGGACGATCACGCGCTTCAGGATTTTGGCGTGACTGCGCAGATGGGTCCGCCGCATCCCGCCGGTGTCGTACAGATGCGCGGAGGTGCGTTCCAGATACTCGCCCCGCCTACGCAATGGTCGTTCGCCGCGCCACCGTCGCTTCGGTTCCGAGACCGGACTGACCGGAGGCGGAAGAAGAAAGGTGCGAACGACGAGGTCGACGGCGTGCTCGGCTTCGTGAGCCAGATGCGTCCGCCCGTCTTTCATAGCCCTGCAAACCGGCCAGCCCGGAAGGATTGGTAAGTGAAAACGGAATTTCGCTTCAAGGACCTCTTCGTTCTCGACCTTGCCAACAATCACAACGGTGATTTTCAGCACGCCCTGCGGATCATTCGGGCCGTCGGTGAGGTCGTCGCCAAGCATCAGGTTCGCGCGGCGCTCAAGTTCCAGTTTCGCCAGCTGGACACCTTCGTCCATCCTGCCCACAAGGAGGAGAGCCCGTACAAGTATCCGAAGCGGTTTCTCGACACCCGGCTGAGCAACGAGGAGTTTGCCCGACTGGCCGAAGAGGTCCGGTCGCTTGGCATGGTGACGATGGCCACGCCGTTCGACGAGGAGTCGGTGGATGTGATCGAAGGCATGGGCCTGGATGTTATCAAGATCGCCAGCTGTTCTGCCGCCGATTGGCCGTTGCTGGAACGGGCTGCGGAAGTGAACAAGCCGGTCATCGCTTCTACCGGTGGCCTGAGCCGGAAGGACATCAACAATCTCATCAGCTTCTTCGAGCATCGGCGGGTGCATTTCGGGGTCATGCATTGCGTGTCGATCTACCCGACACCCCCAGAGCTGCTACAGCTGAACCAGGTCAGTCGGCTGAAGGAGTGGTACCCGAACCGGACGATTGGATTCTCGACACACGAGGACCCTGACGCTCTCTCCCCCGTGCAGGTCGCTGTCGCCAAGGGGGCGGAGATGTTCGAGCGGCATGTGGGTCTCCGGTGCGACGGTCACGAGCTGAACGCGTACTCGTCGACGCCGGAGCTAATCGACAAGTGGATCGAGGCGGTCCTTCACGCGCGGGTTCTGTGTGGCTCGGATAAGCGACTTCCTCCGCTTGAAGAGGAGCGGACGGCTGTCGACAGCCTGAAGAGAGGAGTCTTCGCGAAGGAGGATCTGAAGGAGGGCAGCAGCATCGACAGGGCGGACGTCTACTTCGCCATGCCCTACGAAAAGGGCCAGCTCACATCCGGAGAATACGGCCATTACTTCTTCGATGCGGGGGTCGTGACGATCGCGGGGATCAGGAAGGACGGTCCGGTGATGAAGCATCAAATCCGGATTCCCGCGGATTCTGAGAAGCAGGTGCTGTTCACGGCGATCCATGAGATGAAGAGCATGCTCAACGAAGCGCGCGTGGCGCTTCCCGCCGATTTCGAGACCGAATTTTCCCACCATTATGGCATTTCGGAATTCCCCAGCGTCGGAGCCACGATGATCACGGTCGTCAACCGCAGCTACTGCAAGAAGATCATCATCCAGACTCCAGGCCAGCGGCACCCCTGTCACCACCATAGGAAAAAGGAGGAGACCTTCTACGTGCTCTGGGGCGTGCTGGAGATGAACATCGACGGACGCCGAAGGACGCTGTACCCCGGGGATACGGTGCTGGTCCAGCAGGGTGTCTGGCACGAGTTCTGGACCGAGACGGGCGTGATCTTCGACGAGCTGTCCACGACCGATCTCGTGGGCGACTCCTTCTACGAAGACAAGCACATCAACAAGATGAAGAAGACGGAACGAAAGACGAGAGTCAATCACTGGGGCAGCGGGCACCAGATCTTGAGATGATTCATGGCAAGCGCGTGCTCGCCGTGGTGCCCGCCCGAGGCGGCAGCAAGGGCGTGCCACTCAAGAACATTCAACCCCTCCTCGATGTGCCGCTTCTGGTCTGGGTGGCGCCGGTGGTCAAGGCCGTGCCGTTGATCGACCGGACAGTCGTATCGACTGATCACCCGGAGATCGCCCGCGTCGCACGGCAAGCCGGCCTGGATGTACCGTTCATGCGCCCCGCGGAATTGTCGGCGGACCGCGTGCCCGACTGGCCCGTGCTCGTGCATGCGCTCGAGGAAATGGAGCAATTGCATTCGACGCGCTATGACGTCATCGTCATGCTGCAGCCCACCTCTCCCCTGAGAACCGCCGCGGAGGTGCGCCGGGCTATCGAGATGCTCGTTGAAGAAAACTGGGACGCGGTCTGGACCGTTTCGGTCAGCGACTCCAAGTACCATCCTCTCAAGCAGCTCGTCGTGAACGATCGCACGCTCGACTTCTACGATCCCGAAGGCGGAGCGATCGTGGCTCGCCAGCAGCTGTCAAAGCTCTACCACAGGAATGGCGTCGCCTATGTGCTTACCAGGGAGTGCCTGCTGGAACAGCGCTCGAAACGGGGTAAGCGAACGGGAGCGCTGGTGAGCGAGGATTTCCACGTCAGCATTGACACGCGCACCGACTTCAAACTGGTCGAGTGTTTCATGAAGAATCGTGGGATCGTCAGGCCAGCTGGTTTCTCCAGTCCCGATACGGGCGGCGTCGACGAGGACCGGGAATGAGCCAGGGCCGTGAGAAGGCTCGCAGAATCAAGATTCACGGTGCCGGATCCATTGGCAACCATCTTGCTCACGCCGCCCGCAGCCTGGGGTGGGGGGTCGCCGTGTGTGACGTGAACCCTGCCGCTTTGGAAAGGATGCGCAACGAGCTGTACCCGGGTCGATATGGAAGGTGGGACGACCAGATCGAGCTGTATGGAAGCGCAGATGCTCCCAGAGGTGGGTTTGACGTCATCCACATCGGCACCCCACCTGAATGGCACGTGTCACTCGCGCTGGACGCGCTCGAGGAAAGCCCGGGGGCGATCCTGGTCGAGAAACCTCTCAGTCCGCCGGCGATGGACGGGGTCGACGAGTTGGTACGAAGGACTGAGGGGCAGAATGCGCTGGTCTTCGTCGGCTACGACCACGTGGTCGGCTGTGCCGTCGGAAAGGTCACCGAGCTCGTTCAATCAGCCGCGATCGGAGAGATTCAAGCGATCGATGTGGAATTCCGCGAGCACTGGAGCGGGATTCTGAAGGCCCACCCGTGGCTGAGCGGTCCGGCCGATACCTATCTGGGCTTCACAGCACGGGGCGGCGGTGCCAGCGGCGAACATTCCCATGCGCTGAACCTGTGGCAATACTTCGCGCGCGTCGTGGGTGCGGGCGACATCACCAGAGTGCGTGCATGCGTGTCCTGGCTCCGCGAGGGAGGGCTCGATTGCGATAGCGTGTGCCTGCTGGCGCTCGAGACCGAGACCGGGCTCCTGGGCAGGGTCGTCCAGGATGTCATCACACAGCCGCCCCGCAAGACCGCGACGCTGTACGGCACCGAAGGCATGCTGACGTGGAATGCGGGGCCGGACCCGAGCCTGGATACGGTGGTGCTGTCTCGCTCGGGCAGGGAGGACGAGACAATCACGATCGAAAAATCGCGGCCGGATGACTTCATCCGCGAGCTGCGTCACATCGAAGCGCGACTCGGGCGTCCACAGGAAGCGGTCAAGTCGCCGTTGTGGCTCATGCGTGGCGTTGAAACGATGCGCGTGCTCTCTGCGGCTCTCGAAGATGACTCACGGAACCACGGAGCGCGATGACCGTACGGCCGGATGAACAGGACGAGCTATGGTGAAGACGCTCAAGACTATCTACGCGCTGCTCTCGCCGAGCGACCGGCGCCGTGCAGGTGTGGTCCTTGTACTCATGTTCGCCACCGCCTGTTTCGCTCTCATCGGTGTCGGGTCGATCCTGCCGTTCCTGACGATCGCAATGGACCCGACCGCAGTGCAGCAGAGTACGGTGCTGAACTGGCTCTATGTCAACTCCGGGCTTCGAACGATCCCAGACTTCGTCATGGCCTTGGGCGTGGTTGTTCTTGTCCTCATAGTGACCATGAATGTGGTCGCCGCACTCGCGTACTGGAACGAGATGCGATTTATCAATGCCGCTACACGCTCATTGTCGGTTCGCCTGATGGAGCAATATCTGTCAAGGCCGTACGAGTTCTTTCTCACGCAAAACACAGCGGACCTGAGAAAGAACGTTCTGAGTGAAGTCGACGAACTGGTCGGCGGCGTGCTGGGGGCAGGCACCGTGTTGATCTCGCGAGGACTTTTGGCGATATCGCTCATATTGTTGCTCATCATCATTCAGCCAGTGGTCACGCTGGCGGCCATGGGCGTGCTGGGAACCCTTCACGCCATCGTGTATTCGGTTATTCACCATCGTCTGAAGCTTTTTGGCAGAAAGCGAGTGGAGGCAAATTCCGCCCGCTACAAGTTGAATGCCGAGGCATTCGGCGGGCTGAAAGAGGTGAAGACGCTCGGGAGAGAGGCCTTCTTTCTCCGTCAGTATGATGCAGTCGCACGAGAGCATGCAGACTGCGTGACCAGGAGCAGGGTCTATCCGAGGCTCCCTCTGTATTTCGTCGAGACCCTCGCGTTCGGCGGCTTCATGGCTGGACTCCTCGTTTTAATGAGCTCGGGGTACGAGGCGGCTGACCTTATCCCCGTACTGGGCTTGTTCGCCATCGCCGCGACCCGATTACTGCCGGGCTTTCAGCAGATTCTCACTTCGCTTGCCAGCTTCCGCTTCAGCGAGCATGTGCTCCAGAAGTTCCATCACGACCTGGTGGAAGCGCACGTAGAGCCCATCACATCGCCATCGGTCCGTCACCGGCCGCCGCTGACCTTTGAGCAGCGCATAAAACTCGAGCACATCGGTTTCCGCTACCATGGAGCAGACAGAGAGGTCATCCAGGATCTCACACTCGAGATGCCGAAGAACTCGTCGATGGCTCTCGTGGGGACCACCGGCGCAGGGAAGACGACGGTTGTGGATATCGTCCTCGGGTTGCTTGCGCCCCAGAGAGGGCGCGTCCTCGTAGACAACACGCCACTTCGGGCCGACAACGTCCTCGCGTGGAGAAGCAAGATTGGCTACGTGCCCCAGGATGTGTTCTTGGCGGATAACACGATCATGCGAAACATCGCTTTCGGGCTGGATGATCAGCAGATCGATCGCAATGCCGTCCAAAACGCAGCGTCCATTGCCCATATTCACGATTTCATCGTCAAGGAGCTTCCGGAGGGCTACGACACGATCATCGGTGAACGAGGCGTCCGCCTCAGCGGAGGGCAGCGACAAAGGCTTGGTATTGCCCGCGGGCTCTATCACGATCCTGAGTTCCTCGTCTTTGACGAGGCCACCAGCGACATCGACAACATCACTGAAGAGTACATCACAGAGGCCATCCAAAATCTTGCCGGCAAGAAGACGCTGCTCATCGTCGCACATCGCCTCCGCACAGTGAGGCGTTGCGATCGTATATGCGTCTTCGACGACGGTAGGATCGTCGCCAGCGGGACGTTCGATGAGCTCGCCGGCACGAATCTCGTCTTCCAGCGGATGGTCCGGGGGATGCGCAGCGAGCTAGCGGAGACGACTGGCTAGAGCAGGGACGAAAGCTGGGACAGGTCCGTGACGACTTGTTGCACCGGGACATCGAACCGCCCTTTCTCGATCACGAGGCCGACGAAAGCGCAGCGGCACTGCTCAGCAGCTCGGCGGTCGACTTCGCTGTCGCCGACGAACAGAATCCGGCGGGGCTCGATGCCTTCCGCCAGCGCGGCCCGCCGCAGGTTCGCTGTCTTCGTTGCCGGAGATCCCAAGACTTCGCGGAAGTACGCCGCCCAGCCACGCTTGGCAACCGCTGTCCGCAGGATCGGCTCGGGAGTGGCCGAGTTGACGTACAGGGGATGGGTCTGACTGAGAATCGCGAGGACCTGGGAGGCCCCTGGCACCTCGTCACACCGGGGTAGGTCACGAGCGCATATTCTCGTATAGCGGTCGGTTCGTTCCGCTATGATTTTGGGCCAGTCTTCCCCAGGAAGGAGGGCTCGAGCCCGGAGGAGCGAAACGATTCTGCCCATCGTGTGATAGCGATCGACAGGCTCGACGGTCGGGCCGCCCAGCAATTCGGCTATCACCTCTGAGGACCCCGGGATATCGGCGAGCGCTTCGTAATAGGCTTTGCGCTTGACGGCGTTAGAATCGACCAGAACACCGTCAAAATCGAAGACGATACAGGCTACAGTCTCGGCGCGGCGGGCCATCTGGATACCAATATTCCAGTTCATTTCGATTGTCAACTCAAGGCCTTTCGGTCTGGCAGGCAATTCGTCCAGACGTTGAGGGAGCCAAGCTTTGTCGCTCTGCTGCGGCGGCAACCACCCGGTGAGAGACTGAATGCAGGGAAATGAACTCGCAGCGGCAGTCCCCAAGGGGCGTCGGGCTCTGCTGTTTGACTACAGGAGGACCAACGACCTCATGCCGCTACTTCTCTGAAGCGGAATCGGTTCTGAAAATCGGGACCGCGAATGGAAGTTTTCTACAGGCGCTTCGTTGGCAAGTACAAGGGGCAAGGTTGGCCGCCCTCGAGACGGATAAAGGACCCGCCAGCAATGCGATACTGGGGCCTCGTGGTTGACCGGCTACGCGACTTTCCGTAGGCTGTTCGACGGAAGGGGGATCCCCTCTACCGCGAAGAGTTGAAGTTGGTCGCAGGGCGGACACAGCCATCGTTGGGGTATCTCCAAAGCGCCGATAACGGAGACTGCTACCCGAAGAGTTAAACGAAAGGGAGACGACATGGAGCGGAGAGACGAGATTCCGGGCCAGTTGCCGACAGGAGAACTGACAATCGAAATCACGACCTACTGTGGAGCCCACTGTGTGATGTGCCCACGGGACGAGTACGGAGACAAGTGGCAGCACATGGACACCGGTTTCTTCAAGCAAGTCGTGGACCAGTCCGTCGCGGCCGGGATGACGTCTCTCGATGCCACTGGCTTCGGCGACCCGTTCATGGACCCCAAGTACAGAGAGAAGCTCGAATATGTGAGATCTACATATCCGAGTGTCAAGATGTACGCCGTCACGACCGCACATCTGCTCTATCCAAAGCACCACGACTGGATTACACAATGTCTCGATACGCTGAAGATCAGCAACTATGGCCATAGTGCCGAGGTGTATTCAGCCATCCACGAGGGAACCGTGCGCTTCGAAAGGGTCAAGGAGAATCTCGATGCCCTTCTGGCGCGCGACCGTCAGGATCGCCCGTATGTGATCATGAAGTACCTCGTGTTTCCGCAGAACGAACACCAGGTCGACGAGTGGCGACAGTACTGGGAGCCGAAGGCCGACGAGGTCCTGATTTGGCTTCCACACAATTTTGCAGGAGGATTTAAGCGGGATGAATTTGACGATTTTAAGCGTTCCGATCGTAAAGCCAGAACATGTGGTCGCCCGGCTGCGGCGCAGCTATTCGTGCGGGAGAACGGGGAAGTCTCGCTGTGTTGCTGGGACTACAATCGGGAGCTTATCGTCGGTGACCTGAAGCGCGAAACCGTCAGTGACGTCTTGCAGGGTGAACGATTGCGGGCGATTCGTGAAATACATGCCGCCGGCGGCGACGCGATCCTGAATAGCGACACAATCTGCAAGGATTGCGATCAGATATATGAACGCGACCATGCTCTCGTCTACCACTCGAATCCGGCACGCACTGCAGACTCGCGCACCAATCATCCCGAGTTGGCTGGCGAGCGTCTGCGGGACCCGGCGAACAGCGACGGAAGCGTTCCCGTCGAGTTGAGAGTTCGTTAGCAGACCGCGCGCTGTTTCTGGTTGCCGTCGCCGGCGGCGCCGGCGACGGACGCGGAGCGTTGAGCTCGCGGCGCTCGCAGCCTGCTTGAATCATGAGGCCACGATTGACCCCTGGGATCTTCAGCACAATTTACTGGCCGGTCGAGACAAAAGTTCGAGAGCTCGATGGTGCCCTTTTGTTCTCGGTCGTTGCCGCCCAGCGCGGTTGGTCGGTCATCGTCGGGGGCAAGACGGAACTGTACAGGGGTCTCAGACAGAACGCGGAGCCAGGAATCCTCGTTGACAAGAGCATCCAGAAGCGCAGTGAACACCTATTCAGGGTGTTCAAGAAAAGAGGCCATCGGGTTTTCGCGCGCTGCGAGGAGGGCTTGTGGTTCGCGACGCCGGAAGACTACTGCAACCGAAAAACAGGCGGAGACGCCTTCGCTGAAGTAGACGGGTTTCTTGCCTGGGGGCGTGAGCACGCACATGCCCTCGCCCAAGTGTATCCCCAGTTTGCACACAAGGTCGTTGCGCCGGGCAATGTCAGGTGCGACCTCATGAGCCCCGCAGTGCGAGGCGTCTATGACCGCGAGGTGTCAGAAATTCGAAAAAAGTGGGGCGAGTTTGTTCTTCTGAACACGAAACTCGCGAAGGTAAACAACTTTCGGAAGGGTTTTGCTGTCGTCGAGCGACACATAGCAATGGGACATGCACCGACCGAAGAGCAAGTGCGGATAACCTCCAAGCGTGTGGCTCTGGAGAAGGCGGTGTTGCCCCATGTGGTCGAATTCGTTGAACGCTTTTCGAAGCAGTTTCCCGGCGAACAACTGATCATTCGTCCCCATCCGGCGGAAGACCATTCGTTCTGGGAGGGGATCGCGGCAGGTAAAGCGAATGTCGACGTCGTTCATCAGGGCAACGTCAATCCGTGGGTGCTGGCCAGCAAGCTTTCGATTTCGAGCGATTGCACGACCTCGCTCGAGGCATACCTGCTGGATAAACCAGGTATCAACTTCAGGCCTGTCAAGGACGAGGAAGTCGAATGGACATTGCCGAAGGTCACGGCGTATCAAGTCGAGTCCACCGACGAGCTTCTCCGTGTATTGGCGTTGAGCGATCCGCTCTCTGCATTGTCACTGCCGGATGCGCCGACCGCTGAAATCGTTGGCAAGTGCGTTGCGCAGTGTGGAGGGACGTTGGCGTCAACGGCGATTCTCGACTATTTCGCCGATCTCTACGCTCCCAGGGAAGACAGCAACGGGGCCGGATACAATCCTCTGGGGAAACCTGACTTGGCATTCGTTGCCCTGCAGAGACTCAAGGTGTTCGTGGCCTGGTGCAGTAGCAAGAAGATGCGAGAGCGCCAACGTAACAGACAAAATAAGATCCGCGGGCTCGGGCTCGGTGAGATCGCCTCGCGGGTTGACCAGATCTGCACGACGCTGGGCTACAAAAGCGTTCGGGTGAAGACGGCCGGAGAAAATATGTTCCACATAGACCGGAGTATGTAGGGGTTTTCCGGAACAGGCCGATGGACCAGCGACTCGACCGCACGCGGCGTCGTCTCGTCAAGTTTTCCCGCATCCTGCGAAACCAGGATCGACTCTTCACCACCGCCGTGGGCTTTACGGGGTGTTGGGCCGGTCACTGAAGACGACGAACGGTCTAGAGTCCATCAAGGCGATCGTCGGGGAACGTAGCGCGAAGGTCGATACGTGGTAGAGCTTGAGCCAACGTACTGCTGGCTGGCAACCGCGCTCCTGGACAGCGAACCGCGTTTATGGAAGGTGAGGGGCTCTCGTCACCGGTCAGCACTCCGTGTCGCGTTGAAGTGAGAATTAAAGAGCAAGACCACGACGTCGAAGAGGAAAACTGCGCAAGCGATCAGGAGCCGTAGAGAGTTTCAACTAAGAATGGGCTTGACTCCGCAAGGGGGACAGTCATCCATGCAGAAGCAATTCTTCACCAAAGACAACGGCGTCTGCCTGCCAGTGAGTGACGAGTACCTGGTTCCCCTGTTAAATCCGACGTCCAAGGGAACTCAGTACTGGGAGCCCCCTCGTGAAGGCGTTGTTCTCGACCGGCACATGGGAAGAATGCTGCTGCAGGCACATCAAATTCTGGGGCTCATGGCGCAGGCAGGATTTTCGCTCAGCGGAAAAAGCATGCTCGACATCGGCACGGGTAACGGGATGATCCCGCGCCTTTTACTGGCGGTGTCGGAACTTGAGAGCGCCGTTGGTTCAGACCTCTATTTGGATGGGGAGCACAGAACATCCTGGCAGAAGCATGACCATGATGAAGTCATCCGCAATCTCTGCGACTTCGTCTATACGCACTGTCCCGAAGACCTCAACTTCGATTCATACCAAGGTCTGGCAAGTTGGGAGCACTTTGAGCTGCGGCCGGTGCCGGTGCCGTACAAGAGACAGCCGCCTAAGAACTATCGGTTCACACAGGTCGGCGCTCATGACCTCCAACAGATCGGACAGGAGTTCGATTTCTTCTACGCGAAGTGTATCGAGCATATTTCGAACTGGGACGGCATCTTCCGCGCAGTCAGTGAATGTGCCAACCCCGGAGCGGTGTTCTTAATCAAGCACGTCTCGTTCTTCTCGTACCTAGGTCCGCACCGCTACGCCTCGACAAACATTCCGTGGGGCCATCTGCTTTTGACCGATGCTGAATATCCGCGCTTCGCGCGGGAGTTCCATACTCACCGAGCTGATCAGATGGTCGATTTCTATTTCAATGGCCTGGCCTGTCCACGTACGACAATCGGCGGGCTTATGAAGATCGCCGCCAAGTATGACTTCGTTCCGAAGGTCATTATTAACGAGCCACTACGTGGCGTGCGGCAGCTCTATCCGTTCACGGAGGACGTTCAGGACTTCTGGAAACTGGTCACTAGTAACCACCCAGATGTTGGCTTCGACGAGATGCTGTCCGGACGGTACCACCTTCTCCTGCACTGGAACTCCTGAGCCATCATGTGTGGCATTCTCTTCTATCTCAGCGGCCGTCCCGACGTATTCCCCGGGGCCGAGCGATTTGAGAACGCGCTCAACATCATGAACCCACGAGGCCCGGACGGCCATGGGCTCCAGTACGGCGACAACTATGCTGTGGGCCATACCCGCCTGGCTATCATCGACCTGAGTCCACGCGCGGCACAACCGTTCTGGGACCGATCGCGTCGCCACGTCCTAACCTACAACGGCGAGCTCTACAACTACCGCGAGCTCCGGAAGAAGCTGACGGCCGCAGGGATACATTTCGAATCGGAGTCGGACACAGAAGTTGTGCTCTATTCGATGCTCCACTTTGGTACTGACGAGGCTCTGTCGATGTTTCGCGGCATGTTTGCATTCGTCCTGTACGACACTCTAGAGGACAGACTTGTGGCTGCGCGCGATCACTTCGGTCAGAAGCCGCTCTACTACCGGCACAAGGGCCCCGATATCATCATCGCCTCGGACGTTCGCAGCATTCTGGCCCTTTCAGGAGACGGGAAGCCAGACCTCGCGTCATATGCAATTTACCTGAGCACGGCAGGTCAGACGGGAACTCGAGGGCAATACCAGGTCGGTAAGACATTCTTCGAGAATTGCCTGTCCCTGCCGGCTGGGCACGTTCTAGAGATCCGTAACAGCGAATCGGTCCATGTTCGCGAGTACTTTGGTGTCGAATCTCTTTTTGATGAAGAAGAGTCTCGCCTAGCGCGTGACAACGACGTCGAGGAGCACATCCGCAATATCGACTTCTACTTTCGTCAGACGCTGCAGCGGCACCTCGTCAGCGATGTCGATGTGGGGGTGCTGCTGAGCGGAGGCATCGATTCCAGTCTGGTCTACTGGTTCGCCAGCGATGAAAGCGGGCAGCCGCTCAGCACCTTCACGAAACTATCTCTGGGGATCGAGAGGAACCCCATCGACGTCGTCCCGGAACTGATTCGGCAACGTCCGGGGCACGCGCACTTCATCGACGACTCTCCGGACAGTTACTTCCGACAACTGACCCGCTTCGTGGAGGAGACGGCGGCGCCATCTCGATGGGGGGGCGGCCCGCCGATGCGCCATCTCTGTGAAGTTGCCCGACAGAACGGGGTCTTCGTGCTCCTGGGTGGCGATGGCAGCGACGAGTATTTCGCCGGCTATCGTCATTATGAGGAGCTGTTCGCGTCACGCGCGGGTCGGCGCCTCGACGAGTTGGACGAGCTCATCGCTATCGACGAGGACTCTCCAGTGCTCACTCCAGAAGTTCGGGAAGAGTACATGGAGCTGGAAAAATCGAGGCGCCGTCGAATTCTTGATGCGATATCGTCGGTGGAGGATGAAGAGGAGAGGTTCGTGCTGGCGACTCTGCTGCACGACACCGCGACCTTCCTCCAGACCACCGTCCTGCCGCACAGCGACGCGTACTCCATGATGACGTCTGTCGAGCTGCGGAACCCCTTTCTGGACATGGACCTGATCAGGCACATCACAAACCTGCCCGCCGCGTACAAGATTCAGCGCCACGGCGGTCAGTTCGGCAAGTCCCTACTGAGACAGTTCGCCTGTCGGGAAATCGGCGAGTTCATCAATCTGAAGAAGGAAGGAACGCGGAACTTCGCGATGCACATATCGCAGGCAAAGTTCTGGAATTTGTCGGCCTTTTCACTCAACGAGCTGATGTCGATGCCACGGGAGCCCAACGCTCGCGACATCATGCGGCTCGTCAACCTCGAACTGTTTCACCGCTTTCACATACTCGGACAAAGGGACACCAGCTCGATGCTGAGCAAGGAAGGTGTTTCGGATCTCTTGAAAGACCCATTGGGAGCTGCTTCACTTTAAGGGCGTCGCAAACGCCGCGGGGCTCATCGACCAGCCTGGAGCGAACGACATGCAAACTCATCCGAAGACCACCAGTCACACTGGCACCCTGTACGGAAAATACATCCATCCTCTCTACCGCAAGGTCACCACGGAAGGGATTTCGTTGGTGGCGGAAACGCACCGGACGCAGCTCCGTGAGATGAACATCGCTGTTGAGCAGCTGGCGGCGATGAACATCCTTGAGTGCGGGGGCACCGGACGCGATGCTTTGGCTTGGGTTCATCTGGGTGCGAAGGCGGTCACCCATATCGACCTCTCCACGGAGAACGTGCTGCGGCTGCGTACGTATGCGGCCGAGCATAAGCTAACCAACCTTAACGTGATTCACGGCGATCTCTTGGTGGTCGATGTGCCGACGAATCACTTCGACATCGTTCGCTCGCGAGGGGTGCTTCATCGCCTGGCGATTCCCGCCCTCGGCCTTGCGCGTTACGCAAGCTGGGCCAAGGTGGGTGGACTGCTTCATTTCAACGCCTATCGCGCCGGCACCTACTACTACTACGGCGTTGCGCTGCTTCGGGATCTGATCACCTCCAAAGACTTCGAGCTGGTGGAGCAGGCGCTTACCCATTTGAAAGTGGCGGATAACAGATCCGGGATCCTCCTCGACGATCTGTTCATGCCCCTCCAGACGGCCACACCGTCGATCATGCACGGCGATCTGGAGAAACTCGGCCTGAGAATTCTCTGGCCGAATCGTCCTCCGCTCAAGGACGTCGACCACGCGGGTCATTGGCCACCTCCTGCCGTCTGCGATGTGCTCCACCCGGATCTGCCGCTTAAGGATGAGCTCCTTCATTTCTGGGTGCGCAAAGAAGAAGCCTATCAAGAACCCGCCGAAAGCCTCGCGGAAAAACTGAGCTACCAAGAGGGCACCGATGAAATCGCCGTGGCCAAGAAGCTCGCCTGCGCCGCGCAGAGCCTGGCCGCGTTCGAGAGGTTCTCCGAGCGTGCCAAGACGATGGATCCGCAGAAGCGGATCGAAGCCATCATCGATATCTACTTGACCCACACCTTTGAGATCTCAATTAAGGAGATGTCCGCCGAGGAGCGGCACGCCCGCCTGGCCCAAGCATTCATTAAGAGCGCGGCAATATAGGGACCTCTTGAAGGAGTTTTGTGTGCGGCGGACTCGCGAGACGCGCTGATTGACGAGACAGGGGTGTCGGCAGGCTACGCGCCTTCCTTGAGATCATTCGAGGATGGGGCCGCGGGATTCTCGTCTTTCGCAATGTTGGCGTGGTCGGACTCGGCGAGCGCCTGGCTGATAGGGGGCTCTTGTATGTAGGGGTGCCCAGCTATTATGGTCGTCCTTCTGTCGAATTCGCCCATAACTTCTACTTCACACCGCTCAGTTTTCGTAACACCTTGGGCGCCGCAGGATTTCGGGTTGTCGAACTCAGACTCACGGGCCACCAGGAAGACCCCCCTTTTTATGTCGTCGCCGTTGCAGCGGCAACCGCGAAGGTTTCGGAGGAAACGCAGCGTGAGGCAGCGGAGGTAATTCGGCGCGGTCGAGCGAAAGCCATGGGAGACTCCCGAGATTTGCGTCTTGGCTCTGCCCGGCCCTCGTAGGAGCTACGCTCCAGCTGCATGCGAGGCTTTACTAGCAAAGGCAGGGACATTTCATGAGAACGCCACAAACAGGCGACGATATCATTGCGGCCAACGCCGGCTGGACCTTTGAAGGGGATGTGGTGGGGCACTTCGATACTCATGTTTCCAAATCCGTTCCCTTATATAGAGAAGGGCACGAGCTGATCTGTAAGCTGTCCGACTTTTTCCTGAGCGAAGGTTCCGTCTGCTATGAATTGGGCTGCTCCACGGCGGCGCTCACCAACAAAATGGCGGAGCACAACGCGTCCAAGAAGGTGACGTTCTACGGAATCGATCGCGTGCCGGAGATGATCGCTGAAGCCCAACAACGATGCGAGAGCAAGCCGAACATTCGTCTGCTGACCCAGGACTTGATGGATGTCGAATTTGAGAAGAGCGACTTGATTGTCGCCTACTATACGATGCAGTTCATCAGACCAAGAAACCGTCAGTTACTGTTTGACCGCGTGTATGAGGCGCTGAACTGGGGCGGCGCATTCATCCTGTTCGAAAAAGTTCGTGCACAAGACGCACGTTTCCAGGATATCGCCACCACGCTGTACACCGACTTCAAGCTCGACCAGGGGTACAACGCCGAGGAAATCGTTGCCAAGACCCGAAGCCTCAAGGGGGTTCTCGAGCCGTTCTCCACGCAAGGAAACATCGATCTCTTGATGCGCGCGGGATTTGTGGACAGTCTCAGCGTGATGAAGTACTTGTGCTTTGAGGGCTTCTTGGCAGTCCGGTAACCTGCTGCGAACGACGAGCGCATACTTCGCGGCTGACTACTCGCAGAACGAAGGAGGCCTCGTGAGGGCCGACGAAAAGCTGCCGGAGGTGGCAACCGCTTCCAGCCTTGGTCAGATGCCGTCCGGGGAACGATGGGAGTCCGACCGGGTCGCATCGGTCTTCGACGACATGCTCGTCCGATCGATCCCGCCGTACGAGATCATGCGCTCGACCGTTCTGGAAGTCGGCTCGAAGTTCGTGAAGCCTGATACCTGGATCGTGGACCTCGGTTGCTCAAGGGACGAGGCGCTGGGCTGATTGGTGAAGCGCTTCGGCGCGTACAACCGTTTCGTCGGCGTGGAGGTCAGCGAACCGATGCTGCAGGCTTCTCGAGAAGTCTCGTCGGGTAACGATCTAATCCTTGACCATGGGGCCGGCCTTCCGGTTACCCCGACCATCCACCTGCTCCTGGCGTGCCGGCTAGCCGGGCACGCGAATCTTGACGAGAAGCGATAGTGGACCTACACCGAGTTTCGAAGCGGCGCTGGCTGATCCTTCTCATGGAGACGAAGGCCAGAGAATTGCACGCGAAGATGCTTCTGGGGCTCGTGGCAGCGGAGCAGGGTTGGGGTGTCCTCCTGGGGAGCAAGAGCGCGCTGCGAAACATCCAGCGGCATCTGCCCCGCGGCATGTTTTTCGAGAAAGGGGTCGCTCCAGGCACAGCCCAGGCAATTGATTCCGCCCGGACGTGCGGCCACCGGGTGTCAGCTTCGTGCGAAGAGGGGTTGCTCTACCTCAATCCGGACGAGTACCACGAGCGGCGTATCGATCCCCAGGTCATGGCTGTCATTGACTATTTTTTTGCCTGGGGCGCCAGACACGCGACGGACGTTCGTGCTGCGAGTGAGCGCGCCGACGACAAGGTCGTGAATTCCGGCAACCCGCGGTTTGATCTGGTTCGACCGGAATGGCGGGGTATTTTTGCACGCGCCGCCGGCGATATCCGGAAACGCTACGGACCGATCATCCTGCTCAACACGAAATTCCCGATGGTCAACAATATCGCTCGCACGATCGGTGACTACACGGACTACCTCAAGTCAGTCGGCAAGGTGAGGTCCAAGGAGCACGAAGCGCTGATACGCCGGTTTGCTATGGTTCAGCAGCAGGTGTTTTTCCGTATGCTCGATCTGGTGCCGACCCTCGCGCGCGCGTTCCAAAGCCACACGATCATTATTCGCCCACACCCTTCGGAAGATGACGCACCCTGGGTCGAGCGAGCGAAGGACCTAGCGAACGTCAACGTTGTCTTCGAAGGCAACGTCCTCGAGTGGATCACGGCCTCGGACGTGGTCGTGCAGAGCAACTGCATCACCGGGATCGAAACGTTTCTGCTTGAAAAGGCCTCCATCTCGTATCGTCCAGTTAAGGACGACGAGGCCGAATTTGAACTTGCGCGGCGCGTCGGTCTCCAGGCCTCGACCGACGCCGAGGCGATCGCGCTGATTCAGGGCGTGCTGAGTGGCGAGGTCAATGTTGGCGAGCAATATTTGGCGCAGCGCGAGATTGCCAGGCCGTACATCGCGAACATGGACGATCGGTTGGCCTGCGAGGTGATCATGGAGACGTTCAATGGGCTCAACCTGCCGCTGTGCGAAGGCGCTTTTCCAGTTCGGCCCACGGGCATCAGTGGCTTGATCACCGGGCTCATGTCCGGCCCTGTCGTCAGGGCCCTGCTGGCGTACAATCGCAAGAAGTTTCCCCGCCTGCGCCTCGCCGAGATGGAAGGCCTGCGGGCTGACTTCCAGAATGTCTCGGGCCGGTTCGCGAATGTCGAGATTACACAGGCGACCAACGACGGTTTCTGTCTCTACCGGCCCTGAGCGTTAACCCCGTATGCCTGGACAGTCGACCCACACGTTGAACGATGTATAAGAAGCGGTCGGTGCTTGGCCTCATTCCGGCTCGCGGCGGCTCCAAGGGGCTGCCTCGCAAGAACCTCCGGCTGCTGGGCGGCAAGCCCCTGATGGCGCACAGCATCCTGCAGGGCCATGCCTGCGGTTTTATTGATCGCGTGATTGTGTCCACCGAGGACGCCGAGATCGCCTCCGTAGCGAAGCAATATGGGGCGGAAGTTCCGTTCTTGCGACCGGTAGAACTTGCCCAGGACCGCACGACGGACTATCCCGTCTGCGTCCACGCGCTCAAATGGCTCAAAGAACGCGAGTCTTTTGAACCCGATCTGCTGTTCCTGCTGCGGCCGACGGGACCCTTTTGCACGACGCAGCAAATGACTGACGCGATGGAGCTCCTGCTGAAGTACCGCAAAGCGGATAGCGTGCGTTCCGTCAATGAACCGCCACAGACGCCGTACAAGATGTGGCGCCCCGGTCGGCGATTCATGAAGCCTCTCCTGAGCCATCCGCGTCTCCGCGAGCCGTACACCAGCCCACGGCAGGTGCTGCCCAAGGTGTATCAGACCAACCCGAACATCCACCTCGTTTGGCGTCGGACCATCGAGCGGCAAAGGTCTATGATAGGCAGCAACGTGCTCCCGCTCGTGATCGAAGGGCCAGTCGTTGACATCGACGACGAGTTTGACCTGGTCGTTGCAGAAGTGCTTATGAAGAGGACTGGGAATCTCTCCTGAGGACTGGACACATGAGCAAGAAAGCTATCTACCTGCTCGATCTCGCGTACTCAACGAGCGTGGGACTCTCGAGCGATGCCATGTCTCTGCAGATCGGGTTGGTCGGCGCCCACTGCCTGAGGGAGCTGAACGACGAAGTCTAAGTCGGCCTTTTCAAGTTCCTCCCCGACCTCGAGGTCGCCGTCAAGCATAAGCCGCCGTTCCTTGGTGGGTATCTCAAACTATCTCTGGACGCTCGACATCGGCTACGGGGCCGCTGTCGCACTCAAGGGGCGATTCCCCGAAGTCATCGTCGTCGGCGGCGGCCCCAACTATCCCGACACATTCGAGGACTAGGTAGGGTTCCTCAGGGTGTACCCGTTGCTGGACCTTTACCTTTATAAGGACGGTGAAGTGCACTTGCGGCTCTTGTCAAGTTTCTCCTCGAGAATGGCAGCGTCCGTGCTGCACAGATGGCCAAACTCCCAAGCTGCCACGCACTAGTGGACGGTGAGCCCTACTTCGGCGAGACGGCACCACGAATCCGTGATCTCAGCACCCTAGCGTCACCCTATCTGACCGGCCTGATGGACAAGTTCTTCGCTTCTCGTACGGTGTCCTTCGGATGGTCCGTGACGCCGCTTTCGCGAGAAAAAGTACGCTCGAGGCCCTGCACCACTCGGTTCGTCTTCGAATCTGCCATACGGAGAAGCAGCGCGCGACAATCAAACGGGAGCTCGAGTTTTACGGCGGCGATGTCGCGGGAATGACCATGCTCATCTCCAGGTATCCGGTCAAGCGTTTCTGGCGGTCCGTGACCGTCGTTGATGCTCCGAGTGAGGCCGCACTGGTCTTCGGCGACGTCGATCTGTCGTCGAGCCAGGTCGGCGCTGATTGATCGGAATCTGCGCCGCGGGTCCAACGGGTTGAACCAAGGCTAGACGGTCCTTTCGTGCTCGAACAGTTTCCGCACATCGCTGTCTTTGCGTCTGACGAGGGCTTCGGCCACATCGTGAGGCAGGAAGCCGTCATCAAGGAAATCCTGTCGCGGATTCCTGATGCTCGGATAACGGTGCACACGAACGCGAAGCTCGCGGCGATGAAGGAAAAGCTGGGCGACAGGGTCCAGTACCGGGACGTCTTCAATAACGTGCTCACGATCAAGACCCAGAACGGCGCTCTGGATCGGGAGCGGACGCTGTCGATGTTTCGTGACTACGAAGCAAAGGCGAGTGCCTGGATCAGACGGGCGTTGGAGGACGGTGTCGACTTTGACTTCTGCATCTCGGATTTCGTGCCCGAGGCGTTCGAGCTGGCGCGGTTGTTGAACCGCCCTTCGTTCGGCGTGGCGCACTTCACGTGGGACTGGTTCTTTGCGTGCCTGGACCCGACAGAAACGAAGAGCCTGTCGAAGATGGAGGAATACATCGGGCGCGCCACCCGCATCTACTTTCCTCCGTTCACGCCACGGTCTCTCCTCGAGAAGCATCGCCGCGTGGCGAAGGAAGTGGCGTTCATCATCAACGAGTTCACGCCGATTTCCATCGCGCCGAACGGGATGCGAAAGTGCCTGATCATGGATAACGGCACCAACACCCTGGCGCGGCTGATTGGGAAAGTCGTGCCGACGCTTACCACGCTCACGGAGGTTAACTTTTTCCTGGGGGCGGCGCACTTGAGCGGCGAGACGCTGAGGATGGTCGAGGGCGCTCCGAACATCGTTCACGTGCGGGGATTGAAAAACCTGCACTCGCATATCCCGAAGATGGATTTCATCATCGCCAGGGGTGGCTTCAATACCCTGACGGAATGCCTGATTTCGAAGATTCCGAGCATGCTGGTCGAGGAAGGCGGGAATCCGGAGGTCAAGGAGAATGTCCGGTTGGCGGCGGAGGGCGGCTATGCGTCCGCGTTTGCCACGAGCGACTTCGGGCCGAACTTCGCCCGCCGCATCCGACTCTTCATCGAATGCGAATACGACGTAATCAAGGCAAATCTAGAGGCCGCCGATTTCTCGAAGACCGGACCGGCCGAGGTATGCACGGACATCTTCGAACAAGTGGAGGCGTTCTATGGTCGAGGTGATTGCCGAGCTCTGTCAGAACCATAACGGCGACAGGTCGGTCCTCGAAGAGATGGTGTACGCCGCCGCCGAGTCAGGGGCGACCTTCGCGAAAATTCAGTCGATGAAGGCCGACGATCTCACCCATCGACCCCACTTTGACGCCGGCGCGACGGATGAACGGGGGATAGTGACGGCTATCCGGCGTCCGTACGATGCGGAGTACAGCCGATTGAAGCCGCTCGATCTCACCGATGACGACCACCACCGCTTTATCGAGTTGTGCCAGAAATTAAGGATCAAGCCGCTGACAACGGTGTTCTGCAGGTCCCGTGTCCCGTTCGTCGCGAGGCTCGGCCTGGAAGCCGTCAAGGTGGCCAGCTTCGACTGTTCGTCGCACGCGCTGCTTCGGGATCTCGTGCGGCACAACGTGCCTCGCGTGATCGTGTCGACAGGGTCGACCTTCGACTCGGAAATCGAGGAGGCCTGCCGTGTGTTGAACGGTGTCGACGTCGCGCTGATGCACTGCGTCTCCATCTATCCAACACCGCTGGCCGAAGCCAACCTGCGCAGGCTGGATTACCTGCGCCGCCTCTGTCCTGTTGTGGGAATCAGCGACCATAGCATTCCGGAGAAGGACGGTGTCAAGCTGATTGCCTCCGCTCTGCTGTGCGGCGCTCAGATCGTCGAGCGGCACTTCACCATCCTTCCGAAGGACAAGACAAAGGACGGGCCGGTATCGGTGAACCCGCAGCAGATGGAGGAGTTGGTGCGGGTGTCGCGCATGGAGACCGACGAACTGCGGGCATTCGTGCGCGAGAACGTTCCCGAATTCGAGCTGATGCTCGGTTCCGAGACGCGCCCGCTCTCGCATACGGAACTCTTGAACCGCGACTATTACCGTGGCCGATTTGCCTCGCGCTTGCCGGATGGCACATGGATCTACAACTGGGAAGACCGGCCTTTGAGCTGATATGGAAAGACCGGTGTACAAGAGACATGATTGCGGTCGAGTGGTTCGATAGCACTCGGCAGTGCCCGCCCGGCTTAGTCGAATTGTAGGACGCTGATTGCGATGACACCGGGCCAACGACACGGGACGCACTACCACAAGAGAAAGGTGGAGCCGTTCGGTCGTGCTCAATGGAAAGCGGATGCTCGCCGTGGTGCCCGTCTGCCGCGGAAGTAAAGGGTCCCGCTGAAGCATCTTCGGCCGGTGGTGAACAACGGTGGAGCCAACGCCGTCGCCGTCGCTGAACACACGCTGCTGCTCATGCTGGCGGTATACAAGCAGCTTCCTGACAGTCACCTGAGAGCCGTTGAGGGCAGCTGGGCGGGCAACAGTCACGGCATGAATATGTTCTCCTGCTGCACAACAAGACTCTCGGTCTGGTCGGATTCGGCCGGCCAGCACCGGACACATCACGCTGTTCCATACCTCGTACGAAATGATTCCGACGTCACTAGCCGGCCCGCTGCATAATGTTGATTCGGCCGAAGGGTTCGAGCAGATCGAGTGGCGCGGTTACCTACATGTCGGATCACCGCGACGGCTGCACTGTGGCGCTCGTCCCGCATGTGGACCAGCGCCGCCTTGATGTCGCTCCACAGCTGTGCCCGTCGATGCGAGGGCTGGAGGCCAAGCTCGTCGACCAGTCGTGAGAAGGCGCGGCGCAGCCGTGCGTGGCCTGGACCTTGCTCGCAAGAGGTCGTACCCTGCGCATCCCGTCGGGCGGTCGAGTTTCTGGGGCGGCTCCGTTGGTGAAGGGGCCACTCGCGGACACGAGCGGCGAGGCGCGCAACGACCTCTCGGCCAGGAGAATTCGGTGACTCGATGGACGACGTTGATCGTGGGTGCCGGTGGACACGGCCAAGTCGTTGCAGACATTCTCCTGCAGGTCAACGACAAGCAAGGCGTTGGAACGACGGCAGTCGAAAGTGTCGCCTTCGTTGATGACGACTCGACGTTGGTCGGGGAGCGGTTTCTCGATCTACCCGTAGTCGGAACGCTGGACGATCTACGGAAGCTCTCTGCCGAGTCTCATGTTGTGGCGATTGGACACAACCGTGTGCGAGCGCGCGTGTTCCGCGAGTTGCTCGAACGGAAGTCGAAGCTCCTTTCGGCCGTCCATCCGTCGACGGTGGTGGCGAGCAGTGCTGAGATAGGGAAGGGCGTCGTCATATGTGCCGGCGTTGTCGTCAATCCGCTCGCGGAGTTGAGCGATGGCGTCATCCTCAATACAGCGTGCACTGTGGACCACCATGCCCGTGTGGGACCATTCGCGCACATCGCGCCTGGTGCGCATCTGGGCGGGAACGTGACCGTGGGAGAAGGTGTGCTGATCGGTATCGGAGCATCGATCGTGCCGGGCGTGACAATCGGAGCGTGGGCCGTGATAGGCGCCGGCGCGGCCGTCGTGCGGGACGTGGAAGCTGACGTGGTCGTCGTTGGTGTGCCGGCGCGCGCGACTGCCCCGACTGCCCCCACCGGAAGTCTGGGCGACGTGCAGGGAGACTAATTGGAACATTCTATTCAGCTGTCGGCGCCGGACATTGGTGACGCCGAACGGCAGGCCGTGGCGGAAGTGCTTGCCACGTCAGTCCTAAGCATCGGCTGCAGGGTCGTCGGGTTCGAGCAGGCGATCGCTGCCTACGTCGGCGCTAGGAACGCGATCGCCGTTTCGAGTGGAACGGCGGCGCTCCATCTGGGGATGGTGGCGGCTGGCGTCGAGTGCGGCGATGCTGTCATCACCAGTCCCTTTTCGTTTATCGCGTCTGCCAATGTTGTCCTTTACCAGAGGGCCCTTCCTGTCTTCGTCGACATCGATTCAGACACGCTGAATCTGGACGTGGAGCAGGTAGCGAGGGCCGCGGACGATTTGGCTGGGAGTTGGTCAACGAAGCGCGCATGGCTGCCTCCCAGCGAGCGGGGGAAAGCCCGACGAAACTTCGGCAAGCTCGCGGCACTTCTGCCAGTGGATGTGTTCGGACAGCCGGCAGAATTGCGGTCGATCGCCAGAGTCGCCATCGCCCACGGCGTTCCGGTAGTCGAAGACGCCTGCGAGGCTGTTGGTGCGGAGTATCACGGCGTGCGCATCGGAGCCTCGAGTGCGTCTTGGGCTCACGAGAAGGTTCGTCACGCGACCTGCTTCAGTTTCTATCCGAACAAGCAGATGACCACGGGAGAAGGTGGCATGATCGTCACGGATGACGACAATTGGTCCGACCTCTGTCGGTCCCTCAGAAACCAGGGAAGAGACACCGTTGGCACCTGGCTGGACCATACCCGTATAGGCTTCAACTATCGCATGGATGAGTTGAGCGCAGCGTTGGGTCTCGTTCAGACCCGTCGACTCGATGAATTGCTTGCCCGCCGCGAACGTGTGGCCGCCATGTACGAGAAGTGCCTGGCTGGTGTCGATGGTGTCACATGTCCGCGGGCTTCTTCGGCTACGACGCGCCGGTCATGGTTTGTCTACGTAGTACGAATGGACGACCACATCGACCGTGACCGCCTGATCGAACGACTCGGAGGGCGTGGCATTCCGACACGACCTTACTTCCAGCCGATTCATTTACAGCCGGCATATCGTGAGAGGTTTGGCTATCAGGAGGGCATGTTTCCGAAAGCGGAAGCTGCTGGCCGACAGCTACTTGCCCTGCCCTTCTCCGGTCGCATGATTGAAGAGCAGGTCGAAACGGTCTGCACCCATCTGCGCAGCGAGCTGGAGCTGGCGTGAACGGTCATCACGGTCGCCGCCGACCCGGCGGTAGGTCAACCAGTGATGCCAACGTTTTGCAGCGCCGCCAGGATGCGATTGGCTCTGGCGCGCCACGTGTACGAGCGGCGGAAATCGCGATAGGCGTTACTGGCGAGTCGCGCTCGAAGACCGGCATCGTCCCGCAGGCGCAACAGCGCGGCGCACCAGGCTTCAACGTCCGTTGCGGGAACGAGCAGGCAATTATCGTCGTGTCGCATTACCTCGTGAAGCACGGGCAGGTCGGAGCACAGGATCGCTTTCCTGGCCGCCATGTATTCGAACAGCTTCAGCGGGGACATGAACGTCGCAATGTTGCCTTTGCCTTCGATGGTCACGCGCTCTTGAAGCGGCCCCAGCACGACATCGAAGCCGGCTAGGTATGCACTGATCTGGCCGTGGGGCACAAAGCCGTGAAAGCGGATATTCTCCTGTCCCTTGCAGTGGTTCCGCCACAATCGGAGATCTTCATCGCGCCCACCGATAACGTGGAAGTCGGCCCACTCGCAGTGGGGCGCCAAGGCAGCGATGATCTTCATGCCTTTGCCCGGGTACAGATGTCCGACGTACCCGACGGAGAGCCGCCCCGATTGCGGCCGCGTGTGCACGTCGGCCGTGCGCACGTCGGAGGCGGGGGCGGTCGCCGCATCGGGAAGGACCAGTATGCGGTTGGCCGGGAGGCGGAACTCCTGCTCGTAGGTCGTCTTGAGCGTTTGCGTGATTACGACCAGCTTCCGGAAGTTGGCGTGACGTATCAGTTGGTGAAACATCACCCGGTTGGCGCCGCGCAACACGGACGCTGGAGCGTGTGTTTCGTACGCGACCGGAATGCCGAGCCGCGCAGCGAAGTAGCAGCCGCCCAGATCGCGGCCGAATGCCCAGTTCGCCCCGGCACGACGCGAGCGCAGTGCGCCAGCCCACGAGTACAGCAGTCGCCCTACCGGCGTCGGGTACTGGGCGACGAACTCCAATCGCACGTCGGGACTCGTGCCGTAGAACTCTGCTGGCGTCAGACCACGGCCGTCGGATCCATGGCGCGCGACCAGCGTGACGGCGCAGCCGGCCTGCGCAAACCCCTCACACATTCTCATGACGTGGATGCTGTTTGCAGAGCGCGACGGAATGTTCGCGTGTGACAGGTAGGCAAGTCGTCCCGTTTCGCGAGCCACACGATCTGCGGTGTTCACTTGGCCCAACTTGGTATCTCCGCGTGAAGAAACGGGCGACGCGGCTTCTTCACGCAGTGCTCGCCCGCGTCGATCGCCCTCCCCGCTACGAGCGCGACCTGGGCTTCGTCCGGCGTCAACCAGGAAAGACGCTCATTATCGGCATCGGGGTCGCGCGCAGTGGCAAGCGGTGGCTGTCCGAGATCTTCGACCGGCACGACAACGCCGCGAGCCTGGCTGAGCCGCATCGGCTGCTCGAGAGCTTTTTCTTCTACTGTAACTGGAACGGGCTGCCGGTCGACCATGCCGGCTTCTTTCACATCCTGAACGCGGACATCAACCACCTGTTCGAGCGTCATGACGTCGTCTATGTCGCATCTCCGTGGCTCAGCCTCGGGCTGGCTCAGGTCGAGGATTTCCTGCGTCCGGACGCATATTTCTTCAGCATCCGTCGCCCCGAAGGCGTCGTGAAGTCGATGGTCAACAAAGGCTGGTTCGGTGAGGACGTCATCAGGCGAGAGAACAGCCATGCGACGGGGCCACAGCCCTTCCTGCGCGATGCGCATCACCACTTTTCCAGAGTCACCCCGGTTGGGTCACAGTACGCGGCCTGGCAGCAACTCGCGCCGGTGGGACGGTGCGCCTGGTACTGGAACGAACTCAACCAGCGGATTGAACGGGAGCTCGCGAGCGTGCCCGCGAATCGCATATTCCGTCTCCGCCTGGAGGACATCGACCAGAACTTTTTATTTTATCGCAACGTCGCCGCGCATTTCAACCTGAGACCCGAGCTGACGAGCCAACAGTTCGAGGCCATCAAAGGCCAGATGCCGAAGATCCCACGGAAAGGGTCAAGACCCTGGAGTGAGCTCGAGCAGGACGAATTCGAACAGCACGTAGCAACTTTCTCCAGGAGGTACGAGGAGTCGAAGACCTCTTTTCTCTAGGAAAGAGACACGGTGCACATGATAGACTTCGTAGATCAGCAGCGACGGATTGCGCCTCGTACGCTCGTGGGCGACTGATGGATGTCGCCGATGAAAATGTTCGAGTATATGGCGCTCGGCAAACCGATCATTAGCTCCGATCTTCCCGTCTTGCGTGAGGTCCGCCGTGACCGGGAGAACGCCTTGCTGGTGCCGCCCAACTCTGCAGGCGAGTGGATCGCTGCTGTGAGCCAACTCCAGTGGAGATCCAGCTCTTCGGGACAGCCTTTCTCGGCGCGCGCGAATCGATGCCGAGGCATATTCATGGCGGTCGCGTGCGCGAAAGGTCATCGAAGGTTTAATCCCAGACATGCTTCCCGCACCGCCGTAGTCCGGTCAGATGTCGTGGTGACGAAATTGGCCGAATTCTTCCATTGCGCAAGCACGCAGACAGCTAATGGAAATCGACGTCTTTTGACGCTCGACTCACAACCCTAGGAGAGGATACACGTGCGCATCACCAAAGATTACATAAAGCAAGGACAGTACAAGACCACGGCATACCTCCAGACCAGAATCGATCTGCATACACTCTTTAGTAACTATTCGTTTCACAGTTGGATCTATTCTAAGTTGCCTATCACAAGGCCGGCGAGAGTGTTGCAGGTCGCTTGCGGAACCGGCCAGTTCATGGCGGAGAATTACTACAAGTTCCCAGCCGGCTCCACCTTTGTCCTCACTGACGTCTCGGAAGCAATGGTTCATCGATGTGAGGAGCGGCTCGATTTTATGCAAAATGTCACGTTTCAGGTCTGTGACTTCGAAACGTTACCGTTTCCTGACGAGTCCTTCGACATCGTACTGGCCCACCACTGTATCTATCATGCTGACCATGAGAAGAGCCTGCCTGAGTTGAAACGAGTATCGAAGGTAGACGGGTTCGTGAGTGTGACGACGAATAGCGAAAGTCACATGTTGAACGTGTTCGAGCTCGGTATTCGGTTGAGCCCACAGTTTCCGAAGGACCGCCATATCGATACGTTTGTCTCGGAGAAGGCCGACAAGATCCTTCCGAAGCATTTCCCAAAGATTCAGAAGTCTGTATCCCGCGATGTCCTTAAGGTCACGGATGCATCATACGTTACGGGCTTTATCCGGTCTGAGATTGAGGCTAGGCAAACCGGTGTGGACGAGGACTTCTATGAGCTGTATACCCGAAACGTTGACGAGGTCATTCGGGAGAGGTGCTTCTATGAGATTCCAAAGATCAGTCCCTTGTACGTGTGTAGCAAATGATATGTATCAGTATGGCCGGTCGTACTGATCACGTGGTTGGTGCTCGCGCCGCAAGGGGTCGGACGCGATCAAAGAACGCGGCAGGTTATGTCCTACGCCAAACGTCGGTATGAAGAGGCGCCGAGTTGGCGATTGGACGGCGCGCGAGAAGGCCGATGTCGAGTCGATTGCGGGACCCTTCTACGACACATACGACGCCCTGACCACGACATGGCAATGAAACCGACCGTGGTGCCCGGACGGTATTCGCGAGGAGCTCGAGGTATGGGAGACAGCGAGCGTTGCTTGATCGTGGGCGAAGTGTCCCAAGCCCACGAACTCACTGTGCCTCGGGACGGCCTAGTCCTGTGGCGTGCACGATCGCCTCCACCAGATCGTCGATTGTTCCTAGGTCTCCGCTGTTCTCGAGCGTCAAGAGCGGTCGTCGTGGAGGCGAGAACGGAATATCCACTCCGACGACGTTGTCGGCCTTGCCGGCGAGAGCCGCGGCGTAGAGGCCTTTAGGATCCCGTTCGGCCAGGACCTCCAGCGGAGCGTTCAGAAATACTTCGTGGTAGCCTGGAATGTGTGCCTGGCACCAATCGCGAAAACGCTGGGACGTCAGGTTCGCGCCGCAGATGACATGAATACCTTGGGCGCAGATGAGTTGGCACAGGCGGGTCATGCGCAGCGCGTTTTCATCGCGGTCCTCAAGGGTGTACCCTAGGTCGTTTCCACAAGCCTGTCGAAACTCGTCACCATCCAGGTACAGGAGATTGGGGTACTCTGCCTTGAGTCTCTCGTAGAGGCGTGTGCCGACGGTGGTCTTACCGGAGCCGGATATGCCGGTGATCCAAATCAGCATTCGGAATTCCCTGAGATGCGGCCGCGAAGCGTAGCACCTGTCCAAGCATACCATCTGGCCGCCCCCGGGGCGTGGCGGCTTTGGTGCATTTTCTTTGCATATAGTGCGGTTGTAGCTCTGCTGGTCCAACTCGTCGTCTTGCCGTACATTCTGCCGGCAATCCACGACGGTCACGGTCTTCTTGTTGAGGGCGATTGGGTTTACCACCACGGGAGGAGCGCAGACCTCGCCCAACGGGTGCTTACAGAAGGTTGGTCAACCTGGCGCCTGCGGCCACAGGGCGAGCATGCGTTGCACGGCGTCGTCTCGGCCGTCTACGCGGTGACGGTTGCGGAGCCGTGGACGCTGATTCCGCTGCATGCCGCTCTCCACGCAACGTCGGCGCTCGTGCTGATGTGGGTTGTGGCGATGCTCGTGCCCTCTGGGCGTCATGCCCTACTGGCAGCCCTTCCCTTCTTGCTGTTTCCATCGGCCATGATCGGGTATACGCAGGTCGCCAAGGACGTGTACACGATCTGTGGCGGTTTCTTGTTCCTATACGGGTGGCTCCTCCTGGCGGAGTGCCGCACTCGCTGGCCCGGTTGGAGAGCAGCCCTGACCGTGATTGCGCTCATTGTCGGTGGAACGACGCTCTCGTGGAGCATGCGTCCGTACACCGTGTATATCCTTCAAGGCATCGCGACGTTGTTCGCGGTCATGTTGTCAGCACGCAACGTAGCGGCCGTGCGGCGCGAGTCTGTTGCGGTGGTGGTTCGCGGACTGACGGCGTCGACAAGTGCGTGGTCGGTCGTTCTGCTGCTGTTTACATTGTTTACCGGCGCCGGCATGTACCTGGAAGAAGCGCCCGCTCCGAACGAGAGTTCGGCGGTCTCGCCGCCGAGGACCATGGCAGAGACGGTTAGAGAGCCCGTAGTGTCTCCGGACCGGGAGAGCACGCAATCGGAATTCGAAGGCGCTCCGGCTTTGCCTGATAACACGTCCCGGGCGACTTTGGCGGAATCGGAGTTCGAAGGCGCTCCGGCTTTGCCTGATAACACGTCCCGGGCGACTTTGGCGGAATCGGAGTTCGAAGGCGCTCCGGCTTTGCCTGAGAGCGATGAACCGTGGACCGAATTGGAACTGCTGCCTGGAGTGCTGCGTGACGCTCTCTACTCTGTGTCAGCAATCCGGCTGAGATGGGTCAGCAACGAGGGGAACAGCACCATAGACTTGTCTTTTATGCCTGAAAGTTCCACTGACATGCTTCGGTATCTTCCCAGAGCGATGGTAGTGGCCTTCCTTTCCCCCTTCCCTTATCATTGGTTCCAGCCGGGATCGATTCCGTCGACGACGCTGATGCGCCGGATTACCGGAGTTGAGATGCTGCTCGTCTACGTCGCATGGCTGAGCCTAGCCGTTGTCGCGTGGCTGTGGCGCTCGCGAATCGAGCTATGGCTGATACTCGTATACAGCCTGGTCAACATCCTGGTGTGGACGTTCGCGATACCCAATCTCGGCACGCTCTATCGGGTGAGGTACGGTCCTCTGATGCTGCTTGTGGGGCTGGGTCTGGCCGGCGGTGCAGCTGCCTTGAGTGGGCGGCGGCTGGCCGGGCAGTCGACGAGCCAATCGCCGTGAGACCAGCCCACAGGACGCCGACATCACAAGAATACTCTGACCGTCGTCCGCGAGTACTACGCGTGATCTACGGTCTTGAGGCCGGCGGTACGGAGGTCATGCTCGTCCGCTTCCTGGACGAAATACGTCAACGGGAGGATTCCCGGTTCGACTTCGAAGTGTGCACCTTCGTTCCCGGCGGCAGGCTGGAACGCGACCTGACCTCGATGGGTGTTCGCGTTTTTGCCCTAGACGCGCTCGGCCCATGGCGTTTGTTTCGCGCACCAATCGTGCTCTCTCGTCTGATTCGACGGCGAGGCTACCGGATCGTGCACGCACATTTGTTCCCTGCCGAGGTGCTGGTTGCCTGGACATCGCTCTTTGCTCACGGTCCGACCTATGTTCTCGGCAAGCACAACGAGTGGACCCGGCGAATCAGGCCCTGGCATCTCTGGTTGGAACGCTTGACTACCAGCCGATACGCCCGCATCTTGTGCAACAGTACGGCCGTGGAGTCGGCGGTACGGAAGCGGGTCCCACATACTACGGGCCGGACTGTGGTGCTTCACAACGGCGTCCCGTTGACGGCTTCCGCGCCTGTCTTGGAACCCGCCTACGACGTCATAGCTGTTGGCAACCTGAGAGATCGACAAAAGGGCATCGACATCTTGCTCCGAGCGCTCGCGTTGGTGTCCGACGACTCGATCAACGCGATCGTCGTAGGCGATGGCCCCCAGCGGGCAGAGTTCGAGAGTCTCTCCCGACAGCTTGGCCTACGCGACCGAGTGGAGTTTCATGGAGCCAGTTGCCGCGTGCCGGACCTGTTGGCCAGGAGCCGAGTATTCGCACTGCCGTCTCGATACGAAGGGATGCCCAACGCGTTGCTGGAGGCAATGGTCTCAGGTCTGCCGGTCATTGCGGCGGCGGTGGGAGGTGTGTCTGAGATCGTGACTGATGGCGAAACCGGCCTGATCATCCCGCCGGAAGATCCGAAGGCGCTGGCGAAGGCGATCACACGACTGCTGGCAGACGAAGGGTTGGCCGGACGTTTAGGTCGATCGGCCAAAGCAAGCGTGCAAAGCACATTCACGATAGCAGCACACACGAACCGATGCCTCGCGATCTACGAGGAGCTGCTGGCCTCGTAATCTGAATCCGACAGTGCTCAGAAAAGCGACCCCCAAGAACGGGCCGATCAGAGTCCTTCAGCTCACCGTCATCGACCTGAGTGTCGCCAAACTCCTTCTGCCACTGATCCACGGTTTGCAAGGTGCCGGGTTCGAAGTCGAAGTGGCGTGCGCAGACGGTCGCTACGCTCGTGCCTTGCGTTCTCAAGGGCTGAAGATCCATGCACTGTCGTTCGTTCGCCGGGGACTGACCTGGCGCCACGTTGTGGTGTTCGTTCAGTTGCTGCGACTGATGCGAACACAACGCTTTCATGTCCTTCACACTCACACAACGTTGGCTTCGGTCCTGGGCAGGCTCGCAGGCCGCCTCGCAGGCATTCCGCTGATTATTCACACTGCCCACGGGTTTCGCTTTCACGAGCATCGTCACCCCTTCGCCAACGCCGTCCTGATCGCACTCGAGAGGTCATTGGGTAGGTATTGCACCGATTACCTGTTTACCGTAAGCGGCGAGGACTATCAAACGGCCATCGACCGCAGAATCGTCCGTAAGGGGTGTCTCGAGAGGATCAACAGCGTCGGCGTGGATGTGCGCCGTTTCAGTGGCACGAGGCGTTCATCCTCGCTCGCCGCAGAATTGGGTCTACGCCCGGGGTGGAGCGTCGTCGGATTCGTAGGCCGCGTGGTACGCGAGAAGGGCGTTCTCGATTTAATTGCAGCGATCCGCTTGGTCGTCGACGAAAGACGATCGGTACAGCTGTTGCTGGTGGGCGATACATTGGCCAGCGATCGGGACACTGGAACTGCTGCTGCAGTGCGGGATACCGTGCGCCGCCTGGGTCTTGGCGATCACGTCGTCTTCGCAGGGTTCCGCGATGACGTGCCCTCGCTATACGCGCTCATGGACCTCTTCGCCTTGCCCTCCTGGCGGGAAGGCATGCCACTGACGATCGTCGAGGCCATGGCTGCGGCCCTCCCGGTCGTGGCGACAGATATTCGCGGATGCCGTGAGGAAGTCATGGACGGCGTGACCGGCCACCTCGTACCTCGGCAGAATCCGGCACTCCTGGCGCGTGCGATCATACGATTGGTTAAAGACCCGGAGCTGGCAAGACAGATGGGCCGAGCCGGTCAACGTCGAGCCCTCGCCGACATGGATGAGACGAAGATCGTTCAGCAACAGGTCAGCGCCTACCAGCGGCTCGTTGGCCGACCGCAAGCCGAGCGCTGATGGTCCTGCGGCGGCTGTTGATAGCGAAAGGTAGGCCGCGAGCGGTGCAGCGTTCGCTCAAACGTGCGATTGACATCTGCGGCGCAGTCTGCGGACTGATCATGTTCGCGATTCCGATGCTGGTGATTGCCGCTGCTATTAAACTCGACTCTCGGGGGTCGGTCTTCTTCCGCCAGGATCGTGTAGGGCTCGACGGGCAGCTTTTCCAGATTATCAAGTTCCGGACGATGGTTCCGAACGCTGAAAGCCTGCCGGGGGGAATCACGACCTGGCGCGGCGATCCACGTGTGACGCGTGTCGGCCGTGTACTCAGGGACCGGGGCCTCGACGAGATCCTCCAATTCCTGAACGTGCTCGCGGGAGAGCTCAGCCTGGTTGGTCCGCGGCCGACCGTGCCGAGTCAGGTTCGAAAGTATACTGGGCATCAGCGCCGCCGCCTGACAGTCACGCCTGGGATGACTTCGTTGCCTACTGCCGTTGCCAGAAACCAGCTGCCCTGGCCAGAGAAGATCGAGCTCGACTTGCAGTACATCGACAATTGGTCGCTATGGCTCGATCTCAAGATCCTGTTTCTGACCGTGTGGGTCGTGCTGACCACGCGTGAGGGGTCGTTCAAACGGGACTTCTAGCCTAGGAGATAGTGTGAATGTTCTGGTGCTAGCGCCTCACCCTGACGACGAAGTGCTTGGCGTCGGTGGCACAATCGCTCGGCTCGCGCGCGAGGGTCACGCCGTCGACGTGGCGATCGTCACGAGGGGCGACGAACTCTTCGACACGTCGCTGATCGAAACGGGACGGGCCGAGGCGAGAAGAGCCCACGCGATTCTCGGCGTCCGGAAGACGCACTTTCTCGACGGGTTCCCTGCCGCGAAGCTTGATACGGTGCCGCATCATCGGCTCAACGGTCGGCTCCGCGATCTGGTCAGTGAGGTGCGCCCCGAGTGCGTGTACATTCCGTTTGCCGGCGATGTTCATCGAGACCATCAGGAGGTTGCCAGGGCGGCGATGGTGGCCTGTCGCCCCACGGTTGGGTACAACGTACGGCAGATCTTTGCCTACGAGACCTTGTCGGAAACGAACTGGAACGCGCCAGGAATCTCGCCGGCCTTCGTTCCGAATGTCTACAGCGAGATCACGGACACCATCGAAACCAAACTCGAGGCGATGACCGCGTTTCAGTCGCAAGTCAGACCATTCCCTCATGAGCGTTCCATCGAGGCGATCGAGCATCTCGCGAGGTATCGCGGGGCGACGGTTAGTGTGGCGGCGGCAGAGTCGTTCATGCTGCTCCGCTGGGTCCGATGAGCGCCTCGTCGCCGGTCCTCCGGTTCGTGCCACAACCCAAGATAGACCCGTTCGGCACGTCGGGATCCGTCTACTGTCTCGAGATCGCCGGCCGGCCACTGCACCAGCACATCGTAGACGCCTTTTGTACAAAGCTCGAGTGCAACGAACTGGTTCTGTTGATCGACGATCCTGCCCTACGCACGGATGAAACAGCGCTCGAACTCCTGAAGACGCGAGGCGACGTGGTGCTCGGAGATGGCGAAGCGAGGTCTCAACAGGCCTACGACTCGTCCAGCATTCCGACAACCGACGGCCGCGTGCTGAGGTTCGCGTACCCGTGGGACCTGCTGGCAATCAATCAGATGCTGTTGAGCAATCTGACGCCCCGAGTATCCTCGGCGGCGACGATTGAAGACGGTGTGGAAATTGCTGGCAACGTGATCATCGAAGACGGTGTACGGGTACTTGCTGGCGCCCGACTGAAGGGAAACGTGTATCTCGGGCCTAATACTTTCGTTGGCAACAATGCCTCCGTCCGTGGTGCCACCAGCGTGGGCGCTGGTAGCGTGATCGGCGCCGCGGCCGACGTCAAGAATTCGCTTCTGGGTTCCGGCGCAGGCATCGGTACATTGTGTTTCATGGGAGATTCAGTGTTTGGCGACAACGTGTGGCTGGCGGGTGTGGCGAGGACGTCGAACACTCGGCTCGACTCCGCTACGGTCACGGTGCTGGTGGACGACGTGAAGGTCGACACCGGCCTGGCTACTCTGGGGGTCTTCGTGGGCTCCGACGTTGCGATCGGAAGTGCGGTGCTAATCCTACCGGGACGTAAGATCGGCTCTGGAGCGCTGATCGGTCCGCATGTCATAGTCGACAAGAACATTCCACCACACAAGCGTGTCGTGCTCGCGCAGAACTGGAGTGTTTCCGATCGTTGAGCAGTCACCCACCTAATGAGCTTTGTCCGAGAGCTTTGGTAGACCTTACGACGTCAATGACTGAATCCGTGCGGCAGCAGAGCCGCTTCACGTTCGGCACCAAGGCCGAGACACTTGAGCGACTCAAACCCCTGGTGGGCCTCGGTCACTGGCCGGAGCAGCTCTATTTTTCTGTCGGGGCCTGGCGATCGAGTCGTGCGGAGATCGTTCGAAGGATCCTTGAGCGCCTAAGAGCCGGTCGGATCGTGGTGAGGTCGAGTGCTCGTGACGAGGATGTTGTGAACGCTTCAAAGGCAGGGGCCTACTTGAGCGTTCTCGATGTCGATCCCACTCCCGAGGCTCTGGAAGGCGCAGTGGAGTCTGTAATCGGGAGCTATGACGATGGTCATCCGGAGCATCAGGTCTTGGTCCAGGAGCACGTCACCGACATCGTCGTTGCCGGCGTCGTGCTGACGAGAGACCTGGATACCGGAAGTCCCTACTATGTCATCAACTACGACGATAGTGGACGTAGCGACACAGTGACCGGAGGGACGGCGGAGAACAAGGCGACCTTCGTCCTAAGAAAGAAGGTCGACAGCCTACGGTCCACAAGATTCCGTACGCTCATGTCGATTATTCGGAGAATCGAAAAAGAGACGGGTCAAAACCGTCTAGATATAGAGTTTTGTATAGACGGTAGAGACAAGGTCTACATCCTTCAGGTCCGGATGATTTCCGCAGCCCGGACCTGGGACGGCCTGCCGGATACGGCCGTCGAGAGTGCCATCGCCCACATCCATGCGGAGCTCCAGTCGCGAATGCGCCCCGCCGAAGGGATTCACGGGGCCACCACGGTTCTCGGCCATATGCCGGATTGGAATCCCGCGGAGATGATCGGCACGACGCCGAAGCCTCTGGCACTGTCGCTTTATCAGCACCTGATTACTGACCGGGCGTGGTTGGAAGCGCGGCAGCGAATGGGTTACCGCGCATTGCAGACACGGCCTCTACTGGTCGAGCTGGCCGGATGCCCGTTCATCGACGTACGGGCCAGCTTGAACTCCTTTCTGCCGGCATCGCTCGAGACTGAGGTCGCGGAGCGGGTGGTGAACGCCCAGATCGAGCTGCTCGCCACCTATCCTGACCGGCACGACAAGATCGAATTCGAGATTGCGACGACGTGCTACGATTTTTCGTTCGAAGGACGCGCGAGGGCACTCTACGGTAGCTCCCTGTCTGAGGAAGACATTCGTGCCTACGGTGCAGGTCTCCAGCAGCTGACGCGAAGCCTGCTCGTCGACGGTATCGGCCGGATCGACCGGACGATGAGCGGGCCTCGCCGCCTGAAGGACCGGTTGCGACGCTTGGTGTCATTCCCGCCACGGGAGCGGGTCCGGCGGCTACTCTCGTTGTGCATCCGAGACGGTACGTTGCCGTTCGCGCAGCTGGCTCGCGACGGCTTCATTGCCGTCTCGTTGCTGCGCTCGCTCGTGGTCCGTGAAGTGCTGTCGACAGAGGATAGAGACCAGTACATGCGGGGCGTCCACACGGTGGCGACGCAACTGACTCTCGACATACACAGACTGAGCTCAGGCAGCGTCTCTCTCAGCGAGTTCCTTGAACAGTACGGACATTTGCGGCCAGGAACCTACGACGTCCTCTCATGGCGATATGACGAGAGACCGGACCTGTATCTTGGCGCCTCGCCGCCTCCGCCACCGCCTGCTGAGCCGTTCCAGCTATCGTTCGCTCAGCACCATGGGCTACAGCGACTGCTCGCGGAAGCAGCGCTGGGCACCACTCCTGTTGAACTGCTGGGTTACATCTCTGCCGCAATCGTGGCGCGAGAGGAGGCGAAGTTCGAGTTTACTCGCTGCATCAGCGAGGCACTTACCGTGATGGTGGAAGAGGGGAAGCGTGTCGGCTTGTCGCGTGAAGATGTCGCTTTCCTGCGGATCGAAGACTTCCTCGATACGACCGATTCGGAAGGGTTGTCCGAGCAGGTGCAGCAGAACCGCGAAGCCTATCGGACGACTCGCGCCATCAGGCTGCCGCATTTGATCTTGGAGCCTTCTGACGTCGATGTCGTCCGTCTTCCGCTTGGACAGCCGTCCTACATCACCAGTGGCCGCGTTACGGCCCAAACCTGCTTTCTGACCACTGAGGTTCACCCTGACTTGACCGGACGCATCGTCCTGATCGACTGTGCCGATCCCGGGTATGACTGGATCTTTTCGCACGGTATCGGAGCTCTGATCACGAAGTTCGGTGGCGCGAACTCACACATGGCGATTCGCTGCGCCGAGTTCGGTCTGCCTGCGGCCATAGGCTGCGGTGACCGCCTCTTCGATTCGCTGAGACGTGCTGGGCGCCTGCATCTCGACTGCAGTACGCGCAGCATTACAGTGCTTGGATGATGCGTCGGGCTGGCCTTTCGATGCGTGAAGTCGTTGCCTATGGGGGGGCGGAGATTCGGGATGCCCTGGCGCAGGACTGGCCGCGCTGGCTGGGCTCGGAGTGGTTCGCCGCTCCGATACCGAACGGGCTCGAAAACCCCGATGCCTATCTTACGGAGCTGGCGCCGGACGTGCTCATCTTGACGGGCGGGAACGATCTCGTTCCCGTGCCCGGGGGGCGCTCGGACACTGCTCCCCGACGCAATTGCACAGAGCACGCCCTATTGACTACGGCGATCGCGCTGGGCCTCCCCGTCCTAGGTGTGTGCCGAGGCATGCACTTGATCAACGATCACTTCGGCGGCGCCACGACGCCGAACCTGGCGGGCATTCCGGCCTCCACCGACACCCACGCTGGACGGGACCACGAGACTCGAGTCCTGTCGAGGCTTGGCGGCTGGCAGGCGGGGTCGGCGTTGCGGACGAACTCGTATCACAACCAAGGAGTCCTTCCGGATCAGGTCGCGGCCGATTTGATCACGTTTGCGGTTTCCGTACCCGACGAAGTCGTTGAAGCTGTCTATCATCCGTGGTTGCCGATCGTTGCCGTTCAATGGCACCCGGAACGCTCGAGCCCGTCCGCGACCTTTGATCGCTTCCTGTTTGACGCGCTCCTCGACCGAAGCCTTCCGTGGTTGGCAGAACGATGAAGGCGCTCGTGCTGGCCGCGGGTCGGGGAAGCCGCCTTCGTCCCTACACGGACACTCGCCCGAAGTGCCTGGTGCCGTTCGCAGATTGGCCATTGCTGGATTGGCAGGTCGCTTCCCTGCGAGCGGCTGGCATTGACGACATTGAGCTCGTCTGCGGCTACCGAGCGGAGCAGCTCGCCGGCAGTGGCCTTCGCGTGTGGGCCAATCCGCAATGGGCGAAGACGAACATGGTACACAGCCTTCTGTGCGCCCGTGAGACGCTTGTCGCCGATGATTCGATTCTCATCTCCTACGGCGACATCCTCTACGAACCTCGGCTGGTGGAGGCGCTGATCGCCGCACCGGACGATATCGCGGTCCTCGTGGATCGCAGTTGGCTCCAACTGGCACAGATTCGGTCTTCGGATCCCCTAGGCGATGTCGAGACTCTGCGGATGGACGCCTCGGGCCGGATCCTCGACCTCGGGGCGGCGCCGGTCTCGGTCGACGAGGTTGAGGCGCAGTATGTCGGCCTTCTCAAGTTCACTGCCGCCGGGGCCAGAACGGTGATCGATTTCGTCGATCGTGCCGAGGAGTATCCTGACTGGCTGAACGGCCGAATGCTTGCGAAGTGTGACATGACTGGAATGCTTCGAGGGCTCGTTCTGAACTCGGTGGCGGTTCGTGCAGTGGTCACCGACCGGGGCTGGTGTGAGTTCGATACAGCACAGGATATGGAGCTCTACGAACAATTACGCCGAGAGGAAAGGTTGCAGAACTTCGTCGATCTGCCCTCGCATCCGGGAATCTGGGAGCGCGAACCTGACAGGGGACGCCATCGATGCTGAGAGTGCTCAAGACTGCGTACGATCTGCTCTTTCGCAAGGAGTGACTTGGTGTCGTTAGCAGATTCGCGGGGGCGATCCAGGCGAGTACGCCAGCGACTCGAACGTGCCAGGCGCAGGCTCGTGAAGGCCTTTCGAGTACTGAAAGATGGCGACCGGTTTCGGGGAACGATCTGGTGCCTGTGGAACAGTACAGCGTTTTCCCGTTGGGCGAAGGAAACCGATCGGAAGCTGTGGGAGGAGACGCTCGAGATATCGACTCACATCTACGAAGACTCTGCCAAGGCGATCGTCGGTCTGCCCATTACTGGGGGCCAGCCTGGCGTCGTGGGCGGGGGCGGATGCGATGTGCGGAAGCTCTATTTTCTCGCCCGCCACCGAAAGCCTAAGGTAATCGTCGAAACCGGTGTATCTGCGGGGTACAGCTCGCGCGCGTTTCTCGAGGCGATTCGCGCGAACGGCATCGGTCGACTATACAGCAGCGACCTGCCCCTTCATCTCACGAGGGAGCAAGTAGGCTGCATCGTGCCATCCTCGATGCGGAACGATTGGGAGCTCTACTACGATGGAGACGCCAAGAATATCCCACTCATCCTGGCGACCGTACCTAGAGTCGATCTCTTCCACTACGACTCAGAGAAATCGGTCGACGCGAAGAGGCGTGTAATCGGTCTGATTCGTCAGAAGATGCCTGTGAATGGCCTGATCGTCGTCGATGACATCGATCGTGACGGTTACTTTAGAGAGCTCAGCTCGCACTCGCCACAAGACTCCATGGTGTTCCGCAACGTCGGCGTCATCGGGATCCAAAGTGGATCGCAAGTGGGTGCAGCACGAGAGGAATGAGCCTCAGCGGACGCTATGGAGCGGAACTACTGGTGCGGGTGAGCGCTGGACGATGGCGACGCTGGCTCGTCGGAGGGGCAGCAGTCGTTGTACTCGTATTCGTCTACCTGGCTCGTGGGTCTGTTTTGAGTAGTCTTGGCGCCCTGTTGATCGTCGATACCGTCGGACCGTCGGCAGATTATCTGGTCCCGCTCGGCGGCGATGCCGAAACACGACCTTTCGCGGCGGCCAAGTTGCACGCCGACGGAGTTGCGCCGTCAGTCCTGCTCTTCGAGTACGAGCTCACGGAGGCCAGTCGCTTGGGGGTCGCGCTCTCACAGACGGAGTTGTATCGACGTGTGCTGGAGATCCAAGGTGTTCCCGCAGAGGCGATCCGAGTCCTTCCCGGAACGGTTCGGAACACCTGGGAAGAAGCTCAGTCCCTGAAACGGTTCCTGTCGACGCAGACGTCGGCTGGAGTCGTCATCGTTACCTCGTCCCCCCACACAAGACGCGCATATTGGAGCTTCCGTCGATCGTTACAGGATCTACCGGTCGAGATCTGGATGGCACCTGTTCGGCGACCTGGCATCGACGAAACGAACTGGTGGCACGACGACGCAATGACGCTGGTGTACCTGCGTGAGTCTTTCAAGCTCCCGTTCTATTGGGTTCGATATGCCTTCTAGTGTTGGAAGGTCGACGTACGTTTCAAAGCGCCTGCGACGTTGGCTGCTGATCGCCATTGTGGCCTGTCCGCTGGTGCTCTGGCGTCCCGTTCTTGCGGGCGTACAGGGGTTTATGGCGGTTAGTGATCCAATTGAAGCGAGCGACTTCATTCTTCCGCTGTATCACAACGTAGACGCGATTTCCGAAGCCGCGGCGGACCTCTACGCGCGTCAGCTGGCGCCTCGGCTGCTACTACATCGGGTCGAATCGAGTCGGCTCGAAGAGGTAGGGTTAGTTTCACCCACTCACGTATCGTGGCGTCGACTGCTGGAAGCAAGGGGAGTACAGGGGGACGCGATCGAGACGCCCGTGGAGGTAATCCGCGATCAGGTGGAGCTAGGCCGTTGGCTGGGGCGTTTGGCCATCGAGTCCGGGCCGATCCGTATCCTCGTGGTGACTTCTGCGCCTCGCAGCCGACTATCTCGCAACACGCTGTCCGAAGGTCTCTTACAGGCAGCCACCGACGCTGACATGGAAGCGCCGCCTGTTGAGCTGCTGTTGTATCCAGTCGCCCCGCGCGGTGTGGAGCGTTCTGCCTGGTGGAGGTCAAGGTTAGGCTGGATCGCATATTTCGACGCGTACTGTCTATGGCTGATTCAGTTTCTCAGGTGAGTTGTCGAAGGACGTTATCGGCGAAGCGTGTCACCACTCGTTCCACCTCGTGCCGCAGCCGCACAGCCCCCCGTCGCAGCTCCGCGGCCCCCTCGGCTCGCGGGCGTGCCCGGCCCCCACATCGACGCGTTCCTCCATAACCGACAGTTCGACGCGGGTCACCGTCCAGGGCGCCTCCAACCCGAGGACTTGGCGGTACAGTTCGACATCGCGCATGGCTTCCAGCCTCCTCGGGAGCCATCTTGTCGCACCGCCAGGGCCCTGTGGAAGCTGTCGGCGCCGTGGAACGCACAGACCGCGCCGTGGACAACGCTCCGCGTTTTCCACGAGCTTCCACAGGGCACTGCCATCACCAGATCACCCACGAAAAACCCGGAAGAGCCGTTTTCCCCATCGCCGAGAGGATAGTACGGTTCTGGCTTGTTCGTAATGACTTTTGATGATTACTCGGACACACTCCTAGTCCGCCCGGTGGGAACGGCGGTGGCGCTAAGGACCCTGACCGGAATAAATGTGCCATTCTGGCTGCCGATGCATCCCGCCCCGCGGCGTTGCTCGTCGCTTGCATACTCCCGGTATGCGCACTCTTCGCGCCTGGCGGGCCGGGCGCCTCGACACCCATAAGTGGCACACCTATTTCGGTCAGGGTCCTATTCTATAAGGGGACGGTGAAATCACTTCCTGAGACTGGCGCAGCGTCAGCGTCGCGGGTTGCTCTAAGGTTGGACGCGGGTGCTTCATGTGTGTCCGTTGTCGTTCCGTGCCGGAACGAGGCCGTGCGGATTGCCATGTTGCTCGACGCGATCCGGTCGCAGGAGATTTCCGTGCTCGAGGTCATCATCGTCGACACTGGCTCGACTGACGGGACGATGGAGATCGTCGATCGGTATCAGCAGCAGTTCTCTGACCTACGGTTGGGACGCCTGTCGCATCCAGGCGCCGGCATTGCCGAGGCGATGAACAGAGGGATAGCGGCCGCCGAGGGCGAAGTCATCGTGCGGCTGGACGGCCATAGTCGTCCACGTCCGGATTACGTGGGACGCGCACTTGACGCCTTGAGGGACACGGGCGCGGCCGTCGTCGGTGGCGTGTGGGAGATCGTGCCGGGAGGCGCGGGTAGAGTCGCCGAGGCGATTGCGTGGGCCGTGGCGCACCCGATTGGCGCGGGCAACGCCGCGTATCGCACGGCGCGGAGGACCGGCGGTGGCCGCACGGAGGTCGACACGGTGCCGTTCGGATGCTTTCGGAAGACGACCTGGGAGGCTCTTGGCGGCTTCGACGAACGGCTGCTCACGAACGAAGACTACGAGTTCAACTATCGGGCGCGGTCGAGCGGGTCGGCGGTCGTGCTGGATGCCGACATCCGGTGCACGTACTTCGCGCGAAGCACGCTCGCGGATCTGGCGAGGCAGTACTTTCGATACGGGTGGTGGAAGTTAGAAATGCTGAAGCGTCATCCCCGGTCGTTGCGCTGGCGGCAGGCACTGCCCGGTGCGCTTGTTCCGATATTCGTGTGTCTGGGGGCTGCCAGCCTCATCTGGCCCGCCGGCAGACTTCTGCTGGGCGGTTTCGCACTCGCCTACGCTGCGATCCTGTCGGTCGCCGCCGTCCAGGTGGCCAGGCAGCAGGGTCGCTGGGATCTGGTCTGGCCGCTGATGGCGGCCTTCGCCGTTGTGCACGGGTCGTGGAGCACAGGGTTCACGACGAACATCGTATCGCTCGGGCGTTGGCCGCGCTGGCCGAGACAGCGCCGGGCGACGGTGAAGGATCGGCAGCGAGGATTCAGTGGGGTCAGACTTCTCCAGGCCCTTGCGGGCATACTGGTGCTGGCGGTGCTCGCGCCGCCAGGGGTTGCGACATTGGTGAATCGGTCGCGGATTGACCGCGCACAGGAGGCGGTTCGCGGTCTCGCCGAGGTCCTTCGCGCTACCGGTCTCGTTGATCGCGCCCGCGGTCAGGCGGCTGACGACGTGCTGGGCGGACCAGGGAACGCTCCGGAAGCACCGGGTGTGCGCCAGTGGGTCGACGGACGGGTCGGTAGCCTGACGGACTATGTCTCGCTGCCGATACGGTCGGACCCCTGGGGGAACCGATATATGGTGAACATTGGCGTCACGCGGACACGTGAAGCAGATGGGGCATCCACTGAGCCATCGGCGCTCTTGGTCCTTTCCGCCGGGCCTAACGGGCTCGTCGAGACACGATATGCGGCGCCAGCGGTGTCTGCCGTCGTGGGCGGCGACGATGTCGGTGCGCGAATCGAGTAGTGCACCAGCGCCTCACCGCGGCCCCGGCGCCAAGACCCCCGTCCCAGCCATCGCGGCGCTAGCGACGACCGCACGCAGCCCGACGAACAGCGCGGCGTGCGCGACGGCCGCGAGGATTAGCAGCCATGTCAACCCGAATCCGCCGAAACGATGCTCCAGTCCGGCCCACACGGTCGCCCGGGTCGCCCGAGCCTCGAACACCAGTTCTGCGTAGCCGCTCGCTCCATTGATGAACAGGGACCCACCGTCGGACGAGCGACCATCCGTCGCCCACAGGCCGATCCCGGCGGCGGGTCGCGGCTCCGGCATCCAGATATCGATCCGGTACAAGCGACCGGCCGACTCGGCGATGGGGGGGACGGCGAACAGAAAGGTGGGGTGCCGGGTCAAAGTGTCCACCGACACGCGGTCTCGAAACAGCAGGCGCTCCGCGCCGCCCACCGCCGCGCTCTCCTGATCCGGCGTTACCTCGTACAGGGCCAGCGCGAACTCCCCCCCATCCGTCTCGCCTTGGGCGACGGCGTTGAGTCGGATCCCGTCGAGTCCATTCGCGCGCATCACGAACGTCTGACTGATCCGATGCCCCTGGCCGAGGCCCTCGACCAGAAAGCTCTGGTCGGTCCTGGGCACCCCCGACCCGCTGACCGTTCTGTCGGCGACGACGAGATAGGTCTCGGTCGCCAGTGTGATTACCGCGGCCGCAAGGAGGGCGGCGCCGATCCGGCGACCCGGCGCAAGGGCATGGCGTGCCGGCGCGGCCGACGGGGTCTCCCGTTTCCGAACCGCCCTCATCGCAGATACGCCGGGAGGATGACGTGGCCCCATCCGACGGCGTCGAAGACCACGAAGAACGCCACCACGCCGATACTGACGTACGCCCAGTATTGGCGTGGCCACCAGGCGTGCATGCCAACCCAGACCAGCGCCATGAACGGTCCAATGACGGGGAACAGGTAGTGTCCCTGCGGGCCGAACCCGTTCACCCAGAGGCCCCCATAGACGCCGGCGACTTGTATGGCCACCAGCGCCCCGGCCAGGACGAATCCGGTACGCCAAGCCGCCATCGCCGGACGTCGCAGGCCGATCAGACAGCCGCCCGCGGCGACGACCACCACCACGCGCATCAGGGTCAGCCAGACGGAGGGCGCGGGATATCGGAGCCAGCCTGCCACTAGCCAGGCGCTATCGGACAACCCGGCAGTGAAGTCCCGGAGGAACCCCCAGTCCCGCGCGCGGGCGGCCCACGAGAACCTGAGCCCGTAGGACCAACTGGCGCCCAGTCGTGCCACCTCTGGCCAGAGCCAGTCGGCCGCTAGCAGCCCGATTACCACGAGACCGCCTGCCGCGCCCACGACCGCTGGCCAATTCGCGCGCCATTGGCCGATTCGACCGCGCGCCCACGCGATCATCGGCACCGTCGCCAGCATCACCACCAGCGGGGCGCCGGCCCGTTTGGTAAACACGCCGACCAGGGTTGCCCCCGTGAGCACGGCCAGAGTGGCGGCGGCTGGTGCCCCGGTCAGCAAGCGAGCGGCCTGCCACCAGAACACCGCGCCACACAGGTTGATCAGCACCGCCGGGTTCACCGCCGTCGACATGAGTACGAACTGCGGGTGGACCGCGGTCAACAGGGTGGCGCCACCCGCGGCCCAGGGCCCGAACAATCGGCGGGTCCCGGCCCAGATACACAGCAGGGTCGGCGCCGCCAAGGCCAACGCCATCCAGCGCAGGGCATAGCTCTGCGTGACCAGATCCTCAATGCCGCCGAGGGTGAGGACTGCGGAGGCCAGGAGGTAATAGACAGGGGGGTTGTTCACGGTCGTTGCTAGGTGATCCGGGACACCGTCGAAACTCGCCGGCACGGGGTCCGGCGTCCTTTCTTCGTAGTGTCGCCACCATCCGTGGGCCGCCATCGAGCGCAGAATGCGGTGCTCCAAGTTGACGTCACGGCGGTCCGACAGGTCGAGTTCGGTCTGACTTGCCAGGACGTGGACCAACGCCAGATGCTGGGGCTCGTCGGGGTGTTGCCAGGGAGGCACGATCGCAATGGCCAGCGCGCCGCGAAGCACGAAGATCAGGACGATCAAGGTCGGCAGACTTCTCCCACCCGCTACGAGGCCTGCGATTATCGAGCCAGCGTAAGCCGTGAGGGTCGACACCAATCGTCGCATGTGTCTGGCGCGGCTTAGCGTGGGACGTCCGCGGCGCCGGTCTCGCGTAGCGCCATGAGCGCCCGTCGGACGGCCCCCCCGCACGAGAGGATTACTGCCCGGCTGTACACGTTGGGGCGAGACTGTCCGGTCGTCGTCAAGGGCTTTGTCAAGTTGAGCCCGCAGGTGGCAGAGTAGGTGAATGACGAGCCTGCCGCGCCGTGGTGCCCTCGGTCGTCCACCGCACGGACCCGTACGCCAACAACCGAGCCGAAGTCTCGCACAAACCGACGCGACAACGCGAACGGCAGATGCGCGGCTTCAACGCCGCAGGGCAGCTCCAGCGCTTCGCGTCCGTCCACGGCGCGGTCCAGAACCTGTTCCGCGTCGGCCGTCACCCGCTGCGAGCCGTCCATCATCGGTTCTGGCGAACACGGGCCTTCGGGGTCTGGTGAGAGGTAGCCTGCGTCTGAAGCTGAAGCACGGGGCATCGCCTCATCGGGGGCGGAGCCTGCCTGTTCAACGTCAACTTGACACTGCCGTATATCAACTGGACGGCTGGGTCATCATCGGGCTACTCTGCCGTCGCGGCCTCAACTTGACAACGCCCTACGCCTGCGCCGCACCGGTTGCGCGGTCACGGTGGAATTTCTCCAGCTCGCGGTTCGCCCGGACGATCACCGCCAGCTTCTCCTCAAGCGCGTGGAACTGTGCCCCGGGGATGGCGAAGTAGGCCTCGTTGTCGCTCGCGCCGGTGTAGACACGGTTGCCGACGCAGCCCAAGCTGGCTGACGTGCACGCCGCATTGATCGCTTCTGGCACGACCGCGCAGGTGGGCCGGCCCATGCTCGGCCCGGCACCCGCCACGCCGGCTGCCTGCGCCGCCTCGGCCAGCAGCATGAGTTGCCGCGCGTTACCACGGACCAACACCACGTCGGGTGGCACGGGGGTGGCATCGAGCGGTGCGTACACCGCCACATCGAGCGGCGTCTTGCGCGCGGGGATCTGCCCGACGTCCTCCACGGTCAGGTACTCCAATCCGACCATGGTGTCGATGAGCCCCATCAGTCCCTCCTTCTCCGTCGCCGACAATGGCACGTTGTGCGTGTGTGCGCCGACTGGGCAGGACTTGTGATCGTCAGCCACCGTGTAGAAGACCTCTCCCGAGGTCGCTCGGCGCCAGTAACCGCATCCGGCCGGCTCCGCGGCACCGACGTGCCGCACGCCCGGTGGGGCTGTGTCGACGAACGCAATCGCCACCGGCGACGCAGTCAGGTTAAGTAGTTCTGCGAGCGATGTCTCAGGCATGGGTCCTCCTTGACGAGGTCCGTACCCCGCCGGTCAGCCGTATATCGTATCGCGGCTGCGCACCGGTGCTCAGCGAGGGATCGCACATGACACCGAGTTGCGACCGCGAGGACGGCGCCCAACGACAAGAACGGGCCGCCCATGGAAAGACTGGCCCGTAGACTCGCATGCCTCACATCAAGACACCGGTCGCGGCCACGAACACGTCGTCCTCAGGCCGAGGTGCCTACGCGTGCAACAACGAATCCAGCGGCAGAAGACCCTCGAGGCCGAGCGGCTCATCTTTACTTTCTCCTTCAGGTGACAACGACCCGGAACAGGTACTCGTGCGCGAGGGGTCTCAACAAGTTCTACTTGTCTACCGTTCCGTCAGCATAGACTGAAATCTTGCTTCGGCACTTGCCACCATCGCCATCCACCCCTCAGCGTCGAGGCAGCTCGCACAGTTCGGGTTGACGGGAAGATCCGGGTTCAGCTCGGAGTATGTCTCTCGCGCGTGATTGTGCAGGAAGAGATCGGGGGGGTCGAGCTCGTTGAGCCGGCGCAGGGTTCGTTGCGTGTCTTCCACGACGGTTGGGTGCCTCGGATTGTCGACGAGTGGGGCTCCGTCGTTCGGGATCTCGCCGCCACGAAAGGCAACGTTGAACGTCTGCCCACCCTCCTGGACGGTTGTCATCCACATCGTTGCTCCTTGCGTGTGCCCCCCCGTCCAGACGGCGCGCAACGTCATCCCACCCAGCGTGACCGTGTCACCGTCCTCGACCACGCGATCCACCGTGACCGGCTCCCAGTCTCGGGCCCCGATAGCCGAGTTGTCCTGGCCCGATTGAAGCGCCACTGCATCGCCGCCGAGCGCAACAACCTGCGCTCCGGTCACTCGCTTCATAGCCGCGTGCCCCTCGATGTGGTCCCAATGCGCATGGCTCGAGAGCATGATCCGGATGTCCCGGACGTTGAACCCGAGTTTCTCGATGTTCGAGACGATGAGCGCGTGCATATCGGCGCTGCCCGTGTCGTGGAGAATGTGGCCCTCCGGCGTGGTGATGAGGTAGGAGCCATATTGGCCGCCGACATAGTAGATATTGCCTATGACGCGGAACGGTTCCTCGGCTTCGCTCGCCGCCTGAATTCGCTCCCCTCGTTCCGCTGCACTATACGGCGGCATAGATGCCATCGCTGCACTCAATACCACCGATGCACATATCAGACGCATACGACCTCCTTGTCGATTTGCCTGCCCCGGAAGCCCCCTTACACACCCAAGGCGGCCCAGCGCGCTCCGGCATGACTCGCCCTAGGGCTTTGTCGTGCGATGGAACCTCATGGCATGGTCGAGACGACCACCTGGCTAGTCAAGCCTCACAAAGGCGAGGGCGTAGTTGGGGTTCAGCGGAATGACCAACTGATTCTGCGTGGAGTCGTAGCACATGGACGCCGCGCTCGGGATGCCCGAGGCAATGATCTCCGCTTCTTGACCGGGGCGGATACGAGACACGCTACCATACCGCACACTGCTTACGTACTTCGTCCCGTCGGCGGTCACGACAACGCCGTCATTCCCACCTTCCACGGAGTGCTCCGTCCGTATGACCGACCCGTCTGGGTCGTAGGTGAGGACGGCGTTGTCACCGACGTTCACCACGACAATGTTGCCACCCTGGTCGATGGCCAGTCCATTGGGCGCCTCGAGCGGCGCACCCTCGGCAAATAGCGACACCTCGCCGCCTGCCGTCACCTTCCAGAGCTGCCCCGTGGGCCGCGTGTTGGAAGCGTAGATGGTCCCATCGTCCGCCACCGCGATGCCATTCAAGAGGGTCGAGCCAGGCACGGGAATGGACCGTTGGGGTCGGCCTGTTGCAAGATCAAAGAGACGGACGTACCCCGAATCGACCGTATAGAGGACGCCATTGCTGATGGCGCTGCCCAATGGATCATGCAGTTCCAGCCCGTCGCGGGTGGCACCGATCCACTTGGGCGTATGCACACTCCCATCCGGGTTGATGAGCGAAACATACCCATCGTCGTCGTTGGCCTCGACCCGATTGCCGGCATTCATGGCCAGCACCAGGTTCTTGTCGGGATCAAACGTGCAGCTCTCCGAGAAGTGAAAGCTGCCAAAGACTTTGACGTTGTCCGACATCGGTCGCCACTCTCCGGCTTCACTGAGCGCGCCGATAGGTTCACCAGTCACGAAGTCCTGGGCGGCCGAGGGGACGGCCAAGACAACGGCGATAAGAACAATGGGGACAATTCGTCGATTCGCTGAATGGATCAGTGCTGTGTGCTTCGTCAATGATTTCTCCTTACGCTGCAGGACTCGATCCGACCGAGCAGCGCTGAGTTGCTTCGTGTAGTAGGCGCCCTTGATCGAGGCGTCGGTGCTTTACCTCGGTGTGAGCAAGTGTGGTGAGAGCTGATCCGCGATGGTTGGTCCTCGTCGGAGATGTCCATGAAGAGGCGCCTGGTCCTTCTGCCGCCCGACCTCCAATAGAGCGTCCAACCATTCGTCGATATCGGCGGGGCCCTGCACGACGGGATGCGGGTCCCCGTTGTCCCGATCAGCCCCCTCGACCGTCAGCTTGAACAGGTGGCCTGGCGTGTTGTTCGGGTGGTTCCCCAGCACCACGTCCCAGGGACCGAGCCCCTTGAGGCGCTCGCGGCCCTTGACCCACTCGTCGGTCCATTCCGAGCCCATGCTGAGTCCTGTACCGCCTGGCGTCAGCACGCGATAGCGCTGGTCACCGTCGTGGGCGATGTATTCGAATGAGCTCGTTCCCGGGGTGTGCCCCGGCGTGACGTGTAACGTGAACGTCGCGTCGCCCACCGTGATGACCTCACCGTCCTGGATCTCGTGGTCTCGGGGCGGCGGCACCTGCGTCGTCCAGTCGTACTCAGGCTGATCGGCACGGGCCGCCGCCTGTTCCACAAAATCCCAGTCCGCCGCCGACAAGCAGATCGTCGCTCCCGTCTCGGCCTTGATCTGGGCCGCCCCGCCGTAGTGGATTTCGTGCGATTCCGTGATGAAGACGTATTTGATGTCCTTCGGGTCAAACCCGAGCTGCCGGATATTGTCGAGCGTCCGATCGACCATCAGAGCATTGGTCGCATCGATGAGCACGAGACCATCGGACGTCGTGATCAAGTAGGAGCTGACCGCTTCGTTCCCGACAAAGTAGATATTGTCAAAAATCCGGAACGGAATCTGGACCTGCCATTCGCCCCGCGGGATGTAACCGCTGGGCAAAGCCCACCGAAGGTCGTCCCGTCCTCGTGCGCTCTGATCCTGCGCCTGACCTCCGACCACCGTCGTCGCGATCAAACCGACGACCATCGCCATGCTCACCCGCTTCATCATTACGCCTCCTGATTTGAGCGACTCGTTCGGTTCTGTCAACTTGAGGGCGGACTTGGCACAGTATCGGTAAGCCGAGCTACCGAGGATACCGGTTCGCGCCCGAGATCATCAGTCATGCCGTTTGGTTGTACCACCGATTCAGTTTCAATTTTCGGAACGGGGAGGATCTTTTCGCAGAGCGAGGGATTACGGTTACCTACGAGACAATCCGACAGTGGTGCCTGACCTTCGGGACCGACTACGATCGACGGCTTCGGTTCCGGCGGGCTCGGCAGGGTGACACCTGGCATCTGGACGAGCTGTTCATCCGTATTCAGGGCCGACACCAGTAATTGTGGCGGGCGGGCGACGAGGATGGAGACGTGATCGACATTCTGGTGCAGTCCCGACGGAATCGACGCGCAGCCATGCGGTTTCGTCGCAAGCTGTTGAATACACAAGGCGGCACCCCTCGACGGCTGATCACTGACAAGCTACCGAGGTATGGCGCCGCCTGGCGCACCGTGATGCCATCGGTCGTGCATCGGACCGAGCAGTACGCCAACAATCGAGCCGAGGTCTCACATGAAGCCACACGACAACGTGAACGTCAGATGCGCAGATTCAAGTCAGTCGGACATCTCCAGCGGTTCGCCTCGAGCCATGGCGTGACCCAGAATCTCTTCCGGCTTGGGCGCCATCTGCTGCGCGCCGACCTCGAGCTGCGGATTCTGACAGCCAGACGGACGGATTCGTCGACAGGTTGAACCTCGACGCTCGATGGTGAGAACATCGCACGTGGACGAGGGAGGTGTCGCATGTCCGATGACGATAAAAGGCGGGCACTGAACGTCGATGCTCTCCGCAGCTACCTGGCCACAGCCTTTCCTGGACAAACCGTCGTGGAGTTTTCGCCACCACATCATGGCGGGATGGGGTTTAGGGTTGATGGTCCGCGAAGCTACCTCGTGGTGGTCACAGACGAGTATTTGGATGACCTCGATCCACTCGAAACTGTCAGGCACCTGAATCAGTGGGACTTGGCGGGCGCTGTCAAGGACGCTCATGACACCCAAGCGATTGAACTGAGGCGGGATGGCCTCCACGTCGAACCGGCGTCCAAGTATTGATCGCGGTCTCGGTGACTGCACTGGTCACCTCGCATCCACAGAGAAGCTCTCCGTCGCCGGTTTCGGCGTGTGCAAGTTTGTGTGAGATCATCCCTAACAGGGGGCCCTGAACGGCCGCAATCGGCCAAACAGAAAGAAAGCCGACCCCGTTTTACCGAGGTCAGCCGTGAGCTGCCTCCATTCTGTAGAGCCTCAGGAGCCTGTGAGACTTAGCCTCATGGGGGTTCAAGTCCCCCCTTCCACACCAACACTCAAGCCCGTAACCAAGAGCATCAATCAACATTTTCGCCGCCGCATCAACCTCCCCGAAGCGGCCACGAGCGAGGACTAATTCATTGACATCCAGAATCGGACCGCGCGGCTTTCACTATGTTGCCTTCTGTCTCTATCCAATTCTGACCGCCTGTGTGTCAAACCCGGTCGAGTGGGTAGATGTACCGCTGGCGGATCACGTCTACTTTGAAACCCGCCCAGCCTACCGGGTGGACCAGGTAGAAATTCCAGTTCCTGCCAACTCTGACCTGGAATACATGCTGGACATGAAACAAGGTTATTCAGTGTCCTATGAGTGGAGATCCACAGATATCTCGAATCCTGAATTTCTCCTGGTGGAGTTTCATGGTCACACGGTAAGAGATTCTGAAGAACCTGGAAATGTCATGTTTTTCAAGCAAGGCCGTGGCGAGACATCAAATGGCTATCTGGTCGCACCTTTTGATGGTGTACACGGGTGGTATTTTTCGAACGAAACGGATAGCGATATCAATATCTCTCTTTCACTTTCCGGTTTCTACACAATCCCCTGACTCTGAGCCGAACCGCTACTAGAAGCGGGGGCGTCAATTCTAGTAGCGAAGACCGCGCACCCGCCATTGCAGCCAGCGACCAGGGATGATCGGTGGACGCGATCGTCTCGGGTGGTTGTGCTTCCAGCGCTGATCGTCCCCCTCTCGATCGGGCCGCCGTCCTGCCTCCAACTCCAGGAGTCGGCGAATACGGTCGCCGGTGTCCGGGTGGGTGCGAAACACTGACGGTTCTTGAGGTCCCCGCCCGGACAGGAACAAACGTTCGAGCCAGCTTCCCCGCAGCCATTCCATTTTCGCCAAGGCGCTCGCCAAGCTGCGCGGATTCCCGGTCAACGTCGCCGCGTCAAGATCGGCGTCGTACTCGCGTGTCCTGGAGAGGGCCAGTTGTAGAAGGAAGCTGAGGATCGGCGCCCCCGCCAAGGCCAGGACAAGCAACCACAGGAACGTGGTGCCCCCCAGGATCGCCATCGGAAGACCGACCAGCAACAGTAGTTGGCCCATCCACGAGAGGATGCGGGTCAGCCGGCTGACCGCATCAGCCAGCCCCATCATCCACAGGTCGCGGTTGCTGATATGGCCGATTTCATGCGCCAGCACACCCACCAGCTCTGCCTGGTTCAACGCCCGCAGCAGACCATCGGAGAGGCAGATTGCCGAGTCATCGTGCCGGCCAACCGCGAACGCGTTGATGATCTGGCTGGGCTAGTAGTAGAGTGCCGGCGACCTCGGGAGCTCGGCGCGCGCGGCTAACTCCGTCACCGCCCGAAAAAGCGCGGGCGCCTCATGTGGCGCGAGGGGACGCGCACGATGGAGCCGGAGCACGAGCGCCGGTGTCACGCGCGGGCCCACAACCACAAAGACCCCACCGGTGACGAACACCGCCACGAGCCCCTCGACCCCCGCAATCAGCCACCCGAGAGCCGCCAGTAATCCGAGCATGCAGACAAAGAGCGCCAACGAATGGATGAAGGTGGTGGCCTTCCGCTCGAGTACGCGCGCTCTGCGGATCATCAATACCCCACTATCACTGCTCTCGGTTGGTCGTGATGTTGGCGCAGAGCCCATATGCTTTGCGATGCAAAGTTAATCACGTATACTTGCCGCTTGGAACGGTGGCCGCGACAATCCGGATCGACGGCGACGGTCCATCGGATCTGATGTCGAGGAGCCGGATGGATGTCCCACACGCACTGAGGAGTGTCCCGAGCCATGCAAGAAGCGCTGAGCTCTCTACAAGACCGGTTGGCTCCCGCCGAGGAGATCTTCTTCACCTGGCTGATGCGGGTATTCGCCGCCGCCACTCTCGCCGGGTCCGCCTGGATCGACGACGCACCTCCTCTCGGGTTGGGGGCACTGATCATTGCGATCTACGTCGCGGTCCGGGTGGCCACGCAGTTCGGTAACCTGGCCGCCGCGGCCCCTTTCGAGAACCGAGCCCTGAAGACGGTCTTTGCCGTCGGGGCCCTCGTTCTACTCGGTTTCTCGTTCGTATCTGTCTTCATCTTCATCGACCGACTGGCCCTTTCGGTGGCAAGCTGAGGACCGAGCCCGGCCCGCCGGACGCGCAAGAGCCTCGTCACCGGTGCGAACCGGCGCTCTCCTGAATCGCATCGGCCTCGCTGCGGAGCGTACGGCGCGGACGAACGGGTTCGAAATCATCCGCGATCTTTGTGGGCATGGCGTGGGGCAGACTCTCGACGAGTCTCCGGGGGACGCGTGCGCCTTCTTCAATCCGCGAGACACGCGGCCGATGACGGACGTGGATGATCAAGCTGGTGCTCAAGGTCGTGATGGCGGCCTTCTACATCTTTTCCGGATTCAACCACTTTCGCGATCCGGGCTTCTATCTCAACATCATGCCGGCCGTAGGGCATGGGCGCTTCAGCTATAGAGCTACGTTCGTTCAGGCACGGCGCCGAGCCGGACGGCTCGACCGAGCTACCCGGAAGGCGCATGAGACGGCCTGTCGAACCGTACTGTTTCCTGATGGTCGAGGAACCACTGATAAGTCGTCTTGATGCCCTCCTGAAGGCCGACCCTGTGCTTCCACCCGAGGGCATGCAGGCGGCTGACATCGAGGAGCTTCCTCGGCGCACCATCGGGCTTGGAGGCGTCGAACACGAGATTCGAGCCTGGATACACAACCTCGCGGACCATCTCGGCAAGTTCCCGTATGCTGAGGTCCTCCCCTGTCCCGACATTGACGTGCGTCTCGTCTTCATAGTGTTCCATGAGGAACCGGCACGCGCTCGCGAGGTCATCGACGTGTAGAAATTCGCGCTTTGGGCGACCGGTGCCCCACAGCGTCACGTCCTTCCGGCCGTCGACTCTCGCGTCGTGAAACTTGCGAATCATCGCTGGCAGGACGTGCGACGCCTGCAGATCGAAATTGTCCTTCGGCCCATAGAGATTTGTGGGCATCGCCGAAATGAAGCGGCAACCGTACTGGCGGCGGTACGCTTGACAGAGCTTGATACCGGCGATCTTCGCGATGGCGTAAGGCTCGTTTGTGGGCTCCAGCGGCCCCGTGAGGAGCGCGGACTCGCTCATGGGCTGCGCCGCTTCGCGCGGGTAGATGCAGGAGCTTCCGAGATACAGGAGCTTCTTGACGCCGTACAGGTACGCCGCGTGCACCACCGTGGCGTGGATCATCATGTTGTCAAAGATGAACTCGGCGGGACGGGTGGAGTTGGCCATGATGCCGCCGACGGTGCCAGCCACGAGGAAGACGTGCTCGGGCCGGTTCGCACGAAACCAGTAGTTGACCGCAGCTTGATCACGCAGATCCATCTGGTCGCGCGTCGCGGTCAAGATGTTGCTGAAGCCGCCCGCATGAAGCTCGCGCACCACCGCAGATCCGACAAGGCCCCGATGGCCCGCTACAAAGATTCGAGCGTCGTGCTTAATCGTCACAGTCAGAGCACCGCCTCCTGCGGCAACAGGCACGCGTCGGCCAACAGGATGTAGCGGTTACGCATCAGGGGTTGCTCTGTGTCTCACAACCAGAACACGTCATCGAGGGGAACGCGCCGAGCGACAGCCTCCGCCCGCAGCGCGTCGATGTTGCCAAATGACATGACGACCAGCCGATTGAACGGCTGTCCATTCAGGGCGAGACCGTCGAGGTGTTCGGGAGAGCACACGCTCAACCCGAAGAAGGGCTTGGTCCGGACCGCGTCGACAACGCCCACGAGCCGCAGATCCGTCTCGGCCAGACAGATGTAGCCAATCTCGGCGACCTCGCCCGCGCCGTAGAACACTATGCGCTTGGGATGCCCTGTCGCTCCATGGTCTGGCCAATTGCACGAGAGCGTGGAAAACTGCTGCTGAATACGGTCTCTCGTCTGCCTGTAAAATTGAATGCTGCTGTTGAAATAGGCGCGAGACATCCTGGATTTTTCGACGATTCCGGCCGGCGTGATGAGATATCGCACGCGGTTCGGCTTGATCTGGATGACGCGCACCCATCCTTTGCGCACAAGCCGTTTGACGATCAGATTCGTCAAGCCGAGCGCGATCCCAAGCTCCCTGGCGAGCGACCGCTGCGAGATGCCGTGGTCCGATTCAAAGGCGTCAAGGATCCGGCGGGAGTAATGTTCGTGGGTGGACGCAGAAGACATGGTCGCTACGCTTCGTGCCCGTCAGCTACAGGGGCCTGCAGCCACTCGTCCCGTCTCAGCGGACATCTCATTGCCGTTCACGAAATGAACACGCAGGTAGTCTGATGAGCGGGGGACGGGTTGTCAAGCCGGTATATCGTTGAGATTCGACAGAATACGAACGACGCCGTTTTCCGTGAGGGGACATGTCGCCCAACCGCTTCCACGGCTGTCGGCGAACCAGTCCTGCGCAATGTCGTGGCGAACGCGGTCCGGGTCGAACAGCGTTACCAGGACATTGACGTCTGGCAGGGCGGAACGGTTCGTTGCGGTCACGGCTCGTCCCGTAGGCGATTGACCAACACGAGCGTGGACCTGGGGCTGCCGAACGGACGGCGTCGCGACAGCGGGACACCGTTGCGGACAGCCGCTCGGATTTTCGGCGCCAACGCCTTACGAGCCAAATCCGAGAGGACCTTTCCGGCCGTCGTGCCGCGGTGCTCGGCGAGCTCCTTCACGGCCTGCAGCACGTCAGGATCGATATCGAGGGTTATTCTCATCGCGTGAGCATCACGTGATAGTCGGCGCCCGACAGGTGCCATATGGCAAGCTGCGGCCCCACCGGAATCGGCACGTCAAACCGGGAGCGCCGCTTGTGCCGCGCGTGATCGAACGCGGAACTCCACCACACCACCTCGTGCCCGCACTCGACCAGCTGTCGCGCCAGTATGCGCGAGGACTTCACAGTCACCGATCGGCGCTACGACCTGCTGCTCGACATCGGGGGGACCCGGCCGCTATCGAGATGTCTGCGTCTCCTCTACCCTGGCGGGACCTACGTCCTGGCCGGAGGGCCACGCGGTCGTTGGGCCGGACCGCTGGCTCCCGTGTTCAAGCTGCTCGTGTCGAAGCCGTTTGTGGCTCCCAGACTGTGCAACTTTGTGGCGAACATCAACCCGGAGGACCTGTCGACACTCTCGGATCTCATGACCTCCGAGAAGGTCACGCCGGCCATCGACCGCACCTATCCCTTGAGCGAGGTGCCAGACGCGGTCCGGTAATGGGAAACAGGTCACGTTCGGGGCAAGGTAGTCATTACCTGCTCGTGATGTCGGAGCTGGACTCCCCTACGACACCCGTGGTCGCGTCTCATCTACACCACGGCCACTTTCCGCGTCGCGCCCCACTCCTCAGCCCACTTCCGGGGGTACAGTGGACCGATGACGAAGGTGATCATCGTCGGCGGCGGGCTCACGGGATTGACCGCCGCTTTTCGACTGTGCGGCGACACACAGGTGCACGTGCTGGAAGCGGCACCGTCAGTCGGTGGACAGATCCACACCGATCGCTCGGTCGGGTTCGCGATCGAGCGCGGCGCCGAAGGGTTCGTATTCCGCAGCGAAGCCGTCCCGGCCCTAGCGGCCGACTTGGGCATCGGCGATGAGTTGATAGGCCAGTCGGTTCTGCGGTCCTACGGATTCGGCGACGACGGGCTGCGCGTGCTGGCTCCGGGCGAAGCCGCCGCCTTCCTCTCATTCCAGGTGTCAACAGCGGACTTGGGGCAAGGCATCCGCACTTTTCGACGCGGCATGGCCAGCCTCATCTGGGCGCTTGAAGACCGGCTGCGGGGTCGGGCGCAACTTCAGTGTGACGCCGTCGCCACGCATATCGAGCCAACCGACCACGGCGCCAGCGTGACGCTGGCGGACGGCAGTCGGCACGACGCCGATCTGGTAATCGCCGCCGCCCCCGCCCGTACCACCGCAGCGCTCTTCGGACCGCACCTCGGTGAGGCCGTCGCCGGTCTCGCACAGGCCCCGACGCTGTCGAGCGTGACGGTCGAGCTAGCGTTCGAGCGAGCGCAGGTAGACCACCCACTCGACGGTACCGGGTTCGTCGTCGCTACTGATCAGCAGCGTGACGGGCTGCGCGCCGGCACGTTCTCGAGCACGAAATTCGTGGGCCGGTCGCCACCCGGTCAGGTCTCGCTGCGCCTGTTCTTCCGTCCGTCGCCGGAGGATGTGCAACGGCTCGACGACGATGCCTGGACGCAGCGTGCGCTCGCCGGCGTGCAACGTATCGTGCCGGTCTCCGGACGGCCGCTGCGGACGTGGGTGAGTCGCTGGCCCGACGCCCTCCCCGTCTTCACCGACGGCTACCAGGCCGTCGTCGCCGCGGCAGAAGCGGCGCTCGCACCACACGCCATCGTGCTCGCCGGCTCGGCGTTCCACGGCGCCGGCATCGACGCCGCCGTCCGCTCGGGCGACGCGGCCGCCGCCGCCACCAAGGTTAGACGGCTGACCTCCTAAGGCAGTACTCAGTTCTCGTGCTGGTTGGTGGCGGCGAGCTGTTCGAACATCGGCAGCGAGACGCTCGCCCTCGTGGGCTCGCCGGCGGCGGTGTCCGCCGATGTCCCCCACTCTTCGTGGCGGTTGACCATGTCGTTCTCGCCGGCCCATCGCAGGCGCATGTGTCTGTATGCAGAGGCCAGTAACTTTGGGGGTTGTGCGGCGTGACGAAAGGAGAGTTGGGCTTGGGCCAAAACCTCCCCCCAATTGCGGCTACCGTGATGAGCCCTGTAGGGTACCAGCGATGGATTCGACCCTGCTGGGCAGCATGACCGGCTTCGCCTTCGTGAGCGCCATCACGCCAGGCCCCAACAACCTGCTCCTGATGTCGTCCGGTGCGTTGTTCGGCCGGAGGCAAACCTTGCCGCTGCTAGCCGGAGTGCTGGTCGGATTTATCATTCTGCTGACATCGGCCGTGTTGGGGCTCGGGTCGGTCGTGACCCAGTGGCCGGGGGTCGTAACGGGTGTCAGAATCGTCGGCGCCTCCTGGCTGGGCTGGATGGCGCTCGGGTTTGTCTTGGCAGGGCTCCGTCGTCCGAAGACCAGCACGAAAGCAGCCGTGACGCCGACCTCCCGGGCGCTGCGGTTTCACGAAGGCGTGATGTTGCAGTGGGTGAACCCGAAGGCGATTCTCCTTGTCGTTACCGCGGGAAGTGCCTACATCGAGATTGCCGAGCCCTTAATTGAGCGCCTCGCGATCATTGTCGGCGTGTTCTTTCTCGCCGGCGCGGTCTGTTGTTCACTATGGATGACGGCGGGTGCGGCGCTGAACCGATTCATGTCGTCGGGCACCTCCGCGAGATACCTGAACGTGGGCATGGGCGTCCTGATCCTGCTCACCGCACTCCACATTCTCGTCAGTTGATGTCGTGGTATCGGCGGCTGGCGGCACCGGCGACCCAGACGACTTGCCCATCACGATGACGTCTACGAACAGCGCCCCGTCCGCCGCGCGCATGGTGGGCGCGTGGTCCGTGCACGCCCTGACGGCCAGCGGCGCGCTGTGGGGACTACTCGCGGTACTGTGTATTGCGCAGTCGGAGTTCCGCGAGGCGCTCCTTTTCATGATCGTCGCCATCGCCGTCGACTCGGTTGACGGCATGCTGGCCCGGTGGGTCCAAGTCAAAGAGACGATGCCCCGGTTTGACGGCGCGTTACTCGACAATCTGGTCGACTATCTGAACTACGTGTTCGTGCCGGCCGTGTTCATCCACGAGGCCCATCTGCTACCGCCGTCCCTAGCGCTGCTCAGCAGCATCGTCATCTGCGTCGCGTCGGCGTATCAGTTGTGCCAGATCGACGCGAAAACCGACGACCACTTCTTCCTCGGGTTCCCGTCGTATTGGAATGTGGTCTCCTTCTACCTCTTCCTGGGACAACTCGATCCACGCCTCAATCTAGCGATCGTCTGGTTCTTTGTCGTCATGGTGTTCGTCCGGCTCAAGTGGGTATACCCGTCGCGAATGGTGCGCTTTCGTGGTGTCACGTTGCTGGCCACGGCGCTGTGGGGCGCCACGTGCATCGCGATGATCGTGCAGTACCCGACGGCCACGCCGTGGCTCCTCCCGGCGTCGCTCGTCTATGTCTTCTACTACGTGGGGCTCAGCCTGACATTGGGGCGAACGGCGACGTCGTCGGCTCACTCCTCAGCGAGCTGAGCCAGCGGGCGCGGTGGGCAAATCCGTTGTGTGAACCGCGACACCGCCACGATGGTCAGCAGACCGGCGAGCATGGCGGTCGTCCGGAACGGGAAGAGCACAGCACCCGACCCCGGGTCGATCATCGGGTAGGGGAAGAGACGCGGAATCCCGAGCACCGGCTCGCCTCCACCAAAGCGCAGGGCAAACGAGACAGCCAGCCCGGCGATGGACCCGTAGCGGTTGGCCCGCGTATCGAACAGCGCGGTGACGAGCTGGGGAAAGAGAATGCAGTACACGAAGTCGCTACACAGGAACCAGAGGGCGTAGACACTCTGTACCTGTAGTGCAATCAAGGTGGCCGCGGTGCCGACGATGAGCACCAGTCGGCGGATCACCCGCGCCAGGGTGACCGAGTCCGCCGACGGGTTCACCAGCGGTCGATAGATGTTCCACGCCCCCATGGATGACGCCGAAAGCACCGATGAATCGACCGACGACATGACCGCCGCCGCGAGCGCGCCAAGACCGATACTGGCGACCACCGGCCCGGTGAGGTATCGGAGAACGAACGGCAACACCAGCGGCGGTTCCGGTGCCGCCAGGCCGAGGGCGCGCCAATCGGCCGCCGCCCCAATCACGCCGATCAACGCCGCGGGGATCGCGGCCACGATACAGACCGCGGCTGCGCACAGTGACAACTGGACCGCCACACGCGCGCTTCTGGCCGACAACACCCGTTGGAAGTACACCTGCCAGGCCACGCCACCGAAGACGAGCAGCAGCGCCGAGTCCCACCAGTTCCAATAGGCGTCGCCCCATGCGGACGCTTCCCAACCGCGCCACGGCGGCATGAGCACGGCGTGACCAACGGTGTCGGTATACACCTGCCAGGCGGCGCTGACCCCGCCTACCTGACTCGCAGCGATCGGAACGACAATCCACAACCCGACCAGGAACACGCTGAGCTGCAGCACATCGGTGAACGCGACCGCCCAGAGCCCGCCGGTCAGCGTATAGCTGACGGCGACGGCGGCCGACAGCACGATCGCCGGCCCGTAGTCAAGGCCGAGGACCGTGCCGAGGGTGGTGCCCAGGGCGGTCAGGATGGCGCCGGTCCAGAAGAGTTCGCCAGTCAGCGCGGGCACGTAGAGCAGCGCGGCCACTCGCGTCCCATAGCGCGCGGCCAGCGGGTCGAGCATCGTCGTGAACCGATGCCTGCGCATGACCCGCGCGAAGAACAGACCCCCGACCGCAAGGCTCAAGGCGTAGCCCCAAGGCGCCTGCGCCCAGACCAGGCCCAAGCCGTAGGTGGCCTCGGCGGTACCGTTGATGTAGCCCCCGCCGACCCAGGTCGCCGACATCGTGAACACACCGAGCCACAACGGCATCGAGCGCCGGGCCAGCATCAAATCGTCGGCCGTGCCCTCGCTGTGCCGTCGCGCCGCGACGCGTCCCACGGCGAATATCGCGCCGTAGAAGAAGACCAGCGCCGCCAACGCACCCCAGTGAACCCCCGGAACCGGTTCGGCCATGGGGCTGCTAGCAGGCCGTGGTGAAAGTCCCGGTCGGCACCGAGACCGGCGCGGGGCCCGTCGAACAAGGCAAGAAGAGGGAGAATACCGGCAGTATGCGACCGATGAACAACGCCGATCGGCGGGAGTCAGCGTCGGTCGAATGCATCGGGACTTTCACCACGGGCTACTAGGCCAGCGCCTCTTCCATCTTTTCTAGCTTCAGCGTGGCCTGCGCGTCGGTTGAAGAAGCAGCCGATGACAGAACGGTATGGCTACCGACAGGGTCCGGCGATGCCCTGACCGAGGCAGGTTTCGCCCGTGGCGGTATTCACGCGGTGCCCGGTGCGCGGGTCATAGTGAAACGGGCTCATGTTACTGTCGGATCCAGTCAAGGTCCCGCTCGCTGACACCGAGCCAGTCCAGCTCGACCCACCGGCGCCAGGAATGATTCCGCGCAGGCGCGTGCCGCCACTCGGGGTCCTTGTCCACCGGTATGAACTCCCCGACAGCCGATCGTAGCCGATGCCGGACGACGGTACGCTGAGGTCGAACACCGGCGCCGGGGGAAGGGGCGTCGTAAGTCCGGGGAGACGTAGCGGACCTAGCGGTGTCACCGTGTCTAGAATGAGGCCGAACAGAGCTGGATCGGACGGTGAAAGGCCAAGCGTGGGAGACGCGAAGTCCGACAATTGCTGTGACTCCACCGGGAGGCCGCCGAGGAGCAACACCGCCGCAGCGAGACCGATTTTTCTCATCACTCCCTCCTGGCCCGATAGTGGCGTCAGAGTGTACCCTCGTCGTCCCGATCACTCAGGAATCGGCGCAAACGGCACCGCCGGCTCGCGCACGCCAGGATGCCCGGCGTCCTTGCGTTGCTGCGAGACGAGCGCGGCCGCCTCAAGGGCCAGTTCTTCGTCCGCCCGCCCGGCGTGCAGCAGATTCACCATGGCGTGGTTCCCCTCGTGACAGGCATATTCGAAAAGCGTGACGTCACCGGCTGAACGCTGCATCGGAATGGCCGCCGTATACGGCACCGCGAACGTCTCTGGGTCTTCCACGGTGAGCTGGTAGTCGATGCTGTTGGCATCGGTCAGGGTGAAGCGCTCGACCACGGTCAGGGTTTCGCCGGAGCCGCGTGGGCCAGTCGGAGTGACGTGCGACGGCTGATAGTCGCCACCGTCGAGTTTCGAGTTGAAATGAGTGGTCTCGACCACCAACGTCTCACCGTCCCAATAGCCGCGCGCATCGCCCAACCACTGCCGGATGTCGTCCGCGGCATGCGGTTGTCCACTCAACGGCACAATGCGCGCCTCGTGAATCATCTCCATCATGATCACGAAGTGGTCGGGTGTCTGAAAAATCTGGTAATTCGCGTTGTAGAGGGTTGGAATCATCGCGGTCGGTAGCGTCCGCGAAATGCATCGCTCCCAAGAATTGCGGTCAAACCAGGAATCAGCCTCGCCGCGGCCGGCTCTCGCGTTCTCCCGGTCGATCAGTCGCTGCACGCCCTGATCGGTCATCCGGATACGACCGTCCGGTGGATCGATGATGAGCGACTCACGCGCGATCCTCCCTGCCTGCTCGAGCCAGCCGGCACCGGTCCCGCCGGTCGCTTCGATGACCGCTTGCTGCGCGCGTCGGCTCTGCGACTGCTCCTCCGACGTCAGCCGCTCGACCGGCGTGGTCGTCGAATTGTTCCAGTGTCCTTGGAGATCCGGGTCGCCCCACGGGGTGCGGGGAACCGCTGAACCATCGGATGCAACGCGTTTCGGTGTCCACTGCGCAGTGGCGGGCGCCACCGACACCACCGCCAACGTCAACAGTGTCAAGCCCACCATGAGGGTGCGGGTCAACACTAGGGCTTCTCCTGGGTCGGTACGAACGGCACCGCCGGTTCCCGCACCCCTGGGTGCCCCGCGTCCTTCCGCTGTTGCGAGACCAGCGCCGCGAGGGTGCGGGCCTGCCCTTCATCGTTGCGCCCCGCATGCAACAGATTCACCATGCCGTAGTTCCCCTCGTGGCAGGCGTACTCGAAGAGGGTCACGTCGCTGGCGGACCGGTCCATCGGGATCGCGGCGGTGTAGGGGCGCGTGTAGGTCTGCGGGTCCTCCACGGTAAAGCGATAGTCGATGGTGTCGTGGTCGGTCAGGGTGAACCGCTCGACCAGCGTGAGCGTCTCTCCGGTGCCGCGATGCCCGGTCTGCAGAATGTGCGAGGGCTGATAGTCGCCCCCGTCCAGCTTGTCGTTGAAATGCCGGGTTTCAACCACCAGCGTGTCGCCGTCCCAGTGCCCGCGCGAGTCACCGAGCCACTGCCGGATACCCTCTGTCGCGTGCGCGCGCCCATCGAGCGGGATGATCCGCGCTTCGTGAATCATCTCCATGACCAGCACCAGATAGTCGGGGGTCTGGAAGATCTGGTAGTTGGCGTTGTACAGATTCGGAATCATCGCGACCGGCAATGTCCGGGTGAGACAACGCTCCCAGGAATTCCGGTCGAGCCACGAGTCGGACTCGCCCCGACCGCTCCTGGCGTTCTCACGGTCGATCAGGCGTTGTACGGCCTGCGGCGTCATCGACATGCGACCGTCCGGAGGATCAACGATCAGCGAGGGCCGGTCGAGTGGCCCCCGTTGTTCAGGGAATGCGGCGCCGGTCCCACGTGTCGCCTCGATGACCGGACGCTGCGCCGCGCGCCCCTGCGCGCGCTCCTCATCGGTCAAGTGTTCGAGCGGTGTGGTCGTCGAGTTGTTCCAGATGCCCTGCAGGTCTGGGGCGCCCCATGGGGTGCGCGGCAGGTCTTGGCCCGCGTGGGCGGGAACGGACAAGGCGAGGACCGCGCCGGCGGCCACGACGATGGCGGCATATCGTGATTGCATATCGGCAGTATCAACGCTCACTGGCCGTTCTCGGCGGCCCGTTCCTCGGCTCTCGCGCCGCCCAGGATTCCGGGCATGGCGTAGTTGCCCTCGTGGCAGGCATACTCGAAAATCAGATCTTGACTCTGGTCCAGCAGGAGTTCGACGGTCCAGGGGCTCGTCCAGGTATCCGCGTCGGTCAGGGTGAGTTCCTGGCGCAGCACGGTGGGCGATACGCGTGAGAAGCGCTCGACCAGCACCAGATTCGAGGAGCCACCGCTGTAGCTGCTCTTCGGGTCGTAGTTGCGGGTCTCAACGACGAGGGTGTCTCCCTCCCACCGACCGCGCGCATTCCCGATCCACTGGGGAATCTTCTCGTCGAGATGGGGCCGCCCGTCGAGCGGGATGGTCCGCACCAGATGACCCATCTCCTGGATGATCGTGACCTGGTTCGGGGTCTGGAAGAGCTGAAAATAGCTGTTGTAACCGGACCCCATACTGGGCACGGCGAAGTGCAGGCAGCGGTCACCCAGACCGCGGCTCTCGGGGCCGTCGGACGGTCCGCCTCGCGACGCGGCGCGCTCCCGGGCTCGCGTGTTCGCGGCCTCGCTCCGTGACGGTCGGCGCCCATTGGCCGGCGCGGTGATGAGCGACGTCCGGTTGTCGAGTTGGCGATCGACCAGCCAGAACGCATTGTAGTTGCCGGTCTCGGCGTCGAAGTCTTGGAATTCCGAGTTCCCGAGCGCCTGCTGGATGAGCCGATCACCGAGGAGGTCGCCCGCCTGTTCCGAGTCTCGGAACGCGGCGATCTGGCTCGTCAACTCGGCCAATTCCTCGTCGGTCAGGCTCGCCTTCTCTCCGAACTGCTCCGGCCGCTGCATCGGCGTCGCGCGGTTGTTGGCCCAGGTCCCCGATAGATCCGGTTGCCCGAATGCCGTTTGGGGGGGCGTCCAATTCTCCGGCGCGGCCGTCTGGCCCATGGCCGCTACGGGTACCCACGACATCAGCGCCACCACGACCGACGCACACCATCGCACTCTCATCTATGGTCCCCCTTCAAAGTCCATCTCCGCTGAATGATCGCCCAGGCGGGGCAGCGCGCGCAAGGGCGCGACGAACCGGGGGAAAGAATCGCGACTGGCGCGACGGCCCTGTGTCACAATCGAGCCGGTCGGTTTCCCGCTCAGGGAGGCCCCTGATCTCATGCGCTCAAGTGCCCGGTGGACGACACGGATCGCGGTGGCGATGCTCCTCGGCTCCGGCCTAGCCGCAATCGTGTCCGCCCAGATCGGGTGGGGCGGGTCTCGACGCAGCCGCACGGCGCCCCGATTCAAACCAGCGGAACACCGCGATAACGGGTTTGCCTTCTGCCGTCTGATGTACACGAGTGTACGACGTGAACGCGAGGGTTACGGGTGGAGCACGGACTATCCGGCGGCCGACGTCAACTTCATGATCCGGTTCTCGGAGCTCACCTCTACCGCGGTGGACCTGGATGACCGAGGCAACCCGAATCACTGGGTCGTCGAGATCACCAGCCCGGAACTGTTTACCTGCCCGTTCGTGCTCGCCTCCGATGTCGGCACCATCGGATTGAGCGGTGAAGAGGTCGCACTGCTGGGCGAATACCTGCTCAAGGGGGGCTTCCTCTGGGTGGACGACTTCTGGGGGGACGCCGCGTGGGCCCAGTGGTCAGCGGAAATCGGCCGGGTGCTCCCACCCGGACAGTACCCAATTCTGGACCTTCCGTTGAGCCACCCCCTGTTCACGGCGATGTACAACATCTGGGAAGTCCCCCAGATCGCCAACATTCGCTTCTGGCGACGCACGGGGGGATCGTCCACGTCGGAACGCGGCCGGGACAGCGCGGAGGCCCATTTCCGGGTCATCACCGACACGGACGGACGCATTCTGGTGGCCATGACGCACAACACCGACATCCAGGACTCGTGGGAGCGTGAGGGTGAGGACACGCGCTACTTCGAACAGTTCGCCCCCGACGGCTACTCACTTGGGGTAAACGTGTTGCTGCACGCGATGAGCCACTAGGTTTTCCGAGGAGGCACCCGTTAAGGGCGGACGTCGCGGCGTCGGCTCAGCGGGGTCACAGCCCACCTGGCTGCCCCCTCCTTGCGCCTGGCCAGACAGACGCCTCGTCAGAAAACCCCCTCGGACCTTTTTCAGCGACCTGTTAGATTCTCAGAGGGGGCGGCGCCCGGAGACCTAGCGATTCGAGGCGCGGGCTTTCTGGTCCTTGTAATTGGGCCACGGAATCCATCCGGACGGCGTCTTGAACCCCCAGGCTCGGACCCGAGGCCCGCGGAGCACGACCGTTACTGGTTTGCGGTCGGGATCGATCTCCACACGATGCAGCCACCGAGCCGGGCGCGCGCGGATCGACAACGGTGGGTGCCATCGCTTGGCGACGGTGTCGTCGGCTCCCGGCGTGTGTTCCCAGTAGCCTCCACGCAAGATGGCGGTGAGAAACGGCCACGGGTGGTCGTGCAGCGAGTCATCGTCGCTGGCGTAAAACCAGTGCACATAGAGACCGAACCACGGGCACGACAGCACGCGCAGCCGCTCGAGATAGAGCTCTCCCTCGTGCCGGTAGATCGGCTCCCAACGCCAGAGGTTAAATCGCCGCTTCGTCATTACTTAGACGGGGGGCTGCGTCCCGAACCCTACGCTACCGCTCCGTGGGAACCTCGGAAGGCCCTGGTCAAGACAGGCGTGCCACTCTGGGTGTCGAGGCACCCACCCCGCCAGGCGCGAGGAGCGCGCCTACCGAGAGTATCAAGCGACAAGCAACGCTGCCCATGAGGTCACTCCACCTGTGCTTCATCTCGTGTCCGCTCATCGACGTGTCCCCGCAACATCGGTCCTGAAGCTGAACAGGGTCTTGCCGGCGGTGACGTAGAGCGTCCGCAGGTCAGGACCACCGAACGCGGCGTTTGTGATGGTGTCTTCCGGAATCGGGATGTGTTCGAGCAACTCGCCCCCCGGCGAGAAGACATGGACGCCCGCGACCGTGTCCAGAGTCTCGCTCGTCCCACGCAGACGGTTGAGCCCCGCCGCGACGTAGAGGTTGCCCGCGCTGTCGATCGTCATGCCATCGCCGCTCCGCCCCGGATGGAAGTCGTGAAAGACCCGCATGTTGCTGACGGTACCGTCCTCGCTGAGGTCATAGGCACGGATCAGCCGCGGACCGGCCGCGCTCTGCTCCGTCTCGAGCAGATACAGCGTCGTGTCGTCTGGTGAGATCACGATTCCATTCGGGCGTATCACCTCGGGCTCGGTCAGAATGCGCGTCACCGACCCGTCGGGGTCCACACGGTAGACTCCGTGCACGCCGGTCTGGTCCGGACGCGAGTTGGGCCCCGGTCGATCGGTGAAGTAGATGCGCCCCTGCCCGTCGAACGTCAGGTCGTTCGGCCGATGGAGTTCCTTTCCCTCGTAGTGGTCGGCCAGCACCTCGACCGCACCCGTGTCCATCTCGGTGCGTGTGACCCGCGGCAGGGCGGTTTCACCGTCGCCACCTTCGCAGGCCAGCAGACGCCATTCGCTGTCGAAAATCAATCCGTTCGCCGCATTGCTCGGTTGCCGAAACGTGGACACCTCGCCGGCGGTGGACATCCGCAGGATACGGTTGTTGTCGATGTCGGTGAAGAAGACGGTCCCGTCCTCGGCCACCGTCGGTCCCTCAGTGAACGCGACCGTGGCGGCGACCGATACCTCGCGGGACAAGATCAACGGCTCGGCGACAGCGTCACCGTCGGGCGCCAGCACGGTGGTGGGCGCCGTGTCGCACGCCACCACGAGCAGACCGCCCGCAACCCATACGCACAACGCCTGCGCGACCTGACCGGGAGAACGCATGGACCCTCCTGTGTACTACGGCAGCCTGAATGCGATCATCGCGGGCGGACGGCCGCCAATCGCCACCGCGATATACTGCTGCCCATCGACCATGTATGTCATCGGCGTGCCTATCGCGCCGGTCGGCAAGTCGACCGACCCGAGCTCTTCGCCGGTCTCTTTCGAGCGAGCGACCAGACGCGGTCCGCCATTGCTGCTGCCGGCCGTCAGGGCGCTGATCACCAGGGTCTTCGTCAACACCGGCCCGCCCACCCCGTCGCCCCCGACGGGTGGCAAGTTCAGGTCACGGAGCAGCGGGTGGTTCCGCACCCGATCGCCGTTCCCCAGCGGCACCATCCACTCGTGCTCCCCGGTGTTCATGTTGATGGCCGTCATCCGCGTATACGGCGGTTTGAGCAGTGGAAGCCCCTGGGGCATCAGGGCGCCGGTCCGTGACGGCCCTGCTCCCCGGCCCGCCAGTTGGTCGTCCTCCGACGCCCCGTGCGTATATTCGACGGTGGCCCCGATCGCGGGATCGGGCTGGTACATGCTAATGACAACCGCCTGATTTCGAGACGGCACATACAACCAGCCCGAGTCAGGATCGACGGCGGCTCCCCCCCACGTCGCCGCCCCGCCGTCTGGCGGGCGCATCAGCGTGCCCTGCCAGCCTCCCTCGACAGGTCGGGAGATTGGCGTGAACAGCGGTCCCAGTCGAAACGGCTGGACCGCCTCGATGGCCATCTGACGAATCTCTGGCGTGAAATCTACGAGATCGTCGATCGTCACCCCCTGGTATTCGAACGGGGCCGGCTTGGTCGGAAACGGCTGAGTGGGCGAGACATACTCGCCCGGCATGTTCGTCTCGGTCGGCACCGGCCGTTCTTCGATCGGCCAGACCGGGTCGCCAGTCACTCGGTCGAACGTGTAGACAAACCCTTGTTTGCTGACCTGGACGAGCGCCTTAATGTCACGGCCGTCGACCGTGATGTCGACCAGGTTGGGTGAGGTCGGGAAGTCGTAGTCCCACAAGCCATGGTGCACGGCCTGAAAGTGCCAGACCCGCTCGCCGGTCTCCACGTCCACCGCGATGATCGATTCCGAGAACAGATTGTCGCCGGGCCGATTCGCGCCGTAGTAGTCGTTGGTCGCGGTGCCCGTCGGCAGGTACACATGACCCAACTCGTTGTCACCGGCCAGAAACGACCAGACATTGGCGTTGCCTGAGTATCGCCAGGACTCGTTCAGCCAGGTGTCGGCCCCGAACTCGTCCGCACCATTCGGCACGGTGTGAAAATCCCAGGCGTGCTCGCCGGTCCGCACATCCCAGGACCGGACCCACCCGGGTACCGCTTCCTTCGTGATACGACGGTCGGCCACCTGCGAACCGTGGATCACGCGGTCGCGGACCACGATCGGCGGCGAGTGGATGCCGTAGAGCAGCGCATTCAGATAGTCGCGATCTTCCCGCACTGCCCGGGGCACGCCGACCATGGCGTCCACCATTCCGCCGCCGTCGGGTCCGAAGTCCGAACACGGTTGACCACTCTTCGCCTGCACGCACACCAGATATCCGTTTCCCGTGCCCCAGAAAATTCGTTCGTCCTCTTCCCCGTCGGTCCAGTACGCGACCCCTCGCTGCCTGAACGTCCCGCTCATCGGGGTCGTGCCTTCCTCATAGCTCTTCGGGTTGAACACCCAGAGCGTCTCTCCGGTCGTGGCGTCGACCGCCACTCCCTGCGACAGCGCCGTGTTGAAGTACATCACGCCGCCGATCATCAGCGGCGTGGCGGCCATGCCACCCATGCGCGGGAGGTGCCCCCGGCGATACAGGTTCGGGGTGTCCTCAACCAACGACTCGACGATGGTCTCCAGCGGGGCCCACCATTCGCTTCCGTCCGGCATCGTCCGGCTCACCATGGCGTCCACCGAACTCCACCGCCACGCAACCTCCAGGTGTTCAAAATTTGTGGCGTCGATCTGGTCGAGCGGCGAGTACTTCTGGCCAGCGATGTTGCCGCTATAGCTCCGCCATTCGCCATTCTCAGTGCCGTAGGTCTGCCACTCGCTGGTCTGAGCGCCCGCCGGCAACGGCCACCATGCCATCGCCAAGCCGATCACAGTCATGCCACCGACCCGCAGGCAATTCTTGGCATACGCCATTCCCAGGGTCCTCCGTATGGGCTGATCCAAGACGAATTCCTTTCGCGAGTTACCGATCCCCACGGCTACCACCGGTCACGCGGGGCAGATGGCCTTGCACGTTCGTCCGGAGCGCTGGATTGGCGGCAGACGAGCCAGCCTGCGGACCGGCGCCCATGATCTTGAGGGATCCATCGGCCACGAGTTGCTTGACCGAGTCACGGTCGACGTCGGGCGTGGCGATCTGGCCTTCCTTGTGGGGACCCAAACGAAGCACCTTGCCCCTGGCCAGGGAAATGCGAAGAAATCGAGAAGTTTGATTAAGGATGGTCGTCATCGTGGGTCTCCGTTGTCGAACACCGATGATACCTGTTCCTGACGTCTGGCGGCGCTGGGCTATGTCACGGTGGCTTGCCTGCTCCCGGTATGCGCGCTCCTCGCGCCCGGCGAGACGCTGACCGTCTACACGCGAGGACCGTGGCACTACAGTTACAGCCGGAGTTCTACCGCCAGCGGCAGGTGGTCCGAACCGGGAAGTGGCTCGGACTCAACCGCGGTGACCACCGTGGCGGGAGAAGCAGCGCGAGCGCCCTTGACCAGAATGTGGTCGAGCTTCTGCCGGTATCGCAAGCGCAGGACCTGGCCGAGCCGCAACAGGCGTCGGGCCGGATCCGCCGGGTCGATACTCGAGAACATGTCGCTCGTCCAGGCAACCCCCGTGGATGTCTCGGCGAAACCGTGAGCACGCGCGACATCCAAGACGCGGCGGGTCGCGGCGGTGGCGGCCGTGGACCGGTATGAGCCGCTGGTGTTGAAGTCGCCGCACAGCACGTCCACCGCGTCGTCCTTGGCGGGCGCCTCGTCGGCGAGCCGGGCCAGTAAGTGGGTGAGCTGGCGCACGCGATGGTCGGGGCCACCCGCGAAGTCGAGGTGAAGGTTCACGACGCGTACGCAGCGGCCCCCAACCCTGAAGACCTGAGCATAGGCAGACTTCGTATCCGGCACGCCGCCCTCGGTTTTCAACCGTGCCACCCAGCCCAACCGATCGACCTGGGGCAAGGGCACCACGGACCCGCGCTCGGAGACCACCGGGGGTCGAAACAGAAAGCCGTTGCCATACTCCTTGTCGGAATAGGACATGACCGCACGGTAGGTCCAGTGATAACGCCCCACGAGATCGTCGGCGAGCCGCGCCAAGGTGTTCCTGCCGCCGGCCGGTATCAGCGCCTCCTGGACCGCGACGATGTCGGCCTGCCGCAGCAATGGCACCGTGTCGAGGTGATGACGAATCTGTTCGTATTGGATACCGCGCTGCAGGTTGTAGGTCACCAACCGTAGGGTCTGACTCATGTCGATTAGACGCGGACCACAAAACGCTGCGTCGTCGGGCGCGATGTGCCGTACACTCGGTCCCCGCGCGGCGCGCCTGTGCTTCGAGCCGGGCCACCCAATGTACTCCGTCTTCGGTCGGTGGTGAGGTGGTACGACCCGGGCTGCGCAATAGGCTCACACAACCCGGCCTCGAGCGCGCAGCACAGCCCCGAGCGTACCGACTCCTAGCCACTATGTGAGGACCACGAGGACGGGTCCGCGATGACAGCAATCCTCGGTATCTCGGCGTTCTACCACGACTCGGCAGCAGCGATCCTGGTCGACGGTCGCATTGTGGCCGCGGCGCAGGAGGAGCGGTTCACGCGCGCCAAGCACGACGCCGGATTTCCCATCCAGGCCATCGACTACTGCCTGGACGAGGCTGGGCTCGGCGCCGGAGACCTCGACTACGTCGGGTTCTACGACAAGCCGTTCCTGAAGTTCGAGCGGCTGCTCGAGACCTACCTCGCCTACGCGCCGCGTGGCTACCGCTCTTTCATCCACGCCATGCCGCCGTGGCTGAAACAGAAACTGCACCTGCCGCGAGAGATCAGACGAGGCCTGCGCGGCGAATATGCCAAGGCCATCACGTTCACCGAGCATCACGAAGCACACGCAGCCAGCGCGTTCTTCCCGTCGCCCTTTCAGGACGCGGCGTTTCTCACGCTCGATGGTGTCGGGGAATGGACCACCGCCAGTTACGGCGTCGGGCACGAGAATCGGATCGCGCTCACACACGAGCTGCGGTTTCCGCACTCGCTGGGTCTGCTGTACTCGGCATTCACGTACTACACCGGCTTCAAGGTCAACTCCGGCGAGTACAAGCTGATGGGACTGGCGCCCTACGGCGAGCCGACCTACGCTGACCTGATTCGCGATCACCTGATTGACCTCAAGCCGGATGGATCTTTCCGGATGAACATGCGGTACTTCCAATACTGCGAAGGCCTCCAGATGACGTCGCCGGCCTTCGACGCGCTTTTTGAAGGACCGCGTCGACATCCAGAGTCCCCAATCACGCAGCGAGAAATGGATATCGCCGCCTCGATCCAACTGGTGACCGAGGAGATCATCCTGTCGGCGGCGCGTCACGTGCATCGCGAAACCGGCCAGCGCCACTTGTGCCTCGCCGGCGGCGTCGCGCTCAACTGCGTCGGCAACGGTCGGCTGCTGCGCGAGTCGCCATTCGATGAGATCTGGATCCAGCCAGCGGCCGGCGACGCCGGCGGCGCCCTCGGGGTGGCGCTTTTCATCTGGCATCAACTGCTCGACCAGACGCGGCCGGCGTCGGACGGCGACCGGCAGCAGGGCTCGCTCCTCGGACCCCGATTTTCGGACGACCACGTGTCGGCATTCCTGGACCAGGAGGGCGCGGTGTATTGCCGCTTCCATGAGGACGAGGCCCTCTGTCATCGGGTGGCGGAATTGCTAGCGGACGAACAGGTGGTCGGGTGGTTTCAGGGACGGATGGAGTTCGGGCCACGCGCGCTCGGTTCGCGTAGCATCATCGGCGACCCACGCAGCCGGGACATGCAGTCGGTGATGAACCGAAAAATCAAGTTCCGCGAATCGTTCCGTCCTTTCGCACCATCCGTGCTGCAGGACCGCGTGAGCGAGTACTTCGACCTGCCGGAAGGCCAGGAAAGTCCGTATATGCTGCTCGTGGCGCCGGTCCACGACTCGATGCAAGTCCCTGAGGCCGGTGACGACACCCTCACGGGGCTGGCGAAACTGCAGGTCCCACGGTCCACGGTGCCCGCCATCACGCACGTTGACTACTCGGCGCGCGTGCAGACCGTCGATGCCCTCCGGCATGGGCGCTATCATGCGCTGCTGCGCGCCTTCGAGCGACGCACCGGGTGCCCGATACTCATCAACACGAGCTTCAACGTCCGGGGTGAACCGATCGTCTGCCAACCAGAGCAGGCGTACCGCTGTTTCATGGCGACGAACATGGATGTCCTCGTGCTCGAGGGCTTCGTGCTGCTAAAGTCGGAACAACCCCACATCGCCCCGGCTACCGAGGCGTACCTGGCCCAGTTCTCGCTCGACTGACCCACACATCGAACCCATGGCCGTTCTCGACATCAACACCAATCCCACTCGGCGCGATCTGCGATGGTTCGGCCTGCTGCTCCCGTTGTTTGTCGCTATCGTCGGCGCCGTCGTCTGGCGGCGCACCGGCTCGTTGACGCCCGCCACCGTGGTGTGGGGCGCCGGCGCGCTGCTCAGCGCCGTGTTCGCGGCCTGGCCCGCCAGTCGCCCACTCATCTACGTCGGGTGGATGTACGCGGTGTTTCCGATCGGATGGGCCCTGTCGCATCTGCTCCTGGGGGCGGTCTATTTCCTGGTCATTACGCCGATCGGGATCGCCCTGCGGGTCCTCCGCGGCGATCCGCTCGACCGCGATTTCAAGCGAGACGCCCCCAGCTATTGGAGCGCTCACACGCCACCCACTCGGGCAGGCCGCTATCTGCGCCAGTTCTAGGTTTCCTACGAGGTGCCCATCTGGACGGCGTTGCTTCCTCGGTCACAGACCGCCTGGCTGCTCCCTGCGCCTTGTCAGGCGGGCGTCCCGCCCAGACCACCGTGTGTCCGCTTTCTTCACCTGGTAGAGTGATGCGTCTCAGAGAACATCGACGATGACCGACAACGAACCGCTTGAGGGTGGCGGTCAGGACTTCGCGGTTCAGGCCAACGCGGCGCGCCCCGGACTGTTGATGGAGCTGTGGGAGTTCCTGAGACACAACAAGAAGTGGTGGCTCACACCGATCATCTTGGTGCTCCTGCTCATCGGCGCTCTGATCCTGCTCGCGGGCACCGCCGCCGCGCCGTTCATCTACCCCTTGTTCTGATGGCGGCGTTCGGTGAACAGGCGCCGACCTGTCCGCTGTGCGACGCGACGGACCCGACACCGTATCACCAGGATCGGGCGCGGGCGTACTGGCAGTGTGACACCTGCGCGCTGGTCTTCGTGCCACCCGAGGCTCGAATCGATTCGGTGGCCGAGAAAGCGCGCTACGACCAGCATCAGAACGACCCGCGCGACCCGCGGTACCGCGCCTTTTTGGCGCGGCTGGCCGACCCGCTCCTGGCTCGGGTCCCGAGGGGCGCCGTGGGCCTCGATTTCGGTTCCGGTCCCGGGCCGACGCTGGGACTCATGCTGTCGGAAGGGGGGTTACGTGTCCATCACTATGATGTGTTCTACGCACCAGACCCCGAGGTGTGGAACCGCCGGTACGACTTCATCACCGCGACGGAAGTGGTGGAGCATCTCCACCATCCGCGGGCCGAGCTTGACCGTTGCTTCTCCGTCCTCGCTCCACGCGGCGTACTCGCCGTGATGACGAAATGGGTGACGGGGCAGCCCGCATTCGCCGCGTCACGATACATTCGTGACCCGACGCACGTCTGCTTCTTCTCTCCCGCCACTTGCCAGTGGATCGCACGCCGATGGGGGACCACGGTCGAGTTCCCGGCCCTTGACGTGGCCTTCTTTCGCCGCGGTGGGACGGCGCCGGTTCACAGCCCCCACTAGCTTTGCGTTTCCCAGACCGTCAGAGTATGCTGGGCCCGCTAGGCGCGTTCCACGTTGCGCACCCTGAAAGACCTAGCAGGCGCTCGTTTCCCCACCCAGTAACGACACGGTGATGAAACGGTATCGACTGCGTGGTTGTGCTGTCTGGAAGTAGGCGCCTGGCCGGCCGCGGGAGGACGCGGACCGGGCCGATGCTAAGGGAGGCTCATCATTTCTTCACGAATATTCGTCGGGAATCTCAGCTACGAAACGTCTCAGGCTGACCTTGAAACACTGTTCGCCGAGGCGGGCGCGGTCACCGAGGTCTTTCTTCCGGTCGACCGCGCCACCGATAGGCCGCGCGGATTCGCGTTCGTCGAATTTGGCGATGCGGCGTCCGTCTCCGCAGCCATCGAAAAATTGGACGGGAAGGAACTGAACGGGCGAAGTCTCAGGGTCAGCGAGGCCCGGGACAGGGCGCCACGTGCGCCCCAACCGTTCATGGACGACGGACCGCCGGCAGGGGGAATGGACTTCGGTCGCCGACCGGCGAAACCGAAAGGGAGCCGCCGCGGCCTCAGAGGCCGTAAACGCGGGTTCTAGTCCACCACTCGCCGCATCACCCCCAGCGGAGACCGACGAGGCTTGCGAGGACGGTCTTAGGGTAGCGCGAACGCCAGCATCTCGCCAGGCGTGTTGACGTCGCCGGGCGAGACCAGCAGATACTGCTTCCCACCCGCCATGTAGGTCACCGGCGGCGCGATCATGCCGGCCGCAAGCTCGGTCTCCCAGACGACATCGCCGGTCGCCTTGTCGTAGGCCCGCAGCAGGCGCCCACCGTAGTTGGTCACGATCTCCGGTGGCATGCCGTCAGGCACCCGCGCGCCCCCGGGCAAAATGGTCGACCCCTGTCCGATGAACAGCAGCGTGCCGGTCGCGAGCGGCGCCGGCCGACCGGGTCCACCCAACGGTCCAAGGTTGAGGTGCCGGATCGCCGGATGATTGCGTGGACCATCGCCGTTCGGTTTCATCCAGACGATTTCACCGCGGTTCATGTCGATCGCGGTGATCCGTCCGTAGGGCGGCTTGAACAGCGGGAGCCCCCGGGGTCCGCCAATCCACTGTCGCCCCCCCTTCACAAAGGCCAGATTGGTCCGATCCGGATTGCCCTCCCTGACGTCGGCGACGAACGGCGACGTAATCGACGGGATGTAGAGATAGCCGGTCTCCGGGTCGAACGCCGCGCCTTGCACGTCGGCCCCACCCTGAGATCCGGGTAGCTGAATCGTTCCCTTCGTGTCGTTCGGACCGTCACCGGCGACCGACGGCGGCGTGAACAACGGACCGATGACGTACTGCTCGGTGATCGCCAGCGCCTCGGCGCGCAACTCCGGCGTGAAGTCGATCAAGTTGTCGACGGTGGCGCCCTGCCGATCGAACGCGGGCGGTTTGGTCGGAAAAGGCTGTGTCAGCGCGGTTCTCTCGCCTGGCGTCCCGGACTGCGGCACGGGCCGCTCCTCGATCGGCCAGACCGGTTCCCCGGTGGCCCGATCGAACACGAAGAGGAACGCCTGTTTCGTCAGTTGGCCCACCGCCTTGATCTCCCGGCCATCGACCGTGATGTCCATCAAGATCGGCGCCGCTGGCGGGTCGTAGTCCCACAACCCGTGGTGCACCGTCTGGAAGTGCCAGACGCGCTCACCGGTCGTCGCGTCGACACAGACGATGCTCTGGCCAAACAGGTTGTTCCCGCCGCGATGGCCGCCATACATGTCGCTGGTCGGCGACGTGACCGGCATGTAGACGTAGCCCAACTCCTCGTCGGCGCTGAACAACGACCACACTGGGGCGTGCCCGGAATACTCCCAGGCGTCATCTTCCCAGGAATCGGTGCCGAACTCGCCCGCCTGGGGCACGGTGTGGAACACCCACTTGAGCGCACCGGTGCGCACGTCGAACGCCCGTACGTCGCCGCGGATGGCTTCCTTGGTCTCGAAGGTGTCGGACATCGACTGGCCGAGCACGACGACGTCACGGATGACGGTCGGAGCACCGCCCCAGCGATACCGGGCCCCTTCGGCCAGACCGATCGTCAGATGCACGCGTCCGCCTTCGCCGAAGTCGGTGAACGCCTCGCCGGTATCCGGATGCAGCGCATACAGATACTCCCCGCGCTGGGAGATGATGCGGGCCTCCGAGCCGTCGGTCCAGTAGGCGACGCCCCGGGTGCCGGCCCCACGCAAGTCGTCACTGCCGCCAAACGGCTGTTGCAACCAGCGGCTGGCACCCGTCGTGATGTCGAACGCTTCCACCAACCCGATGGCGTTGGGTACATACCCGACGCCGTCGATGATCAGCGGTGCGGCCGAGGACATGTTGGAGAAACGGAGATTCGGGCCCATCTCGCGGAAGGACGGGTCGACAATCGGTCGTCGCCAGGCGACTTGCAGCTGGTCGACGTTGTCGGCGTCGATCTGGTCGAGTCCGGAGTACTTGGTGCTGCCAAGATCACCGCCAAAACTCCGCCACTCCCCGTCGGCCGCGCCCTGCTGGGCGAAGACCGCCGAGGCCACCAGTATCAACGCGGCCAGGGTAATGGAAACTATCTGACGAGGACGCATGTATAGATCCTCCTTCGCAAACGCAAGAATGGAAGTATATCCGCAGATCAGGCGGGAGCTTCCACCCGGTGCGTGCCATCGGACCGTGCCAACCGTTTGACGATGCCACTGTAGTTGAGCAGGGTCCGGTCGCCGGCGGCGATGGTGCCCCTGACGAACGTCAACGAACGCGCCCGCCGCACGACCTCCGCGGTCGACTCAATGAAGTCGCCCACCTGACCCGGAGCGGTGAACTCGCAGTTCAGCGACACCGTGACGCACCGCTCGTCGGGCAGTCCATGAATGGCGGTCAGACACAACGCGAAGTCGGCGAAGGTCATCAGCATGCCGCCGTGAATCTGACCGGAGGTGTTGGCGTGTTTCGGTTGCGCCTCGAAGACGAACCGCAAGCCGCCGTCCGCGTCCTCCTTGAAGCACAGTGGGCCGACGAGTTCCTCGAACGGGTCAACCCACTCGAACAGCTGATAGCCTTCGGGGATATGCATGGACATTGATCACTCCCTCCCGCGGCGTGGTCTCGCTCGGGATGGTGAGCCCGCGTCGTTAGGACCCGCTCGGGGCGTGCGCGGGTTCCGGGGGCACCCGCGCCCAGTGTTCAGACAGTTCCAGGATCTGTTCAGGACGCTCCAGCCAGTGGTCGGGCTGGTGCGCTTCTAGAGCCGCGCGGGCGAACGGCCCCCAGAGAGCCACCGCCGTCGAGACCCCCGCCGCGCGCCCGGCCCTGCAGTCGAACGGCGAATCGCCAATAAACACCGCACCGCCAGGAGAGCGGTCCAGCCGGACCAGCGCCTCGATCACGGGCGCCGGGTCCGGTTTGTGGCGGGTCACGTCATCCGCCGTCACCACCACCTCGAAATACTCGGCCAGACCACAGTGGCGCAACCCGTGCAGCGTTCCCGCGCGGTTCTTGCTGGTCACGATACCAAGACGCACCTGTCGTTCTCTCAGCCATGTCATCACGTGCGGGACGCCGGGGAACACGGTCACGAAACGATCATGGTGTGCGCGCTGATACACACGATACGTTTCGACCATGGCGTCCAATTCCGCAGCATCGCGGGCGAAACGAGCCAATTGGGGCCGAAGCGGCGTGCCAAACCCCTCCCGCCACTCCGCCTCCGAGGGGATCGTGCCCAGATGCGTGCGCATCGTGTGACGGAACGACGACATGATCAACTCGGTGGAATCGATCAATGTGCCGTCGAGGTCGAAGAGAACGGTGGAATAGCCGGTCATCGGCGCTGGCGATTATACTCCCCGGCATGCGCTCGACTCGGTTCCCTCGACGTCAACTCCCGGGCGGCCTCGCGCTCGCGACGGCGCTCTAGGTGTGCGGGCTGGTGGGGACGCCGGAGGGTAGTCACGCCCAAACCGGCAACATCGAGCACGTGGCGACAGTGGCGGGCGCGACGGTTGTGGTCCAGGCCGCCGGGTCACTCGCCGTGACCGCAGACGGGAACACGTTCAGGGTGCTCGATCTAAGTGCGCCCGAGTCGCCAGTGACGCGCGGCACCCTCACGCTCACAGATCGCACCTGGGATCTCGTGGTCGACAACGACCGAGCGTATGTCGCGAACGGATTCATGGGGTTCGTCGTGGTCGACCCGGACGCACCGACCGTGCGCGGCAGCTATGAAGTGGTCAGCCAGGGGGAAACCGTGTCGATTACCCTGGCCGACAACGTGGTCCTGACCACCAACAACCAAACCGGTCTCAACGCCTTCGACGTCTCGGACCCGACGTCGGGTTGCTCCCCGGCCGCGCCCGGGTCGTCCAACGCTCCCGGCCCGTGGAGCAGTTGTTTCGCGTACATGAAACCAAGGCTCACCTGCGCTCCCACGCTCCCTTGGTCGGCGGCGAGACGATACCAACGTGCGGCCGCAACGTCGTTCTGCCTGGTCCCTTGGCCCACCCAATAGCCGTACCCGACGCGGAGCTGCACACCCGGGTCACTCTGCTCGGCCAACGCAAGCTGGTCCTCGGCTGGTCGCTGCTCAAGCGTCGGTACCGCGGAGACGGTCATCACGGTTGCAAGCGCAAGTGCGCCCGGTACCGATACGCATCCTCTGGTCAATCGCGACCTCCAGACGATTGGACCCCAATACAACGGAAGTTGCTCTGGAGATCGCCGATCTAGGCCATGCTTAGAAACTCACGTTGGTACGGAAGTGGACGCGCGCGCTCCCGTGGAGATCGTGGCCCACGTCGAGTTGGAGATTGACAAACGCGGCACTGGTGAAGACCCCCACGCCGACACCCTGGAGGAACTGCGTCTTCCGCAGCCGTTCGTCGACATCGAACACGGCGCCGCTGTCGATGAACGCGCGGACACCGGCCTTACCGAAACTCATCGGGGAGTTCAGCGGCACCCGCAACTCGGCCGAGACCGCGGCCAGGCGATCACCCGCTTCCGCCCCGACGCGGTGTCCACGGACGGAGGTCGCACCGCCCACCAAGGGTTGCGCGTAGACGGGAACCGTGCCGCTCGCGCCCTGGTATTGCGCCCGCATCGCCACCACGGTTTGACCAAACAGTCCGACGAACAGGCGGGCATCCAGCTGCGGCTGGGAGACGGTCGACACGCCCCCCGCCGGGTCCAGCCACTGCCAGCCGGCATGCACGAAGACCGCGTCGCGCGGGAACCCGGCGTCGCGCCGGGTGTCGAGCTCGAGTCCCAGGCGGTGGGTGACGACCTGGTCGTTGAGGAGGCCGAAATCCACATCGCCCCAGCGGGTCTCGGCCACGACCCGTAGCACGTCGACCAGTCGGCGGTCGGCCCTAACCCACAGCTCCGATCGGCGATCGTTGATACGAAAGTGCTGATTCTCGAAGCGTGAGGCCGACACGCCCCCCCGGAGCGCGTGCACGGGGCCGTTCTCGAATCGCTTCTCCAACTCGAGCCCGGCGAGACGCGTCCCTCCGAATGTCAACGGCACCGACAGCGTGCCACGGTCGCCAAGCGTGTCGACCAACGTGAATCGACCGCCATAGGTGACGCCTTGACCCTCGGCATAGCCGAGGATCGGGAGGAACATCGTCTGTCGCAACGCCGTCGTGAGCAGCCGCCCCATCCGCCCACCGGTGACCGACGCCGCCGGCCGCTCTTTAACGACCAGAATGAGCGCGACCTCGTCGGTCCGGGTCAGGGACGTGTAGCGTTTGCGGACTTCGACCGCGTCGAACCGACCACTCGCGCGTATGCGCTCGGCGATGGCGACCAGGCCATCCAGGTCGATGCGGTCACCCGGGGCGACGCCGGCCAGTCCCAGGACGTCCGCATCCGGGACCGAATAGTTCCCGTGGACGCGCAGCTCGGTAATCAGTTCCAAGGGCGCCGGCGGCTGGGCCAGGGCGGCAGCCGCCACCAGGAGACTTGACGCCAGGAGCGCCCCGACGCGCCGGCTCGTCATCGAACGACTCCGGCGTCGATCAACCGTGCGCCGGTCTGTGCCTCCCGATACTCGGTGAACTCACGCGTGAACGTGACGTCAAACTCACCCAGTGCCGTCGTGGCCACACCCGCCACGGTCACCCGCAGTGGCAGCCAGACGTCGCCAATCGGCTGCCCCATCTCCATCGACGCGTCCAGGTCATCGATGCGCACCAGCCAGCGACCCGGCAGAAAGTCGAGGCCGGTGTTGTCGAACGTGTATTTAACGATCTGGTGCGCGTCGGGGTCGATCCACAGGGTCACCAGCGAGGTCTTGTTGAATCCTCGGTCTATTCGGGTCTCCAATTCGGAGGCGTCCGGATCGGAACCGTCGTCGTCGAACAGGTTGGTGGGGTAGTACTCAATCTTGACGACCTCACGACCGGCCAGTGTCTCGCGCCCCGCGAGGTAGTAGTTGCCCGGCTCGAAGGTGAAGTCCATGAAGTAGGACTCCGAGATAAAGCGAGGCTCCAGGCGGGACGCGTCGACCAGCGGATCCTCGTCCGACGGGTCGGGGTCGTCGTCATCCCCATCCGCGGCGTCCGGAGCCCCGGCGGCGACCATCCGCGCGCGCGCCTCGTCGAGGGCGGCCGCGGGGGCGGCGTGCCCCAGGCCCTCGAGCCGCCTAGCGGCCCGATCGAAGTACGGCGCCAGTATCCGCTGGTCCAGTTCGAACTCGACGCCCAGTTGCGCGAGCTCGACGAATCCGTCCCGTCCCGCCGCATCGGCCAGAGCGATCTGTTCGACCAGGCTGACGAGGGGGCGACGCATGGCCCGGCCGGCCTCGGTCACCGACAGTCGATCGGTGTCGAGCATCACATACAGCACGCGGGTCTGGGCCACGGCGGTGTCGAACCCGACCGCTTCGACGCCGCCCAGATGATCGAGGATGGCCCCGGTGTTCAACGCGATTGCGGCCTGGTCGTCACCGAGCAAATCGGCGTCGGACGCGACACGCTCTCGGAGCGACTCGCCGACCGCGCCCCCCCACGCTCGTTCGATCGCGATCCCGACGTTGTCTTCCGTGTCCCGCCGGCTCACCGGACGGCGACGGCGGTCGCGGCGACCGCGGCGGCGCCGTTCGTCCGACAGCCACTCGACCTCGTACTCGCGTCGCGTCTCGTCATCGATCTGGACCCCGTCGAAGGTCACGGGACTCCGAACCACCACGTCGTCACGCACAAACCAGTCGTACTCGTGTCGGAATCCGGAAAGCGGAACGCCAAACGGCGCTTCGAACGCCAGGGTCTCCGTCTCCCGTAGAATGAAGTCGCCCAGGCGCCGCCAGGAGGCCTCGCGGTTGTCCAATACCCGCTCCATGAACAGGTCGATCTCGTTCCCGGGCTGGGCGGACCGCTCGGCCGAGCCCGTTTGCGCAACCGTGAGCGCAGGCAGGGAGACAACCAACGCCCATAGCAGCCCGTGGTACAAGTGCCGCTGCGACAGACCACGCAGCCGTCTGACTCGTGTCATCGATCAGGGTCCTCTGGGTCAGCGTCCCCGGTAGGCAGGGTGTGTCATTTTACCCCCGGCCCTCGGACGAAGCGACGGCCGACGACACCGTCCCCGGTGGCCCCCGGGTAAGGACCCGTCCGCGGAGCCGCGGCATGATTCGGGCGCCGCCCCGATAGAATGAAGTCGCGCGGATCGGGGACGCGGTCGGTGGCTGGCACACTCGCGCGGCCCTCCCGTGAATACGGCGCACTCGGCCCGGATGTTCCGACGATGACACAGACATCACCCGATCGCATCTACCTGGACCACAACGCGAGTACGCCGGTCGCGCCGGAGGTGGCGGCCGTCATGCGCCCGTTGCTGGACGACCACTTCGGGAACCCGTCGAGCGGCCACTGGGCTGGGCAACCGGCGCGCGAGGCCGTCGAGACCGCTCGAGCGCAGATCGCCCAACTGCTGGGCTGTCGGACGGACGAGGTAGTGCTGACCAGTGGGGGCAGCGAAGCGAACAACCAGGTCATCAAGAGCGTAATGGGCTCGGCGACACGGGCGGGGTCGCGGCCCCCGCACGTGATCACCACGGCCATCGAGCACCCGGCGGTGCTGGAACCCTGCCGCGTCATCGAGCGACTCGGGGCGCGGGTGACCACAGTGCCGGTCGACGGCCAAGGGACCGTAGACCCGGACGACATTCGCCGCGCCATCACCCCGCAGACGGTCCTGATCAGCGTGATGCACGCCAACAACGAGGTCGGCACCGTGCAGCCGGTGGCCGACATCGGCCGTATCGCCCGTGAACACGAGGTGACGCTTCACACGGACGCGGCGCAGTCGGTCGGCAAGATCCCGACCCGCGTCGACGACCTGGGCGTCGACCTGCTTAGCATCGCCGGCCACAAGGTGTATGCGCCCAAAGGCGTCGGCGCGCTCTATGTCCGAACCGGCGTGCCTCTGGAGCCCCTGGTTCATGGCGGTGGGCACGAACGCGGGCAGCGGGCGGGCACCGAGAGCGCGCTGCTGGCGAGCGGCCTCGGGGCGGCCTGCGCGCTGGCCGTGTCGGACCCCTGCGGCGAGCGTCTCTGCGCGATGCGAGACCACTTCTGGCGCCGGTTGCAGACCACATTCGGTGACCGCGTCGTCCTGAACGGTCATCCGACCGCACGACTCCCGAACACGGTGAGTATCGCGTTCCCTGGCCGGTTCGGCGACGAGATCCTCGCGCAACTTGAGGGTGTGGCGGCCTCGATCGGGTCCGCGTGTCATACCGGCATCCGGAACATGTCGCCGGTGCTGGCGGCCATGGACGTGCCGGACCCGGTGGCGTTCGGCACCATCCGTTTCAGCCTGGGGCGGTCCAGCACGGTCGCGGAACTCGACGAGGTTGTCCGGCGACTGGAGCGCTGCGTATGACGAGAGCCGACCACACCGCGCGGTGGGCGGGTCTGGTGACGCTGTTCCTCGTGGGCTGCGGCCCGGCCGGGCCGCCAGATCATGTAATGATGCTCGCGACCCGCGCCGAACGCACTGGTTTTCAGCAATCCACCGGCTACGGAGAGATCACGCGCCATCTGCAGTATGCCGCCGCGGCGTCAGACCTGGTGCACCTGACGACCTTCGGATCGACGGTCGACGGCCGTCCGATACCACTGGCGGTCGTCGGCGACCTCCCAGACGCGCGCCCGGCGTCGGTGAGGGCGTCGCCACGCCTCCGCGTGTGGCTCCAAGGTGCCATCCACGGCGGCGAGGTCTGCGGCAAGGAAGCGCTGTTGATGTTGCTGCGCAGTCTCGTCGTGGGAGACCATCCCGAGTGGGCGTCGTCCATGACGTTGCTCATTGCCCCGATCTACAACGCGGATGGCAACGAGCGGATTGGCCCAGAGAACCGACCGTATCAGCTCGGTCCCTACGAAGGCGCGGGGGAGCGCGCCAACACACAGGGACTCGACCTGAACCGCGACCATATGAAGCTGGAGTCGCCCGAGGCGCGCGCCCTGACTCTGGCCTACCAGGACTACGACCCCCACGTCGTGATCGACCTGCACACGACCAACGGCACAGAGCACGCCTATCACCTCACCTACGCGCCGCCGCTGCACCCCAACACCCATCCGGACATCGACGCGCTCCTGCGCGACGAGTGGCTTCCAACCGTCACTACGGAAATCAAACGACGCGACGGTCAAGACTTCTACTACTACGGCAACCTGCCGCGGGGCGCCAACGTCGAGCCCCGCTGGCAGACGTTCGACCACCGGCCCCGGTTCAACAACAACTACGCCGGGCTACGGAACCGCGTCGGCATCCTGAGCGAGGCCTACGCCTACGCGTCGTTCGAAAAACGGGTGCGGTCCACCCTACGTTTCGTTGAAGAAACCCTCCGGTTTGCCCACGAACGGGCGGACACGATTACGGCACTTGTCGAGCGGGTCGACGACGCATCGGTCGTCGGTGTGCGGATGACCACCCGAGCCGCCGCCCAACGCTCGGAGACGCCGGTCCAGATTCTGCTCGGCGCGACCGAGGAGGTACAGAACCCGTTCACCCGCGCCACGATGAAGCGGCGGCTGGATGTGGTCGAGCCGACCACCATGTATGAGTACGGCACATTCTCGGCGACGGACGAAGAGACCGCGCCAGCCGCGTACTACATCCCGGCCGACCTCACCGCCGTCATCGATCTTCTCGCGGCACATGGCGTCGACGGCGGCGCGACGGACGCCACCACCACCATCACCGCCGAGCAATTCACCATCACCGCGTCGTCACAAGACGATCGTCTGTTCGAGGGACACCTCCAGCGCACCGTCGATGGGGCGTGGGAACCGGTCGAACAGGAGGTCCCCGCCGGCACGCTGGTCGTACCGGTTGACCAACCGCTGGGGCGCCTGATCTTCAGCCTGCTCGAACCACGGTCCGACGACGGGGTCGTGAACTGGAACCTCCTCGACGACCAGGTGCGCGTCGGCGCGGTGTATCCGATTCTTCGAGTGACAGAACGGTCTCCCATCGAACCCTAGGTTCCGGGCGAGGCGTTCCTGGCAAGGCGCAAGGAGGGAGCAGCCAAGCGTGCTGTGACCGACGCAACAACGCCGCCAGACAAGCGTCTCGCCTGGAAACCTACAGGAAGACGCCGGTCGTCGACGTGACGATGAGACCGGCGATGTAGAGCACGTACAGCGCGAGCAAAATCAGGCCGCCGGTGCGATAGAAACGCCCAGTGCGGACGGCTATGGCGATGAAGACGGCGAAGAAGACAGTGAGCCAGCCAAACGAATAGAACTGGGTGAAGACGCTGAGCGTCAGCGGATTGATGGTGCCGGACAGACCAACGATGAGATAGAGGTTGAGGATGTTGGCGCCGATGATATTGCCGAGAGACAGGTCGGGGACGCCTCTTCGAACGGCCGAGACGCCGGTCACGAGTTCCGGCAACGAGGTGCCGATGGATACCATCGAGAGGCCGATGATGATGGAGGGCACGCCGAGCGCGGAGGCGATCGACCGACCCGACTCCACCAGCAAGTTGCTACCGACCAGGATCAGCCCAGCGCCCAGCGCGAACCCGCCACATGCTCTAAGCAGGCGGCTCGTGTCGCCAGACTCCGACTCCTGGCCTGAGGTCGACTCCCAGTGTCGTCGGATGTGCAGATAGTCCCACCCGAGGTAGACGAACGCGCCCATCGTGAGCAGCAGCGCCAGCGGTCGGCTGAGCGTACGGTCCCACGTAAACATCACGACCAAGACCGCGCCCGAGACCATCCACGCCGCCCGACGAGTGAAGTCGCGCTTCTCCACCTCCACCGGCGTCAGCAGCGCCACGGTCCCGACAATCAGACCGATGTTGCACACGCACGAGCCCACCGCGTTGCCGAGGGCGATCCCGGAATCGCCGGCGCGACTCGCGACCGCCGACACCACGAGTTCGGGTGCGGTGGTGGCAAGACTGACGAGGGTACTGCCGATGACGAAGTGCGGAACCCGGAATTTCTTCGCAATATAGATGCTCGAGTCGACGAACCAATCGCCCCCCTTCGCGACAAGGCCCAGTCCTACCAGAATGAAAATGCAGTCGTATAGCATAGGGATGTGGGCCGCCCGGATGCCCGATGACCACGCGGTCACGCAGACTCAGCCTAAGCGGCACAGTCTAACTCATGGACGGATGTGAGTGGGTCAGAACGGACCGGGGAGCGCGGACGCATCGAGCACCTCAAGTGACCGGATTGGTGAGGTGACGATCCAGCTACCGTCGTAGTGGAACTCCATGTGGAGGCCGACACCGAACCAATCCAGCTTCAAACAGCTCCCCCCGTAGCTGGACCCACCAAAGCGGACCTCGGTGGCCTCGGGAAAAAAGCGGCCGCCACGGATGAACAACGTCGCGCAGGAGGGACGAGCGACCGTAATTTCATACAGCGTATTCTCGGTCTGCACTCGGAGCGCCGTAATCGGACCCAGGTCGCCCAGCGCGACGCCGTCCGACCGAGAGACAGCATCCGTAAACCCGTCCAACGTACGGCGTCGGGGCACAAGCGCACCGGTGTCGTCGGCACGGGCTCGTGCGGCGGTCAGGCGGACGCCGGAAGACCGATCTGCACGGCGGGTCATGGCAGCTACCGAGAGTCGGTCCACTATAAACGACCGCTGGGAAGCGCGGCCTGGCCCTAAATACCGAGAAACAAGACGGCGGCGCCGCTGGCGGCGACGGTCAGCCCGGCCAGGACATCGATTCTTCGCTCGAACCCGCCGAGCCGGGCGCAGGTCAATCCGACGTAACCGAGGGCCACGGCAGCCAGCATCGATCCCACCGTAAAAAAGGTGAACACGCCTACGACAGCCGCCAGCAGCACCCAGGCGTCGTCGACGGCCGGCACCATCATCAGCGGAATCAGCGCCTCGCAGGGCCCGAAGGCGAACACGAGGAACAGCGCCCAGGGGGTCGCGCCTCGCCCGAGGTCGTGGACGTGCAGATGCTCGCCTTGGTGCCCATGCGCGTGGCTGTGCGTCGTGCCGTCCGCATGGGTGTGACGATGGGTGTGTTCTCGCCCGCGGAAGGTCCGCCACAGGGCCCACGCGGCGTACGCCAGACCAAATCCTATAAGCAGGCTGGCCGACACGTTGCTGCGGGCAGATTCCAGCCAAGCCAGACGGTCGAGAGCGACGCCCAATCCCACACCGACCAGGCCGATGAGCACCGACGATGACACGTGCACCAGACCGCAGGCACCGGTGACGCCGAGCGTGCGGCGAAGCGACCATCCGCGCGCCCGACCCATGACAATAAATGGAATCGAGTGGTCGACGCCGATCAGGGTATGCACGGCGGCCAGGGAGGCCGCGGAGCCGAGCAGCAGCGAAGCGGTGGCGTCAGGCAGAGGCAACATCGATCAGTGTGGGTAGTGACCGATATACTGGTGCCCAGTTTCGATCCACGCTGCTGTCATTCTAATGCCGACCCTCGACGACCGGATCATAGAGTTGCGAAGCCTGTTGACAGAGCTGCATCGGGTCGTGGTCTGCTTTTCGGGTGGCGTAGACTCCGGGTACCTACTGGCCGAGGCGGTCGAGTGTCTTGGGGACCGGGCGCTGGCGCTCACGGCGGTGTCGCCGAGTCTGGCCCCCGAAGAACGAGCCGATGCCCAGACGCTGGCGCGCCGTCTCGGCGCCCGACACATCCTGGTCGACACGGACGAGCTGGACGATGCGCGCTACACCGCGAACCCGATCAACCGCTGCTACTTCTGCAAGACCGAGGTCTATGGTCGGGCCGTGGACGAAGCGCGTCGGCTGGGCGTCTCTCAGGTATTGGACGGGTTCAACGTGGATGATCGCGGCGACCACCGACCGGGACGTCAGGCGGCTCGGGAGCAGGGAGTACGGTCACCGCTCGACGAGCTCGGATTTACCAAGGCGGACGTCCGCGAGGCGGCCAAACGGCGCGGCTTGCCAATCTGGGACAAACCGGCTCTGGCCTGTCTGTCGAGCCGATTTCCCTACGGCACTGCGATCACGCGGGAACGATTGACCCGGGTCGCCACCTGCGA